>Ga0209358_10000002_pt1 | contig 437803 bp, 384 predicted proteins | sample LauGreFa1BDMLBSN_2_FD_187574 | JGI IMG/M metagenome (GOLD analysis project Ga0209358, IMG submission 187574) | Freshwater lake microbial communities from Lake Michigan, USA - Fa13.BD.MLB.SN (SPAdes) (version 2) | ecosystem: Environmental > Aquatic > Freshwater > Lake | place: Lake Michigan... | reverse complement strand
TTGTTTGATTAAATTTTTTCTATATGCTTAATATTACAAATCCCAATTCATATAAATAATAGCCAAAAAATAACAAAGTAGAAGTGAACAAAACAACGAAAACAATAAAAACTATAAAAATGATAAAATATTCAGCTAATTCACTATTTGAGTTTGAAATAATTAGTGAGGCAAATGTTAAAAACGCGAAAAGAAAAATTGAATACCCTTTCAACCTTGACTTTAAGATAAAAATATCAAAAGCCGACAGTTTTAAGGGTCCTGGAGTATATGCAATAACTTATAAGAAAGTTGTAATATATATTGGGTCATATTCTTCCATTAATCCAGATATTGTGAATGAGCGTTGGAAGAAACATTTGATGACATTAACTAATCGGGGTTATAGAGTTGGTTTCACTGCAAAAACAAAACAACATTTAATTCCATCCAAATTTAAAGTGTTTTTTGATCGAGATGAAGCATTTAGACTAAATGATACTGGTGTTGTCACAACTGTTGAAAGATTAACATTTGCATCTCTTCATTTTGATGTTTTTAAGGATTTGAGTGTAGAAACAAATTTAATAGACTTTGATATTTATTATTATAAAATAGAAGATTGTAAAATAAATAATGCAAAGAAAATTGAAAAAGATCTCATTGAGAAATTTCAGCCATCTTGTAATTCAATAAAAAATAGATCTAAATTCATAGATGATTTTGAGATTAAAACAATTAAAACAAAAATTGATAATTTAATTTTTTAAACCTAAAACTTGATTCAAGTATAACCTTTATTGATAACTTATCCTTAAATTAGCAATGTAAGATTCCTGGTCTGGATTTAGGGAATATTATAATAATATATTGTTGAAAATTTTAAAAAATGTTGTATGGAATTAAAAATCAATAAGAAAATTTGGGCAATTGAAAATCTTGATATTATAAAGTTCAAAAATGGAGATGATATTTTCGAGGCAAAAACACCTGAAGAATGGACAAAAGCAGGCGAAAATAAAATGGCTGCATGGTGTAATCCTGAGCATTTGCCAGAGGGAGAACTGAAGTATGGTAAACTTTACAACTATTACGCTATTATTGATGAAAGAGGATTAATACCAGATGGTTATACAATCCCAAGTCATAAAGATTGGCTTTCCCTAATAAAATTTCTTGAAGGAAATGAAACAGCTGGTAAGAAATTGAAAAGTGAATTAGTTTGGAATGTACCTGGTGAAAATTTATTTTCTTTTAATGCATTGCCAGTAGGATTCCGTTATCCATGGGGGGAGTATAGCAGTTCAATTTGCGGACAAAGTTGTTGCTTTTGGAGTATCGATAGTAAAGAGGAAACCCATGCTCGAGGTATTAATATGAAAAATGTCGATGAAATAGATACACAAGATTATATAACGAGATACCCCAAAGAACAAGGAAGATCGATACGACTTATAAAATTGTAAAAAAAATAAAATTTAATGTATGGCTAGGCTAGTAAAAATGGATTACATTAATGATATTAATGTATACAAATGTGAATTAACTGATGAAATGTTGGAATTGTGGAAAGAAGATCAATCCGCGTTTTGGGAGAAATATGGTGATGAGGTTGAAGAAATGTTTGAGTTTTCCCATGATAATATAGGTGATCCCAGTGAAGAATATATGATCGAAGAAGATTAATTTAGGTATTTTTCTAATTAATTGAATTACTTAACCTCTCAAATGCCCCCTATACGATACCTTACTAAATCAAGATATAAATTAGCTTTAGAATGTCCTGTGAAACTTTTTTATACGGGTAAAAAAGAATTCGCCAATCAAAAAATGGCGGATCCTTTTTTAGACGCATTAGCGCAAGGAGGATTTCAGGTTGAAGAATTAGCACGAATGGAATATCCGGAAGGAATTTTAGTCGATGGCGAACATTATGATTATGATAGTGTAATTGCTAAAACCAATGAGTTATTGAAACATGAGAATATTATCATTTTTGAGGCTGCATTTCGATATGAGAATCTTTTTATTCGGACAGATATTTTGGTTAAAAAAGGGAATTCAGTTGAGTTAATTGAAGTAAAAGCCAAATCTTTCAATCCAACTAATGAAAATACTTTCACAGGAAAAAAGGGTGGTATTGATAAAAGTTGGAAACCATATTTATTTGATGTAGCATTTCAGCAATATGTTATCAAAAAATCTAATCCAAATTGGGCAATTTCCTCTTTTTTAATGCTTGCTGATAAAACAAAGAGAGCACAAATCGATGGCATGAATCAGCTATTTCGTGTAACAAAAAAGGCAGGGAATCGAACGGGGATAGTGAAACTGGCTAATTCGAAAGAAGATTTTGGAGAAACAGTATTAGGGAAAGTTGATATAAGTGAGACTGTAGAAAGAATACAGCTAAATGACCCAAAGTACAGGGATATTCTTGATTTTGAGGAAGGTATAAAACAGTATGCAAAACATTATGAAAAAGATGAGAAATATAATTGGCCACTGAATTTTGGAGCATGTAAAAAATGTGAATTTAAATGCACATCTGAACCAACGGAACTCAAGTCAGGATTTGAAATGTGTTGGAAAGAGAAAAAAGGATATTCTTCATCTGATTTACAGAAGCCAACTCTTTTTGAAGTTTGGAATTTACGTGGCGAAAAGTATTTTACTTTACACGATATTTTCTTTCTAGAAGATATGAATCAAGATGTATTCAAGATAAATCCGGTTACCGGAAGTATTTCCTCATCCGAAAGACAATGGATTCAAATTGAAAAAGCTGTTGCAAAAGATTCATTGCCCTACTTTTTAAAAGCCGAATTGAAACAGGAAATGTCGAATTGGCAATTCCCTTTGCACATGATTGATTTTGAAACAAGTACTGTTGCAATCCCTTTTCATCAAGGCATGCGGCCATATGAGCAAGTTGCATTTCAATTTTCTCACCATGTAATTTATGAAGATGGGAAAATTGAACATCAATCTGAATTTATTCATTTTGAAAAAGGCAAGTTCCCGAATTTTGAATTTATTCGTGCTCTAAAAAGTAGTTTAGGAACGGAAGGTTCGATTTTTCGATATTCTACGCATGAAAATTCCATATTAAATGCCATTTATCTACAATTGGAGGAAAGCAATGAAACCGATAAAATGGAATTAATGGAATTTATACAAGAAATATCTCATTCCAAAAAAGATAGTGTTCTAATTTGGAAGGGTAGGAGAGATATGATTGATTTGTGTGAAGTGTATAAAAAGTATTTTTATGATCCTGCAACAAAAGGATCTAATTCTATTAAGGCGGTGCTTCCAGCATTTATAAAGAGCAGTAAATTTATTCAAGAAAAATATTCAAAGCCAATTAGTGAAATAAATCTAACCTCCACAAATTTTGATTCCTCACATGTTTGGTTAAAGTTAGTAAATGAAGATATTCAAAGTCCATACAAAATGCTAAAGCCATTATTTAGTGATTGGACAAATGATCAGTTGGATGAATTACTCACTGACATGGAAGACTTGAATAATGGTGGTGCTGCGTTAACTGCTTTTGGTTATTTACAATATACGGATATGAGCATAGCTGAAAGAGATGAATTGCGTTCCGGACTACTACGGTATTGCGAATTAGATACTCTCGCTATGGTAATGATCTGGGAAGGATTCATAGAAGCAATTAACAGTTAAAAAATAACATAAATAAGATATGAATGCAGATGAAAATTATTACTTTTCTAAATCCTTTTTACGCTTAGAATTTTTACAAATAATAAAAATTGCAGCGCCTACAATTGCAGTTATTCCTACCACGATTAATAGTTTATTATTAATCTTACTTCCATTTGGCAAATTCTGTTGCGTTTGTGGTAATTTGCCGAAAATTATATCTACTTCATCTATTCTCATAATCTTGTTATTTTAAAAGTTAATACTGTTCCTGCCCTATCCTTTGAAGCGAAAATCATCTACATGAATTAAAAAATTATTCCCCCCATTTATAGCTGTCCTTGAATTAAAATGACTTATTTCATATCCAAAGTAATCTAAAAGCGTACATTCCACCATTTTCTCCAAATCAGAGCCCATTATTTTAGATAAGGCTTGAAATTAGGGTTACTTTGTTACAAAAGAAGTATAGATTAGGCTTCATTGTTAAATATCTTTTGTTCAAATTCCTCATTAATGGATTGATTCGTGTACAAGTTATATCTCCTCATAGTATCCATCTTTAAATGACCTGTAGTTTTCATTAATATATCAGGTCTCACACCTTTCTTTAAACAATTGGTAATATAGGTTCTTCTTCCAGTTCTAGCAGTGATAAAATCAAATTTTCTTTTAATTAAAGAAGGAGTACCTTTTTTCTTAAGTTTTAATTCTTTTGCTTCATCAAATCCCAATTTCTCACACAAGTTTTTTATTTCCTTATTGAAGGATGAATTAGGTAAATAGGGGAAAATTTTATAGTTCTTGTTTTTAAATCGTTCAGAATCTTTTATACAACGTTCTACAATTTCTTTTAATTTTATTTTCAGAAATTTTTCAGGTAATCTAGCATCGCCAACAGTCAATGTTCCATATCTTTCGGGAATAATTAATGCAAGTAATAATTCAATTAAATGTCCATGAATTGGAATATTACAGGAAATTGGTTTTGTAGATTTTTGTCTATTAAATGATAAAAGAATAAACAACTTTGGTATTTCATTACTACCACGTTTTTGCATTTCCTTTGATTCAAAACTAATGTCATGTAAAGAAAGATTTAGCATATCAATATAATTAACTCCGGTAACACACATGAACCAAAACATTCGTCCTATTTGACGTTCACGATCATTTAATTTTATACTATTTTCTCCAACTTCATATCTTGTGTATGAAATAGAATTTCTTATTATTTCAAGTTCATATTCAGATATGACAACAAAATTATTTTCCTCTTCTCTTTCAACTTTAACTTTTTTATATGATAAATCTATCGGGATATTCATATTAGATGTAATGTGGTTGAGAAAGGTCTTCATCGTTTTGATGTATTTTCCAACTGTAGAAAACATCAAACCTTGGTTCTTAAGAACTATTTGAAATATCTCCAAATCTTCAAACGAAAATTCGTTGATTTTAAAAGGTGATTTTGTTCTTTCATAATCTACCCATTTCTGATATGTTGTTTTATAAATACTCAAAGTAGCTGGTCTTACTTGGGGGTCTTCGGTTTTCTTCTCTATAAAACTTCTAATGAGTGGCGTTAAGAGAAGTGAATCTGGAGATTTATGTGATTCTTCGTTTCCTTTCAATAAAAGTTTTAATTTTTCTATTGAAGGTGACGTTCCAAACTTTAAAATCTCGTTTTCTATTAACAATTCTAATTTTCGGTTTAATTCCATCATTGATCCAAATATTGATTTGAAACCCTTGAATGAAGTTTTGGGTATTCTATTCACATCATCCCATTCATCAATTAATACAGAATATCCTAATGGAATTCTATAATATTTTCTGTTAAAGGTATATCTCAATACGATTGGACATTCACCTTTTTCATTCACCTTATCTTTTCGGATTATATAATCCAAGGAATATCTTTTACTCATGTTTCAAAGATAATAAAATATACTTAGGGACAACAAAAGGGACAACATAATACGAATATCATACTAGGTTGAATTACTGTTTTTTAAGTGTTATTTGTTTGTTTTTCAATAATTTAAGTTATTTTTTATAAAATATAAAAATAAATAGAATCTGTATTTTACTTCCCGTCCAGACCGCAAAACGCTTACGTTAAAAGCAAAGTCTATATGGCTGTAGACTCAGAAAACCCTAGAATGTATCAATGTTCTAGGGTTTTTGCTTTAAGGAGGTTTGACCTTCGATTTTCAAAACCGTTGACAGAACCGTTGTCACTTTTCTTTTTCATTTACTCATGTTAATTTTATTTAATTAATTTTATTTTTATTTAATAATTTTTAATTTATGATTGAAAGCAAAATAAGAGAATTAATTAATGCCTATATTTGATTATCTTCATAAAATGAGGCTTAGCCAACCCATTTGCAAGGTAAGCCTCAAAAAATGGGGGTTATATATAAGTTAGCGGTCATTGTAAATAACGCCATACGACAAATGAATAAATTGACAACTTCTCTATTTTCCGAGCTTAACTGTAATTAAAAACTGAATATGAATTTTATTTCAAAATACTCAATAAAGATATATTTAGGTTTACTGTTAGCAGTAATTCTATTTCATCTTTGTATTATCACCAAAATTATTCCTTATGATATAACTTGGGGAGGAAGGCTTACAAACGATTCTGAAATGTACGTTTTTGAAGCCATTTCAATTCTAATTAATGTGTTTTTATCTTGGGTGTTGTTAATGAAGGGCAGCCTTGTTAAACACAAATTTTCAAACAAAGTAGTAAATATAATATTGTGGATTTTCTTCGCAATTTTCGTTCTAAATACAATTGGAAACATTTTTGCGAAAACGACCTTCGAGAAATTATTTGCTATATTAACTGGACTTTCAGCGATTTTAATTTGGAATATTGTAATGAAGAAAAATACAACGAACCGCTAACACGGGTTTGGCAAAAGTGGCGGTTCAGTGCTCCGCAGACACATTTGTGGTTAATCAAAGTTTGGTTCTCCGCATCAACATTTGTGGTGAAAATCGCCACCTTCGCCAAGCCCGAAAACGTTAGCGGTCATTCTATAGAAACAAACTAGACAAATTTATGACATCAGTTTTATTAGCTCAGATATTAGTTTCTTTTTTTGTTGGTGGTTCATTAATAACATTACTTTCCTTAATAGCAGAAAAGACAAATCAGCATATTTCTGGAATAATAATGATGTTTCCGACAACCTTGGTTTTAGGTTTTTTCTTTTTGGGATTGACAACTAATGCTGAAAATGTTTCGAATGTTATTCCTGCTACTTTAATTCCACTTGGTATTGTAATATTTTCTTCAGTAATCTACATTTATTGTTCTATTTTCTTTGCAAGTAAAGTGAAAAATAAATTAGCTCAAATATTTTGTTCACTGCTGACAAGCATAGTAATTTGGTTCATATTAGCATCTCCATTTGCTATTTATAAATTTTCTAATAAGTTAATTGGAATTATTGGCTTCTTAATAATTGTGACAATAACACATTTAATATTGCGAAGTAAGCATTATGAATTAAGCTTGACTAGACCTAAGTATACAAAAAGGCAAATACTAATTAGAGCATTGTTCACTGGAAGCATTATTGCGACTGTTGTATTATTAGGCAAAACATTAAATCCATTTTGGGGTGGTATTTTTACAATGTTTCCCGCAGCGACATTTGCAACATTGATAATATTACATTTTTATTATGCACCTAGACAACTTTTCTATTTTATGAAATCTGCGCCACTAGGTTCTATTTCATTATTTATTTACGCAATTTCAATTATGTTGTTATTCCCAAAATTAGGTATATGGACAGGAACATTAATTTCATATGTTATTTCCTTGACTTTTGGGTTACTCCTAATTAAATATAAACTAAGACAACTAAATCGTAATGAATAGAAAGCACGAACCGCTAACACACGGTTTATTCGATTTGGGCATTCGGCTTCGGCATTTGCAAAAGCAGTCGCTCCCGCGAAAGACATTTATTTGTGCTTTGCAAATGTCCATTAAATATTTAGCTTTGTCAGTAATATTTCGGTAGAAACGGTTTCAAACTCCAAACGGGAATTTAGCTTGAAACCGTTACAGTAAATGCTATTTTTTTTACCTTCGTTGTTGCATCCCGGTGCAGCCGATAATCACGAAACAAATAATTAAATAGTAAGCTATGAAAACCAAATTAACACTACTGCTTCTAGCCGTAATTTTAATTAATAAATTATTCGCACAAGACACATTAAGTGTTCTTTTTTTAGGGAATAGTTATTCATCGTATAACAACCTACCCCAACTCGTTCAAAGCCTTTCTAGTTCTGCTGGAAAAACGCTAATCATTGACTCAAATATGCCAGGTGGACTCAGTATGTCGGGTCACGCAAACAATGCGACAACTTTTTCAAAAATTAGTCAAGGAAACTGGGATTATGTCATTTTACAAGAGCAAAGCCAAATGCCAACGATTGATTTTTATCGCTATAACGAGATGTATCCTGCAATGACAGATTTAAAATCACTTATTGAGCAGTACAATCCTTGTGCGAAAATAATCACCTATATGACATGGGGAAGACGATATGGTGGTCAACAATGCGGTCCGGGCGCCACCTATTGCAGTCCAGTGTTTGTTGATTTTAACCATATGCAGGATTCACTAACGAGTGCTTATCTTGAAATAAGCGAACAATTAAATATCCAATGTGCACCCGTAGGCCTTACTTGGCAGAATATTTTGAATGACACAACATTGATTCTACATAGCAATGACAATAGCCATCCAAATATAGATGGTAGTTATGTTGCAGCGTTAAGCATTTACAGTTCGATTTGGAAACAGCCCTCAAACGGCATTGCATTCAATGCTGGATTAACCCAGTCTCGTGCACTATATTATCAACAAATGTCTGATAATACGATCTTTAATAGCCAAAATGATTGGAACCTTCTCATCAATAACCCTATCGCTAATTTTAGTGATGCAATATCAGGCTATACGGCCACATTCACTAATTTATCAACTTCTATTAATAATACACTAAATTATTTTTGGGATTTTGGAGATGGAAACACTTCTAGTATTCAAAACCCAAGTCATACGTATACAACTAGTGGAACATACACTATAACTTTAATTGCATCAGATTGTATTTTTGCAGATACCAGTATTTATACCATTCAGATTGGAACCAATGGTATGAAAGAAACCTCCGATAGTGAATTTGAGCTATACCCTAATCCAACAACAAAGCAAATAAATTTAATGGTAGATAGTAATTTGCTAGGTTCAGTTTACACTGTTTATGACAACACAGGGAAATTAGTTTTAACAGGAAAAATAAACACTGAAAATACAAGCGTTGAATTGGGAAATTTATCGGCAGGTCTTTATTTATTCCGAATGGGAGAAAATTTTACACAAACAATTAAGGTAATAAAGGAGTAAGCCGAATCGCTAACAGCGTGCAAGCGCAACCCGAAAAGGTATGTGCCTGCACGCAAAAACGTTATGCGGAATTTTAAAACGACAACATTATAGCGAGATACTTTCAAAAAATGAAGACATCAAAGAGTTTATATTATTGGTTTGCCTTATTTGCACTTTGCTTTATTGCATATCAACAAGTGCAAGACAACATTCGACCAGCATACACAGGTGGAAACTTGACAGTAAAATATTTATTAGGAATTTTACCTAATTTTTTTCCAGCAATTGGTATACCTGCATTGTTCATTGTAATAATTCCGCAAATGAAATGGACGAATAAATGGTTAAACGAAAAGAAACACATTACGGCAAACCTAATTTCACTAGCAGGACTTCTATCTTGGGAGTTTTTGCAAACACTAACAACAAGAGGATATTTTGACTGGAATGATATTCTTTGGACACTGATTGGTGCTTTTGTTTTTCAACTAATTTGGACAATTACCCCAATCAGATATAAAGAAAAGTATGATGAAGCATAAAGAAAAACGACCGCATAACACGGGTTTGGCAAAAGTGGCGGTTCAGTGCTCTGTAGACACATTTGTAGTTAATCAAAGTTGGGTTCTCCGCATCAACATTTGTGGTGAAAATCGCCACCTTCGCCAAGCCCGAAACCGTTATCAGAGAGTCGATTACCGACCGCAAAACGCTTACGTTAAAAGCAAAGTCTATATGGCTGTAGACTCAGAAAACCCTAGAATGTATCAATGTTCTAGGGTTTTTGCTTTTAGGGGGATTTTAATCTATTTTCTTGATATTGAAATCTCAAATTCTATGTGCCAATTCAATTCCACTTTATTTAATTCTTCTAATTCTTCAAGTATTTCTCTAAAAATTGATCTTGTTCCCAAAGTAGGTGAAAAATATTTTCTTTTGCGGCATAGCCATGACTTTCTTTTGGCAATAAAACCAAGCGAACGGGAGCGCCCAGACCTTTTAAAGCTTGAAAATACCTCTCAGATTGCAAAGTAAATGTTCCTGGATTATTATCAGCATCACCATGAACTAATAAAAGTGGGGTTTTCATTTTTTCAGCATTCATAAAAGGTGACATTTCATTGTAAACAGTTGGAACATCCCAATAATTTCGTTGTTCACTTTGAAATCCAAAAGGAGTTAGTGTTCTATTGTAAGCGCCACTTCTTGCAATTCCACAAGCAAATAAGTTCGAATGAGTTAATAAATTTGCTGTCATAAAAGCACCATAAGAATGCCCACCAATTGCCACTTTTTTGCGATTTATATATCCTAAACTATCGACTGCATTTATGGCAGCTTCAGCGTCATCAATCAATTGCGCCATAAAATTATCATTTGGCTCAGTTGTTCCTTCACCAATAATTGGGAACGATGCATCATCCAAAACAGCATATCCTTTCATAACCCAATAGACAAAAGAACCATAATTTGGGAAGGTAAATTCATTCGGATTTTTATCATTTTGACCAGCAGAATTTTTATCCTTGAATTCAGCAGGATAAGCCCAAATTAATAGTGGCAATTTTTCTTTTTTCACTAAATCGTATCCAACTGGCAAATACAAGGTTCCAGTTAAATCAACACCGTCCTTGCGCTTGTATTTAATCACTTCTTTATAAACATCTTTTATGCTTTCAAAGGGATTGGCGAAAAATGTGATTTGTGTTAACTTGTCTTTTGATTTAATGTTTCTAAAGTAATAATTTGGATAATCATTTTTAGATTGAATCATAACCAAAACCTCACCTTTTTTAAAATCTTCAATCCCCAATAAATCCTCTTTTTTATCTTTTATTTTCGATGTATAAAGGCGTTTTGATTTCAATGTTTCTAAATTGAATTCGTCGATAAAAGGGAACTGGCCATCTTTTGTATTTCCGTCACCAATTAGGTAAGTGCTGCCATTTTCAATGGCCAAAACTTCGCGGTTAAACTGATTCTTTTTAGTTTCAAAATTTCCAGGATCAGCATAAATATCCTGCGAATTCCGATCGAATATAATTTTAGGCGCTTGACTTGGATTAGATGGATTTATAAGATAGGTTTTCGTATTTCGAGTATCATACCAATCATCATAAACAATCGCCAAAGTTTCATTTCCCCAAATCATTCCACTGAAACGCTGTTTTATTTTAGTGATAGAAGTAGCTTCACTTGTGAAAGGAGCATCCCATTGAAAAAGTTCATCTCTAAAAGCAACTTTATTTGCTTGATCGCCTTCATCCAGAGCAATAACAAAGCTTAATGTTGACGGTTTATCTGAACGCCAGCTCATATTTCGCTTTCCTTTTCGCACAGATGAAAAACCTTTGGGCATAATTTCGGTTAATGGAACTTCGTTTACTACTTTAATTTCTTTTCCTGAATTATCATAAACAGTTGTTGTTTGAGGAAAGCGACTTAAGGGAACTATATAAGAATAGGGTTTTTTAATGGTTGTTAAAAGCAAATAATTTCCATCCGGCGAATAACTTTCCCCAGTATAAATTGCCTCTGTCTTGAATAATTGTTTAGCGCCAGAAAGCGAAACTTTATATAATTCAGAAGTAACAAGCGCATCAAAATTATCTTCATCCACCTTGTTTTTCAATAAATCAGGATAGGTTCTATTTTGTGATTTTGAACCATCACTTAACATAACGGTTGGACCTTTTGGCAAATCTTTTTTTACATCAATTAAAGCAGGTCGATTTTTTGGGATAACCTTTACTAAAAGAGTTTCGTTGTCTATCATCCAATTATAGGGACTCCCTAAATTAGCGTTTAAGTTATCTTCAGTGATTTTATTTGCCTCAGCCGAAACAACATTAATAAACCACAATTCAACTCCTGTATTTGTAGTATTTGTAAATGCTATTTTCTGCTCGTTTGGGGACCAAGAAATATTAGCAATTTTCGGATTTTTCGGCAAACCACTAACTTGCACCTCGGTTTTATTACTAATTTTTCTAATTTTTAAATTATTGATGTATGACATCGTACTTGAAATATTGGTAATCGGGTTAATGCGTAAACCTCCTAAGCGAATTTCTTCTTGATTCAAATCATCCAATGTTTTATACGTATTTCTGTAACTTAACAGCATGAACTCTTTTTTCGTATCCATAGAAACTGATGGTGCTCTTTCAAAATCAGCTAAAGCAAGTATTTCTTGCGAAGGCAGGCGGTAATTTATATTTTCCTGAGCGGAAAAATTAAAAACAAGCAATAAATTAAATAGGAAAAAAACTGATTTCATAAGTTGAGATTTTAAAAAATTTAAAATTTTACTAAAGTAAGGATTTGTTGATTGTTGAAAATAAATCTCTAAAGTTTTTTATTGACATTTAAATCTAAAATTCTACGCACATATTTTATTCTCATTCAATTATACTTAAATAGCCTTATCTTCGCGCCAAATTCAATGTTTAGATTACTTTAAAATTTTATATGAAACGCATTAACGAATACAAAAAAGTATTTCAAATTGAAAAAGATATTGAACTTTCTGCATTGAAAGCAACTTATCGTAAGTTGGTAAAGGAATGGCACCCAGACAAGTTTCAAGACGGAGATCCACTAAAAGAAGAAGCCAGTATTAAAGGACGGCAAGTTGTAGATGGCTATCATTTTTTGGTAAGCATTGCTCCAGAAACGATAGCTGCAAATTTATCAGAGTATACCACAACTATTAATGAATGTGGAATTGCAGATTTTAAGCACAAAGGACTCTTATTGGAGATTACATTCACGGATGGTTCATGTTACGAATACTTTGGAGTAAATGCAAATGTTTACAAAAAACTGATCAATTCAGATAAGCAAGTTCGTTTTGCAAAACGTTTCATTTATGACAGCTACCTATATCGTAAAGCGAAGAAAGCAAGTGAGGAAGGTTAGCATGTATTTTATCTTGTAAATTACAAAAATTAAAATTCCTAAATTTTTCAAAATAAGCCAAAAAAAAAGCAAAAAAGACAAATTTTTTGAATAAAAAACACTCTTTTTCATCAAAAATTGATGATTTTATGAAATTTTATTTATTTATCATACTCTGGTATTTATTAAATTATCAAGGTTTAAGAATTAAATAATTGAGTATTCACATTCGTACCATTAAAATATTTTAATTTTAAAAATCAAGGATTCATTAGAAGTGAGAACTATTTAGTGAATATTAGCGAACACTATTCGGCCTTTAATTTCATGGTTTTTGCTACTAAACTGAAACTGTTAATTTTTAAAATTTCTGCAAGAACATTTTTGAAAAATTTCAGTTTTAGAAAGGAGCTAAAATTGTTCGCAACGAGTTGTAAGTAGTTGTAAAATAATGATTCGCGAACAAAATAGAAATTTAGAGCCTTGACTTTTTTGTTTCTTTTTTTGTCAAGAAAAAAAGAAAGGAAAATAGAATAATTTCTCAAATTGAGATTATTGTTATCGTTATGAAATTGATTAGGATTTAGCTTGGTGGGAGTAAAGCTTACACTCAAATTAAATAAATTCAGTTTTTAAGCTAGCAAGTTTTCAATTTTCTTTCCTTAATAACTTCTTTAACAAAAAATAACTTATTAGCTTGAGGTATTAAATTCTCAATGTTAGCCCATTCTGATTCACTTAAATCCTGCAGACCCAGACATTGATTAAATTGTTCACAGCGAACACAATAGCCATTTTCAATCCAAATACCAGGAAGTCCAGGAGGTTGAACCCAAACTTCTTCTCTACCGCTTTCAGCGTTTATTCTTTTTAATGTTTTAAGTGGTATCAAGTTAATTATTTTGACTTAAATTTAAAATATCAGCAGTACATTTTTTAGGAACTCGAATTGTAAAAATCAGTCCATCTTTGAATGTAAATGCAAATCTAAAAACAGATTCTTCAAACTTTAAATTAGGCTTATCTCCAAATTTATTTTCTATTTCTGAAACATCACAAAAGGGGTCAAAATAAGAGACTCTAAGCTCCAAAACAGCCTCTCCAGGAAGATGATCAATGCTAATGCCTTTATGAACATCCATCCAATATTTTTCAGCAATAGAATTTTTACCAAAAAAAATAGTGTGAAAAACACCACAAGCTTTATGCTTACTCATCTTACCAAAAAAATGTCCTTTTGGATGAAAAATTTCCAACATTGTTGTATTACAATTAGAAGAAAAAGCAGATCTAAAAGTTTGAAGTAATTCGGAATTTCTTTTTTTTTCCTCGTCTGTGATGTGGCAAATGAAAGTAGAGTTCATATTTACGTGTGTTTTTTAAAGAATCCCTGAATTAATGGAATTCGTTGTTAAATCCTGAAAGTTATACTGTAGTTGGGAGATAATCTTAGTGCTGTTAAAGAATTTGTATTTTAATACAATTCAATTTTACTTTTTCAATATCGCCTCTTTCAAAATTAACTTTTTTTTGGATTAAAAAAAAAATAAAATAAAAAAGTTCAGCATTTTTTTAAAATATTTATCAAACTGGAATATAAATAACCAAAAAAAGTTTTTTTAAAAATAAAAAGTTATATTTGCACCTACATCAAGATTCTCTTAAATGAGAAACCAACCGAGCCGAGAGGCCACGGTGGTAAAAAGATGGGGGCCAAAGGTCAAAATAAAATGCCAAATCCCCCGCTATTTTTGATGTAAAGAATTTATTTTTTAACTATTTAAATCTTTACAAAAATGGAAAACAAAAAAAACAATGAGATTAAAGTAAGTCCAATTTTTATAAAATTGGAAGTCACCTTGTATGATTACATTGATAGTTCTTTTAATATCAATAGTTACGCTTATTTTGAAGAGGAGGATTTAGTAATCGACTATTGGAAATTAGCTAGCCGATACGAAGACGAATATTTTGTCACAATAAAGGGAAATGATCTAAAATTACTTTACCAAAAATTAGAAATTCAACCTAACTCTAAATCTGAACTCTTAAAAAAAATATCAGAGATGTTTAAAGGCTCAGATTGTTTTGATAATGTAAAATTATTTTTAAATAAAAATCAAATTTTATTTGAGTCTAGAGTTCTACATGATGAACGGTAGAATACTTTTAATTCACTAAACTAAAATTTATTATTAACCTCTAATCAAATCTATAAAAACTTAATCATGAAAAAGAAAAAAGAAAAATCATCAATTTTAATGCACTCAGACCTAGTAAGAATGGCACAATTATTTCCACCTAAAAATGAAAGCGAACATATTAAAAAAAATGTTTCTGCGACAACTGAGAAAGATAAAAATAAGTATGATAACAAAATTGAAATTACTTTTATTAGAAATCGTGAATAAGAAAAATAATTATGAACGAATTCATAAATTGAATTTTAAATTCTTTGTAGTAAATTTGTATTAAATTTTTTAAGATTTTTACCTGTAAAATTTAAAAATATGTCGAAAGAAAATAAAATGCGCAGAAAAGCAATAGACTGTAAGCTGGTAGGTCCAAGCACGACTAGCCCTGGTTATTTTAAATATGAGGTAACAATTCAAGAAGAATCTGGAGAAATACATAAAGAACCTGCTTATGGAGTTGACATGCAAGACGCTATCTCGCGATTAGTCTGGACAGAAAGAATCGAAAAAGTAAATCCAAAAGCTTCTATTATTTCTATTATTTTTGCCTGGCTAACAACCTTAATCGTACCTTCAATTATTGCTGAAAAGACCAATAATCCACTATGGATTTTAGTTGCTTTTGCCCTTGCTGCTGTATTAGGATTTTTAATGATTCAGTTAGATAAGTATTTCAAAAGAGGGAGATAAGCAAAGAATTCTTTAAGGATTAGTGATTTTTAATTTTAATAAAGCTTATTCTTCTGCACAATTTACGAAGTTCTCTATAATTACCCTTCCAAAATTTCCGGAAACTTCAGGATGAAATTGTAGTCCATAAATCATCTTGTTCTTATGCTGCATTGCTTCATTTATACATTCATCTGAAGAAGCAAGTAACTCAAAACCTTCAGGGATTGATATGCTTTCACAATGGTCTTCCATAACATCAAAAACAGATGGTAGTTTCTCAAAAAGTAGCGATTCTGTAACTACCTCAATTTCTAACCAATCCCTGTTTTCCTTCATTCGACTTCCAAAAGCTCCATAAAGTAAACCAATAAGCTGATGTCCAAAACAAATCCCTAAAATTGGATTTTGATATTCTTTTAACCAATTTATGTGCTCAATGTATGGATTCATATCACTTTCTGTAATTAATAGAGGAGCACCAGAAAATATAAGTCCTTTTGCAGTTAATGCTTTTTCTTCTGTTAATTCAAAAAAAAGGAATTGTTTCAAAATCGCAAAATTCATCTACTATTTCTTCGATATATTTTGTTTTACTGCTACCACAATTAATTATTAGAACCATTGCTCTTAGTTTTCAAAAATACCTAATCCTTGTCGAATTACTTTCGCAACTCCAGAGCTACAATCAATAATCGTTGAAGGCTGTAGTTTTCCAACTCCCCCATCAATAATAAAATCAATTTTGTCAGAAAAACGCTCGTAAATTACTGTGGGATCAGAAAAATATTCTTGGATTTCGTCTTCATCGTTGTGCAATGAACTTGTAGCAAGAGGATTGCCGAGCAAACGGACAATTTCAAGTGTAATTTCATTATTTGGAATCCGAATACCAATTTCTTTTTTATTGGAATCAAAATATTTTGGGACTTCATTGCTAGCATTTAGAATAAAAGTAAATGGTCCAGGCAGATAATATTTTAGCAATTTAAATACCGAACGATCAAGCTGTCTTGTATAATCAGAAAGATGAGATAAATCAGAGCAAATAATAGAAAAATTAACTTTGTTAAATTTCCGTCCTTTAATTTGTGCAAGGGATTGCAATGCAATTTTATTTTTTAAGTCACAGCCCAAGGCATAAACAGTGTCCGTAGGAAAAATTAAAAGCCCTCCTTTTTTTAAGTGATTTACAGCTTGTATAATTAAACGTTGATCGATGTTCAAAGGATTTATTTCTACAAACATTACTTAGAAATTATACACGATACAGCACGGTGGTCACTTAATACTTCTTTTTGAATAGTAAAATTTGAAGAAAATAAGTACGGAGAATGAAAAATATAGTCAATGCGCCCTGCGGGAATTCGCCCGACATAAGAAGTTCCTATTCCAAAGGATGCATTTCGAAAAGCATCAACTAATCCTTTGTTAAATTGATTATACGTATATGACATAGGAGTATCATTAAAATCTCCGCAGATAATAACTGGATAAGGCGCTGTTTTAATATGATTTGCAACTTTTTTTGCTTGGTCAGCTCTTTTTAAATAAGCAACACTTAATTTTCTATAAATAGATCGAATCGCAAGGTAATTTTTTTTATCACTGATTTTTGTCTTATTAAATTTGTAGGGTCTTTCATTCAAACGAATCGATTGTAAATGAACATTATAAATTCGAAAGGTATCCTGATTTTTTACAATATCAGAATAAATACAATAATTACAATCAGTTGAACTCTGTGAATCAAAAATAACATCACCTTTTGCAATCATCGGATATTTAGAGAACATTGCAATCCCAAAATTTTGATTTCCAACTTTTTTATAGGCGCTTCTTTCGTGGTAATTTTCTGATCCTATAATTGAATAAAGAGAATCCAAAGTCTCAAAACGAGTAGGTTTATCTTTTCTATAATATTCCTGCAAGCAAATAACATCCGGATTTTCCTTGCGCAGAAAAGTAAAAATATTATTTCGAGTTGCAAGAGATTTTTCTAAACTTGGTTTGTAAACTCCAAAAAGTTGAACATTGTAACTTAAAATTTTTAGTTCATTTTTTTGTTTCGCATCTCCACCCATCGAAAAAGAAAAAGTTCTGAAATGTAATTTACCTCCAATTAAGAGAACTAAAAGGCTATAAATTGCCCACTTAGACCGAACGATGCTCCATAAGAATAGCCAAATAATATTAACAAAAAGTATCACAGGATAAGCCAATCCTATAAAAGGCAAAATTGCAATTGTTTTGGGATGAATAAAAGGACTTAGATAGGAGAGTAATAATGCGAGGTAGCTGAAGATACTTAGAATCTTGAAGATCGAAGAAAATTTAAAGAAACGCTCTGAAAACTTACCCATTTTTACTTTGATTAAATAAAAAATCTTTTTCTGACTTACTTAATGATTCATACCCAGATTTTGCAATCTTATCGAGAATAACATCTATTTTTTCTTGTTTTAGTTTTCGTTCATAATTGTATTCCTCATCAGTCTTTACTTTTGAGAATGCAGTATTTTTTGTTTTCTTTTTTCCCTTAAAAGTAAGCTTAAAATCCTCAATAATTTTTTGCAAGCGATTTAATATATTTTTATTTGATTGAATATTCCGTATTGAAAGTATTCCAAAGGTTGCGCCACCTAAATGTGCAAAATGTGCTATATGATCATCACTACCAATTCCAATCAAATCTTGTACTAAAAAGAACAGTGCGATAAAATATATTTTTATGGGTATAATACCAAATAAATTAATTTTAGTGTTGGGTGAATAAAAAGCGAGAGCTGTAAACAATGCCATTATAGAACCAGAAGCGCCAACAACAAGTTGCTGTGTATTTTGGAGTAAAGGGAATAATGATTCCGCTCCAATTTCAAAAATGCCACCAACGAGCCCTCCAAAAAGATAGGTTAATAGTAATTTCTTAGCACCAAATAATCTTTCAAAATATGTCCCTGAAAAATAAAGGAAGACCATATTAAATAGCAGATGCCAAAAATCAAAATGTGAAAAGATACTAGTAAAAAGCCCCCAAGGTTTGAAGATGAATTCTTGGATATTTGTATCCAAAGTAAATATTAAACTACAGAAATTCTCAATGATAGCTTGATCCATTTTCAACAAACGAAAAATTGCTTCGAGTAAAACAATGAAAAAAAATACCAAAACATTTACAATAACTAATCGATTGGTCATTGTACTAGAAAAAAGTTGAAATTTAAACTCTTCAAGAAAATTACGAGTACTCATGTTTTTTACCAAAAATTAGTTCGATCGGATTTTCTCCAAAACAAAACAATTGCAGCACCTACAAGCGCACCACCAATATGCGCTAAATGTGCAGTAGAATCATTTATGTTATTTTGATATGCCTGATAAATCTCCCATAAAAGATAAAGTCCTACAAAATATTTTGCTTTTACAGGTATCAAAAAATAAATCCTAAATTCTGTATTTGGAAATAAAATAGCAAATGCAGTCAAAACTCCAAAAATTGCTCCAGAGGCACCGACCATTGGTGTGTATGATTTGACTACATAATCATGATAGACAGGATTATTTTCAAAATTTGCTGAATTATATTCGCCATTTCGAATCATGTTATTAATCTCATTTAAATCAAATTTTTCCAAGACTAATTGGTTTTTTAGCGCTTCAATCTCATAAACTCCAATAATATTATACAATGCAAATGAACCCAAAGCACAGCAAATATAAAAGATAAAAAAACGCTTAGGTCCCCAAATATTTTCTAAATAGGCTCCTAACATAAGAAAAAGCCACATGTTAAAAAAGATATGAAGGATATCTGCATGCATGAAAAAATGAGTAACTACTTGAAAAGGTTGAAAAAGTGGTGAATTTACATAGTGTGCTCCAAAACTTGAGATTAAGTCAATTCCTTGCGATTTTAAAATAAATGTTGCAAGAAAAAAAACGATGTTTAGGATTAAAATATTTTTTGTGACTTGTGGTAAATTATTTAACATACTTAAAATTTTGCTGCAATTTCTTGAATTTCCATTGTGCTTATAATTTTCTTTCCGCTTGCGGTATAGCTATGCTCTTTACATTGAAAAAGCTGTTCGATGAGAAGTTTTCCTTTGAATAGATCTGAGATTTCTGAGTTTGCACTTGAAGCCCTAGCAATACTCAATATAATGTTGTGTGCTAATTCCCCTTTTTCTATGTCGCGGTGAAGAAGAGTCTCAAATAAATCACTCAATGTTGCTTCTATTTGATCGTCAGATAGCATTCCTGGTATTCCGCTTATTTCTAATATTTCTCCATTTACATCTCCTGAAAAACCAAGCTGACTTAGTAAAGATTTATTATTTTCCCAAGCTACAATTTCATTTTTTGCGATTGGTTTTTCAAACGGAAAAAGTAATTGTTGGGATACAATGGGTTGATGAATAAACTTAGACATCAATTCATCGTAAAGAATCCTTTCTGTTGCTCGTTTTACGTCAATAATTAACAAGCCAGATCTACAATTAGAAATAAGGTATTTTCCTCTTATCAAAAAGTTTTGATCTGAATCAAGTTCTTCTTTGAATTCTAGCTCTAGATTTTCAATATTTTCCTCTTCCTTTATGGAATAAAAATTTGCCCAATCCTTTTCGCTCGGATTTTCTCTCCCAAAACCTTGATTTTTGATTGCTTCTGAGAATACTCCACCGTTTGATCTTACAGTTGTATTTGTTGCTTGAAAAGGATTAAAATTTGGATTCACAACAATTTGTGGTTCGACTGGATCAGTCTTTCGAAAAGAAGATGGAATATCAAAACTTGTGTCCAATTCAAAATCCATAGTTGGAAAGATATTGTACTTTCCCAAAGACTGCTTTATACTACTCAATAATATAGAATAAATGAAGCGATCTTCTTCAAATTTAATTTCGGTTTTTGTTGGGTGAATATTAACATCAATTTTTGCTGGATCTATTTCAAAAAAAATAAAATAGCTAGGAAAAGTTCTTTCAGGAATCAAACCTTCAAAGGCTTTTATAACTGCGTGATGGAAATAGGCATCTTTAAAAAACCGATTGTTGACGAAAAAAAATTGTTCGCCTCTTGTTTTTCTTGCTGTTTCAGGTTTACCAATGAAGCCACTTATTTTTACAATATTGGTTTGCTCTTCCAATGGAACAAGTCTTTCATTATTGGATTTCCCTAAAACATCTACTACTCGTTTTCGTAAATTTGAACTTTGTAAATTATATATTTCTTGAGTGTTGTGGTGCAATGAAAAACGAATTTCAGGATGCGCAAGTACAATTCGCTCAAATTCTTCTCGAATATGCCCGAACTCTACCGTATCAGATTTCAGAAAATTTCTACGCGCTGGAACATTGTAAAACAAGTTCTTTACTTCAAAAGAAGAACCTTTTGGACAAACAGTTTTCTCAGTATTTTTTATTGTATTTCCCTCAATGTTGAGTAAAATTCCTGTTTCAGTTTGGTCTTTGTGCTTGGTTTTTAATTGGACGTGAGCAATTGCTGCGATAGATGCTAATGCTTCTCCTCTAAATCCTTTTGTTTGAAGTTGGAACAGATCGTTTGCTGAAGAAATTTTACTTGTAGCATGTCGTAAAAAACAAGCACCGGCATCTTCTTCCTCCATTCCATCACCGTCATCAATTACTTGAATAAGTGTTCTCCCTGCATCTTTTATCACTACCATTACAGAAGTTGAGGATGCATCGATAGCATTTTCCATGAGTTCTTTAACAACAGATGCAGGCCTCTGAATTACTTCACCTGCCGCAATTTGATTGGCAATGTGTTCAGGAAGTCGTTGAATAAGTCCCATTAGTTCATGATTTTATAAATCACCGATTGAATTCCTTCTATTCCGTTAAAAACAAAATAACCCAACACAATCAAAACACCGATTAAAATAAGTGTTCTATAGTTTGCCTGGTATTTCGCTTGTTGTCGCGTGCGACCAAGAGACCATGAATCTCTGAATTGCTCTCTCAACAATGATTTTCTATCTTCTTCACTAAGATTTTCAGCAGCTTCTAATTGTTTTTTTTTAAGGGCAAGTCTTTCCTTTCGCTCGTCGTAATATCTTGGTAGATAATTGAAGCGTTTATTCTGCGATTTTGTATTGAAAAATTTAAGGGCCATGTGCGTTTAACAAAAATAAGGATAATCCTCAAATAAGTATATTTTATTCAATTTTCTTAAAGAAAATTATTCGCTTGTCTCATTGTAATCTAAATCCTTACCAAAGGTTTCTTTCAAGCGTGAAATGCTATAAAAAGCAAGTAATATAAAAAATAAACCAATCATCAATGCGGAAACTCCATCACTAAAATTAAGAGTCAAAAGTCCAAAAAAGAGCATAATAATGGGTACAGATCCTCGCACAAAATTAGGAATTGTATTGGCTGCTGTGGATCGAATATTCGTGCCAAATTGCTCTGCAGCGATGGTAACAAATATGGCCCAGTAGCCTGTTCCTGTTCCTAATAAAAAACACATTAAATAATAAATACTAGCATTAAGAGTTACAAAATACTCAAGAAAAAAAAGGAAGGTAATGCTTGTTACTAATGTAAAACTTAAATATAAATAGACAACTTTCTTTCTGCTTTTCAGAATTTGACTTAAAATCCCAGAAAGTAAATCGCCAAATGAAAGTCCTATGTATGCATACATTACAGCTTTTCCATTTTCAATATTATTTATTCCAAGCCAAGGACCAAAATTATCCTTAGAGTTCATAATCAAAAGTCCAATAATATACCAAATTGGAATTCCAATAAAAATACAATGAATGTATTTGAGTAAATTTTCACGTTTATAGAAAATGAGTTTTAGATCGCCTTTTTTAATGTGTTTTTCATCTTTTCCATTCAAAAAAAAGGATGATTCTATTGTTCCAATTCGCAATAGAAGTAAAAAAAGTCCCATTAAGCCACCAACAATGTAGGCAACCTGCCAATTTTGTAAACTTAGACCAGTAAAATCATGAAAAAATTGTGTGATTCCAAGGCCGTTTGCACCAACTAACGAGGCAGCAACTGCCCCAAGAGCTCCAAAAGTTACAATAATCATGGTGCCATAGCCCCGAGTTTCTTTCGTCATTATTTCAGAAATCAGGGTGATTCCCGCACCTAGTTCACCGGCAAGTCCAATTCCCGCAATAATTCGAATACATGCATAACTTGGAATATCTGTAACAAATGCATTGGCGAGATTTGCAATGGAATAAAGTATAATAGATCCAAAAAGCACTTTCAATCGCCCTTTTTTATCGCCCAAAATTCCCCATAATAAACCACCAAGTAGCATTCCCAGCATTTGCATATTAAAGAGAAATTTTCCTGTTGAAGCAATTTGCTCAGGACTTGCATTCGACATAATTTGTTGCAAGCTTTCTCCTTTTACAACTCCAAAAAGCACTAAGTCATAGATGTCAACAAAATACCCAAGTGCTGCGACAATTAGCACAAGAATTATTTGGTTTTTATTACTCTTTTCTGACATTTTTAAAATGAAGTTAAATTATAGAGATTTAAAAATACAAAAATAACTGCAATAGATTCATCTCACAACTGATTGTTGATGAATAGTTTTTAAAGCACATTATGACATTTAAACATTTTAGTAATTTTGTTAAAAATAAAATACAATGGGAAACAATTTACTGAAGGGAAAACGCGGAATTATATTTGGCGCTTTAAATGATCAATCGATTGCATGGAAAGTTGCACAACGCGCGCATGAAGAAGGTGCAGTTTTTGTTTTAACAAATGCACCAATTGCTATGCGAATGGGTGAAATTAATAAATTGGCGGAAGAAACGGGGAGTCAAATTATTCCTGCAGATGCTACAAGTATTGAAGATCTTGAGAATTTAGTGACAAAATCAATGGAGATTTTAGGAGGAAAAGTTGATTTCGTTTTGCATTCCATTGGCATGTCACCAAATGTCAGAAAAGGAAAGCATTATACAGAGAGCAATTATCAATATTATAATCAAACAATGGATGTTTCTGCCATTTCCTTGCATAAAACCTTGGCTACATTGTTCAAGCACGATGCAGTTAATGAATGGGGTTCTGTGTTAGCACTAAGTTATATTGCAGCGCAACGAATTTTTCCAGATTACAATGACATGGCTGACGCAAAATCATTATTGGAATCGATTACTCGTTCTTTTGGATACCATTATGGAATAAAAAACAAGGTGCGTGTAAATACGATATCTCAATCGCCAACAATTACAACTGCGGGACAAGGTATTAAAGGATTTACAGAATTCATTAATTTCTCAGAACAGATGTCGCCCTTAGGAAATGCAACGGCTTTAGCGTGTGCAGACTATTGTATTACTTTATTTTCTGACCTCACACGATATGTAACAATGCAGAATTTATTCCATGATGGAGGATTTTCAAATACCGGTGTTACACAACAAGTTATTGAGCGCTTTGGTGATAAGTAATCCTTTACTTTAAATACTTTTTTGCTGCCCAAAATGTTCCAAATGGAAGAAATGCAGCAATAAATAATACCAATACAGTTCGAATAGCCCATTTTTCTTTAATTAAAAAAAGTAAAATATATCCGCAAAATAGCAAGAAGAATAATCCGTGAATTAAGCCAACAATTTTATTTGGGTAACTAATTTCAAACTTGTATTTCAAAATCATTGTAATGAGTAATGCAATCCACGAAATTCCCTCTAAGATTGCTACTATTCGAAATTGCTTGATTAATTTAATATTTTTCATTTCTTCACTTGTTTTTCTAAGCCAAATAAACGATCACGCAATCTTGCTGCTTCAATAAAATCTAGCTCTTTTGCTGCACTTTCCATGGCTTTCTTGGTTACTTTTATCTGTTTTCTTAATTCTTCTGAATCTGAATACTGCGGTGCTTCTTCAGCTGCTAGAGGGACTGTTTCACTTTGATCGTAGCGCAGTTGTCGCATGGCTTGGTCTCCGTCTGCAACCTGAGTTGAATCTATAATTTTCTCTTTTGATTTATTCAATGCAGTTGGAACCAATCCATTTTCTTTGTTATACGCATCTTGTAGTTCTCTCCTTCTCAGCGTTTCATCGATTGTCTTTTGCATAGAATTAGTCATTTTATCCGCATACATAATAACAATTCCATTAAGATTTCGAGCTGCTCTTCCAACAGTTTGGACAAGCGAGCGCTCGTTTCTCAAAAATCCCTCTTTGTCAGCATCCAATATTGCCACCAATGAAACCTCAGGTAAATCAAGTCCCTCACGTAATAAATTAACACCAATCAAAACATCAAAAACTCCAAGTCGCAGTTGACGTAAGATCTCTACACGTTCAATGGTATCAATTTCACTGTGAATATAGCGACATAAAATCCCCAATTTATCTAAGTATTTTTGTAATTCTTCCGCCATTCTTTTTGTCAATGTCGTAACTAACACACGTTCTTTTACAGCTATCCGTTCCTGAATTGCTTCGATTAAATTATCAATTTGATTTGTGCTTGGTCGCACTTCAATAATTGGATCAAGCAATCCCGTTGGGCGAATCACTTGCTCAACCATAATTCCTTCCGATTTTTCAATTTCATAGTCAGCAGGAGTAGCAGAAACATAAATTCGCTGTTGAGCCATTCCTTCAAATTCCTCAAATTTTAAAGGACGATTATCGATGGCTGCTTGTAAACGGAAGCCATAGTCGATAAGATTAATTTTTCGGGCTCGGTCACCACCATACATTCCTTTAACTTGCGGAAGCGTAACATGACTTTCATCGATTACCATTAAATAATCTTCAGGGAAATAATCCAAAAGACAGAAAGGGCGTTCTCCAGACATTCTACGATCAAAATACCGCGAATAATTTTCAATCCCCGAGCAGTAGCCTAATTCCCTAATCATTTCTAAATCGTAATTAACACGTTCATCTAAGCGTTTGGATTCCTCTAATTTCCCTTCCTTTTTAAAATTTTCTACTTGAACTACCAAATCATCTTGAATCTGCTCGATTGCTTGTTGCGTATTTTCAGGACTCGAAACAAATAAATTTGCTGGAAAAATAGCAATTTCAGTATAACTTTCAATCTTCTGGTTGGTTTCGGGATCTATGGAGGTAATCCCTTCGATTTCGTCACCCCAAAAAGATATTCTTAACGCATAATCTGTATAAGCGAGAAAAATATCAACAGTATCTCCAATGGCACGAAAAGTCCCGCGATCAAATCTATCTCCTGCTCTTGAATATAAATTTTCTACCAATTTAAATAGAAATTTATTCCTCGGAATGCTATCCCCAATTTTCAGGTAGATGATACTATTTTTAAATTCACTTGGATTTCCAATTCCATAAATACAGGAAACAGAAGCAACAATAATTACGTCTTTGCGTCCAGAAAGTAAAGCAGAGGTTGCAGAAAGTCGCAATTTTTCAATTTCGTCATTGATTTGTAAATCTTTTTCGATGTAAGTTCCGGTAACTGGCAAATAGGCTTCTGGTTGATAATAATCATAATAGGAAACAAAATATTCGACGGAGTTTTCAGGAAAGAATTGCTTAAATTCACCATACAACTGAGCTGCAAGTGTTTTGTTGTGTGATAATACCAATGTAGGTTTATTGATTCCTGCAATTACATTAGCAATTGTAAAGGTCTTTCCGCTTCCAGTTACACCAAGTAAGGTCTGATGCTCTATACCTGCAGATAAACCCGCTATCAATTGCCGAATTGCTTCAGGTTGATCGCCAGTTGCTTGAAATTCTGATACAAGTTGAAAATCCATTTTGTGGAGAAGATGGGATTCGAACCCACGACCTCTTGACTGCCAGTCAAGCGCTCTAGCCAACTGAGCTACATCCCCAATAGGTGCAAATGTAAAAAAAAGAGAAGGATTGATGTCAATTAATTATACAAGAAACTAATAAAAGTACTTTCTTTTTTAATTAATAATCCGATTAGAATTTTAACTAGTTGATATTTCTAATATAGAACATTAACAAAGCCATTAACTTGCTTTGTATCATCATTGATTTTTGAACCATAACGAATAGTCCAATTGTAAATCCCCACGGGAACTCTTAAACCATCTATTCCATAAGTTCCATCCCAACCAGCTGATGCATCATTTGTTTCCCATATAGTTTCTCCCCATCGATTGTACAGTTGTAAGTTAAAGGAATAAATATCAAATCCAGAGGTAAAAATAGGTTTCCACAGTTGATTGTGTTCGTCTTCATCAGGTGTAAAGGTATTTGGAATATAAAAAATTGCTTCACTAAGCACAACTATTGTCATTTCATAGATATCAAAACAACCTAATGGCGTACTTGCAGTTAATGAAACCAAGATATTATCTGAAGCACCGGTATACGTATGACTTGTATTCTGAACAGTACTAGATGAATTATCTCCAAAATCCCATAAATAGGAAACTGCACCAATGCTTGAATTCACAAAATTAATTTCCTCAATCTCAGAAGAAATTACTGCAGGATTAAAAGTAAAGGAAGCAATAGGATCATTCTCCATGAAAATATAGTCATCATATGTTGTGATTTCAGAACAAGAGCTTAATTCGTATTCTAGGGTTATATCATGGTATCCACTTTCATTTATAGTATATACTAAATTTGCTCCCGTTCCTATTTCTGTATTATTCAAAAACCACGTATAATTAGCGCCAGGAATTGGATTTATAGTTGAAAAATTAACTGGTAAAGGATTACAACCTGTTAGTGTATCAGCAATAAAAGACGGTGGTGCAGAGGGAACTATTGTAATATTCATATTTACATCAACTGGGCATTGAGCGCCAATTGGAGCGAAGGTATGCGTAAAAACTCCCGGAATTGATGAATCAATAATTGGTGGGGACCATATACCTATAATACCAGGATTATTAGTAGAGATAGTTGGTAAAATTGGATTTGGATCATCTTGGCACAGTTGAGGGATTTGATTGAAGGTTGGCGTTACCTCAGGAACAACTGTAATAGTCATAACAAAAGTTTGAGCGCATTGACCGCTATTGGGAGTAAAAGTATGAGTAAAAGTACCAGGAATTAATGAAGAGATTAAAGGAGGGAACCAAGTTCCAGAAACACTAGGATTATTTGTTGAAGTATTTGGTAATATCGGATTAACATCATTTTGGCACAATTGTGGGATTTGATTGAATGTAGGAACTACTATTTGACTTTGAATAAATGTAAAGCTAATGACACCATTCCCGTTATTATTTCCAATACAATTAAATGATATTGGAATTAAGCTAGAACCGCCACCGCCGCCGCCGCCGCCCATTAAGGAAGTAACAATAATGTTGTCACTTCCACCACCTCCACCACCGTAGTAACCACCACCACCCCCACCTCCTGGGCCATTTCCGTAATTAACATCTATTCCACCATTTCCTCCTTGACCTAGCACTCCACTTTGTCCGGATTGAGTGCCTCCTGAGGCCCAAAGAATTCCGCCAATACCACCAGAGGTTAATGTTCCTGGCCCGCCGCCACCGCCATAATTAGTTGAACCAATTATTCCGGTTGGACACCCACCATTTCCTCCAGAAGAGTTTACGTCACCACCTCCAGTGCCACCACCCCCACCTGCAATTATAATTAACGTTCCGTTTACAGAAATTGAAGAAGCGCCTCCTCCAGCATATGAATCATTTAAAACATTTGAATTTTGCCCTGCTCCACCTCCACCAAAAGTTGGTAACATTCCAGTTCCTGTTCCTCCAACTTGTATTGAAACGATGTCGCCTGGATTGACTAGAATATTCCCCGTTATTGTTGCACCTAAACCACCGGCCGGTCCGCCACCACTAGCTCCACTAACAGAAACAGCTATACTAGTCACACAAGGTGGAACTGTCCATGATTCAATAGCTCCAGTGAAATTAAAATTTACAGTAGTAGATTGGCAATAAGAATAACTATATCCAAGTGAAATTGAAAATGAAATTGAAAAGAAAAATATCCTAAATAGTTTAACCATTCACTATGTTTTTTTTTAAACGAATATAAAAATAATTAGTTGCTTCGAGTTTAAGCAAATTTACCAAAAATATTTTATCAATAAAAGTATCTTATTTATACTAATTAATATGCTAAAACACGAAGAGATAGAAATATACAAATTGCGAGAGTAGAAAAATAAGTCTAGATTTGTATCTGAATTACAATTTATATTTTTTCCAGAAATTAATTATATGAAAATTATTTTAATATTTTTCGTTCTATTAGCACTTTCAAGTTTTTCATTACGTGCTCAAGAATTTATAAGTGCTACTCAAGACTTTTCTACAATAAATGTGGCAGAACTTTCCGATGAGCAGATTGAAAAAATAAAAATAGAGTTACTTAATAGAAATGTAAAATTTGAGGAACTTCTGCCCTATTTATCTTCTAAGGGAATGACTGAAAAACAATTTAAAGAACTTTCACTGCGAATTCAACCCTCAGAAAATAAAGAAGATTTTAATGAATTTTTAGAAGACAATACTAAAAAAAAGTCTGAACAAAATAAACCAAAAATAACGAAGAAAGAACGTGTTTTCAGAGATTCATTGGTTTTTGGTCATGAAATTTTTAACAATTCTGAATTTAATTTTGAACCAAATCAGTCAGTTTCTACTCCTCAGGAGTATATTTTAGACATAGGAGATGAATTACAAGTTAATATCTATGGCACACAACAATTTTCTCAAAAAGTAGTCGTAAATAAAGAAGGGATTATTAACCTTACAAACATTGGGAATATCAAAATTGGTGGCTTGCAATTTGGATCTTTAAGAGAGATATTAAAGAAAAAATCAAGTTCAATCTATAATACACTTAAAAATGGAAGTTCTGAATTATCTGTTTCAATAATTAATTATAAGTCCATTCAAGTTACAATTATTGGTGCGGTAAACCCAGGTAATTATTTGGTTTCATCCATGTCAACCGTATTTAATGCTTTACATGCAGCTGGAGGCCCTGGTGAAAATGCTTCTTACAGAAATATTGAGTTGATTCGTGGAGGTAGTGTTTTTATGTCAATTGACTTATATTCTTTTTTGTGTTCAGGTGATAATACAAAAAATATAAATTTAAAAAACGGAGATATTATTCGTATTCCTGGCTATGTGAACAGAGTAAAAATTGAAGGTGAAGCAAAAAAGACGGGGGTTTTTGAACTACTAAATTATGAAACCTTTGGTGACCTACTAAAATATTGTTCCGGTTTTTCAGAAAATGCATTTTCAACTAAAGTACTTGTTACCCGAAACATAAACGGACAAAAAAAGTTAATTACACTATTAGAAAATGACTTCAGCTCATTTGAAATGAAAACCGGAGATTTGGTTAATATAGACCGAGTACTTTCACTTTATCAAAATAAAATTAGTGTAAAAGGTGCAGTTTATCGTCCAGGAAATTATGAATTTTCTGCAGGTATGAAATTACTTGATCTAATTTTAATGGCTGAAGGAGTTAAAGAAGATGCATTTTTAAATTGGATTGTTTTGTCAAGAGAATCCGATAATTTAATAAAAGAAATTGTGGGTGTTAATTTAAAATTGGCACTAGAAAACCCCAATTCAACTCACAATATTGCTTTAAGAAAAGGAGATGAATTAATAATTTCTTCCGTCTTTGAAATGCAAGAAAATCAAACAATTGATATAAATGGCGAAGTATTAAACCCTGGTACTTATCCCTATTCTAAAAAAATGAAACTTTTAGATGCCATTCAACTAGCAAAAGGATTTAAAGAATCAGCATCAAATATTATTGAAGTTTCTCGCTTGAAAAATCAAGAAGTGGAGATCTTTAGATTTAACTATTCTAAAAATAAGGTTGATTCAATCAACATGGAATTAAAACCATTTGATATGATTTCAGTAAGGAAAAATATAAATTTTAACCTAATGAAAGTAGTTACTTTAAAAGGTGAATTTAGTTATCCTGGCGACTACAGTATTGCAAGAGAAAATGAAAGGGTTTCAGATGTTCTAAAAAGATGTGAAGGTCTGACAAAAATAGCAAATAAATTTAGTGTCAGAATTGAGAGAAGAATCAAAATTATTGAAAAAGAAGATTCTATGGATAGAACTGAAAAAGAAGAATTAATCATTGTTCCGATTGATTATACCAAAATGATTAGGAAGAATGCAGGTAAATCAAATCCGATTATTCGTGATGGAGATGTAATCATAGTTGACCAACTAAGCGAAGTAGTTAAAGTGTCGGGTGAAGTAGAATTGACATCAGAAATTCCATTAAGGAAAACTAAAAATGCAAAATACTATATCAACGCTGTAGGAGGATTCAAGGAAACAGCTTTAAAGAAAAGTGTATATGTAATCTATGCAAATGGAGCTGCAAAACAAACAAAAAGATTTTTAGGAATAAGATTTTATCCGAAACCTACTGCAGGTTCAAATATTGTTGTTACTAAAAAATCAGATAGAGAAAAGAAACTCGACACAGCTGAAATCATTGGATTATCTAGTGTACTTTCAACTATTACATCAATGACTGTAGCTCTCATAAATACATTCAAACCATAATAAGCTAAATTAATTATACTATACAAATCTATGCCTTGGTTTGTTATTTACACAAAATCACGCAACGAAAAAAAAGTAGCGGAGTTACTTCAAAAAAATGGAGTGGAAGTTTTTTGCCCACTTGTTAAATTAAAAAAGAATTGGTCAGACAGGACTAAAATAGTCGAAACGCCACTTTTTAATTCCTATGTCTTCGTTAATCTTTCTGAAAAAGATAGAAATGTCGTTTTTAATGTTCCCGGCGTAATACGTTATTTGTTTTGGCTGAAAAAGCCAGCAATTGTTAAGGATAGTGAAATTGAAAGCCTAAAAGCCGTACTCCATGAAACAATTGACTCATTTACAATAGAAAATTATCAAATTGGAGATACGGTAAAAATTTCAGAAGGTGTTTTTAAAGATCTAGATGGTGTTATAGAAAAACAATCAAATAATAAACTTCATGTGATTTTAGAAAATGTTGGGATAAAAATTACCTTGCAAAGATCCTAAACTCATGATTGCTTAATCCTATCTCCAAAACCTTTGCCAAATACAGTAAGGAAGATGTATTTAAAATAATACCACACGTTAAGGTGGGCAGTCATCTTCGCATCTATTTCTGCGAGGAGTTGTGGGGTCGACATGTCAATCTTTTGAATTTGGGCCAAGCCAGTTATTCCAGGGCGCACATTATAAACTCCTCGAGTATCACGCTCCACTATCAGTTCTTCTTGGTTGAATAAGTTAGGGCGAGGACCGACCAAACTCATGTTCCCTACTAATACATTCCACAATTGAGGTAACTCATCTAATTTAGACTTCCGCAAAAATCTTCCAAATGGAGTAATTGAGCTTACATTTGCCAAATGAGTCGCTACTGATTTAGTATTAATTTGCATCGAGCGAAATTTATATAAATTAAAAGGCTGCTTATTTTTCCCCACACGTTCTTGTCGAAAAATAGGAGATCCTGTATCAAAAAACCCAATGATACACAAAACAAGCAATATTGGACACAAGACTAAAAGACCTATAAATGAAAACAGTATATCGAAAAAACGGGTCATTGGTTATGGAACGATTGAAAGGTTTTTTTGAATCCTTCTTCAGCGGAAATAGGAAATGGTTTTCCTATTGCTTTGACTATTTTATCATTGCTTACTAAATAACTCTCTGTTAGTTTTTGCAAACGTTCTGAGTTTAAGGGCAAATGTAAAATATCTCCAATTTTAGCAAGAAGGAAGATTAATTTTTTAGGAATAGCCAAAGTCTTTGGGAGTTTATTTTGAGATTTTGAAATTAACCCTATCAATTCATTGGTTGAAAGCGGTTTGTCATCAGCAACATTATAAATTCCTGAGGGAATGTCGTTGCGATTTAATAATTCCTGAATCACAAAACATAAATTATCTATACTCAAAAAAGAACGTTGGTTCTCAAAAGCTGCCAACGGCCAAGGAAATCCTTTTTTGACAATCGTATACAATAAATTTAAATTGCCCTGATTACCAGGTCCATGAATCATGCAAGGTCTTAGTATGTAAACTCGCTTTCCTTCTGGAAGTTGTTGATTGAGAATGTAACTTTCGGCTTGGAACTTTGAAATTCCATAATGTGTTTTTGGATTTGGACTGTTTTCTTCTGTTAATATGTCTTTCACTTCATCAGCAGTGGCCTTAACGGAACTCATAAAAATAAAAACAGAAGCATCTGAAAGTAAGAACGAATCAAAGACTTGCTTAGTAAGTTCAAAATTAGCTTCATAATAATCATGAGGATTAGACACTTTTTTTAAATCATGTGCTTTGCCTGCTAGATGAATAATAGTAGATACATCTGCATCAAGCTCGGAGTACCAATTGGGATTTCTAAGGTTTATACCTTTTATTAGATATGATTGTGCATTTAAATGCTTCAAAAGATGTGGACCCACAAAACCGGTAGCGCCTGTAATGAATATCATAAGTATTGATTATAAATTTGGGAATGAATTTGTAATACAAAATTAATATCAAACTCTTTTTTTGCTTTCAAACGTGAAGCCTTTCCCATTTCAATAATTCTATTTGGATTGTTTACTAACGTTTCAATTGCATTAGCCAAACTTTGTGCATCTTTTACTGGTACTTTTAAACCGTTTATACCTTCATCAACACATTCTCTACATCCAATCGCGTTAGTTGTTATAATTGCTCTTCCAATGGCACAAGCCTCAATTAGTGATTTTGGCATTCCTTCTCTATAAGATGGTAAAACTACTATATGAGAATTTTGATATACTTCGACCATGTTTTTTTGATAACCAATCCACTTGACAAAATTACCATCTTGCCAATCATTTAAATAGGAGGCCGGTACTCCAGCCTTATTATCTTCATCAGCTAAACCTGATAATATGAATTCAACATTTTCATAATATTTTTTATTTAAAATATCTGATGCCTCTCGTAATTCTTTAACTCCTTTATCCCATAACATTCGAATTGGCAGAAGAATTTTTATTCTATCGAAAGAAGGAAAGGAAGATTCATGAAATTTTTCTAAATCAACCCCGGAACCTTTAATTCTAACTATTAAATTACTTGGATGTATTACTCCTAATTCTGTTAATTCCTTTTGATCATTTTCATTTTGAAAAATAATAACTACATTTTTACGATTAAAACCAAATTTCAAGATGAGAAGCATTACTTTTTGTACTAAACTTTTCCTCCCTTCAGTGAAATTGTAGCCCAACCCACTAATTGCATTAACTACTCCTTTAATTTTTAAAACTTTAGCTATTAAAGAACCATAAATTACTGGTTTTAAGGTAATGTGATGAACAATATCCGGCTTAAGAATATAATAAATCTTAAAAACCTTAATTAAAGTTATAAATTCTCTAATCAGATTGGTTCCTGAACGTGAAAAAGATAAATTGATGAATTGAATCCCTTTGTCAATTATTTCTTGTGACCTGCCAGTATCTTTTGCTGCAACAATTACATCAAATCCATTTTTTTTGGCTTCTTCTGCTATTACTAGCCGATGAGATATAAAGAACCAATCTACGTTGGCAACAAATAAAATTTTAGTTTTCAATTAACCTAATATTTATGAATTAATGTAGTTGCATTTATACCATTTTTGAAAACAAAAAAATGTCCAGACTCTAAATGTATTGTCTATTTTTCCATCAACATGATTGTTAACTAACTTCAAAATACTTTTATAATTAAACATGTTTTGTTCTTCGATAAATTTCTTATCAATATACGTCAATAATTCTTCTTTAAGAATACCTCTTAACCAGTCGCCAACAGGCACGCCAAAACCTTGTTTTGATTTATTTAAAAAATCTTTTGGAAAATACTGCTTAAATGATTCTTTGAGCAAATGTTTCTTGTCCCAACTATTTATCAGGTAATTCTCTGGCAAACTTGAGGTAAACTCCCAAAGTTCCTTATTTAGGAACGGTGCTCTACACTCTAAAGAAGTTAGCATCGCTGCGCGATCTACTTTCACGAGCAAATCTCCTTCTAAGCTTAACAATCTATCTATATTTCTAAAGTCAGTAAGTGTTTTATTATTGGAGCCAACAATTTTTTTGTAATAAGCAAGTGGGTCAATACAATAATTATTTTGTGTGAAAATTTCTTTTCTTTCCTTTTCTAAAAAAGCAAGAGAAACGATATCATAATAAAAATCTCCTTCATAATTTACGGCTTTCAAAAACCGCTTGGCTTTAAACAATAGCCCTCGCTGATCATCTTTGGAATGCAGGAAATTGTTCAACATAGTATGAGAAAAATCATGAATCTTTTTAGGAACGAACTTAGTATAATTACTATTGAGTCGACCCATATAATATTTATTGTACCCACCATATACTTCATCGCCACCATCGCCAGTAAGTGCAACAGTCACAAATTCTTTGGTTTTACTAGCTACTAAATATGTTGGTAATGCTGATGAATCTGCAAAAGGTTCATCAAAATTGAGAATGATTTTATCAATTTTTTCAGCTAAATCATTTTCAGTTAATCTAAACTCGTGGTGATTGCTGTTTATTAGTTTTGCAACTGTTTGTGATTTATCCGTCTCATCAAAAGATTTTTTATCAAATCCTACTGAAAATGTATCTATTTTTTTATCTGATTGATGGGCTAAACACAAAGAAATTATAGATGAATCTACCCCTCCTGAGAGAAATGTTCCAATAGGCACATCTGAAATGGAACGACTTTCAACACTTTTATTTACTAGATCGTGATTTAATTTAATTGCTTTTTCTTTGTTTAAATTAGAATAATTAGAAGTAGTATTTTGTTTTATATCTTTAATTTCAAAATTTAGATTTTTACATTCTAATTCAATATAATGATTGGCTTCAAGCTTAAAAATAGATTCATAAATTGTGAAAGGAGCAGGAATATAATGGAGCTGAAAATAAATATTTAATCCTTGTTTGGAAATTACGGGTTTGTACGGCAGCACTTTTAAAATCGATTTTAATTCAGAACACCAATAAAAACTATCATTATTTAACGTATAATAAAGTGGTTTCTCTCCAAAAAAATCACGCGCAATGAATACTTTATTTAAAGTTTTATCATAGATGCTAAAAGCAAACATACCATCGAGCATTGCAAAGGATGAAACGCCAAATTTATCATATAAAGCAACAATTACTTCTGTGTCTGAGTTAGTTTTAAAATTATAATCGCTTAAATGTTCTTGCCTTAATAAATTGTAATTATAAATTTCACCATTAAAAACAATAACTTTCTGGTTATCTGATGAAAAAATCGGCTGCTTTCCGGAACTTAAATCGATGATAGAAAGCCTACGCATACCCATGGCAATAGAGAAATGGTTCTCTTTGGCAACAAATTCGCCATCTGAATCTGGACCTCTATGAAAAATAGCAGCGTTCATTTCTGAAATTTTACTATTTAAATCTAGGCTTTTTACTAAACTTATAATTCCATTAATTCCACACATTTATTTCTATATCAAATTGTTAAATTACTGAATGATTAAAGGCATGTAAGAGGCAAAAAATTAATTAAATAACCTGAAAGAATATGTTGAAATTTTAACATAAAGAATTTATTATGCGCTTAGAATTCATTTATGATTTAATAAATGGAGTTTAAATTCATCTAAAATTTTATTGGCTTCAAAATCATCAACTCTCTTAACGACTTGAGTTTTACAATTCTGATAATATTTTTTATTTTGCATTAGAATGTTTATTGCTTCAACCATTTTTTTAATGTTATTTCTTGGCACTAAAATACCGTAATCCGTAAGTACGTTGTCAGAGAAATCATAATCTGTATTAACTTTAAAAATCTCATTTGGTCCTGAAGGACAATTTGTTGATACAATTGGTAATTCGCAAGCCATTGCTTCTAATATGACATTTGGAAAACCCTCGTGATTTGAAGAAAATACAAATAGATCAGCTGCTTTTAAGTACTTGTAAGGATTAGATTCAAATCCCATTAAGAAAACACGATTTTCAAATTTTAAATCTTTTATTGTTTTTTCAAGTTCAGTCTTTAGAATTCCATCTCCAAAAATATAAAGTCTTACTTTTTGTAGTTTAAAAAACTCCAAAGATTTTATTAATAATTGATGATTTTTACCGTTGTCAAGTCTTCCAACACTTACTAAATTAAAATAATTAGTGTCAAAAAAATCTTTTTTAGGCTCAATAGCAAAAATTGCTTCTAGAGAAATGGGGTTATAAATGGTAGTTATCTTATACCTTGGCACATTATAATTTGTAATTAAATCTTGTGCATTACCATTAGAATTCGCAATTATTAAATCTGCTTTAGGATAAAGCTCTTTGATTAAAAAATTGTTTATCCAAGATTGTAAATTATGATTTCCATACTGAAGACTAGAATTTGATCTTTCAGAAATTATTATTGTTCTTTTTTTATTAAACCACTTTGTTAAAACTGATATGAAACCGGGCCTTGTTAAGAATGAGAAACTTTTATTTATTTTATTTTTTTTAAGGAAAATATGATATTTGTAAGCCAAAAAAGGAATCTTTAAAAACTTCAAAACATTACTTTCAGTAGTTTTTGAATTTTCTAAAAAAAATGGTTTGTTTTTAGTTTCAAAAGGATAAACACACGTGTTGTTCATTAATACTAAATAAACATCAAATCCATTATTCTCTAAATAAGGGATTAATTGCGACACTACTCGCTCAGCGCCACCACCACCCAATGAGTAAATAAAAACAGCTATTTTCATTTATAACTGATTAAATAAAGTCTCATACTTATTTAATATTTCCTTTGAATTAAATTTAGACATTACTGATTTTATAACCTCATTCTTATCTATTGATTTTAATTTGGCAAGATCATTTAAAATAGAAACTAACTCCATTTTATTTTCAACTAAAAAACCATTAACTCCAATTCTGACAATTTCTTTTGTGCCTCCGGGTGAATTAAAAGCAATTACTGGCGTACCTACAGAACAACTTTCTAATAAAGCATTAGGAAATCCTTCAACAAATGAACCCTGAATAAAATAATCATTTTTGCTAACTTCTTCCAAAACTTCATGAGTATAAGGAATAAAACTGATTTTATCAGTTAAATTGTACTTACAAATACATTCTTTTATAATCTCTAATTGTGGGCCAGAACCAATAATAGTATAATGGAAATCATAATTTTTGATTTTTGATAATCCCTCTAGAATTCTTACATATCCCTTTTCTTCACTTAATCTCCCAACCGTTATGAAATTTAATTTATCTTTAACATCATAACTTCTAATTATAGTTGGGGATTTTGTTATTGGGTTATGAATCAAAACCAATTTTGAAGGATTTAGATGCAGTGTGTGGATAAAATCATTTCTCATATCTTCAGATTGACAAATAATAGCTGACAACCTGGGATAAAAAATCTTCATTAAAGACAGATTTAATTTAGAATTCAATTTAGAAAATTCATTCATCTTAGAAACCACACTAGCCTCTCTCCCAACAAATTTCGTATTTCTAAAAAACAAACTAAAAAAACCCATCATTATATTTACATGTCCAATTGAACTAACTACAATAGAAGGTTTTTCTTTCATTAATAATCTAAAAAGAGTTGTAACAGAAGCCAACAACCTTTTTTTATTAAGATAGTTAACTTCTATAGAATCTACATTATAAACGGCATCATTTTTAAAACCCAACACGATTAATTTAACATCAAAATCATTAGTATTCAATTGTTGAGACACAAATGACATAACACGTTCTGCTCCACCAGCACATAAACTAGGCAAAACAAATAGTATTTTCTTTTTAGACTGCACTTATCTTTTTATAAAATCCAAATTCCTGATACCATTTTGACAATACATATACTCTCCAAACATAAGAAAAGTAGTCCCCCTTCCCATCTAAATGATCTTTGAACATTTTCTTGAATTTGGGCACATTCAAATTAGGAACTTGATTTAAAAAATCATCCGATAAATTGGATTCAAATTCTTCCCTCAATTCTTTACGAATCCATTGTCCAATAGGAACTGCAAACCCTCTTTTGGGCTGATTAAACACTTCTTCCGGAATATACTCTTTTAATATATCTTTAAGAATCCTCTTTTTTCTACCAGGTAGATACCTGTAAGATACTGGTAATGTTCTTGCAAATTCTATAATTCTGTAATCCAAAAACGGGCTACGTACCTCAACCGAATAAGCCATACTTGCTCTGTCAACTTTTACGTTACTATCATTTTCCAACCATAGCTTGATGTTTAAATCAGCGGTAGCTTGAATCAAATCTTTAGACCATTTTTGATAGCCCTTATAATGAGATAGCCAATCAAGGTCTCTCTTTTTCAAAATAGAAATATAGCCTACGAAAATTTTAGCGATAAAATCATTTTTTGATTTTATATTAAGAATTCTTATTATTGACTCTGATGTAGATCCTAAAAAATTAAAAATTAAAAATTTTGATGCAATGAAACGAATTAAATGAGGAATTTTTATTAACAATTTGAATTTTGCAACCAAGTCAAAATGATTGTAACCTATAAAGCTCTCATCACCCCCGTCTCCAGACAGGGCCATGGTAACGTATTGCTTGGTCACTTTATTGAGTAATAATGAAGGCAAAGCCGAACTATCTGCAAAAGGCTCGTCATAGACTTGAATCAATTTTGGAATCATCTCCAAAATATCTTCGGAGGTACAGATAGTTTCTGTGTGTACAGATCCCATAATTTTTGCGTATTGAGCGGCTATTTTACTTTCATCATATTTTGGATCTTCAAAACCAATTGAAAATGTTTTGATAGGTTCTTTAGATACCTTGGCTGCAATACTTGATATCAATGCCGAATCTATTCCTCCTGAAAGGAAGGATCCGAAAGGCACATCTGCCTGCAATCTTATTTTTACGGCATCTTTAAGCAATTCGTGCAATTTTTCTTTAGCTTCCTCGTAAGACAAACCGGCATTTGTAACTTCTTTTAAGTTCCAATATTCCCAAACTTTGGTTTTGTTGGTAATCAAGTCAATTTCCAAATTATTACCTGAAGCTAATTTATGAACCCCTTGATATATAGTATAAGGACTAGGGATATAAGTACAATCCAAAAACATAGAGACTGCATCTTCATTAATCTTTTTGTTTTGGGCAATAGGTCGTAGCTGACTACAAATCTCAAATTTTCCGCCGTGCCAAGAATAATAAAAAGGTTTCACACCCAATCGATCCCGGGAGCAGAATATTTTCCTTGTTGCCGCATTATATATGGCAAAAGCAAACATTCCGTTTAATTTTGGCACTAGGGCTTCACCCCATGCCGCATACCCTTTTAACAACACTTCAGTATCCCCAGTGGTTTTAAAAGTATAACCCAGTGATACCAACTCCTTTTTAATGTCTTGAAAATTGTAGATCTCCCCATTGAAAACGATGGTAAGCTCTTCGAATTGCATTGGTTGATGCGAACGAACGTCAAGATCCAAAATGGATAACCGTAAATGACCAAAGATTAAACTGCCTACTTTTTGTATTCCTGTATAATCAGGCCCCCTAAATTGAATAGATTCCAATTTAGATTTGACATCTTCTTCAGCAAAAGGAATGTTCGTTAAATAAATTCCACACATTATTTTAAATATATTTTAAATGAATTATCTATAACTTTTTCAATTCTTTTTTGATAATCTAAAGTATAATCCATATCTTTATCTGATACATATTTTTCTAATACCTCTTTTTGATAGGCATCAAAATCACCAATAATTTTAGCAGGATTCCCTGCAATAATTACTCCTGAAGGAACAGATTTTGTAACAATACTGCCAGCAGCAATAATTACATTATCTTCTATTTTTACACCAGGCATAATAATTGAATTTATCCCTATAAAAATATTATTCCCTATTGCTACCCTTCTGTATAAATAGCGTCTGCCTTTCTCGTCATCCATTAGCCATGTTGATCCATCGTGAGTTAATATCGATACGCCATTAGTTATAGTTACTTTATTGCCTATAGAAATCAACCAAGGCTCTGTCCCAAATTTCCATGTATAAATTCGGCAATTATCTCCTATTTTCACACCCTTATACCGAGCATACTCAACACCAGTTTTAGTTGCTCTGAGATATAATTCTTTTAATAAACTAAATAATTTTCTCATATTAAATATTTTAACAGCAAAACTTTAAATTAATTTTATTGTTTTTTTATCTACAGTTATTTCTTTCCTACCTATTTGAATATATAACCATAAAGAAACAAATAGTATTATATAATTATCAAAATAATTATGGCTTGTTAACATATACATGAACAGTGAAAATGATATTAAAAAAATGAACGGTTCGTCATTAAAAACTCTGATTCCGGTAATAACAAAACCTCCATAAATCGCAGTAAAATACAAAAAAACAAAAATCCCAGATTCACCTAAAATCAATAAAAATGTATTGTGAACTCCTTGTATTGAATATGAATTCTCTCCAATACCATCTGTATTTCCGCTAAAACTCAAATAACCATTACCGAAAAATGGCTTATTCAAAACTTTAAAATAATAAAGTGCCCAAGTTTGGGTTCTGGAGTCTTCTACCATTTCATCACTTATTTTTCCATCCAGAATTGTTGAAAACGCCTCAAGTCTTTTTGTATTAAAATCAAATTTATCTCCGAAAGAAAGAAATAAACTAAAGAGCCCTAGACAGATTACAATCTTGTACACATTTTTATAACTGTTTGCCAATGACACCAAACTAATCAATATCCAGAGCAGTAAAAAAGTTCTAGAAAAAGTAACCAAACCAACAATAAAAAATAATATAAGTCCCAATAAACGAAGCTTTTTATTATCAATTGAAAAACTTAAACTATATCCTAAAATACAAATTAAACCTGCAAAATTTGGGTTCAAATAAAAGCCGCTAAATCTACCTCCAATATCTGTTATAAAAATTGATTCAAATAAGATACTTAAAGACCCCAACAACAATACAATGTATATTTCCTTATATGTAGTATCTATCACCAACTTTATCACCAGTATTATAAAAATAAAATACTTGATAAAGGTTACTAGGAAATTTTCAGTGTTTTGTGTATCCACCAAAACCGAAATCACGAAGTATAAAAGACCCAGTACAATAAAAGGAATTATTGGTCTCTCTTTTTTATTAAAAAAAAAGTATACAATAATAAAAAGAAAGGTTCCATAACTTAAAAACGTCCCACTCATGGAGCTAATATAAGCTAAAGCAAAGCTTGGAAGGTTCCAAAAAATTAACAGCAAAATAATTAACTTTAGATATTTCATTTCGGAGTGTCCTTTTTTTGTTGATATCGTACAAACATAAATAACACCCAAAAATTAATAACATAAATAATTGTTGTTGCCATTGCTAAACCATCCACACTGTACATTCTTGCGAAATAATAGTTTAAAACCAAATTCAAAACCAAATTTAATATGGATGCATAAACCATATAAGCATTTTTATTAATGCTCGTCAAAAATTTTATGATAATAATCGAACAGATATAAAAGGGAACGTAAACCAGTAAGATTTTTTGAATTTTTGAAACTACAAGGGTGTCATTATAAGAGAAATTTCCTATTTCAAATAAAATCGAGATGATTTCTTCCGAGAAAAAAAAGATTACACATCCAATACATAAAGACAAAACGAAAACATACAGAATTGATTTGTATAATATATCATACGCTTTCACCCTGTTCTCATTTACAAGATCTGAAAAGTAAGGCAATATCACATTCCCAATCGATATAATAAGAATGGAAGCCAGGAAAGCAGGGATTTTCATTCCATAATTAAGAGCTGCGATAGAACCCACTACTAATTGAGCTGCAAAGAACTGATTAACAAAACCGGTTGTGCCTGTTAAAAAACCGGAACCAATTTTAGAAGGCAGCTGCCTATATAATAGCACTATATTATTTGAAACAAAGTTGGGACTGGATAATTTCAACGTTTTTTTAAAGATGGAAACTACTAATAAATAAATGAACTCTATAAAACTTCCCACTACCATCCCCAAAGCCAATACTTTGTATCCAAACTCGTTTTTAAAAAAAAACAAAAACATCAGAACAACCAAAGATGTTATTATCGGGTATATTGAGGAGAAGGAAAATAATCCGTTTACTTCCAATAGCCCTCCCAATAAAGAAGAAAGAGACCAAAACAATATACAGGGAAGCATAATATAGAGTTGGCCCCGGATTAAATCATAATATTTAAGGGTATGTCCTCCAAAAATATCTTCCAAAAAAAAAGTAGCAAAAAAATATGCCACAATTGATAGCACTATTCCTAAACCTAATGTAATGATTACGCAAGCGCTCTGAAAAGACCCAATAGAACTGGAAACCTTTTTTTCGGCTATATAATTGGGGATAAAAACATTTTGAAAAGAAGACATAAAGACATTATTAATGAATCCAGGTATTAATGATGCAATTAAGAACGTATCTATTAATTCTGAAAGTCCAAAGGACCTTCCAACCTCCATCTCCTTAAAAAACCCCATCCCTTTAACGACTAAAGTCATAAAACCTACTATCATGACATTAATTAATGTGGTATTTTTAAGCATTTTAAACAAATACCTTTTAGAAAAAGAGGTGATTTTCATTAAAATCTACGTTAAATTTAATATTAAAGTTTCCCATTGTTTATAAATCTCCTCCATCTTAAATTTCTCAATAGATGTGATTGCTTTAGAACTAAACTCCTTACATAGTTGTGGATTGTTAATAAGTTTAGACAGCCTGTCCTCTAATTGAGCCCTGTTATTTACTTCAATCAGAAAGCCATTTTCATTATTTTTTATAATTTCAGACGGACCTGAAGGACAATCTGTTGAAATACAAGGCAAACCGAAAGACATTGCTTCTAACAAAGCATTAGGAAAACCTTCTGACTTTGACGTAAATACAAATATTTTTGCTTTATTATAATAATCCGAAACATTAGCTACATTTCCAACAAAATCAACTTTATCCGCAATCCCTAAATACGCTGTTAATTTTTTATATTCTTCTCTTAAAACACCATCACCGGCAATTACGAGCTTCCAATTGCCAACATTTAAATTAGTAAATGCTTCAAATAATAATCTTTGATTTTTATTGACATCTAAACGTCCTACCGTCAAAATAATATTTTCCCTTTCACAATAATCTTTCCTTGCAGAAAAAATACTTTTATCAATAGGATTAGGAATAACTTTAATCTTGTTTTTTTTAATTATTTTTTGATAAAATTTTCTATTAAAATCTGTCTGAACAATTAATCCATTGGTAAAAGGATAAGTCAAATCTCTAAAAAATTTCCAAAAAATATTGGGCACAGAAACTTCAGGGTTATTTCTTTCACTAATCAGATTGGGCTTATTTAAAAACATTGAACTTATAATGGTGAGAATATTTACAGAAGTAGTGAAGCCAATTAATATATCTATTTGATTGGTTTTTACTGTTTTGCAAATTTTTTTTACATAAACAAAATTACTCTTTATCGCTTCAAATAAGGAGGAACTAGGAAGATATTTTTCCTGAAGATAAATTATAGTTACTTCTTTATCAACGCTATAAACTGTCTCTGTTTTATTTAATACAATTACAAAAACCTCAAACTTTTCAATAAATTTATTCGCTAACAATACAACGACGCGTTCGGCACCACCAGTAGATAAACTTGGTATTAAAAACGCGATTTTTTTCTTCTGAGTCATTTATTTAGAGAAATGTGTTGGTTTTAATTATAGCTTTCCATCAACATTTACACTAAGAATCCCTTTAACATCATATAAAATACTTTTTTCAGCAAGTAAATCATCAAAATTTAAATTATTAAAGTCTAGGTGACTCACTCCTAAAACTACTGCATCAAACTTTTGCTTTGGTAATGCTGTTGATGTTTCCAGTTTATATTCGTGTTTTACCTCGGCAGGATTTGCCCAAGGGTCGTAAATGGTTACTAAGATTCCGTAATCGGCCAAAGCGGCTACCACATCCACAATTTTGGTATTTCGTACATCGGGACAATTTTCTTTAAATGTAATTCCTAACATTAATAAGGAAGCACCATTAACCGCAATCCCTTTTTTAATCATCAATTTCACCACTTGAGAAGCAACATACTCTCCCATACTGTCATTTAAGCGTCTTCCAGCTAAAATTATTTCAGGATGATATCCAAATTCCTGAGCGCGTTGTGCCAAATAATAAGGATCGACTCCTATACAGTGTCCGCCAACCAAACCTGGTTTAAATGGTAAAAAATTCCATTTGGTTCCTGCGGCTTCCAACACTGCATGGGTATCAATATCCATTAAGTTAAATATTTTAGCCAACTCATTAACAAAAGCGATATTAATATCTCTCTGAGAGTTCTCAATTACTTTAGCTGCTTCAGCAACCTTAATACAAGGTGCTAAATGAGTCCCAGCAGTAATAACACTTTTGTATAATTCATCAACAACAATACCTATTGCTGGAGTAGAACCCGATGTTACTTTTAAGATTTTTTCGACCGTGTGTTCTTTGTCCCCTGGATTAATCCGTTCTGGGGAATAGCCCGCAAAAAAATCAACATTGAATTTTAAACCTGAAACTTTTTCCAAAACAGGAATACATTCTTCTTCAGTTGCTCCAGGATATACAGTAGATTCATAAATTACGATATCTCCTTTTTTCAAAACTTTAGCTACCGTTTCACTTGCTTTATACAAAGGCGTAAGATCAGGGCGGTTATTTTTATCTACTGGGGTTGGTACTGTAACAATATAGACATTACATGCTCCTAAAACTGCTATTTCATTTGTACAATACAATCCGCTTGAATACGATAAATTGTCTACCAAAACGTTTTGTAAAATGGCGTCTTCTACTTCAAGGGTACTATCATGCCCTGAATTCAGTTCTTGGATTCTTTTTTCATTGATATCAAAACCTATTACCGCATATTTTGTAGCAAATAATCGCGCTAAGGGAAGCCCTACATAACCTAAACCTATAATGGCAATTTTTTTCATTGAAATAATTTTATAATCACACTATTTTTAAATTTTATTTATCGCAAATTGTTATAATACCAAGCGACTGCTTCTTTTAAACCCTCTTGAATAGAAAATTGAGGGTTATACCCTAATAAGCGCTTCGCTTTTTCGATACTAGCTAAAGAATGGGGTATATCACCCGCTCTATTGGGACCATGTAAAACTTCCACATCAGCTATTTTGGCATCAAAAGTAGTAAGATACTCTTTTAAAAAATCAGTTAATTGGATTAAAGTCGTTCTATCTCCAAAAGCTGTGTTATAAACTGTATTTAGCGCTTCAGGATTTTGAGTAGTCATAGCCAACTCATTCATCTGAATGACATTGTCTATATAAGTAAAATCTCTAGAATGCAAACCATCTCCATTAATCACAGGACTCTCATAACGCATAAATTGCTGAACAAACTTTGGGATTACGGCAGCATACGCCCCGTTTGGATCTTGTTTTCTTCCAAAAACATTGAAATAACGCAACCCTACTGTTTCTAGACCATACGTTTTACTAAAAATTTCAGCATATAATTCATTTACGAATTTAGTAATGGCATAAGGGGATAAAGGTTTTCCTATTACTTCTTCAACTTTTGGCAATCCTTGTGAATCCCCATAAGTGGATGAGCTTGCCGCATATACGAATCTTTTAACTTTAGCATCTCTTGAAGCGATAAGCATATTTAAAAAACCTGAAACATTTACTGCATTGGTTGTAATAGGATCATTAATAGAACGAGGAACAGAACCCAATGCTGCTTGATGTAAAACATAATCAACTCCCTCAACTGCCTTTTGACAGTCTGACAAATTACGAATATCACCTTCAATTAAGGTGAAATTAAGATTATTGATTACTCCATTCAAATTATATAAATGTCCCGTTGCAAAATTATCTAAGCAAACAACTTTATAGCCTTTTGACAAAAAATATTCACATAGGTTAGACCCAATAAATCCAGCTCCACCGCTTATTAAAATTTTTATCATTGTAAATTCTTAACTAATATTTTTTTAACAATTAGATACATAATCACTAAAAATCCTGCTAAAAATCCTCCAAAAAAAATAGCAGTTAATTTACCAAGTTTTTCTTCTGGCAAAGGCAATATCGGGCTGTCAATTATTTGAATAAAGGGAGTCTCCTTTCGCACCATGATTCTAGCTAATTCTTGTTGTTTTATCAACTCAGTTAGTATTGCAGTATTTAATTTTACCTCGACTTCTTGTTTTGCTGTAGAAATACGTCTAACATTTAATGCTGGGTTGAGTCCAAATGTTTGATCTGTAGCTACTGCAACACCTGCTAAAGCATTGTTTAACTCTTGTCTTACTGAGTCGGTTTGCTGCTCAAGAACTGCTAAGTTATTCTTAGATTTCTTAGTTTTGATAGAAACATAGAAATCAGTAACGATAGAAGCCAATGTTTCAGAAAAAACTTTAGCAAAAGACTCATTTATGAAACTTGTTTCAAGATTAAAGATTTGAATTTTTTTATCCTTTTGAGAAACCACCAATTCGTTTGCTATTAACTCATTATAAATAAGACTCATAATTTTATTTTGCTTTCTAGTCAAGGCAGTTGCATCTATTGGAAAGTCAATATTTGAAAGAGACGAATGTTCAGGCATATTATCTCGCCAGCCTTTAACGTCTAGATAAGCATTCGCTAATGATTGCTTTTTTCCATCGAAATATATTTCAGAAAGCAAGGTCTTCTGAACCATTAAGCGAGATTTAAATAACTCTAAAACATTACCTCCTTTAAATATACCGCCAGATGATCCACCTAAATCTAAACCAAACTGACTCGCTAATCCTAATGCTGCAGATTGTCCTAAACCATCATCTTCCATGGCAAAAGTCATTGTGCTAATGTAAACTGGTTTTTTGTAGATTGAATATACTAGACCAAGAAATCCACCAAGTATAATAGCTACTACTAAAATTAACCACTTACTAAAAATATATTTTCTCCATTCATTCATTTTTAAGATTAATTCTTTTAAAGAAATCTCAGTATCTTTTGTGTTATCTTCCATCTTGTACTTTATAAATTAAAAATAAGAAACAAACTAATGGTAATTCAAATAAAAATTTATTTTTTTTATAGCTTCGCCACAGTTAATCACATAAAAAATATATGCTTAACTTTTGAAAAATATAAATTAATCTACACAAATTTAGGAATATTAAACGCTTCATCTAATGATGTTGGTAAATAAAATCTATAAAATATGTATTTGAAAAGAAATAAATTTTTAATTTTGTATTGATTAAAATCAAATTAAACATCATTTAAAAAAAATTGATGAAAATCTTATTTTCCATTTCTTTTACTGTTTTAGCATTATTCAGTAATGCTCAATTTATTAAGAAATTAAGTCTTGACGTGAACGTTGGAGGACGATTTGGAGGAGCAATATCAGATTCTTGCTATTGCACTATTCCCGGCGACACAATAACCAAAGAAAAAGCTGTGCTTTCTCCCGGAATACATGTTGATGGCGGAGTAAGTTACCAACTAAATGAATTAATTTCTCTTAGAGGTGGTATTTCTTATGATGTATTTACAACTAGTCTTGGTTTAGAAAGTGATAATTCTTCATTAATGAGTGCATCTATTGAAGCAGTAATCAATTTAAAGAAATTGAAGTTTTTAGAATTAACAAATGAAAAAATTGGCTTAAATCTCCACGGTGGATTTGGTTTATCGTCATTATCTAATACTAAATTTAAAGAAGGTAAAGAATTTTCTGATCCTGGAATCAAAGGAAATGATGACATGATTAACATTATTTTTGGTCTAACACCTCAATACAAGTTAACTGATAAAATTTCAATCAACTTAGATATGGCATGCAGACTATTGTTAAAGCAAAATATGTATGTTAATCCTAATCAAGATGCTACAGTAAACGATAAAATAGGAAGTATTTTTAATGTTGCAGTTGGAGCAACATACAAATTTTAATTTCTACATTTTTTAAACATCAAAGGGCTTTTCAGCCCTTTTTTTTCAGTCAAAGATTTTGTGTTTTAAAAAATTGAGCTAAGTGCAATGTTTTAGCTAATATTAATAAAAATTTATATTTAGATAGTTTTGACTACATTTGCAAGTATCTTATAAAAAATCTAATTTAAAAAAAACTTATGAAACATTTATTTACAATTTTATTTACAGTAGTTGCATTATTCAGTAATGCCCAATTTATTAAGAAATTAAGCCTTGACGTAAACGTTGGAGGTCGCTTTGGTGGAGCTGTTTCCGATGATAGTTTAACCAACTATAAGGTCTCTCCAGGGATTCATGCTGATGGAGGAGTTCGTTACCAACTAAATGAATTAATTTCAATTAGAGGTGGTCTATCTTATGATGGATTTAAAACTACTGGGAATGTTACGTCTGATTCTACATCTACAGATAATTCTTCATTAATCAGTGGTACTATTGAGGCAGTAGTAAATTTGAAAAAATTAAAATTCATGTCTTTTATACCTGAAAAAATTGGCTTAAACTTTCATGCTGGATTTGGTTTATCGACAATGTCTAATTCTAATGTTAAAAAATTTAACACAGATAATAATATAACACCATCAGATCCAGGTTTAAAAGGTAATGATGATATGATTAATATCGTGTTTGGTTTAACTCCTCAATATAAGTTAAATGATAAAATTTCAATCAATTTAGATCTTTCCACAAAACTTTTAGTAAAACAAAGTTTATATGTTAATCCTGGACAAGATTCAAGAGTAAATGACAAAATGGGAAATATTTTTAATGTTGCAGTTGGAGCTACATACAAATTTTAATTTCTACATTTTTAATACATTAAAGGGCTTTTCAGCCCTTTTTTTATGCTTTTTATTTAATGCTGGATTATGATAAAACATTATCTTATTAGTGCTTTGGCAAAATTATTATAAAAAGTAAAAATTAAGCAAGCCAAAATCTTTTTGGGAAAACCACAATAAATCATTAAAAATGGTGACTGAATCACCAGATCATAAGTAATTAAAAATTCACAATCAAACCTAAAAAAGGTAAATCGTTAAATTCTCTTATTCTTTTTTACATTTGTAGCAATGAAAAATGAAAAATTAAAAGTAGCTGTAGTTGGTGGAGGAAGTTGGGCTACTGCACTCGTAAAACTTTTTTGCAATAACCTATCAACGGTTGGGTGGTGGATGAGAAATGAAGAGGCAATAGAACATATTCTTCAGTTCAAGCACAATCCTAGATACTTACAATCTATTGAATTTGACACGACAAAGTTACATATTAGCGCTAATCTAATTGAAACAATTGAAAATGCTGAGATCATAATAATTGCTACTCCTTCCGCTTTTTTAACAGCGCTTTTTAAGGATTTACCAGAAGGGCTTTTAAGCGATAAAATCGTTTTTTCAGCAGTTAAAGGAATTGTACCTGAATTCAATGCAATACCAGCACGATTTATTCATAAATCTTTTGCTACACCTTACAACAACATAGGAATTATTTGTGGGCCGTGCCATGCTGAAGAAGTCGCATTAGAACGATTGTCCTACCTTACAATTGCTTGTGAAAATAATCTTATTGCAAAAGAAATGTCAGAATTATTAAACTGTAGATATATAAAAACAACGCTATCTGACGATTTATTTGGCACTGAATTTTCTGCAATACTAAAAAATGTCTATGCTCTGTGCTCAGGTATATCCGCTGGTTTAGGATACGGCGATAATTTTCAAGCAGTTTTAATTGCAAATTCACTTCAAGAAATAGAACGTTTTATTGATGTTGTAAGCCCTGTGCACCGCGATACAAAAACTAGCGCTTATTTAGGGGACTTATTGGTTACCTCCTACTCCAATTTTTCAAGAAATAGAACATTTGGACATATGATCGGTAAAGGTTATTCTGTAAAAAATGCGCAATTAGAAATGAATATGATTGCTGAAGGTTATTACGCTACAAAATGCTTAATTGAAATCAACAAAAAATTTCAAGTAGAAATGCCTATTTTGGATGCGGTCTATGAAATACTCTATAAAAATGCAAATCCTGCTCTTGAAATTAAAAAGCTTTCAAATAAATTATCTTAATTCAAATTCTGATTACCTATTTTTGTCATCGTAAAATAGTTCAATGAAAGTATTCAAATTTGGTGGGGCTTCCGTAAAAGATGCTTCAGCAATCAGAAATGTCTCAAAAATAATGTCATTATTCCCTGATGAAGAAATTCTAGTTGTTTTATCTGCTATCGGAAAAACTACAAATAAACTGGAGGAAATTCATCAAGCATACCAATCAATGGATAAGTTGACATTCTTAAAAAGTATTGCAGAACTAGAAAAATTTCATGTTGATCTTTTAAATGAACTTTTTAAAACTAATTCAAATCCAATTTATAATAAAATTGAAGTAGTATTTGATACTTTAAAAGCTAAATTCAATTTACCATATTCTCAAAATTTTTCATTGGAATACGATCAAATTGTTTCTTTAGGAGAAGTCCTTTCTTCGTATATTCTGAGTGCTTATTTAAGCGAAAACAATTTTTCTGCAATGTGGATTGATGCACGAGAAATGGTGCAAACTGACAATAATTTCCAAGAAGCTAATGTGGATTGGAAAAAAACTGAAATTGCTATTTCAAAGAAGATTTTACCAAAAATAAAAGAGAATAAATTATTAATTACTCAAGGTTTTATTGGTGCTACTTCAGATGGAAAATCAACTACACTTGGAAGAGAGGGCTCCGATTATTCTGCTGCAATCTTTGCCTATTGCTGTAATGCTGAAAGTGTAACCATTTGGAAAGATGTTCCTGGAATGTTAAATGCTGATCCAAAATATTTTGAAAACACTAAAAAATTAGATAAAATATCGTACAAAGAAGCGCTAGAACTTTCATATTACGGCGCCAGTGTTATTCACCCAAAAACGATAAAGCCACTCCAAAATAAAGGCATTCCACTGTATGTGAAATCTTTCCTTGAACCGTTAAATGAAGGGACAACAATTCATTCAAATAAAGAAAATGATAAGCTTATTGCATCTTTTATCGTCAAACATAATCAAGTGCTTTTTTCTTTTTCGCCTCATGATTTTTCATTCATTGTTGAGGAAAACCTAAGTACACTATTCAAAGGTCTCTCAGCTTGCTCTGCAAAAATTAACCTCATGCAAAATTCCGCCTTAAGTTTTTCTATTTTGCTAGACGAACTAAAAATTAATAAAGAAAAAATTCTCGAATACTTCAAAAAAGAGTACAGCATAAAATACAACGAAGGATTAGAGCTTATTACAATACGCCACTACGATGAGCAAATAATTTCGAAAATGACAAAAGGAAAAGTAATTTTAGTAGAACAAAAAACACGAGAAACTGCACGATTTGTTGTTAAAAATAAGTTGTAAATACCTCTTTAAAGGTATGTTTTGAGCGTTAATAAATCTTAAATTTGCACATGTTTGATCTCTCAACTATGAAAGTAGGAAGTAAGTCCGAAATTATCGAAATTGAAAATTCTTCTATTAAATCAAAACTGATTGAAATGGGGTTTTTAGTAGGGCGTTCATTAGAAGTTGTATTCAAAGCACCATTTGGCGATCCAATTGCAATTGAAATAAATAGCACGGTAATCTCCTTGAGAAAGGATGAAGCTAATCTTATTAAAGTACGTAAAAAAAATTGATACTCATGTATCCATAAGTTTGCAATCAAATGAAAATTGCCCTATTTGGAAATCCTAATACCGGAAAAAGCTCTGTTTTTAATTTATTAACGGGTTTAAGGCAACAAATAGGAAACTTTGCTGGTGTTACCGTAGAAAAAAGAGAGGGCTTTCTTTCTCTTGGAGATAAAAAATATTCAATTATCGATTTTCCAGGGGCCTATAGTTTGTATCCTCGTGCAAAAGATGAGAAAATTGTTTACGATCTACTCACAAACAAAAATCAAGAATTATATCCTGACGCAGCGCTATTTATTGTTGATGCTGCTAATTTAGAACGCAATCTTTTATTTTTTACACAATTATACGATTTAAATATCCCCCTCATTTTAGTCTTAAATATGTGGGACCTTACTGCTAAAAGAGGCATTGAACTTAATATTGAAATGTTAGAGAAGGCATTTCCAGGAGTTCAAATTATTACTTCTAATGCCCGACTTAGAATGGGAAAAGAAAGAATTATTCAAGCTATTCAAACTTTAAATCTCACTGCTAGGAAAACATTTTTTTTAGAAGATTATCAAGTTGCAGAAATTAATGACCAAGAAAAACAAATAGCCGAAACAAATTTGCGCTATGAAAAAATTAAAAAATTAATCGAAGAAGTTGAGAAAGTAAAAGAAACAAAAACAGATGCCTTTTCAAGAAAAATTGATAGAATTATCGTACATCCAATTTGGGGCTACGCAATTTTTATTTGTGTATTACTAACTATTTTTCAATTTATATTTTCTTTTGCAAGTATTCCAATGGAATTAATTGATGGTATTTTTACAAATTTTGCCGCTTATACCTCACAATTTCTTCCGGCAGGTGTTTTTAATAATTTAATCTGCCATGGAATAATTCCTGGAATTGGGGGTATTGTTGTGTTTATTCCACAAATTGCGCTTCTCTTTTTTTTCATTGCTATTCTCGAAGAAACAGGCTATTTAGCAAGAGTTGTGTTTATAATGGATCGCCTAATGAGACCTTTCGGATTAAATGGCAAAAGTGTTGTGCCACTAATGTCAAGTGTTGCATGCGCGATTCCCGCTGTTATGGCAACAAGAACTATTTCAAATTGGAAAGAACGAATGATTACGATATTTGTAGCTCCTTTTATGAGCTGCAGTGCAAGAATTCCAGTGTATACGCTCTTAATTTCTTTAGTAATACCTAAAATCTATTATTTTGGTTTTATCAACTTGCAAGGAATTGTACTTTTTTCACTCTATAGCTTGGGTTTAATTGCAGTCTTAGCAGTTTCGTTTATCATGAAATTTATTGTCAAAAGTGAAGAAAAAGGCTTTCTTTTGCTTGAGCTACCAAGTTATAAAAATCCGAGATGGCCAAATATCGGAATTAGTATACTTGAAAAAATCAAACTATTTATTTTCGATGCTGGAAAAGTTATACTGGCTATCTCCATTATTCTTTGGGCTTTGGCATCCTACGGACCAAATAATTCGATGGATGAAGCACTTGAAAAAACTAAAAAACTAAAACGGTTCTCATTGTTGAGTAAAGTAGATAAAGATCGTGAACTTGCCTCTGCAAAATTGGAAGCTTCATACATCGGAAGAATGGGAAAATTTATAGAACCTGCAATAGAGCCACTTGGCTACGATTGGAAAATTGGAATTTCCTTAATTACTTCTTTCGCAGCAAGAGAAGTTTTTGTGGGGTCCTTAGCAACAATCTATGCAGTACAAGACGATGGAGCTACTAAAACAAGGTTAATTCAGCGACTAAAAAGAGATAAAAATGCAAAAGGAGAAAAAACCTATACCCTTGCTTCTGGAGTATCACTAATGATTTTCTATGTTTTTGCAATGCAATGTATGTCGACACTAGCAGTAGTTAAACGAGAAACAAATAGCTGGAAATGGCCTTTAATTCAACTAATAATTATGGGAGTAATGGCATATTTCAGTGCTTTTTTAGCTTTTCAACTTTTAAGATAATTATAAAAAATTTAGCGCTTTTATGATTTTATTTCTTTTAAAAAATTAAATCCTAAATAAAAAAGGTAAATTTATTCTCAAATGACACAAACTATTATTGTATTTCTGAGTATCGGGTTAGCAATTTTATTTCTTTTGCGGCATTTTTGGAAAATGTTTTTTCAAAAAAAAGATTCATGCGCGGGATGTGGAATTTCTAAAGCAATGAAAACAAAGATTTAACTTTAAAAATAAAAAATGAGTCAATGTCAGTTATATAAGTACAATGCTACATTTTACGCTGTTAAAAAAGAGAACTCTGATTTTTTTGGTTCAAGCTTTTCAGAAAATGAATTAGACAATGATCATGTTGCATGGCTTAATTTTCACGGATTAGATGATCTAAAAAGTATCGAGGAATTGTGCCATAGATTAGAAATAGATAAACTTACAATTGAAAATATTCATGCAGCAACAGGAAGGCCTAAAGTAGAAGAATATCCAAAATACATGTTTTTTCATGTAAAATCTGCACTTCCTACTGAAAACGATTCTACTTTATTAAACCAAGAACAAATTTCTTTTATTTTAGGGGAAAATTATTTGATTTCATTTCAAGAAAAAGCAGCTGACCACTTTTCAGATGTTAGAGATCGTATCATAAAAGCAAGGGGTAAAATTCGAACAAAAGGTGCTGACTTTTTATTGTTTAGAATGTTGGAAGCTATTATAGATAACTATTTTGAAGTTTTAGAAAGCATAACAGAAAAAATTGAGCGGATTGATGAGCGGATTCATAGCAAGAGCAACAAATTAATTTTTAAGGAAATAGAAATAGAAAAAAGGAAATTAATTGAGCTTAGAAAAATTGTTCTGCCAATTAGAGATATTACCATTCAGCTAGAAAGTAGCGAAAGTATTTTTCTAGACAAAGCTAACTTTCGATATTTCTCAAATTTAAAATCATCTTGTGCAAGCGCACTGGAAGAAATTGATGCGAACAAACAAATCCTTGAAGGTCTTACAAATTTATACTATGCTGTTCAAGGGCAGCGCATGAATCAAATCATGAAAATATTGACAATCGTCAGTGCAATATTTATTCCTCTTACATTTATTGTTGGTGTATATGGCATGAATTTTGAAAATATGCCAGAATTAAAATACCAAAATGGTTATTTTATAATAATGGCATGTATGCTTATTCTAGGTATAAGTTTATTGGCATATTTCATAAAGCGAGGTTGGTTAAACCGAGAAGATGAATAAAAAAATCTTGTTAATGTTATGTTAAAATAATTCAGGATTAAGACAAAAAGCAATAGATTTACATAAAAATAGAAACTATGAACAAATTAATTTTATCATTTGCATTGATCTTTGGAACTTCTGTTCTAGTAAATGCACAAATTGAAAAAGGTCCAAAAATTGAATTCAGTAAAGAAGTTCATGATTATGGAAATATTAAATATGGTGGAGAACCAAATTGCACGTTTGAATTTAAGAACACAGGTAACGAACCATTAATTATAACCAATGCAAAAGGATCATGTGGCTGTACTGTTCCAGATTGGCCAAAAGAACCAATTGCACCAGGAGCAACTGGAGTAATCAAAGTAAAATATGACACTAACAGACCTGGACCTATAAACAAGAGTGTAACAATTTCTACAAATGTTACTACAGGAAAAGATGACCAAGGTAATCCTTCTTATTATGATGCAGTAATTCGTATTAAAGGTGAAGTTGGACCTGCTCCAGAAAGTGGGACGCCTGTTAACAATACTGGTGCACCAACTAACAACTAAATAAAAACTTTTATTATTTAAAAAAGACCACTTGATAGTGGTCTTTTTTTTTGAGGAAAAATTTATGTGAGGATAATTTCTGAAAAATCTGATACTGATTGTGGCCATGCTTGTAAGTTGCCCTCACGTGTTATTTGTATGGTTTTCATTCCAGCCATATCTGCGGCGGCTAGTTCTTCTATTACATCAGAGAGAAATAAAATACGATTGGAAGGCAGTGCGAGTTCTTTCGTTATCAAAGAATATGTATCACTATCTCTTTTACTACCACTGTTGGTATCAAAATAATTTGAAAAATAAGTTGATAAATTACCTTTTACACTATGACTAAATAGTAACTTTTGAGCATTTACTGAACCTGAAGAAAAAATACCCATTTTCTTACCTAGAAAATTCCAATTTTCAAGCATTACAGGCACATCATCGTAAACGTGACCTAGTAATTCACCATTCTGATAACCCTTCTGCCATAAAATACCCTGCAAAGTTTTTAAAGGAGTTATTTTTAAATCCTGCCCGCACCATTTCTTTAATTGAAGTATTACCTCTTCACTTGTTGTAATATCTCTATTTTCATCTCTTTTAACTATTCTTAATACTTGACCAAAAGCGTACTTTACTTCCTTTATATTAGAAAGTTTATTGATATCATCAATATTTGAAAGAAAATATGGAAATAATACATCCTTTACAAAAGAAATGGAAGAAGTTGTGCCCTCAATATCCATTAAAATATAATCACAATCAATTTTCACGAGAAGGTATTATAAAGTTTGAAAATTTTAACTCGATTCCAGAATTTGTATAATCTGGCACCCAAGCACTAACATCCATAAAAACCCGTATTGCTTTAACAAAAGGATTTTTTTCTCCAGCATCAAACCAATGCTTTGTGCCTGCAGGGACGCTGATTAAATCTCCAGCCTCACAGAGTAAATTAAATACTGGCACATTGTCTAAATTAAACCAAAATAAACCTTTTCCGTCAACAAAAAAACGAATTTCATCTTCAGAATGTGTGTGCTCAGCCAGAAACTTAGTGCGTAAGGTGCTATAATTTTCTGTTGTAGCGTTAATGGATATGACATCTGCGGTCTTATAACCAGAATTCTTCATAAATGGTACTAAGTCTTTTGAATAAGCTGCTAATATTTCTTCTTGAGTAGCGTCATCATCAAAAACAATGTCACATTTCCATTGATCAAAAAAAATACCGTGACTAATTAAAAAAGTATGTATTTCTTTGGGACTATCATACTGAGTATTTAAGGAAGGAATAGAAAGTAGTGCCATTATTTTTGAGTTAAACTCCATTCAAATTGACAAAGATAATCCAAGGTTTCAAGATGTCTTTTTGCTTCAAATAAATTTTTTCCCCAAGCATAAGTTCCGTGCTTAGAAATCGCAAAACAAGAATTAAGAATTTCCGATTTTCGTGACCAGAGTTCCTTTTCAAAAAAAGACATGTCCTGACTATTTTCTAAAAGTGGAATTCTCAATTTCGAGAGATGAGAAACTTCTCCATCAAAGCCCTTTTGTATTTCATTTCCCTGAAATTCAAAATAATTTTTCTTTACTGAAGAAAGTAAAACAGGATAAAGACCATGGCTATGTAAGATAATTTTAGTTTCAGGAAAAAGCTTGTAAATAAAAAGATGAATAGCTGTTTCAGCAGATGGTTTAAAAGTAAGATTGTTTCCAGTAAAGTAACCATTTTCATCAATAGGAATAAAATCAATTTCAGCAATTATCCTTTTATCTATTCCAGAGCGAGAAATCCAAATTTGATTATTCTCGTCAATAAAAGAGTAATTAGTTGACGTAGCTGGAGACCAACCTTTCAGATTATATACCTTAATAGTTTCAATAAGTTCTTGAATAATTGAATATTTGCTCATATTAAAAAATTGAAAAAAGCATCCATTAGAATGCTTTTACAATGATATTAATTATTTATTCTATGATTTTAGTAATTCTTCCTTTACAAGTGAAGCAATAATTTTCCCATCTGCCTTACCTGCTAATTTTGCTGACAAAATACCCATTACTTTTCCCATATCTTGTGGTCCACTAGCACCAGTTTGAGATATTGCTGCTAAAACCTCGATTTTAATATCTTCTTCACTAAGCATTTTGGGTAAAAATTCTTGAATTATATTCGCTTGTAAGAGCTCAACTTCTGCTAAATCTGCTCTATTTTGAGCAATATATAAATCATAGGTTTCAATTCGTTGTTTGTGTAATTTCAAACAAATTTTAAGTGCTGTTTCTTCAGAAACATCTCCATTTCCAGATGTACTTTCTAACAAGAGTTTTGATTTTATATCTCTTAATGGCTCCAAACGATCTTTGTCTCTTGCAAGCATCGCTTTTTTAATCGCCTCATTAATCATATTAGTAAAACTCATCAGTCAACATTATCATGTAAGAAATTATTACTACGCAATCCCGATTTCCCGTCTTCCTCCTCTGAAAGTCCAAATCTTGAAACGGATTCTTCAGAACTTGGAATACTTTGATTTAACGAAATATTTCTACGAACATAGGCTGGTTCATTTTCAAAATCAGCAATACCCTCGGCATTTTTTAACTTATTGGTATATTCCATAATTTTAAAAGATCTTTCCTGCGCTATTTTTTGTTGCTCTTCGGGAGTAGTATGTTTTACCTCTGAATCGAGCTCCATAATTACTTCTTCTTCTAGCATATGTCGAACAATTTCTTCTTTTTCCTCAATTTTAGTTGAGCTTTCAGAAGCATCAGAATTAGAAACACCAATATCCCAAGAAAACTCAGGTTGAACATCTTTTTCTTCTGAATTGGAAGTTATTTCATTTTCAAGAAATGTGATTTCTTCTACAAAATTTGTATCCTCGTTTACATCTAAAATAGCAGAAGGATTAATCTCTACAGCAGATTCAAAGAGATCAAAGGATTTTTTTTCAGCAAAATTTTGTGAAATTGATTCTGCAGGAATAGTATTATCAGTTATTTGTTCCGATTTTAAAAAAGGTTCCTCTGAAAACGCATCTTTGGAATTTCCAGAACCTTCAAAAGAACTAACGGGATTCGTCAAAAGACTTGTAATTTCTTTATTGTTTTCACCATGTAAATCTACAACTTTTCGTTCTGGCGCCTTTTCAAAGCCATTTAATGGTACATCTTTTAAACCAGCTGCAATCAAAGTTATACTGATTTTTTCACCCAATGAACTATCAAGTCCATGACCCCAAATTACATCTGCAGTAGCACCAGCAGCTTCTTGAATATAATCGGTGATTTCAGTAATTTCATCCATCATCACTTCTTTAGATCCATAGGTAATATTTAATAATACATACCGAGCTCCATCAATTTCATTGTCCATGAGTAAAGGAGATGAAAGAGCAGATGTGACAGCTTCAAGAGCACGATTTTCACCTTCAGCACTAGCACTACCCATGATTGCGTGACCACTATTTTTTAAGACAGTATTAACATCATTAAAATCAACATTTATTACACCTGTTACAGAAATTACTTCAGCAATTCCTCTTGCAGCTACAGTTAAAATATCATCAGCATAGGAAAACGCATCTGTAAGAGACATATCTTTTCCAAATTCTCTCAAGCGTTCATTATTAATCACAAGAAGTGTGTCAACATTTTCACGCATTTTATTCAAACCTTCCTCTGCTTGGAGACGGCGTTTTTTTCCTTCAAAATTAAATGGAATCGTTACAATGCCAACAGTTAAAATACCTAAATCCTTTGCTACTTTTGCAATTACTGGAGCTGCTCCAGTTCCTGTGCCACCTCCCATACCAGCAGTCACAAATACCATTTTAGTATTCTTTGAAAGTAATTCGCGAATTTCATCAATATTCTCATTCGCTGCTGCCATTCCAACTTCAGGAAGCATTCCAGCACCTCTACCATCAGTCAATTGAGCTCCTAATTGAATCTTATAAGGCACGGGAGAAATATCGAGTGCTTGACGATCAGTATTACATACAATAAAGTCTACACCAACAATTCCCTTGTTGAACATATGATTTACTGCGTTACTTCCACCACCGCCAACACCAATAACTTTTATAATTGAGTTATAGTCTCTCGGTAAGTCAAATTCCATTTTCGGCATATCAAATTCCATAATATTATTTTAATAGTAATTAATTTTCATCTGTAAAAAACTCTTTTGTTTTATTTAAAAACTTATCAAAAAAGGTTCCTCTTCGTTCTCTATTTGAGTGCTTTGTAACTTCTTCTTTAATAGGTGAAGTAACCACAGGTTCCTTTGTATCATCTAGCTTTTTAAATCCTTGCAAAACCAAACCAATTCCAGTAGAGAACATTGGACTTTCTATGCCTTCAATATCATTTGAATTAGCAAGATGCTCTGTTGGGTATCCAATTCGAGTATCCATTCCTGTCATATATTCAAAAAGTTGAGTTAAATGCTTTAATTGTGCACCGCCTCCAGTAACAACAATTCCGCCTATTAATTTTTTACTGTAGCCAGAATTTTTAATTTCATAATTCACCAACTCAATTATCTCTTCCATTCTAGCTTGAATGATATTTGACAAGTTTTTAAGAGTAATCTCTTTTGGTTCTCTCCCTCGTAAACCTGGAATGCATACTACTTCATTTTCCTTGTTTTCAGAAGCACTTGCACTGCCGTATTTTATTTTTAAAGCTTCAGCGTGGCGAGATAGAATTTTACAACCCTCTCTTATATCGTTTGTAATAATGTTCCCACCAAAAGGAATAACTGCAGTATGACGAATAATTCCATCCTGAAATATAGCAATATCAGTTGTTCCTCCGCCTATATCTACTAAAACAATTCCAGCTTCTTTTTCTTCATCACTTAAAACGGCATCTGCAGAAGCAATAGGTTCAAGAATAATATCGCGTACATTCAAATTTGCTCTTTCAATGCACCTTTTAATGTTCATCACATTATTAATTTGCCCGGTAATAATATGAAAATTTGCTTCTAAACGAACACCAGCCATTCCAATAGGTTCTTTTATTTCCGGAGAGCCATCGACAATGTATTCTTGAGGAATAACATCAATGATCTCTTCTCCAGGAGGCATAACCATTTTATGCATATCGTCAACAAAGAAATCAATATCTTCCTGAGAAATCTCACTTGTATTATCCCTTTTTGTATACATTCCCCTGTGCTGAATACTTTTTATATGCTGTCCAGCTATTCCAACATAGACGTTTTTTATTGTCAAAGTTCCCTCTTTACATAATTGAGCAGCATTTACAGCAGCTGTTATAGACTGAACTGTTTTTTCAATATTTGCAACAACACCGTGCATTACTCCCATGGATTCACTTTTACCCATTGAAATAATTTCAATTTTATTATGTTCATTTTTACGACCAATAAAACAGGCAATTTTAGTTGTTCCTATGTCTAAGCCAACAATAACACGAGTATTACCTTGTCCGCTATCTTCTTTTTCTACAAACGATTTGTCCTTCATATTTTACACTTATTTCATCATATTTATCCCAACCTTCATAGGGCATTGCTTCTTCATAAAAAACCTTCAATCGATCAAACTTTTCTTTTATTTCTTGTTCTGAATATGCAGAACCAAAAATTATTTTTTGATCGCCGAGCAACGGAATTAATATAAAATCGCCATTTTTTTCCAAATACACTTGGCCAATAAGTTTTGACATTAATGTATCATTACAAACATAACTTGAAATTCCATAGATTTCATCAATTTTTTTAATACTTTTCAATGAGTCGTTGTTGATAATTTCTGGCACTGATTTATGGGAAAACTTGTCCTTTATAAAGCCTGAAAATATAAGTACACGTGCAGTATGAAGATCAGATCGATTCATCATAAATCCGTCGTCATCGATATAAAAACTTTGACCATAAGAATTGAAAATACGAGCAATCGGTTTTCTCAATTCAATTTTTAAAAACCATTTCTTTCCAATCTGTCGATAGGCCTTTACATTTTTCACCTCTGTCATTTGGGCAATAGCCTTTTCAATTTTATGTATATTAATAGCATTATTCTGCTGACCATCAAACACCAACCTGAGAAATCTTAAACGATCCCACAATTCCTTTTCTGTTAGAAATGTATTTTCTCCTTCAACATGTATCGAAATTTCAGGATTTATAATTTTTTTATTATTTTCTTGCTGATTTGAGAAAACAAAAACGGTAATTACACCAGCTCCAAGAAATATCCATAAAAGAATTTTCAACCATTTTTTCATTCTGCAGTAGTTAAATTTGAAGATAATATTTCCTTTAAGGGAGCAACTATTTTATCAATGTCACCTGCTCCAATCGTCAGTACAATTCCTTTATCAAATTGATTAAAATATTGTAAGGCTTCAGAAGGCGACAATAAAAATTTCTTTGGTAATTCCACTTTAGAATATAGCCAAGCGCTTGAAATACCATAAATTGGTTCTTCTCTTGCTGGATAAATTGGCAATAAGATTAATTCATCCAATTTTGATAATTCTGCAGCAAATTCCATAGCAAAGTCTCTCGTTCTAGAAAATAAGTGCGGCTGAAAAATTCCTGTAATTTTTTTATTAGGATACAAATTTCGTACAGATTCAATTAAAACCTTCAATTCATTTGGATGATGTGCATAATCATCGATAAAAACCAAGTCCTCTGTCCGAATTTGATAATCAAATCGTCTTTTCACTCCTGTAAAACTTGAAAGTCCATTTCGAATTTCTAATTCACTCATTCCTAAAGAATCTAAAAGTGCTATACAAGCGAGTGCATTCTCTGCATTATGAGAGCCTGGAATTCCCAACTTAACATTTTGCCAAAAATTTGTTTTTAAACGTACATCCGAAAAAATAAAGCCATCTTGAAAAACTAAATTTTTCATGCTATAATCTGCCGTTTCAGAATGAAGAGCATAGGATACTTTTTTGGCTAATGTTGGAAGATTTAAGCCCTCCTTTTCAATCAAAAAGCCACTTGGCTCAATTTTCATAGCATATTGTCGGAAACCTTCATTAAATTGTTCTATACTCCCATAAATATCTAAATGATCAGGATCTACACCCGTTACAATACTTGAAAAAGGGGAAAGCTTTAAAAAAGATCGATCAAACTCATCCGCTTCAACAACTGTCCAATCGCTTGTCTGAGAAAGCACCAAATTTGAATTAAAATTAGTAGCAATTCCCCCTAAAAATGCATTGCATTTCCATGAAGAGTGGTCTAAAATATGAGCAAGCATAGAGCTAGTTGTTGTTTTTCCATGCGTTCCAGCGACACATAATCCTTTTGATTGTCGTGTTAAAATTCCTAGCACTTCCGCACGTTTATAAACTGTAAACTCATTACTAATAAAATAGACAAGTTCCTTCATGTCCTCCGGAATTGCTGGAGTAAATACCACAAATGTTGTCGTCTTATTTTTAAATTCATTTGAGATTTCTTCCCCTAAATCTTCGTAATGAATTTGACAGCCTTCTGCCTCTAATTTACTTGTTAAATCGCTAGCGCTTTTATCATAACCAGCGACTTTAAATCCTAAATTATTAAAATACCTTGCAAGAGCTGACATTCCAATTCCACCAATACCTATAAAGTAGACATTTTTAAAATCACTAAATAGATTTTTATTTTGTTCCATTTTCTATTAAACTATTTTCGAATGCATCTACAATATCAGCAGTAGCATTTAATTTTTGTATTTTTTTTATCTCAAGAGAAAGAAGCTCACATTTTTCTTTTTGCTTCAATAAATCCAATGCAATCTTAAATAATAAATCAGGTGCTTCAGAATCAGTAATTAGAACTGCAGCATTTTTTGCAACTAGTGCATTAGCATTTTTTGTTTGGTGGTCTTCGGCAACATTTGGAGAGGGCACAAGAATTAATGGTTTTTCTACGATACATAATTCAGAAACTGAAATGGCACCAGCACGCGAAATAATTAAATCGGCAGCAGAATAAGCCAAGTCCATTCGTTCAATAAATTGATACAAACAAATATTCTTGAATTCTTTATCCTTTAAATCAATGAGTAGTTGAGAATGGTATAATTTACCACACTGCCATATAATCTGAACTCCTGAATTCATTATTTCTTCAAGATTTTTTTGAACAGAAATATTAAGGGTTTTAGCACCTAAGCTTCCTCCCATAACCAATATTGTAGGTTTTTCAGGGTCTAAGCCAAAAAAAGAAGATGCTTCAGCTTTGGATTTCAAACTAGCAGAAAATTCTTTGCGAATTGGATTTCCAGTTAATACTACTTTAGAATTTGGAAAAAATCGTTCCATTCCCTCGTAAGCAGTACAAATACAAGCAGCTTTTTTGGCTAAAATTCTATTTGTTTTACCTGGAAACGAATTTTGTTCTTGAATTACAGTTGTCATTCTCAACAAATTTGCCATCATCAATGTCGGACCACTTGCATAACCTCCAACACCAATAACAATTTGGGGCTTAAAATCGATAAGAATTTTTCGAGCTTTTAATAAACTTCCAAGAATTTTAAATGGAAGTAGGAGATTTGAAAAGGAAAATTTTCGTTGAAGACCAGCTATTTTCATACCCACGATATCGTAGCCCGCTTGAGGAACTTTTTCCATCTCCATTTTCCCTATGGCACCGACAAAAAGAATTGAAGCGCTTGGATTGCGTTTTTTAATTTCATCTGCTATTGCAATCGCCGGAAAGATATGTCCTCCTGTTCCTCCACCTGATATAATTGCACGTTCAATCAACATAAATACACTTCTTTATGAAACAAAAACACCCTCTTCCTTTTTTCCCTTTTGTATTTGATTGGAAAAAGATTGGATTACTCCAATTGAAATACAGGCCATAATTAATGCTGAACCACCCATAGCAAGAAAAGGCATATTTTGACCTGTAACAGGAAAAACTCCAGTACAAACTAACATATTAATACTTGCCTGAGTTAGTAAATGAACTCCGATTCCCATAGAAGCGTAAGTTTGGAATAAATCATCTGTTTTCAATGAAATACGAATAATTCGAAACAATAAAATAAGGTAAAGCAAGACAAGAAAAAAAGAAGAAAACAAGCCAAATTCTTCTACAAAACTTGCATAATAAAAATCCGCATACGCTTCTGGCAAATATTCTTTTAATTTACCGTCACCAACACCTTGTCCAAACAAAGAACCATTGTGAATAGCCAACTGGGCGTTATTTGCTTGCGCATTGGCAATGTTACCCATATCATTTTCAACACGTTGATTGAATCTGCTTACCCAAGTATCATAGCGAGGTAAAAGATTAAGCTGAGGAACAGTTACATGAATACCAATTACAAGCGCAACTAATCCAATTCCACCAGCAGCTAATGTTGTAAGTTTTAAAAAAGGAACTCTTCCAATAAACAGCATTGCCATTGAAAGTAAAAAGAGCATGGCGGCGGTTGAGAAATTATCTTTGATAATAAGTCCACAAATTAATAATATTGGAATCATTAAGGGAACAATTCCTTTTTCCCAATCATTCAATAATTCCTTTTTTCGGACAAGTAAACGAGAAATATATAGAATCAAGGCAAGCTTAGCAAAGTCAGACGATTGAAACGTTAAGCCAATAAATGGAATACGAATCCAACGGCCTGCGTCATTTACTTTTGCACCAAAAAAAATGGTAAAAAGCAGCAAAGCAAGTGCAATATAATAGGCAAATTTTGAAAGTTGATAGATGTATTTTGAGTCGACTCTATGAATAAAAAACATAGAGGCAAATCCCAATAAAACATAAATAAAATGCTTAAAAAGATATTGAAAAGGTGTTCCTCCCTCAATTTTTACAAGTATAGGCACAAAACTATACACTGTTACCAAAGAGAAAGCCATCATTAAAATCGTAATAATCCATATTACAGGATCACCTTTAAGGTATTTTAAATACGATCTTAAATTGGGATTAATATCTTTTATTTCCATTTTAGTTATGAATCAATAAATTTTCAATTACAACTTTCTAACCGCTTGCTTGAATTGATTTCCTCGGTCTTCATAGTTTTCAAATAAATCAAAACTTGCGCAAGCTGGAGAAAGTAAAACTGTTTCATTTTTTTTCGCTAAACGATAAGCATAAGCAACTGCCTCTGTTGCAGATCCAGCTTCTACAATCGTTTCTACAAGGTGACCAAAAGCCTTGATGATTTTTTGATTGTCAATACCAAGACAAATAATTGCTTTCACCTTGTCCTTTACCAAATTACTTAATTCGGAATAATCATTTCCTTTGTCCACACCACCCATAACCCAAACAACGGGGTTTTCCATTGTTTCCAATGCATACCAAGTTGAATTTATATTTGTGGCTTTGGAGTCGTTTATAAATTCAATTCCATTTACTTTCGCCACAAATTCAAGGCGGTGCTCAACATTTTCGAAGTCCTCAAGACTTTCACGCACAACACTCTTGCGAATTTCAACAATGCGTGCAGCAATCCCTGCTGCTAACGAGTTTTGGGTATTGTGCTTACCCTTCAAAGCTAATTCGTGAATTGACATAGTTAATTGGTCTTTTATATTGATTATTAGTTGATTATTTACAGCGTAAGCACCTACTTTTATTTCTTCTTTCAATGAAAAAGGTGCAAGATTCATTGATAGCTTTCTTTTTGATAATTCTTCTCTAATTATTGGATCATCATAATTGTAGATAAACCAATCCTCATGATTTTGATTATTGAGAATTCTAAATTTTGAATCCACATATTTTTGCATTTGATTTTCGTAGCGATCCAAATGATCTGGTGTAATATTTGTAAGTATTCCAATATCAGCTTTGAAATCAAACATGTCATCTAATTGAAAAGAACTCAATTCAAGCACGTACCAATCATGGTCACCTTCTGCCACTTGTTTTGCAAAACTTTTTCCGACATTTCCTGCTAAACCAACATCCCAGCCTGCTTTCTTCAAAATATGATGGGTAAGCATTGTTGTCGTTGTCTTTCCGTTACTTCCTGTAACACAAATAGACTTTCCTCTGGTGTAGTAGCCAGCGAATTCTATTTCAGAAATTATCTTGACTTGCTTATTTCGAAGAGCGCGCATTAAGTCGGTTGTTTCAGGAATTCCCGGAGACTTAACAATGAGCTCAGCTTGAAAGATACGATCTGTAGAATGTGTATTTTCTTCCCATTCAATTTGATTATTGTCTAACTCTGTTTTATAATCCGCTTTGATTTTTCCTGCGTCTGAAACAAAAACATTCCATTCTTGTTTTTTTGCAAGAAGAGCAGCACCAACGCCACTTTCGCCAGCGCCCAAAATAACAATATGTTTATTTTTACCCTCCACAGTTTAACGTAATTTCAATGTTACAATCGTTATAACAGCCAATAAAACAGCAATAATCCAAAAACGCGCAACTATTTTTGCCTCATGAATTCCTTTCTTTTGATAATGATGATGCAATGGCGCCATCAAGAAAATTCTCCTGCCTTCACCGAACTGTTTCTTTGTGAATTTGAAATAACCAACTTGCAGGATTACCGATAGATTTTCAATTAAAAAGATACCACACAAAACTGGGATCAGTAATTCCTTTCTTATTGAAATTGCAAAGACAGCAATAATTCCTCCCAATGCTAGACTTCCTGTGTCTCCCATAAAAACTTGGGCAGGATAGGAATTATACCATAAAAATCCAATACATGCACCCACAAAAGCGGATATAAAAACCACTAATTCTTCAGCATTTGGGATGTACATGACATTCAGATAATCCGCAAACTTATAATTAGAGCTAACGTAAGCCAATACTGCTAATGCAATTCCAATAATTGCCGAAGAACCTGTTGCTAAACCATCTAAACCATCCGTCATATTTGCACCATTGGAAACAGCAATTACAATAAAAATGACTATCGGAATAAAAAGTAGCCAGCCATAAGATTTATGAGAATCGCCAATCAACCAATTGTAATTAAACTCATTCCCCTTCATAAACGGAATTGTGGTTGTCATATCATCCGTTTTAATCCATTTATAATTCTCCCCTTCATTTTGAATATGTCTTTGCGTTACAAAAGCTTCATTCATTTTTAAGCGATAATTCAAAGCAACTCTTTTATGAACAACTACCTCATCAGAAAAATAAAGGATACAACCTACTATTAAACCAACTCCTATTTGTCCTATAATTTTAAAACGACCTTTTAAACCCTCCTTGTTTTTCTTAAAAACCTTAATGTAATCGTCTAAAAATCCAATCAACCCAAGCCAAATGATTGAAATAATCATTGTAATAACATATACATTTTGGAGCTTAGCAAATAACAAGGTTGGTATTAAAATTGCTGCAAGAATTATGATTCCACCCATTGTTGGCGTTCCTGATTTTTCAAGTTGCCCTGATAATCCTAAATCACGAACCGTTTCACCGATTTGCTGATTACGCAATTTATTGATTATGCGTTTACCGAAATGAATCGACACAAAAAGAGACATAAGCAAGGCCATTGCAGCACGAAAGGAGATGTAATTGAATAAACCTGCACCTGGAAAATTGAACTTATCGAGGTAATCAAAAATATAGTATAGCATTACTTATTTAATTCGTTAAACATATTTTCTGTAATTTTCAAATCATCAAAATCATGACGAACACCCATAATTTCTTGGTATTTTTCATGGCCTTTTCCTGCAATCAAAATAATATCACCTGTATTTGCTAATAAAATTGCAGTCTTAATAGCTTGCTTTCTATCTTGAATTGTTATTGATTTTTGCTTTTCAATATCATCTAAACCCGCTTCCATTTCTAATAAAATACTTTCAGGGTTCTCAGTTCTTGGATTATCAGATGTCAGCAGAACAGTAGTGCTTTTATCGCAGGCAATTTTTGCCATTAGCGGTCTTTTGGACTTATCACGATCTCCTCCGCAACCAATTACTGTTATTACTTTATAAGCTCCTTTACGAATACCATTAATTGTTTTTAACACATTTTCTAATGCATCAGGCGTATGAGCATAATCAATAATCGCTGTAATACCTTTAGTACTTTGAACGTATTGAAATCTTCCCTCAACTGATTCAAGAAGGCTCATTGTTCGCAGAACTTCAAGTTCATCTTCCTCAAGCAAAAGTGATACGCCATAAACTGCTAATAAATTATATGCATTAAATTCACCAACAAGTCGAGAATAAACTTCCTTTCCATTGATTTTTATCACTAAGCCAGTAAACTCATTCTCGATTACTTTTCCTTTAAAATCTGCTGGTGTTTTTAGAGCAAAAGTGTGTTTTGAAGCAAGTGTATTTTGGAGCATTATCATCCCATTTTTATCGTCAGTATTGACAAGCGCAAAAGAAGTAGCAGGTAATAAATCAAAAAAAGTTTTTTTCACACGGATATATTCTGAAAAAGTTTTGTGGTAATCCAAATGATCATGAGAAATATTTGTGAATACTGCACCAGAAAAATTTAATCCTGAAATTCTATTTTGATGAATTGCGTGTGAACTAACTTCCATAAAACAATGCGTGCAATTCTCAGTCACCATTTGAGCAAGCAAACGATTTAAACTTACTGGATCCGGAGTTGTATGTGTTGCAACAATATCAGTAGAACCAACTTTATTTACAACCGTTGAAATTAAACCGCATTTATATCCTAAATCTGAAAAAAGTTTATAAAGAAGAGATGTGCAAGTCGTTTTCCCATTGGTTCCTGTTATACCAATAAGTTTTAATTTCTTAGAAGGATTCTCAAAAAAGTTACAAGACATTGATGCCAATAAAGCTGAGGTATCACTTGTTTTTATGATTGTTGAATCAGATAAATCTGGAATATTGTTTTGTACAACGAAAATTCTACAGCCTTTATCGTGTGCATGCTGAACAAATAAATGGCCGTCAGTAGCACTTCCTTTAATTGCAAAGAAAACAGAGGAAGAATTTGCCTGACGAGAATCAAAAATCAAAGACCCGACAGGATGATCCAAAGAACCTACAACAGATTCAGTTTTAATATTCAATAATATGTCGGTCAATATCATCATTGCAATTCTATTTTTATTAATTGACCTTTAGTTGGCAGTATTCCCGGATTCAAAGATTGTTTAGTTACACGTCCGCAACCAGTTAATTTGACAATCAAGCCCCTACTTTCAAGAAGAAAGACAGCATCCTTAGCTGTTAGTCCAAGAACATTTGGAATTTTATCTTTAAGAATTATTTTTTTTGAGAGTTGAACAGAACCTTTTAGAGTATCGGCAGATAACCATTCGCCATTGTAATTTAATTTATAACGAATTTGCAATTGATCTAATACAGCTATTATATCTCGTTTATTTCCTTTCTTAACAAGTGGCAAAACATTCTTTTTCTTCGCATTTTGATTGATTGCCTTGTGATAAGAAAGTGTTGATGCATAAATTTTGTTGGCAATTTCTGCAAAAACAGTTCCTGAAACCCTCGCGCCATAAATTTCCTTCTTAGGATTTGAAATTACTACGATACAAGAATAGATTGGTTTATCAGCCGGGAAATATCCTACAAATGAAGCTTGGTAAGCACTGTTTCTTTGATCGTTGTATAATTTATTTTCGCCAATTAATTTTGCTGTTCCTGTTTTTCCAGCAATTTTAAAAAGAGAGCTTTTTAAATCAGACCCAGTACCATCTGTCATGACACCTTTTAGACAAGATTGAAGAATTTTAATTGTATTTTTAGAACAAATTTCTTCACGAAGAACAACGGGATTAAAATTCTTTACAACCTTACTATATCGCTCAATTCTTTCTACAAAAAGTGGGCGTAGCAATTTTCCTTCATTGGCTACTGCATTGTAAAATGCCAAAGTTTGAAGAGGCGTTTGTTGTAATTCGTAACCAATTGCCATCATAGGAATAGAAAGTGCCGACCAACCCGGAGTTCCGATTTTTGGGATAACTGGAAATGCTTCTCCTTTAATCGCAACACCCAATGGCTGTGTTAAACCAAATTGCTTTAAGCGCGCTAAAAACTTTTCTGGATCGTTATGATAAGTACGGTAAATAAGTTGTGCAATAACATTGGATGATTTTTCAAATGCTTTTTGAATTGTTATGGTGCCATATCCAATACCTTGATTGGAATCCTCCAAACGTTTTCCGGGAAAAGAATATGAGCCAACAGCAGAAACCTTATCTGTAATTTTGAATTTTCCATCCTCTAGACCAGCCATGATAGAAGCTAACTTAAAAGTTGAACCTGGTACCTCATGAAAACCAACAGCATAATTGTAAGACTCAGTATATGATTTGTTATCATTGTTTGTAAGGTTTGCAATAGCACGAATAAAACCTGTTTTTACCTCCATCACTATTACACTTCCATGTTCAGCATCCATATCTCTTAATTGTCTTTCTAATTCAGAATGAGCTACTTCTTGGATTTCTTTATCAATCGAGGTGATTACATTTGCTCCTTCAACAGCTTCTCTCGTAATTTGTCCCGTTTTTTTCCAACCTGTCGAAAATTTCTGTTCTAGTTCTGCGCCGTCCTCGCCTCTCAAGTATTCGTAAAATGCCCCCTCAATTCCAACTCGCTTTTCTACACCTCTATCCATGGAGTAATAACCAAGAGTTCTTCTCAATAAATTTCCATTAGGAAGTTCACGCTCAATAATCGCATCTGTATCAATTAAGCCACCCTTCATTCGTCCTATTCTGAAGATTGGTAATTTCCTTAGTCGTTTTCGCTCGTCATTTGTAACTTTTTTCCTTATTAGTAAATAGCGTGATTTATTGGCACGTGCTTTTTGAATTGAATTAATGTATTCTCGGGCTGATTTATCAGGATACATTTTGTGAAGACCTTCTGCTAAATCTGATAATTCATCATCAAAAACTTTTTGGTCAATTACCGTTGGATCCATGTGAATATCAAAATAGGTAACTGACGTAACTAGCGGATTCTTGTTGCGGTCTAAAATCTCCCCCATTCTAGGAATTCGATTTACTGTTCGAACAGGTATTTTTAAATCTGAGGAATCAAAAAAAGTTGAACGACCTTCTAATTGTAAAGAAATAGTATTGTAGAGCACTGTTATCATAATAATAACAAAACCAAAATAGATGGCATAAGCCCTGTAATAAAGAAAGTTTTTTTCTTTACTCATCTTTTTTCTTTTTCAAACGAATTACTTTTGTCGCATTTTTAGTCTCTTTCAATTCTCTCTTTTCTAGTCTTTCTACTAATTTGTAGCGTCTTGTAACAGTTTCTAATTTTGATTTTACCTCTATGTATTCGGCAGCATTTTGATCGTATTCCCTCTGGGCATTATCAATGTCAACCGAAATTTGTTTTCCATAATATCCTTTTGCTATAATAAGTAGAAGCAATGCAATCAAAAAAAAGATATAATTCAAATTATTTAAAACAAACTCTTTTGTTAAAAAATCTCCATTCAATATTTGAGAAAATGCACTAGCTTTCCCTGAACGCTTTTTAGTTTCGTTCTCACTTGAAGGTGCTTGCTTATTTGTATTTTTAGCCTCAGTCATTCTTCACTGCAATTCTTAATTTTGCGCTTCTTGCGCGACTATTTAATCTAATTTCATCCTCTCCAGGTACAAGCGGATGTTTTATAAGCTCTTTAAATGGTTTTAATATATTTCCAAAGAAATCTTTCTGAATTTCACCCTCAAAAGAGCCGCGTTTCATAAAATTTTTCACCAATCGATCTTCCAAAGAATGGTATGATATCACTACTAATCTTCCACCTGGCTTCAATAATTCACTTGATTGTAATAGAAGTTGTTTTAATGCATCTAATTCTTGGTTGACCTCTATTCTAATTGCCTGAAAAACCTGTGCGTAAAATTTATGGTCTTTAAATTTTGGGGCAAATGGCTTTAAAACAGCCATTAATTCAAAAGTTGTTTTAATTGATTTTGAGGCACGTTGCCGGACAATTTCACCAGCTAAAGCACGAGAATTACTTAATTCGCCGTAATATCGAAAAATTGAAACAAGTTTATCTTCACTATCTAGGTTCACAACTTCAAATGCAGAACGCTCTGAATTTTGGTTCATTCGCATGTCCAAAGGCGCATCTTCACGAATTGAAAATCCTCGTTCTGGCAAATCAAATTGATGCGAAGAAACGCCCAAATCTGCCAATAAGCCGTCTATAGCATCAAATTTGTGAGCCTTCAAATGATTTGATAAATAAATAAAATTTGAAGGAACAAAATAAAAATTTGGGGCTTTCCAAGTATTTTCTTTTGCAGCAGCATCTTGATCGAAAACAATTAATTTACCCTGCTCATTAATTTGCTTGAAAATTTCTTTTGCATGACCGCCACCACCGAAAGTGACATCCACATAAACACCTTCTGGCTTAATTTCTAAACCCTGAATGCATTCCTGCAACAAAACTGGTATGTGGTACGGTATCTTTTTATCCATTATCCAAATCGCCCATTACATCATCCGCCAAATCAGCGAAGTCTGCCATGTTCCCTTCAATCAAATTGAAGTATTTGGATTTATCCCAGATTTCAATACGGTCATTGTATGCAATGAGCATTACCTCTTGCAGCAATCCTACACGCTCCATAAGCGTAGTTGGGATCAATACCCGGCCAGCATTATCCAATGCTATCTGCTTTGCTCCCTGATGAAACAAACGATAAAACATTCGATTTTTTGGCTTAAACAAGTTCATTTTTGAAAGTCGAGCACTTACCTTTTCCCATTCTGGAAGTGGATAAAGCGTCAAGCAATCCTCAAAACCTTTGTTTAACATAAAATCACGTTGAGACGCAGGGGGAAGCTGCTTCCGTAAACCGGAAGGAAATAGAAATCGACCTTTTTCGTCCAATTTCACCTCGAATTCTCCAACTAAACCTGCCATAGCGTTATAATGGGTAAAAATAATGGAATTTTACCACTTTTTACCACTTAACTTTTAATTGTTCATAACTTTTAACGTTTACATCCGAAAAAGGTTGCGATATAAAGTTTAATATTTTTTTAAACTCTTTAAAAACAATAGATTTAAGATTTGTGGGAATATGTGGTAAACTTTTTAACAATTAATGTGAATAAGCAAAGAAATTAAACTTTTGGCTTATTTTATGTCTACTTTTGCTACATGTCAAAAAATTTAAAGAGCTGGGTTCTTCTTCTAATTCTTGCTTGTATTTGGGGGAGTTCTTTTATGCTGATGAAGAAAGGAATGTTTACTGAAAATGGTGAAAAAATATTCAGCGCGCTACAAGTGGGAAATTTAAGAATGTTAATTGCTTCTTCGATTTTGCTTCCTCTATCACTTTACAATTTAAAAAAAATAAAAAATAAAAAACAGTTGCTGTATTTATGTATTGTTGGCTTTTGCGGGAATTTTTTTCCTGCATTTTTATTTACCTATGCAGAAACTGAAGTCTCATCAGGTTTTGCAGGGATGCTTAATAGCTTTACTCCTATTTTTACGCTAGTACTTGGATTTTTGCTGTTTTCGAATCGCATGACAAAATTTCAAATTGTGGGAACGATAATTGGAACTATCGGTATTTATTTTTTAATTACTACAGGAAAAAATGTCTCATTTAAAGGAGACTGGAGTCATATTTTTGCGATTATTCTAGCAACTTTTTTATACGGCCTAAGCTTGAATACAATTAAATATAAATTGCAGGACTTATCAGCTGCAGAAATAACTTCCTTGGGCTTTCTACTTGTTTTTTTGCCCTCTCTTTTCGGCTTCTTTTATTTCAACACAGCTTCTGTTTTTATAGAAAACTCAGAAGCAATGAATGGCTTTTATGCTATTGCAATTCTTGCAATTGTAGGAACGGCACTTGCAGTTTTTCTTTTTAATGGTATTATTCGAGTTTCTTCAGCACTGTTTGCAAGTGGAGTAACTTATTTTATTCCAATTGTAGCGGTAATAATTGGTTTTTATTATGGTGAAACGATCTCAAATTGGCAGATTTTAGCAATGTTCATTGTTCTAATCGGTGTTGTTTTAGCTAATTATGGAGCAAAACTATTTTCTAGAAGCAAGAAAACATAAAAAAGTTTGTTGTAAAAGAATAAAATTGTATCTTTGCAATCCTAATTTTAGGGACTAATAAATAAAAATAAGCTATTATGTACGCAATTGTAGAGATAGCAGGGCAGCAGTTTAAAGTGCAAAAAGACCAAAAGGTTTATGTACATCGATTAGCAGCAGAAGTTGGTTCAAAACTTACATTTGACCGCATTTTGTTGATTGATAACGATGGAAAAATCAACGTTGGCGCCCCGGCTATAGAAGGTGCGAAAATCACCGCAGAAGTAAATGATCACGTAAAAGGTGACAAAGTAATCGTTTTCAAAAAGAAACGAAGAAAAGGTTATAAAAAACGAAATGGTCACCGTCAACAATTTACATCTATTACAATTAAAACAATAAAAGCATAAATTAACCTTCCCTATTTTTAGGAAAAAAATAAAAAACAATGGCACATAAAAAAGGAGCTGGTAGTTCAAAAAACGGAAGAGAATCTCATAGCAAACGTCTTGGCGTAAAGATCTTTGGCGGGCAAGCTGCAATTGCAGGAAATATTATTGTTCGTCAACGAGGAACACATCATCACCCTGGATCCAACGTAGGAATAGGTAAAGATCACACTCTATTTGCTCTTACTGATGGGCTTGTAGAATTTCGCAAGAAGAAAGACAATCGGTCTTTTGTTTCAATTGTTCCATTAGAGACAGCACAAGCATAAAATAAAATTCTATAAAATTTGAAAGGTCGCAATCATTGGTTAGCGGCCTTTTTTAATGCCAAATACTTCTTCTGAAACAAATAAATTTGAACTATTAAAGTTCATAATGCTTAACTTTACTTCAAAATTAAAGACCCATAATGCTAGAACTAACTCGTTTGAAATGTTACTTGCTTTCACTATTAAGTGGAGTCTTAATGATTCTCTGCTTCCCTTTTACCGGAAGTTTAACAATATTGGTTTTCATTTCATGGGTGCCTCTTTTACTTGTTGAAGATTTTATACACCTTGAAAAAAAGAATTCAGCTCTTGTTTTTTTATTTGCTTTCATCACGTTTTTAATTTACAATATCGGAACGACATGGTGGGTTTGCAATGCTAGTTTTAATGGAGGAGTCGCAGCTATAATTACCAATTCTTTCTTGATGTCCATTACATTCCAAGCATTTCATTTTGCAAAAAAACATATCGGCAGAAAACAGGGTTATCTTTCCTTAATCTTTCTTTGGATTGGATTTGAGTACCTACATTTTAATTGGGATATTTCATGGCCTTGGCTGGCATTAGGGAATGTTTTTTCAGTTCGAACTGGCTGGATACAATGGTATGAATTTACTGGAGTTCATGGTGGTACTATTTGGGTTTTAATTCTAAATGTTTTAATATTTAGATGTCAAAAGCAGTATTTTAATAACGGCAAGAAATTTCTTCCACTAACGAAACAATTTATTGTGATTGGATTTATATTACTAATACCAATAATAAGTTCATTCCTTATCAGATTTAGTGGTGGCCCTGTAGGTCAAGATGGTACAGATTATAAAGTTGTAATTGTTCAACCAAATATAGATCCATACAACGAGAAATTTGCTCTCAATTCAAGTGTAGAGACTCAACTAAGTAAGTTTTTCAAATTAGCCGAGAAAAAATACGCAAGTGATGTAGACTTACTCCTCGGACCAGAAACGGCAATAAGCACTGGATTTGTAGAGTCAAATATAGAGAATGAACCGTTTTTTAAGTACCTCTCTTTAAAAGGAAACAAATGGAAAAACACAGATTTTTTAATTGGGGCTTCTACCTTCGGTCTATTTAAAACTAAGAAATCAAATGCTTCATTTCCTTTGCCAAACGGTGGGTTTTACGAAAACTACAATACTTCTCTGCTTTTGACCTCAGACAAGAAAATTGACTTTATTCATAAATCAAAGTTAGTTCCGGGAGCAGAAATAATTCCTTTTTCATCTTACCTTCCCTTTTTAGAAAAACTTGCATTAAGCAATGGCGGGACATCAGGAACTTTAGGAGTTGAAGATTCCCCAAAGATTTTTAAAACACAAAAAACAAGTATCGCTCCTGTTATCTGCTACGAATCAATTTATGGTGAATTTACAGCAACCCAAGTAAGAAAGGGCGCAGAGCTTTTGTGTGTATTGACAAATGATGGTTGGTGGGGAGATACTCCCGGTTATAAACAGCACTTTAGTTTTTCACGACTAAGAGCTATCGAAACAAGACGTTGGGTTATACGCTCAGCAAATACAGGGACTAGTGGAATAATTAATGAGTATGGAGATGTTATAGCAGAGACACCCTATTGGAAACCAGCTGTTCTCTCAGCTACTGTTCCACTTTTAAAAACTCAAACCATTTTTAGTCAACAGGGCGATTATATTGGAAGGAGTTTTTCATTTGTAGCTGTTCTAATTATTCTCTTTGCATTTTCAAAAAAGCTCAAAAATAAATTATCAAAATAATTTTATAGAACTCGATTTTATTTTTTTCTTAAGAAATTTTAACCTTGTCTAACATTTTCTTAACAATTGCTTTCAGATCATAAGTGTGTTTCCAATTCCAATCATTTTGAGCATGCGTTTCGTCAATGGAATTAGGCCAGCTGTCAGCAATTGCTTGACGAAAATCTGGTTCGTAATTAATACTAAAATTTGGTAATTCTTTTCGGATTTCTTCAGCAAGTTCTTTTGGTGTAAAACTAATGCCTCCTAAATTATAACTCGAACGGATTTTAACTTTTTCAGTAGGTGCATCCATTAAATCAATTGTTGCCTTAATTGCATCATCCATAAACATCATAGGAAGAGCCGTATTTTCACTTAGAAAACAAGTGAATGGAACTCCTTCTTTGGCTTTGTAAAATATATCTACTGCATAATCTGTCGTGCCACCACCTGGTAAACTTTTGTAAGATATTAATCCTGGATAACGAAGACTTCGGACATCTACATTGAATCTATTGAAATAATATTCGCACCAACGCTCACCTGCTTGCTTTGAAATTCCGTAGACTGTTGTTGGTTCCATTACTGTATATTGAGGCGTATTGTCCAATGGAGTTGTTGGTCCAAATACTGCAATTGAACTTGGCCAAAAGATTTTCTTTACGTATCCTTCTTTTGCTAAATCTAAAATGGTAAATAAACCTTCCATATTTAGTTTCCAAGCGAAATCTGGTTTTCGTTCTGCAGTAGCAGAAAGTAGCGCAGCAAGTAAATAAACTTCTTGAATTGAATTTGATATAATGAACTCTCGAATATCCTCGCGGTCTATAATATCCAATTTTTTGTACGGACCATTTGCTATAAGCGCAGGACATTCATCCTTAATATCCGTAGCAAATACCTCAGTTATTCCATATTTTTTGCGCAATTCAATTACTAGTTCTATCCCAATTTGACCGCAAGCGCCAATAACAATAATTTTAGGCATATATTTATAAATCTTGGTGCAAATTTAACTTTCTAAAATCACTTTTGACTTGAAAAAATTTAAAAAAAAACTGCATTAGATAAAATGCTAATCTACATGAGTAATATAAATGAATTGATTTACTTAAATTTGTATGAAAGGATCTAATTATTTGATTTTAAAAACAAAATAAAATGCCATTTTACCATAAACTCGGAAAAATACCGCCTAAAAGACACACTGTTTTTAAAAATCCTGATGGTGGAATTTACCACGAACAATTATTTGGAACGATCGGATTTGATGGAATGTCATCTTTACTCTATCATATTCAACCGCCTACAGCTGTAATAAAAATCGTTCAGCAAAAATCTGTGGCGCCAGAGATTGGTTTGGATAAAAATATGCAGATGCGAAGTCTACAAGGATTTAATGTTGAAGCAAAAGATGATTATTTAGAAAGTAGAACTCCGATGCTAGTAAATTCTGATGTTTACATAGAATTAGCAGCTCCTAAAAAATCGATGACAGCTTATTTCTATAAGAATGCTGATGCCGACGAGGTTATTTTTATTCACAAAGGAAGCGGAAAATTAAAAACGCAATTGGGAAATATAGATTTTTCATACGGTGATTATTTGCTAATTCCTCGAGGAATGATTTATCAGATGCATTTCGAAAATGAAGAAAATCGGCTGTTGATTATTCAATCTTTTCATCCTGTTTACACTCCAAAAAGATACCGTAATTGGTTTGGACAATTATTGGAACATTCTCCCTATTGCGAGAGAGATATTCGCGCACCCCATGAACTTGAAACACACAATGAAAATGGTGAGTTTTTAATAAAAATTAAGAAAGAAGACACGATGTACGATTATGTCTACGCGCACCATCCTTTTAATGTTGTAGGTTGGGACGGATACAATTTTCCGTATGCATTTTCAATTCATAATTTTGAGCCGATTACTGGACGCGTGCATCAACCGCCGCCGGTACATCAAACTTTTGAAACACAGGCTTTTGCAATTTGCTCATTTGTACCAAGAATGTATGATTACCATCCAGATGCCATTCCTTCACCTTACAATCACAGTAATATTGATTCGGATGAAGTGTTGTATTATGTTGATGGCGATTTTATGAGTAGAAATCATGTAGATAAAGGGCAAATAACACTACACCCTTCTGGAATTCCACATGGTCCCCATCCTGGAGCGTATGAAAGAAGTATTGGACAAAAGGAAACAAAAGAACTTGCTGTTATGATTGATACTTTTAAGCCCTTAAAATTAACAAAACAAGCTTTAGGAATAGAAATGTCAGATTATATGAATTCTTGGGTACATTAATTAAAAAAATAGATGAATAAAGAGATAAAAAATATTGAATACGGTTTAGAAAAAATATTCGAGGGAGCGCAAGATTTTTTGCCTTTACTCGGAACAGATTACGTAGAATTTTACGTTGGAAATGCAAAACAAGCAGCGCACTTTTATAAAACAGCTTTTGGATTTCAATCTCATGCATATGCAGGATTAGAAACAGGCATGAAGGATCGTGTTTCGTATGTTTTAAAGCAAGATAAAATTCGCTTGGTTTTAACAACTGCCTTAAAAAGTGAATCTCCAATCGGGGAACATGTAAAAAAACATGGTGATGGCGTTAAAATTATTGCCCTTTGGGTAGAGGATGCCAGAAGCGCTTATGAAGAAACGATGAAACGCGGCGCTAAATCATACCAAGAACCACTTGTTACAAATGATGCAAATGGCGAAGTTGTGAGTGCAGGAATTTATACTTACGGAGAAACTGTTCATCTTTTTATTGAGCGAAAAAATTATATGGGAGAATTTTTACCCGGATTTGTAAAATGGGATTCTGATTACAATCCTAGTCCTGTGGGCTTGAAATTTATTGATCACATGGTTGGAAATGTTGGCTGGGGAGAAATGAACACTTGGGTGAAATGGTACGAAGAAGTAATGGGATTTGTAAATTTCCTTTCCTTTGATGACAAACAAATTCATACGGAATATTCTGCTTTAATGTCTAAAGTAATGAGCAATGGAAACGGACGTATTAAATTTCCGATAAACGAACCTGCTAAAGCAAAGAAACGATCGCAAATTGAAGAATATTTAGACTTTTATGAGGACTCAGGAGTGCAGCACATTGCTGTGGCAACAGATGATATTATAAAAACGGTATCACTTTTACGCGCCCGTGGAATTGATTTTTTATCAGCGCCACCACAAGCATATTACGACGAAATACCTGCTCGCTTGGGTGAACACATGAAAATGATGAAGGAAGACATCAAAGAACTTCAAAGACTTTCCATCATGATAGATGCCGATGAAGAAGGTTATTTACTTCAGATTTTTACAAAACCTGTGGAAGATCGCCCGACCTTGTTTTTTGAAATTATCCAACGAATGGGAGCAAGAGGTTTTGGAGCAGGGAATTTTAAAGCTTTGTTTGAATCTATTGAACGAGAACAAGAAAAACGAGGAACTTTGTAGGTTTGTATAACTATTAAAATATCATGTTTTATTATACCTTTAATGTAAAACTAAGCACTATGAAAAATTTACTTTTAATTTTATTTCTATTGTTAGCTTTAAATATAAATGCTCAATGGGTTAATAAAACAGTTAATAATGATTTTGATGATCCGTATCGGATTTGCTATACCGCACCAAATAATGGCGTAATACTTAAGTTAGAAAATGTAGAAGGTCTCATATCATTTTACTTAAGCGGTGGATATTATTGTGATGAAAGCCCGGTAGTCGATTTATCATTTATAGTTAATGGTGTGGCAAAAAAATATAGTAGAGAATGTTCAATAAGTAGTGATAATAAAATTGTATGGCTTATCAATGATTTATTAATTGAAGAAATGCTGACTGATTTTAAAAATTGTAACATACTTAAAGTAAGAGTAAATGATTATACTTGTTCAAGTGAGATTTATAGCTTTAATATGAGTGGTAGCTCCTCAGCTATTAACTTTATATCTTATAATAAGAAAGTAGTTAAGCCTGTTGTTAAAGAAACTGTTATTAGCGAAAAAGAAAATACAGAAGAAGAACCTATAACAGTTGCTGAGGAAACTATTATTGTTGAAGGTGAAGAAGAAATTATTGAATTTCCAGATGTTGAAGCGGAATTTATTGGTGGAGCTCAAGCAATGATGAAATATATTCAACAAAATATTCAATATCCTCCTACATCTATTGAAATGAATGAGCAAGGAAAAGTTTATTTATCTTTTGTAGTAGAATCTGATGGATCCATTTCGAATATATCAATTGAAAGAGGTGTAAGTATTGATATTGATAAAGAAGCAAAAAGAATTGTGCGCAATATGCCAAAATGGTCTCCCGGAGAATCAAATGGCAAAAAAGCTAGAACAAGATGTCGAGTTCCAATTAATTTTCAACTAGGATAAACAGAATAAATTACCCAATTTTTAATTGTTTTTTAAATTATCCCATGAATCGCTGTGAAAATTTTAAGTTAAATTCTAAAAAATTCAGGTGACCTAAGCATCAACTAAATCAAATACCAATTCGGAAAGCGCTTCTTTTTTAAAATATTTTCTCGAGATTTCAAGTAGTTGGCTGCCACTTATTTTATCAATTCCGTGATGGATTTCTGCTAGTGTATCAATTTGATTAAAAGCCAATAAACTTTTCCCCAAACCTTGCATTAGTCCAGCATTAGAATCCATTCCAAGTGCCAAATGTCCTTTTAGTTGTGCCTTAGCACGCTGTAACTGCAAAGATGAGAGTTCTTTTGTCTGAAAAACCTGCAATTCTTTGTAAATAAGATCGATTGCTTTGTTCATGTTTTTTGCTTCCGAACCAACATAAATCTGCCAAAAACCAGTATCTGCAAATGTATTGTAACTCGCTTCAACACTGTAAGCCAATCCATATTTTTCTCGGACAGATAAATTTAAACGTGAATTTAATGCAGGTCCTCCTAAAATATTTATCAATAAAGACATCGCCATTCGATCATCACTTTTGTAACTCGGAGCAAGTCCGCCAAGAACAGCATGCGACTGAAAATTTGCTTCCTTACTCCGCTTTTTAAACGGAATATAAGTATTAAAATCTGCGGGAACTTCTCTCTTTCCTGTTAGAGGCATTTCTTGTAAGGAAGCTAAAAGTAATTTTTCAAGTTTTGGGTAAGCTAAATTTCCAACATACGAAACCACTAAATTGTCAGCCGTAAAATAATTAGAAACAAAAGCAACAAGGTGTTTTTTTGTAAAATGTTCAACACTTTCCTTTGTACCGAGAATATTATTTCCCAAAGGATGATTTTTAAATAACTCCGCCTCAAAATCGTCAAATATTTTATCTGAAGGACTATCCAAATAAGAGTTTAATTCGTCAAGAATCACTTCTTTTTCTTTTTCCAATTCCTTTTCAGGAAAAATAGAGTGAATAGAAATGTCGGATAATAAATGAATGGCTTTTGCAGTATGTTCTTTTGAGAATGAAGCATATAAACACAAATCTTCTTTTGCAGTGTAAGCATTTAGTTCGCCGCCAACAGCATCAATACACGAAAGAATATTGAGTGCTTTACGTGAAGTCGTTCCTTTAAAAACACAGTGTTCAAGAAAATGCGCCAAGCCAACCTCATCTTTTTTTTCAAAACGCGAACCAGCAGCAAAAAAATAGCCGAGATGGGCAACTTGATTTGGAACATTCAAGTACACAACGCGAACGCCATTTTTTAAAACATGACAACTTGGTTCAATTTGTTTCATCAAGGATTTTTAAGGTAATTTATCCATTTTCCATCTATATATTCATAACAACAGCGATCGTGTAAACGCGAAGGTCGACCCTGCCAAAATTCAATAGTGTTTGGTTTTAAAGCATACCCACCCCAATGCGGAGGACGCGGAACTTTTTCTGGAAATTGACTATTCAATGCCTCCAATCTGCTTATTAAATCTTCACGGTTATTGAGTCTTTCAGATTGATTTGAGGCCCAAGCAGACAATTGACTTTGACGTGGGCGACTTTCAAAATAAGCATCACTTTCAAGAGCAGGAATTTTTTGTGCGGTACCTTCTATTCGAATTTGACGCTCTAAGCCAGGCCAAAAAAATAAAAGAGCTGCCATCGGATTTTCTTTTAAATCAGTTCCTTTCTGGCTTCCATAATTTGTATAAAAGACAAACTCAGAATCCCTTAATTCTTTCAAATATACAATTCTAGAACTCACTTTTAAGGAGCCTGGCGAAACAGTTGAAAGAGAGCAGGCATTTGGTTCTAGTTCATTCTTAACATTTGCTTCATCAAACCATTTTATGAATTCATCAAAAGGATTTTCTCCAAAAACATTTGCTAGATTTCCTTTTTCAAAATCTTTGTGTGAATCGCGTAATTTTTGAATCCAATCCATTGTCTATCCTTCTTTATCGGAAAATTCATCAGAAATTTCACTTTCATCTTCCTTGTTAATTTCGAAGGCTTCTTTTAAGTCATCAAAATCAGTTCCTGGAGCACTAAAAATCTCTCCTATTGATTTCGGTGGATTTTCATCAGCATCCATTTTAGATTTTTTTCCAGGTAAAGCAACTTCTTCTTCTTTGTATGGGAAAATCTCAACTATTGGAGAAGCAATAATGGAAATAATTTGATAATCTAACATCAATGTCTCCAGACTCTCTTCAATTCGTTCATAAGAATCTTTTACAGTTTTTGCAGATACGAGAAAATTTTGAGTAACAGTTCTTTTCTTATCCCCATCATCATCGATATTATCATAGGAAATTTTACACTTAAACCATGAATCCGCATCATCGTATTGAAATATATCTTGAATATCTTCACGCGTAATTCCCATTACTGAAAATTCACCGCGAATGAAAGAACCAAGCTCTTCGTAAATACGTGCTTCAGCATCTGTAAAGGTCATTGCTGACAATAAATAAGGCTCAGAAACCCTTTTAAAAGATCCGCTTTCTAACTGTTTTGTGTATTTGACTTTTACTTTAAACCAAGTATTCATTTTTCGATAAATTTAGCTTACAAAGATACATATCAAGAAAGTAAAAAAATGATTTATTGAAAAGATTATTTATTCCTTTTCAAAAATAAAAAACTTTTAAATAGTGCAGTTAAAATTTATTAGGTCTAAAAGTGTGACCAACTCACATTATTGCGTTAATAAATCTGTTTGCTTATTATTAAAGCAATCAAAACTGAAAGTAATTTCGTAGTAGAAATGAAAACAAAACTTATTCGATCTGCGAAATGGTTCTTAGGAATTATTTTCACTTTAATTTTTTTGATATCCGGTATAATTTACCTTTTTAAAGACCGTATTTGTGGCTTAGTCATAACTGAAGTGAATCAATACTTAACAGTACCAGTAGCTGCGTCTTCTGTTGATTTAACATTTTGGGGGAGTTTTCCAAATCTTTCCGTAGACTTTAATAATGTTTTTATTCAGGATGCAGACCTTAAATCAACACAAAGAGATACTTTGTTGTATACAGATCGTATTCGTCTAAAATTTAATCCTATTGATTTATGGAATAAAAATTACCATATAAAAGCCATTGAAATTTCTCCTGGAGCACTGAATTTAAAAATCAATGAAAAAGGAGAAACTAATTATATGATTTTTAAAGCTTCAAAGGAAAAATCTGAGGAAGATTTTAATTTAAAATTAGAAGAAATAAATCTTAAGAAATTAAGATTTAGTTATGAAAATTATCAAACTAAGCAATTCTATAAAACACTTTTTAATAAAGCTGAATTTTATGGTGACTTTAGCTCAAAAAAATATGAGCTAACAGCGAGCGGAGATGTTGAGCTAAAAGTTGCAAAAAGTGGAGAGCTTACACTTCTTTCTAATAAAACAATCGATTTTGACCTAAATGTTCTTGTAAATCAAGTTGATAGCACAATTACTTTTCCAAAGGCACTCATAAATATTGAAGGCTTGCCTTTTGAATTAGAGGGTGCTATTACTGCAAAACGTTTAGATTTTCGAGTGCGATCAAAAAATATATTACTAACAGATTTGATAAATAAATTGTCATTAGACGAAGAAAAAAAAATGAACAAGTTTAAGGGCGAAGGAAAAATTAATTTTGATTTAATAATTGGAAGCAAGTTGAACTCAAATAACCCAATGGATATAACATGCAAATTCGGTATTGAAAATGGTGAGTTAATAGAGCCTTTAAAAGGAATAAAAATTAAAAAAATTAAATTAAATGGGAAATATTCAAATGAAGGAGGCACTACTAAAGAATATTTAGAATTGTTAGATTTTCGATTTCAGACAAGTAGTGGACCTTTTTCTGGTAATTTAAAAATTACAGCATTTTCAAATCCATTTTTTGAAGGAAAAGCAAAAGGAAATATAAATTTAATAAGTGCACAAGCAATTTTAAGACGGCCTGAAATAGAAAAAATAAATGGGTCTATCAGTGTAAACTCATCATTTGCATTTCAAAATAATACCTCAAAAGATGCTATTGAAATGAAATATTGCAATGGAAATGTCAAACTAAATAATGTATTGTTAAAATTAAAAGAAGATAAGCGGACTTTTGAAAAAGTTAATGGGAATTTATTTTTAAGAAATAGTGAGGCCGGAATTGAAGATGGTTCTCTAGAAGTTGGGTCTACAGATTTAAAAATTGAAGGGGTTTTTGGTAATATCTATGATTACCTTAACGGAAATGGAAACTTACAGACTGAGGTACATATTGAAAGTAATCATATAAATATCGAGGACATTGGTACAACATCCAAAGAACAAAAGATTATAGATGGAAGAGTCTATGCTATTCCAAATGATATTAGAGGATTTATAAGCTTATCAGTTGGTTCATTAAAATATGAAAAACATCAATTTGATAATTTAATCGGAAGAATGGAAATTCAATCCCGACGTCTTCATTTTCCTCAATTGAGTTTTGTAAATGCCGAAGCATTAATAAGTGGAGCACTTGTAATAGAGGAAAAACTTCCTGAAATCTTCACTATTACTGCTCAAGTCGCAAGTAAAAATTTAAAGTTTAAGCCAATGTTTAAGGAATGGAATAATTTTGAGCAGACAGTAATCTCTGATGAAAATATTTCTGGAAGAGCAGAGCTAAGTTTGTACTTTCATGCTCCCTTCGATTTACGCACAGGAGTAATTTTGAAATCAATTGATGCGCGCTTAGATATGATAGTTTACGATGGGCATTTGAAAAATGTACTTGGGTTTAAAGATATAACAGAAAGCTTAAAAACAACAACAGGAAAATTAGTAATCGGTAAAAATAATATAGCCGTAATTGAGAAAAAATTAAGCGATGTTTCATTTAAAGTACTTGAAAATAGCATTTTAATACACGATGGAAAAATTGAAATTCCCAAAATGATCATTGCATCTTCAGCACTAAATCTTGAGATGTCTGGTACGCATACATTTGAAAACGAGATTGATTATAAATTTGGTTTTAATTTTCGAGAGCTATTAAATAAAGAAAAAAATACAGAGTTTGGCGAAGTTATTGATGATGGAACAGGCTTAAAAATATTCATGAGAATGTATGGAACTCTCGATAATCCAATTATTGAATGGGATCAAAAAAGTAGAAAAGAGGCATCTAAAGAAAATAGAGAGGAAGCAAAGAAAGATGCTAAATCTATCTTGAAATCAGAGTTTGGTTTATTTAAAAATGATACAACTGTAAAAATATATGTGCCAAAAGATGTGCCGCAAGAAGATTTAAAAATCCAATTTGGTCCGGCAACTAAAACTGAATTAAAAGAAGAACAGAAAAAAATTAAGAAAGATTCTAAACTAAAGAAAACACTTCAAAATTGGAAAGAACAACAGAAAAAAGAGGAAGAGGAAGGCTTTAAAATTGGAGGTTGAACAATTTAAGCTAAAATTTTGTTAGTTCTAAAAAAAAAAATTAAATTCGGCATCTATATTTTCTTTTAAATTATCTCTCCATGAATAAAAAATTCCTTTTTTCAATTTGTATCTTATTTCTTTGCTTTAACCAATTCATTTTTGCACAAAAAGAAGAATCAAATGTAATTATCTGTGAAGACTTTCACATTACAAGGCCTCTTATAGAAATAAATGCTGAATTCCCTGTTAATAATAGAAAAATTGAAAGGGAAATGAAGAAGAAAATGAAGAAGAAAATTCTTGAGTCGAAAGACAAAAAACACAGAGATCCTCAGCATTTTGAATTTTCTTTTGAGAAAAATGGCTACGAATATGGAACAGATTCAACTATTATTCAAAAAAATGATGGCTCAAGACCTGTACCTACTCAAAAGATAAATATTGCTGGACAATCGTCTTCAAGTAGACCAATGGACCCCTCTGGGGCTGCCGGAAATGACTACTACATTCAAATAATTAATGCTACGGTTTATAAAATTTACAACAAAACTACTGGGGCTGTTTTAACTACCGGAACCCTCGGAAATTTATGGAGCCCCGCAACTGGTAATAGTGGTGACCCAATTGTAATGTATGATCGCTTTGCTGACCGTTGGTTCATGGCACAATTTGGAACAACAGGCAATAAAATTTATATCGCAATTTCAACGACAAGTGATCCTGCTGGTTCATATTACACCTATACCTTTACTTCACCTCAATTTCCTGATTTCCTGAAATTTTCAATCTGGCAAGATGGCTATTATATGACTTCCAATCAATTCACGAAAAAAGTTTTTGCTTTTGAAAGAGATGCGATGTTAATTGGCAACCCAGTAGCAAGATCTATTTATAATAATTTTACTCCTCCTTCTGGTGGTGGATTCTTCTGTTCAATGGCAGGTGATTCCGATGGAAATACAGGCTTAGCTCCTGCAGGAACTCCATGCCCAATTTTTTCTTATTCAGACAATGCTTGGGGAGGAAGTGTAATCGATGGAATTCAAATTTATCAAATGGCTGTAAATTGGGTTCCAACAACCCCTACGGCAACATTATCATTTGTGAGTGCCGTTCCTACTGCTAGTTTTGATGGATCCTATAATGCAAATTGGAATGATGTTTCTCAACCAGGTACTACTCAAAAACTTGATGGAATTGGAGGAACTCTAAGCTATCGTGCTCAATGGAGAAAATGGGCTACTTACAACAGTGTTGTTCTAGCTTGGCCAGTTAAAATCAGCACTACTCAAAGAAGTGTTATGTGGTGTGAATTAAGACAGGATCAAACTACATTGGCTTGGTCAACTTATCAACAAGGTGTTTTTACTCCAGATGCATACACAAGATGGTTGGCATCTATTGCGATGGACGATAATGGGAATATTGGCTTGTGCTACTTAAAATCAGGGGCTACAACTATTTATCCAAGTTTAGGTTATACCGGACGTTTAGCAAGTGATCCACTCAATACAATGACATATGCAGAAACTATCGCTGCAGTTGGGACAGCGTCACAAACTGGTGGTATAAATCGTGTTGGAGATTATTCACAAACAACACTTGATCCTGATGGCAGTACTTTTTGGCATACCGGAGAATATATGGGCGGTACAAGTACTTCACCTGCAAGAACAAGAATCTATTCTTTTCAATTAATTTTACCTACCGCAGCTCTCGTTTCTGTTACTTCCTCAGATGCAGATAATTCAATTTGTGCAGGCTCAACAGTTACTTTTACTGCTTCACCAACAAACGGAGGAACAAATCCTTCGTACCAATGGTATGTAAATAATAGTCCAGTTGGGTCAGATAGCTCAACTTTCACGACCTCATCCTTAGTAAATGGTTCTGTTGTTTCTTGTGTTATGACCTCAAATCTAAGTGGGGCAGAAACTAACCCTGCAACTTCAAATACCATAACTGTATCAGTTGTTAACCCTGTTACTCCATCTGTTAATATTTTTGGGAATCAGGCTATTTGTGCTGGTCAATCTATAACTTTAGGTTCATTCTCTAGTAATTCTGGTTCTACACCAGCATATCAATGGCTTGTCAACGGAGTAAATGTAGGGACAAATATATCCTCCTATTCTTTTGTACCTAATAATGGAGATGTCGTTAGTCTAGTTTTGACATCAAATAGTACCTGTGTTACTTCTAGTACTGCAAATGCTTTACCTGTCAATGTAACAGTTAATCCTTTGCCAAGCACCCCAACCATTTCTCAAAACATTAATACTTTAACATCTAGTTCTGCAACTGGAAACCAATGGTATTACAATGGGATTTTAATTTCAGGTGCTACTAGCCAAAACTACACAGCAAGTTTAGTAGGTTTATACACAGTTTTAGTAAGTAATTCTCAGGGTTGTTCTGCTAGTTCTGTTGGGATAACTGTAAATGAATTTGTAGATATCGTAGAATTAGATTCTTACATTTTCGCCATTTTCCCTAATCCTTCACAAGGCGACTTCAGTATTTCATTTACTGCTGTTTCTGGAAGTAACTATTCAATAAAGATATACAATGCAGCAGGGCAATTAATCTATGAAGATGAATTAGCAAATCAAAATCAAAGTGGGAAAATTATTAAAGATATTCATCTTGGAGAACTTGCTTCAGGAGTTTATAACTTATTACTTTCTGATGGTAAAACAGAGTCATCAAAAAAGATTATTATAAAAAGAAACTAAGGAATCATACTTATTTTTTAATTATCCGATAGCGTTTTCCTGGCAATTGTTCTACCATATTTTTCATCTCCATTTGGAATAATAAAACATTGATTTTTGAAGCTGACATTTCCGCCTTCATTCCAATTATATCTGAATGAAGAATTTCAACATTTTCAAATAGATTTAAAATCGTTGCTTCATCTGGTTCTAAGTATAGCTCCAACTCTTTTTGAACTGAAACTATTTTTGAATCCCAATTCATAAATGTTAAAAAATCGTTTGGTGAACTTATTAAATGAGCTTTTTGCTTTTTTATCAATAAATTACAGCCTTCCGATGTCTGACGACCTATGTCTCCAGGATAAGCAAAAACATCTCTACTGTAATCATTTGCCAATTCTGCTGTAATCATAGATCCTCCTCTTTCCTTACTTTCAATTACAATAGTTGCATCTGCTAGTCCAGCTACAATTCTATTTCGCATAGGAAAATTTTCTCTGTCTGGATTTGTGCTAATCATGAATTCAGTAAGTAAACCACCATTTTCTTGCATATCTTTTGCTATTTGCTTGTGCTGCGAGGGATAAATCCGATCTAAGCCATGCCCTAAGACACCAATTGTTTGAATATTATTTTGTAAGCACAATTGATGCGCATGAATATCAACGCCATAAGCCAAGCCACTTACGACTAAAATATTTTTTTTCTTAAAGGATGAAAGTAACGATTTTAATAGCTCTTTTCCATATTCTGTATGATTTCTCGTTCCAACAATTGAAACAATCTGTGTGTGATTTAAATCCATTTTTCCTTTTGTATAAATTACAATTGGAGCATCTGAACATTGCCTCAGTCTTCTGGGATAAGTAGAATCCAAGAAAAAATGAGTTGAAATTGCATTTTTATGATTAAAATTTAGCTGTGTTTCGGCTAAATTAATTGCCTCTTCTCTTTTTAAAGCTCTCAAAAATGATTCGCTAAGTCCTGTTTGGGTTTTTATTTCTTGTAAGGTGCTTTCAAAAAGGAAATTTATATTTTCTAATTTTGATAAAACTTGTGCAGCACGAATTGGACCAATGCCATTTAATTTACTAAGTGCTATTCTATAAATTTCGCTTGTATTTGACAAAATATTCTTATTTTCGTCATATTAAGATAATGAATATTATCATTTCATTTAGAATATGCCAAAGTATTTTATTTTATTTATTTTAATTTTATTAAACTCCACAGTTTTTTTTTCGCAGACAAAAGGCATTGTTTTGGATGCTTCAAATGGTGATCCAATTATTGGTGCTCGGATTGTCTTATCATCGGGACAAAAATCTATTACTAGTAACACTGGTGAGTTTATACTCAGTAATGTCAAATATCCAAATTCACTTGTTGTATCTATGATGGGCTTTATCTCGGAAACTATTAAACTATCAAAGGATACACTTTTAACGATTAACTTAAAAACACAAGTGCAAGAGGTTAGCACAGTTGTTGTTACTGCAAGCAGAAGAAACCAAAATATTGAAGATGTACCAATTTCAATGGAAATAATTAAGCCAGAATTAATAAATAACAAAGGTTTTTCAAATTTAGAACAGGCAGTTGATCAAAGTCCTGGTGTTTACGCCATGGATGGACAAGTTAGTATTCGAGGGGGAGGAGGCTTTGCATACGGGGCAGGAAGTCGCGTTGCTCTACTTTGGAATGGTGTACCGATGATGTCTCCTGATGTAGGTGATGCAAAATGGAATGCTATTCCAATGGAACAGACTTCGCAGATAGAAATTTTAAAGGGTGCATCTTCCGTTTTATATGGTAGCGGTGCATTAAATGGCATTATTGCTTTAACGGAGAAAGAACCAAGTCCAAAAGGGAATTTTTCTGCTAAAGTACAATCAGGGGTTTATGGTAATCCTAGAAGAAAATCACTGCAGTGGTGGGATAAAAACCCAACTTTTCATCTAGCAGATATTTATTTTGGTAAATCATATAAATATTTAGGCTACACAGTAGGTGCAAATGCTTATTTAGATTCTGGTTTCCGACAAGGAGAAAACGAAAAAAGATTTCGTTTAAATGGTTCTTTTTACTATAAACCAAAAGGGAAATCTAAACTAAAGACAGGATTTAGTTACAATGCACAATACCAAGATATGGGAGTTTTTATTCTTTGGAAGAATGATTCTTTGGGTTACCAAGCTCAGGATAATACGCTCTCAAGACAAAAAGCAATTCGAATTAATGTTGATCCCTACATAAAATTTTATGATAAATTCAAAAATCAACATCAACTAAAAACAAGGTATTACCTTGTTACAAGTGGTAATGAATCAAAAGTTGGTGATGCTTCCATTGCTGATATGTATTATGCCGAATATCAATTTCAACGGAAATTTGGGTCTTCTACAAATTTATCTGCAGGTATTACCCATAATTCTGGGCAAGTAAAAAGTTGGGTGTTTGGGAATCATATTTCTGGAAATACGGCAGCTTATGGGCAAGTAGAATCTAAATTAAAGCGATTGGATATTACTGCAGGTATGAGAATTGAGCATTATAAATTAGATACGATGCCGGTAGATTCTCGTTTTAAACTCAATGATTCTTTGTCGATTCCTGTTTACCCTATTTTTAGAATGGGCTTGCATTATGAGGTAAATCCTGCAGCTCATCTTAGGGCTTCATTTGGACAAGGTGTACGATTTCCCTCTATTGCTGAACGCTTTGTTTCAACTTCTGTTGGTGGCTTGACAATTTTTAAAAATCCAAATTTAAAACCCGAAAAGGGTTGGTCTTCCGAACTGGGATTCAAACAACTTGTTAAACTTGGCAGTTCCTGGAAAGGATTTTTTGATGTCGCAGCATTTATTAACGAATATAGCAATATGACTGAATTTACTTTTGGTATCTATAATCCACTAACTGGAGAAAGTCTCAGTTCAAATGGGATTCTTGATACTGAAGCTTATAATGAACTAATTGCACAGGGCATTGTGCTCTCACAACTTGTTGGATTTAGAGCTACAAATGCAGAAAAAGCTAGAATTACAGGATTAGAGTTTTCATTTAATAGTCAAGGAAAAATAGGAGAAGTTGAATTAACTTCATTGTTGGGCTATACTTATATGAACCCTATTAGCTTAAATCAAGATCCTACTTACCGTATATCTTTTTCTGATTCAACTTCAAATATGCTTAAATACAGATTCAAACACCTTGTAAAATTAGATATTCAAGCTACTTACAAAAAATTCAGTTTGGGTATATCTTTGAGATACAATAGTTTTATGAAAAATATTGATTTAATGTTTGAAGAGCCAATATTAACAGACGCTGGACAACAATTTATTTTACCTGGCTTGAAAGAATACCGAAAAAATAACAGCAGTGGAGCACTTGTTTTTGATAGTCGATTTATATATCATATTACAAAAGAAATGAAGCTTAATTTAATTGTAAATAATCTTTTTAATGCTGAATATGTTTCCCGTCCAGCAGATTTGCAAGCACCTAGAAATTTTTTACTCCAATTGCAATATGCTTTCTAAGGATATATTGTTGTACATTAAAAAAATACTTTTAATATTGATAACTAAAATCTAATCTAAGATGAAAAGTATAATTCTACTTTTATTATTATTTATTCCAATCGGGTTTATTGCTCAAATTTCTGGAATGGTAAGAGAAAAAAGCACAAATACTCCAATTGTTGGCGCTAAAATTACCGCATCAGATGGGGCAAAAGCAATTTCTGATTTTGATGGAAAATTTAAATTGAATAGTCAGAAATTTCCTGTTACAATTATTACTTCAATGATGCAATTCCTAAATGATACAATTACTGTGAACAAAGTAGAAGAAATTGTAATAAAAATGGGAGAACAAACTAAAGATTTAGCAACTATTGTTGTTTCTGCAGGTAGAAGAAAACAAGCAATTGAAGAAGTTCCTGTTTCAATGGAAATTATCCGACCGCAATTAATCGACAATAAAGGTATTACAGACTTAGAGCAAGCTGTAGACCAAACCCCCGGAGTTTTCACAATGGACGGGCAAGTAAGTATTCGTGGTGGCTCTGGATTTGCTTACGGAACTGGAAGTCGCGTCTTACTTTTGTGGAATGGCATGCCTCTTCTTTCTGGTTATGCAGGCGATACGCAATGGAATGCGATACCAATGGAACAAACTGCGCAAATTGAAGTTATGAAAGGTGCGGCATCTGTACTTTATGGCAGTGGCGCATTAAATGGCGTGATTTCATTAATAGAAAAAGAACCGGGAATTATACCAGAGACTAAAGTTAAAGTTGCTTATGGGTTCTTCGATAATCCTAGACGTACCTCTCTAAAATGGTGGTCGAAAACACCAATGATGCAACAAATTGAAGCATATCACGGACAAATGTTTAAAAAAATGGGGTACACGCTTTCTACAACCTTATTTCACAATGATGGATTCAAACAAGGAGAGACAGAATATAGAGGAAGAGTAAGTGGAAGCTTATTTTTTAAACCACAAAAAATACTACGCCTAAAAGCTGGGTTAGGATATAATTATCAATATCAAAAAACTGGGAATTTCTTAATCTGGCAAAGTGATTCTTTAGGATATACTCCAAGTGGTGGAGCTGATACTAGTAAATCAGAATCGACCCTAACCTACAATATTGGTCATAGATTTTTTATTGACCCATATCTTAAATACATAGACAAGTTCAACAATCGTCATAATCTTAAAGCACGAATTTATTCTGCTACGAACAATAATATTAATAATCCACAGCAAGGAAGTGGTGCAGTAATCTATTTTAGTGAATATCAATTTCAAAAGCAATTTGGAAATGGAATTACACTAACATCTGGTATTTCAAATATATACAATGTTGTAATTTCAAAATTATTTGGAAACCACACTTCTAATAACATCGCTGCATATAGCCAGTATGAGCATAAAATTGGAAAATTAGATATCACAGCAGGAGTTCGCTTAGAATATTTTGAAATGGATGGAAAATCTGGAGATACTGATTTTTTGCTTTCAAAAAAGGACTCTCTTACTATACCCTTCTATCCGGTTTTCAGGACAGCTTTCCATTATGAATTAGCAAAATATACTCATCTTCGTGCTTCATTAGGACAAGGAATTCGTTACCCAGCAGTTGCAGAAAGATTTATTCAAACCTCTGTTGGAGCTTTAAATATATTTTCTAATCCTAATTTAAAACCTGAAATAGGTTGGTCGGCAGAAATTGGAATCAAACAAGGTGTAAAAATTGGAACTTGGAAAGGAATGTTTGATATTTCAGCTTTTATAAATGAATATAGCAACATGATGGAGTTTTCATTTATTTATTATAATCCCCTTACACAATTACCATATAACTTTTTTAATCCATCTCCAGAAGATTTACAGTTTTCATCAAATCCGAATTATGATCTAAATGATTTCATTGGTTTTCAAGCTCAAAATGCCGAAAAAGCTCGTATAACGGGCCTTGATTTTTCTTTTAACTCCAGCGGTAAACTGGGTAATGTTGAAATTATTTCTTTAATTGGCTACACTTATATGAATCCAATCTCGCTAAATACCGATCCCTCATACACGTTTTATTTTTCAGATCCAACCTCTAAAATGCTGAAATACCGATTTAAGCACTTAGCCAAAGCAGATGTTGAAGCCAGTTACAAAAAAATTAGCCTTGGTTTTTCCTTTAGATACAATAGTTTTATGAAAAATATTGATAAGATGTTTGAACAACCAATTGCAGGATCAACATATATCCTTCCTGGTTTGGAAGAATACCGTAAAAAATATAACAAAGGAGTTTTTGTTATTGACTTCCGCCTAGGATACAAATTGAATGATAATTTTAGAATTGGCCTAATTGCCAATAACATTTTGAATACAGAATATTCAAGTAGACCTGGAGATATTCAGGCACCACGAAATTTTATGGCACAACTTCAAATGAAATTTTAATGAAAGTTTTAGGAATTATTCCTGCGCGCTATGCATCTTCCCGTTTTCCTGGAAAGCCTTTAATTGATCTCAAAGGGAAAACGATGATTCAACGTGTTTATGAAGGCGCTAACCAATCTAAATTAATTAATCTTTTAGTAGTTGCAACGGATGATGCCCGAATTCAGGACGAGGTTCTGAAATTTGGGGGAAATGTTGAAATGACATCCGAGAAACACAACTCTGGAACAGATCGCTGTGCTGAAGTTGCAAAAAAATACCCAGAATATGATTTAATCGTTAATATCCAAGGTGATGAACCACTCGTTGACTTTAGACAATTAGATCAATTAATTCAAGTTTTTGAAAAAGAAAGTATTCAAATTGCAACCTTAGCGACAAGGAAAATTACAAAGGAAGAACTTGAAAATCCAAATAGAATTAAAATAGTAGTTGATAAAAATAATTCAGCTCTTTATTTTAGTCGTAGTGCGATTCCAAATCAAGTAAATTATAAAGGTGATGGACTTAACTCATACCCATTTCTTCGGCATATTGGCTTGTATGCCTATCGCAGAGAAACACTTTTATATATTGCAAACTTGCCTGTTTCTCTGTTGGAAACAATAGAATCTTTAGAGCAATTGAGATGGTTGTACAACGGTTTTTCTATTTATGTTTCTGAAACTACTATCGAAACTCCAAACATCGATACAATTGAAGATGTTGAAATTGTTTTAAGAAGTTTATAGTAGTTTCATTAATCTTTTGTAGCTTTGAATTATGCATAAAATAGAAGATCTTGTTAGATCCTTATTATTGCGCCATTCTTGCGTAATCATTCCTAATTTTGGAGGATTTGTAGCAAAAACTATTTCTGCAAAATTAGACCTTGATCGCGGTTTGTTCTTAGCACCATCAAAGCAACTTTTGTTTAATAAAAACTTATTAAATAATGATGGATTATTAATTTCTGAATATGCTAGTATAAATGCTATTGAATATTCTAAAAGTCAAAGTGAGATTGAAGAATTTGTACTCGATCTTAAATCAAAATTGAATTCAAAACAATCAGTTCACATTGAACGAGTTGGAAAATTATCATATGATCTTGAAGGGAATTTAGTGTTTGAACAAGACCGTTATTTTAACCTCTTATTAAGTTCATATGGACTTAGCCAAGTTCAATTTATTGCTAATAAAGAACCTGAGATTAATGAACCAAGCTTTAAAGAAAAAAAGATAAAAGTAAAAGCGCCTATCCGCAAAATTAATTACTTGAAATATGCTGCTGCAGCTTGTCTTTTACCACTTGCTTTTTATTCCTTTTGGATTCCAACACATTCTGGTGTGCTAGAATCTGGACTAATTTCATTTAAGGATTTTAATCCTTTTTATAAAAAAGAAATTGGGGCCTACTCTCAGCAAAAGATGGCTACTCAACAAAACGATGTTCTTGAAAAGAATGTTTTTGAAAACCAAATTACAACCTCAAAAAATCATCGAATTGGACTTTATAAATTTGATGAAGGAATCAATATCCCTATTCGAATTGAAGAAAAAAAGATAGTGAAAGAAATACTTGATATTAAAATAAAACCCATTCAAAATAAAATTTCAAAAACAAATGCTTTTGAATACATAATTGGCTGCTTTTCTAACAAAAATAATGCACTTAAGTTAATCTCTAAATTAAAGCAAGAAGGTTTTGATCCTAAACTTGCAGGTGGTTCTCAGCTTGTTCGTGTTAGTATTGGCGGAGCTGATTCAGATTTACAAATGCAGAGTATTATTCAGGAAGCCAATGAAAAAGGCTATAAAGGTTGGATTCTAAAAAAATAAAAAATATGCTTTATTACTCTAAAATTATTACTGCTCTATTTATTGGAGCATCCTTTCTTTCTTTTGCTCAAGTAAGCAATGCAGAAGATAGTAAATATGAATTTACTAAAATTTATCGCCTAGATAATACTCCCGTAGAAAGTCAGGGTAACACCGGCACTTGCTGGAGTTTTTCAGCTTTATCATTTCTAGAATCTGAATTGATTCGCTTAGGTAAAAATAAGCCTTCCGAATTATCTGAGATGTATATCGTTCGAAAAGCATATGAATTAAAAGCTGACAAATTCATTAGAATGGATGGAAAGATAAATTTTGGAGAAGGAGGAGCTTTTCATGATATTCCACTTGTTATTAAAAATTATGGAATCGTACCTAAAGAACTTTATAACAGTAATCTTAAGGATGGAAAAGCTTATGATCATTCGGCACTTTTTTCAGAGATAAATGAGTTTATGCAAAAATTATTATCAACAGCAAGTTCTCCAAAAGGGCTGGATTTATCTTGGAAGCAAGAATACAATGCTATACTTGATAAAAACTTTGGAGCTGACCTTCAAAAATTCAAATGGGAAGGAAAAACATATTCTCCAAAATCTTATGCAGAATCAATTGGTCTTATTATGGATAATTACATTTCCTTAACTTCTTTTACTAATCATACTATGCATGAAAAATGCCTTTTAGAAATTCCTGATAATTGGGCGTGGGGAGAAAGCTACAATGTACAACTAGAAGAATTATTTAGCGCTTGTGAAACAGCATTAAAAAACGGCTTCACAGTGGCTTGGGGAGCAGATGTTTCTGAGAAAGGCTTTAGTTTTAAAAATGGAATCGCGCTTGTTCCTGAAAATACTGATGCTATTCAAGTAGAGGGGAAAGACAATAAAAATTTCAATAATGCTGGTGCAGATAGAATATCAAATGCATTTTTAAATCCAACGAAAGAATTAAAAATTACTCCAGAAATCAGACAATATGCTTATGATAATAAAACAACAACCGATGATCATGGAATGCATATTGTTGGCTTATACCAAGATCAATCTGGCACAAAATTTTTCTTGGTAAAAAATTCATGGGGCACTAGCAATTTTCCAAAAGGGTATTTATATGTTTCTGAAGAATATTTTAAATTCAAAACAATCAATATCTACATTCATAAAGATGCTTTATCTCCTGAACTAAAGGGAAAATTGAAACTTTGATTTTGAAACTTTTTATTAATAATGAAAAAGGCTATTCAGGTTGGGTATTTAAAAAGTGATTAATATTTTTGAAAAAAATAAATAAATATTACTTTTGCTATTGAAACTCTTTTTTTTAACATTTAAATCATTATCAACTTCAAAACAATTACAAATGAACCGTATAATTTTATTATCTTCTATCTTGATTCTTGCGCTTGGTGCGTGCCGAAAAAAGCAATTTGATAACGATCAATCTGCTATGTTAAATTATAAGATTGAAACTGCTTTTGACGAAATGACAAATATTTCTGATCAAGCAGTTAATGGAAGCTTGGTTTATTATAAGTCAGGTAAAATTATCTCTACAAAACCAGGTGAAAAGCCAGTTTTAGAAAAAACACCTTGCGATGTAATAATTACCTTAGATACCATCAATTCTTTTAAAACTGTTACTGTAGATTATGGAAATACTAATTGTGATTGCAATGACGGTAAACAAAGAAGAGGGAAAATAGTAACAACATTCACTGGTCAATACATTGCTCAAGGAACAGTAATTACTCATACACCAATAGATTATTTTGTAAATGATATTAAAATTGAAGGGACAAAAACAGTGGAAAATATGGGGCTAAATGCAAACAATCAACCCTATTTTAATGTAAACGTTAATGGTTTGGCAACTTTAACTTCTGGTGAAACACTATCGTATTTATCAACACGAGTTAGAACTTGGGTTTCAGGTTTCAATACCTTACTTAATCGTTTTGACGATGAGTATGATATTACGGGTAATGCTGAAGGTAGTTTTTCATCTGGAGGCGGATTTACTTCTCAAACTACAAATCCAATCCATGTAAAAGTAGGTTGTGGATTTCCGGTCAGTGGAACTATTAATCTTCAACCAGAAAATAAACCGCTACGTATCGTAGATTATGGTTCTGGAACCTGTGACTTTACTTTTACGGTTACTGTAAATGGCGTCACTTATACATTTAATTAAAATCACGAAAAATCTTTTCGGATTTAATTTAAACACTTTTTATTTTAATACGTTTCCTTTTTGTACTCAATGATTGAGTAGTTTTGTGTCTTAAATGTTTTAAAATGAATGTGATTGGAATTAACGGTTTTGGAAGGATAGGAAGATGTTTTACGCGTATTGCATTGAACGATAATTCTATTGAGATTGCACTCATTAACGACCTTGCAGATATTTCTACGCTAGCACATTTACTTAAGTACGACAGCATCCATGGAACACTAAATATTTCTTTTACAATTGAAGGAAATATCTTGCATTTTGAAAACGGAAAAAAAATTATTTTTACGCAAGAAAAAGATCCTTCACAAATTCCATGGGGTAATTATTCTGTAGAAACTGTTGTAGATTCAACTGGAATTTTCTTAACAAGAGATTCAGCAAGCAAACATCTAAGAAATGGAGTTAAAAGAGTAATTCTTTCTGCTCCTGCAAACGACTTAGATATTCCAACAGTTGTAATGGGTATAAATGATAAGGAAATTAATTTATCTGAGACGATTTTCTCAAATGCATCTTGTACTACAAACAATGCTGCTCCAATGATTAAAGTTTTAAAGGAATTAGTAAATATAGATGTTGCATACATTTCAACAGTGCATAGTTATACGTCTGACCAACGCTTACACGATTCTCCTCACAAAGATTTAAGAAGAGCAAGAGCAGCTGGCAACTCAATTATTCCAACTTCAACGGGTGCAGCGAAGGCAATCACCAAAATATTTCCGGATTTAGATGGAAAAATTACCGGAGGAAGCGTGCGAGTTCCTGTTTTAGATGGCTCAATGACTGAAATGACAATTATTACCAAAGATGAAATAACTGTTGAACAAATAAATACTGCAATGAAAAACGCAGCGCTCGGTTCTATGAAAGGAATTTTAGGATATACAGAAGATCCAATTGTTTCTGTTGATGTAATAGGAAGCCCTTACAGCTGTTTATTTGATTCAGAACTCACACTTGTTTTCAAAAACCTTATTAAAGTTGTTGGTTGGTACGATAACGAAGCCGGTTATTCTCATAGATTAATTGATTTTGTGAAGAAATTTAATTAACTATAGCCGATATTCCTGGTAATTCCTTTCCTTCAAAGTACTCTAAAAGCGCTCCTCCACCCGTGCTAACATAACTTACTTGAGAGGAAAAGCCAAATTTCTGAACCGCGGCAGCACTATCTCCTCCCCCAATAAGTGAATACGCGCCATTTTTTGTAGCTTCGGTAACAGCCTCAGCAATCGACTTTGTGCCATGTGCAAATGCATCCATTTCAAACACTCCCATAGGACCATTCCAAAGGATTGTTTTGCTATTCATTAAAACCTTAGTAAAAGATTTAATTGTTTCAGTACCAATATCTAATCCCATCCATCCTTCTGGAATAGCAGCACTTTTTTGGTTTCTTGTTTCTGCATCAGAAGCAAATTTATTTGCGATTTTTGAATCTAATGGTAAATGAATTTTCACACCCATTTTCTCTGCTCGCTCTACTATTTCTTTACAGGTCCCTAAACGTTCATTTTCACAAAGTGAGTCTCCGATTTCTCCACCTAAGGCTTTGAAAAAGGTATAAGCCATTCCTCCTCCAATAATAATATGATCCGCAATTTTTAATAAGTTTTCTACTATTAAAACCTTGTCTGAAACTTTAGCGCCTCCGACAATCGCAGTAAATGGACGCACTGTTTTTTTTATTATTTTTTCTGCGCTTTCTATTTCTGCACTCATCAAAAAACCCATCATCTTATCATTAGGAAAAAAAGATGCGATTTGAGTTGTACTTGCATGAGCTCGATGTGCAGCTCCAAAAGCATCATTGACAAAACAATCTCCTAAAGAGGCTAAATCTTTTGCGAAATTCATGTCTCCAGAAATTTCTTCAGGGTAAAACCGCACATTTTCTAGAAGCAGAATTTCTCCAGATTTTAATGCAGCACTTTTCTGTTGTGCCTCACTTCCAATACAGTCATTCGCGAAAAGCACTTCTTTTCCTACTAATTTTTCAATATGTGGAATAATGTGCTTGAGTGAGAATTTATCTTCTGGACCATTTTTTGGCCTGCCTAAATGTGACATTAGGATCAGACTTCCTCCTTTATTTAAAATGTGCTTTAATGTTGGTAAAGCTGCGCGAATTCTTTTATCATCTGTGATTTCGAAAGTAGATTTATCTTGAGGAACATTAAAATCAACACGAATTAAAACGCGTTTGTTTGAGAAGTCGTAATCCAGAAAATTAATCATACAATTCTTTTTTCTGCAAATCTAAAAAAGCTTTGTAACTTCCAACTATTTCTTTGATTATTCTTGTCAAAAGAAAATTTCTTTGCAGTTTTGTACTAAATTTAATTCAATGAAAAAAATCACTCTTTTTATCGGCATATTTATTGTTTTACTTGCTTGTACAAACATTAAAGAAATTACTTTAGATTCAACTTTAAATGAGCCTGTAGATATCGAGGAAACATACTACGACACGACAGCTATGTATGATGAATTCGAAGAAGTTGACATCGATGAACCTAAAGTTCGAAGTATCTACAATAGTTCAAGAACTATATACACCGACTTAATTCATACCAAATTGGAAGTGAATTTTAATTGGCAAAAATCTCAATTAAATGGATTAGCTACTATTACTGCAAAGCCACATTTTCATGCCTCAGATAGTTTAGTTTTAGACGCTAAAGGAATGGATATTAAAAAAGTTGAAATGAACGGTAAAGTTTTAAATTATGTCTATAAAGATTCACTTACACTTCATATTAAATTAGATCGGAGCTATACTAGTGATGAAAAATTTACTCTGCAAATTGACTATATTGCAAAACCGGATGAAAGAACTGTTAATGGCAGCGCTGCAATTACATCTGATAAAGGCTTGTTTTTTATCAATCCAAAAGGGGAAGACAAATCTAAAATGCCACAGATATGGACACAGGGAGAAACAGAATCAAATTCAGTTTGGTTCCCAACAATTGATGCTCCAAATACAAAAACGACAGAAGAAATTTTAATGACCGTTGATGATAAATATGCAACCCTCTCCAATGGCAAGTTAATTTCCTCAAAAAAGAATTCAGATGGCACTCGCACTGACCATTGGAAACAAGATTTGCCGCATGCTCCTTATTTATTTATGATGGCGGTTGGAGAATTTAAAGTTGTTAAGGATTTCTATACACGTCCTGATGGTTCTAAAATGGAAGTCAACTATTATGTGGAGCCGGAATTTGAGAAAGATGCAAAAGCAATTTTCGGTGAAACACCAGCTATGATAAAATTCTTTTCTCAAAAACTTGGAATAGAATATCCTTGGGATAAATACACTCAAATTGTTGTTAGAAATTATGTTTCTGGAGCAATGGAAAATACTGGTGCTGTAATTTTTGGCGATTATGTTTACAAAAATGAACGTGAATTATTGGATAATAATGATCAATCTACAATTGCACACGAATTGTTTCATCATTGGTTTGGAGATTTGGTGACCTGTGAATCTTGGGCAAATTTACCCTTAAATGAATCTTTCGCCAATTATTCTCAGTATTTATGGGACGAGCACCGATACGGAATTGATGAAGCTGATTACCAAGGGTCCAATGAAGCAGAAAGTTATTTTAATTCGGCTTGGGAAAACTATCACAATTTAATTTGGTTTGAACATCCTGATAAAGAAAATATGTTCGATGGTCACTCCTATGCTAAAGGAGGAAGGATTTTACACATGCTGAGAAATTATCTTGGAGATGAGGTTTTCTTTAAAGGACTAAATAGTTATCTCGTTAATAATAAATTTAAAACTGCTGAATTTCATAATCTGAGAATGGCTTTTGAAGAGGTTTCTGGGGAAGATCTTAATTGGTTTTTTGACCAGTGGTTTTTAGGTAAAGGGCACCCAATAGTACATACTTCTCAAGTAATAAATCCTGAGAATAATACAGTTACTATCAATGTAAAACAAAAGCAAAATACCGACGATTTCCCTTTGTATAAACTCCCTGTAAATGTTGCTATTTGGGATGCTAATGGAAAACGAACTGAAAAAATTGTACTTGAAAATTTAGAAGAGAATTTTACATTTAGCTTTTCTGGTGAATTAAAAAATATTCTCTTTGATGAGCAACAAATGCTGTTGGGGAAATATTATGAGGAGAAACCCATAGGTCAATTTATTCATCAATATTACAATTCTACAAGATACAAAGCAAGAGCTTCAGCTATTACAATGGCGCAAAGAACAAAAAATAGTGACAGCAAAAAATTACTTTTCGATGCCTTAAAAGATCCTTTTTGGAATATCCGAATACTTGCACTTCCGTCAATTGAAAATGTAAAAAATGATTTCGGTATTGAAACTTTGAGTCGAATTAAAGAATTAGCTAAAAGTGATCCAAAATCGCAAGTTAGGGCTGCAGCACTTAAATCTTTGTCTGCTTTGCCAAAAGAGGAAGCCACTGAACTACTCAAAGCTGCTATAAGTACTGATCAATCCTATGCAGTTATCTCTTCAGCTCTTGCATTATTGACGGAAATAAATCCTGAAGAAGCCTTAATTGTAGCAAGAAAATTAATGAAAGAAGAAAATGCTACGCTTAATGTTTCAATTGCTGGGGTTTTACAACAATTAGGAACTGAAGAAGATATTCTATTTTTTGATAAAAACTTGAAGAATAATAGTTTTAAGGGGTATGATGAATTAAATGTCTTTGTAGCTTATGTTGTATTAATATTAAGAATGGAAATAAATTTACAAGAAAAATCACTTGAATTTTATACCTTATTAAAGGAAAAAGGTGGCGCTGCAGTGCAACTCTATTTTGGACAAATAATTGAATACAGTAATTCTATTTATCTCGCTAAAGTTGAAGAGTTAGATGCAGAAATAGCAGAATTGGAAGAAGCTAAATCTTTTGGGACTGTCTTTGAAAAAAAGAAGTTAAAACAACGCTACGAGGATTTAATTGCCAATTTAACCTTGCTAAGTCCGCCAATACCTTTGGATTAAGAATGCTTATTTCTTATGAAGAATAGTTGCTGAAGCCTGCGCTGTTGGCATGATTGTAATATCGTTAATTGTCACATTAGCCGGCCGAGAAGTTACAAACCAGATTGCTTCGGCTACATCATTTGCAAGTAAAGCCTCAAAACCGTCATATACAGAATTTGCCGTTTTAACATCTCCTTTAAATCGGACCAACGAAAATTCAGTTTCTGCAGCTCCAGGAGCAATATTTGTAACTTTTATTCCATGTGAAACTAAATCTATTCGCATCGCTTTTGAAAGTGCATCAACTGCATGTTTTGTAGCACAATAAACATTTCCGCCAGGGTAAACCTCTTTTCCAGCAATGCTCGAAATATTTACAATCTGTGAGTATTCATGAAGTTTTAGAAAGGGAATAATGGCTTTTGAAACGTACAATAATCCCTTGATATTCGTATCAATCATTCGCTCCCAATCATCTGTTAGGGCATTTTCTATTGAAGATCTTCCCACTGCTAATCCCGCATTATTAATAAGGATATGAATGTTATTTTTAATTATTTCAGGAAGTGAATTAATAGACTGAATAACGTCTTTTTCATTCCGGATATCAAGTTCTAGGCAATGTATATTGACGGTATCATTTTGCAAGGAAACTTTCAATTGTTCTAATTTATCACTTCTTCTAGCAACTAAAACAAGTGAAAACCCATTTTTTGCAAAAATATGTGCACACGCTTCTCCAAATCCTGAGGATGCTCCTGTAATAAATACGTATTTTTTCATGTTGCAAATTTGAATAGAAAATTTCTATTTTGCTTTGTTTATGTCAATTTAACAATAAAAAAAGACAAAATGACATAAAAATTAACTTGGCATATAGATTGACTAATTGTTTTCAAATAAAAAACAAAATGAAAAAAAACACAATCAAGTCAGGTAAAATTAACGTTCAAACAGAAAATATTTTTCCCATAATTAAGAAATTTTTATACTCAGATCACGAAATATTTTTACGTGAATTAGTTTCTAATGCTGTCGATGCATCTCAAAAATTACGCGTTCTTTCAGCAAATGGAGAATATAAAGGTGAACTTGGAGATTTGAAGGTAGAAGTAATATTGGATCGCGATGCAAAAACAATTACCATTCGAGATGCTGGAATCGGAATGTCTGCTGAAGAAATTGATAAATATATCAATCAAATTGCATTTTCTGGGGCTGAGGAGTTTGTAGAAAAATACAAAGGAAAAGAAGGTGCTGAACAAATTATAGGACATTTTGGACTTGGTTTTTATTCAGGATTTATGGTGTCAGAAAAAGTGCAGATACGCAGTAAATCTCGCCATGAGGGAGAAAAAGCAATTCAATGGGAAAGCAATGGTTCTCCGGACTATACAATTATTGAAATTAACAAAACAACACAAGGAACTGACATCGTTTTATATATTTCCGAGGAATCAAATGAGTTTTTGGAAAAAGAACGGATTTCTGGAATCTTAACGAAATACTGTAAGTTTTTACCAATTCCTGTGTTTTTTGGTGACAAAACAGAATACATCGACTCGCCAGAAGGGGAAAAAGATGACAAAGGAAATATAAAGCGAGTAGCAATTGAAGTTCCAAATCAAATTAACAATCCTTCTCCTGCCTGGACAAAAGCACCTGTAGATTTGAAAGACGAAGATTATTCTTCTTTCTACAGTGAATTATATCCCTCAACATTTGACAAGCCTCTCTTTCATATTCATTTGAATGTAGATTATCCTTTTAATTTAACGGGTATTCTCTATTTCCCAAAAATTAAGGAGAATGTTGAAGTTCAGCGAAATAAAATAAATTTATATTCCAATCAAGTCTTTATTACGGATAGCGTTGCGGAAATTGTACCTGAATTTTTAACGCTTTTACATGGAGTAATTGATTCTCCAGATATTCCTTTAAATGTTTCAAGGTCGTATTTACAAAGTGATGGCAACGTCAAAAAAATAGCTTCTCACATCACCAAAAAAGTGGCGGATAAATTGGCAGATATGTTCAAAAAAGACCGCAAGGATTTTGAAGATAAATGGAATGATCTACAAATATTTGTTCAATATGGAATGTTATCAGATGAAAAATTTGCTGAAAAAGCTGCTGGGTTTTCCTTATTGAAAAATACAGATGGGCTTTATTTTACTCCGGAAGAATACAAAGAAAAAATTGCAGCACTTCAAGTGGATAAAGACAAAAAAACAATTTGTTTGTATACCAATAACCCGGAAGAACAATTCTCCTTTGTTAAAAAAGCAAAAGAAAGAGCTTATGATGTTTTGCATTTAGAAGGCCCTTTGGTTTCTCATTGGATTCAAAAACTCGAGCAATCAATGGAAAATACAAGTTTTGTTCGTGTTGATTCTGACACACTAGACAAACTAATTCGTAAAACAGATGAACTTCCTTCAAAAATTTCAAAAGAGGAAGAAGAAAAGTTAAAGCCTGTTTTTGAAGAATGCTTAAATAAAGAAAAATATACTGTTCAATTTGAAAGCATGAGTGAAAGTGATTCTCCAATGATTATTACGCAACCAGAATTTATTCGACGAATGATGGAACAGCAAAAATTAGGCGGCGGTGGAATGTTCGGAGCTTTTCCAGAAATGTTTACGCTCGTTGTAAATGCAAATCATCCAAAAATTGCACAGCTTCTAACTAAAAAAGCAAAGGATCAAAAGGCAAGTGTAAAGCAACTTACAGATCTTGCCCTACTTGCACAGGGAATGTTAAAAGGCGAAGCATTAGATAGTTTTATTGAGCGAAACATTGAGCATATTGCTTAATTAACTAATTTTACACGGGATTTTCCCCAATAAAATTTTTTAAAACTCAGTGCGTGTATAAGTGGATTTTAGGACTTGGAGGTTATTTTACTACACGAACGTTGGGAGGAGGACTTTTTGGATTCATCATTGGCTCCTTAATTGATCGGACAACTAGTAAATCAGGTGCCTCTAATTCTTCTAGTGGTCGAAAAAGTTTTCAAGATTCATTTGAATATTACAGACAACAATCCTCTCGCTACGATATTCAAACCATGCTCATGGCACTGTCAGCATCGGTTATGAAAGCTGATGGGAAAGTCTTAAAAATCGAACTTGACTTTGTGAAACGTTTTTTTGCTTCGCAATTCGGCAATCGTTTTACTAGTGAACATCTTCAAATACTTAAAAATTTCCTGGATTCCGATAAAATACCGCTTCAAGAAATTTGCGCTGATATTCGCACTAGAATGCCTTCGGAAGTCCGCGTACAATTAATTCACTATTTGTTTAGTATTGCAAAAGCAGATGGCGATGTTGCTCCAGCGGAAATGAATATTATTCAAAAAATTGCGACAATGCTCGGTGTTTCTGCAGTAGAATTTGAAAGTGTGAAAAATATGTTCTACAGAAATGTAGATTCAGATTATAAAATTTTAGGTGTTGAGTCATCTGTAACTGATGAAGAAATTAAAAAAGCCTACCGTAAAATGGCAATTTCCTTTCACCCTGATAAAGTTGCAACAATGGGCGAAGAATACCAAAAAGGCGCTAAGGAAAAATTTCAGCAAATACAAGATGCATACGAAGCAATAAAAAAACGAAGAGGATTTAAGTAATTAATGCTTTTTCAAAATTGTTTTTATTGTTGTATCTTTAAACATAAGTAAAGAAAATTACCTAAAATGACAGAGCAAAAATATACCGAAGCATTTGAAGAATTACAGGAAATTGTAAGTGACATGGAAGATGGAAACATCAGTGTAGATGAATTAGCAGAAAAAGTGAAACGAGCAACTGTTTTAATTCGAGTTTGTAAGGCTAAATTAAGTGCAACTGAAGGTGATGTTCAGAAAATTCTCAAAGAACTTGAGGAGGATAAGACTGAAGAATAAGTCAAATTTCTAACTTTACCTTTTTAATACACATATGTCAGACAATCGTTATCAAGCAAGAGGAGTATCAGCAGGAAAAGAGGATGTTCACAATGCAATAAAAAATGTGGACAAAGGTTTATTTCCTCAAGCTTTTTGTAAAATAGTTCCTGATTATTTAACCGGAGATGATGATTATTGTGTTGTAATGCATGCTGATGGTGCGGGCACAAAAACTTCTTTAGCCTACATGTATTGGAAAAAAACTGGAGATATTTCAGTTTGGAAAGGAATTGCTCAAGATGCATTGATAATGAACATTGATGATTTATTATGTGTAGGAGCAACTGGCCCCATTCTTTTATCTTCAACTATTGGCCGTAATAAGAATCTAATTCCTGGTAGCGTTATTTCTGAAATCATCAATGGCACAGAAGAACTCTTGAAAGATTTAAGGTCTCACGGCATTGAAATTTATTCCACTGGTGGAGAAACTGCAGATGTAGGCGATTTAGTAAGAACAATTATTGTAGATTCTACCGTAATTGCCAGAATGAAACGCAGTGATGTAATTTCAAATGATAAAATTCAAGCGGGAGACTGCATTGTTGGTTTGGCTTCTTATGGGCAGGCAAACTATGAAAATACCTACAACAGCGGAATGGGAAGTAATGGACTCACGAGTGCTCGACACGATGTGTTCAACTATCAATTAGCAAAAGAATTTCCCGAAAGCTTTGATCCTAATGTGCCGACTGAGCTTGTTTATAGCGGCGGAAAATTATTAGAAGATGAAGTTGCAAACCTTCCTTTAGATGCAGGAAAACTTGTTTTATCGCCAACACGAACTTACGCTCCAGTAATTAAAAAGATTTTAGACCAGTTTCGACCTCAAATTCATGGCATGGTTCACTGCTCTGGTGGAGCGCAAACCAAAGTCTTACATTTTGTAAATAACCTTCATATCATTAAAGATAATCTTTTTCCAATTCCTCCTTTGTTTCTTATGATTCAAGAGGAATCAGGGACCTCTTGGGAAGAAATGTATAAAGTTTTTAACATGGGACACAGAATGGAGATTTATGTTCCTTTTGAAATAGCTTCAGATCTTATTGCTATTTCAGAATCATTTGGAATTGCAGCTCAGGTTATTGGCAAAGTAGAATCTTTCGACGGCAAACAAGTAAGTATTAAAAGTGAAAAGGGAGAATTCAGCTATAATTCCTAATCTTTTTCTAAAAAAACTACTGATAAAAGGAATAAAATTTATATTTTTGCCCCCTGTTCATTGAATATTGGAGGGATGGGTGAGTGGCTGAAACCACCAGTTTGCTAAACTGACGTACGGGAAACTGTACCGCGGGTTCGAATCCCGCTCCCTCCGCCATAAGTATTAAAACGGATTGTTTCGGGATGAGAACCAGCGGGTTCGAACCGGAGCAAAGCGGAGCTCACTGAAAAGCGACAATGGGAGCTTGAAGTAATCCCGTTCCCTCCGCAATAAATATTAAAACGGATTGTTTCGGGATGAGAACCAGCGGGTTCGAACCGGAGCAAAGCGGAGCTCACTGAAAAGCTACATTGGGAGCTTGAAGTAATCCCGCTCCCTCCGCCATAAGTATTAAAACGGATTGTTCCGGGATGAGAACCAGCGGGTTCGAATCTAATGAAGAATAGTCTTATTGTTAGCTTATCTATTGTAAATCGTAATAATCTTATTACTTTTGCACTCACTTTCAGAAAAACGTTTCAGGAAGATTTAATTAAACAGATGATACATTAAGTTCGGGGCGTAGCGTAGTCCGGTCATCGCGCCTGGTTTGGGACCAGGAGGTCGCAGGTTCGAATCCTGCCGCCCCGACGAGGGGGATGAGCAATCATCCCCCTTTTTTAATTAGTTTAATTGAAACTGATAATTAGTTTCAATTGATTGGTCCGCTAGCTCAGCTGGATAGAGCAACGCCCTTCTAAGGCGAAGGCCTCAGGTTCGAATCCTGAGCGGATCACAAAAAGTGCCCACTTCATTTTTGAAGCGGGCTTTTTTATTTTCAGGCGACTGAAACTTGTTTCTGTAAGCTAAGAAAATAGAAATGACCGAGCTTTGCATAGCAAAGTGGAGCGCTATGCTTGGAATGAGCCATTTGTTATATACATATCGATTTCAGTAAATTAAAGAGCAGACGGCTATCTTTTTTATTTTATTCGTTAGAAAATAATTTTATATATCCAATTAAATAAAAAAGAGTATCTACAAATAAAACTTTGCAAGCAAAGCTGATTTTAAAGAAGAGGGCACTTCATATTCTTCATTATAAAGTGCAAAAACAGATGCACCTGATCCAGACATAGAAACATAGCATGCGCTCGTCTTTTCTAATTCACTTTTCAATTGGGCAATTTTAGGATGAGCTTTAAACACACTATCTTCAAAATCATTTTGCAGCAATGCAGGCCAAACTTCTATTGGTAGAGAAAGTAGTTCCCTTACTGTTTTATCTGGCATTCTTGGGGAAACTCCTGAATAAGCTTCCTTAGTTGAAACGTGAATTTTTGGGTTAAAAAGAACACAGTAAAGACCAGTTAAGTTTAATGAAATTGGTGTTAGCAGTTCTCCGCGTCCTTTCGCAAGTTGTGGTTCATTCCGAATAAAAAAAGGACAGTCACTTCCCAATTCAGCTGCTAGGTGACATAAAATTTCAACATCTAATTTTAATGCAAATAGTTCATTTAAAGCTAAAAGCACATGTGCAGCATCCGAAGAGCCTCCACCAAGACCTGCACCAATCGGAATTTGCTTGCGTAAATGAATGCGTACATTTCCTATTTCATAGCGCGACTTCATTAAGTAAAATGCCTTTTCACATAAGTTTTCTCCTGCAGCACCCGGTATTTTTATTCCTGTTTGTTCGAAAGAAAAAGCAGCAGAAAGTGTTAGCTCAAGAATATCATAAAAAGGAATAGGAACCATACAGGTCTCAATTTCATGAAAGCCATCACTGCGCTTACTGTGTATCTGTAAACCGAGATTTATTTTTGCCGGTGGAAACAATATCATCTTACAAAGTTAAAAGAACCGAGCAATTTTCTTAAATTTGTTCTTTCAAATTAATATAAATGACAACTTACCTAGATTTTGAAGAACCGCTAAAAGCTTTAGAAGAACAAATCGAACAAACCAAAAAAATTGGTGAAACCACAGATGTGGATATGAGCGATAAAGTATCTGAACTTCAAAGAAAACTAGTAGCAAAAACAAAGGATATTTTTTCAAAGTTAAGTCCTTGGCAAAGGGTACAACTCTCACGCCATCCAGATCGCCCCTACACGCTTGCTTATATCAATGCCTTAACGGACGGTAATTTCATGGAACTTCACGGAGATAGAAATGTGAAAGATGATAAAGCAATGGTTGGTGGATTTGGATTATTGGATGGGAAAAGTGTGATGTTTATTGGACAGCAAAAAGGAATAAATACAAAAATGCGCCAATACCGAAATTTTGGAATGGCAAATCCTGAGGGCTATCGTAAAGCTTTGCGCTTGATGAAATTAGCAGAAAAATTTAATAAGCCAATTGTTACTTTTATTGATACTCCTGGTGCTTTTCCAGGAATTGAAGCCGAAGAAAGAGGTCAAGGAGAAGCAATTGCTCGTAATATTTACGAAATGATGCGCTTAAAAGTTCCTGTTATTTGCATAATTATTGGAGAAGGTGCTTCTGGTGGTGCACTTGGAATTGGTGTTGGCGATAAGGTTGTAATGCTTGAAAATACATGGTATTCTGTTATCTCACCTGAATCTTGTTCTTCTATTCTATGGCGTTCTTGGGATTTTAAAGAGAAAGCTGCAGAAGCACTAAAACTTACTTCAACAGATATGAAATCTCATGGCTTAGTAGATGAAGTGATAAAAGAACCTCTCAATGGTGCACACCGCGAACAGGAAAAAATGTTTTCCATTGTAAAAGAGAAGGTGAAGCAATTTATCAAAGAATTGGAAGCCATAAAACCCAACGAAAGAGTTGAACAACGTATTGAGAAGTTCAATAAAATGGGCGTTTGGAAATAACCTTTTTAAACAGCGCTAAATGAACCAATTGCTACAAACACCTATTGAGTTTTTAAAAGGTGTTGGGCCTCAGCGTGCTGAATTGTTACAAAAAGAAATCGGGGTTTTTACCTTTAAAGATTTACTTGAATATTATCCATTTCGTTACTTAGATCGATCTTCTTACCATCGGATTTCTGATTTGCCTTATGTTGATACATCTGTTCAACTTAGAGGCGTATTAAAAGAGGTAAAAGAAAGTGGTGCCGGGCGCTATAAAAAATTAACAGCGCGCTTTGAAGATGCCAGCGGAACGATTGATTTAGTTTGGTTCCAAGGTTTTCAATGGATAAAACCAAATTTAAAACTCAATGTAGAATACCAGGTTTTTGGTAAAGCAAAGTTATATAGCTCAACTTGGAATATCCCGCATCCTGAATTAACGCTTTTCTCAGAATTAACAATTCGCACTGGCTTACAAGCAGTTTATTCTAGCACAGAAAAACTAAGTGCCAGAAACCTTCATTCAAAAGGGATTGAAAAACTAGTTCATGCCTTAATTCCACAAATATCTGGCTTTATCCCAGAAATACTTCCAGAATGGATATGCACGCAACACAACCTTATTTCAAGAGAAATAGCATTTTTGGGAATTCATATTCCAAAAAATGAGCAGGAGTTTAAACAAGCACGGTTGCGTTTAAAATTTGAAGAATTATTTTTCCTGCAACTTGAAATGCTGCTAAGAAAAGAGGTGAGTGCGAAGAAATTAAACGGATTTGTTTTCAAAGAATTGGGAGTGCCTTTTAATACGTTTTATAGCCAACACATGCCTTTTGAACTTACAAATGCGCAAAAAAAGGTTATCAAAGAAATAAGAAAAGACTTTTTAAGTGCGAAACACATGAACCGCTTGCTTCAAGGAGATGTTGGAAGTGGAAAAACCTTAGTTGCCTTACTGACAATGTTAATTGGAATTGGAAGTGGTTTTCAGTCGGCACTAATGGCTCCTACAGAAATTCTTGCTGCACAACATTTTGAATCTATTCAACAACTTCTAGCTCCCTTAAATCTTAAAGTTGCACTTCTTACTGGTTCGGTTAAAAAAGCAGCGCGAAAAGTAATTCACGAAGGATTATTAGATGGAAGTATTCAACTCTTAATCGGCACGCATGCCTTGTTGGAAGACACTGTCCAATTTCAGAATTTAGGACTTGTGGTAATCGATGAACAACACCGATTTGGAGTGGCACAAAGAGCAAAAATGTGGCGAAAAAATACGGTGCCACCGCATGTGCTAATTATGACTGCAACACCAATTCCAAGAACACTAGCAATGACATTTTATGGTGACTTAGAGGTTTCTGTAATCGATGAACTTCCCCCGGGAAGAAAACCAATTTCAACAATTCATCGCTTTGAAAGTCACCGCTTGCGACTCTTTGGTTTCATGAAAGAGCAAATTGCCTTGGGAAGACAGATTTATGTTGTTTATCCGCTTATTAAAGAATCCGAAACCCTAGATTTTCATAATCTAATGGATGGATTTGAGGCGGTATCTCAGTCTTTTCCAATGCCAGAATATCAAGTTAGTATTGTCCATGGAAAAATGAGACCTGAAGATAAAGAATTTGAAATGCAGCGTTTTGTGAAAGGTGAAACTCAAATAATGGTTGCAACTACTGTGATTGAAGTTGGTGTGAATGTTCCAAATGCCTCCGTAATGGTAATTGAAAGTGCGGAAAGATTTGGTTTATCTCAATTGCACCAATTGCGCGGTCGTGTAGGTCGAGGAGCTGAAAAATCTTACTGCATTCTAATGACCGGTGAAAAACTTTCAAAAGAAGGTTTAAAAAGAATGGAAACAATGGTACAAACAAATGATGGATTCATAATTTCTGAGGTAGATCTTCAATTACGTGGCCCTGGCGATCTTATGGGAACTCAACAAAGTGGCGTTTTAGATTTGAAAATTGCCGACCTAGCAAGAGATGGACAAATAGTAACAATCGCTAGAGATGCTGCACGAAATTTAATTCAAGAAGACGCTGATTTTAGCATGCCAAAACACCAAAAATTAAAAGAGTGTGTTCAGGAAATTTTACGCAAAAAACCAAATTGGGGTCGAATCGCCTAGAAAATTTACTTTAATATCCCACGAGAAATAACGATTTTTTGAACTTCCGAAGTTCCTTCGTAAATCTGTGTAATTTTTGCATCTCGCATCATTCGCTCAACGTGATATTCTTTTACAAATCCATACCCACCATGAATTTGAACCGCTTCAACCGTTTGTTCCATCGCAACTTTTGATGCATATAATTTTGCCATTGCACTGGATTGGTCGTAATTTCTCCCTGCATCTTTATCCAAGGCAGAACTGTAAACTAAAAGTCGAGCTGCCTCAATTTCCGTTGCCATATCTGCCAATTTAAATGCAATTGCTTGGTGTTTGTAGATTTCTTTGCCAAAAGCCTTTCGTTGCTTTGAATATGCTAATGCTAACTCAAAAGCGCCACCTGCAATCCCCAAAGCTTGTGCAGCAATTCCAATACGGCCGCCAGCAAGAACCTTCATTGCAAAAGTAAATCCAAAGCCGTCCTCCCCTATTCTATTTTCCTTTGGAACCTTCACATCATTAAACATCAAAGTATGTGTGTCGCTTCCACGAATTCCCAATTTATCTTCTTTTGCGCCAACAATAAATCCTTCCATTCCGCGCTCAATAATTAAGGCATTAATTCCTTTATGGCCCAATTCTTTATGCGTCTGTGCGATTACAATGTAGGTAGAGGCGGTGGAACCATTTGTAATCCAATTTTTGACGCCATTTAATAGATAATAATCGCCCATGTCAATCGCTGTAGTTTGTTGCGAAGTCGCATCGGAACCTGCTTCTGGTTCTGATAAACAAAATGCACCAATTTTCTCGCCTTTAGCAAGTGGAACTAAAAAATGTTCTTTCTGTGCTTCTGTTCCATATTTTTCTAAACCCCAAGTTACTAGAGAATTATTAACAGACATACAAACAGAAGCAGAAGCATCAACCTTAGAAATTTCTTCAATTGCTAAAACATATGAAATCGTGTCCATACCACTTCCACCGTATTTTGGATCGATCATCATACCCATAAAACCAAGTTCTCCCAAAAGTTTCATTTCCTCTGCTGGAAATTTTTGAAGGTTATCGCGTTCAATAACACCTGGTTTTAATACATTTTGAGCGAAATCGCGCGCTGCTTCTTTAACTGCGATGTGTTCTTCTGATAATTCAAAATTCATTGTTGGAATATTTCATTTAATTTTGACAAAAATAAGGCAAATCTTTTTTAATTAGTTCTACATGTTAAAGAATATTGAAATAATTGGTTTAATGTCCGGAACTTCTCTAGATGGTTTGGATATCGCTCATGTTGCATTTGATTTTTCTGCAAAGCTTCCAACATTTGAATTACTGCATTCAGAAACTCTTCCATATTCTGATGAAATTCTTGCAAAATTAAACGTAGCAAAGACATTTTCAGTTCCTGAAATGCTGTCGTTAGACAAAGAAATTGGACGATTTTATGCACTCAAAGTTTTGGATTTCATAAAAAAATATAAAATTGATTCCAAAATAATTGCTGCAATTGCTAGTCATGGGCAAACTATTTTTCACCAACCTGAAAATGGATTTACACAGCAAATTGGTTGTGGAACTACACTGGCATTTCTCACTGGAATTCCTGTAATAAATGATTTTCGTAGCTTGGATGTTGTTGCTGGTGGACAAGGTGCACCCTTGGTTCCTATTGGTGACTTTTTACTGTTTTCGGAGCAAGCGGATGCTTTTTTAAACATTGGGGGTTTTGTAAATATTAGTTTTAAAAAAGGTGATAAAATTACAGCTTTTGATATCTGTCCTGGAAATTTACCCTTGAATAAATTTGCAGAGACACTAGGTTTAAAATATGATAAAAACGGTGAAATTGCTAAAAATGGACAATTGGACGAGAGCTTACTCAAAGAATTAAATAACATTAATTATTATTCTTTGGCAGCTCCAAAATCTCTTGGAACAGAATGGTTGGAAAAACAATTTTTCCCGTTAATTCCTAAAGAGCTAAATCCTGAAAAAAAATTAAGAACCATTACAGAACATATTGCTATTCAAATATCAGCCGTTCTTAATTACCACCAACTCAATTCTGTATTTATAACAGGAGGAGGCGCTCATAATAATTTCCTAATAGAATGCCTTAAACAGTATTTTTCTGGAAATGTAATTATTCCCAAAGAAGAAGTAATAGATTTCAAAGAAGCAATCGTTTTTGCATTTTTAGGTGCACGTTATTTACGCAATGAGTCTACAACTATCTCAAGTGTTACAGGAGCTAAATTATCGCTTTGCACAGGAGTATATCATAGAATTTAAGCAGCTTATATCTTCCACTTTATTCACAATTAACTTGTTCGTAACTATCAATAAAAAACAAATTCACAAAAAGACAATTTGTGTAACTTCGCTTCGCATTTTTATTGTTGAAAACTAGTCTATTAATTAAATTACAAATGGAAATTTATCTCATCGCTTTTTTTATTCTTGGATACGTAGCAATAACAATGGAGCATTCTCTAAAATTAGATAAATTAATCCCTGCACTTTTAATGATGGTTGCCTGTTGGACAGTCATAGCAATTAATGTAGATAATATAACATATTGGATTGATGCAGAAGGAATAGGAAAGGAATTTACAGGAGGAAATTATTTGGGAATTGAACATGTAAATAAAACACTACTCCATCATTTTGGGAAAACTGTAGAAATATTAGTGATAATGATGGGGGCAATGGCGATTGTTGAAATGATAGAATACTTTGATGGGTTTTCTTCCATTAAAGACCTGATAAAATCTCGCAAAAAAACCACTATTCTTTGGATTGTTTCAATAATAGCTTTCTTGCTATCATCTATTATTTACAACATGTTGGCTACAATTGTATTGATAACTGTTTTGAGAAAAATTATAAGTAACAAAGAAGATCGTATGTGGTATTCTGGATTCATAATAATTGCTGCAAATGCTGGTGGATGTTGGACTCCCGTTGGTGATATTACAACTACAATGCTATGGTCCGCACACCAAGTTTCTACAGGGAATTTAATGTTGAAAGTAGGTGTCCCATCCTTAATCTGTATATTGCTTCCACTTATTGCTGCTTTATTTATGCCAGTATTTAGAGGGGAAATTGAACTTGTTGACGAAGAAAAAGTTAAAACGAAAAAAGTAAACCCAAATTCTAAGTTTATGCTCTATTTTGGACTTATTCTAATCATCTTTGTTCCTATTTTTGAAACTATAACAAATCTTCCTCCTTACATGGGAATGATGGGTGCTTTAGCACTATTTTCAGTAACTGCAGAAAGTTTAGTTAATAGTAAAAAAGGCATTAAAAGAATTATATCTGAAGTGGGTGTATTGCATCAAGGACCTACAATGAAAGCATTAAGTAAAGTAGAAATGCCTTCTTTTTTATTTTTCTTAGGAATTTTAATGACTGTTGCATCACTTCAATCAACGGGAATGATTTTTAATTTAGGGGAATTCGCGAGAAACGCTGAGATTTCTAAAGATATCATTGTAATCTCCTTAGGGCTTATATCGGCCATTATTGATAATGTTCCATTAGTTGCTGCATCCTTTGGTATGTTTAATGACTTACCTGGAACTGATGTTTGGTATTTTATTGCTTATGCTGCTGGAACAGGAGGTTCTATTCTTATTATTGGCTCTGCTGCAGGAGTTGTTGCAATGGGAATGGAAAAAATTTCATTCTTCTGGTACTTTAAAAATATTGCTTTACTTGCTGCCTTAGGATATTTTGGTGGAATTGCTTTTTTTATTTTATTTCGTAACTTCTAATCTTTTTAACGTTAAAACAAAATGAACTTATTCTTTTTTCTACAAGCCAATCCAGGACTTACTACAGGTAATGAAACAAAAACTGGTGTAAAAAATGTTCCCATTTGGGATATTATTGATCAGTCTAACGGAGGAATTGGCTGGCTTATAAATTTAATCCTTTTAATCATGTTAGGCTATACTGTTTTTGTTTTTGTCGAGCGATTTTTAGCGCTTAGAAAAGCTACAAAAGAGGATACTGGCTTGCTTACCAATATTAAAACTCATTTGGCCAATGATAACATTCAAGGGGCAAAAGATGCATGCGAGGCCTCAGATTCTCCTATTTCTATAATGCTTGCCAAAGGAATTTTACGTATAGGCTCTGCTAAAAACGAAAGTATTGCTGCAACAATTGAAAATACTGGAAAGTTTGAAATTCTTCGCTTAGAACAACGACTAAACTTCTTGGCAACTGCAGCGGGTGCCGCACCAATGATTGGTTTCTTAGGAACGACAATAGGAATGGTAGTAGTATTTATTGATTTACAAAATTCTAGTGCCCTAGAGCTGAAAACAATTGCTCCAGGAATTATGACCGCAATGGTAACTACTGTCGGTGGATTAATTGTAGGTATTCTAGCATTTATGGGCTACAACTTCTTAGTGGGTCAAATAGGAAAAGTTGTTTATCAAATGGAAAATGCTGCTCTTGAATTCATGGATATGTTGAATTCTCCAAAAAAATAAAACAATGGATCTTCGCCCAAGAAATAAAGTCAAAGTAGAAGGTGGAATGGCGTCAATGACGGACCTCGTCTTCTTGTTGCTGATATTCTTCATTATCATGAGCTTAATGGCAAATAACCAAACTCCGATTGATCTACCTAAACCTGAAGAAAACCTCCCTACTGTTCAAGACCCAGTTGAGGCCATGGTAGTTATTACTGAAGATAATCGCTATGTAGTAATGCCTGGAGGAGACATGAGTAATCCAATGGATTTTGATGAAATTAAAGAAATTACAGGTGCAGCTGTAGCAAAGTCACAAAAATTAAAACTCAAAGTTGCTGGACACCGGAAAGCAAGTTATGAGGCAATTTTTAATGTTTTAGCCCTAGCACAAGCAAATGGTTGGGACCCTGTTTTAGCCTATGATAAATAAATGTCAGAACAAACAAACATATCAAGCCCTCAAGTAGCAGATCCAAAAGATGTAAAAGCTGGATTAGTTAGTGCAGTTGCATCAATTATCCTATTGATGATGTTACTCTTTCTTATTACCTACCAAATTGCCGACCCACCAGCTCAAGATGTTTTTGTATCTGCAGAAGCTGTTATAGATGAAATTCTACTGAAAGATTTAAAACTTGAAAGCGGCAGTATTGGCGGTGGTTCGCCATCTAATGACAGAGTTGATAAACCAAAGGAACAAATACAAGAAATAATTACTGGAAAATCAAAACGAAGTTCTGATAAATCAGGGAAATCAAATAAAACAAATGGTAATGATGCCAATAATGAAGCATCTACAACAGTGCAAAGTCAAGATCCTTTTGGTTCTGGAGGGTCTGGAGGAAAAAATGGGGCTGGAAATGGGCCATTTAGCGGGCCTGGTAACAGCGATGGTGGAGATGGCGGTCTTGGAAAAGGAAATGGGGAAAGTCGCTTAAGGATAAGCAATGCCAGTCTTCCTCTATACGATATTGATTTTGATAGTAATATTCATTTGCAATTAACGGTTAATGCGAATGGAGAAGTCGTAGCTGCAAAAAGTATAAAATCTAAAACAACCTGCTCAGATCAGCGTATTATAAACCAAGTTATTAATGAAGTAATGCGACAGGTAAAATATAAAAAAGAAAATGGTGCTGGCTTAGTTTATACCTTTTATACTGTAAAAATCCTTGCTAAATAAGTACGAGAAAAGCATTGAATGGTTATTTAAGCAATTTCCATCATTTCAAAATTTGGGGGCTGAGGCTTATAAACCAGGTTTATCAAATGTAATTTCCCTTCTAAACTCCTTTGACAATCCACAAGATAAATTACAATTTATCCATATTGCTGGCACAAATGGCAAAGGATCTACAGCTTCTTTTACAGCATCTATACTGAAAGAATTAAAAGAAAAAGTTGGGCTTTTTACCTCACCACATATTTTTGATTTCCGTGAGCGAATTCGAGTAAATGGAAAAAAAATAACAGAAGCTGAAGTAATTTCTTTTTGTACAAAAATTAAAGCATTAAAACTAGACTTTGAACCTTCTTTTTTTGAGATAACTTTTGTGCTTTCTTTAGTTCATTTTCAAGCTAAAAATTGTAGTATTTGTGTTATTGAAACTGGTTTAGGTGGGCGTTTAGATGCAACAAATTGCATACTTCCAAAAATTAGTATTATAACTAATATTGGCATGGATCACATGAAATTTCTGGGGAATACATTAAAAGAAATAGCACTTGAAAAAGCTGGCATTATCAAAGAAAATACAACGGTCGTAATCGGAAAAACTCAGAACGAGATCAAAGAATTATTTACTGATATTGCAAAAGAAAAAAAAGCAAAAATTTTCTTTGCCGATGAAAACAAAAATAATATAATAGAACTTTATCCATCCTACCAAATTGAAAATATACAAACTGCCCTCATAACTTTGGAGCTACTCTCCTACTCAATTTCACAAAAAATAATTCAAAAAAGTATTGATAATCTCCAAAAAAATACGGGACTATTTGCTCGAATGACACACATAAATAGAAATCCTGATATTATTTTAGATGTGTCGCACAACGAAGACGGAATAAAAGCAACTCTAAATGCACTTATTATAAATCCAAAAGGGAAATTGCTTGTTCTGCTTGGCTCTTCTAATGACAAAGATATCAACCTACATATTAACTTATTTCAAGAAAATACAACTATCTATTTATGTACTTTTAATAATGAACGAAGTCGAAAATTTGAAGAATATCAAATTTTAAAAACACAAAACCCAAAAATAAAAGAAGTGTTTACGGATATTAATATAGCCTTAACCAAGCTGAAGAAATTGCTTTCCAAGGAAGATACACTTTTGGTAATTGGGAGTTTCTTTCTCATTGCAGATTACGAAGCCGATAACAATCCTTCTTAATATCTAAAAAATTATTTATCTTTGTGCTAATGGAAAAACAAGTCATTCTCAATTCCAAGCACTTAGAACTTACATTGAAAAGACTTTCCCACGAATTAATTGAATCCCATAACGATTTTTCAGATACAGTTTTAGTTGGACTTCAGCCAAGAGGAATTCATGTTGTATCTCAGCTAAAAAAACATTTAGAAATAATTTTAGGAAAAGAAATTGTATGCGGAAATCTCGATATAACCTTTTTTAGGGATGACTTTAGAAGAAGAGAAAAACCACTTATTCCAAGCATCACAAATATTGATTTTAGCCTCGAAAATAAAAAAGTAGTTTTAGTAGACGATGTCTTATATACTGGGCGGACAATTCGCGCTGGATTAGATGCATTACTAACATTTGGACGTCCATCGAAAGTAGAATTACTCGTGTTAATTGACCGCCGTTTTCGCAGAGATTTACCAATACAAGCAGACTATATTGGAAAAATGGTAGATTCCTTAATCTCTGAACGCGTATCAGTAGAATGGCAAGAAATTGAAGGTGAGGATAAAATAGTATTGTATACAAAAGATTCAAATGAATAATTTAAGTGTAGATCATCTTACCGGAATAAAAGACCTCAGCAAAGAGGACATCGACTTAATCTTCAAAACCGCAGATAGCTTCAAAGAAGTAATTAACCGACCAATTAAAAAAGTTCCTTCACTGAGAGATATTACAATTGCAAATATTTTCTTTGAAAATTCAACACGGACAAAACTTTCCTTTGAATTAGCAGAAAAAAGACTTTCCGCAGACATTCTTAACTTCAGTGCTTCTGGGAGTTCAGTAAAAAAAGGAGAGACACTAATTGATACTGTAAATAATATCCTTTCTATGAAGGTGGACATGGTAGTTATGCGTCATCCAAATCCCGGGGCTGCCCTTTTCTTGTCTAAAAAAGTGAATGCCAAAATCATAAATGCTGGAGATGGAACACATGAACATCCTACTCAAGCACTTTTAGATGCTTACTCCATTCGTGAAAAACTTGGGGCTGTACAAGGGAAAAAAGTAGTTATAGTGGGGGATATTTTACATTCTCGCGTGGCATTATCAAATATCTACTGCCTTCAAAAATTGGGTGCAGAAGTTATGGTTTGTGGTCCAACAACCCTTATTCCAAAAGACATGCATTTATTAAATGTTAAAATTTCACACAATCTAAGAGAAGCGTTGGAATGGTGTGATGTTGCAAATATGCTGCGAATTCAATCGGAAAGACAAGAAATTAGTTATTTTCCATCCTTGAGAGAGTATTCAATGCAATTTGGATTAAACAAAGAAATTTTAAATAGTCTTTCAAAAGAAATTGTGGTAATGCACCCAGGTCCAATCAATCGTGGTGTTGAAATTACTAGCGATGTTGCGGATTCTAAACAAAGTATAATTTTAAATCAAGTTGAAAATGGTGTTGCTATTCGAATGGCGGTAATTTATTTACTCGCAGCTAAGATTGGTCGTTAATTATTTTTACATTTGACAAAACGATTAAAATGAACTTTTCAACTGACCAAATAAGAAATGTCACTTTTGTTACTTCAAACGTTGAGAAACTAGATGCATCAAATGCGCCAGAATTAAAGAGTCATTTCTTTTTATTGAATAACGCGGGCATAAATAACATCATCCTCGATTTATCGTCATCTAAATACTGTGATTCATCAGGTTTAAGTGCAATACTTACAGGAAACAGACTTTGTAAAGATACAAATGGTAAATTCGTAATTTGTGGACTTCAGTCAAATGTTCAAAAAATGATTGAAATTGCGCAACTTGATCGTGTTTTTAAAATTTGTGATACAGTTGAGGAAGCCCAAGCTGCCGTTGAATTTTGAGTTTTAAAATCACCATACTTGGAAGTGGTGCTGCTTTACCAACAAATAAAAGAGGACCATCAGCACAATACATTGATTGCATAAACCGACATTTACTAATTGACTGTGGAGAGGGAACTCAAACACAATTAAGAAAATTCGGAGTTCATTTTCAGAAAATCAATCATATTTTAATTTCACACTTACATGGTGATCATTTTTTTGGTCTCCCTGGTTTATTAAGCACCATGAATCTTTTAGGAAGAAATACTGGACTTACAATTTATGGCCCTGAAAATCTTCATTCACTTTTAAATGATATCTTTAGCTGTGGTGGACAACACTTGAATTTTAATCTCAACTTTGTTTCGCTAGATTTCACTGAGGAAAAAGTCCTTTTTGAAGATAAACTAATTTGCGTCAAAAGTTTTCCTTTAAAACACAGAGTTCCAACCTGTGGCTTTAAAATTGAAGAAAAAACAAAAGAGTACAGTATCAATGCAGAGGCAACAAAGAAACTTTCAATTCCCTTAAAAGATTACCCGAAACTTAAGCGAGGGGAAAATATTGTCTTGGAAAATGGTAAACAAATTGATTTTAGAAGCTGTGTTTTTGAGCCAAAAAATCCTAGGTCTTACGCTTATTGCTCAGATACCTATCCAAGCGATAAATATTTGAATTCTATACAGGGGGTCGACATGCTTTATCATGAAGCAACATTTACAGAAGAACTTGCAGACCGAGCAAAGTCAACCCTACACAGCACAGCCAAAAAAGCAGCAGAAATAGCACAAAAAGCAAATGTTAAAAAATTAATGTTAGGGCACCTTTCTTCGCGATATGAAAATAGTGAAGGACATTTGCTCGAAGCCACTCAAATATTTAAAGATACAATCGTCGCTGAAGACGGAATGGTGATTGAGCTCTTATAAATTAGTTAAGAATCTACTTTACGAGACCTTATTTCTGAGCAAAACGATAAAGAACATAAGCAACTATACTAAAGAGAATATTAGGAATCCAGACAGCCAAAAGCGTAGGAAATCCAACATTTATTGCTGCTACAGTCGTCATCTTCATGGCAAAAATATAGATGAATACAAACCCCAAACCAATTGCGATATTTAAACCTATTCCTCCTCTTTTTTTCTGAGAGGATACTGCAACGCCTATAATTGTTAAAATATAGGCGGCAAAAGGGTAAGAAGTGCGCTGGTGCAACTCAATTTCATAAGATGAAACAGCTGCTGATCCTTTTAATTTTTCTCGTGAAATTAAATTCTTTAATTCAGAAAATGTCATCGTTTCTGCAATTGTTTGTCGCTGTGCCATTTCCTCCATTACAAAGTTAAAAACAGTATCTTTTTTAGCTCCAAATTTAAGTGTCCCTTCCGGAAATAAAATGTCTTTTTCGTAATAATCTTTTAATTGCCATTTGTTTGTTCCCGGATAATTCTTTGCATAGCGAGCTTTTAAAAAATAAACTACCTCATTACTATCATTCCATCGTTGAATTGTGAAATCATGAACTTGTCCCTCAGAATTGGTGTAATTTGAAAAATAAACAGATTGATTTCCAGGGTAATCAGCGTGATAATCTTCAACACTCATTTCATCACTATAATATTTTTCTTCAAATGCTAGGCGATTGTTGTTCGCCCATGGAACGATAAAGTGATTTAAAACTAGCGAAATAAGCATTAAAACAGTTGCTCCAATCAAATAGGGTCTGTAAAATCGAGTAAGAGGCCGACCACTAAACCAAATAGGAATAATTTCTGTGTCTTGAGCCATTTTTGCGGTAAACCATATTACAGAAAGAAAAATAATCATCGATGAAAACATATTTCCATAGAAAAGAATAAAATTCAAATAGTAATCCAAAAAAATTCCTGATAACGGCGCTTTATTGGAAATAAACTCACTCAATTTTGCAGAAATATCAAATACCATTGCAAACAACATGATAATTCCCAACATAAAGAAGAATGTTGTTAGAAACTTTCGAATGATGTAGCGATCAATTATTGATAACATATGATTTTCTTACAAACGTTGACTTAATTGTTTAACCATCTTCTCTTTCCACATAGAAAATTCTCCTGACTTGATTTTCTCTCTCGCCTCTTTCATTAACCGAAGATAAAAAGATAAGTTGTGAATCGTGGCTATTTGTATCCCTAAATTCTCGCCTGTTTTAATTAAATGGCGCAAATAAGCTTTTGAATATACTTGATCTACCCAAACAGGACTTTCTTTGTCGATTGGGGAAAAATCAGTGGCCCATTTTTCGTTTTTAATATTAATTGTCCCGTTTTCTGTAAATAACATTCCGTGGCGGGCATTACGACTTGGCATGACACAATCAAACATGTCAATTCCTAAGGCAATGCATTCCAATAAATTTTTTGGTGTGCCTACTCCCATTAAATAGCGTGGTTTATCGGAGGGTAATATGGCACAGACATGTTCTGTCATTTCATATAATTCATCTTCTGGTTCCCCAACGGATAAGCCGCCAATCGCATTGCCATCTGCACCAAAAGATGCAATTGTTTCTGCTGATTCTGTTCTTAAATCTTTGTATGTGCTTCCTTGAACGATTGGAAAAAGTGTTTGATTATATCCGTACTTTGATTCGGTGGCATTAAAAGCCTCAAAACAACGATGCAGCCAACGGTGTGTCATTTGCATAGATTTTTTTGCATAATTATAATCACAAGGATAAGGCGTGCATTCATCAAAAGCCATAATTATATCTGCACCTATAGATCGTTGAATTTCTATTGCCCGTTCTGGTGTAAAAAAATGATAAGAGCCATCGATATGAGATTGAAATTTTACGCCCTCTTCATTTATTTTTCTGGAACCTGACAATGAATAAACTTGGTAACCGCCACTATCTGTTAGCATCGGACGATCCCAAGAAATAAACTTATGCAAACCACCTGCTTTTTCTATTATTTCTGTTCCAGGTCTTAAAAATAAATGGTAAGTGTTCCCAAGAATGATTTGAGCTTGAATGTCTTCGCTTAATTCTTTTTGATGAACTCCTTTCACAGAACCTCCAGTTCCAACTGGCATAAAGATTGGAGTCTCAATTATTCCATGGTCTGTGTGTAATAATCCTGCTCTAGCTTTAGAAGATTTATCGTGACTTATTAATTCAAAGTGCATAAATATGTTGAAAAAAACTTTGAGCAAAGATACAGGTATTTGATTTCGCAAGGCATCTTTGTACTCAAGTTTTAACAATGTCCAACATTTCTGATTTTTTTAACACCTTCTTTCCACTAATTTTTGTCGTTTTTACTCTTGCTGCGACAATTCAATTTTTATTTACAAGCATAATTCATGGGCGCTTATCTTTTTATAAAAAGCGTGAATACATGCAAACAGAAAAAGCTGTCCCCGTAAGCATAATCATTGCAGCACGAAATGACTCAGATAATTTATATGAAAACTTGCCTTCAATTTTAGAACAAGATTACCCAGAATTTGAAGTAATTGTGGTAAATAATCAATCAATAGACGAAAGTGGTTGGTTATTAACCGCTTTTCAACAGCAATTTAAAAATCTTCGGGTTGTTGAATTAGAAAAAAATAAGCACCTTAGACCGGGAAAAAAATTGCCAATTACACTTGCCATTAAAGCAGCAAAATACGAGCATTTTTTACTTACAGATGCAGATTGCAAACCTAAAAGCAATCAATGGATTAGTAAAATGTCAAATCAATTTTCTTCCAAAAATGAAATTATTATTGGTTATGCTCCATATATAAAGGGTAAAGGATTTCTTAATAATTTAATTCGTTTTGATACAGCTTGGGTTGGGATAAATTATTTTTCTATGGCGCTGGCTAAATTGCCTTACATGGCTGTTGGAAGAAACTTAGCTTATACCAAAAAAGTTTTTCATTCTGTTAATGGTTTTAAATCGCATTATGCAATACCTTCAGGTGATGATGACTTATTTATTCAAGAAGCTGCCAAAAAATCAAATTATTCTGTAGAAATTGACCCTGAAACCTACTGCTATTCTCCAGCTCCAAGTACTTGGTCAACATGGATGGCTCAAAAAGCAAAACTTTATGCCACTTCTAACAGACATAGGCTTATTAAGAAAAGTTTGTTAGGAATTTATCCTATTTCAGTGATTTTGATGTGGTTTTTGTTTGTTCCTTTGCTTTTTAGTACTGATTTTAGAAATTTATCCGTAGCAATTTTTATAATTGTAATGGCGTACAAATGGCTTATACAAGGGCGGTGCATGATGAAACTGAAAGAAAATAATTTTGTAAAATTTTTGCCCTTTTGGGATCTTTTATATGCTATTCTTATGCCGATAATTTATTATGTGACTGAGCGTCAAAAGTTTTATAAATGGTAGAATTTGAACATTTATCCGATAAAGCAAAACAAGATTTAGTTCTTGTTGAAGAAGCAAAAAAAGGAAAGCAAGCAGCCTATGCAGAACTGATGGATCGTTACCGTGATTCAATTTATTTTACGATGCTCAAAATGGTAAAAAATACAGACGATGCAGACGATTTAACAATTGAAGCATTTGGAAAAGCATTTAACCGACTTGAGCAGTATTCTCCAAGTTTTGCATTTAGTACCTGGCTTTTTAAAATTGCATCAAATAATAGTATAGATTTTATTCGAAAAAAAAGAATTCAAGTTACTTCTATGGATTCTGGATTCAGCAATAGTGATGGTGAATCTATACAAATTGACGCGCGTTCTACCGGTTTAAATCCTGAAGAAACTATTATTCAAGGACAAAGAATAGATCACATGCGCTTGCTTGTAAGTAAACTTAAACCAAAATACCGCGAGCTTGTGGAAAAAAGATATTTTGAGGAAATGAGTTATGAAGAAATTGCGGAAGAAATGAATCTTCCTTTGGGCACTGTAAAAGCTCAATTGTTTCGAGCCCGAGATTTCCTTGCTTCCATGATTGACAAGACAAAAGAGACCATTTAAAAAGTGAAAGAAATACTTCACTATTTCCCAAATTTATCACAAGAACAGGTTCAACAATTCGAAAGATTAAAAGACCTTTACGAAGAATGGAATCAACAAATTAATGTGATTTCACGAAAAGACACAGAAAATTTTTACGAACGACATGTCTTGCATTCATTGGGCATCGCAAAAATAATTCGCTTTCAAAAAGCTTCAGAAATTCTTGATGTTGGAACAGGTGGTGGATTCCCAGGTATTCCAATGGCTATTATGTTTCCAGATGTGCAGTTTACCTTAGTTGATTCAATTGGCAAGAAGATAAAAGTTGTAAATGAAGTTTGTGCCGCTCTCGGTTTAAAAAACGTAACGGGCTTACATTTGAGAGCTGAAGATGTAAAAGGTAATTTTGATTTTGTAATAAGTAGAGCAGTTACGCAAATGCCTATTTTTATAAATTATGTCAGAAATAAGATAAAAAAAGAACGCAACAACAAACTAAAAAATGGAATCCTTTATTTGAAAGGTGGGGATTTAAAAGAAGAAATGAAATCTGTAAAATACCGCTACAAAGAATATGATTTAAGTAGCTTTTTTAAAGAAGAATTTTTTGAAACAAAAAAAATAATTCACGTAATTATCTAATTTAACAAAGGAGGATAAACCATCTTAAAAGATGGAATTTCAATCGTAAATTCTTCGTTAGTTTCTATGTTTAAAAAAGAATAAAATCCACTCATTCTTCCATAGGGATTCCACAATTCACAACCACTAATGTACTCAAAGGACTCATTTTTCCCTAAAATTGGTTGTTCTCCAATTACGCCTGATCCACTTACAACGCTTGAACCAAGAGTTAGATGTTCGATTTTCCAATATCGATGGGTCAATTGAACACGATCATTACTCGTATTTTGAATGTTTATCTTGTAATTGAAAAAAAAGTTACTGTTCTCAACATCTGACAAGTCTTCTCGAAACCAAGTAGAAACTAAAATAATTATTTTTTGCTCTATTTTTTGTTCCATAAACTTTACTTAATAATCATAAATATAACGAAAATTACTAAAAGTTGTTGAATTTCTGCTCTTATTTAAATTCATTCTAAATTTCAAAAAAAATGATGGAAAGAAAAAGCATTCTATCAAAATAAATTGAGTAATTTTGTGCAGAATTTATAAAAACACTCTCTTCATGTCACGATTAGTCAGTATTCACAAAGGCTTAGACATTAGGTTACAAGGATTAGCGGAAAAGCAGCTAAAAATTTTACCGAATTCAAGAATAATTTGTGTAAGTCCCTTAGACTTTCATGGTTTAAATCCAAAATTACTTGTTAAAGAAGGTGATTCTGTAAAAATTGGTGATTCTCTTTTTTTTGATAAAACAAATGAGGCGGTTCAATTTGTGACTCCAGCAAGCGGAACTGTAAAATCAATAATTCGAGGTGAAAAAAGAAAAATTTTACAAGTTTTAATCGAAACTAGTGAAAATCAAGAATATAAAAATGGATCAGCCGAAGATGTAAGCAAACTTTCTTCTGAAGAATTAAAAACAAAAATGCTTGCTTGTGGTTTGTGGCCTTTTATAAAACAAAGACCCATAGATGTAATTGCTGATCAGAATCAAGAACCAAAAGCAATATTTGTTTCAGCATTTGATAGTTCGCCTTTAGCACCAGATTATAATTTTATCTTGGACGGCCGAGAGGAAGATTTACAAACTGGATTTAATGCTCTTTGCCAATTAACTAAAGGAAAGGTACATTTGAATATTGATGCTAAAAACGATAGCGCACTGTTTTCAAATATTAAAGGAGTTGAAATAAACAAATTCGCAGGAAAACACCCTGCAGGTAATGTGGGTACACAAATTCATCACATTGACCCAATTAATAAAGGAGAATATATTTGGACAATTAATGTTCAAGATCTTGTTATTATTGGTAATTATTTTAATACGGGGAAATTAAATGCTCGTAGAACAATTGCTCTTTCTGGCTCTGAAGTAAGTGAGCCCCAGTATTACAATGTGCTTATAGGTTCAAACCTAGATGGTATTTTAAAAGGGAAAGTTAAAGGAAATCATGTTCGTTTTATTTCTGGAAATGTATTGACGGGAGATCAAAAACAACAAAATGATTATTTAGGATATTATCACAATCAAATTACCGTTATTCCTGAAGGAGACAATTATAAATTCTTCCTCACAAAAGGTTGGTTAGGACTTGGTTTTGATAAGTTTTCTAATTCGCGACTTTTCCCAACTTTTTTACTTCCAAAATCAAAACAATTTGTTTTAGACACGAACACCAATGGCGAGGAAAGAGCTTTTGTTGTAACTGGTGAACTAGAACGGGTATTTCCTTTCGATATTTTTCCAATGCAATTAGTGAAAGCTGCAATGACTAAAGATATCGATGGAATGGAGAATTTGGGGATTTATGAAGTTGCACCAGAGGATTTTGCGTTGTGTGAATACGTTTGTACAACAAAAATTAATATCCAAGACGAAATCCGAAAAGGATTAGACATAGTTGCTGAAGAATGTTTGTAATACTAAAAAAAATAGAACAGTGAAATTCTTAGAGAATATATTACACAAAATGGAACCCAACTTCGTAAAAGGTGCGAAGTATGAAAAATGGAATCCTTTGTTTGAAACACTTGCAACTTTTGCTTTTACCCCAAAGTTAGTTACTACAAAAGGTGCTCATATTCGTGATGGCGTAGATTTAAAAAGAACCATGATGATGGTAATCATCGCCTTAATTCCATGTTTACTTTTTGGAATTTACAATACAGGTCATTGGCAAATGGTTGCAGAATTAGGAAATAGAAATTTACCTTACTGGGAAAATGGATTGAATAAGTTCTGGAATGGTTCTATTATTGTTCTTCCTTTAATCGTTGTTTCCTATGGCGTAGGCCTTGGTATTGAATTCCTTTTTGGAATGCTTAGGGGACACTCTTTGCACGAGGGATTTTTAGTGTCTGGAATGCTTATTCCTTTAACGATGCCTGCTGATGTTCCTCTTTGGATGGTTGGAGTTGCAACGGCATTTGCTGTAATTATAGGTAAAGAAATTTTTGGTGGAACGGGAATGAATATTATCAATGTAGCACTTACGGCTCGTGCCTTTTTATTTTTTGCCTATCCAACTTCTATGTCTGGTGATAAAGTTTGGATGGCCGGAACTGAAACAACTAAAGTTGATGGATTTACTGGTTCTACTGCGCTAGGAGATTTGGCAACTTTTATGTCAGATAAACCTATTTTTCAAAATTTAAATGGATTTACGTCTGAATATACCTTATCAGAATCTTTTATCGGAATGATTCCAGGTTCTGTTGGTGAAACATCAACTTTAGCGTGTTTAATTGGTGCGGGAATTTTACTCATAACAGGAGTTGGATCATTGAGAATTATGGCTTCCTTTTTTGTAGGTGGACTTGCAATGGGCTTATTATTGAATTTAATGGGTGGAAATCCTTATTTTGAACTACCCGCTGTTTACCACTTGGTAATTGGTAGTTTTGCATTTGGTGCAATCTTTATGGCAACAGATCCTGTCAGCGCTGCTCAAACGGCAAAAGGAAAATTAGTATACGGATTCCTTGGTGGTTTACTTGCAATCTTAATTCGTGTTTTAAATCCAGCATATCCCGAAGGTGTTATGCTTGCAATTCTATTCATGAATATCTCTGCTCCAATAATTGATTATTATGTAATTCAAGGAAATATCAACCGTAGATTAAAACGAATTAAAACTGCATAAAAATGGCAATGGATAAAGAAAGTAACGCTTATACAATCATTTTCGCTACGATTATGGTTGTTGTTGTTGGAGGATTATTAGCGTTTTTGGCAATTAGTCTTAAAGAAAGACAAGAAGCAAATGGCGAAATTAAAAAAAAGATGGAGGTTCTTTCTGCCTTACTATCTCCTGATGAGATGTTGAAAGTTTCAAGAGAAAATGCCGAGGCTGAATATGAAAAATACATTACCGGCGGAGTTGTTATCGATGTAAATGGAAAAGTTATAGCTGATGGAGAAAAAGGGAAAGATGCGGCATTCCAAACAAATATTCAAGCACAATATAAAGATAAAAATATAGCTGTAAACAAGCGTACTTATCCTATGTTTACTGCAAAGAAAGAAGGGAAAACACTTTACATTATTCCAATTGTTGGAATGGGACTGTGGGGACCTATTTGGGGAAATGTTTGCATAGCAGAAGATAAAAGTTCGATTGCAGGTGCTTCATTTGGTCACAAAGGAGAAACTCCTGGCCTTGGTGCCGAAATTTCGCTGGGTTTTTTTATTGATCGCTGGGTAAAAGGTGATGAGAAAATCACTGATGAAAATGGTGACTATCAAAAATTTGATGTGGTAAAAGATGGAACTGGAGGACAAACTACTAAAATTGATGGAATATCAGGTGGAACAATAACTTCAGAAGGTGTAGAAGAAATGATGAACCGCTGCTTAGTTCCATATACTGTTTATTTTAAAACTTTATAATAATTAAAAATGAGTGAAAACCTTGTAAAAATAAAAGCGCCTTCAGAATCATTGTTTTCTAAAAAAAATAGGAAATTATTGATTGAACCTCTTACTGATAATAATCCTGTTACTGTTCAAGTTCTTGGAATTTGTTCTTCGCTCGCAATTACAGTAAAAATGGATATTGCCTTAGTAATGGGGCTTTCCGTTATTTTCGTTACTGCAATGGGAAATTATGTTATTTCTGCCTTAAGAAATATCATGCCACCACGTATTCGTATCATCGTTCAATTAGTTGTTGCTGCTGCATTAGTAATTATCGTTAATGAGATATTAAAAGCATATTTACCAGATATTTCAGAACAACTTTCTGTATTTGTTGGTTTGATTATTACAAATTGTATTATCATGGGCCGTTTTGAAGCATACGCAATGGCGAATAAACCTTGGCCATCTTTCCTAGACGGAATAGGAAATGGAGCTGGTTATGCAATTCTTCTTTTAATCGTTGCTTTTGTTAGAGAATTATTAGGTTCAGGAAGCTTATTTGGAGTAAAAATTCTTGGATCTGCAGTTCCTGGTGAAGAAACTGGATTGTACACAATGGGTTACGTAAATAATAATTTAATAATTCTTCCTCCGATGGCTCTCATAATTGTGGGAATTATTATTTGGGTTCAACGAGCTAAAAATACTTCATTACAAGAAGAAAATTAATTAACGAGTTAAAATTTAAAAAGTGGAAACTACCTTAGATATTTTTATAAAGTCTATTTTCTCGGAAAATATGATTTTTGCCTACTTTCTTGGAATGTGCTCTTATTTAGCCGTTTCTAAAACCGTTAAAACTGCCGTAGGATTAGGTGCAGCTGTTGTTTTTGTACTTGTCGTTACAGTACCATTGAACTGGCTTTTAGAAAATTATTTACTGAAAGCAGGTGCTTTAGAATGGTTAAACCCCGCTTGGAAGGAAATTGATTTAAGTTTTATTTCTTTCATTATGTTTATTGCTGTAGTTGCTTCTGTTGTGCAATTAGTTGAAATGATTGTAGAAAAATTCTCTCCAGCTCTTTATGGCGCACTTGGAATTTTCTTGCCTCTTATCGCTGTTAATTGCTCAATATTAGGTGGAGCCTTGTTTATGCAAGAACGTCAATATTCAACTTTTTTAGATGTTACGGCATTCTCATTGGGCTCAGGGATTGGATGGGCAATTGCAATTATCTTAATAGCCGGTATTCGTGAAAAAATACGTTATTCAAAAATTCCAGATGCATTAAAAGGCTTAGGTATTACATTTATCATAACTGGCTTGATGGGACTAGCTTTCATGAGTTTTAGCGGTATAAAATATGTTGATGAAGTAAAGAAAGAAAAACCAAAAAACTCAGAGTCTTCTTCCTCAAAAACAAATGAATTATCAACTTCTAAATCAAGTAAACAATGAGTTTAAGTTTATTAATGACTGTAACGATTGTAATTTTTCTATTCGTTACATTATTACTTACGGCAATGTTGCTTTTTGCGAAAGCCAAACTTACTCCTAAAGGGTTAATCTCAATCGATATTAATAATGGAGAAAGGATAGTAGAGGTAGGTGGAGGTTCAACCTTACTTACTACATTGAGCAATAATGGTGTTTTTTTACCCTCAGCTTGTGGTGGTGGTGGTACATGTGTTCAATGTAAATGCCAAGTTTTAGAAGGTGGTGGAGAAATTTTACCAACAGAAATACCACATTTTTCACGAAAGCAAATCGCAGATAATTGGCGTTTAGGTTGTCAAGTGAAGGTGAAAGAAAATATGAAAATTCATGTGGAAGAAGAAGTTCTTGGTATCAAAGAATGGGAAGCTACCGTTATTTCTAATCACAACGTTGCAACTTTTATTAAAGAATTTATTGTAGAAATTCCAGAAGACATGGACTACAAAGCTGGTGGCTATATTCAAATAAAGATACCAGTATGTGAAGTGAAGTATTCTGAAATGAACATCGATGCACATCCGCAAGATCATCCGGGAGAACTTGATAAATTTAGAAAGCATTGGGATAAATTTGGAATGTGGGATTTAGTAATGAAAAATGAGGAGGAAGTTATTCGTGCTTATTCTATGGCCTCTTATCCTGCTGAAGGAAGACGCGTAATGTTAAATGTAAGAATCGCAACTCCACCTTGGGACAGAGCGAGAAATGCTTGGATGAATGTAAATCCTGGAATTGCATCTTCCTATATTTTTAGCTTGAAAGAAGGTGATAAAACAATTATTTCTGGACCTTATGGCGAATTTTTCATCAATGAATCAGATGCGGAAATGATCTACATTGGTGGTGGTGCCGGTATGGCACCAATGCGTTCTCACCTTTACGAATTATTCAAAACAATCAAAACAGGACGAAAAGTAACATTCTGGTACGGTGGTCGCTCGAAAGAGGAATTGTTTTATATCCATTATTTCAGGGATTTAGAGAAAGATTTTCCAAACTTTAAATTTTATCTTGTTCTTTCAGAACCTTTGCCTGAAGACAACTGGACTGAAAAGAAAGATATGAATGATAAAACTGGAGATGGATTTGTTGGATTTGTTCACCAAGCTGTAATCGATCAGTATCTTAACAGCCATGAATCTCCTGAAGACTTAGAATTCTATTTCTGTGGGCCTCCAATGATGAACAATGCAATCCTAAAATTGTGTGATGAATGGGGAGTTCCTAATGAAAATGTGCGTTTCGACGACTTTGGAGGTTAATTTATTGACTCAATCTTAGTTTTCCTTCGTTAACAAAGCAGAAGCATACGCTTTTATTGCTCTGCTTTCACCAAAAGAATCTACCTTTTCATGAGTTGTTGCTTTCAATGAGACTGCGTCTTCCTCAACACCAATTAGCTTTGCTATTATCGTTTGCATGTTAGGAATATAAGGATTTAACTTTGGTTTTTCTAAAACGACTGTGCAGTCAATATTAACAACTGAATAACCCTTTTCTTGAATTTTTTGAAAGACATTTGAAAGTAATATCGTAGAATCAATTCCCTTGTATTGAGGATCTGTATCTGAAAAATGAAAGCCAATGTCGCGAAGATTTGCAGCTCCTAAAAGTGCATCGCATATTGCATGTAACAGAACATCAGCGTCTGAATGTCCTACGGATCCAATATTTGATTCGATTTTTACACCGCCAACAATCAAAGAATGATTTTCTGCAAGTTGATGCACATCAACACCAAAACCTATTCGAAAAGTTTGCATATTATTCTGGTTCTTCTGTTTTTGCTGTTGTAACTCCTCCGATATTAAATCGCAGTGTGAAACGCAGGGTATTTGCTAACGGACTTTGACGACCATTTAGAGAGGCCAAATAAGAAAAGTCAATAGCAAAGGCATTGTACTTCAAAGATGCTCCTAGATTTAAGAATTGGCGATTCCCTTTGTTTTTACTTTCATAAAAAATTCCAGAACGCAAAGCAAAAACTTCGTTGTACCACCATTCAACTCCTGCAGCAATATTGATTTCAGTTAATTCTTCTTTTAAACGTGACCATTTAGCAATTGCGTAAGTTCCATCTTCATTTTGGATATAGTTTCCATCTTCATCTTCTAAAACTGTACCAGGAGCATCAGAAAAAGATTGAAGCATTCCAGCTATAACACCTATATCATTTGATTTACCAGATATCAAAGTATTTTGTCCATCAATTATGTCATACTTTGCTGGAGTAGGAACTAATAAGCGTTGAAGATCAACCGAAAATGTTAACTTGTTATAACTGTTATTTTGCACAGTGAACGAATTTCCTATTTTCATATTCATTGGAATAAAATCTCTTCTAGATAATTCAGAATAAGCCACTTTATTTCCAATGTTATTTAAGGTGATTGCACAAGTATAAACACCTTTAATCTTACCTAATTTTGCCTCATCATTTAAATACGTAAAAGATAAATCTGTAGCGCCTACAATGCCTGGTTTTGTGTTTACGCCTGCAACAGGTATTCCTCCTGTTAGATTAGAATAAGCAAATTTTCCATTTATTCCAATACTAAATCTTTTTCCCAAGCGAAAAGCATAAGCACCTGTTAATTCAAATTCACTAGGTTTATCATCACGTAATACATTTCCCTGGGCATCCGTGAATGTAATTTCTCCTAAACTAAAATAACGCAACGATCCTCCAACTGTATGGGTTTTGTTAATCTTGTAATATGCAGATAGATAAGATAAAGAAATGTCATTTGTTAATTGCCTTAGCCAAGGTGTGTAAGACATGCTAATTTCAGACTTTTGTTTCGCGAAACTCAATATAGAAGTATTCCAATATATGGATGTAGAACTTGGACTTAATGCAGTTCCTGCGTCTCCCATTCCACCAGCTCTTGAATCTGGCGTTATTGCCATAAAAGGCAATGAAGTTGTGATAGTATTTAATTGAAGGTCATTATCCGTAACTCCTGAACCCCCTCCATTTGGTTGAGCAAAAGTAAAAAATGATAGACCTAAAGTCAAAAGAAAAAATCCTATGAATTTCATTGAAATAAATTGATATATTGATATATGAATACGTTAAATGCTGTTTTATATTGTTTGCTAGCGCAAAATAACCAACTTTTCTGTTTTTTCAGCACTTAGATTCTCTGAATTACTGATTTTTAATCTGTAAATATAAACACCTTTTGCCAAGCGATCACCAAAATCATCCAATCCATCCCATTCAATTCCAGATTCACGAAATCCTTTGCTAGTAATGTACTTATTTATCGTTTTTACAAGTCTGCCTGAAACAGTGTAAACTTGAACTTGAACATCTAAACTATTGCACGAAAGATTATGCTCAAACATAAATTCTGTCTTAGTTGTAAATGGATTTGGATAATTATAGACACGCTCAATATTAGGCTTTTGCTTTTCTCGGACTGTAAAATTTAAACGCGCAGTGGAAGAATTATTGTTGACATCCCAAGCTTTTACTTCAAGTGTATGTTCTCCAGCCAACAATCCCTTAAATTGATAGCGAACCTCTCCAGATTTATAATCGTTCAGATTTGTAGTATAATAGTCATTTAAAACAATTGGATCAGAAGTTTTTCCATCTAAAATTGCAACAATATCATGGCCAATGCCATTGCCAATAGTATTAATTCCGTTTTCATCAAATGCTTTTAAAAACAAAACTGGATTCTCATCGGAAATACTGCCGCTTATAAATTTTTCATCATTTAAATACAACTCTAAATCTGGACCAATATCATCATTAATTCCATTTGGATCAATTCCCCCAATTCTAAAATTTGTGTCGGCTCCTATTGCATCAATTCCTTGACCAAAAGCATAATAACTTATTTTTCCTCGCCCAATATTCAAAGCAATATCTTTTGGAACAATAAAGGAAAAATCAAAAAAACCATTTACCACAGAACATTTACCTTTATAGATAATATTTCGCTGCAATTCATATTCTATTTCAGGAGAACCATTATCCTGACCCAAGGTTGTTTGCTTTTTAGCTTTGTCAAAAATAGAGGGATTAAGAACACCGTTAAATGAAGACATTAAATTTCCAGAATTATCTACTAAATGACCTTTAATTCGAACTTTACTCAAGGCATTTAAAGTGTCTAATTCGATTAAAGGATTTTTGCCATTAATGCTATCCGTGATAACTTTATATGTTGGCATAGCAATCTTTAAAGCTGGATCTCCAATTAATGTAAAACTTCGCTTATTATTACTATTTCCAGATGCATTCTTAGTCCTTTTAACAATTTCTCCAAAAGTTAAAGGCGAGCCGTCAGGATTACGATCAAACACATTATTAAAAAAGGCTAATCCTGTTGTTGTATTTACGCTAAAATAAACAGCCCTTGTAGTCGTCATTAATGCAATTGCGCCACCATTTGGATTTAATGCAACCCATTCTCCTGCAGAAACTCTAGCTGGATCATCGTATTTTGTAAATTCACAGGTAGCAGAGACAAATACATGTAACTTATTGATATTTGTCCAACTGTTTATTTGGGGTATTGTTACAACGCGCTCTTCAGCTAATCCAACTTCACCACCATGACCAACATAATTAACAACTAGGGCTCCGCGTTGCACACGGTCTGTAATTGCATTTTGTAACTCAGGATACCTTTGTCCTCCAGCTGAAGTTTCTTGAGGATATGCGTCCAAGTATAATTTATCACAGTTCATCTCAAAATGATCAGTTTTTACATTATTGTACTGAGGCTCGGTATCATTATTAATAAAATATCCGCCTTCTTCATCGTCAGCAATTTGTACATATTTTGTTCTCCAATCTCCGTAAGTATCAGTTGAAGATTCTCCTAAGCAGCAGGAACCCTCAGTAGAAGAAAATAAATTAGATCCGTTCTTCATATAATGTTCTATTTTATCCACTTGTTGCTTTGCTTGAGTTAAATTACTCGCTAAAATTCGTCCGACTCCAATGTCTAACAAATCTATAGCTGAAATAGCTTCATTATCATCTAACATTCCATAATAATCATCTGTAACCATCGCATCAATATAATTTTCACTGCTTTCAACCTGGTAGGTTAAAACATAATTATTGTTATTCGGAACTCGATTTTTTGGATCATACGTCCCATCGCCGAAAAGTAAGAGGTATTTTGGCTTTGTTGAGGGAGCCAAAGCTCCACGATCATAAAACATTTTAGCAAACATTCTTATTGCAGTTGGATCAGGAGCACCAGAACTAAATTCATTAAAAATCTGCTCTGTTGTTGTAACATGTACACTCAAACCTTCTTCACGATGTAAATCAGCTAAACGATTTGCTTGTACTAAAAAATCTGGATGCGTGATAATTAAAAATTCTGCTTGTGCTAATGCATGTAAATTTTGATTTGAAACTGAAGCAACTTTTTCAGGTGTAAAAAAAGAAGATCCATTTGAAGCAACATATTCATTGTAAATATTATAAGTTTTAAAAGTGTAAGTCGAACCTGTTAATGTTCCTGAAATCTTTTTTGGTTTTTGTCGATCAGAAATATCCCAAATAAAACCATTCGTTGGAAAGTTTGAAGTGGAATACGAAACTAAGGAAAGTGAATCCTGAGGGCTCAAATTTCTGAAACCAAATTGTGTTCCAAAAAAGACAAGTTTTCGCCTTGTATTTAAAACAATTCTATCTAAATATGTCAGTGTATTTGGACTATTTCGAGTTATTTTAATCTTGAGTGGCAAAGATGAAACAGGATTATTCAACTGAAAAGATTGATTAGAGCGAGCAAAACCAGATCCTGTACTTGGTAAAGAACTTTCGCTTAATGTGGCTCCATTAATACTATAATTTTGTGCAGTGCCAGCTGAGTTTGAAGAATTTGACGCAAGTGCTGTTTTAAACCTAATTGGGCTCGTATCGATATTTGGAATTGTAAAAGTGAATGTTTTTTCCAATTCAACATCAAATAATTCGCCATACCACCGCTGTCCACCACCAACTAAGTTGACTAAATCATTTTCATAGACATCACGGTAATCATAGGAAGAAATTTCAGAATTGGGAATCCCCTGTATTTCAGGCAAAGTTTCTATTCTTAAGGGTGTTTCTGCAGAGTTTATATTAATAAAATAATACGAATTATCGGAATAAATATTTTGTTTGCGATCAAACTCAACCGTTCCATTTGCTCGCCATCTGTGCGGTCCATAACCGTAAAAAAGTATGAAATCATTAGCGTCAAAACTGCCATCAGCTTCACCCTGGATAAAAAGTGCATTATTAGCTAAATCATCAATTCTAGGACTTGAGTTTAATTCAGGTAAAACACCTTCTCCATTCCCATAAATATGAATATTTGCGGGGTTTAATCCATTTGTAGAAATACCACAGGATTCAAGGAAATTTTTATCAATTTTATAAATACCATCTTTATTTACTGCAATTTTATACCACAAGCCACTTCCATCCTCAAGAACAGAGGATGTGACAAAGTCTTTTTGATGGCCAACTACCGAAGCTTCCGCTAACCCAAACACCATCTTTTTAACACGGTATAATTGATTATTTATTAGTTTATAGGGAAAAACATTAACAGCAAAATAATAATCATTGGTTGCTTTTGTAACTTGGAAAGAAATTTCAAGATTTTCAGATACCTGAATGTTTAGCACTGAAAGTTGTTTAAGATCATTCTCTGGAGCTAATTCATAAACTATATCATTCAAAATAGGTTTAGCGTTATTTTTTAAATATTTTAAATAAAAATAATTCGGTTTTCCACCACTAGATTCTTGACCTTCAATTGAGGGAATAAAGTACGTCTTTCCTTCAAAAATGTGTTCAGCTGGTTTTTGCCAATTCAATTCTAATAAAATATTCTGTGAGAATGAAAAATTCGCTAAACACAAAAATAAATATGGAATAAAATAGTTAATCTTCATGTCAGATTAGTTGTTTTTTATAAAAAACGAATTAAATTAGCATATATTTCAAAATTAAGCGATATTTGTAACCTTTGAAACATAAATTGCGTTTATAATTTTTATATTTAAATTTAAGTTTGTGAAAATTAACATCCTACATACTAGTTTAATATTATCACTATTTTTAGTGTTTAATATATTCGAAGCGCGAACTCAAGATCCAACTTTTACTCAGTTTTACGCAAATCCTATATATTTAAATCCTGCGTTTGCTGGAACAAGTGGATGTCCAAGAATTTCATTAAACTATCGGAACGAATGGCCAAGCTTGTCAGGAAATTATGTTACTTATTGTGCTGCTTTTGACACTTATGCTAAAAGTATTACAGGTGGATTGGGAATTATTGCAATGCACGATCAACAAGGACAGGCTACGATTCAAACAAGTATGATTGGAGGGATTTATTCATACAATTTAAAAGTAAATCAAAAATTCTCTATAATGTTTGGCGTAAAAGCTGCATATTTTCAAAAATTTCTTGATTGGAGTAAATTAACTTTTGGTGACATGATAGATCCTAGAAGAGGATTTATTTACCAAACGGGAGATGTTCAAAGAGGAGGGCAAAGAGGATTTTTTGATGCATCAGCTGGTATTGTTGGCTTTGGCAAAAATTTTTATTTTGGTATTGCCGGAAATCATTTAAACCGTCCAGATGAATCTTTAATTTTAGGAGTTTCTCGGCTACCAATAAGAATGACTGGAAATATTGGGGCCGTTATAAATATTGGAAATAAAGGTAAATATTCAAGTAAAACCACTCTAATGCCTAATATTATTTACCAATACCAAAACGGTTTTCAAGAACTAAACATAGGAACGTACTTAAAATATGGGATTTTTACTTCAGGAGTATGGTATAGAAATAGAGACGCTTTTATAATCTCTTTAGGTATGGCAACGGAAAAATTAAAAATTGGCTATAGTTATGATTTGACCGTTTCAAAACTTGGAAATGCGATTTCTGGCGGATCCCACGAAATTTCAATGGGCATAAATTTAAAATGTAAAAAGAAAGCTAAAAATTTTAGAAAAATTTCATGTCCTTCATTTTAATGTAACAAATTATAAAAAAATACTTATTTATTAATCGTAAAGTTAAAAAAATGAGATCAACCTCAATCAGACTAACAGGGCTTATAATTATTGTGATGATAATCATTTCTTCTTGTGCTAAAGAAAAAATAACAAGCTCTACTAATAGTAAATCCACCTCAACAGGATGGGAATACAATGACTATAAAAATGGTGGCTTTGAGAAAATTGATGAGAAAGAACAAGAAACTGGTCCGGGGCTTGTATTAATAGAAGGTGGTGTTTTTACTATGGGTAGAACAGAACAAGATGTAATGTTTGATTGGAATTCAAGAGCAGCTAAAGTAACAGTTGGTTCATTTTATTTAGATAGAACAGAAGTCACAAATTTACACTGGTTAGAATACATCCATTGGATGAAAAGAGTATATAACAAAAGTTATCCACACGTATACAAAAAATCATTACCCGACACTTTAGCTTGGAGAAAAGTTCTAGGATATAGAGAGAAATACGTAGAATACTACTTACGTCATCCTTCCTACAATGATTATCCAGTAGTTGGTGTATCATGGCTTCAAGCAAACGAATTTTGTAAGTGGCGGACAGATCGAGTAAATGAAGGTATTCTTGTTCGTGAAGGTATATTAAAGTGGCACTTTGCTGATTTGTACAACGAAAAAGATGGAGATATTGGATCAGTAAATAACAAAGATTTTGATAAAAAAATTCAATCTAGGCCTGAAAATATGTTTAGTACAGAAAATTATCTAAATGGTAATTATACGATTAAAGATGACAAAGTTGAGAAAGATAGGAATGGAAAAGTAAGACTTACTAAAGAGGGAAAATATAAAATGAAAGGCGACTATGGCTATACTCTTGATAATTCAAAAGAATCAAAAGCAAGAGAAATTCCTCGTGATCCTTATCAACTGACAAATTATGATCCTGTATATGCAGATTTGAAAAAAAATGAAGTAATTTGTTTAGGGAAAAGGGCTGTTAAAATGGAAGATGGTATTTTACTTCCAAACTACAGACTCCCTACAGAAGCAGAGTGGGAATTTGCAGCAATGGGACTAATTGGAAATTTAGATCCTGAATCTGAAAACATAAATGACAGAAGAATTTATCCATGGGATGGCCACTACGTGAGACAGGATGAAAAAGAGTTTGCTGGTAAAATTCAAGCTAATTTCATGAGGGGTCGTGGAGATATGATGGGGGTAGCAGGGAATCTTAATGATGGAGGAGATATTACTGTCAGAGTAGATGAATTTTGGCCAAATGATTACGGATTATATCACATGGCGGGAAATGTGTCAGAATGGGTAATGGATGTATATCGTCCAATGTCAAGTGAATCTTTTGAAGAGTTCATGCCATTCAGAGGCAACGTATACAAAACACAACTTCTTGTTCCTAACGGCTTGTACGATAAACCAGTCAAAGCAATGGAAAACTTGTATGATGTTCATGGTATGAAAGAATACGTAAATGAATTTGCACGTGTTATGTACCAGTCTAAAACAAATCTAAAAATTGATGGTATTTCTGGAAAGTATGTTGATCAATATACAAACGAGTCAGAACGTAAAAGATTAGAAGCTGAAAAGAAAAAAGAATTGTACATAACTAGTTCTTCTATTATTGCTAATAATAAAGATTCAGTCGTTTTAAGAAGTTTTTATAGCGGAGCGACAAAAACTAATTTGAAGTATTCATGGAGTGTTGATCAACCAACGAATGTAAAATTTAAAGATAACAAGCAATCTCTAGATTCATCTGTAGTATTTTTTAGTACTCCAGGTTTCTATACCGTTACTTTAACTTTTACTGACTCCAAAAAAGTCACCACAATAAAAAATATAAATATTGAGGTAAGAGACTATGCTCAACTTCCATTCATAAATAGTAATTCAAGTAATTCAAGAATTGACCAACGACAAGACTCAAAAAAATATCGTTTTAATACCTTAAGTAAAGAATATCTTGCAAATAATAAATCCTTTAGCGAACAAGAAAGAAGACAGTTTTTATTTTTAGATACTTTAAATATGCACCTAGATACGGCAATATTCTTAATGAATGCTAATAGGCAGAATGCTTCTTCAGCATATGTTGAAAATGCGCTATTTGGAAATACCTCTTTAGTTGAAATTAAAAAAGGAGATATTCGAAGTAGTAATGACGACACACCAATAAAGCCCGGTTCAATATGGCTTAACGGAAATGATGATATTAGAGACCCTATCTTCGGAAGAGATTACTTAGACTCTATGTTTACTAATTTCAAAAATGACCCAACCATTGCAACATGGATAATTACATTAAGAAATGGTCTAACTGAATTTATATCAGAGACAAAAGGAAAACAACGTTGGAGAAATGTGACTGTTGAGGAAAATGCTGGAAGATTAAATTATCGTAAAGACGATTACCGCGATTACCTAGACGGAGATTTGGAATCATCTATCTATTATAATAATCAAAAACGCAAAGATGATATTAATCAAGGTAAAAGAGATCCTAAACAAGTTATGTATCAAAACCAATTTGAGAATAAAGATTTAGATAATCAAGATATCGCGTTTGGATCAAGTGGTGCGCCCACAACATTAATTTCTGATAAATCTCGTGTTTACAAAGGTGGTTCATGGGCTGATAGATCATATTGGTTATCCTCTGGTAACAGAAGATTCTTAGATGAAGACAAATCATCGGATGCAATTGGATTTAGATGTGCTATGGATAGACTTGGTAGTCCTACCGGGAATAGAAGAAAATAACATTTTTATCAAATAAAAAAAAGCCCGAAGAGATCATCGGGCTTTTTTTTATTTATATTTTTGCAACATGGAAAAACTCTTCTCGCTTTTTTATCAATCGAGTGGAATTTCAATAGATTCTAGAACTATTCAAAAAGACACACTTTTTATAGCTATAAAAGGCGATCGATTTGATGGAAATCTTTATGCAGAAAAAGCAATAGAAGCTGGAGCTAAATTTGCAATTGTAGAAGACAAATCAATCTCAAATGAAATAAATATATTTTGGGTAGAGAATTCTTTACTATATCTTCAAAAATTAGCAAATTTTCATCGGTTAAAATTTAACATCCCTATAATTGGAATTACAGGGAGTAATGGAAAAACAAGTACTAAAGAACTAATAAATGCTGTTTTATCCCAAAAATATTGTGTACTATGTACAAAAGGGAATCTAAACAACCATCTCGGAGTTCCTCTTACCCTACTCCAACTTAATTATAAACATGAGCTTGCAATTATTGAAATGGGGGCAAATAAGCCTGGAGACATTAAAGAATTAACGGAAATAGCAGAGCCAAACTTTGGAATTATAACAAATATTGGTAAAGCTCACCTTGAAGGATTTATAAATTTTGAAGGAGTTCTTAATACAAAACTGGAACTTTTTGATTTTATTTCTTATACAAAAGGAGAATTTATTGTAAATGCTGATGATGAAATATTAAATAATGCTACAAAAGATTATTCAAGACGAATGCTCTACAGCACTAATAAAAATTCGGCGGTTCAAGGAAAATTAGAGGGATTAACACCATTTGTTGAATTAAGTTATACAACAGAAAATTACGAATCCCGCTCCATTACTACTAAAATGATTGGTAATTATAATTTTTATAATTTTTTAGTAGCAATAACTTTTGGGCATTTGTTCAAAGTAAGTAATGTTTTAATCAATGAGGCTATAAGCAATTATGTGCCTTCAAATAATCGTTCGCAAGTTTTAAAAACGAATAATAATGAATTGATAATTGACTGTTACAATGCAAATCCCTCCAGTATGCTTGCAGCTTTAGAAAGTTTTTTGATGTTGAAAGAACAAAATAAAATTGCTATTCTAGGAGATATGTTAGAGCTTGGGGAAGAAAGCATAGCGGAACATAAAAAAATTCTAACTTTTTGTTTTGATAATAATTTAGAGTTTATTACAGTTGGCCCTATTTTTCAAAGTTTAAATAAAGAAGGTTTTAATTCTATAGAAGACTATATGGAATTCCACTCAAAAAACAAGCTAAGTGAAAAAACTATTTTGTTAAAAGGTTCTCGTGGAATTGCCCTTGAACTTTTAATTCCTCACTTATAAATTTCAGCTAAGATCCATACATCATCAAGAAAGATTTTAGAAATTGATCTATTTCACCATCCATAACTCCATCCACATCTGCAGTTTCAGTTCCTGTGCGAACATCTTTTACAAGTTTATAGGGTTGCATAACATAATTCCTAATTTGAGAACCCCACTCTATTTTCTTTTTTCCTGCCTCTATTTCTGATCTTTTTTCCAATCTTTCACGAAGTTCTAATTCATAAAGCTGAGAGCGCAATAACTGAAGTGCTTTTTCTTTATTTGCAAGCTGAGAGCGAGATTCAGAGTTTTCAATAATAATTCCAGATGGAGCATGCCTCAAACGAACAGCAGTTTCAACTTTATTGACATTTTGACCACCAGCACCTCCAGAACGAAAGGTTTCAAAAGAAACATCTGCAGGATTTACATTTATTTCAATGTTATCATCTACCAAAGGATAAACATAAACTGAAACAAATGAGGTGTGTCTCTTTGCATTTGAGTCAAAAGGAGAGATTCTAACAAGTCGATGAACTCCATTTTCACCTTTTAAATAACCAAATGCAAATTCTCCTTCAAACTCTAATGTAACGGTTTTAACTCCTGCCACATCACCCTCTTGAAAATTAAGCTCTGTGATTTTACAACCTTTTTTTTCACCCCACATCATATACATCCTCATTAACATTGAAGCCCAATCGCAACTTTCTGTTCCTCCTGCTCCTGCTGTTATTTGAAGAACTGCGCTTAAGGAATCTTCCTCACCTGACAACATGTTTTTAAGTTCTAAATCCTCAATCTCCTTTAAAATAATTTTATATGATTTATCTAATTCAGCTTCGCTTGTCATTCCTTCCTTTACAAACTCATACAAAACTTCTAAATCATCAACTGCAGCTTTAGATTTATCAAAAGATTCTACCCAGTATTTTAATCCTCTAATAGTCTTCATTTGCTCTTCTGCTTTTTTTGGATCATTCCAAAATGATGGATCTTGCGTTTTTAATTCTGCCTCTTTTAAATCCATTCTCTTCTCATCAATTTTAAGATAAGATTGAATTGCAGCAACTCTATTTGTTAAATCTTTAAAATTTTCAATTGTCATAGTACAAATTTAAGGATTATCAAATCATAAAGAGTTTATAAAATTGTTGATTTGAATAAACAAAATAATTACATTTGTAAAAAGATTCTTAAAATGAATGTGCCTGCTAATTTAAAATATACCAAAGACCATGAATGGGTTCTTATTAATGGTGATGAAGCAACAATTGGTATTACTGAATTTGCTCAAAGCGAGCTTGGTGATATTGTATTCGTAGAAATTGAAACTATCGGAGAGACAATGGAAAAAGAGGCTGTTTTTGGGTCAATTGAAGCAGTTAAAACTGTTTCTGATTTATTTATGCCGCTTACAGGAGAAATAATTTTATTTAATGAATCCTTAGAAAATAATCCAGAATTAGTTAATTCCGATCCTTATGGTGAAGGATGGATGATTAAAGTAAAATATAGTAACATAAATGAACTAGATGCATTATTAGATAAGATAGCTTATGAAGCACTTCTTAATTAAATAAATGTTTTGTAAATTAAGTAATTTTATAAATGATGGAAAATAAAAAAAGTAACGAGGCAGACTTAGAGCCAATTCGCTCAAGTTTGTTCATGGTGGGTCTTAATTATATAGCAGGTATAGTACTTGCAGCATTTACCTTCCAAACAATCAGTGGTGATAATGGAATGGGAGAATTAAATGAGAAATCTGCTGAAAATGTTTACCAGCAAGAAGAAAAAAAGGAAGAAACTCCTCCACCACCTGCTGCAACTGCACAAGTAAATGCTCCACCTCCAGTAACGGAGAATATTGTTGAACAAGAAAATACAGAAGAGGAACCAATAACTGTTGTTGAAGTGCCACCTGTTGTTGAAGTTGCTGAGGAAACTATTATTGTTGAAGAAGAAATTATTGAATTTCCAGATGTTGAAGCTGAATTTATAGGTGGAGCTCAAGCAATGATGAAGTATATTCAACAAAATATTCTATACCCTCCAACATCTATTGAGATGAATGAGCAAGGAAAAGTTTATTTATCATTTGTGGTAGAAGCTGATGGTAGTATTTCAAATGTCTCCATTGAAAGAGGTGTTAGTAAAGATATTGATAACGAAGCAAAAAGAATTGTGCGCAGTATGCCAAAATGGACACCTGGAGAAGCAAAAGGAAAAAAATCTAGAACTAGATGTAGGTTGCCAATAAACTTCCAATTAGGTTAATTAATAAGCAGATTTACCAAGTCCAGCATTCTTTACAGTACTTAGACTCAACTAAAGTTTCAAGTTTATTATCTAATTTATAGAAAAAATCAATTTTTGATAACTTCTCTAATGAATCTATTGTAACTACAAAACTTTGAAGAGGCATTTTAGAACCTTTATTTGGTAAAATAAACGCTATACATTTAGATTTCTCCTTTTTAAAATCCAATATTGCTTTATAATAATATTCAGGAACTGCCACAGAATTAGGGCCAATAGTGGCAAGTTTCTTTTGATTTTTAGATGAGAGAATTGGACCAGTAACAATTAGAATTGAATCGTTTTCTAAAGCCCAATCACGTACTTTTTCTTCAAGCATTTTCCAAATACCTCTATTAAATGCTGGTAATTGAGGACTCATATTACTATAATAAAATGACTCTGACATTGCTTTTTCAGACCATTTCATATCTGCTGCAGGTGCTAGATGGCCTCGATCGTAACCACTTTTTGCGTAATCTGAATTATCAGCTGAACCTGAAGAAACAAATGGGTCTTCTCTGAAATTATCTGATCGATCAAATGTTCCATCAAGTTCTTTATTATTTAGAACATAAGCAATCCATTTTGCTTGTTCATGTTCTTCGCTGTAAACGAATGAATACCCTGAGTGTTGAATAAGCTTTTCACCATTTAAAACCAAAGGGATTTCCAATGAATGCTCAGATAGTATATTCTGCGATTGGTCTAAGTATCTAAATGAAAAGCCTATAATTAGAAGAACTAAAACGAAGATAATCGAGCTAGCTCTAAATTTAAGAATGTAAAAAAGATTTCTAAACGTCGATTTTAGCATATTTAGCATTCTTTTCGATAAATTCTCTTCGAGGTGGAACATCATCTCCCATTAACATTGAGAAAATCTGATCGCATTCTGCCGCATTATCAATTGTAACTTGTCGTAAAGTTCTACTCTCAGGATTCATTGTAGTTTCCCAAAGTTGCTCGGCATTCATCTCACCAAGACCTTTATAACGTTGAACATTTACTGAAGATTCACTACCTCCACCTTTTAAATCATTTATTAATTTATCCCGCTGATCTTCGTTCCAAGCGTAATCAGATTTTCCACCTTTTTTCACTTGATACAAGGGAGGGGTTGCAATATAAATGTATCCATTTTCAATTAAAACCTTCATAAATCGGAAAAAGAACGTTAAAATTAAAGTTTCAATATGTGAACCATCAACATCGGCATCACACATAATAATAATTTTATGGTAGCGTAATTTTTCGAGGTTAAGTGCTTTAGAGTCTTCTTCAGTACCAATTCTTACTCCTAGAGCAGTGTACATATTTTTAATCTCTTCATTTTCAAAGATTTTATGCTGCATGGCTTTTTCAACATTTAATATCTTTCCTCTTAACGGCATTATTGCTTGAAAATGACGATCGCGACCTTGTTTTGCAGTACCACCCGCCGAATCTCCCTCGACAAAATAAATCTCACAAGCAGCAGGATCTTTTTCCGAACAATCGGCAAGTTTACCAGGAAGTCCAGAACCCATTAATATGCTTTTTCGCTGAACCATTTCTCGAGCTTTACGCGCTGCGTGTCGAGCTTTTGCTGCTAAAATTACTTTTTCGACAATTAATTTTGCTTCTGCGGGATGTTCTTCTAAATAAGCAGATAACATTTCAGAAACTGCTTGACTTACCGGTGCTGTTACTTCTCTATTTCCTAATTTAGTTTTAGTCTGACCTTCAAATTGTGGTTCCTGGACTTTAACCGACACAACAGCTGTCAAACCCTCACGAAAATCATCTCCATCTATTTCAATTTTTTCGCGGGCTAATATCCCTGAATCTGTGGCGTATTTTTTCAAAGTATTCGTCAAGCCACGACGGAATCCTGATAAATGTGTTCCTCCTTCATGCGTATTGATATTATTTACATAGGCTTGAATGTTTTCCGTATAAGAAGTATTGTATGTCAGAGCAACTTCCACCGGAATATTTTCTCTTTCACCCTCAAAGTAAATAACATCACTTATCAAAGCCTCACGGTTACGATCAAGGTATTGGGCAAATTCACGCAAACCACCTTCTGAATGATAAGTAGTAACTGGAGCAACTCCCTCGTCATCTAAATCACGTAAATCTGACAATGTAATTGTAATACCCTTATTTAAAAAAGCCAATTCACGCATTCTTGCAGCAATAATATCAAAATTGTATTCTGTAGCTTCGAAAATAGTTGCATCTGGCTTGAAAGTAACTTCAGTTCCTGTTTCATTTGATTCACCAACAACTTTAACATCGTATAAAGGTTTTCCAATAGAGTATTCTTGTTGAAAAACTTTTCCTTCTCTTCTTACGGTAGCTTTAAATTCAATAGAAAGTGCGTTAACACAAGAAACACCAACACCGTGTAATCCACCAGAAACTTTATATGTGTCTTTGTCAAATTTTCCACCTGCGTGCAAAACTGTCATTACAACTTCAAGAGCAGATTTTTTCTCTTTGGTGTGCATTGCCGTTGGAATTCCACGACCGTTGTCTTTAACAGTTACGGAATTATCTGCATTTATTAAAACTTGTATTGAATTACAATATCCTGCTAAGGCCTCATCAATTGAGTTATCGACAACTTCATAAACTAAATGATGTAAACCTCTCGATCCAACATCTCCAATGTACATTGCAGGGCGTTTTCTAACCGCCTCTAAACCTTCTAAAACTTGGATATTATCCGCAGAATAATTATCTCTTCTTTCTTCTTCAGCCATACTATTTTATTTAAGCTTCTATTTTTATTTGAAGCATAACAAATATAAGAATTTTGACTGATTTAAGAGATGTAAAAAATTGTTGAAAGCCTTAACTTATCAACAAAATATTCACTTTTTACCTATTTATTGATCCATTCAACAATTGATGCATCATCTGGGGCTGTAGACGGTGAAATTACGCGAACTAAATGACCTTTTTCGTCCAATAAATATTTTTGGAAATTCCATTCTACTTTATTATCCTTCAAGCCATTTAAGCTTTTTTTAGTCAAAAATTTATAAACTGGATGTATTTTTTTGCCATTTACAGAAATCTTTGACATCATCGGGAAAGAAACACCATAGTTTTTCTTACAAAATTTTGCAATATCCTCATTAGAACCAGGCTCCTGCATTAAAAAATCATTAGCAGGAAATCCTACGATTATAAAATTTTTTGACTTATACTTAGTGTACAATTCTTCCAATTTTTCATATTGAGGAGTTAAACCACAACGAGATGCAGTATTTACAACCATAATTTTTTTTCCATTAAGTGTGGAAAAATCAAATTTATTGCCTTCAATGTCCGTTACGACAAATTGATGAATAGACTCAGTAGTTGATGAGGAAGATAAGAGCATAGTACTTAAGATAAAAAATAAAAAAGTTTTCATAAATAGAATTTAGAAATACAACAAAGAAATCTTTTTAAAGTTTTAGATTATTGGAACATTATTTGTAAAAATACGAATACAATAGTATGAAAATCAAATTACTGTTTTTTCTATTTAATATAATTAGTCTTTTTTCATTTTCCCAAGTTAAAATAACAGGAGAATGGCAAGGAATAATGATTCAAAATGGAGATTCAATAAAGAATAGCAAGCCTGTTTATTTTTCATTTTATCTTGTGAATGGGCTCTTAGAAGGTAAATTTAGACAAGAAAGTTATGGTACAGATGAATTTTCTATCGCTCAACTAACTGGTAAATCAAGCGCTAAAAATAAAATTAATTTTCAACTAAAGAAATATTCTAAAAATAACTCTATCAATCTTCACAATTGTTTATTGAAATTTGATTGTACTTATAACGAAAAAACAGGCTATTTTGAGGGAGACTATGATTGTTTAACAAATCCTTCAATAAAGGGGAAAATAATCCTTTTTAGAGCACAATTTGTTTTTAATGAAACATCAGTGAATCTTGTGTCTCACAATTGGATTGATCGATTTATTTTTGACATAGAAAATGGCATATCATCCCAAGAACAGAGAATTGCCGAATTAAAAAAATTTAAATTTGAATCAATCTATTTTGAAAGTGATAAATCTTTTATAAAAGAGGAATTTGAAGAATATTTAATGAGCATCGTAAAAATTTTATTTAGCCATTCTGATATTCGAATAAAAGTTATTGGAAATACTGATTCAGATGGGTCAGATGGTTACAATGAAAAACTATCAAAGAAACGCGCTGAAGCAATAATGAAATTTTTACTTAATCATGGTGTCAAAAAAGAAAGGATTGAATTTGAATTTAGAGGAGAAAAAAAACCGGTAAAATCAAATAAAACTGGAGAAGGAAAGAAAAAAAATAGAAGAGTAGAATTTGAGTTTATCTAATTCCCAACAGAAAAATGATTTTTACTAAACCTACTTTCTACTGAACTAAAGAATTTAACTTATCCTGTAATAAATTTATTTTATTTAGTGCATCTGCCTCCTTTACTTTTTCACTCGCCACTATATTTTCTGGAGCACTGGCAATGAAACGGTCATTTTGCAATTTTCCTTGAACACTTTTCAAGAATCCACTCGTATATTCTAATGCTTCTTTTATTTTTTCAATTTCATCAGCAATATCAATGTTTTGTCCAAAAGGAATAAAATATTCATTTCCAGAGACGATAAATGAATTTGCATTTGGGATTTTTTCAACCTGGTATTCCAAACAAGATAAATTACCCATTTTAATAATAACTGGATCAAATTCTGTTATGGCATCTTTAGATTTACAGATATAAAGTTCTAATTTAACTTTAGTAGCAATGTTATTTTTCTTGCGAATATTTCTGATTTGTGTAATTACCTCAACAGCCCTATCAAAATTTGTTAAAGCTATATGATTAAATGGTTTCACACTTGGCCATTGAGCAAGAATAATATCTTCTCCATCACTTCTTTTTTCAAGTAAATGCCATAGTTCTTCTGCAACAAAAGGTGTAAAAGGCTGCATTAATTTTAGTAATTCTTCAAAAAATTTCTTTGTGCTTGAGATCGTTTTTGCATCAATTGGCTGTTCGTAACCAGGTTTAATCATTTCAAGATACCACGAACAAAAATCATCCCACACCAACTTATAAATTGACATTAAAGCCTCCGAAATTTTAAATTTGTCGAATAAATCATTAATATCTGCAAGGATTTTTTGAAAGCGATTTTCAAACCATGAGATGGCTATTATTGAAGATTGAGGTTGTTCTATTTCGCGAACGTCCCATGAAGAAACCAAGCGATAAGCGTTCCAAACTTTATTCGTAAAATTTCTACCTTGTTCGCATTGAGAGCTATCAAAAGGTAAATCATTTCCAGCCGGGGAAGAAATCAAAACGCCAACTCTTACGCCGTCAGCACCAAACTGTTGAATTAAATCAAGAGGATCCGGAGAATTCCCCAAAGATTTCGACATTTTACGACCTAATTTATCTCGTACAATTCCCGTATAATATACATTTTTAAAGGGCAAAGCACCCATATATTCATAACCTGAAATTATCATTCTCCCTACCCAAAAAAACATTATTTCTGGAGCAGTTACCAAATCATTTGTTGGATAATAATAGTTTATTTCAGGGTTTTTTGGTTGTGTTAGTCCATTAAAAACAGAAATCGGCCATAGCCAACTTGAGAACCAAGTATCTAAAACATCTTCATCTTGTCTAACATGATTTTCAAGAATTAATTTTCCAGATTTCTCACTTGCTAATTGCGCTGCTTCAGAAGCAGTTTTTGCAACAACAAAATCATTTAGTCCCGTTCCAAAATACCAAGCTGGAATTCGATGTCCCCACCAAAGTTGACGAGAAATACACCAATCCTTAACATTTTCCATCCAATGGCGATAGGTATTTTTAAACTTTTCAGGATGAAACTGAATATTTCCATTCATTACATTTTCCAAGGCTGGCTTCGACAATTCTTTCATATCTAAGAACCATTGCAATGATAATTTGGGTTCAATAACGGCATTTGTACGCTCAGAAAAACCAACTTTATTGATATAATCCTCTGTTTTTACCAAATAACCTTTATCGTGTAACTCTTTCTCAATAAGCTTTCTAACCTCAAAACGGTCAATCCCTTCATAATGCAAGCCGTAACTATTCAAGGTTCCATTTTCATTGAAAACATCAATAATTTCCATATTGAATTTCTTTCCAATTTCATAATCATTTATGTCATGTGCAGGAGTTATTTTTAAGCAGCCCGTTCCAAATTCAATATCAACATAATCATCTGCAACAACTGGAATTTCTCGATTGATTAAAGGAACGATAACCATCTTGCCATGTAAATGTTTGTAACGTTGATCATTCGGATTCACACAAATTCCAGTATCACCTAGTATTGTTTCAGGACGAGTTGTAGCAATGGTAAGCCATTCATCTACACTATCTTTGACTTTATACCTAAGATAAAACAAGCGTGAATTAACTTCTTTGTAAATCACTTCCTCATCAGAAACTGCAGTTAGTGCCTCGGGATCCCAATTAACCATTCGAACACCGCGGTATATTTTTCCTTTTTGAAATAAATCAATAAATACATTTTCAACAGATTCAGAATACTCTTTATCCATTGTAAAATGTGTGCGTTCCCAATCGCATGAAGCGCCTAATTTCTTTAGTTGTTCAAGAATAATCCCACCATGTTTTTCTTTCCACTCAAATGCGTGGCTTAAAAATTCTTCGCGTGTCAAATCACTTTTAGAAATGCCTTCTTGCTTAAGCTTCTGAACCACTTTTGCTTCTGTGGCAATTGACGCGTGATCTGTTCCAGGGACCCAGCAAGCATTTTTACCTAACATTCTCGCACGACGAACTAATACATCCTGAATCGTATTGTTTAACATATGACCCATGTGTAAAACTCCCGTTACATTTGGAGGAGGAATAACAATCGTATACGGCTCTCTTTCATCTGGAGTTGAATGAAAGTAATTTTTGTCGATCCAATGCTTATACCATCTTTCTTCCGCTTTGCTTGAGTCGTACGTTTTCGGGGTTTCCATAATTATTTTTCTGCTTGCAAAGATAGTAAAATAGGGCTTATTTTAAACAATAAAAATAGAATAGCTTTATCTGAATTGAAAGAAATTGAGATTGATAAAGTAAATTAGTCATTGATCAATAAATACTTCCTATTTTTACAGCATGATTGAAAACAAAGAGACAGCTTTAAAAGTGGCAGAACTTCTTCTTCAAGTAAAAGCTGTAAAACTTCAACCCAAAAACCCGTTTAGTTGGGCTTCAGGATGGAAATCACCCATTTATTGTGATAACCGAGTAACATTGTCTCATCCCGGAGTAAGAACCCACATAAGACAAGCATTTTGCGAAAACATCATTTTAAGATTTGGCAAACCTGATGTAATAGCTGGTGTTGCGACAGGTGGTGTTCCTCAAGGAGTTTTAGTGGCTCAGGAATTAGGCTTGCCCTTTATTTATGTTAGAAGCGCTGCGAAAGACCACGGAATGGGAAATACAATTGAAGGTTCATTTCAAAAAGGCCAACGTGTTATTTTAATTGAAGATTTGATTTCTACTGGAGGAAGTAGTATAAAAGCTGTTAATGCACTTAGAGATGGAGGATTAGATGTGAAAGGTCTTGCTGCAATCTTTACTTACGGGTTCAAACTTGCTGAGGAAAATTTTAGTAAAGCAGAATGCCCAATTTTAACATTAACAGATTATGCTGTATTAATTGAACAAGCTCTCAACTCAAATTACATATCTCAAGATGATTTATTACAGCTTCAAAGCTGGAGAGAAAATCCCTCAATTTGGATGCAAAAAAAGTAATAATGGAATTAAAAAGTGATAAAGTAGCAATTTCAGCATCTATAGAGGATGTTCATGCATTTTTATCCGACGCAAGAAATCTTGAACTTATTTTGCCCCATGATAAAATTTCTGATTTTAAAGCCGATGAAAATCAATGTTCGTTCAAAGTTCAGGGTGCAATTGTTATTTCTCTTATTCAAAATGGTTCAGAAGCCACAAAAATTTTCTTAAAGTCAGGAGAGAAGTCGCCTTTTCCATTTAAATTAACTGTAAATCTGGAGGATAAAGGTCTGAAGACAGAGGGCTTCATTGAATTTGATGGTGAAGTAAATTCATTTCTAAAAATGATGGTAGAAAAACCACTTCAAGCACTTTTTAACTTTATGTCGCATAAGCTAGAAGAGCATTTTAACAATACTTAATTGTTTTAAGTCCAAACTCAAAGGGCTTTCCATTTTTTTCAATTACTAGCAATCCGGCTGAAGAAACATCAATAATTGTTCCTTCAAAAACTTGATTTTCTGCTTCAAAAAAACTTTTTTCTTTAAAACGGTACAAACTAGATAAATACTCCTTTTTCAATTCTAAATTACGTGAATTTAAAAGTAAAAAATAGTGGTTCATTTCTAAAATTAACGCATCTAAAATTTCTCGTATAAGAAATGTGTTTCCAGTTTCGTTTCGAATACTTGTTGCTGAGAAGTCAAAAAAATTCTGTTGATTAATATTTAGTCCTATTCCTATAAATGAAGTAGAAAGAAAATTGCCACTTACTTGATTTTCTATTAATATTCCACAAATTTTTGTTTCGTTTACTAACACATCATTTGGCCATTTTATTTTTGCAATAAGCCCAAATTTCCCTAAAGTTTTAAGCACTGCCAAGCTAGTAGCCCAATTAATCTGAGCTTGGTTTTCAACTGACAGATTGTCGGGGCTATAAACAAAGGTGCAAAGAAGATTTTTACCATTTTCAGATTGCCAAATAGTCCCTCTTTGTCCTTTTCCATTTGTTTGACAGTCTGACATTATTACCGAACCATTTTGACAAAGCTTGTCTGAAAACAACTTGGCAGCAAAATTGTTAGTAGAATCAACATCCGATAAATGGATTATTTCTTTTCCGAAAAGCATTCTAAATGAGTTTTGTTTTTAAGACGAGGTCAAAATTAAAATTTATCAGTTAGATTTGTAAATTAAGAAGAATTAAAATGCCAAAAGCAAAAAAAAGCAGCGAATCAGAAATACTTTGTCAAACCATAGTAGAGGGGATGCAAGAAAATAAAGCCAAAGATATTGTAATCCTTGATTTAAGACACTTAACGAGCGCTGTTTGTGATTTTTTCGTTATTTGTAGTGGCGATTCAAATACGCATGTAGATGGTATTTCCAATGCTGTTACACGTCATTCTCGCAAAATACTTCAAGAAAAACCTTGGCATATAGAGGGAAAAAACAATAGTGAGTGGGTTTTACTCGATTATATTAATGTTGTAGGCCATATTTTTTATAAGGATGCTCGCTCATTCTTTCAACTTGAAGAATTATGGGCAGATGCTATTCGAACAGATATTAAAAATTTAGATTAATCATTTATGTCAAAAGAGAAAAAGAAAAATCCATTTTCAATTTATTGGATCTACGCAGCACTTGGATTTGCATTAATAGCATTTCAGTTATACGTAAGTTCTGATTCAGTTGCCACTATCAAATCCAGAGAAACATTTTTCAATTTGGTTGAAAACAAAGGAGTTAGAAACGTACGTATTATAAATCAAGTAAAAGCTGATTTTTATTTAAGCGCCAAAGGAAAAGCCCTTGTCAAGCAAGCAAAAAAAGGAGAACTAGTTGAAATTAAAAAAGCGCTTTCTAAAAATGGGCCCGTTAAGAATAAAGAAATAAAATTTGAATTAGAGAATATTGGAAGCCACGCAAATTTTGAAGAAGAACTAAAAGAAAAAGGATATAGAAATTTCCAAAATGTCAATGAAGTAAATTATTTAGGGCAAATTCTCAGTTATATTCTGCCTTTTGCATTAATCATTATCATTTGGATTTTTGTAATGCGTCGCATGTCAGGCGGTGGCGGTGGTGGCGGAAGCCAGATATTTAATATTGGTAAATCACGTGCACAAGTGTATGATAAAGGGAAATCCACAAATATCACTTTTGCTGATGTTGCTGGATTAGCTGGTGCAAAAGAAGAAATTGTAGAAATTGTAGAGTTTTTAAAAAACCCAAAAAAATATACTGAATTAGGCGCAAAAATTCCAAAAGGAGCATTACTTGTTGGACCTCCAGGGACAGGTAAAACCTTGCTGGCTAAAGCAGTTGCAGGGGAAGCAAAAGTTCCATTTTTCTCTCTTTCAGGATCTGATTTTGTGGAAATGTTTGTAGGTGTTGGAGCGTCTCGTGTTAGGGATTTATTCAAGCAAGCAAAAGAAAAAGCACCTGCGATTATTTTTATTGATGAAATAGATGCCATCGGAAGAGCTAGAGGTAAAAACAACGGATTTAATTCTAATGATGAACGTGAAAATACCTTAAATCAATTGCTCACAGAAATGGACGGTTTTGGAACAAATTCTGGAGTTATAATATTAGCAGCAACAAATAGATCAGATGTGTTGGATAGTGCTCTTATGCGCGCTGGACGTTTTGACCGTCAGATTTATGTAGACATGCCCGATTTAAATGAGCGAAAAGAAATCTTCCAAGTACACCTAAAGCCCTTGAAATTAGGAAAAGACATTGTTGTAGATTTTCTTGCTAAGCAGACACCTGGATTTTCTGGAGCTGATATTGCAAACATGTGTAACGAAGCGGCATTAATTGCTGCAAGAAAAAATAAGAAACAAGTTGAAAAACAAGATTTTTTAGATGCTGTAGATAGAATTATTGGTGGATTAGAGAAGAAAAATAAAATCATCACAAAAGATGAGAAAAAAACAATTGCTTATCATGAAGCTGGACATGCAACTATTTCATGGTTATTGGAATATGCGCATCCATTGGTGAAAGTTACAATAGTGCCACGTGGGCAATCATTGGGTGCAGCATGGTATTTACCTGAAGAAAGAAGTATTACAACCACAGAGCAAATTTTAGACGAAATGTGTTCAGCATTGGGAGGCAGAGCAGCAGAACAATTAATTTTTGGGAGAATTAGCACAGGTGCATTAAGTGATTTAGAGAAAGTTACCAAACAAGCTTATGCAATGGTTTCAATTTATGGCTTAAATGAGCGAATTGGAAATGTTTCTTTCTATGATTCTCAAGGTCGCGATTCATTTACAAAACCATATTCTGATGATTTGGCGAGGGTGATTGATGAAGAAGCAAGCAAAATGATTGAATTTCAGTATAAAAGAGCTTTTAAAATACTTGCTGACAACAAAGATAAGTTAAGTGCACTTGCAGAAAAACTTTTAGAAACAGAAGTTATTTTTAAAGAGGATCTAGAAATTATTTTTGGGAAACGGGAATGGGAAATTGCCGAGTTAGTTGAAGTAAAGGAAACTCCGATAAAAGAAAAAAAGCAACGGAAAACTCCAGTAAAGTCTGAAAAAACTCTGACTAATAACGAGAAAACAGATAGTATTCCTAAAGGAAAAGCTTAAAAATCTCAATTATGGAATTAATCCGAGTGCTAGACACAACTAACTTTTTCATCTTTGAACAAATTAAGTCATCCCTAACAGAGCTTGAAATTCCCTTTCAATTTAGAAATACAATGGATTCATCTTTCAACAATTTTGGAAGTTATGAAATATATGTAACTTCGGATTTTAAAAACGAAGTCCTAAAATTGATTGATAACATCAATGAGTAATCTAGCCAAACGAAGTATCACAGGATTATTATTTGGAATAATTGTTCTTGGTTCTATTTTTTATGGACCATATACTCAAATTTCTATATTTTCACTTTTCATGCTGCTTGGATTAATTGAATTCTACCGTTTGTTTGATAAACACCCAATTATAAGAGTCAGTAAAGAAATCGGTGTATTTATTGGAGTATTTATTTTCTGTTTATTGGTTGGAGTAAGTTTAGAGATTTTACCAGTTATTTCTGTTTCAATCATATTTCCATTATTTTTTACTTTAATTCTGAATGAATTATGGAAAAAGCAAGAAAACCCTATTGTCAATATCTCTGTTTTAGTCTTTGGGATAATTTATATTGTAATTCCATTTTATTTAACCATTGATTTAAACCTTAGAAATACAGCATATTTACCTTTAATTGTAGGAATGTTCTTACTTATTTGGACAAATGATTGTTTTGCCTATTGCATCGGTCGCGTACTTGGAAAAAGAAAGTTGTTCGAACGAATTTCACCAAATAAAACTCGGGAAGGTGCTATTGGAGGAATATTATTTACACTTATTTTAGGTTATCTAATTGGAGCTTACATCAATAAAGGGGAGGAATTATTTTGGATGGTATCCGCTTTAATTATTGCTCCGTGTTCTATTTATGGCGACTTGTTAGAATCTCTTTTTAAAAGAAGCTTAAATATTAAGGATTCTGGCACAATTTTACCTGGTCATGGAGGAATACTCGATCGCTTTGATGCTGCATTATTTGCAATCCCTTTTTTCTATTCATGGGCAATGTTATATTTATACTGGTAAATTAAAACTATGAAACTACACCGCGAAGGATTTGGGATAATGATTACTACTTTGATAATAGTAGTGGCATTGTCTTTTTTAAATTTTTGGTTTTTATACTGTAATGAGAAATTTATTTTTTATATATTAATTCAATTATTCCTTCTTGTATTTCTTTACTTAATTGTTCAATTTTTTCGAATTCCTAATCGTACTTGTGAATTTGGGGAAATGGACATTGTTTGTCCAGCAGACGGAAAAGTTGTGGTTATTGAAGAAACTGAGGAGACTGAATATTTCAAAGGGAAGCGCATTCAGATTTCAATTTTTATGTCGCCATTGAACGTACATGCAAATTATTTTCCAATCAGTGGAATTACAAAATATGTAAAATATCATCCAGGCTTATTTTTAGTTGCGTGGCATCCGAAAAGTAGTACAGAAAATGAACGAACAACGATTGTCGTTGAACATAAAAATGGAGTAGAAATTCTTTTTCGTCAAATTGCTGGAGCTGTAGCACGAAGAATATGTTATTATACAGAAATTGGTGATAAAGCAAAGCAAGGAGAAGAGTTTGGTTTTATTAAATTTGGCTCTAGAATCGATGTTTTTTTACCATTAGGGACGAAAATTGATGTTAAAATTGGAGATAGAGTAAAGGCGAAATTAACACGCTTGGGAAGTTTTGATTGATTTTGAGTAATCAAGAGATTTTAGCTTAAAAATTGTTCAGGATCAATAAATCATTTTAATAATGCTTACCTTATCCTTATTTAAGTCAATTGAACACTCTTCAAAATTTGGAATTGAAAAAAAAGGTCGTACATCATTCATAAAAGCATATGCTTCTTTTGGTATGCCAAAAAAATTCTTGTCGCAGATATTATTGTTGTTTTCATCGTGGTAAACACAAACAGCATAATTAGCAGGTTCTAAATCTTCAAATAAATAAAGCAAACTATTTCCATCAGGTTTAATTCTTATCATTCGGTATGTTTGCCCAACTTTTGGGAATTTACTAGGATTATTATATAAGCCGATTTGTATATATCCTTTTTGACTTTGAATGTTTGTTAACTTAATACTTAAAGTATATTTTGAGTTTTGTGAAAAAAAATTAATTGAATAGAAAAAAAATAAAATTTGGAATATATATTTCATTTTTTAATCTTTAAAATTTGATTTAAAAATACGATCCATCCAAGTAAAAGTTGAGGAATAATTACCTGTTAATTTAGCATGATGATCATCGTGGTGTCTTGTTTCACTGATAAAAGGAATCTTGCTAATAAATGGCAGTTTTAAATCTGAGTGTATGTGAATTTCGTGTAAATTTCTTAGCGCACCAAAAAGCCAAAAAGCATAAATGTTAATGGGCATAACGAGTAAAATTAATCCGAAGCCAAAAATAACGCCAAACATCCCCATAATCCATTCAAGTGGATGACCGTATAAATATTCTAAGGGAAATGGAGTGGTTGCTCTGTGATGAATAGAATGGATTTTTCTCAAAATAAATTTGTTTTCATGCATCCATCTGTGCATAAAATAAAAATATAAATCGTCAATGATAAAAGCAAAAATTACTTGGAATAAAATCACAGGTATCGAAAAAATCGATACTTCAAAAAAATCATATAAGAAATAAGTACCTACTCCAGCAAAAAGAAGAAGCGTGAAAAAATTAAACAAATACAAAGGCATTCTTTCAGAAAAAATACCCGTTTTATATGCTTTACTTTGAATTCTATATTTAGCAAATAGTTTGGTTTTCAAAACAAGTAAACTATAAATTAGACCGATACTATTTGTAGTAATTAATAGAAATACTGTTATAATTGCTGCAATTTCTCTTGTCATCCTCTTAGTGCAAATAGGTTAAACATTTGTGTTTCTTCAAGTCCTTTCTCTCGCTCATCATAAAGGAGACTAAACCCTTTTTCGCTTAATAAATCTCTTACTTTTTGCAAACGATTATTAGTGTCGTGCACCTCAATGACAATAGATTTTATCAAAGGCCAATGATTGGATTCGATTCCTTGTAAAACAGCCCATTCTGCGCCCTCACAGTCGATTTTTAATAAGTCGATTTTAGTTATTTCTTCAGCGTCAATTACGGTGGAAAGTGTTTTTAATTCGCAGTTTACTAATTTACTTCCTTTAATCAATTGACTTGCTATTATTCCAGCAAAAATTGGAGGAATCAAACGCATCCACTTCATTCCTAATGGAGGGTTTTTCATCGTGCCTTTAACAGCATCTCTAAATGCTTTTGGATTTTCATCCCAATGTTCTGGATGTGAAGTAGATAAAGCCGGTGTATTTGGGAAATAGGTGAATGATGCAGTAGTATTAAAGTCGGAAATCCCATGTTTAAAAACACGCATTCTATTTTTATCGATACAATCTGCATTTTTCTGAAGAACTTCTGCTATTTCTGGAATAGGCTCAAAACAATATGTCTTAACATTAGGGCCATATTGTAGCGCACGAATTCCAAAAACTCCAATATTTGCTCCAACATCAAAAATTACATCGCCATCGTTTATTGCTATTCCATGCTGAAGATATCCCTCAACATGATGGTCGAGCATTTTTGCTTCTGGTTTTCGGAGACAATAAATAACTGTTCCATCTCTTAATTTTGTCTTCTTCATAGCAGAATAAAAATAATATAATCCTTTGGTTTTTCTTATTTTTTTAAAAAAAACATATAAACAAAAGATTTTTTCATGAAAGTTCATTAACTTCGTAAAAAACAAGCTCTATGAAAAATCTATTTTTAGCATTAGCCCTTACCACTTTTGTTGGTTCGATGGCAACAACAGCTTATGCAGCTGTTACAGGAACTGAAGTTGTTAAGAAATTTGACGACAAGAAGAAAAAGAAAAAGAAAAAAGGTTGCGCTACAACTGAGAAAGGATGTGCTTCATCTGAAAAGAAAGCATGTTGTTCTAAGAAAGCAAACTAAGAAAAAATTAGTTTAAAAAAAAGCCAACTGAATTCAGTTGGCTTTTTTTGTTTAAAATCGTTACTAATTACCATAAAGTATAGCATATTGTTTCTGGTATTTTTCCATAATTTTTTTTCTTTTGAGCTTCAATGTTGGTGTTAATTCTCCACCATCTATAGAAAACTCTGTGGGCAGGAGGACGAACTTTTTAAGCTGTTCCCAACTGCCAAAAAATTCATTTATTTCTTCTATTTCTTCCTTAAACTTTAAGAGAACCTTTTCTTGTAAGACAATTTCTTCATTTGAAAGCTTATCAAAATTTAGATTATTTTGAAATGCCCATTCCTTCAAAAAGAGAAAAGAAGGCACGATAAAAGCCCCGGGGAATTTTTCTCCTTCACCAACAACTATAAGTTGCTCTATAAACCGAGACTCTTTAAATTTATTTTCCATCGCTTGAGGAGCAATGTATTTCCCTCCTGAAGTTTTAAATATCTCTTTTTTACGATCCGTTATTTTTAAGAATTTGTCCTCTATAAAAACGCCAATATCTCCAGTATGAAACCAACCATCTTTGTCCATTACTTCATTTGTAGCTTCTTCATTGTTGTAGTAACCAAGCATGACATTTGGGCCTTTCACTAAAATCTCTCCATCTTCGGCAATTTTCACTTCAACGTGTTCTATTAAAGTTCCAACAGAGCCAAAACAGATACCTTTATCAAATGAGTTGACTGTCACTACTGGCGATGTCTCACTTAAGCCATAACCCTCTAAAATTGGAATCCCAGCAGCTAAAAATATACGCGCTAATCGTGGTTGTAAAGCCGCACTTCCCGATGCAATAGCTTTTACATTTCCTCCAAGCGCTAATTTCCATTTTGAGAATATTAATTTTCGAGCAATAGCTAATTGCATTTTATATAAGGGTGATTTGCCTTTTAGCTCATAATTTTCTGCTAAAGCAACCGCCCAAAAGAACAATTTCTTTTTTAGTCCTGATAATTCGTCTCCTTTTGCAATAATTTTATCGTATACTTTCTCAATTAATCTTGGAACCGCTGAAAAAACATCTGGTTTAACTTCTCTGATATTTTCTCCAATTGTTTCCATCGATTCGCCAAAATAAATGGAGCAGCCAATATACATGTAGAGGTAATGCAACATCCTTTCATAAATATGGCAAACCGGAAGAAAGGACAAGACTTTGGAATTATTATCAGCAGGAATTCGACTTTGACAGGCAAAAACATTCGATAAAATATTCGCATGAGAAAGCATTACTCCCTTGGGATTACCGGTTGTTCCTGAGGTATAAATAATCGTAACTAAATCACCACTTTTTACTAAATCCAATCTTGATTTCACTTCTGACGGATCAGTTTTTTCTGCCTTTTCAGAAATTTCAGACCAATGTGAGCAGCCCTCAATTTCATCAAAAACAAATAAATGTTCCAAAGAAGGAACATCCATTCTAATTGAGCTTATTTTATCCCACAATTCTTTATTTCCGACAACACATATTCTAGTGCTTGAATCATTTAAAATAAAACGATAATCGTTTACAGAAATGTTAGGATAAAGTGGAACCAAGATAGCCCCAACTTGTTGAACAGCAATATCCAAAATATTCCATTCTACACGATTAGTACTTGCAACGGCTATTTTGTCTCCTGCTGAAATACCAAAAGCTATTAAACCTCTAGAAACTAGAAGTGCTTTTTCGATGAAAGTAGTTGTATCCATGGGAGTCCAAATACCTTCTTTCTTTGTGACAAACATGGAATCTTTCTGATAATTCTTTTGTTGATGATAAGGCACATCAAATAAGCGCATGGAATTCATATAATTTATTTTTAACCAAATATAAACTATTATATGAACTTAAAAGAACAAGAAAGCAAAAAAGCAAACGATTATTGTGGCAATAATATTCAATATAAAGCCAATTTTTGCCATTTGATGGATTTTAATTAAGCCAGAAGAAAAGACAATTGCATTTGGAGGTGTGCCAACGGGAAGCATGAATGCACAACTAGCAGCTAATGTAAGAGGAAGACACAATTGGAGTATTGGAAAATGAGCTTCTAATGCAAATGATGCAACTATTGGGACAAAAATCGTTACCAAGGCCAAATTAGACATAATTTCTGTTGCAAAAATAGCGATGACAACGACGATAATTACCATTAATGTAATGGATACATTTTGAAAAGAACTAAAAACTTGGGTTATTTCTTTTACAACACCGCCAGTCTCCAACATTTTAGCTAAAGCTAAGCCACCTCCAAATAATAATAAAATTCCCCAAGGTAATTTTTCAGTATCCTGCCATTCTAAGAGCGGTTTCTTCTCAGACTGACTCGGGATTATGAAAAGTAATATGCCTCCAAAAATAGCGGCACTTTCATCTCTGTAAGAAAAGCCTGTTGCTCCAATTATCAACTCACGGAAAGACCATAAAATAACAACCATACCAAAGACGGCAAGCGCTCGATATTGATCTACAGTCCATGGTTTTTTCTCCAAATGAATAGCATGTAATTCATTCCGTTCCTTTCCTAAAGCGAAGTAGAAATATACAAAAACTGCTAGAAGAAGTGTCAAACTTAAAGGAATTCCAATTTTCATCCAATCAAAGAAAGAAATTGTTATGTTATAATTCTGCTCCAAGATACTTGCCATTTGCGTATTCGGTGGAGAACCAACTAGTGTTGCCATTCCTCCGATACTTGCTGCATACGCAATTGAAAGTAGAAGGAAAACAGAGAATTTTGATTTCTGCTGATCTACAGGCATTGCCTGAATAATCGCAAGGGCCATTGGAAGCATCATCAAAGCTGTTGCAGTATTTGAAATCCACATGCTTAATAATCCGGTACTCAATAAAAAACCAAGTAAAATTTGTGGTTTTGAATTTCCTACAAGAGAAACAATTCGTCTTGCAATCTGCTCATGAACTTTCCATTTTTCCAAACCAAGAGCCAAAATAAATCCTCCAAAAAAAAGATAAACATTCCCATTTCCATAGGCTTCAGCTAAATCTGAAGTACTAAGAATCCCAAGTGGGATTGCAAGAATTAATGGGAAAAGAGCGGTAATGTAAATTGAAACGACTTCAAAAATCCAAAAATAAATCATTAAACCGCCTAAGGCAGTTGCATTCCAAAAAAGAGATTTTCCTCCGGTAAAAAATAGTATTAAAAAGAAAGCAAGGCAGCCAAATACTGATAGCCAACGTTTCCAATTAATCGTTTTCATTGGTAAATTAAGCGTTTAACGCATTCAATGAAGTAACGAAATGGTCGGCTTTCTTTTCAAGATCAAGAACAATTGCACGAAATTCTGCTTTACCTCTTGCTTTTTTCATACGAGATAAAATTGAATCTTGGAATGTTGCAGCTTCATCAATTAATTTCTCTGTTGCTTTTTCTTTGCTTGAATCTAATGCTTGAATGTAATAACACTCATCTACAACGTCAAAAACTAATTCGTTTAAGCTTTTCTTTAAAATTCTTTTGTTCGACATGTTTCGTTTTTTTTATCAAAAGTAAGGAGAATGTTGCAAATAATTGTTATTCTGCTGCGTACTTGTTAAAACAATGCAAATATTACGCTATTTCTTTGCGTATCTTTGCGGCTATGTCGTATACTATTTTACAAGTCCGAAAAGGAAAAGAGCAGTCAATTTTTAGAAAACACCCTTGGATTTTTTCAGGTGCACTATTTACCGATACAAAGGAAATTGAAGATGGTGAAATTGTTGAAGTACAAGATTATAAAGGTCGCTTTTTGGCACTTGGGCATTTTCAAAATGCTACTATTGCTGTTCGAATTCTAAGTTTTGAAGAAGAAAAAATTGATAAGACTTTCTTTCAGAAAAAAATTCGACAGGCACTTGACTCGCGTATTAAAATCGGCTTACTTAGCACAGAGAATACTATTTTTAGAGTATGCCATGGTGAAGGTGATGGTTTGCCAGGATTGGTTATTGATTTTTACAATGGTATAGCTGTTGTCCAATGTCACTCTATCGGAATGCATCGCTCTTTACCTGAAATATCAAGTGCATTACAGAAAGCTTTCGGAAAAGACTTGATTGCTATTTACTCAAAATCAGCGGACACATTACCAAAGCGTTTAGAAACCGCTGATGCTTATATTTTTGGGACGTGTGAAACTCCACATGAAGCACTTGAAAATGGGGTAAAATATAAAATTGATTGGGTTTTAGGACAAAAAACTGGATTTTTCATCGACCAACGAGACAATCGACTTCTTTTAGGAAACTATTCAAAAGGTAAAAAAGTATTGAATACCTTCTGTTATTCAGGTGGATTTAGTTTACAAGCCTTGCTTCAAGGAGCTAAACTCGTGCATTCTTTAGATAGTTCAAAAAAAGCCATTGAAATGACAGAAGAACATGTTTCTCTGAATAAATTTGGAAAGAAGCATGCCTCAATTACTGCCGATGCAATGGACTATATGAAAGAATTAAAGGAAGATTACGACATCATAGTATTGGACCCGCCAGCATTTGCAAAACACCGCGAAAAACGACACCAAGCAATTCAGGGTTACAAACGACTAAATGCCCATGCAATTCGACAAATAAAGCCCGGTGGAATTATTTTTACCTTTTCATGTTCTCAGGTTGTAGACAAACAATTATTCACACATACAATTATTGCTGCTGCAATAGAAACAGGGAGAACTGTAAGAATTCTTGCGCAGTTACACCAAGGTCCTGATCATCCAATAAATGCTTACCATCCTGAAGGAGAATATTTAAAAGGCCTTGTAATCCAAGTTGACTAATGCTCGAATTACGCTACAAAACTATTTTAGCTGTTGCACTTCCGATGATGATTTCTGGATTTATCCAATCGATTGTTTTAATTACTGATGCAGCCTTTATTTCGCGCTATTCAACTGAAGCATTTGATGCAGTTGGAAATGGCGGACTCATATATATAACGATGTACATGTGTCTATTAGGAATGGGAGATGGCGCTCAAATAATCATAGCTCGCCGAATTGGTGAAGAACGACCCGAAGCAATCGGAAGGATATTTGGATCATCTGTTCTAATGAATTGCCTTCTTGCAGCTGTTCTTTTTGTCATTTTATATTTTATAATGCCGGGCGCTATTCTTGGCTATTCTAAAAATCAGGAGATTGCTGCATTGCAGGGAGATTATATTCAAATAAGAAGTTTTGCTTTATTTTTCTCGATGATTACAATTGCAATTCAAGCTTTTTTTCTTGCAAAAGGAAGAACAGTAGTGGTATTAATCGCCGCATTAATTACAGCATTAAGCAATGTTTTTTTAGATTACGGACTTATTTTTGGGGAAATGGGATTACCAGAAATGGGATTAAAAGGTGCAGCATTGGCGTCTACAATCGCAGATGGATTGGGAATGCTTTTTCTACTAGTTTATTTATTTTTCTCCGATGAAAAACAAAAATACCGGCTATTTTCTCACTTCTCCTATAATTTTCAATCCATGAAGGAACTTTTAAAAGTAGGAAGTCCACTCATGCTACAAGGATTTTTTGCACTTGGAACATGGACACTTTATTTTACTTGGTTAGAGCAAAAAGGGCAGTTTGATTTAACCGTTTCCCAAAATATTCGCTCTATTTATTTTTTGGCTTTTGTTCCAATTTGGGGCTTTGCAGGAACCACAAAAACATATATCTCACAGTATTTGGGGGCGAAGGAATATGATAAAATACCTGTTATTCAAAGAAAAATTCAATTATTAACCGTTGGCTTTTTACTTTTAACATTTCATGGAGCAATTTTATACCCTGAAAAATTAATTTTAATGATTAATCCAGAAGAAATATATTTGCAAAAAAGCGCAGAAATTCTACAATTGATTTCTTTATCTGTATTATTATTTGGGATTATCTCCGTTTATTTTCAAACAATCCATGGAAGTGGAAATACACTTCATTCGATGCTAATAGAGTTTTTTACAGTATTTATTTATACCATTTGTAGCTTTTTATTCATAAAATGTTGGAATTTTGATGTCTATTGGATTTGGACTGTTGAATATATTTATTTTGGAGTTTTGGGATTATTATCCATTCTCTATTTAAGATACTACCCCTGGAAAAATAAAATCGTATGAGTGAGGTAAAAAAATTACGACTTGTATTTATGGGCACGCCTGATTTTGCAGTAGGCATTTTAGACGCTTTACAGAGAAGTATTCATGAAATTATTGCTGTAGTCACTGTTGCTGATAAAGCCGCTGGCAGGGGACAAAAAATAAAAGAAAGCGCAGTTAAAATCTATGCTAAAGAAAATAATTTAACAATTTTACAGCCAGAAAAATTAAAAGAAGAGCATTTTTTAGCACAATTAAAAGAACTTCAAGCTGATTTATTTGTAGTTGTAGCTTTTCGAATGTTACCAAAAGAAGTTTGGAAAATACCCGCTTTTGGAACCATTAATCTTCACGCATCTCTTTTACCAAATTACCGGGGAGCTGCTCCAATAAATTGGGCCATTATCAACGGAGATGAAGAAACAGGTGTAACAACTTTTTTTATTGATGAAGCAATCGACTCTGGAAAAATAATTGCGCAGGAAAAAGTAAAAATATCTTCAAATACAAATGCAGGAGAGTTGCACGATGAATTAATGAGTGTAGGCGCTGAATTAACATTAAAAACTGTTTCTGCTATTTCTCAACAGACACATACTGTTATTGATCAAGATAAATTTGACGGAAAAGATTTTAAAACGGCACCCAAAATTTTTAAAGAAGATTGCGAAATTTCTTGGCAAGAAACAGTGGAAAACGTTCACAATAAAATTCGGGGGCTTTCGCCCTACCCTGCTGCATGGACAAAACTTAAGAACACTAAGAAAAATGAAATTCTTTTGGTGAAGCTTTTTGCTTCAAAAACCTTAGAAAATAATAGTATTAGCTTAACAGGAAATCTTCAAGAACACGCTGATGGAATTCTTTTCCCATGTAAAAATGGTTTTATTTGTATCACTGAACTACAAGTAGAAGGAAAAAGAAGAATGACCTACAAGGAATTTCTTGCAGGAAATGAGATTAAAGATTGGGAGCTATTTTAAGCCTGAAATGGATGATTCTATAATTTCTATATCCTAGTTATCTTTCGACTTTTTTTTTGATCCAGTTTTTTGCACATTAAAACTAACTCCAATAGAAATGGGGCTAATTTTTTCTACTGCGTCTTTTTTAAATAAACCATTTAAACTATAGCTGCCAAATAATCCAATAGGACCATATGCTACTCGAACTATGCCATCCAATGATAGTAAATTAGTATGAAAATATTTATTGTCTGTAATAACATTGTTGAACTTATCACCGTTACTATACTTTCCTTGCAAGCGATGATTTGTAAATAATCGGATTCCACCAACAACACCTACTGCTAAACTTATTGATTTCTTTTGGCTTTTCTTTGTTGAAAAATCAAGTAATAGAGGAATTTGAAAAAAACCAAGGTTGAGTGTAGAATATTTTACTGTAGCATTTGCATCGTATAAAGATGGGTTCCCTGTAACTAAATCAATAGTTGAATCAGTTGATAGAATAGAATAATCATCACCAAAAGTGAAGGTTTTAAAATTAAAACCGAACCCTGTTGTTATTCCAATATATTGTTTGAATAAGGGAATTTTATATTCAAATACATTTAATCCGATACTTGTTGATTGCATTACCTTATTTGACCATTGTTCTGATTTATTCGTTGACATATATCCAATATCAAATCCTTGCCATTGTCCATTATACAGATTTTTTTCATCTGATGTTGTACTATCGACTCTACTATTTAAAGTTGTTTTAATCTTTTGAGAGAAACTTAAATTATAATTTAAGATTATTAAAGCGCTAAAAAGAATTTTGTAAATAGACATAATTATGTTTTATAAAATTTATATTCTGTGAAATTAAAAATAATTATTCAAAATTAAACCTTCATCAAAATTCTAAACATAAAATTCCTTCCGGCTTGAGGGTAATAGAAATTTTCAGTGGTTGTTTGACCTCCATAAATGTATGAAAAGGTATAGCCATTGTTTGAATACAAGGCATTGAAAATATTATTTACTAAAAAGCCAAAAGTAATTTCTTCAAAAAACTTATTTTCAATTTTGTAAGACAAGGTCAAATTTGAAAAAGAGAAGGGATTTATACTTCGATTATCATTAGAAGTATTATCCAGATATTGGCGTCCAACATATTTAGTTAGCCAATCAATACTTAAATTTTTTAATGGTTTATAGGTTAATCCTGCATTTGTAACAATAGTTGGTGAGAAAGCCAAATTTGTATTTTTATGATCTATTAACTGCTGCGTATAATAAGGTTCATCGTCTAAATATTCATCAAGATACTCATTGAATTGTTTAATTTTATTTTGACTCAGCGTAAAAGCGCCTGATAAGGCCAATGATGGAATAATTTTATATCTTCCAGCTAATTCAATTCCAGCTCGGTAACTTTCTTTTGCATTTGTTCGCGTATAACCACCGACATCGTTTATTTGCCCTGTCAAAATCAATTGATTGGTATAATCCATCCAATAAATATTGGTATTAATTGCAAGTTTTTTATAATTGTAAGCGTATCCAATTTCTAGATCCCGCATATTTTCGGCTTTTGGGTGATTTTCAGCTGTACTTTCTCTGAAATCTTTTCGAACAGGTTCGCGGTTTGCAATTCCAAATGTAGCAGAAATAAATTGACGTGAATTGATAGAATAATTTACCCCAACTTTCGGATTGAAAAAATTAAATTGAACATTTTGCTTTAAATCGAGTAATTGTCCACTCACATCATCAATTCCAAGAAAGGAATAATTCACATGTCTGAACTGTAAATCTGCTGAAAAAGATAGTTGATCAAAACGATAAGAAGCTTTCAAATAATTACTAAACTCTGTTTTTTGCGCCTCATTATCGTAATAGCGGTCTCTGATTTCTCCGTCTGCTGCAAATCGTGCCCAAATTACTTCACCAAAATGTCTGCCAATGTAAGTATTTGCTGCACCACCAAATAATAATTTCAGCTTAGAAACATTGTATTGTAAAGAGTAGATTCCGCCAATAAAATCATTATCTAACCATCTTCTTCTGATTAAATCTGAACTTGTAATGGTGTCACCACCAATAAGCACAGGGCTGTAGCCATAATCTGAAAGGTCGTCATCTTTACGGTATTGTTCATAATAACCTCTACCATACGTATAATGTCCAGCCACATTCATAATTAAATTTGGTTTAAAAGAATGTGTAAAATGCAATTGGTAGTTATCTTGCTGATAGTTGTCTACCTCATTCTCGTAGGTATAAAAATTATATGTTCTACCAGAATTTAAAAGATTTGCTCGTTCTTCATCACTCAATCCATTTCTATCAGCATACGCATTCATTTCTGTCACGTTTCCATTCACCCTACTTTCTGGCGTTCCATACCAAGATTGATAAGTAATTTCTTGCCCGCTAAATAAAATTGCTTTAAACACTGACTTTTTTCCAACATAAGATGCCGCTAAATAATAAGAACGCAAATCTGAAGTTGCTCTGTCAATGAACCCATCAGAAGTAATTCTTGACAAGCGTGTTTCTAAAGAAAACTTATTATTTATTAAACCCGTTCCAGCTTTTATAGTAGTTTTTAGTGTATTAAAAGAGCCATAAGTATTATCTAAAACACCAAAAGCCACAGAAGAAATATCTTGTGATTTAATGTTTAGACTTGCCCCAAAAGCTGCAGCACCATTCGTTGAAGAACCAACACCACGTTGAACTTGCATGCTTTCAATGGAGGATGCAAGATCTGGCATATTTACCCAATATACATCGTGAGATTCTGGATCGTTTACAGGAATTCCATTAATTGTTACATTGATTCGCGAAGCATCTACACCTCTTATTCTAATTCCAGAATATCCAATTCCTGTTCCAGCATCAGAAGTTGTAACAACAGACGGACTTGCTTCTAAAAGCGTTGGAATGTCCTGACCAAAATTATTTTTTTCAATAAGATCCGTTTGATTTATAGTAGTAGCAGATGTTGTTTGCTCAAAGGAACGAGTTGATAAAACCTGAACTTCTTCCAAGTTTTTTGTATTGGTATACAATGTAATTTGAATCGGACTATTAAAATCAGAAGGTTTGATTTCTTTTTTTGTTAAAAATAAACCAGGTGCTTCGAAAAGTAATACTAGTAACTGACTAGGAATATTGTTAATTTTAAAACTACCATTGCGGTCGGTGTAGGTTCCATAATTTCCACCCTCAACAGTGACATTTGTACCCGGAATTGGATTTCCAGATTGATCAATAACTGTTCCGAACAAATTATTCTGCGCGAAAAAATTAAAACTTAAAGCATAAAATACAGTGATTAAAAAAATCCTTGTTATCATTTTTAAAAAAAATTAAACAAGAACAAGGGGCTAATTCTTGGTAGTTACAAATCTATTAGCTCAGTCATCTTCCCTGCGCAAGCATTACCTTACAGGTTCAATGGGTATAATCTCAGCCCGTTTTGAAAAACGAACACCCCTTAGAGACAATGCAAAGGTAAATAGTTTTTTGTAGCTGAAATAAGAAAAGTCATTTATTTTTTTTAGTGTAAGCTTTCTTACCAACACTCAAAATCCTAATCAAATTCATAACGCTAACAATAATCTCAATTTGAGAAATTATTCTATTTTCCTTTCTTTTTTTCTTGACAAAAAAAGAAACAAAAAAGTCAAGGCTCTGAATTTCTATTTTTTTCGCGAATCATTATTTTACCACTACTTACAACTCGTTGCGAACAATTTTAGCTCCTTTCTAAAACTGAAATTTTTCAAAAATGTTCTTTCAGAAATTTTAAAAATTAACAGTTTCAGTTCAGGAGCAAAAACCATGAAATTCAAGGCCGAATAGTGTTCGCTAATATTCACTAAATACTTCTCACTTCGAATGAATTCCTGATTTTTAACATTAAAATATTTTACTGGTACGATTGCGAATACTCAATTATTATTTAATCCTTCCAAGCAAGCGAAAAATAAAAAACCCTGAAAAAACACCCGCAGAATTTGCCAATGCATCATAAAAAGAAGGATCTCTTCCGGGCACAAAACCTTGAAAAAATTCTATTAATAAACCGTAAGCAATAAGAAATGGGATTCCTATAAAATAGGAACGAATCTTAGTTGAAATAAAGCCAAAATTTAAACTTAAAATAGCATACGCCAAAAAATGATTTAGTTTATCGGATTTTCCGAGTTCAAGGCCTGATTTGGGAGGCAATAAACTCAAGACTGTAATTGCAATTATTAAGATAATAAAGAGGACTAAAAAAAGTTTATTCTTCTGTTTCATAGCCGAACTTTTTTCCTTTTTCAAGTGCAGGCAAGCCATTTTTCAACCACTCTGGTGCTGTTTTGTCTAGTAAGTAATGATCAAAAAACTGTCGCATTCGAATACTTAAATCAATACGATTTGGCGCCTTTTTTAAATTGTGGTCGTCATCATTATAATTTAATAGCCAACAAGGTTTTCCCAAGCGGCGCATTCCATTATACAATTCTATTCCCTGATACCAAGGAACTGCACCATCACTGTCATTGTGCATAATTAACAAAGGAGTTTTTACATTTGGAAGGTGAAACAAAGGTGAATTTTCAATGTAGCGTTCCGGTGCATCCCAAATTGTTTTTCCTATTCGACTTTGGGTTGATTCATATTGAAATTGACGGTTAAGCCCTGTTCCCCATCGAATTCCACCATAAGCTGAAAACATGTTGCTAACTGGTGCTCCCGCCATTGCAGCTGCATATTTTGTTGTCATTGTAATTAATTGTGCTGTTTGATATCCACCCCAACTTTGACCTTGTAAACCAAGTTTATTTTCATTTATAGGATAGTTTTTCACTACAAAGTCTGTTCCACTAACAATACAATTGTATGCGGCCTTTGCCGGATAACCCGCAGAATATCGAATATCGGGAATTAAAACAAAATAACCTGCAGAGGCATATTCTGTGGGATTTATAGTGCTTGCTGAAGGTCGTGGAGCTAGATGATTGTGTAAATTTTCAGAATTTAATTCATAGAAATAAACTAATAATGGATACTTTTTGGAGGGATCAAAATTTTCAGGTTTGTACAATAATCCTTCTAATGGTTCCCCATCAAAAGCCTTCCATTTCAGCAATTCTACAGTCGCCCAATTGTAGTCATTTTGCTGCAGATTTGTAGTAGAAATAGTGCGTTCATTTTGAAAAAACTTATTTATAAGAATTATTTCGGGATATTGACTTACTGTCATTTTTCTTAAAAGAAGAGTTTCTTTATTTTTAGATCTTTCTAAGGACATTAATTTAGCAGTATCATTTTTCTGTTCAAAAAGACCAAATTCCCCATTTTCATTATAGAAACTAAATAAGTGAAATCCTTTTGTTGTTTTATTAAATCCTTTAATATAACAATCTGCTAAATCTATGAAAACGCTATCATTCGACCATTTCACTAGATCAAGTTCAATGTTTTTTTTCTTTCCTTCGCCATTTGTTAAAGACCTCAAGGTTTTACTCGCTAAATTATAACTCCAAATATCAAATTCTGATTTAAAAATAAAATCTGTTTCATCGCGAACAAAGCCATATTCACCTTGGGGACCAGCATCCATAGGTTGCCCATTTATATCCTCGTGAAAAATGGTATTTTCAGCAGAACAAGACATACAACTTTGAGTATTCGAATAAATATCTAAAATATACTGCTGGGAATTTTTAGGATCAAAAAAGGTATAATAATTTCCTAAAGGCGAAAGTTGACCGCCAAATGCAATTGCTTGAGCAATTTTATTACTACTTCCATCCAAAAGAGAAATTCGATACACATCCTCTAAACCTGGCGACTTCCATTGCGCTTGAATTTGATAAGGTTTTGAGTTAGTCCCTAAAATATAATCTCCAATAATTTTTCTTGATAAATAAGACGAAATTGAATCATTTGTTAAGGCAATTATACTGTCATTTGAAAGGTTTAAAACATAAATAGCAGACTTTTTTCTAGCATCATTTAATTCTACAAGTTGCTGCGCTTGAATTTGTTTATCCAAGTAATGCCAAACATCCACTTTGACTTTTTCAGAATCCAAAAGTGTATCTTTTTCTTCAGGTGAAATTCGATCGCTAATACCAAAAAACAGATACTTATCATTATCTGTAAATAATGGAGTTCGATGTTCAGAAACACCCAGTTTTTTATCAATATGAATATCATTTGAATCTCCCAAGACCCTACTTTTATTTGTTTTAAAATCAAAAAGTGTTAAGGTGAATTGCTTTGTCTTATTGGTATCTTGGGATGATAGAAACGCAATTTTATTCATCGATTTATTCCATTCAGGTAATTTTTGTGCTATTATATTTTTACCTATGAAAAGAGGTGATTCATCAAAGCTTTTAGAAGCATAAATACTCAATTTAAATGAATCAATTTTCACTTTTTCGTGTTGAATTACTGCAATTTGAGAACCATCTTCTGATAATTTGAAATCTGTTACATTTTTAAGTTGACTTTGGCCACTCAAAGAAAATAAAGTAAGGATATTTCCATCACTTTTTACTTCATCTGATTTTTTCTTTTTTATAAAACACTTTCGCGCTTTCTTCTTTTTAGGTAATTGATTTCCTTCAGTCGTATAAGCCAAAACAGAACCTTCAGCTGCAACTTGAAAGTTTTTCAATTTAGGTATTTTAATGAGTGAATCAGATGAGAATTGATAGATAAAAAGAGAATCTTTAGGCCATTTTTTCTTTTCTATTTTTTGTAATTCACACTTTCTCAGCGTATCAAATCCTGGAGTAATTTTAAAAGCAAAAAACGATTCATCTTTTGCAATTTTAGCATCTTTAGCGCGATAAAAAGAATCTAATTTCTGTGTTTCTACATTATAAAAAAAGAGAAATCCATCGCCAATTAATGGATTTGTTTCGTAAACTACTAGCTTTCCATTTGTAGATACTTGTTGTTTTTCTGTTCTTTTCCAATCTTTATAAGATGTATGATCGATTACTTTCTTTTGTGAAAAACAAATTAAGGGTAAAAAGCAAATTAAAAAAAAGTTAAATTTCATTTTAAAAGTGTTTTTTGTTTTAGTGAAGTAAGGTAAACGCCTAAAAAAATAATTAGCATGTAAAATAGTTTTTCAGCAGTAATTGATGAAGTATAATCATCCGCCCAATTTAATGCAACAAAAATATAAGTAAAAAGCAGAACCATAATTGGTTGAGTATAAATATAGGAACTAGAAACAGATGGACTTAGGTATTTTAAGCCATACATCGTTAGCAAATAAGTTAGAAAAGTAACCCCAACGATAACATACACTATTTTTAAAATCACACTTTGGGAAAAAGCTGAGAAATTTGTCGTTAATAATTCTGGAATAGTTGGAGGAAAAAGTAAGACAAAAACTAAACCGAAGGTAAAAACCCAAGTGATGACAGTTAAAGGCTTGTATTTTGACATCAAAGGTTTTGCGATAACAAGGTAAATCGCGTAACTGAGGCAATTTATAATTAGAAAAAAATCTCCTAAGGACGAATCACTTTTTAATGCTGCTGCTTTAAATGTCAATAAAATTGCTCCTAAAGCGCCGAGTAGGATTCCACACATTCGAGTGATTGTTATGCGCTCTTTCAAGACGAAAAGAGATAAAACAACAACCATCATAGGATTCAATGCCATTATTATTCCAGAATTTATAGCAGAAGATAAATTTAAGCCATGAAAGAAGAACAATTGATTGATTGCAACACCAAACAGACCGCATGCTATAAACAAAGGGAAATCTTTTGGATTTATTTTTTCCATTTTTTGGAAGGAAATAAGAAGCCAAAATAATAGCACAGAACCTAAAACACGAAAGAGTATAAATACATTTGGGGTAACAAATTCTGGCATCACGCCTTTCGCTAGAACATGACTTGCTCCGTAAAGTACATTTACAAAAAGAAGGGCAAAATGTGCTTTTATATCTTTCACCTTCCCATAATATTCCAACGTGTTTTCAAAATTGTTTTTCTGTAATCATCCAATTTTTCTGTGACGTTATATTGCCTAAACTTCTCCATTAATTTAAATGTCCCTTTCCCTTGTTTAAAGTCCATTTCATCTGGAAAAATAGGAATAATTGCTAAAAAATGAATTGTTTTTTTCTCTTCTATTATTGGGCTTAGCTCGGTTTCTAGATCAATTGGGTCGGAAAGAATAAAATGATTTTGCAGCATGCTCTCCGATAAAGCTTTCATTTCTTTCCCACAGGGCATTGTATGTCCATGACCAAACCAAGTATTATTATTTATTACATAATTCTTAAGCCGTTCAAGCCAAGAAAACACCCATGAAAATTTTGGGTTTTCGGAATCCTCAAGTTCCCAATAACTCGGCAAATAGAAATAAAGTTCGGCATATTCTTTACCGATATGTTTTTCATGCACCGGCATTTTGAAATCCGAAAGTCCAGTCGTGAGCAATATACTTGATCCGTTCTTTAATTTAACATACAGAAATTCACCAAATGAATTTTTTAAGGGCTGAATTGATTCACCAAAGCGCTTAGATAAGTTGCTTTTTAATGCCTGCATGAGTTTCTAATTTGTAGTTTTTATTGAAAATGTCAAATCTACCTTTCAGTGTACATTTTCTGATAGTACTCTTGATATTCGCCACTTGTTACTTTTTTTACCCAATCTTGATTTTCAAGATACCAGTCAACTGTTTTTTCCAATCCTTCTTCAAAAGTTATAGATGGTTTCCACCCAAGTTCCCGCTCTAATTTTGAAGCATCGATGGCATAGCGTTTATCATGCCCTGCTCTATCGCCAACAAAAGAAATTAATTTTTCAGAGCTTCCGCTTATACGATTTAACTTTTTATCCATTAATTGACATAAAAACTTTACCAACTTGATATTTGTCCATTCGTTCAGACCACCAACATTATACGACTCACCTATTCTTCCATTGTGGAAAATTGCATCAATAGCACTAGCATGATCTTCCACCCAAAGCCAATCTCGGATATTATCCCCTTTTCCATAAACAGGTAAAGCTTTGTTATTTTGAATATTATGAATCATTAAGGGGATTAATTTTTCTGGAAAGTGATGGCTGCCGTAATTATTCGAGCAATTAGACATTTTGATAGGAAAATTATAGGTGTGAAAAAAAGCCCTAGCAAAGTGATCAGACGAAGCTTTTGAAGCAGAATATGGACTTCTTGGGTCATAGGAAGTCTCTTCGGTGAACAGTCCCTCCGTTCCTAAACTTCCGAATACCTCATCAGTAGAAACATGATGAAACACGTGGTTTTCTCCTCCAGCCCAAAAATCTTTTGCCACTTGAAGTAAATTTACTGTGCCAACAACATTGGTCAAGACAAATTCCATTGGTCCCTCAATCGATCGATCGACATGAGATTCCGCAGCTAAATGAATTACATCTGTTACTTCATATTTTTTAAATACAGCTCTTAGCGCCTCGGCATCTACAATGTCAATTTTTTCAAACTGGTAATTTTTATTATCACTAACATCCTTTAAATTTTCCAGATTACCGGCATATGTTAACTTATCTACATTTAAAATCTGATAATTCGGATATTTTTTTAATAAACAACGTATCACGTGAGAACCAATAAATCCGGCGCCTCCAGTTACGAGAATTACTTTTTCAAATGTTTTCATTATAAACTCCAATAGGTTAGATTACTAATTTTATTACGATAAACTCCTTTAATATCTACTAAAACGCCATTTCCATTCTTTAAAATTGATTTAAAGAAATTTTCATCATACTGAGAATATTCTTTGTGGTTAACGGCCAAAATAATCGCATCGTAATCATTGGCCATAGACGATTTCAAGGGCACGCCATATTCGTGCTCCATTTCCTTAGAGTCAGCATGTGGATCAACAACATCAATATTAACCTGAAAGGATTTTAATTCTGTAATGACATCTATAACCTTAGAATTTCGAATATCACTAACGTCTTCTTTAAAAGTAGCGCCCATAATTAATACTTTAGCTTCTTGAATTATTTTTCCTTGAGCAATAATTTTTTTAACAGTTTGTTTTGCGATATAAAAACCCATTGAATCATTTACATAACGACCGCTGTTTATTACTTTAGAATGATAGCCAACTTGCATCGCTTTATGAACAAGATAATATGGATCAACTCCAATACAGTGTCCACCCACTAGACCAGGAGAAAATTTCAAGAAATTCCATTTTGTTCCTGCTGCCTCCAAAACATCGTATGTATTTATATTTAGTTTGTTAAATATAATCGACAATTCATTTACCAAAGAAATATTGACATCTCGTTGGGTATTCTCAATAATTTTTGAAGCTTCAGCAACCTTAATGCTCGTTGCTCGATGGACTCCGGCATGAACCACTAATTCATACGTTTTGGAAACCTCATCTAATGAAACCTCATCGCAACTTGAAACAACTTTTATTACATTTTGAAGCGTGTGTTCTTTATCCCCTGGATTAATCCTCTCTGGGGAATAACCAACTTTAAAATCATCGATGAATTTTAATCCTGATATTTCTTCTAAAATTGGAATGCAATCTTCCTCTGTACAACCTGGATAAACAGTTGATTCATATACAACATAATCTCCCTTCTTTAGAACTTGAGCCACTGTTTTAGTAGCTCCAAGTAAGGGCTTTAGATCTGGTAAATTTGATGAATCAATTGGTGTAGGAACTGCAACAATAAAAAAGTTCACATCTTTTAAATCATTGGGGTCAGCTGAAAAAAGAATGTCTTTATTTTCAAAATAAGACGCATCTAACTCATTGCTAGGATCTATCTTATTTTTCATCAAATCAACACGTTTTTGATTGATGTCAAAACCCACAACTTTAATTTTAAGGGCAAATTCTAAGGCAATTGGTAATCCAACATATCCAAGTCCAATTACTGCTAACTTTGACTCTTTCTTGACAAGTCGGTCATAAATTAATGCATCCATGGATTTACTTTTTGTTATTTTTATCTCTCACTTTGTATATTCGTTCAATAATATCAACCACTTTCATACCCTCAAGTGCATTTGTTGTAGGAGAAGTTCTGCCTTTTAAAGTATTAATAACGTTTGAAATAATATAATTATGATTTGCTGCAGAACCTTTATACGGCCCATAATCATTTGCAGGATTTGATTCTTTTAAAACAGGCATTTCATAGTCAGAAATAGCACATACTTCAACTTCATTCATGTATTGACCGCCAATTTTAACGCTGCCATTTTTTCCAATAATTGTCATTGAAGATTCTAAATTCTGGTTTGCAATAGAAGTAGAATAATTTATACTTCCCATTCCACCACTTATAAAATCGAAGCTTACAAATCCTGAATCTTCAAAAGCAGTTGTAGTTTGATGATTAAAGTCTGCAAATTTTCCTTGAATATTTTTTATATCTCCAAATAACCAATACATAATATCGATAAAATGTGAAAATTGAGTAAAGAGCGTTCCGCCATCTAAATCTGCTGTTCCTTTCCAACCACCAGACTTATAATAACGATCATCACGGTTCCAATAACAATTCAATTGAACCATATAAATTTCGCCAAGTAAACCGTCAGTTATTACTGATTGAATCCACTCTGAAGGCGGAGAATACCGATTTTGCATCACACAAAAAACATGCTTTGATTCTTGGAGCGCTTTGAAAAGGATTTTCTCACAGCTTTCTTTTGTTAAGCCCATTGGTTTCTCGCAAACAACATTTTTCTTTTCTTCTAAAGCCATTAATGACTGTTCAGCATGTAACCCATTTGGAGTGCAAACATTAACAACATCAAATTCTAAACCGCTTGCAAAAAGTTCTTCCATTGTGCTAAAAAAGGGCACATCAAAGTCTTCCGCGGCACATTCTTTTTTGGATTTAATATCAACCATTGCGACCAATTCGCCTTCAGCATCTCTACGAATCATTTCTGCATGACGCTTTCCAATATGTCCAGCACCAATAACAACGAAACGTATTTTTGAATTATTTGTCATCTTCTAATTTCCTTACTTTTTTATTCTTTAATTCATATTTTTCATTGCTTTCTGAGCAAATAGCAAAACCGTTTTCATCAAAAATCAAACGTTGTCCGTTTTCACTCATCCAACCAATCTGACGCGCAGGATTACCAACCACAAGTGCATAATCCAGAACCTCTTTTGTAACTACAGAACCAGCTCCAATAAAAGCAAATTCTCCAATATCATTTCCACAGACAATAGTTGCATTTGCGCCAATACTCGCTCCTTTTTTCACAGTAGTTTTAGTATATTGTTCTCTTCGATTTACCGCACTTCTGGGATTCATGACATTTGTAAAAACCATTGATGGACCAAGAAAAACATCGTCTTCACAAATTACTCCAGTATAAATAGAGACATTGTTTTGAACCTTTACATTGTTTCCTAAAATTACATTTGGCGAAACGACAACATTCTGACCAAGATTACAATTTAAACCTAAGACACAATTTGACATAAGGTGCGAAAAATGCCAGATTTTGGTTCCTTCACCAATATGGCAAGCATCATCAATTATTGCAGTTTCATGAGCAAAATACGCCATTTTTATTTCTTTATGTATTTATCAAAGTTATAATGATTTGATTCAAAAAGTTCCTCTTTCGATAAACCTTTAAAATATCCGTATGTCACCTTTAATCCTTCAGCTCGATTAATTTTTGGTTCCCACTTTAAAATCTCTCTTGCTTTACTAATATCTGGTTGTCGCTGTTTTGGGTCATCAACAGGAAGATCCTTGTAAATTATACTTTGTTTGGTACCTGTCAATTGAATGATTTCTTCAGCAAACTGTGAAATTGTTATTTCAGAGGGATTACCGACATTTATGGGATAAACATAATCGCTTAAAAGTAAGCGAACAATGCCTTCCACTAAATCATCTACATAGCAGAAAGACCTCGTTTGAGAACCATCGCCAAAAATCGTTAAATCTTCCCCACGCAATGCTTGTCCAATAAAAGCTGGAAGAACTCTGCCATCATTTAAGCGCATTCTAGGACCGTAGGTATTAAAAATTCTGATAATTCTAGTTTCTAAACCATGAAAATTATGGTAAGCCATTGTTATTGCTTCTTGAAAACGTTTGGCCTCATCATAAACACCTCGAGGTCCTACAGGATTTACATTTCCCCAATATTCTTCAGATTGTGGATGAACAGTTGGATCACCATAAACCTCCGAAGTTGAAGCGATTAATATTCTTGCACCTTTAGCTTTTGCTAGACCCAAACAATTGTGTACACCCAAGGATCCAACTTTTAGCGTTTGAATTGGAATCTTTAGATAATCGATGGGACTTGCTGGAGATGCAAAATGTAATATATAATCCAATTCTCCAGAAACATTAATAAATTTTGAAACATCATTATTATGAAACTCGAATTGTTCCAAATGAAACAAATGTTCGATGTTCTTTAAGCGACCTGTAATTAGATTATCCATTGCAAGGACATGGTAACCATCTTTTATAAAGCGATCACATAAATGAGAGCCTAAAAAACCTGCAGCACCTGTAATTAATACGCGTTTCATCTATTTTTCAATTACGTTTCGACCAATAGAACAATAATAAAATCCTTTATCATTCATTTCGCCGATTTCAAATAAGTTTCTTCCATCAAATAAAACGGCATCTTTCATTAAAGATTTCATTCTTGTAAAATCTGGATTTCTAAAAATCCCCCATTCTGTACAAATCAAGAGGGCATCTGCACCATTTAATGCAGTATATTCGTCGCTGGCATAGTCAATTTTAGCACCTAAACTATTTTTTACATTTGGCATGGCTTCAGGATCATAAGCACTAATATTTGCACCGGCATCTAAAAGAGCTTCTATCATAAATAAAGCTGGGGCTTCACGAATGTCATCTGTATCTGGTTTAAACGCTAAGCCCCAAACCGCAATTTTTTTACCAGATAAATCACCACGAAAGAAATTTTTAATTTTAGGAAATAAAATTGTTTTCTGCTCCTGATTTACTTTTAGTACAGCAGATAAAATTTCAAATTTAAAGTTGAGATCCTCCCCAGACTTTACTAGAGCTTTGACATCTTTAGGAAAGCAAGACCCACCGTATCCAATACCAGGAAATAAAAATCGCTTGCCAATTCGCGTATCAGAACCGATTCCAACTCTAACTTGATCAACATCAGCTCCAACTAATTCACAAAAATTAGCAACCTCATTCATAAAGGTAATTTTGGTTGCTAAAAATGAGTTTGCGGCATATTTTGTTAATTCTGCAGATTTTTCATCCATGAAATATATTGGATTTCCTTGTCGAACAAATGGCCGATATAAACTCTCCATTACTTTTCTTGCGCGCTCATCTCGGGTTCCAATAACAACTCGGTCAGGTTTCATGAAATCACTAACTGCAAATCCTTCTCTTAAAAATTCTGGATTTGAAACAACAGCAAAATCAACTTGTGCATTTTTGGCGATTACAGTGTGAACTTTTTCTGCAGTGCCAACAGGAACCGTACTTTTATCTACAATGACCTTGTAATCTGTAATAAGTTTCCCTAGTTGTTCCGCTACACCTAAAATATAAGATAAATCTGCTGAACCATCCTCACCAGGAGGTGTTGGTAATGCTAAGAATATAATTTCAGCGTCCTTAATTCCATCTTCTAAAGAAGTTGTAAAAGAAAGTCTTTTTGCTGATATGTTTCGCTCAAAAATTGTATCTAAATTCGGCTCATAAATTGGGATGATGCCATTTTTCATCTTCTCTACTTTATCGGTATCAATGTCTATGCAAATAACTTGATTTCCTGTTTCAGCAAAACAAGTCCCAGTAACTAAACCAACATATCCTGTTCCTACAACTGCTATTTTGGTCATACGATCTTAATTACTTTTTTAATGTGAGGTATTCTGCTGCAGTTTTTGTAATAAACTCCAATTGTTCTAAATCCATTTCTGTATGAATTGGCAAAGATAGTACACGATGGGTTAACCAATCTGTAATTTGTAAATCTGTAGATGCGCTCCCAAATTCCTCAAACATTTTTTGTCTGTGAGCAGGAACAGGGTAATAAATCATTGATGGAATATCTTTACTTGCTAAAAATTCGTTCAATCCATCGCGATTATGCCCTTCTAAAGTCAATGTGTATTGATGAAAAACATGTTTTGAATCATCCGCTCGAAATGGAATTTTTACACCCTCTATCGCTCCAAAAAAAGCATCATAAAAATCAGCTACTTCTCTTCTTGCGTCAATATAATTATCCAATTGTCGTAATTTTATTCGTAAAACTGCAGCTTGGATATTATCTAATCTAGAGTTGCAGCCTACTACATCATGGTAATAGCGTTTGCTTTGTCCATGATTTGCAATCATTCGTAATTTTTCAGCAAGAAGATCATCATTTGTGCAAATTGCTCCACCATCGCCATAACAACCTAAGTTTTTTGATGGAAAAAATGATGTACAACCGATATCGCCAATTGTTCCTGTTTTAACAAGTGATCCATCTAATAAATGGTAATCAGAACCAATTGCCTGAGCATTGTCTTCAATCACAAAAAGCTTGTGTTTTTTTGCAATCGCCATAATTGCGTTCATATCTGCAGCTTGTCCATACAAATGAACTGGGACAATTGCCTTGGTTTTTGAAGTAATCGCAGCTTCTAATTTGCTAGCATCCATGCAGAATGTTTCTTGATTTACTTCAACAAAAACAGGCTTTAAGCCCAAAAGCGCAATTACTTCTGTCGTTGCAATATACGTAAATGAAGGTGTAATAACCTCATCTCCTGGCTTGAGACCAAGTGCCATCATTGATATTTGAAGAGCATCTGTTCCATTTGCGCATGGAATCACATGTTTCACGCCTAAATACAATTCTAATTCTTTTTGAAATCCTGTAACTTCAGCGCCATTAATAAATTGAGCACTTTGTAAAACATCCATGATTGCTGAATCAATTGCTGGCTTTATTTTCTCATATTGAGAAACCAGATCAACCATCTGTATTTTTTTCATTCTATTGATTTATTGACAACAAAGTTACTAATTTTCGTTGGTTAGTCAATTTTACTCAGATGCACCAAAAAAGATATATTTATCATTTTTTAGTATTCAAATTAGAGATTAGAACGTTTGTAAAAAAAATGAGTTTAACTTTGAAAAATGAAATACTATTTCCCCTTATTGTTCTTGCTATTATTTCACTATTCCTTTGCACAGCGAAATGTTAAAGATTCTACAATAGCGACACCTTTAATCGGTGTTCATTATGGGGGAAATTGGACAGAGGGAGATTTAGCAGAACGTTATGGTTTTGCAAGTCATCTAGGGATAAGTGCAAACTATAAAACGGCAAAAAATTGGTGTTTTGGCTTAGAGGGCAATTTTCTCTTTGGAGATAAAATTAGACTTAGTGGATTATTTGATCACTTAATTGATGCAGCGGGAAATATTACAGATATAAATGGAGATATCGGAAGAATTCTAGCATACGAGAGAGGATTTAATGTAAATGCTTCATTAGGTAAAATTTTTCCTTTTTTAAGTACAAATACAAACTCTGGAATTTTAATTCATGCTGGAATCGGTTATACGCTTCATAAATTAAGAATTGAAACAACTGATCAAGTTATTCCACAATTAGAATTAGATTATCGCAAAGGATATGATCGCTTAACATCGGGAATAAATTTCCATCAATTTATAGGTTATTCTTTTTTAAGAAACTCAGGAGCACTTAATTTTTATGCAGGTTTTTATATTCAGGAAGGGCTCACAAAAAATCGCAGAACTATTTTCTTTGATACACCAACAATTCCTGTATCAACAAAACAAATGATTGATATTCAATATGGCTTCCGAATTGGGTGGTATATACCTTTTTATAAAAGAAAGCCTAAAGAATTTTATTATAACTAATGCAAGTACTTTACAATTTTGGAATTTGCCTTTTTTCAATTTTATTGAGAATATTTTCCCCTTTTCATGCGAAGGCTAGAATGAGTGTTTTGGGTCGAAAAAATTGGAAGTCTAAAGTAGAAGGGATTCCAAAGAACAAAAAAGTAATTTGGTTTCATTGTGCATCTTTAGGGGAATTTGATCAGGGATTACCCCTTATGAATTCCTTAAAATTAAAAAATCCTGAACTCTTTCTTTTGGTGACTTTTTTTTCTCCCTCTGGAATGCTTCACTATCATAAAAGAAGGCATGATGTAAATTTAGCAATGTATCTTCCTAATGATACTCCAAGAAATGCTGATTTTTTTATTGAAAAAGTAAATCCAACACTTGTGTTTTTTGTGAAATATGAATTTTGGCAAAACTACATTAGGGAATTAAGTAAGAAGAATATAAAACTTGTTTCGCTTGCTACACTTTTAAGACCAAATCAGTACTTTTTCAAATGGTATGGTGGATTTTTTAGAGTTGGATTAAAGAAAATAAGCTACTATTTTACTCAGAATGAAGAAACTAAACATCTTTTAAATTCTATTGGCATTCATGAAATAGCAGTTGTGGGAGATACGCGATACGATCGAGTAAGTGAAAACAAGAAGCTTTTTTTAGAAACTCTCGAAGCTGGAACATCTTCACATACAGCAATTTTCGAGTCATTTTTAGCACAAGAAAAAGCACTCATTTTTGGGAGTAGTTGGGAAAAAGAACTTGCTATTTTAATCGACTTACTTAAGGATGATTGGAAAGGAAAAATAATAATTGCACCGCATGATATTTCAGAGAGTAATGTTAGAAAAATTCAGTTCCTACTCAAAGAAAAGGCAATTAAATACACTGATTTTAAAAACTACAAGGAAGAACAAGTCTTAATCCTTGACACCATTGGTCAACTTTCTACAGCTTATTATTATGGCAACATTGCTTGTATTGGAGGTGGGTTTTCAGGAAACCTACACAATATTTTAGAACCCGCTGTTTTTGGATTACCCGTTCTTTTTGGTCCAAAACATTCAAAATTTCCTGAAGCTGATCAATTTACAGAAGAGGGCATCGGTTTTGAATTCCATGATTTTGCTAGTTTTAAAATTCAATTGAGCTATTGCCTTGAAAATAATGCAGCGCTCAATAAAAAGACACTTGCATTTATGGAAGAACGAAAAGGAGTTTGCGAAAAGATTTTAAGTAACCCAATTACCCAAATTTAGTAAGCGCGTTCGTTTCTTTTTTCCATCCAATTAATAAAAGCCTTATTTACGACTTTATTCCCACCGGGAGTTGGATAATCTCCTGTAAAATACCAATCGCCTAAATTATCAGGACAAGCGATATGAAGATTTTCTACCGATTGGTATATAATCTCTACTTTAGATTTCATTGAAATTGGAGTCAATAACTGCGCGATTTTTACTGAAATTTCTTCATCTGTGAAAGGTGCATAAATTTCCTTAACGTAATTCCGCACTTGTTCTTTTGGAAGATCAACCTGCGATAAACATTGCTTATATACTTCTTGAATAATATTTTCTCTTTTTGTATCAACTAATAGTTGAATTGCAGCTTCAAAAGCTATGAAATCCCCCATTTTTGCCATGTCTATACCATAACAATCTGGATAACGAATTTGCGGAGCTGAAGAAACGACTACAATTTTTTTAGGCTCCAAACGATCTAAAATTCTTAAAATACTTTGTTTTAAGGTTGTTCCTCGAACAATACTATCATCAATAATAATTAAATTATCTTTTAAAGGGCGAACGCTTCCATAAGTAATGTCGTAAACATGAGCCACTAAATCATCGCGTGAATCATCTTGTGTAATAAAAGTTCTCAATTTCGCATCTTTAATTGCTATTTTCTCAATGCGAGCTCTTTGTTTAATGATTTTGGAAACATCTTCGGATGAAGGTTTATCTCCCAATGCTATTATTTGTTTTATTTTTTCTTCATTTAAAAATTCTTCTAGTCCCTTAATTAAGCCATAAAAGGAAACCTCAGCAGTATTTGGAATAAAAGAAAAAACAGAATTATCAAAATCGTAATCAATTACTTTTAATACCTTATCCACAATTAGGCGGCCCAATGCTTTTCGTTCGTTGTAAATCGACGAATCCGAACCACGAGAAAAATAAATCCGTTCAAAAGAACATTTTTTCGGGGAGAGTGGCTTATTAATTAATTCTTCTGTAACAGTTCCATTCTTTTTAATAATTAGAGCATAACCTGGCTTTAACTCTTTAATATTTTCAACTTTAAGATTAAATGCTGTTTGAATTACTGGCCTTTCTGATGCTACAATACAAATCTCGTCATCTTCGTACCAATAAGCTGGACGAATTCCCGAAGGATCGCGCAAAACAAACGCATCTCCATGACCTAAAAGACCCGCCATCGCATAGCCACCATCCCAATCTTCTGATGCTTTTTGGAGAATTTTTACCAAATTTAGATTTTCTGAAATACGATTGTAAACTTCTAAATTATCGAAGCCTAATTTCTTGTATTGCTGAAATAATTCATCGTTTTCTGCATCTAAAAAATGTCCAATTTTTTCAAGTACCGTGACGGTATCCGATTTTTCTTTTGGGTGTTGACCTACATTTACTAAAACATCGAAAAGCTCATCTACATTGGTTAAATTAAAATTTCCAGCAATTACTAAATTTCGTGTAATCCAATTATTTTGACGTAAGAATGGATGACAACTTTCAATGGAATTTCTTCCAAAAGTTCCATAACGTAGATGACCTAAAAACAATTCCCCAGTAAATCCCACATGTTTTTTTAGGTATTCAATATTTTTTAGGTTTTCTGGATTTTCATTTTGAATTTGCTGAAAACGTCCGTTTATCTGGTCAAAAATATCTTGAATAGGACTTTTGGCAATAGACCGAGTGCGAGAAATGTAACGCTGACCAGGTTCCATGTCAAATTTGATATTTGCAATCCCTGCTCCATCTTGACCACGATTGTGTTGCTTCTCCATTAAAAGATGCATCTTATTCACCCCATAAAATGCTGTTCCGTATTTGTCTAAATAAAATTGCAAGGGTTTTTTTAGCCTTAATAAGGCAATTCCACATTCATGTTTAATAGCATCACTCATATTTAACAGAAGGATTTGACGCGAAGTTACTGATTTGTTTTGAGTTCAGCCCCAAAAGTTTTTAGCAAATTATTTATCAAGGTCTTTTTTATAATCGTAGAAGATTTTTATCCTTTGTTCCTCGCCTGAATCTTTATCTAATGCTTGTTCTTGCTCGTTTGCGATACGCTGTTGCTCCAAATACATTCCCTCTAAATCTGGAGGTTCAATTCCAAGTTCTTTTTCAATTTCATAGTCGTATTTTGGACGTTGAGGACCTTCTTTTCGGTAATAGAAAGCCAAAATTATTCCTACAACAAAACCCATTAAATGACCTTCCCAAGAAACACGAGAGTTAGTAGGGAAAATCCCCCAAATTAAACTTCCATAAATAAATACGATAAATAAAGATAAAGCTTGAAGTGGAAGGTATTTTCTTAAGACACCCGAAGTAAATAAAAAAGTAGCTAAACTGTATATTACTCCACTCATTCCAATGTGATAAGCGCCGTTATTTTTAGCGAAAATCCAAAGAAATAAACCTGTATAAATCCAACTAAGGAAAAAGACTTTAAGCGCAATTTTTTTATACGAGTAAAACAATAGCGTTATCAAAAGAAAAGTTGGAATAGAATTATTTAAAAGATGTTTATAGTCATCATGAGCATGTATCCATGGCATAAAAATCACACCTTTTAATCCCTCAATACTTCTTGGAAGAACACCATATTTATGAAAATCTGTCATAAATAAAAAATCTGCCCAATATACCATCAACATGAATACAACAACCAACAAAGCTGGTGGATATGCATTGCGCAAATGATTATCAAATTGATGATGTTTATTCATAATTTTAAGTCTTAAGGTCAAAGAATGTGCCTTCCTAAAAAGACTGACATAGTGACTGAGTTTTTTAATTTAGAATCAAAGTTAGACGATTAAAAAACTTAAATTTGCAACATGGATGAGATTAAGAATAAAATCAAAGACAGTGGCTTGATTCAATTAGACCTTGCGGATTTTAAGCCAACGAGCATTCTTCTTGGCCTCGATTTAGCCGCTCATTTATGGCAAGGACTTGTGCTCAAGGAAAAAGATTTTCGTTTTTGGATTAAAAATGTAGATTGGGAAAGCTATCGAGGAAAGTCAGTTTATATTTATTGTTCCGCAGATGCTATTATTCCAACTTGGGCTTTTATGCTTGTTTCAGCTGCGCTACATCCAAATGCTGCATGTATCTGTGTAGGTTCTAAAATTGATCTAGAAAAACAACTTATAGCAGAAAATATTGGGAAAATTAATACCGCTAAATTTAAAAATGCAAAAGTTATTGTGAAAGGATGTAGCGATATTTCAAATCCTGAATTTGCACTCGTTACTTTGTTAAATCATTTACAGCCGCATGTTGATTCATTGATGTATGGAGAACCTTGCTCTACAGTTCCCGTTTACAAGAGAGCCAAAAATAAAGACTAAAATTAATATTTTAAAAAATGTCAAAAATCAAATTCTGGATTGATGCAATGAGATTAAGAACTCTGCCTTTATCTGTTTCTGGAATTATTATTGGTTCAGGAATGGCTGCCTTACTTGATAAATGGGACACTCTTATTTTTTTATTTGCCATTTTGACAACCATCAGTTTTCAAATACTATCAAATTTTTCCAATGACCTCGGAGACAGTCAAAAAGGAAGTGATAATAACAATCGGATTGGACCAAAAAGAACAGTTCAAGCAGGACTTATTTCAAAAAAAGAAATGAAAGTTGGAATACTAATTTTTACAATTCTATCACTCATTTTTTCTGGAAGCTTAATTTATATAAGTGCTAAAAATCTAAGTGAGGAACTTATCTATTTTTATGCTGGCTTGGCTTTATCTTGTGTTCTTGCAGCAATAACTTACACAATTGGGAAAAGAGCATACGGCTATCACGGATTTGGAGATTTAATGGTTTTTCTATTTTTTGGTTTGGTGAGTACTTTAGGAGTTTTTTCACTCTATGGAGAGGGATTTCAGTGGTTGGTATTATTACCTGCAATAACAGTTGGACTTTGGAGCACAGCTGTTCTGAATTTAAATAATTTAAGGGACCACGAAAATGACAAGCAATCAAAGAAAAATACACTTGTTGTATCTATGGGTTTTGAAAAAGCAAAATACTATCATGGGTTTTTAATTATCCTTGGGCTGAGTTTTTGGATTGTTTCTGTCTTAGTAATTAGCGCCCTAACCTATAACATTTTATTGTTCGTAGCTTTAATCCCTTCAATATCTTTGATTTTTCACTTAAAAAGAGTATTCCAAACCTCCGAACCAAAGGATTTAGATCCTGAATTAAAAAAAGTAGCGCTTATCACATTTTTTTCTTCATTGATTTTTGCTCTTGTGATAAATTTGATCAAGCCCAATTAAAAAAATAGAATTACTTTTCTAAATAGTTTTATTTCCTAATGAAATTAATAACTTTGCTTTCCTAAAGAACATCAATCAACATGGATAAAGTTTCGTATGTGGGGAATGCTGATTTGAATGCAATCGATCACTTGTATAAACAATATCAAAAAGATCCAAATAGTATTGATAGTGGTTGGGTTAAATTTTTTGAGGGATTTGAATTTGCACAAGCTAATTATGAAAACGGTGGCGAAATTCCAGAAAATTTTCAAAAAGAATTCAAAGTTATTCAACTGATTAATGGTTATCGCACTCGAGGACATCTTTTTACAAAGACAAATCCTGTTCGTGAGCGCCGTCAATATACTCCAGATTTATCAATCGAAAATTTTGGACTTGCAGAAATAGACTTAGAAAGTATTTTTCAAGCTGGTGAAACAATCGGAATTGGTCCAGATACACTAAAAAATATTATTTCTCACCTTGAACTCACCTATTGTCAATCAATCGGGATTGAATTTATTTACATGCGCGACCCCGAAAGAATTGAATGGTTTAAGACAAAAATAGAAATTAGTAATCGTCCAGAAATTACAAAAGAACGCAAAATTCAACTATTCAAAAAACTCAATGAGGCCTCAAGTTTTGAGTCCTTTCTTGGAAAAAAATTCGTTGGGCAAAAACGTTTTTCAATAGAAGGAGGAGAAGCATTAATTCCTGCTTTAGATTCCATGGTTACAAAAGGGTCTGAGTTAGGTGTTGAATATTTTGTAATGGGAATGGCTCATCGTGGTCGTCTGAATACCTTGACAAACATCTTTAAAAAACAACCTAGAGATATTTTTAGTGAATTTGAAGGAAAAGAATTTGATTTTGAAAGCACTTTTGATGGCGATGTAAAATACCACCAGGGATTCACCTCAAACATCTTACTTGACAACGGAAAAAAAATGGGGCTTACACTTGCACCAAATCCTTCGCATCTCGAGGCTGTAAATACAGTAGTAGAGGGAATTGCAAGGGCTAAAATTGACCATGTTTACAAGGATGAAAAGAAAGTATGCCCCGTATTAATTCATGGAGATGCTGCCATTGCTGGACAAGGTATTGTTTATGAAACAATTCAAATGGCGCAACTTGCGGGCTATCGCGCAGGAGGAACTATTCATTTAATTGTAAATAATCAAGTTGGATTCACAACAAATTATATTGATGCACGCTCATCTACCTACTGCACAGATGTTGCTAAAACAACTTTATGTCCTGTTTTTCATGTAAATGGAGATGACCTTGAAGCGGTGGTTCAAGCGATAGAAATTGCAATAGAATACCGACAAGTTTTTAGTAGAGATATTTTTATCGATTTATTATGCTACCGAAAATATGGTCACAATGAAGGCGATGAACCAAAATTTACGCAACCAAAATTATATGATATCATTGCAAAACACCCAAATCCAAAAGTAATTTATCAAGAACAACTTGAAGAGGAAGGGCTAATTAGCAAAGATGAAGCTAAGAAAATTGAAGAAAGCTACAATCAGTTTCTAGAAGATGAATTTAATGCAGCTCGTGAGAATGACAAAGCATCTGTTTTTGATTTTTTAAGTTTGATATGGAAAGATTATCGACATGGAACTGCTAAAGACTTTGAAGAATCTCCAAAGACAGGTCTTGACAAGAAGCTTCTACTTGACCTTGGCATAAAATTATCAACACTTCCTGAAGGCAAAAAATATTTTAGGAAAATTGCTAAAATATTTGAGGATCGATTAAATGCCTTCAAAAATAACAAAATAGATTGGGGTTCTGCGGAAATGCTTGCTTATGCTAGTCTCTTAAATGAAGGGCATTCGGTAAGAATTTCCGGTCAAGATGTTGAGCGAGGCACCTTTTCTCACCGTCACGCTGTTGTAATAACAGAAGATACAGAAGAGAAAATTGAGACCTTAAATTTACTTTCTGAGAAACAAGCAAAATTTGAAATTTATAATTCCTTACTCTCTGAATATGGGGTGTTGGGATTTGAATACGGTTATTCATTAGCTACTCCAAATGGACTTACAATTTGGGAGGCACAATTTGGAGATTTCTTTAACGGTGCTCAAACAATGATTGATCAATTTATTTCTGCTGGAGAAGATAAATGGGCAACACAAAGTGGATTAGTATTATTACTACCTCATGGATACGAAGGTCAGGGTGCAGAACATTCAAGCGCGAGAATGGAGCGTTTTCTGCAACAATGCGCGGATTTAAATATGCAAATTGTAAATACTTCAACTCCTAGCAATTATTTTCATCTTTTAAGAAGACAATTGAAACGTGAATTTAGAAAACCACTTGTTGTTTTTTCTCCAAAAATGCTTTTACGCTATCCTGCTGCGACTTCAAGCTTAGAGGAAATGGCAAATGGAGGGTTTCAAGAAGTAATTGACGACAAAAATGCGGATCCTAAAAAAGTAGATACGCTTGTTTTGTGTAGTGGAAAATTCTACTACGAAATGAAAGAAAAAGCTGAAGACTTGAAAACTGAAAATATAGCCTTCGTTCGAATTGAGCAATTGTATCCATTCCCACAAAAACAAATCGATGTACTTCTTAAAAAATACGATGCAAAAAATACTGTTTGGGCACAAGAAGAACCATCAAATATGGGAGCTTGGACATACATGGCAATGAACTTAAGGAAATTAAATTTGATAGGAATTTGTAGGCCTGCAAGCGCAGCATCTGCTGAAGGCTCAAAGAAATTACATGAAAAAAGATTAGCGAAATTATTTAGCGAAATCTTTGCTTTTGCTAAAATTTCAGTTGGAAAATAAAGTAATTTGAAATTATTATGGCACATTTAGAAATGAAAGTCCCTAGTCCGGGAGAATCAATATCAGAAGTAGAAATTGCGGCTTGGTTAGTTGCTGACGGTGATTATGTGGAAAAGGACCAAGCAGTGGCAGAAGTAGATTCGGATAAAGCAACCTTAGAACTTCCTGCTGAAGAAAGTGGAATAATTACTTTAAAAGCTGCAGAAGGTGATGTTGTAAAAGTTGGTCAAGTAGTTTGTTTAATCGACACATCTGCAGCGAAACCTGCAGGTTTTTCCTCGAGTAAAAGCAAGGAAGATGAAAATCCTTCTGAGCCAACTAGTAAAGAAAAAACAAGCGGAACTTCAGAAATTCAAAAGGAAAAAACCTATGCAAGTGGACTTCCTTCTCCTGCAGCAGCTAAAATTATGGCTGAAAAATCGCTTTCAAATGAGCACTTAATTGGAAGTGGAAAAGATGGAAGAATTACAAAGCAAGATGTACTTCAAGCACTAGAAAGTGGAATAAGTACTTCATCAGGGGCTATAAATGGAGGAGCCAGAGGCACGAGAAGAGAAAAAATGTCAATGTTACGCAGAAAAATTGCAGAGCGACTTGTTGCTGTAAAGAATGAAACTGCAATGTTAACGACATTCAATGAAATCGACATGAAGCCAATTATGGATTTAAGAGCAAAATATAAAGATGCTTTTGCCAAAAAACATGAAGTAAATTTAGGTTTTATGTCCTTTTTCACAAAAGCAGTTACCGAAGCCCTGAAACTTTTCCCTTCTGTAAATGGTCAAATAGACGGCACAGATATGATTTTTCACGATTATTCTGATATTGGAATTGCTGTTTCCTCTCCAAAAGGATTAATGGTTCCTGTTGTTCGAAATGCCGAGAAAATGAGCTTAGTAGAAATAGAAAGAGAAATAAAGCGCTTAGCAATTAAAGCAAGAGATGGGAAAATTACACCTGAAGAAATGACTGGTGGAACCTTTACCATAACAAACGGCGGGGTTTTTGGATCGATGCTCTCCACACCTATTATCAATCCTCCACAATCTGCTATTTTAGGAATGCACAATATCGTTGAACGACCAGTTGCAATTAATGGTAAAGTTGAGATTCGCCCAATAATGTACCTTGCCTTATCTTATGATCATCGAATTATTGACGGAAAAGAATCTGTTGGTTTTTTAGTCAAAGTAAAAGAAATACTAGAAAAGCCAGAAATAATGATGGTTGAAGCCATCGACAGTTTTGAGAAATTATTCGATTTGTAACTCCTTAATTTTATTAAATCAATCTTATTACTGAAGTAATTCCTAAGTAAAAGCTAGCATCTTTTTCGTATATTTGAGGTCCTTAAATAGAATGAAATGTCCAAAATTACTAAGCAAGAAGCGCTAGATTATCACTCTTCTGGAAAACCTGGAAAAATTGAAGTTGTACCCACAAAACCCTATGCCTCACAACGCGATTTAAGTTTAGCATACTCGCCAGGAGTTGCTGAACCGTGCATTAAAATTGCGGAAAACAAAGATGATGCATATAAATATACAAGCAAAGCAAATTTAGTTGCTGTAATCACAAATGGAACAGCAGTTCTTGGTTTAGGGAATATTGGTCCATTGGCAGCAAAACCAGTAATGGAAGGAAAAGGCTTGCTTTTTAAAATTTTTGCAGATATTGATGTTTTTGATATTGAAATTGATGCTAGCGATCCTGAACTTTTTATTCAAACAGTTAAGGCAATTTCTCCAACATTTGGCGGAATAAATTTAGAAGATATTAAAGCCCCTGAAGCTTTTGAAATTGAGCGACGCTTAAAAGAAGAGTTGGATATCCCGATCATGCATGACGATCAACACGGCACGGCAATTATATCTTCTGCTGCCTTACTAAATGCCTTAGAACTAGCAAAAAAATCCATCGATAAAGTAAAACTCGTTGTTTCTGGCGCGGGACCTTCTGCTCTAGCATGCTGCATGTTATACCAAACATTAGGTGTTAAACTAGAGAATATTTTTATGTTTGATTCTAAAGGTTTATTACACAAAAAAAGAACAGATATTGATGAAATGAAGGCACTATTTGCTGTTCATGAAAAAGAAATTTCCTTTGATGATGCCTTTAAAAATGCAGATGTTTTTCTTGGATTATCTCGTGCAGGATTAGTTTCAAAAGAAATGATTGCATCCATGGCGAAAGACCCTATTGTTTTTGCCTTGGCTAATCCAGATCCTGAAATTTCATATCAAGAAGCAAGTTCTGTTAGAAAAGATATAATCATGGCGACAGGGAGATCCGATAATCCCAACCAAGTAAATAATGTTTTGGGATTTCCATTCATTTTCCGAGGCGCTTTAGATGTTCGAGCAACTACGATAAATGAAGAAATGAAGTTGGCTGCTGTAAAAGCAATCGCAGCACTGGCAAAAGAAACAATTCCAGAAGAAGTTCTTGAAGCATATGGCGAGAAAAATATTTCTTTCGGAAGAGATCAAATTATCCCAAAACCTTTAGACCCACGTTTGATTTATCATGTTGCCCCGGCAGTAGCAAAAGCTGCTATGGATTCTGGTGTCGCCAAAAATCCAATTAAAGATTGGGATAAATACGAAAATGAACTAAAAAATAGACTCGGACTAGATAATAAACTTGTTCGCGATATTACCTCAAAAGCACAAAGCAATCCGAAGACAGTTGTGTTTCCGGAAGCAGATAATGTAAAAATTCTTAAAGCAGCACAAGTCGCCTATGAAGAGGGGGTTGCATTTCCTATTTTACTTGGTAAAAAACAGCGAATTCTTCAATTGATAAAAGAATATGCTATAGAATTACCTGAGATTGTAATTATTGATCCAAAATCTGAAGAGGAAGAAAAAAGAAGGATTTCCTATGGATTAGCATTTTTTGAACGAAGGAAAAGAAAAGGATTCACGGAATTTGAAGCTATTCAAATTATGCGTGAACGAAATCATTTTGGAGCAATGATGGTTGACCAAGGTGATGCAGATGCTATGATTACTGGCTTAACAAGAAGCTACAGATCTTCTGTTAGCCCTGCAATACGAATTGTTGGATTGGAAAAAGATGTAAACACTGTTTCTGGAATGTATATCTTAAATTCCAAAAGAGGTCCTTTATTTTTAGCTGACACAACCATTAATCTTAACCCAAGCGCAGAACAAATTGCAGAAATAACCTTCAATGTTTCTAAAATAATCCGCAGATTAAAAGTAACACCAAAGATTGCATTATTGAGTTACTCAAATTTTGGTTCATCCCCCGGTCCTGATTCTGAAAAAATGGCAAAAGCAGTTGAAATTTTACATGAAAAACATCCTACTTTGATTGTTGATGGAGAGATCCAAGCAAATTTTGCTTTAAACAAAGAACTGATGAATGAAAAGTTTTCGTTTTCGCAACTTGCAAATAAAGAAGTAAACACCCTTATTTTTCCAAATCTTTCAGCAGGAAACATCTCCTATAAACTTTTACAACAACTTATTGATGCCGATGCTATTGGACCAATATTAGTAGGTTTGAAAAAATCAATTCACGTGTTGCAACTTGGCTCATCGGTGAGGGAAATTATAAATATGATAAAAATCGCGGTAATCGACGCACAAAATAAATAAGCTATGATAGGTTCATTAAATGGAAGGTTAATAGAGAAAAATCCAACAGAATTATTAATAGAATGTTCAGGAGTTGGTTATGAAGTAAAAATATCCTTAAATACTTATACACAACTAACTGACAGTGAGCAAATAAAATTACACACAAAACTAATCGTTCGGGAGGATGCTCAAATTTTGTATGGCTTTTTTACAAAAGAAGAACGTGAAATGTTTAATTATTTAATCAGTGTTTCCGGAATTGGTCCAAATACAGCAATGATCATGTTGTCTTCTCTTATTCCAGAAGAAATTGCACATGCAATTCAAACAGACGACGTTATTACGATTCAAGGAATCAAAGGTATTGGAGCGAAGACAGCACAAAGAGTTATAATTGATCTAAAAGGGAAGGTTATAAAATTCAGTTCTGGCAGTGAAACATTCGTTTTAAAAGGCAATAAAACAAGATTTGATGCGTTAAATGCATTAGTTTCTCTCGGATTTGATAAAAAATCTACTGAAAAAGTATTGGAAAAAATTGACAACGGAGAACAAACAGTTGAACAATTAATTAAAGAAGCCCTAAGATTGCTGTAAATAGAATGAAAAGGAGTACAATAGAATTTAACTTTCGTTATACTAAATTAATTATAGTTGGATTTTTATTCTTTCTCTCAACTTCTATTTTAGCTCAAAATGAAGTAAATCTTCCATTTCCGATTATTAATCCGTTAAATCCATTTCAAAATTCACAACAAAGTTTTGATTTAGGAAATCCAACTAGTTTGAATCAATCGATTGTATATGATCTAGAAACGGGGATGTACATATATAGTGAAACTCTAGGAAATGGACTCTTTTTTAGAAATCCTTCAATGATGACATTAGAGGAATATTTAAAATACGAGGAACGTAAATTAATGACGCAGGATTGGCAGGAAATAATTGAGGAACAAACTACAGAAAATAGAGCCTTTGAATTACCAATAAAAATAAACAGTAAAATTTTTGAGAACTTTTTCGGATCAGATGAGATCAAAATAATTCCCGGAGGAAATTTAGAATTATCCTTAGGTTTGACCTCTTCACGAGTAGATAATCCTATGTTGCCTCTACGCCAAAGAAACCTTACGCGCTTTGACTTTAATCAAAATATTAATTTAGATATTACCGGGCAAATCGGAACGAAGCTTAAACTAAATACAAAATACAATACAGGTGCTAGTTTTGATTTTGAGAATATCTCAAAAATTGAACATACAGGAAGTGAAGATCAAATTCTTCAAAAAATTGCTTTAGGAAATGTTTCCCTCACCTTACCAACAACTTTAATTCAAGGGTCTCAAACCTTATTTGGAGCAAAAACACAGTTAAAATTTGGACGTGCTACTATTGATTTAATAGCTGCATCCTCTAAAGGCAAGCGAACGGAAATAAATGTTGCTGGAAAAGCCCAAACACAAGAAATCAACGTATTAGCTGATAACTATGATGCAAACAAGCATTATTTTTTAAATCTTTACCACCATCAAAACTATGATTTTGCAATGTCAACGCTTCCGGTTGTAAGTTCTACAACTTTTATTACACGAATAGAAGTTTGGATTACCAATCGCACAAGTGTAACTGAAAACACACGTAATATTCTTGCTTTTGCTGATTTAGGAGAATCAAGACCTGAAAATTGTCAAGGAAATCCAATTAATTTTTCTTCTAATATTCAACCAGATAACGCTGCAAATTCCTTATACGATTGGGCAGCTACACAACCATTAATTCGTGGGTTTTCTAATTCTGTTCAAGTTTTATCAAATCAAGTTACAACTCCTGGTCCCTTTAACCCTGCAATTCATTATGAAAAAGTAGAAAATGCGAAGAAACTTAGTGAAACAGAATTTACTTACAATGCACTTTTAGGATATATCTCCCTAAATACAAATCTAAATAACGATGAAGTACTTGCTGTTGCTTACGAATATACTTATAGAGGTGAAACATTTCAAGTTGGTGAATTCTCAACGGATGGCTCCAATGGTCAAGAAGCATTGATTTTAAAATTATTAAAGCCCACAATTACAAATCCGAATAATAAAATTTGGGATTTGATGATGAAAAATGTTTATTCTATTCAATCAGCACAAGTTGATCAAACTGGTTTTAGGTTAGATATTCTCTACAATAATCCTGAAACATCGGTTTTAGTACCGTTTTTTCCAATGGCTGGTGTGAACGACGAACAACTTGTTACTTTATTAGAAATGGATAAAATCAATCAAAATAATCAGCCCTTTTCAGACGGTGTATTTGATTTTTCTGCTTTTAATCAAGTTGGGAATAAAATTGAAAATGGAGGAACTATTAATAAAAAATCAGGAAGAATATTCTTTTCAACTGTTGAACCATTTGGTAAGACACTTAAACTAAAACTTCAAAATGCTGGCATAGCAGAGGCGATTATAAATAAAGTTGTCTTCTCGGAACTTTACGACTCGACTAAAACTGCAGCTCAACAAATACCGAGTAAAAATCGATTTTCATTTAAAGGACAATGCCAATCATCTATTAGTTCAGATATACCACTAAATGCTTTGAATGTTCCTCCAGGATCTGTTACTGTTACTGCTGGAGGTATAAGTTTAATTGAAGGGACTGATTATTCTGTCGACTACAATCTAGGGAGAGTCAAAATTTTAAATTCAGGTATTCTAGAGTCGAACACTCCGATAAAAGTTTCTTTGGAAAGTAATTCAGTATTTGGTTTTCAAGCGAGATCAATGATTGGAGGGCACTATCAATACCGCTTTAATGAAAATTTTAAAGTTGGAGGAACTTGGGTAAGAATGTTGGAACGACCCGTAACTCAAAAAGTAGATTTTGGAAGTGAGCCATTTAAAAATAATATTATTGGCTTAGATTTAGCCTTTAGGACAAATGTCCCATTTTTAACAAAATTAATAGATTTATTGCCGGTAATCTCTACCAATCAGATGTCGACAGTCTCATTTACTGGAGAATTTGCACATCTAATTCCAGGTCAACCAAGAGCAATAAATAAATCTGGTACTTCCTACATAGATGATTTTGAAGCAGCACAAAGTATTATTGATTTAAAATCAGTTACAGCTTGGTACCTAGCCTCTGTTCCTCAAGGGCAACCAAATCTCTTTCCGGAAGCAAGTATTAATAATTTATCTGCTGGATTTAAAAGATCTGCAATAGCTTGGTATATGATTGACCCTGTTTTTTACCAAAGTAATTCTCTCACTCCTGATCACATCAAACAAAACCCTCAAATGCTATACGATAGCAGAATGCGATTGGTTAATCAAACAGATATTTTTCCAAATTTACAGCAACAATATGGCTCTATTCCTAATCTTTCTGTCTTAGATCTTGCCTATTATCCATCTGAAAGAGGAATGTATAATTATGATACAACTGCTACTTTAAATCCTGATGGGACATTTATAAATCCTGAAAATCGTTGGGGTGGAATTATGCGTTCATTATCAACAAATGATTTTGAGCAAACAAACATAGAATTTATTCAGTTTTGGGTGCTAGATCCATTCAATGAAGATGCAGAAAATGCAAACCCAAATAGCAGCCATTCAGGAGGTGAATTATATTTTAATCTTGGTAATATTTCTGAAGATATTCTCCCAGATTCTCGTAAAAGTTACGAAAATGGTTTGCCTGCCCTATCTACTTCTTTGACAGAAAACATTGATACAACAGTATGGTCAAGGATTTCTTCCCAACAAGCAATCGTTAATGCTTTTGATAATGTCGAGGAGGCACGCTTAAATCAAGATGTGGGACTTGATGGATGGAATAGTGAAAATGAAAAAACTGCTTATTTAAATTTTGTGAATTGGGTTCAAAATAATCCTGTTTTGACAACTGCAACAAAAGATAAAATTACTAATGATGCTTCTCACGATAATTATAATTATTACCTAGATGATGATTTCGATGCGCAACAATTAGATATTCTCAAGAGATATAAGAGTTACAATGGACTAGAAGGCAACTCACCAACCACAGAATTCTCAAATAATTTAAATGGAGATGGATACCCCACTCAAGCAACAAATAGACCAGATATAGAAGATATAAACGCAGATAATAACCTCTCAGAAACTGAAAATTATTTTCAATATAAAGTTAAACTCCGTCCAAATGAAATGCAAGTTGGAAGTAATTTTATAACAAATGTTCAAACTTACCAAAACGGAAATAAAACAGAAAAATGGTACCAGTTTAAAGTTCCTTTAGCTGCTTATGAGAAAAAAATAAATGGGATTCAGGATTTTCGCTCCATTCGTTTTATGAGAATATTTTTAAAGAATTTTGATGAAGAAGTGGTTCTGCGTTTTGCTAAGCTTGAATTAATTCGTGGAGAATGGCGAGGATTTAGGCAAGATCTCACACAAGCAGGACTTAGCATTCAAACTGATCCAAATTTAACAACTTTTAATATTGGTGCCGTAAATGTTGAAGAAAACGATCAGCGATATCCTGTAAAATATGAAGTTCCACCGGGAATAACGCGTGAAATAGATCCTTCTCAAGTATATCAACGGCAAATGAATGAACAATCGTTGATGCTTGAAGTATGTAATTTACAAGATGGAGATGCGCGTGCAGCATATCGTAATGTCCAATTTGATGTTCGAACATATAAAAAATTAAAAATGTTTGTTCATGCGGAAGAAATAATTCCAAATACACTTAATAATCAAGACTTAACTCTTTTTGTGCGACTTGGGACCGATTTTGTCGAGAATTATTATGAATATGAAATGCCGATGGATGTGACAGATTGGGGTGTAACTAGTCCTGATGCTATTTGGCCTGAAAATAACAACGTAGAAATTGTATTTGATGACTTTTTAAATCTTAAGAAGGAAAGGAATACAAAAATAGAACAAGGAGCTAGTGGAATATCTTATATTGTAGAGTACAGCAAACCTGATCCTGTTAATCAAAAAAGAAAAATAAAAGTAAAAGGGAGTCCAAACCTACAAGGAATAAAAACAATAATGATTGGCGTCAGAAATCCACTTAAAAATGATCCTGATAATATTTGGAAACCCGATAATGGAGATGCAGAATGTGCGATTGTTTGGGTTAATGAATTACGGCTAACTGACTTTGTGAGTGAAGGTGGTTCTGCAGCAATTGGTCAAATGCAGGTTCAACTTGCTGATTTTGGAACAGTTGCAGCTTCAGGAAACTACTCAGGAATAAACTGGGGAAGTGTGGAAAGTAGAGTTCAAGAAAGACAAAGAAATGAAAGAATCGGAATTGACATAAATACAACCTTACAGTTGGGGCAATTTTTTGGAAAACAAACAAGATTATCTCTTCCTTTTTTCTATGGTTATTCATGGGGAGTAATCAACCCTGAATACGACCCTTTCAATCCAGATGTTAAACTAAAAGACTATGATGCAGCAACACGAAAAGAGCGAGCGAAATTAGGGCAAGATTTTAATGAACGACGCTCCTTTAATTTTACAAATGTGCGTAAAGAGTTGAAAGCGGGCAGTAAACCAAAGCTTTGGAATGTATCAAATGTTTCATTAACCTATGCTTTTTCAGAAAATTTAAAGCGAGATTTTAATACCAACTATGATAATACAAAGACATGGACAGGTTCATTAAATTATAATTACACATTTGCTAGTAAAGGAATTGAACCATTTAAAAAATGGAAGCCTGTTGAAAAGAATAAAAACTTTGCTATAATTAAAGACTTTAATCTTTTTCTATTGCCTAAAAATATTTCATTTAGCAATGAATACTCAAGAATTTTTAATCAACGGCAGATAAGAAATAACCTCGTTCCAGATTATGAATTTCAACCTGTTTACTTAAAAAGATTTGATCTAGTTAGAAACTACCAAATTGGATATGACCTTACGAAAAATATCAAAACTACGTTTTCGGCTGTTAATAAATCAATTTTTGAAGAGGGGAACCACGGAATTGATCGAAAGTTAGATCCTGAGGGTTATCGTGAATTTTTGGATACAATTCAATCACAAATAAATACTGTTGGAAGAACAATGGACTATTCTCACAATTATTCTATAAGTTACAACTTGCCCTTAGATAAAATTCCTCTACTCAGTTGGATAAGTGCAAATACAAAATATACAGGAACTTTTAATTGGCAACGTGCACCACTCGGGCAAAGTAGTTTCGGAAATATTATACAGAATAATCGTGCGATTAATATGACTGTTCAAGGAAATTTTATCAATTTATATAATAAATCTCCTTTTCTAAAGAAAGTTTTAGGTGGTAGTACAACTAGAAATAATCTAAATCCTAAAACTCCAGATGGAAAAGAGGATAAAAACAATTTAGAAAATAAAGTACCTGAGAAAATTGAGGAATATAAACCCAAGAAGCCCTTGGATCAGATGACACCGAAAGAACTAAAAATTCATGAACGGAAAAAGAAAAAATGGGAAAAGAAAAAGGAAAAAGAACTGAGAAGAAAAAGGAAAGAAAAGGAAAAAGTTCCACTCGTAAATGGTTTTCTTGCACGCATGCTTATGACAGTCAGAAATGTATCTGGAACATACGCTCTTAATGATGGTACCTTACTGCCGGGATTTAATCAAGAAACTAGTATCTTAGGAATGAATGGCAGCACAACCGAATTAGCAGGTTTTATATTTGGAAAACAAGGATATGATGCTTTTGGAAGACCAAATGGATACAATGTTGCCGATTTAGCAAGAAATAATAACTGGTTGGTTCAAAATGAAAATTTAAATACACAATTTACAACTACTCATTCTGCAAACTTAAATCTTAAGTCAACACTAGAACCTTTAAAAGATTTAATTATCAATTTAAATGTTACACGCAACTATAGTAATAATTCGAGTGCGTTTTATCGATGGAATCCTAGTGATCTTGAATTCCAAAATCAAAGTCAATTTTCAACAGAAAATCTTACTTATTCAACAATTACAATGAATTCGGCTTTTGTAAAACCAGGTGCTGAAAATAGCTCCGATGTTTTTACTCAACTCTTAGCAAATCGCATCTTGGTATCTAATCTAATTGGTGCGCAAAATCCAAATTCAAGCCTTCTCCCAAGTGGTTATAACAATGGTTACTCCGGTTCGCAGCAAGATGTTGTAGTTGGTGCTTTCTTAACTGCATATTCGGGCAATAAGATTTCGGATAGAACTATTAATCCGTTAAATAATATTCCACTGCCTAACTGGACGATAAATTACACCGGATTAACAAAATTTGAATTCACTAAAAAATTCCTGAAAAACTTTAAATTAAATCATGCTTATTCTTCAACAGTAACAGTTAGTGGTATGCAAACAAATCTAAATGCAACTCAAGATGCAAGTGGATTTTTAACTGCCCTTGATTTAAATAATAATTTTATTTCAGGAACACAAATTCAGAATGTTAGAATCTCAGAAAAATTTGGACCATTAGTTGGATTTCTTGCAACTTGGACTATTTTAGGGAAAAGTTTAACAACGAATTTTGAATATCGAAAAGAAAGGACAACAACGCTATCGTTGAATAATAATCAAGTTACTGAAGTTCTAGGAAAAGATGTTGTAATTGGTACAGTATTGACATTTCCTAAATTAAAATTACCCTTTGAAGGTATTAAGAAAAGTGACTTAATCATAAATATTAATTTTTCGTTTAGAGATAATATAATTGTAGTGAGAAAAATTATTGAAAATACAAATCAGGCAACACAAGGTCAAAAAGTTATAAGCTTTAAGTTTGATGCAAACTACAAGTTAACCGACCATTTGAACGCAATTTTTTATTATGAGCAGCAATTAAATACTCCCAAAGTGCAAACAAGTTTTCCAACTGGAAATCTTAAAACAGGTATTACAATTCGCTATGATCTCAACGGTTTGAAATAATGCAAATAAGAGCAGCAAAACCTGGAGATGAACAGGCTATTTTTTCCTTAATTAAAGAACTAGCCCTTTATGAAAAAGCCCCCGAACAAGTTAGTAATTCGGCAGAGCAACTAAGTCAAGACTTATTTAAATCTTTTATTTGTGAAGCTATTGTTGCTGAGGAAAATACAGAGATAGCAGGATTTGCACTCTTTTATACTGCTTATTCTACTTGGAAAGGAAAGATACTCTACCTTGAGGATTTTTATGTTAAAGAAAATCATCGTAATAAAGGTATTGGCAACATGCTTTTCGAAAAAGTTGTAGAAATTGCAAAAGATAAAAAAGTAAAAAGAATGGATTGGCAAGTTCTAGAATGGAATGCCTTAGCCTTGGGGTTTTATGAAAAAAAAGAAGCAGAACTAAGCTCTGAATGGGTAAATGGTAGACTCTATTTTGATTAATCAAGCTAAATAATCACCTCTTAAAATTTTTAAAAAAAACGACTGCTTTTTAATCATTAACTATATATATATGTTCAAATATTCGACAGAACATAAAAAATATTCGCGTAGAATCAAAAAACGTTCATCTTCAATAACTTAGATAAAAAGATTACATATATTTATTCTACTAAAAAGGATATAACAGAATTCTTCTTATGTAAATTATGTTGACAGCTGTTTGGAGAGGCAGTTTTATTTCTAGTTTGATAATTTTAATTATTTAAGTCAACGGTATAATTTTCATAAGAAGACTCTGTTCCTTTACTTAAAATGCAGCACCTAGACTTATTAGTCTATTTTTATAAAAAAGCTTCTGTTCACCACAGAAGTTTTTTTCATTTAAATCAAAACCATTTTCTCAATAAAGTATTCAGCTTCATTAAGATAGTTTGTATACTGTAAGTGAATAAAATAAACACCTGATTTATAAGGCAGGTTAAAGTAATAGCTTGAGCTATTTTCAACTTCTATTTCCTCAAGTAGCTTTCCATTCGCATCAAAAAGTTGAAAGGAAAACCTATTTATGCTACTTGGAATATTAATAAAGACTGATTCAGCTTGATAACAAGGATTGGGTGAAAGAGTAAAACCTGAAGAGGGTGGTGATTTAAGAAATCTTGTACGATCAAAATCAAATAAAAATAAGCCATTTTTCCTATCTGAAATAATAATTCGCTCACTAGAATATAAAGCATAAATACCCCAAGCTCCCCACATAGAAAATGTCTCCCCTGAAATATCAGAATAAGTATCGAATGCAGCAATTTCAGAAGGAACAGCTGTTCTTAGGTCAAAAATTCGCAAACCATCATTGTAATAAGCTACAAAAGCAAAATCATTTGTGATTTGAATATTGTGAGGTGTTTTAGGGAAACTCTTAGCACTTGATTCAAATAGATTTTCAATTGTTAAAGAATAATCTTGATTTAAGCTGCATTTCTTGATGCGTAAACCTGCATTTTCATCTGCGAAAACATAGGTCGAATTATCAGGACTTAGCCAACCTTGATGATTATAACCTTGATCAGAATAGACTTCAAGAGTACTAAGTAATTGTGGCTGATTTGCCTGTGAAAAATCGTATATGCGAAGACCTTCATAGCCACAGTTTAAAATTGCTAAATTATCACGAACAAAAATATCATGAACCTCATCGATATCAGAAGGGCCAGACCAAAGAAGTAAAGGATTAACTGGGTCTGCTAGTGAAAAAACACGCAAGGGAATTAATGATTGATCTAAACCATTAACAATTGGCTTTACAGAACATAAATAAAGCAGTGCATTTGTCGTATCAATAAAAAGATTGTGTGTTTTTCCAAACAAATTGTTTTGTAAGTCATTTACTAAATGAACAGAATCAGGCAAATAAGATAAATCTATTATTTGCAAACTACTTAATCCCTCATCACCAACTGCGAAAGCATATTGACGATAAGTTTTATACTCTCGAGTTATTGCTTGTGAAGAAACATAACGCCCAGGAATGAAATCTATAAAATTTAATTTATCGTTAAGGGTTAACTCAAAAAAATGAGCGCCTTCAGTTGAACCAAGAATTGCATATTCTTTGGAATTTCTCTCAAAACCCCAACAACTTGAGTAACGAACATTACTTGAATTTGTAAAGAGTGTATCTGATTTCCAAACATCCAAAAGTGAAATATTCTGAATGTACTGACTTTCAACAAAGAAAGGAAACAAACAAAAAAAGATTGGTAAAAACCTCATCATCGAAGTTATTTATTTTTTGAGTTGAAAACTATTCTTCAAAGCAAAAAGCGAGAGCGGTTTTACAAATTAAATTTTGCCTTTACTTTGTCGACAAAATCTAATTTTTCCCATGTAAATAACTCTACCTCTTTGGAAATCACTGTGCCATCTGGCGACTTGAAATGCTTTGTAACAATTTCATTTTTACGTCCCATGTGTCCATACGCAGCAGTTTCCTGGTAAATGGGATTTCTTAATTTTAATCTTTGCTCAATAAAGTAGGGGCGCATATCAAATATTTCGCTAATTTTTTCAGCAATTTCACCATCACTTAAGCCAATTTTTGAAGTCCCATACGTATCAACAAAAAGACCACAGGGTTTAGCAACACCAATTGCATAGGAAACTTGAACTAAAATTTCATCGCACAAACCAGCAGCTACAACATTTTTAGCAATATGACGTGTTGCATAAGCTCCAGAACGGTCAACTTTTGAAGGGTCTTTTCCTGAAAATGCTCCACCACCGTGCGCTCCTTTTCCACCATAAGTATCAACGATTATTTTTCGACCTGTTAATCCTGTATCTCCGTGTGGACCTCCGATTACAAATTTACCAGTAGGATTAATATGAAATGTTATTTCGTTATTAAATAGCGCTTGAAGTTCAGGTTTTAATTTCGCTTTAACACGCGGAATGACAATTTCTATCATATCCTTTTTTATTTTAGCAAGCATTGTTGCTTCTTCATCAAAATCGTCATGCTGCGTTGAAACAACAATCGTATCGATGCGTTGAGGAATGTTGGCGTCTGAATATTCAATTGTTACTTGAGACTTTGCATCTGGTCGAAGATAGGGTATTAAACTCGATTCATTATTGCGAATCTCAGATACCTCCTGCAAAATTTTATGCGCCAAATCTAAAGCTAAAGGCATATAATTATCAGTTTCCTTTGTTGCATAACCAAACATCATTCCTTGATCTCCTGCACCTTGATCTTCAGGATTGCTTCTCTCGACTCCTTGATTAATATCTGAAGATTGCTCGTGAATTGCAGAAAAAATACCACAAGAATTTGCATCAAACATATATTCTGACTTTGTATACCCAATTCTACGAATTGTTTCTCTTGCGATAGCTTGCACATCGAGATATGATTTTGACTTTACTTCACCAGCCAAAACAACCTGTCCAGTGGTAACAAGTGTTTCACATGCAACTTTTGATGTTGTATCAAAAGCCATGAAATGATCAATTAATGCGTCAGAAATTTGATCTGCAACTTTATCTGGGTGACCTTCAGAAACAGATTCAGAAGTGAAAAGATATGCCATTGTTATTTTTTTAAGGTATAAAGATACAACTATTCAACTTGTTGTATAATGGTTTATTAGCACTTTTAAAAAAAAGTTTGCTTTCTTTTCACCATTTGTCTTAGAAGCGGGTTAGGCCGATAGCGATCTTCCCCATATTCATCAAATAAGACCTGCAACTGATTTAAGATATTTTCCAATCCTATTTCATCAGCCCATGCTAACAATCCCTTTGGATAATTAACCCCTTTGGTCATTGCTAAATCAACATCTTCTTTCGATGCAACCTGCATAAAAACGGCATCAATTGCCTCATTTATTAACATAAGCAGAATTCGATGAAAGATTTTTAATCCTAAATCATTATTCAAAGTAGGTTCAGGTGAAAGTGCTCCCGAAGAATAATCGTAAAATCCTCTACCAGATTTTCTGCCAAAAAACCCAGCTTCTTTCAATCTTTTTTGAGTAAATGAGGGTTTAAAACGCGAATCGAAATAAAAAGCACTGAAAACTGATTCTGTAACAGCATAATTTACATCATTTCCGATATAATCCATTAAAGCAAAAGGTCCCATTTTAAATCCTCCAAAATTTGTCATGGCCCAATCTATCGTTGCAAAATCTGCAATTCCCTCGTCATAAATCCGCAAGGCCTCACCATAAAATGGGCGAGCAACTCTATTTACAATAAAGCCCGGAGTATCCTTGCAAACCACAGTAATTTTTTTCCAACTTTGAATTAATTCAAGGGTGGAATTTAAGTAATTGGGCGCTGTTTGTACCGCGGGAATTATTTCAACAAGAGGCATTAATGGTGCAGGATTGAAAAAATGAATTCCGATTACACGACTTGGATTCTTCAGTACAGAGCCAATTGATGCAATAGACAATGAAGAAGTATTACTCGCCAATATACAATCTGAGGATACAATTTCTTCAAGTGCTGCAAAAACGGTGTGCTTTATTGTCAAATCCTCTAAAATAGCTTCTATTATTAGTTGACAAGGAGCAAAAGACTGTAGTTCAGAAGAATATGTTATACGAGATTCTATCGCAGACTTGTCAGAAATAGAAATTTTTTCTTTTTCAATTAACTTTGATAAAATCAAAGAAAGATTAGATTTAGCCAGATCTAATTGTGATTGATTTACATCAACTAGAATAACTTGATTCCCATTTTGTGCAGCGACTTGAGCTATACCTGCGCCCATTGTTCCAGCTCCTAAAACACCTATTATTTGCTTCATATTATCTTCCCTTGAATTGTGGTGATCTTTTCTGCAAAAAAGCATTCACACCTTCCGCAAAATCATCTGTTTCTCCTGCTTGAGTTTGTAATTTTTCTTCGAGTTCTAGTTGATCTTCTAAAGAATTAAACAAGCCGAGATTGACTGCTTTTTTTGTTAAGCCCAAACCCCTTGTTGGCATCATGGCAAGTTGCTCTGAAAATCGAGTAATTTCTGAAGAAAAATCATCATCATCAATAACTTTATAAATCATATTTAATTTTTCTGCCTCTTCTGCTGAAACTTTATCTCCTGTCATCATTAAAGCAAGTGCTTTTTGCATACCAATTAAGCGCGGTAAAAAAAATGTTCCACCTGAATCAGGAATTAATCCAATTTTTGAAAAAGCCTGAATGAAGGAAGCAGATTTTTTAGCAAAAGTAATGTCGCAAGCCAAGGCAATATTTGCGCCTGCGCCAGCAGCAACTCCATTTACAGCAGCGATGACTGGTTTTTCAATTTCGCGAATTTTAAGAATAATTGGGTTGTAATGATCGCGCACAATTGATGTTAAAGTTGGCCCTTCATTATCAGTTGCTTCCCCTAAATCTTGACCAGCAGAAAAAGCTTTTCCCTCACCAGTTATTACGATAACTCTAACTGAATCATCTTTTGAGCAAGCATCGAGGGTAGCTTGCAGTTGAAAAGCCATTGTTTGATTGAAGGAATTATAAACACTTGGTCTATTTAAGGTTATTGTGCAAACTCCATTAGCATCTGATCTTACAATTTCCATAATAATTGTTTATAGTACAAAAATAAAAAGGTCCATGAAATAGGCGACTATTTACGTGAATAAATATCATTCATTTTTTGAATGCGCTCATGAACTTGCTTACGCAACGATAATGGCGCTATAATTTCTACTTCTCCGCCATAGCCCAACAAATTGCGAATAAATTCTTCAGATACCAAAATTGTAAGTTCAAAAGTAGTTTGATCTTGATTTTCCGAGATGATTTTCTGGGACTTATGAAAGGGCTGCGACGCTATGTATTTTGCTGCAATACTGTTTGCAATTAGACTAATTTTTTCTGCTTTACCTCGGTAAGTTGTAATTCCAATTGTATCTTGAAAAAAAGACTCCGTATCAAAATTTTCAGGAAAAAACGCCTCGTCTTCCAAGACAATTGGGTCTTGCATTCTATCTAAGGCATAAGTAACTACATCATTTTTTGATTTATCAAAAGAAATTAGGTACCAACGATTTCTGTACTCTTTTAATAAAAGTGGCGAAACTTTTCGAGGTTTTTCAATTCCTTTGATGAAACTAGCATAGGTAAACCAAATCATTTTTTTTGTGCGAATTCCTTCTAAGATAATCGGTAAAAATTCATTTCCCCCAACAGAAAAAACGGATTCAAATTGTACAAACCGATTAATTTCGTCATCTTCAGAATTACTCCCAATAGAAACACGATCAACTATTTTATCAATTGCATTACCAAATTGCTGAAAAAAAGGAACCTCACGAAATTGCTGCAGTGTATTAACCGCAAATTTAATTGAACTCAATTCATCTTCGGTTAGAGGAATATCATTGATGCTAAAATGAGGGTCATCGTAAAAGTATCCGTTATTTCGTTTACTATATTTAATTGGCGCATCGTGTTCCATTTTCATAGAAAACATGTCTTTTTCAATAGTTGAATCACATATATTATCGCCATAAGTCGCACCGTAGAGGGCTTCCTCACACGATTCTCTCATAGCTTGTTTTGATGGAAAAGGTTTGTATTTATTTCGCAACATGCGATCAATTATGCGGTAGCGGATAAGTGCATTTTTGATATGAGGCATCTTATTTACCTATAGCTTTATTTTCGTAACCAAATAACTCGAAAAACTTAATTGCCTTTACAACTTGATAGGGAACATCTTCTTCCCAACTTGTGCCGCCAGACTTTATCTTGCTCAAAACATCATCAGACATTATGTGAAGATAATTTTTATCGTATTCTAAAATAGGTGCAATCTTATCATTATCGATCATATATTTCAATAATCCTCTTAAATTATCTGGGATTCTAATCGTGTCAATGTCATACAAAGATCCATCATCAACATTAATTGCTGGATAAAGAAAAAGTTTTACTTTATGTCCAAATCCACGACCAAATGCTTCAAATAAGCCACCAGGTAAGTTATCGTAATACCTTTCATCGAATATTGCCTGAAGATTGTAAACGCCTAAAATCAAACCCATTAAATTTCCTTTTCCTATTGTAGATAAATATTCCAGCATTTTATAATGCTTGAGATAATTTGAAATCATTACCGTATAACCCAAAGAACTTAATAAATCTACACGGTCTACAAAATCCTTATCTGATATTTTTCCGTCAGCGGTCAAATCTTTTAAGGTAAATTCTAAAATGAGTTCTACATTCTCTGCCTTAACACTTTTCTCTTTTAAAAATTCAAGACGGCCTTTTTCAATCATGTCGATGTGCACGTTTGTAACTGGGCGAAACCGACCTCGCATGAGTAAAATATTCTTTTTGTATAATGCAGTAGAGGGTTGAAGAACATTCTTTGCTAAATCAAATAGTGTAGCGTCTGTAATTCCTCTTCGTACCAGGTTTAATGCTAACATTCGATTATCAACATTTTCAAAATCTGGTCCTGAAACACTTAACATGTCAATTTCCATTCTATCTCTGGGGAGACGGTGAACAAGTGAATCCAAAAAACTATCAATTCCTTCTTCATAAAAAAAGCTAGTATAAATAAGATTTACGCCTAAAATTCCAAGTGCTTCTTGTTGTGCTTTATGACTATTGTCATGCATCCGAATGTGTAAAATAATATCATTTACTGGTCCGCCCAAATGCATTTGAAAACGAATTCCAACCCAACCTTGTCCCTGATTTGTTTTATGGTAATTTAAAGACTCAACTGTATTACAAAATGCAAAAAAGCGGGCTTCTTTCTTTTTATTAGGAAGAATTTCACTTATGTGATTATATTCTGTTTCCAACATTGTGATCAAACGCTCCTCGGAAACATAACGTGCAGCGGTTCCATATAATGAGTCGGAAACTTTCATGTCATAAGCAGATTGCGTAAAAGCAATGGTCCCTGAACTTCCTCCGGCTTTAAAAAAATTTGCTGCAACTTCTTGCCCTGCTCCAATTTCGGCAAAACAACCATAAATATCTGGCTTTAAATTTATTTTTAAGGCCTTATCTTCTGTTGTTAAACGAGTTTCCTCCATAATTTCTTAATTTGGATCAGAAAATTTAGGGTTGTTAATGAAATTATAATCTGTTAATGTTAACAAAAATTTCTTAAGTAATAATTTTTCACTGGCATCTAATTGTACACCACCTTGACTGCCGAATTCAATGAGAGGGTCTATTGTGGGACTCATATGAATACCACTTGAGTAAAACTCAATAACCTCATCTAAGTTTGCAAAACGTCCATCGTGCATATAAGGAGCGGAAAGTTCAATATTTCTTAAAGTTGGAACTTTAAATTTATAATTATCATTAGCATTATTCGTAACACTGGCTCTTCCTAAATCGTTGATAGCAGATGCCACTAATCCATTATTACTAAACTTTTTTACACGCATCAGAGGACCATTATGACAATGAAAGCAATCTGCACCGTTCAAACTTTTAAATAAATCGTAACCAGCCCATTCTTCATTGCTAATTGATTGAAAAATAGTTTGCTCATTTGTATTTAAGGCTAAACTATTTTCATATTTATACATTACATCAAATTTAGACTCGCCAGAAATCATTGTTCTTACAAATTGAGCTATTGCCTTAGCAACTTTAATAGAATCAATGCCTTCCTCTCCAAATGCTCTAAAAAATCTATTTCGATAAGTAATATCTAAGTTAAGTTTAGCAGCTGTTGCTTTCCATGATTGGTGCATTTCAATGGGATTTGGCACAGGTTCTAAAATTTGTTTTTCTAAACTTGATGCTCGTCCATCCCAAAAGAAAAAATCTTCCCAGCCTAAATTGACTAAAGCCATAGAATGACGAGTTCCTTCAATTCCATCAATTCCTGTAGAATAAACATTAGGATCTGAAAATGCTCCATTTGGAACATGACACGTTGCACAATTCATGGTATTGTCACCACTCAATCTTTTTTCATAAAAAAGAAAGCGGCCAAGTTCTACTCCCTCAGCAGTCATTGGATTATCTTGCGGAATAAGCATATCAGGGAAATGAGAAGGAATTTCTAGTAAGTATGGAGTAGCCTGAAAATTATTTTTATCTTTTTTACAAGAAACTAGACTAGTTGCAATAATAAAGAGGAAAATATAGAGCTTCATTAATTTGGCTGAAATGCTTGTTTAAAATTCTGAACAACTATCTCTGAAAGTGCTTCTTGTCCAGCTCCGGAATGTGTTAAAAAGTCCGTTTTTAAGTCAATAGGTTGACTTGGATTTTGAAGGAATGAAAGTAAATCTAATTTAAAAGGGAGAATAAATTCATTTGCTGAAGGATTTTGCCATGATAAATTGCTAAAAGAGAAATCACTCAAATAAGAATCTGTTCCAATATGAAAACTAAAACTATGATCTAAAGAATTATTACCATCGGGAATTGTATCTACTTTTCCCTCAATACTAAAAAAAATATACCCCGTATTCCAACCCCAATGCATTGTACCAGCATTACTAATATTCAGTGGGCTCTCATTAGGAAATGCAGAAGGGTCTAAATGATTAAGAGTTCCGTCTACACCTATAAAACCTTGTAGAGCGGAAAATTTTGTGGGATCTCCTATTTTTCTGAAAGCAAGCAAACCATTTTCGCGAAAATCAAAAATCGTCGCATCTGTTAAAGTTGAAGAACCATTTTTTAATTGTGTAATGTAAAATTTTAAAACCGTAAATTTTACTTTATAACCTTCAGGTGAAGTGTAAATTGAATCTAGAAACAGATTATTGGATCCAAATTTAGGCTGAACTGTTAAATTTAAATAATTATCAACTTGGGGAATAGGATTTTCCTTTTTTTTACAAGAAAAGAAAGTAAACGCAAGAAAAATTAATATTAATAGTCGATTCATAAAACAAAATTAAGTTAAAAAGATGATTAATTCCTATATTTAACAATTAAAAACACTTTCTGTTTCCTATGTTAAAAATTAACCGTGAGGAATTTCCTTTGTCCATTTTAAATGCTTCGGCAGGTAGTGGAAAAACACATCAATTAGTTTTGGAATACTTGAGTATCTTGCTCGGAGATCATGGTTCAAAACAGAAATATAAGTCGATTGTGGCTATGACTTTTACAAACAAAGCTGCAATGGAGATGAAAACTCGGATTATTGATACTTTAGATGGCATTGTTCATTTTGATGGAAGTCAAGAGAAAATAAAATCAATGATCAATCCATTACTAGAACTTTGTAAAATAGATCTCACAAAATTGCAGTCAAGATGTGCAAAAGCACTCGGTGAAATTTTACATGGATACGAAGACTTCCACGTTTCAACAATTGATAAATTTAACCTCCGTCTTATTCGGTCTTTTAGTCGTGATTTAGATATTCCCAGTGATTTTGAAGTGATTCTAAATGAGCAACAAATTATAGAGGAAGTTGTCGAGCTTTTAATGAGTAAACTGGGGCAAGCAGGTTCCGAACACCTTACAAAATTAATGACATCCTACGCAAAGACTAATCTTGATGAAGGGGAAAGCTGGAATTTCAAAGGACAATTAGTTTCTTTTGCTCTGATTTTAAGTTCAGAACGCAATCAAGTAAATGTTGCGAAATTAATGGAACTTGAGCTTACGGATGAAACATACAATGAATTAAAAGCTGAAATTGAATTTAGTGAGCAGCGATTTATAAAAGAAGCAGATGAAACTGCAAAGTTCTTTCTTTTCCTTAATTTAATAGAAGATCAATTACCAGGAAAAGGCAGAAGCTATAATAGTATTATTCAACTTTCAGGTTTAAAAGAATTTCCAGATAGCAAAGATAACAAGCAACTTTTTACCAATACAATTCTAAAATATTGCAGCGAACCCTCAGGTAAAAAGGATTTTCCCTTGGAGTTAAGAGAAAAACTACTCTCTCTTAATACTCTTTTCCTAGAACTTCAACCTCAGATACTTTTACTGAGAAAATTTAGATCAAACTTTTATAATATTGCATTATTACAATTTGTTGCTGAGGCATTAAATGACTTGAAAAATAGCGAGCAAATTATTAGAATTTCAGAATTTAATAAATTGATTGGTTCACTTGTACAAGACGAAGATGCACCATATATCTACGAGCGATTAGGGACACGATTGGAGCATTTCTTACTCGACGAATTTCAAGATACCTCAAGACTTCAGTGGTTAAACCTCATCCCCTTAGTTCATGAATCTATTTCCAATAAACGAAAAAATCTTATTGTTGGAGATGCAAAGCAATCAATTTACCGATTCAATAATGGAATTGCAGATCAATTTATTGCCTTACCCGAAATTTACAACCCTGAAAATAATGCGAGATTAACTAAAACCTCTAAGTATTTTAATGCCCTTGGTGTCAAACAAGACATACTAAATAATTATCGATCAGCGAGTGAAATTGTCAACTTTAACAATACTTTATTTACAAATTTACATGATTTTCTGAAGGAAAATGCGCAACGATATTATGCTACAGTGTGTCAAAATCCACAATCAAAAAAACAAGGATTTGTTGAAATAATATCACTTCAACAAGAAATTAAATTAGAATATTTAGTTGACGAAATTGTTGCGCGAATTGAAAAATGTAAAGAAGATGGTTTTTCCTTCGGAGACATCTGTATATTAACTGAAAAAAATGACACCGGCAATTTTTTTGCGCGAGCGCTAACAGATCTAAAATACAAAGTGGTTTCTCTTGATTCACTTTTAATTTCTGGAGATGCTAAAGTTCAGTTAATGGTGTCTTATTTTAAAAGACGAGCTCGGCCATCACAAGAAACGGAGGCTAGAAGATTTGCAGAACTGTATTTTAGAATTGCAAAAAAGGGGAGCACAGAAAAATACCTATCCTACTTTGAAAGTATTATTGATAGCAGTGGAAAAATAAGGCGAATCTTTAAAGACAAACTTTTCTTGTGTGAGCATTTTGGAAGTGAAGAAGAATTTTACACTCCCTATGAAAATCTCTATGATTTATGCTTAAAGTTTTTAAAAATGATGGATTGGCAAGAAACGCAAGAACCATATGTTCATCATTTTATTGATGTTGTTTTTAATTACCAAATTTCAAGGCAAGCAGATATTGGCTTCTTCCTAGAATATTATAAAGATAATAAAGCAAAAATAGCGTTGCAAATGCCCGAAGCAGATGCAGCAATTAAAATAATGACCGTTCACAAATCAAAAGGGCTTGAGTTTCCTGTAGTCATCATTCCAAAATTAGACTTTAGTACTTCGATTCATAAAAACTCAAAATTCCTGGTTGAAGCTAGTGGTAAATTAATTTATGGTAATGCAAGCTCCAAAAGTATTATTCCTGAAATTGCAGCTTTTAGTCTAAACGAGGAAGAGCTTACATTTCTTGATAAACTTAACCTAGCTTATGTTGGCTTGACAAGGCCAATTGAGCGACTCTACGCATTGAATTATTTTAAAAAAAATCAATTAGGAAGCGTTTTGCACCTAGCTTTAGAAAAAATGAATTGTACAAGTCTAGAAAATGGAGCCCTAAGATACCTTGCAGGGGAAGAAAAGAAAAGAGAGAATCAAGAAGAAAAAAAAGAAGAGTTTTTCTACCTTCCACTTGAATTAAAAGATCGCTTATGGTATCCCGATATTGTTTTCAAAAAACAAAAAAGAGAGGGTGAACAATTAGAAGAGCAGCTATTTGGAAATTATTTCCACTTGTTGATGTCAAAGTGCGAAACTATTGACTCTCTAGAAATAACAATTGAGAATTTAATAACAAAAGGTGAAATTGACAGTGCATTTAGTGGAAAATTAATAGCTACTGCACGAACATTTTTTGAGCACTCTAAGAAAATCCATTTGTTTGAGGGAGCAATTGAAATCATTAATGAAGAGTTGATTTTGTTTGCAGAAGGTTTATCTAAACGGCCAGATAAAATTATTGTTAAGGCAGATGAAATAATAATTTTAGATTTTAAAACTGGGAAAGAAAATAAAGAGCACCAACTGCAACTAGAAACATACCAAACTATCGTTGAAAGTATGTATGAGCGAAAAGCCAGAATTTTTATTTATTATTCTGAAATAGATGAATTAATAGAAGTCTAATTTACAAGCTTTGATGCAGAATTTTTCTCTATTGTCATCTTCAAAAATTTAAAAATAATCGGATGGGGAATATCGCGGGTAGATGAGATTTGGGGGCAGAAAGCACATGCTAAAAAAAACGGATGATTCACTAAACAAATAATTTCAGGATCATCAAATTGATTTAATCCAAGAATTTCAATAAATTCTCCTTTTAATTGTTCAATCAATTGTGGGTATAAACTAAAACGAGAAGAAGTTAATTCAATCGAACTAAAATTCTCATACATTTTTTGATATTCGCTTGTTTGTGGAAAAATACTCACCCTCTCAAATTGACTTCCAGCTACTAAATTTTCAGAAATTAATTTTTCTCCTTGAGTATTTAATTGATTAATAGCAACTAAAAATTCAATAAATAACTTAAATGATTCCCCTGTAATTAATATTGGAATTGATTTCTCAATTAGTATTTTAAAAATCCCATTGAGGAAAAATATATTTTGAAAAGGACCAGGAGCAATCCAAATACCATCAAATTGATCAAAATATACTGGCTTATTCTTAACTGCCTCATTTACTTTAATCCAATAATAATTGATTTCTACTTCTAATAACTCTAGGGAATGGTCAAGTGATAAATTTGTAGCATGGTGAGAATTATATGTAAAATTATAATCACCAATTATAGCTATTTTGAGTGAATCACTCATTTCAGAAAAAGTAAATTAGTAGCTCTTAGCGTTTGAACCAAGCGGTATATTTTGCAGTATTTATCGTTATCGATTCATCTAATAAAGTTTGAGGATTAATTCTCCAAACCTTACAAGAAAACTCACACAAAAATAAAGAATAGTCGCCTGTGTTATCAGAATCTTGATCTAAAATCGTGAACTCTGCAAACTGATTAATATCAGATTCACGAGAAATCCAAGAAACACCATTATTATCAATGTATTCAACTTCAACACCTAACATAGAGGGCAAAGTAGATAAAGAAGAATAATTTTTGAATACTAAAGGGGCATTTGAGTTATTTGTATGGAAATTATTAAACATCGATAAGGTAGGTTCAATATTTGATGCTGCGTCCCATGTTAATGATCCAAAAGTTAGAATAATAGCTTGTTCAGAGTAAAAAGAAGACATTTCTGATTCAAAATTTTTCCTTGATAATTGAGGAGAAGGAAGATAAATAGAAGATGTATTTGTATATGACTTGTAACCGTCAACATTTTGCGTCCATTCTACATCAGTACCATTTATAACAGCCTCGAAGCTAGAATTTAAATCTACTGTAGCAATTGGAGGAGGAATTACTTCGTGTTTTATACAGGAATTCATCATGAAACCTAAAAATATTGTTGCAACAAAACCTAAAAATAACTTCATAATAATAAGACTTAAGTAAAATAATCTATCAAATTTAATTCTATTAACGTTAAAAAACAAAAAAAGATGGCTTAAAGCAGAAATAATGGTATTTTGCTACCTAAGAAATTTATCTTTCCCTTCTATTTTAATAAATTTTCTATTGCATGCCAAGAATCTTCTGTCCCAACAAAACAGCCATTTAAAACAAGTTGATGAACTTCATCTTCCTTAAAATTGACAAGCTTTTTTTTTCCTTTATGAACTTTGAATTTCTCTGGATATGTAAGAATTTCATCAATTTTTTTTGGTAATTCATACCCAGAGTTACTTACTTGAATGTGAATACTATTAATCCACTCTTTGTCTATTTTAAAAAACGACAAGATATCTTCCCCATAAAATTCAAGATAGCTTATTTTTCCATAGACCTTTAAAAGAACAGTATCGCTAAAAACTTCTACAAGCGCAGAGACTTTTTCTGGAGCTTCCTTGTTTAAACTGCGCCATTCTTCATCGTGTATATGATTAATTATAAGGAATTCCTTGAATTCTTTTTCCAAAGATGTTAATTCTTCAAAATTTAATTTTCGAAAGCGCACGGATAGTTTATTTTACAAGCTTTACCTCAAAGGAGATATCCAAAACCTCATCAATTAATTTTTGAGTAATTCCTTGTTCTAATATAAATTTATATTTTCCACGAGATGGTACTTTTCTTCTTTTAAAAATTAAGGTATGCTGAACTATTGAGCCCGTTTTTTTTCCAATCCAAGAGCCGTCTGGATAACACGTTTTTATCTCAAAAGGTTCCCGAACTGGAGATCCGTTTGGAGGTGTCGTATTTAAAAAAATCCACAGATTATTGTATTTGTAAGAAGTAGTAGTTCTGAGCGTAACAATAAAATCATATAAGAGATTAGTGTCTTTTATATCAACAATAAATTTGGGTTTAACACTTCTTGACCAAGAATTATTTTTGAAAGAATATGATTTAGTGAAAAACGGAGCTTCATCACACGAAAAAAGAGATAAAAGTAATATACAAATGAAAAGACTACGCATTATTTCCTTTTGAAGAATTATTTGGCTTGTTCGTATTTTGATTGCCCCTGTATTGTTTATTCCTATTCTGATTAGAATTTGGATTTTTCTTGAAATTTTTCTCAAAGCGTGTCAAGCTATCTTGACCAACAACATTGGAATACCCCAACTCTACAATTTTCTCAATTTTAACAAATTCCAATAAATCCTTAGGGTTAACTCCCTCTTTGTTCATTTTTATAATTTCCTTAACTCTTTCTGGACTCAAAGCAATTAATCCTGTTTCTCCGCGATATCCATACCACAATAAGCGTTTAAAAACATCTGTTTTAAAGTGAAATGCTTCACCTTTTTCTGTTTGTAATTTAGTTTCTGTTTTAGGAAATGATTTTATTGCATCTAAGTACATATCTAACTCATAATTGAGGCAGCATTTTAATTTTCCACATTGTCCTGCTAATTTTTGAGGATTCAATGATAATTGCTGATAACGAGCTGCCGAAGTAGAAACTGTACGAAAATCAGTAAGCCATGTAGTACAACACAATTCTCTTCCACATGAGCCAATACCACCTAATCTGGCAGCTTCTTGCCGAGATCCAATCTGTCGCATTTCAATACGCACTTTGAATTCGGAGGCCATGTCTTTTATTAATTGTCGAAAATCAATTCTGCCTTCTGCAGTGTAATAAAATGTTGCTTTACTTAAATCTCCTTGGTATTCTACATCAGAAATTTTCATTTGCATTTTTAAATTTAATGCAAGTGTTCGTGAGGTATACATCAAATCTTTTTCCAAAGAACGTCCTTTAATCCACAAATCAATTTCTGTCTGATTAGCAATTCTTAGTATTTTTCGAATATCAAAAGGCTTCAAAGTTGGCTCCTTTTTTAAAACTTGAATTCTTGCTAATTCTCCCACTACGGATACAACACCAATATCATATCCTGGAGAAGATTCGACAACTACAATATCGCCAGCATGCAAGCTTAAATTAGAAGTGTTTCTATGAAAGTTTTTTCTTGAGTTTTTAAACCTAACCTCTACGATATCATATGCTTGTTGACCAGCTGGTAAAGAAATGTTAGCAAGCCAGTCATATACTTCTAATTTATTACACCCTCCACTACTACAATTGCCATTGTTTTTACATCCTCTTGGAGTTCCACCACTACTAGTACCACACGACTCACATCCCATTTTTTGAAATAATTTAAGTGTAAAGTTACAAAAAATTCATACAGAAAATTGAACTGTTATGCCTGATGAATAAATCGCATAACCTGAAAACAAAGTTGCGTAAATAAAATTTTCGAATTGGCATTTCTTTCTAAATGATAGTAAGCATCATCGAAAGTGCTTATAAATTCTCGGATATTATTGCCAGAAATAAAGGGTGCAAATTTCACAAGAAATTCTTCTTCTTCTCGAGATACTCTCATCATGCTCTCTCCAATATAATTACTTATATTACTTTGACGAAACATGTGAAGCGCATAAATTAGAAAAAGTTTTTGCGTCTCTTTCCCTTCTACACTTATTTTTTCCGCCCAATCCATCATTGCGATTACATCTTTTTTATAACATACGCGCATCAGCACCATAAATAAATCAACATAAATAGATTGATTTACTGAAGCCTCCATAAATTCTTTTGCAAGCAATAAATTGCCCTCTGCAAATGATGCAATAGAATCTGCTTGAACTGAAGTCAATTGATTTTTTTCTTGCAAGTATAAACTCAATAATGCTAACTCAATTTTTGGAATACGAATTTTCTGTGTGCGCGATTGAATTGTGAGCAATAAATTATCTGGTTTATCTGAAACCAACAAAAATAAAGTTTGTGCTGGTGGCTCTTCTAAAATTTTAAGAAGTTTGTTAGAACAAGCCGGATTCATTTCTTCAGGATTCCAAATCAACATGATTTTGTAACTGCCTTCAAAAGATTTTAAACTTAATTTTCTAAGAATTTCTTTACTCTCATCGACTTTAATTACCGCTTTGCGTTCCTTGACATCTATTTTTTTTGTCCAATCTACTAAATTAATATAGGGATTCTCTCTTATTTGTTCACGCCAATCGGAAATAAAATCATCGGAAATTGATGGTTTATTTGAATTTTCATTCGGCACAATTGGAAATGCAAAATGCAAATCTGGGTGCTGAAGTTTTTCTACTTTTTGACAGGATGCACATTCTCCGCAACTATCATCTGTTTGTTTTTGCTCGCAGAATAAAAATTGAATATATGCCAAAGCAAGAGGTAGTGTGCCAAAACCAGCTTGTCCACCAAACAATTGTGCATGACTAATTTTATCGGCTAATACTGCGCGAATAAGGTCACTTTTTAGTTTTTGTTGCCCAATTACTTCTTTAAATCTCACAATCAAAATTAAGGGTAATTTACCAAATAAAGAGATAAAATAAAATTGAGTGTTCGCTTTCTTACCACCAATATTTAAAATTATAATCCTAATGAAAATCCCAAATTCAGCTAATATTTTCATTTTGCCATTCTTTTTCCTTGATGAAAAAGAATCAAAAAATCAAGGCTCTGAATTTCTTTTTGTTCGCAAATTATTGTAATACATGTATTTATAAATCGTAGCGAACAATTTTAACTCCTTTCTTAAACTTAAATTTTTTAAAAATGTTCTTTCAGAAATTTAAAAAATTAACAGTTTCAGTTCAGTAGCTAAAACCAAGAAATTCAAGGCCGAAATTAGTTTCGTTACTATTCACCAAATAGCCCTCACTTTGATTAAATTCTTGATTTTCAACATTCAAGTAATTTACTGGTACGATTGCGAACACTCAAAAATAAAATTGATGATTAAATTTTTTTTGGTCTTTTTTACTCTACTCCATGCACTAAAAGTACAATTTCTCCTCTTGGGGCTGTTTCCTTGAAATATGCAATTTGTTCCGACAAAGTTCCTCGATGATATGTTTCAAACATTTTTGATAATTCCCGAACTACACAAATTTGTCGTGATTCCGAAAAAAAAGGAAGCATTTGTTCCAATGTTTTTAATAATCTATGAGGAGATTCATAAAAAATAATTGTTCTTTCTTCCGTGCTCAATTCTTTTAATCTTGTTTGACGGCCTTTTTTATGTGGGAGAAATCCTTCAAAAATAAATTTATCGCAGGGAAAACCGCTCCCAACAATTGCTGGAATTAAAGCGCTCGGACCTGGCAAGCATTCAATTGAAATATTTTTTTGAAGACAAGCCCTAACTAATAAAAAACCAGGGTCAGAAATTGCTGGTGTTCCAGCATCTGAAACTAAAACCGCAAGCTCAGATTCTTCAACAATCTGTACGCTTTTTTCCAAAAATCGATGTTCATTGTGCGCATGAAATGAAATTACTTTTTGCTGAATACCTAAGTGCTTTAGTAATTTTTGAGTAACTCTCGTGTCTTCCGCAAAAATAATATCTGCCTCTTTTAAGTACCGAATAGCACGAAGTGTAATATCTTCTAAATTTCCGATAGGAGTTGGGACCAATGCTAATTTTGCCATAATTATTGCTTATTAAACAAGGTTTATATTAAGAAAAAACATTTCGGACAACATCTTCTATTTTTATGCATAAAACGATTTCGATTTTGTGTTTTTTGGAATTAATATCCTTATTGTACTTGGATACAATGATCTTATCATAGCCCAACTTCTCTGCCTCACTAATTCGTTGTTCCAAGCGATTTACAGGTCGCACCTCACCAGATAGACCAATCTCTGCCGCAAAAGTTGTTGTTTTAGGAATTGGTAAATCTGCATTGGAAGAAAGTACAGCCATCGCAACTGCTAAATCAATTGCAGGATCATCAACTTTTATTCCACCAGCGATATTTAAAAAAACATCCTTTGCGCCAAGTTTAAAGCCACATCTTTTTTCCAAAACAGCAAGTAACATATTTAATCTTTTAGAATCAAATCCCGTTGATGATCGCTGCGGAGTTCCATATGCTGCAGTAGAAACTAGCGCTTGAACTTCCACTAAAAGAGGACGCAAACCTTCGATAGATGATGCGATTGAAACACCACTTAGCGCAGAATCATTATTTGTTACCAATATTTCAGAGGGATTCTCAACTGGGCGAAGTCCAGATCCATACATTTCATAAATCCCAAGTTCATTGGTTGATCCAAAACGATTTTTAATAGCCCGAAGCAAGCGATAAATATGATTTCTATCTCCCTCAAACTGCAAAACAGTGTCTACCATGTGTTCCAAAACTTTTGGACCTGCAATAGCACCATCTTTTGTTATATGCCCAATTAAAAAAACAGGAGTTCCAGTTTGTTTTGCATAACGAAGTAATTGAGCAGTACATTCCCTAACTTGTGAAATACTTCCGGGTGAACTTTCGATGTTTCCAGAAAAAAGTGTCTGAATAGAATCTATTACAACTAAATCAGGTCGAATATCTGTTGCATAAGTTAAGATGCTATTCAAATTTGTTTCTGTTAATAAATAACAACGTTCATTTTTTAGTCCCAAGCGATCTGCACGCATTCGAATTTGTCTATCACTTTCTTCTCCAGACACATAAAGAACTTTTAAAGATTCCGTAATTGCAAGCTGCAACAATAAAGTTGATTTTCCAATTCCAGGGTCGCCTCCCAATAAAACAATTGATCCAGGAACAATTCCGCCACCCAAAACAGTATTTAATTCAGAATCTTGGATTACAATCCTTTCTTCTTTTTCTTGTATAACCTCTTGTATTAAGAGTGGTTTTGCAGCTGCTAAATCTACAGAAAAAGAGTGTGCTTGTTTTGGTGATTTATCAATAATTTCCTCAATAAAAGTATTCCATTCTTGACAAGAAGGACACTTTCCAAGCCATTTTGGTGCTTCGTTACCACAGTTTTGACAAAAGAATGCTGATTTAGTTTTTGACATGAATGCATTTAAAACGAAAAATAATTTTTCTTAATCCTTAACAACTTGTCTTACAATCGAATTTGAAGCAGAACTTATCTTTACGTGATACAAGCCAGAAGCAAATGAAGAAACATTTAGAGAAATATTAGCATTTTCGAGTACATCTATCGTTTGAATTAACTTTCCTGTAATATCAACGATAGAAATTGACTTTACTTCTTCGTTTGCAGAGCTCAAATCTATATTCAAATTATCAGAACTAGGATTCGGATAGATTGTAATAGCTGATAAATTATTTTCAAGTAAACTAGCACCAGAAGTAGTAATGTTTACGGTATAATCTTCAGTTTCACCGTATGAAGCTATCCCACATGGGTCAATTGGCGCTCCTCCATTAGCTCCAGTTCCAGAATATGAAATTCTCACTCTCATTCTCACTGATCCAGTGATTGCAGATGTCGGAACTGTAAAGGTAAAAGGAAATATGTTGCCCGTAGTAGCCGTAACTAAAACATAGGAAATTCTTTCCGAAGGAGAAAAACTAAAATCATTGTTATAATCAATCCAAACAGCAATTTCATCGTCAGCATATGCATAACCTATATTAGCACCAATTGCTGGAGTAACTGTTATAGTATATTGCATACCTTTAGCCAAAGAAGTTGTACTGTTAGTATAAGAAGCATATCCGCCAGAAGTACATGCTGTAGTGCTATTAATTGTATTTAATAAAACATTTTGGATGTACTCATCACAAACTCCAGAAACTGAAGCAGTACATGGTCCGGTAGAAGATGAGCATGGATTGGCAGATCCAGCTAAAGTTAATACACCACTATTTGTTGGATCTAACCAAGGTTTCAATCTAAGGTTATTTGCTGTCCCATTTGATGTCCAGTGGTAAGACATTTTACCATAAAAATCTGGAGATGTCGGACTATTGCAAGATGAGCTTCCACCTGTTAAAGTTCCAATTATATAACCCTGGCTATTATTAAAGAGCGGTGAACCTGAAGACCCGCCTTCGGTAACACCATGCCCAATAGAATTTGATGTCCAACTCTGTCGCCAATGAGATGATAACCCATTACCATTCCAACCAGCAGAAATTGTAGATCCTGAAAATGTTGATATTTTTTTAATGTCTCCTGATGGATGATGTATCCCGACACCGCCAGTTGTAGCTGTGGTATTTGCATTCCAGCCATTCCAGTAAGCAGAAAAATTTGCAGATTTCAAATTATTAATAATAGTTGCTTCATTTGTGGAGGAGCCCAATTTTACAAGTAAAAAATCTGAACCAGAATCTCCTCCATTATCTCCGGAATCAGCAATTCTTAGACAACCAGTAATAAAATAATCATCTAAAGTTCCAGCTGTTGAAGGATTGGTACAAGACGGAGCCTCATACTTAAAATAAAACTTCCATTGGGTCATGTTTGCCGTTGTAGCAGAAACTCCACAATGCAATGCTGTTAAAAAATAAGGTTTGCAATCTTGACTCGTATTATTGATTAATGATCCAGTACAATATCCCCCAGTGTTTCCTTCAACGACATAAATTCTAGCTACTCCTTTTTTTTCATCTTGCCATAAATCACCTACTGGCGAACAATTCACATTAATTTCACAGAGATCAGACTCATTAATTTTTTGAAAATTTGGATTGCCTGTAGAACGATAATTATACATTACACGGTCTAAAAAAAGTTCAGAGGTTTGTGTATATTTTGGTTCAATTAAGGTAAGTAGTAGCTCATCTCCAAAACAAAGCGCTGCATGCTGCCGAAAATGAGATTCTACATCATCTGAAGTTAATGGATTATGAACTAATTTACCGTTGAGATCTGTAATTACTAATGTAGACGCTCCATAAAGTTTAAATGTCTCAAATAAAAAACTCAAAGCTTCTGCACCAGATGACTTAACAACTAATTGCCATTTGCGGTCTCCATTGGGCAATGTTGTCCAAATACCAGAATTTAATGGTGTAATATTTACCGTTGAAGCAAGCCCAATTCGGTAAAGCAAGCCAAGTTTGTCTCGTTGTATATCCTCCAAGTGAAGCGCTTCTAAATCAGGGGCGGCAATCATTTTAACAGGCACATTGTTATCAAGGACAAATTTTTGTCGGAGCACAAAATCATTTTGAGCAGTTGAATAAGTCGCAAAAAAGAATAAAATGGCAAAGGAGAGTAGTAATTTCTTCATAGTTTGAAAGCTTTTAGTAATTTCACTTTTATAAAGATAAATAAAGTGGATAGATTAACAAGAAAAATTACAATATGTTTAGTTGAAGACGAGCAGAGCTTGGTAGAAATGATTCAATTTAATTTAGAATTAGACGGATATGATGTTTTCGCAATTCGTGATGGAGGCTTAGCAAAAGAACATTTTGAATTAAAAATAGACTACGATTTATTTATCTTAGATGTAATGCTCCCTAGAATTAGTGGCTTAGATTTATGTAAAATTATTCGAGAGAAAAGTCAAGCTCCTATTTTATTTTTATCTGCAAAAGGAACAACACAAGATCGAATTGAAGGATTAAAAATTGGCGCAAACGATTATTTACCTAAGCCCTTTGATTTAGAAGAACTCATTCTGAAAGTCAAAATTCTCACAAAAAAAGAAGGGGAACAAAAAGATTTTTTACTTCAAGTTGGAGAATTAGAAGTTGATTTCAACACTTTTGAGGTTAGATCTTTAGAAAATGAAATTGTTCACCTATTTTCTAAACGAGAAATTGAGCTACTTAAATTATTTCAGGAGAAAGAAGGAAAAGTAGTTTCCAGAGATGAAATATTAGACCGAGTTTGGGGAAAAGATTCCTATCCAACTGCACGAACAATTGATAATTATATTTTAGTCTTTCGAAAAATATTTGAAAAAAATGCTCGAAAACCCCAATTTTTTCATTCGATAAGAAGTGTTGGGTATAAGTTTACAAAGTGATTACTTCTTAGTTCGAGAATAAGATAAGCACTACTTTTTTAATAATAATTTAAAGGCAACTTAATGATTCTTAGTGCGTCTTAAATTCATTAATGGTAACTTTATAACTTTATTTATCAAATTGGATCCATTGAATAAGCCATTTAGCAAATTTGCAGTTTTTTTATTTTTCATTTTCTTATCAAAGTGGGGGCAGGTTTTTTCTCAAGTAAGTTTTACTACTAGCCCGGCATCAATAAATAATACCTTAACTCTCTGTAGTGGATCACAGATTTTATTCACTAATACGACTGCTGGAAACGTAAATACAATTAACTGGACATTTCCAGGAGGGAATCCTGGCAATGCTAATACAAACGGACCTCATATTGTAACTTTTTCAACTCCAGGAACCTATGTTATTTCGTTAAGTGTCAATGGTGGAGTTGCAAGCACAATGCAAGTAGTTATACAGGCCTCAAGTACTTCTTCGAATTTAAATTTATTGTTGGATAATGCATGTGTCAGTGGTAGTGGTTTTGGGTCATCTACTTTTAATGATGTTACTTATTTTACGTCTTGTGCTAATTCGTTTCAAGGTGATAATATTTGTTTATATACAACCACAACTTTAACCAATAATAATAGCATACATAACATTTTTTGGGGTGACGGCACGAGTAATCTGTATACAGGAAGCAATATTCCTTCTAACCAACTGGCATTTCAACATTATTATCAAAACACAGGTGCTTCATTTATTACTTACACTTTGCAAGAAAGTAATAATTCATGTGTTAGATCAAAAATTTATCCACTTTACACTGGGGCTAATCCGACTGCTGTTATAAGTACAGGAGGGGTTCCAACACTATGCAATCCAGGAAGTGTTAATTACAACATCATTCCAGGTACACAAAACACTATTGGTACCATTTATACTATTTCAGTTAATGATGCAGGCGGTGGAAGTAACACAAGCTACACATTTAACCACCCACCGCCAGCATCATTAAATCATTTATTTAACTCCGTTTCTTGTGGTACTACATCTGTTATAAATAGTAATACGTACCAAAATTCTTTTCAAGTATCAATCTCAAGTTCTAATGCGTGTGGTTCATCTTCAAGCGCTATTGGTCCAATTAATATTCAAAGTGCACCAGACGCAATAGTATCAACCACGCCTTCATTAGCTACTTACAATAATAAAGTTTGTCAATTTAGTAATGTTACATTTAACGATATTTCAACGCCCGGAACCAATATAAATGTGCAAGGCAATGCCAACTCAAATCCACCGATTCCACCTTATTCTTGTAATAATATATATAAAAAGATATGGAGATTATATGGGCCATTAGGTCTGATTACTATGAGTAATGCTTATGCCACCATTCTTTCTGGTTCATTGGGAACTTCTCAGATTTTATCTTCTGCAAATAGTTGGGTTTCAGGAAGTACAAATGTTGATGTACAGTTTTTATTACCAGGTAATTACAAAATGACATTATACGTAGGTGCGCAAAATAATCCTTGTGGAATTGATTCTACTGTGACCAATATTTGCGTAACACCAGATTTTCAAGTCAATATCACTTCGCCTTTTGTAACGGCTTGCGCCCCAGCTATTGGAATCTTTCAAAATAATTCAACTCCAGCCCAATGTAATTTAAATAACGTATCAGCTTGGACCGTAACACCTTCAAATCCACAGAATTGTGGACAGCCTGCATGGTCCTATAACAATAATACCAATGCTCAATCGCTGAATGCGTCGGTAGCATTTACAGGACCTGGTGTATACACCGTTCAATTACAGAATAGTCTTAATTCTCCCGTTTTTTCAAATACCACCCCTTTGGGTTGCCAACCAAAAACAACTACAGCTCAAATTACTATTAAAGCACCTCCTGTTATAACCCTCCCGCCAACTTTTTCTTTTTGCGAGGATGCTTCCTTCAACCCTTCAGCTACCGTAAATAATTGCTATGGTATTGACGCCCTGACATTCGCTTGGAATTTTAATCCTAATAATAATATCCCTTTTAATAGCCAACCTAATCCTTTATTATCAGCTAATCCAAATCCTGGAATTATTTATCCGCAAGTTGGCGGACCTTTTCCATTTACAGTAAGTGTTACCAACGAATGTGGAACCACTATTGAAAATTCTACAATAACAATCACTGCAGAAGCAAGTGCTAGTATTAGTTACGTTGGGTCTCCATTCTGTACTTCAATAACAACACCTCAGGCTGTTACTCAAGCAGGAACAACAGGAGGCAGCTACAGCTCATCTACAGACTTGAACATCAATGCAAGTACAGGTGCTATTACACCAAGTTTAAGTATTCCAGGAATATATACAGTGACGTACACAGTTGCAGCCTCGGGAGGATGTGCAGCAGTAAGCACAACAGCAAGTGTAACAATAACAGCAGCACCAACAGCTATAATTAGTTATGCAGGTCCATTCTGCAAATCTGAAACAGTCTTGCAGAATGTCACTTTAAATGGAACAGGAGCTTATACAGGAGGGACTTTTAGTGCCACTCCTTCAGGATTAACTATTGTCTCAAGCGGCACAAATGCCGGTGCTATTACACCTAATACAAGTTCAGCAGGAACTTATACTGTAACTTATACAATCCCTGCATCAGGAGGATGCGCAGCTGTTCCTGTAACAACAACTGTAACAATAACTCCCACACCTGTCACTCCAATAATCAGTTACAGCGGTCCTTACTGTACGTCTGAAAATGCACCTCAGGCTGTAACTCAGACGGGCGCAATCGGTGGAACTTACAGTGCAAGCCCATCAGGCTTGAGTATCAATGCAAGTACAGGAGCGATTACTCCAAGTTTAAGTATTCCAGGAATATATACAGTGACGTACACAGTTGCAGCCTCGGGAGGATGTGCAGCAGTAAGCACAACAGCAAGTGTAACAATAACAGCAGCACCAACAGCTATAATTAGTTATGCAGGTCCATTCTGCAAATCTGAAACAGTCTTGCAGAATGTCACTTTAAATGGAACAGGAGCTTATACAGGAGGGACTTTTAGTGCCACTCCTTCAGGATTAACTATTGTCTCAAGCGGCACAAATGCCGGTGCTATTACACCTAATACAAGTTCAGCAGGAACTTATACTGTAACTTATACAATCCCTGCATCAGGAGGATGCGCAGCTGTTCCTGTAACAACAACTGTAACAATAACTCCCACACCTGTCACTCCAATAATCAGTTACAGCGGTCCTTACTGTACGTCTGAAAATGCACCTCAGGCTGTAACTCAGACGGGCGCAATCGGTGGAACTTACAGTGCAAGCCCATCAGGCTTGAGTATCAATGCAATTACAGGAGCGATTACTCCAAGTGCAAGTACTGCAGGCACTTACACAGTAACCTACACAGTAGCCGCAGCAGGAGGTTGTGCTGTAGTATCAGCTACAACAACGATAACAATCAATGCAGTTCCATCTTTTTTAAACACATCAATCTCCATCTGCTCTGATCTACCAATAGGTTTTACTTTCACATCAAATCCAACACCAGGAGTCTCTAGTTGGAATATCGTTGATACAATTATGCAATCAGGATTAATTCCCTCCAATACCAATTTTCAAATGGCACCAAATGGATCAACAACGACAGCCAACTTAAGTGCAATCGCAAACGATGTATATACAAATACTTCAGGCACAAATAAAACCGTTACATATAAAGTCGTTCCTACAGGCTCAAATGGTTGTTTAGGGGATACTTTCAATATTTTTGTTACAATTTTACCTGAGCCAGTAGTTAGCGATACCTTATATCAAAATATTTGTTCGAATACTATATTAAATAGTGTATTTCCTCCAAGTTTTCCTGTGATTTCTCCAGTATGGTACTATGTTAATAACTTAACTTTTATTGGCACTGTAACTATTGCAGGAGGACAGCCTATAACGAGTAATGGTGCACAAATAGTTGCTAATGCTTATCCAAATACAGCATCACAAGATGATATATTTTTAAACACTGGAAGTTCTACAGCAACAGTGGTTTATAATGTAACTCCAATAAGTACATTTGGTTGTGTTGGCTCTAACTTTTATATGTCTGTTGAAATTATCCCTTCAAATGTAGCAATGTTGAATGAAGATACTATAATAAGATGCAGTGGAGAATGTATTAATCTAAACTTAATGTCAAACTCTTCTTTATCTCCAATTTGGCACTATATACCCTCAAATAATAATCTGCAGACTCCAAGTCAATCAGTGCAGTTTTCACCTACTATAAGTGATTGTTTAATAAATACAGGAAATGACATAGAACAAATTGAATATGAAGTTCAGTTTATTGTTGGTTCAGATCCAAATGCCGGATGCCCAAGCTCACCGGATACAATCACTGTTTTTGTAAATCCCTTGCCAACTATAAATCCAAGCGCAGATTTAAATTTGTGTCTCGATTTTGCGACAAATCCAATACTATTTACTGGAAATGTAACAGGTTCCGTTTATAATTGGACAGCAACAAATCTGAATGTAGGCTTACCATCTTTAACTGGGGTAAATTCAATTCCAAGTTTTTTAACAACAAATTCTGGTTTATCACCCATTTCTACAATTGTTGAAGTAACTCCTGTTTTTATTAATAATAATGTTCAATGTGAAGGTCCTATTGATCAATTTACCATTACAATTAATCCTGTGCCATCTGTTTTTCCTGTTAATGAAATAATTCTATGTGAAGGAGAACTTTCAAGTTCAGTAATTTTACTTGGAACTCTAGGGGGTACAATTTTTAATTGGGTGAATTCAAATGTTTCAGTTGGTCTTGCTTCTCCAGGTGCCGGAAATATTCCTGTATTTACAGCACAAAATCCAACATTGCTTCCAATTCAATCAACTGTTACAGTTACACCATTGTTTGGTTTAGCACAGTGTCCGGGAGGAGCAATATCATTTGATATTACTGTAAAACCAGCACCAACTATAATTCCTCAAAATGCAAGTATTTGTTCCGGTGACACTCTTGATATAAACCTAAGCGCAAATCTAGCTAGCACATTTCAGTGGTTTGCTACCCCAAATCTTAATGTTTTAAATGAAACGTATACACCTACTCAAAATACAGATATTATCAATGATCTTCTTGTTCAAACCACAACAATTCCACAAACAGTCCAATATAATGTATCGGCTATTTCAACACAATATAATTGTGAAAGTAGCCCCACCATTTTCAATGTAATCGTAAATCCACTTCCTGTACCATCATTTACGATACTTAATCCTCCATTTTGTGATCTATCACCTATTTCTTTCCAAAATAATACTACTGGTATACTTGATTTTACATGGAGTTTTGACGATGGCATTTACTCCAATTTATATAGTCCTTCACATCAGTTTCCGACCTTTGGTGCATATGATGTTCAATTAAATGCTATCAATCCGCAAACTGGGTGTGTAGATAGTATTGTAAATCAAATAATAATTTCTCCTACGCCAAGTGCAGTATTTAGCTATTCAGACTCATTAGGATGTGATGTTTTAGATGTCACCTATACTGCAGTCTCATCCAATCCTACTTGGGACTATTTTTGGGATTTTGGAAATGGAGAAACATTACAACAAGCTTCTTCTGTTGGCTATCAATTTGACCTTGAAGGATGTTATGATGTATCACTGACAGTAACAAACAACAACGGTTGCACAGCAACACAATTATATACAGATATTGCCTGTGTTTACGATAGTCCAATTGCTTCATTTAGCACAGATCAATATGTTCTTAATGAAATTGATCCTTTGGTTTCTTTTTACAATAATTCAATAAATGCTAATTCGTTTGAATGGGAATTTGGAGATGGCACAAATAGCTTTGCCGAAAATCCAACACATAGTTATCCGGAGGATGCAGCATCCTATTTAGTTACATTGGTCGCATACAATGAAATTAGCTGTACAGATTCAGCTACGATTACAATTGTAATTTTAAAAGATGTAGGTTTATATGTTCCAAATTCATTTACTCCAGATGGAGATGAATACAATCATACATTTTATCCTGTCCTAACTGAAGGATTTAAAAAAGATTCATATCACATGTCTATTTTTGATCGTTGGGGAGAGCTTGTTTTTGAATCATATGATCCGAGCTTTGGTTGGAATGGTACTTACGGCAAAAATGGGATTCAATGTCAAATAGGAACATATACCTGGGTGATTGAAGTCATAGAATTACAATCAGCTGTAAATAGGAAATATTCTGGGCATTTGAATTTAATAAGGTAGAAGAAATATCCTAAAAAACCCTTAGTTTAGAATTGAATAATGTATGATGAAACCTAGAAATAGTCTTTAAGCGGCTATAATACGAAATAAATAAACTGCTAGTGTTTCAGATTTTTAAGCGCTTCCTTATCATGTTTGTGTTTAAAAAAGAGAGCAAATAAAACAAGAATTACAAATGAATAACCCGCGAAAGTAAGCCAGATATTGAGCCAATCTTTCTCACCATTTGATTCTGTAAAATAAGCCGTGATGAGTATCCCACTCACATAACTTCCAAGAACAGCACCAAAACCATTTGTCATCATCATAAATAATCCTTGAGCACTTGATCGAGTTTTAGCATCAGTTGTAGTTTCTACGAATAAGGAACCCGAAATATTAAAGAAATCAAAGGCCATTCCGTAAACAATACAAGAAACGATAATCATCCATAGTCCATCGGCGGGGTTTCCGTAGGCAAGAAGACCAAAGCGCAGTACCCAAGCAGCCATGCTAATAAGCATTACTTTTTTAATGCCAAAATTGCGTAAGAAAAAAGGGATTGCGAGTATAAAAATAGTCTCCGAAATTTGTGAAATAGACATGATAATTGTTGAATGCTCCACTACCCATAAATTAGCATATTCGGGGATATTCTTAAAGTCGGAGATAAAAACATCGCCGTACATATTTGTCAGCTGAAGAGATGCACCTAAGAACATTGAAAACAAAAAAAACAAAGCCATTTTGGGTTGATAAAAAAGCTTAAATGCATCAAGTCCCAGAGAACTTATAAATGATTTTTTCTCAGTATCTGCTTTAATTGGTGGACAGCTTGGAATTATAAAAATGGAATAAATTGCTAAAATAAGAGCAGAAAAACTAGCCAAATAAAATTGACCTTCAAGTGCTTTATTTCCAGTAAGATTTGTCACCCACATTGCAGCGATAAAGCCAATTGTTCCCCAAACTCTAATCGGTGGATAATCTTTTACAACATCATACTTATTGTTTTTAAGTACAGTAAATGCAATAGAATTTGAAAGTGCGATAGTTGGCATATAAAAAATCATTGCTAAAAATATCACCCAAAAAAATGTGTTAGGATTGCTTACTTGTGGTATGAAGAATAAAGTAATACCTCCAAGTAAGTGAAGCAGTCCAAATAATTTTTCAGTATTTATCCATCTATCAGCAACAATTCCCATTAATGTCGGCATAAATAGAGAAGATAAACCAAGTGTACTAAAAACAGCTCCAAAATCTGCTGCCCCCCAATTTTTCGTTCCAAACCAGTAATTCGCAATTGTAATCAACCACGCTCCCCAAATAAAGAATTGAAGGAAACTCATTAAAATTAGGCGATTTTTGATACTCATTGAAAAATTTTAAGGTCTTTTTTTGATTTCGTCACGCAATTTTGAGGCAAGTTCATAATCTTCATTTGAAATAGCTTCTTTCAATTGTTCCTCAAGATTTTCTAATTCTAAATTTTCTATTTCATCTTCATCTTCTATATCAGTATCAAAGTCGAATTCCTCTTGAACTTCATCTGAAGAGTTTTCTGTTCCAGCTACGTTATTTAATATACTAGATAAAGTATAAATCGGAGAATTAAAGCGGACACCTATTGCAATTGCATCTGAGGTACGAGAATCAATTTCAGTAATTTGCTTGTCTTTTTCACATATGATTTTGGAATAAAAAACCCCTTCATGGAACTTATAAATCAAAATTTCACGAACGCGAACCCCGTATGAAGTACAAAAAGTCTTAATTAAATCATGTGTTAAGGGGCGGTTTGGAACCATTTTCTCCAATTCTACGGCAATAGCTTGAGCTTCAAAACCACCAATAACAATAGGAAGTTTGCGGTTTCCCCCAACCTCAGACAGGGTCAAAACATATGATCCTGATTGGGTTTGACTATAAGCAATTCCTGAAATATCTAATTTAACCTTTTTCATAAAAACTCAAATGGTAAGCAAATTAGTAATTAATTTTGGGATTCTTTGAATTTATTTATTGCAGCTGTTAGCTTTGGAATAACATCAAAGGCATCTCCCACAACACCATAGTCTGCAGCTTTAAAAAAAGGAGCTTCGGCATCTGTATTTACAACCACGATAACTTTAGATCCATTTACACCAGCTAGATGCTGAATCGCGCCAGATATTCCAATGGCAATATATAAATTTGGTCTAATTGCAACGCCTGTTTGTCCAACATGCTCGTGATGTGGACGCCAGCCAATATCTGCAACAGGTCGAGAGCAGGCTGTTGCTGCACCCAAAGATTTTGCTAAATTTTCAATCATTCCCCAATTTTCTGGGCCTTTTAATCCTCTTCCTGCGGAAACAACAAGCTCGGCCTCTGGTAAGAGAATTTCTCCCTCGGGCTTCTTTGTGGAAATTACTTTTATAGCTGCAGCTCCACCCAAACCATTTGTTTCCTCAACAGGACAATTAGCGCCTGTTTTTTCAGGTTGAATGCTATTTGGTAAAAGCGAAATTATTTTAATATCTGAGGAAACTTTCACATTCCCTATTGCCTTACCTGAGAAAACATTTACTTTAACAGCTCCATCGGCATCTGGAATTGAAATCGCCCCAGCAATTAACCCAGCTTGCAAGCGAACAGACAATCTTGGGGCAACAGCTTTTCCAATTAGGTCATGAGAAAAAATAACAGTCTTTGCTCCAATATTTTGTACAACAGCAGAAATAAGTCGTGTTAATTGCTGTGGATCCTCACCATCAACCATTCTATCGACCAAAACCTTAGTTGCACCATATTCTCCTAAGCAAATTAAACTTTCAGAACTAGCTTTTCCATTTGTTAAGACCACAACCTGATTTCCGAGTTTTTTGGCATAAGTAACAGTTTCTAATGCTGCCTTTGGAAGCCCGTTTGATGAATTTACGTATACTAAAATCATTTTTTCTTTTTTAAAATATTAAATAACTTTTGCTTCATTGTGTAATAATTCGACCAACTCATCCATATTCATCGGATCAATTAATTTAACGGCAGATTTTGAATTCGGAACAGAATAGGAAACAAAACTTGTTAATTCAACCGCAGTAACTGGAGGCAATACTGTCAGAGGTTTTGTTCTTGCAGCCATAATTCCTCGCATATTTGGAATTCGTTGTTCTGCCATTCCCTTAGCACAAGATACTACAGCAGGCATTGCTACCTCAACAACTTGAAGACCACCAATAATCTCTCTTTCTAAAGAAAGAGACGACCCGTTAATATCTAATTTTGAAGCTTGTGAAATTAATGGAAAATCTAGAATTTCAGCAATCATCCCAGCAACCTGAGAGCCATTGTAATTTATTGTTTCTTTTCCAGTAAGAATTAAATCAAAAGCATTTGTTTTAGCATAATTAGCAATTTGGACCGCTGTAAAGTATGCATCTTTTGGATCTGCATCAATTCTGATAGCATTATCTGCTCCAATGGCAAGTGCTTTTCGCATGATGGCTTCATCAGCAGCAGAACCAACGGTAATAATTGTAACATCTGCGTTTCCAGCTTCTTTTATTTCTAATGCACGAACTAAAGCATACCATTCATCATAGGGATTTATGATATACTGAATACCATTTTCATCAAACTTCGTGTTTTGCTCTGTAAAAGCAATTTTAGAAGTTGTATCAGGTGCTTTACTAATGCAGACTAATATTTTCATGTATTTTTTTTATTTGCAAATTTACAGAAATATATCACAAAATATTGCAGAAATATTTCATTCCTAAAGCCAAAAAACCAATTGGCATTTCATAGCAGTTTAGCCATTTAGATAAAAGTTATTTTATTTCTTTAAACTTTTATTGAATCTTTTTTAATTTATTTTCAAGAGATTAATTAATTGATTTACAACAACTAAGTAAATTTTAACCAATTACAAACGACTAATATTCGACACTAAATGACAAATAACCGAATATCGTTTTTGACTTATCCAACCTTTGCATCGTCGAAATCAGAAAACAATATTTGATTGGTGGCAAAATTAAATTATTACAAACTTTTAAAAAATTAACAACATGAATGCACTGCGAAACAAAGTGAACTTGATTGGAAGATTGGGAGCAGATCCTGAATTAGTAACATTTGAAACGGGAAAAATCTTAACCCGCTTTACACTTGCTACAAAAGAAGATTTCAAAGATAAATCTGGCGAATGGCAAAACAACACACAATGGCACAACATCAATGCCTGGGGAAAAACGGCGGAACGTGTAAAAAAAGCACTAAGCAAAGGAAATGAAATAATACTAGAAGGTCGAATTGTAAACCAAACCTACGAGACTAAGTCAGGCGAGAAACGATACAATACAATTGTGGAGGCATTTGATTTTTTACTGCTTTCACAAAAAACAGAAAAAGAAGTAGTTCAATCAATCAAAATAAATAAATAATAGTATGAATCACGTAAATTTAATTGGCAAGGTAAGTTCAGAGCCACAATATATTGAGCTTAAAACAGGGCGTAAAATCGCAACATTCACGATGTCGACAAAAGAAATGTATTTAGATGCCGAAGGAAATACGAAAACACGAAATAACTGGCACCTACTAACCTGCTGGGGTCGCTGGATAAAAGTAATAGAAGAACTCGGTGAAGTCGGATCAGACTTAGCAGTTGAGGGGAAATTAGTAAGTCGATTTTATAACTCTAAAGGAGCGCGAAAAATTATTTCTGAGATTGAAGTAAACGATCTAATCATTTTATAAGACATTAATCTAACGAGGATCGATGTTGAATGGTAACTAAAATCATGATGCATCGGTCCCTCTACATATACAAACACACAATTTTATTTTTATGACAACAATTAGAAATTATGTAACCTTGGTCGGAAATATTGGATCAAATACACAAATCACAAACTTTGAAAATGGCAAATCTGTTGCAAGATTTAGTTTAGCAACACAAAAAACCACCCGAAAAAATGATGGAAACTACACAAACCTTGTGGAGTGGCACCGAATATTTGCTTGGGGAAACATGGCACAATTCATAGAAAAATATGGCGAAAAAGGAAAAAAAGTAGCAATCCATGGCCGTTTGGTTAATCGCTCATATTTAAACCCAGAAGGTAAAAAAAGAAATCTGACTGAAGTCGAAGTACGACAGATTATTGGGCTATAAACCTAAATTAATAAGTAAAGAAAGGCTATTGAAAAATAGCCTTTTTTAGTTTAAATTAAACCTTGTTTATAGATTTATATGCCTTTGTAAATGCTCTAAAATTAGGATTAAATAAATTCTCCTTATTGTATTGAAGTGGAAGTTCATCAGTAGTTTCAACTGAGCCTCCTAAAGCCTCAAGTATTGCTTGACCAGCTGCGATATCCCATTCCATAGTTGGTGCAAAACGGAAATAAACATCTGCTTTTCCCAAAGCTAAATCAAAGAATTTCAATGCAGAGCCTTTTTGTAAAAACCGAAATTCTAAATTTGATGATTTCAAGGTAGATATCAAATCATCTTGTGCTCTAGAAGGGTGACTTCGTGATCCAATTATAACTATCGGATGATTTATCTCAAAAGAAGGCAGGATTTTTTGCCATAAAGCTGGATTTTCTAAATCTTCAAATTTTAGTATATAAACACCTGTTTCCATTGAACCAAAAATCACTTCCTCATTAACTGGCGAGGCAATTAGACCAAAAATTGGTTTACCCTTTTTAATAAGTGCAATATTTACAGTAAACTCGCCATTTCGATTAACAAATTCCTTTGTGCCATCAAGCGGATCAATGCACCACGATTCATCCCAAGAAATACGCTCGGAAAAAACTACTGGACTTGATTCTTCTCCTGTTATTGGAATAGACAAGGGATCTAAAAAGGAGTGAATAATTCCTGTTGATTCTAAATCTGCTTTTGTTAAAGGTGAACCATCATCTTTTATATAGGTCTCAAAAGGACTAGAATAGATTTTCATTATTGCTTTTGAAGCTGCAATTGCAGCAGATAAAGCTGTAGAATACTTATCATTTAATAGAAGCACCTTAGATTTTCATTTCTGGAACGACATCCGGAACTACTAATTCACCATCAGTTTTCGAAATAATTTCCTCAACACTAACGCCAGGAGCTCTTTCAAGCAGATAAAACTTTCCGTCTTTTATTTCCATTACAGCAAGTTCCGTAACAACTTTCTTAACGCAATTTACACCAGTTAAAGGAAGTGTGCATTGTTTCAAAATTTTGGACTCGCCTGCTCTATTACTGTGCATCATTGCAACAATAATATTATCAGCTGAAGCAACTAAATCCATTGCTCCGCCCATACCTTTTACCATTTTTCCTGGGATTTTCCAATTTGCAATATCGCCATTTTGAGAAACTTCCATTGCCCCAAGGACAGTAAGTTGTACATGCTGTCCACGAATCATTGCGAAAGAAGTGGCAGAATCAAAAAAAGAAGCTCCAGGAAGAGCTGTAATCGTTTGTTTTCCGGCATTAATTAAATCTGGATCTTCTTCACCCTCAAATGGAAATGGCCCCATTCCTAAAACACCATTTTCAGATTGAAATTCAACTTCTATTCCTTGAGGAATATAATTTGCAACTATGGTTGGGATTCCAATGCCTAAATTTACATACCAACCGTCTTTAAGTTCTTGAGCGATCCGTTTTGCAATTCCTATTTTATCAAGTGCCATTTAATTTTTTCTAAACTTTGTGACGAACAGTTCTTTGCTCGATTCTTTTTTGAAATTTTTCGCCTTGAAAAATCCGTTGTACAAATATACCAGGTGTATGAATCTGATTTGGATCAAGCGAACCAGCAGGAACTAGCTCTTCCACCTCAGCAATAGTAATTTTTCCAGCCATCGCCATAAGAGGATTAAAGTTTCTGGCGGCAGCCTTAAATATTAAATTCCCTTCAGTATCACCCTTCCAAGCTTTTACTATAGCGAAATCTGCTGTTAGTGCTAACTCCAGAATATGAGGTTTACCATTAAAAATTCTTACTTCTTTCCCTTCAGCAATCTCTGTCCCAAATCCCGCTGGTGTAAAAAAAGCAGGGATTCCAGCGCCCCCGGCTCTGCATCTCTCTGCTAAGCTTCCTTGAGGAATTAAATCAACTTCCAATTCACCAGATAACATTTGCCTTTCAAATTCATCATTTTCTCCGACATAACTTGAAATCATTTTTTTTATTTGTTTTGTCTGTAGTAACAAGCCCAATCCAAAATCATCTACACCAGCATTATTAGAAATACAGGTTAAATTTTTGACTCCCATTTTTACAAGTTGAGAAATTGAATTTTCAGGAATTCCACATAAGCCAAAACCACCAAGCATTAGGGTCATATTATCTTCAATTCCATTAAGTGCTATTGAAACATTTCCTACAATTTTATTCATCTTTTTTAAAATTCAAAAGGGATTTCAGATTCGTCTACTGATTCAGGTATCAAAATTTCAGTACAATCGTATGCCAATGGATCATAATCTAATGGTATTTGAAAATCTCGAGTTGACAAGCCAATATCTGGGTCTTTGTATACTTTTTCCATATAGTACCCATAAATAGGCAAGGCCATTCTAGCACCTTGACCATAATTCATGCTTCTAAATCTTACAGCACGATCTTCAGCTCCAACCCAAACGCCAGTAACTAAGTTAGGAGTAATTCCAATAAACCAGCCATCTGAATTATTTTGAGTTGTTCCAGTTTTCCCAGCAGTAGGAGGATGAATATTTCCAAATTTAGCACTACGCAAACTAGAACCTGTTCCTCCTTCAATAACACCTCTCATCATTTTTAAAATTTCATAAGCTACAGTTGAATTAAGTGCTTGTTGCCTATCTTCACTTGCGCTATAAAGGACTTTTCCATTTCTATCTGTAATCCGTTCAATAGAAGTTGGACGAACATAAATCCCATTATTTGGGAAAATACATTGTGCAGCTACTAGCTCATAGAGAGATAAATCCATTGATCCCAAACACATTGCTGGAACAACATCATTTGGGTTAAGTGTAATGTTTGTTTTCCTTAATAATTTTTCAATTTGATATGGTCCGCCAACTTTTTTGGAAGGATTAAAATCTCCCATTCTTGCCATTACAGCAACGGTTGTAGGATTGGAAGATTGTGCTAAGCCCTGTTTCACTGAACCAGCTGCTTCGCCGGCAGGACAATACTGACCAACAACATTATTATCGTTGTCAACTAAATTAACACAATATTCTCCTGGAGAAAAAGTAGTGCATGGATTTACAACTTTCATCGATAATGCTGCAGCATATACAAAAGGTTTAATCGTTGATCCAACTTGTCTTTTCCCCAATCGAACATGGTCATATCCAAAATGTTTGAAATTTACACCCCCAACCCATGCTCTTACAAAACCAGTGGCAGGGTCAATTGAAATTAAGCCAGCATGTAAAAATGCTTTGTAATAACGAATTGAATCATTAGGTGTCATAATTGTATCGCGCTCACCTCTCCATGAAAATACTGTCATTTCAGCTGGAGTATCAAAATTTTTACTTATTTCACTTTCACTTGCTCCAAATGCTATTAATTTTTTATATCGCTCTGTTGATTTTCTAGCATTTCGCATAATTTGATCTACCATATTTCCCTCAATTGCATTTGCAAAAGGATAATTTTTTAAATTTCTATTGTTTTGATCAAATGCTGGTTGCAGTTCACCTTTAATATGGCGCTCTAGAGCATACTCCGCATGTCTTTGCATTGCAGGATTTATGGTTGTATAAATTTTTAATCCGTCACTATAAATATCGTAGGGATTTCCATCCTCACGCTGATAAACAAAATTTCCATTTTGATCTTTTTTCATTAAAATATCTGTGACTTCTTTTCTCAATGACTCTCTAAAGTATGGCGCCATCCCTTCTTTGTGGTCCAATGATTTATAATTTACAATCATTGGTAACATTTTTAATGAATCATACTCAAGTACATCCATTTTATTTTTTAATGCTTCATTCTCAGACTTACTATTCCTTAGCCATTGAAAAAGAACTTGATTTCTTCTTTCAATTGCTCGCAATGAGTCTCTTGATCGAAGTGAAGCAGTTTGTTCTAAAGTAACATTTGCTAATGGAATTCCTTCTCTTTCTGCTACAAGTCTCGAATAATTTTTTATTTGATAAGTATATGGATTATAAATAGTGGGGTTTTTACACATCCCAACTAACATTGCAGCCTCTGTTTTTGAAAGTTTCTTAGGTGTCTTATTAAAATAGACCCGAGCAGCATTTTCTATTCCAACTGCATTGTATAAAAAATCAAACTGATTTAAATACATTGTGATAATCTCCTCCTTCGTATATCGCTCTTCTAGGCGTTTAGCAATAATATTTTCACTCGCTTTTTCGTTAATCCGTCTGAATTTCCCTAAAAAACCTCCAATGTATGAATCTATACTCTTACCATCAGCACGGGCCAATTCCTCACGTTTCCGCTTTTGTAATGTAAACAAAAGTTTTGCAAGTTGTTGTGTTATAGTAGATGCTCCTCCTGAATTACCAAAACTAGAGATAGATCGCATTAAAGCCCAAAAATCTACTCCTGAATGCTCTAAAAATCGTTCGTCTTCCGTTGAAATTAAGGCATCAAAAACATAAGGAGAGATATCTTTATATTTTGCACTTGTTCGATTTACTTGCCAGAATCGACCAATAACGGTATCTTCTTTTACACTTTTTTTTGCTATAATCAAAGATGCTTGTAATTCTGGTGGATTATCTAACATCTCAACAGGAGGTAAATTATCTTCAGATTGCAATAAGAGAAGTCCAGAAACGAAAATAAAAGGCAATAGCATAACAAACCAAAAATAAATAGTAAATTTCTTATGCAATTCTGGAGGCACTTGGTTATTTAGATTTTTCATGGTCTTATTTTTCCTTCTATTCTAGTTTTTTATATTGGTAATCCGGAAGGTATAAAATTAATAATTAACTCAATACATCTTTACGTTGACTATCAAGTTTTAAAAGAATAAATATCATTATTGAAAATGACATCATTGAAGAACCTCCATAACTAAAAAATGGTAATGGAATTCCAATTACCGGGGCAAATCCAATACTCATTCCAATATTAATGGCAAAATGATAAAACAAAATCATAGCAACACAATAAGCATAAATCCTATTAAATGATGACCTTTGACGCTCAGCAATAAAGATAATTCTAATAAGCATAAACAAGTATAAAGCAACTAAAAAAAGTGTTCCTATAAAACCCCATTCTTCAGCAAAAGGACAAAAAATAAAATCTGTTTCACTTTCAGGAACATGATTACTTTCTACGCTAGAAACGGATGCTTTATTATATCCCTTTCCAAAAAAACCTCCAGATCCAACTGCAGCCATAGCTCGATTTCTATTATAATCTTTTCCATTTGGATCCTCTCGCAAACCAAGAAATAATTCTATTCGATCTTTTTGATGAGGCGCCAAACTTCCAAATCCAGCATCAACAGTATAAGAAAGACCACCACCAAGAACTAGACCTAAAAGAATAACTGCAGAAACTCTAGATCTATCTCGCTTCGAGCCAAATTGCCGAATAAAAGCAATTCCAATAATTGATAAAATAATAAGGGAAAAAATAACATACATAGAACCAGATACCTTAAAAGGTAAAAAGTAAAAATCTGTCTCTTCTTGCTGAAGAAGTAGGGTGAGAATACTTAAAAAAAGTATGACAAACAAAATTGGAATAAAATGACTTCCAACCCATGTATATTTAAATCTAAATCCCGGAACTTTATTAATAATAGAAAGAATAAGTGGGTCAAAAGTTAGACCTTCCCTATACATAACAAATAAAAAAGAGGTGAAGACTACAAATGTTCCAGCATCTGGTTGAAGTAATATTAGAATCATCGGAACAAGTATTATTGCAATTGCTCGAGAAACAGAAGCGATAGTTTGTTGCTTCAAACTCAGTTCACTAATGTACTTTGCTAAAAGAAGTGAAGATGCAATTTTTGAAAATTCTGCTGGCTGAATGCCCATTGAACCAATTCCAATCCAAGCTCTAGCTCCATTAATTGCGGGCATAAATAATACAATTACTAACAATAATAAAGTAGAAAGGTAAATTGGAAAAGCAAATTTTCGGTAAATGTCTGAATCGATTAAAAAAACGAGTAAGCCCAAAAAAAGAGAAATTCCAATCCATATACTTTGTTTTCCATACTGCTTATCTAAATCGAATAAACTTGGATCCTCTGGTGTATATGCAACTGAATAGACTGTTGCTAAGCCCATAATAAGCATGAGCAGGAATGAAATAAACAAGGGCCAATCAAGATAAGATATCAAATTCTCTTCTTTTCTCATTCTGGAATTTCTTTTAAATTTGATAATTTAGCCTCTATAATTCTTTTTTCTTTATCCTTATCCTTAATTTTTCTATTTAAATATTTTTCAATAACAAGACTTGCAATTGGAGCAGCCCATGTACCACCAAAACCTGCATTTTCAATGAAAACTGCTATTGCAATTTTTGGATTATTCTTTGGTGCAAAAGCAATAAAAACAGAATGGTCTTGGCCATGTGGGTTTTGGACAGTGCCTGTTTTTCCACAAATCACAATTTCGTCTAGTCTGGCCGATCTAGCAGTTCCACCATTTTCATTTACAACTCTTCTCATACCTTCAATTACAGGTTCAAAATGCTTAATTCCAACCATTGTTTTCTTTCGAATTTTAAAATTCGAAAGTGGACCTTTACTCCCAATTGATTTTACAAAATGTGGTGTATAATACCAGCCTTTATTTGCAATTATAGCAGCGATATTTGCCATTTGTAATGGTGTTAATTTAACCTCCCCTTGACCAATTGAAATTGATCGAATAGTTGAAAATGCCCACTGATGATGACCATACCATTTATCATAGTACTTGGAATTAGGAATTACTCCAGGTCGTTGACCAGAAACATCTGTTTCTAATACCTTCCCTAAACCAAAGCTCGACATATATTTGTGCCATTTATTCAATCCTAATTCAGCATCAATATTGCTATTTTTTCTAAGTTTTTGCTGTATTATTCTCCTCATAACTGCATAGTAATATGGATTACAAGAAAATTGTACCGCTTCAGAAATATTACTTGCATGATGCCCGGGATGACAGCCGACAAGACTTTTATCGCAAGGAAAACTTGAATTTGGAGTTATCACACCTTCTTGTAAAGCAATTAATGACTGAACCAACTTAAAAATAGATCCAGGAGGATATTCAGCTTGTAAGGGTCTCGGAAAAAGGGGCATATTTGGATCTAAAACTAACTTAGGGTAATTCATTCTAATATTTCTTCTTCCTACTAATAAGTTTGGATCAAAGGAAGGAGCTGAAACCATAGCTAAAATCTCTCCACTTGAGGGTTCTATCGCAACTATTGATCCTTTTTTATTTTGTAATAATTTTTCGCCATAGGCTTGAATTAACATATCCATTCCTAATTTCAAGGGTTCTGCTTGCTTGGCTATTGTATCAAATTTACCGGAAGCATAAGATTCAATTGTATTATTTAATGCAGAGGTTACAACATATTTTACACCTTTTCTTCCCCTTAAATCCTTTTCATAAAAACGCTCTATTCCTGAACGTCCTATATTATTGCCTGGTTTATAAAATTGGTCAGCATCGACTTCTTCTCTCGTTACCTCAGATAAATATCCTAAAATATTTGCTCCTCCTAGGTAAGGGTAATTTCGCATACTTGTAACTTCCTCATAAAATCCGGGAAAATTTTCAAGATGTGGAGCAATTTTAGAAACTTCCTCTAAGGTAAGTTCTTTTATAAATGGATAAGCACGGATTTTTTGATAATTAGCAGTGCGTTTACCAGTATTTGGATTTTTATATCTCCCCTCACCATCGACAATTTCTTTAAATCTATTTCTAACCTCTTCAACAGTCCAACCAATCAAAGTTGCAAATGCTGCAGTATCTAAATTTTTAATTTTATCTTCAACCATCATTAAATTAAAATAGGTTCTATTTGAAACTATTTTCATTCCATTTCTGTCAAAAATAACAGCACGAGCAGGAGTGATTTCTTTTCGTTTTTCTGCGATTTGCTGCGCTCTTAATTTCCATTTATCGTCAATTACCTGCATATAAAAAATACGGATAATATAGCTAAAGCCTACAATTGCAATGAAGAAAATCAATACATAACGGCGAGCATCAAAATTCATTTCGGAATAACTTTTTTAATCATAAGAGTTTGAAGTACAACAGCAAGAATAAACGAGATTATAACACTAAAAAATGTATTTTGAAGAATTAATAAAAATTCATTCATTCGAAATATTTCAATTAAAAAAAACCAAAAATGATGAATGAGTAATAAATTACCATATGAAAATAGAAACCAACTTCCTCCCATATCATTTATAGAAGCTTGTTTTAAAGGATCATAACCATCCCGAGGGGCAAAAAAATTAAATATGATAGGTCTAAAATACGCCATCATTAATAAAGATGAAGTATGTAAACCATATGTATTTGAAAAAATGTCAATAGAAAAACCTAAGAGAAATGCAAATAATAATAAACTAAGGATGCCAATGTCAAAAGGCAGAAGCATTATAAATAGTGGATAAACCATCATGTGGATTCCAAAACCAAATTCCAATTGATTAAAAATCAATACCTGCAGGAGCCACAATAAAATAAAACGAATAATATGTTTTGTTACTGCATTCATTTTTTGGGCTGTTTATTCTTCCTCATCATCTGGGATATTTTCTTCAATATTTTTTTGTTCTTCAATCATCAAATTCTTTACTACATAAACTCTTTGAATAGTTCTAAAATTCTCAGAAAATTTTACAACAACGTCCCAAAGCGGTTCTCCTTCAATTGGATTTATTTTCTCTACAACACCAACTGCTAAGCCCCTAGGAAAAATCCCTGACCCACCTTTTGTGACAACTTTAGATCCTTTTTTAATTCTTAAATCATTTGAAATTCCAGAAATTGATCCTCTTCTTGCATCTCTTCCACTCCATTTTAACAAACCAAAAAGCCCAATCGGCTCAATTGTAACGTCAATATTGATATCTTTTGTTAAAACACTTTTTACAACTGAGTAATGCTCACTCGTATTATGGATAACACCCACAACTCCTTTATCAGAGAAAACACCTAAGCCCCTATAAACTCCTTGTTTCCGTCCTATATTTAATGTAAAATAATTATTCCTTTTACTCACTGTTAAATTAATCACAGTTGCAGGAATATAAGTATATTGTTGCTGAAAAATTGTATCATTTACTTTTATAAAACCTTCTTCAAGTTTATACAAACTCATTTTCAGCTTATTTCGAAGTCGAATATTTTCTTTTTGTAGCGCTAAATTATTTTTAGATAAATTGAAATGCTTTGTTAAATCATTTTCTAACTTAAGAAATTCTCCTGTTAATACTGATGCTGTTGTTAAGTATTGATTTCTTGGAAATGAAAGGTAATTAATGTATATCGTAAGTGAAAAGACTTGCAGAAGTGCGAACAATAAAAAAACACGAAAACGCCTAAAAAAGGCAAACAAATTGCGCATGTTCAAAGATAGAAAATGAACAAATTAAAATAACAAATCAGAAGAGAATAATATTAACAAATAAATAACTGTTGGAATTATTCGAAATCTTCTTATTCTAGGTTCTCATCCCAACTTCCTTCATTTTATTGCGGAGAGATTTGGAGCAATTACCCGAAACACTCAAAGAACTTGACCCCGTGCAAAGGTTGAATTTACTTTGTAAACTTATTCCTTATGTATTACCGAAGGTTGTAAGCGTTACTCACAAACTGGGTGAACCTTAACTACCTCAAAAGAATTGGTTTGAAATATAAATTATTATTACTTTTATACTAATTCAAAAAATATTTATGTACGATTTAACGAGAACAAAAGTAATAAATCCAATACTTAAAAAATAGAAATTATGATAAAGAAAAAATTGATTTTAACAGCTATATTATTTACTCTTTGTAGTAATTTTCAAGCTCAAGCTGATTTAAATAGGTCAGATGTAATAAAACTAATAGCTATAGCTACTAAGCCCATAAACCTAAGCGGGGTTAACTTAAGCAGTGTAGATTTAAGACGATTAGATTTATCTGGAGGTAATTTATCTGGAGGTAATTTAAATAACCTTAATTTATCTGGTGCTAATTTATCTAGAGCTAATTTATCTGGTGCTAATTTAAGAGGTGCTAATTTATCTGGAGCTAATTTAAATAACCTTAATTTATCTGGAGCTGATTTAACTGGAGCTAATTTATCTGGTGCTGATTTATCTGGTGCCAATTTAATAGAAGCTGATTTATCTGGTGCTAATTTATCTGGTGCTAATTTATCTGGTGCTGATTTATCTGGTGCTGATTTATCTCTTGCTAATTTAACTAATGTAATAGGATACCCTAAAAAATAAGTATATGAGTTAATCTACTTCCTCTTTTTTTTTCAAGTAGATTTTAAGATTTCCTAAAGATTTAGGTTTCAATTTCCCAAAATATATTTCAATTGCCTAAACCTCATACATTCCCTAATTTGTTAGATGAAGTAAAACTGTAAGTAAACATATAAAAATTAATCATCTGTTTTACAGATGTATACGATTTTATTCTGCGGAGAGAGGGGGATTATCTCAACTTCCTAAACTCAGTTTTCGATGGTCTTCGGCTCGAACCCTGGGTTCTCATCCCAACTTCCTTCATTTTATTGCGGAGAGAGGGGGATTCGAACCCCCGTTACGTTACCGTAAACACGCTTTCCAAGCGTGCGCGTTCAACCGCTCTGCCACCTCTCCGAAAATTAAGTTTGCAAAAATAAGCAATTTAGAATCATACCGAAATTTATAGACCGTAAAGTAACATCCCTATTGTAAAATAAATGAAAAGGCCAGTTACATCATTTAAAGTAGTAATAAATGGTCCAGTTGCAAGAGCAGGGTCAATCTTATAATGATTGAGTACCAAAGGAATAAGGGTTCCGATAACAGCCGCAAAAATAATTACAGTAAATAAAGAGATACTTACTACAAATCCAAGTTGGGCATTACCAAAGAAATAAGCTATAACAAAAATGATGCTTGCCAATAACACGCCATTAAACAATCCCACTGCAGCTTCGCGTAAAAGTTTGTGAAAGATATTTCCGAAATCTTTTGTGCCTCGTGCTAGTGATTGTACAACAATTGCCGAAGATTGAACGCCAACATTTCCTCCCATGGCAGTAATCAATGGGATAAAAAAAGCAAGCGCCGGAATTTGTGTTATACTTCCCTCAAAGCCAGAAATTACTTTAGCTCCTAAAGTCCCTCCCAACAAACCAATTATTAACCACGGTAATCTTGCCCGAGCAACTCTCCAGATACTTGCATCACGCTCAATTGGCTCAGTAATACCTGTTGCTAATTGGAAATCTTTATCGGCTTCTTCCTTTATGAAGTCTACAATGTCATCAAGTGTGATTCTTCCAACTAATTTATTTTGATAGTCAACAACTGGAACAGAAACTAAGTCGTATTTCTCCATAACAGATGCTACTTCTTCTGCAGAATCTGAGGTATTAACAGAAATGATGTTTTTGGACTGATATAAATCAGCAATTTTTGTTTTTACATTTGAAAAAAGAAGACGCTTAAGCGACAAAACACCAAGTAAGCGGTTTGAATCGTCTACAACAAAAATATTGTACACTTTTTCTACATCTTCGGCTTGTTTTCTTAATTCAACAATTGTTCGATTAACAGGCCAATCTATGTGTGCTTGCAAAAATTCTTTCTGCATTAATCCACCAGCAGTATCCTCATCATAATTTAATAAATCAACGATATCTTCTGCTGCCTCATCGTCATCCATTTGTGAGATAACCTCCTGAATTTTATCTTCGGAAAGCTCCCCTAAAATATCTGCAGCATCGTTGGAATCTAGGTTTTCTAATTGATCAGCAATTTCTTTAATTGAAAGAGAGGAAAGGAATCGATCCCTAACTTCCTCTTCTAATTCCATTAAAATATCTGCTTGTGTATCTTCGTCTACTAGAAAATAAATAAATTTTGCTTCTTCATTGCTTAATTTATCCAAAATCTCAGCGACATCAGCAAAATGCAGAACAAGTACATTCTCTTGAATCCAAAGTATCTCCTGCTCCGCTATTTTTTGACGAAGAATTTCTAGAAAATCTTTGGTTAGTTCGAAGCGCACGGTTGAATATTTGCGCAAAGATAGGGAATTGAATAGACTTTATCCCCTTATTAACAAACTGTTAATCATGACAAAGTCCTTGAACTTTATGAAATGTATCGTGTGCAGCAGTAATTTTCTTTTTTAAAATAGCATTGCTTGCTTTTTTATTATTCAATTTATTGATTTCAATACATTGCTTTTCAAGTTGCTTTAATGCTATTTTAATTGCGGGCTTATCCAATGATTTTGGGGAAACTGATGCAACTAGTAAACTACTTTTTGCCATCAACTCTGCACTTCTTTTCTTCAAAGGTTCAAGATTGTCTGTTTCAGCCGGGTGAAAAGTTTGAGCCATGACCTTATGAAATTCTTTTAATTCCATCCAATTATCTTTTTCAATTTCTACTAATAATGGGTCGTTCAAAGCTGCAGCATATTTTTGTGAGACAATACCCCAGTCTACTAAATTCCAAATAGCCCCGAGGTAATCACCGCGTTTATTTTGGTATTTCAAGTAATAGGCATGTTCCCATACATCAATACAAAATATGGGGATTCCACGTTCTTTTGTAATATCCATAATAGGGTTATCTTGATTTGCTGTTGACGAAACCATGAGTTTTTTATCTGGCGTTACACTCAGCCAAACCCAACCAGAGCCAAAGCGAGTAGTTGCTCCTTGATTGATTTTTATTCGTAAACTATCCATGGATTTAAATTGCAAATTAATTGCTGCAGCTAATTCTGCACTAATAAAGCTTTGAGAAGCTGTTGGGGCTAAAATATCCCAAAATAAGGAGTGGTTAAAATGTCCCCCTGAATTATTTCTCACAATATCAGATCTGAAACTTGCATACATCAATAAATCATTCATAGAAAGCGCCTCCATTTTTGTACCCGCAAGTGCTTTATTTAAATTGGTAATATATGCTTGATGGTGTTTTGCATGATGAATCTCCATAGTTTGCGCGTCAATCCAAGGCTCATAAGCATTATATGCATATTTAAGAGCTGGTAAAGAATAACTTTGGGAAAAAGATTTTAGTGAAAGAAAAAAGCACAAAGTGTAAAATAAGAATTTCATATGTAATAATTTTAAACAAATTTACATCAAATTCACTAAACAATTAGCGAAAAAAGATGCTTACATATTCTGTAAATCAACTAAGCGCATTGCAATGAATGCTTTTAAAACACGCTCACCAACTTCTGGAACCTCCACATGGATTAAATATACACCTGATGCTACTGGAATATTTTGGTGGTTGGTCAAGTTCCAATCTTGCGAGGTAATCGGACTATCTTTTTTGAAAGAACGGATCAATTTTCCATTTGAAGAATAAATCCTAATGGTGCATTTTTCCGGTAAATTCGTAATCTTTACCCGCGTATCAAGTCTTGTTCGCTCATAATCTGAAAATGCATAATAAGGATTTGGAACAATGTTTATTAAATCCAAGGCTTCTTTCAATTGGTCACTCGATGCTATTACTGTTGCTATTTCATCCATCGACCATGAATACATTGGTCTTCCGTTGTTTTCGCCTGAACCAACATAGTTCTTATACTCCTTATTAATCCGTAATTTAACCTCTGCATCTGTTGAAAGTAAGGTTTGATCTTCTCTAAGCGTAGGATATGCAACCCATGATAAACTTCCATACAATTCCCGTCTAATTGGGATAGATGTAGAATTCGCCTCAACTTGTATCCATTTGTTTTGTAGAAAATTATTGCCGGCAACTTCTGCTTCACTTGGAATATACGCCGGGAAATCAAAACCTCCTGAAAAACCATTGATTGTCTTTTGCTTGTAGCTAAAAATATAGATTGGATGTACTCCACCCATTAAAGGTGTTCCAGAATTACTTACCAAACGATCCGTAGGATTCCAAAGCATGTCTGCTCCGTTTTCTGCTCCTAAAAATGAGTTCTCTCCAAAAGCCATGTACAATCTTGCGCCTGATTCTACGTCTACAGCATATCCTGGAAACCAACCCATTCCTGTACCACTGCCATCTGCTGAGCCATCCTTGTTAACACTTTGGCTTTTTCGCATGTATCCTGCTTTGGCTGAACCAACACTTAATGTTTGACTTCTACATAGTTCTATTACAGGACATCTTGTCCATTTTGACTTATCATTTGTAAAGACAATGTTCACACTTGGTAGAAAACTAATAGAAGCATTTGTTTTAAATGTTGGACTATACGTTCCAACGTATGCCAAAGGCATATAAGAGGCTTGATAGCCCACCAAACGATGAGGTGCTATTGTACCATTCAAAACCGACTCATACTTTTGCAAAGGATCTGCAACTAACTCATCCCAATAATTTGGAGCATCTAAATAGTCTGGAATAGGTTGTTGTCCGGGTACAACAGGTGTGGAGGTTGTATCCTGGTATTCTCCCGAGCGTATCCAATTAGTTGGATAAAAAGCATCATTGTCTGTTACACCCGCTAACCATCGCTTCGAAGAATCCACAAATGAAATAGAGGCATCTATCATATCTGTTGTCTTGTATTGATTGCTGTTTGATCCAGCTGGAAAAAAGTATTTCTCCTGATATATCTGAACTGAAATTCCCCATGCAGGAATAATTTGTTCATTGTCTTTGGAAATTGCTGTCTCAGATTTCATAGAATCAATAGGGTTGATATCTCCCTTATTTTCATAGCGATAAATTGTCCAACTTGCTGTGTCTGCACTGTTGCCCGAAGTCGGTGCTGTATACTTATCGAACTTGCATTCAAAATATCCTGGTGCTAAATTCAAGGGGTCTACAACTTTTATGTTAATAGGACCTTTACCATAATCATAAGTTGGATTTTCCATGTAGCCCTCACTTAAAATTGTGTTCAAGGTGCTACTTGTGAAATCTATACTGCGATTACCATTACCATAACCATCCATTCTTGTGATTTGTGGTGAAGAACCATACGAAATTAATTGGTCTGTTCCACCTGCTTCTGGCATTGGATTGTGGGGTATAACTTCAATAGATTTTATTTCGCCTATTGCTGCTTTTCGACTAGCGATATAAGGAATTTTTTGGCCATCAAGTAATAAAGGATCAGTTGGAGAATATGTTTTATAATTATTATAAGCATAAGCAATCGCCATAAAATAATAGCTTTTAAAATTTACAAGCGTAGAATTACCTTGCGAAAATAAATCTTTCGTTACGCTAAAACTTTTACGAATACCTTTATTCTCTCCGTTTACTCTCAAAACAGGAATACTTGCATTTAGGTCATCACTGAATTCAAAATTGATTATTTTACTTACATTATCTTTTATGTCAACTTGAGCAACAAGTCTAGATTTTGAAGGATCTGTTAATTCAGAAGATGAAACGCTTTTATTTTTTAATTGGAAAATTTGGTAACCCTGAAAACGATACTTTTTATCAGCATTAGGGTCAGCAGAAACGATAAAGGGATCAAATTCTTGGTAACCTTCGTTGTAATTATTTGAATTTTGTGAATTTGACAGGAATAATATAATTTCATTATTTAACTCCTGAAAATCCAAATTTGGAGCGTGAGGTGCATCTAAAACCCTAAAGCAATTTTCAAATAAGGCTTGGGCTTTGTCATCGGCTCTTCTTAAAACTTCTACAGATTCGAAGGGATTTCCGCCATTTGAACGAGCATAAACCACACCAACTGTGATATTGTTAACTGCTCCGGGCTTCAAAACAAATGGACCAGCTGACTCCACAAATCTACGATCATTTGGTGTATTATTTGCTGTTTGTTCTGTCCAAGGAGCTTGAGGATTCCCGTTAGTTCCCCAGCCCAATGGATCTGTATCTCCAGGAAACATAAAATCGCAGGGCATTAGCGGGTTTGCATCTGGGTCAGAAATATGACCACTTCCTCCATAGACAAACTTTGTTCCATCCTTCCAGAAACCTCTTAAATAATTGTAGTAATCAGAGGAAGAAATTGGATCTGTTTGATTAGGATTTGCGCCATTTGTTGTATTTGAATAATATAAAAATCTGCGCATTCCAAAACGCTCATTATCAATTACACCATCTCCATAACCAATACCATTCAATGCTTCGTTCATTCCAATTCCAAAGTCATTATCAATTCCATCATTATCTTGATAAGGCCCTTCAAAGAAATCAACTCCAACTGCTGGAGGAGAATATCCATATCCTTTATAACCGGAATTGTCACCATCAAAATTATCTCCATTATAGTAATACGCTAAGCCACGATTTACGTCGCAGCCAACATAATCATCATAAGGATCGCCTAAAGCGCCATCTGTAAAAAACCCAAAATAAGTATTATACAAGGTTTGAGTTCCACGATTTATTAGCTCATAATTATAAAATGTCATATTATTTACCTCATCATTGGATGAAAAAGCAAATGCTTGAGCCCTAATTTCCATACCGATTGGATCAGCGCCTGTTTCAGTGTGAATATTCCCTTTGTCGTTCATTACCCACCAATAATTCATATCGCCATAAAGGGATACTTTTCTATCAACACTGCAATCTTTGTCTTTTTTCACGTCATACCAGGGGAAATCTCCATCCTGCCAATTGTAATGACCATCACTATTAAAATCATAAAAAGGAGCTAAATAATAATCTTGGCCTTGAGAAATATCACCGTGAGCTGGCCAATTTTTAATGTTATCTGGAACTTTATAGTTTGGAAATTTTTCAGTCTGTGTAGAAGTTCCATTTTGAGAATCAAAAATACCAGCTTCATACCACTTATTAAATTCGCGGACCATATCTTGAGTTGTAACAAAATGCTTATCATACTTACTACAGTTTTCATAATTAGTTTCTGCAGTAACTTTAGTAAGCGGACCCGTCCAATAATCTTGTCCGTTTCTGTAACGAAGTGCAGCTAATTTTAATTGATTGTTCACATCTGTTCCACCTAACCAAAGGGCTGCAGTAAACAGCGCCATAATTCCAGAATTCTTTGGAATCTCATATTGGGAGTAGTTTTGATTAGGAATCTGCCATAAATTTCCTGCAGTATGAATCATCGCCCTTACATTGTTCAACTCTAAATAAGTTGTGCTAGTTGGAGGAGCGCATCCGGCAGCTTTAGGTGGTTTTGTTTTTATTTTATAGGTGCCATCATAAACTTGACCAAAGGTTTGATTTGCAAATTGTAGAAAAAGGAAAAAACAAATTATTCGAGCCACTTACCAAAATTTTTATGAAGATAGTAAGAAATTATAAGTTAATATTATCTTTGGCTTATGCGTGATTTAGCAACAAAAGAAGATATAGCCTTTTTAGTGGAAAAATTTTATCAAGCTATACTTAAAAATAAATTTTTACGGCCCTTTTTTGAGAATATTAATTTTAAAGAACATCTTCCTAGAATGATTCATTTCTGGAGTTTTATACTTCATGATGAAGCTGGTTACACAACAAATGTTACTGAAAAACACATTCGCTTACCACTAAAAAAAGTTCATTTTGAAATTTGGCTGGAGCTATTCAATAAAACTACCGATTTTTATTTTAACGGGAAATATGCTGATAAAGCAAAAGAACGCGCAGCTTTAATTGGTTGGACAATTCAAAGTAAAATAATAGAATAAATTTTCAAAACTTACTACTTATTTTCTCTGTCATATATTTACTTGAAACATTTTTAAAAATAGAGTTTAATTTATTTAATTATATTGGATATAAAACCAAGAAGATTGTTCTAATGTCAATGATAAAGAAAAAGTATATTTGCTAAAGAAAATTATTTGTGTGAAAAATCATCAACCAAAATCAGTTCTTCTATTTACAATTCTAGTGTTTTCCTTACTATTGTTAATCGTTTTTAGCATGCCGAAAGGAGGTTTTTCGTTATTCAATATTAACTTGAAATTTTTGAGTTTAGAAGCATTAATGAATCCAAATAAAGATAATAAAAAGAATATTGATGCAATCATTCAAAAAGTTGACACGACAAATCTTAATTCCCCATTAAAAAAACACAAGGGTAAAAGTTCAGGGGAATTAGGTGCAGCAAATGGAGGTGATTTATCAGCTAATGCTTCTGTTGAACTTGATATAAATGAGCAAGTAAGTCAAAATCTAGACCGTTTTTTTAAAAAATTAAAAAATATAGCTGCCCTTAAAAAGAAACTATCTATTTTTCATTACGGTGATTCTCAAATAGAAGGAGATAGAATGACCGGTTATTTTAGGCAACGATTACAAACTCAATTTGGGGGAAATGGTCCAGGTATGATTCCGGCTTTAAACGTATACAATACCCAAACATTTAAACAAACATTTTCTGATAATTTTGAAAGATTGACAGCTTTTTGGGGAGCGAAGCTATCCTCAAAAAAATATGGGGCGATGGGGTCTGTTGGTGTATTTAAAATTGATAGCAGTCAAACGTTGAAAGGGGAACCTACTACTGCTTGGATTGAAATTGATGCATCAAAAAATGCCTATGGAAGAGCCAGAGAATATAATCACGTTCGATTTTATTATAATAGTTGTGTTAAACCCTGTTTACTCAAAGTATTCCAAAATGGACAGTTGATACATGAAGACAGTCTTAAAACAGACGGAAATGCACATTCAATAACCCTTGATTTTCCTGAGTCTCCAGGAAAATTAAAGTATTTACTCTCATCTACAAAAAGTCCGGTTATAAGTGGCTTTAGCTTAGAGGGAGATATTGGAGTTCAAGTTACAAATGTTGCCATGCGTGGTTCATCTGGCACAAATTTCAGTTCTATGGACCAAATACTCTTTAGAAATATGCATTCAGAATTAAATACACAATTATTTATTCTACAATTTGGAGGAAATACAATCCCAGGTCTTAAGGACAGTTCGTCGGTGCGCTATTATGTAAAATCATTTAAAAGGCAGATTCAATTGATTCAATCTCAAGTGCCAGGGGCAGCAATAATTGTAATTGGACCAAGCGATATGTCCCAACTAAATGAAGGTGTTTTTGAATCTTATAACTTGATCCCTTATTTAACAAATCAAATGAAAAAAGTTAGTGTTGAAAGTGGCGCTGCCTATTGGGATTTATTCAAGGCAATGGGAGGTAAAAATTCAATGCCTACATGGGTTGAACAAGGATTAGCTGGGTCAGATTACATACATTTTACCTCAAAAGGAACAAGTATTGCATCCCAATTATTTTATGATGCTTTTATTTCTGCTTACGCAAAATGGGAGTTAAAAAATCAAGTAGAGTAAAATATGGAGAAGCTTTTAGTTTTTATTCTGCTGTTTATCATAAAAACACCCTTGATTTGGGCGCAAGCATTTGACGATTTAAGAAATTATAATCATCCTGAATTTGCGAAATCAAATTCTGAGATTAGTGAAAAAAAGTCTCTAATAAATTTAGACTGTAACCAATTTGCTTTTTTCTCAGAGAAAAGTACTAATTGGTTCTATTTGTATACAGAAATACAAAAAATGATTGCCAAGAAAGATCGCAAGTTAAACTTTTATCATATTGGAGGATCACATATTCAAGCTGATATCTATACGCATGATTTTAGAACTTTTTTACAATCTAATTGGCCTGGATTGGATGGAGAAAGAGGCTTGGTCTTTCCTTTTGGATTAGCAAGCACCAATAACCCGTCAAATTATAATTTTTCCTCACCAAATAATTGGACAGGATTTCGCAGTGTGAGTGCACGGCCAGAAGATTTACAATATGGATTGACAGGGGCAGCAATAAAATGTGCTGATTCACTAATTGTTGTAAATTTTAAACACATGCGTTCACTTGTTAAGCCTCCCTTTAATCGCTTGAGGATTTATCACAATACAGGAGAATTTTTCTATGATATGAATTTTGGTTCGCAAGAATTATTTGTCACAGATACATATCACCATGCAGATTTAGGTTATTCTGAAATTCGCTTTTCAGACAAAATGGATTCACTTGATATTCAGTTTATTCGTACTTGTAATGTTGCTACTTCTTTAGAGATTTATGGCTTTGAATTTTTAAATGATTTGCCAGGAATAACTTACAATGCAATTGGTATAAATGGCGCTGGACTTTATACTTATTTGGGAAATGAACATTTTTTACGAGATTTGAAAATTCATCCCCCAGACTTTTTTGCTTTTTCTCTAGGAACAAATGATGCATACACATCTTATGAAAATTTTAATCCTCAGAAATACAAAGAAAATTTAGAGGAAATGATAAAATTAGTATTAACTGTTAATCCTAAATGTGCTATTTTACTTACCGTTCCTAATGATTGTTTATTCAATAAAAAACATGTCAATAAAAATACTGAACGGCAACGTGAGGTAATTTATCAATTAGCTGCGAAATATGAACAAGCTGTTTGGGATTTTTATGGTATTATGGGGGAATTGGGTTCTTCAAAAAGCTGGAAAGAAAATGGATTAATGCAAACTGATTGTGTTCATTTTACAGCTGTAGGATATCACATCAAAGGGTCTTTATTGATTGATGCTTTTTTGAAGTACCTGTTACAATTTGATAAATTGAGTGAAATTAAAAAATTAAATTAATGGATAGGATTTATCATATTTTCTCTTTTAATGAATTAAAACCTTTAATATTTACTCAGTTAGATTTTTGGTTGTTTTTTATTTTCGTAATGTTGGTTTTTTCATTCTTGCATAAAAAACTCCTCACCAGAAGTATATTTCTTTCGGTAGTTAGCATTTTCTTTTACTACAAAACATCTGGTATTTATGTGACTTTATTAATTGTAAGTCTCTTTGCAAACTACTTTTTGGGAAATGGAATTGAAAAAGCTAAAACAAATAGTTCAAGAAATATTCAACTTACTAGCGCAATTTTATTTAACCTTTTGACTTTAGGATATTTTAAGTATGCCTACTTTTTTACCGAGTCGTTTAATAACATGTTTCACACCAAATTTGAAGTAGTAAACCAACTATCTGTTTGGGCAAATGGATTTGCAGGTGATGGTACTTTTGTTGAAAAAATCATTCTTCCAGTTGGAGTTTCTTTTTTTACATTTCAAAGTATAAGCTATGTTGTGGATATCTATAGAAAAGACATCGAGCCAGTAAAAAACTTTTTTGAATATTCTTTTTTTGTGACCTTTTTTCCGCAATTAGTAGCTGGTCCAATCGTTCGTGCTAAAGACTTTATTCCACAAATTCGCAAACCATTTACCTTAAGTAATGAGCAATTTAGTTGGGCACTTATCTTAATTACCAAAGGTCTCTTCAAAAAAATTATTCTTGCAGATTATATCGCTGTTCATTTTATTGATAAAATTGCAGATGCACCACAAGCATATCCTGGATTTGTTTCTATTCTTGCCATGTGGGCTTACTCACTTCAGATTTATGCCGATTTTTCTGGATATACAGATATTGCTATAGGTCTTTCCTGCTTAATGGGTTTTGCGCTATTACCTAATTTTAACTCTCCTTATAAAGCAATTTCAGTTGCAGATTTTTGGAGGAGATGGCACAAATCTCTTGGGTCTTGGTTCCGGGATTATCTGTATATTCCACTTGGGGGAAATAAAACTGGAGGTCTAGCGACCTATATTGCAAGCCTAATTATTTTTATTTTCTTGCTATTCATTACCCAATGGTATGAATTAATTTACGTTTATGCCGGTTTAATGACGCTCTACTTTATTGTTTGGTTTTATTTTCCTTTTTATAAAAACTTTATTCATAGAGATTTAAACTTACTAATCACAATGGTAGTTGGAGGCTTATGGCATGGTGCAAGCGAAAATTTTGTTATTTGGGGTACAATGAATGGAATAGCACTAATAGTTTATAATTATTGGAAAAAAATTAGTCCCTACGAAAATTCAACGGCTCTAATTGTTCGATTTTGGCGCATTTTCATCACCTTTCAATTCATTACCTTTACTCGAATTTGGTTTCGGCTCGAAGATAGTTCTGCGCCCTTAGCAATGATAGATCATATTTGGAATCATCTAGATCTTAAATGGGATATCGTCAAACTTGTTTTTCAAACCTATTCTTCTGTTTTTTGGATTATAACACTTGGCTACTTCCTACATTGGATGCCGCAGTCATGGAAAGATAAAGGACAAGATCGCTTTACTAAAATGAAATTAGGGCTTAAGTCAATTATAATTGTTATCTGTGTATTTCTGATGTATCAGGCAATTTCTGACACATTTAAACCTTTTGTTTACTTCCAATTTTAAAAGTCGCAGAAGCTTTTTGACAAGGAAAAAAAGAATTGAAAAATTATTAATCGGTCATTTACTTGACAAACGCATATTCAATGTTGTATCTTTGCACTCCTTTACTTAAAAAAGGTTAAAAAGTATTCTATGAGCAAAATGAAATTATCGGAGTTTAACTACGATTTACCTGAAGAATTAATTGCAAACTACCCTTGTGATAACCGCGATGAGGCGAAATTAATGGTTATTCATAGAGATACCGGAAAAATTGAACACAAACTATTCAAAGACTTAATCAATTATTTCGAAGAAGACGATGTAATGATTATGAATAATACGCGTGTTTTTCCTGCTAGAATGTATGGAAATAAAGAGAAAACAGGAGCAAAAATTGAAGTTTTTCTTTTAAGAGAGTTAAACCGTGAGAGCTTACTTTGGGATGTGCTTGTGGATCCTGCTCGAAAAATACGTATTGGTAATAAATTGTATTTCGGAGATGATGACTCTCTGGTTGCTGAAGTAATTGACAATACAACTTCTAGAGGTAGAACACTTCGGTTTTTATTCGATGGGCCATATGAGGAATTTAAAGCGAAAATTACTGAGTTAGGTGAAACACCGCTTCCAAAATACATAAAAAGAGAAGTGGAAGTTCAAGATGAAGAGCGCTATCAAACAATCTATTCGAAGGTGGAAGGTGCGGTTGCTGCACCAACAGCAGGATTACATTTTTCAAGAGAATTGTTAAAACGTTTAGAAATTAAAGGAATCCATTTTGCTGAGGTTACTTTGCATGTCGGACTTGGTACTTTTAGATCTGTTGAAGTTGAAGATTTGACGAAACATAAAATGGATTCAGAACAGGTTATAATTTCTGAAAAAACCGCTGAAATTGTAAATAACGCAAAAAGAAATAAACGTCGTGTTTGTGCAATTGGTACAACTTCAATGCGAGCAATAGAAACATCTGTTTCTACTGACGGTTATCTAAATTCGTATAATGGATGGACAAATAAATTTATTTTTCCTCCGTATGAATTTAGTATTGCAGATAGTTTGGTGACAAATTTTCATACTCCTCTTTCTACTTTACTAATGATGATTTCTGCATTTTGCGGGCATGAACTTATGACAAAAGCATACAAAGAGGCCATCAAAGAAAAATACCGCTTTTATTCCTATGGCGATGCCATGTTTATAATTTAATTTTCACTAAAAAGGAGCTTTACAATAAACCCGTTGCTGCTGTTTACTGATTGGGTGAATAAAAATTAGTTCTTGAGCATGTAAATGTAAACGGGTCGATTTTCTTCCGTATAAATCATCTCCAAGTATTGGACATCCTAAACCAAGATGGTGTGCAGCATGAACTCTAAGTTGATGCGTTCTGCCTGTTATGGGAAAAAATAGAATTCTCGTTGTATTTTCTTCTCTGGAAAGAACTCTAAATTTAGTTTTGGCAGCTTTTCCGAATTCTTTACAAACTAATTGCTTTGGTCTATCATCGAAATCTCCACGTAAAGGAAGATCTATTTCACCTTCATTTTTCTCGATAAAACCTTCCAATAAAGCCACGTATGATTTTTGAATTCCTTTGTTTAAAAACTGGGATTGCATCAATTTATGAATTTCTTTAGATTTGGCTATCATTAAAATCCCGGATGTGGACATATCCAAGCGATGAACTAATAAAGGACCTGTAGTATTCGGATAACTTGCCTTTACTCGTTCGTAGACAGAATCAGTTAATTGTTTTCCCGGTACAGATAAAAATTCGGCAGGTTTATTTATAAAAAGTAAATAATCATCTTCAAAAATAATCTCTAAATCCGTAACATCTGCTTGAGCTAACATGGGATTAGTATCCATCTCTATGCCGTCTAGCATGTGTTTAAGAATTGGTTCACATTTACTTTTGCAAGCAGAATAAAATTGCTTATGAAGTCGAACTTCCGAATTTGGAGATGTTCCCCACCAAAATTCTGCCATACAAATTGGCTTTAATTGATTTAAAAAAGCATATTGTAATAATTTTGGAGCTGCACATTCACCTGCTGCTGCTGGCGGAAAAAGATAAATAGTATTTTTAAAAATCTCCAAAAGACTTTTTTTGTTCCCCGCTTGATTCAAAAAAGTATAATTTTCAAAAATTTCTTGTTGTAAGGCCGCAGATTTTTTACTCCGCTCTAACTTTAAAAAATCAAGCTGCTCCTCCAAAGCTAAAAATTCGGCATTTAAAAGTAAAAATTCTTTGTTTTTTCTTCGTAATTCGTGTTTGTAAAATAACTGTTCACGAATGCTTTCATTTTTTAATTCATCAAGAAAATTAAGATAATCTATTTCAGATATTTTTCCAAGAAACTGCTCTCGCCTTAATTTCCGTTGATTTTTTGACCGTTTTAATTCCAAGCGACTTTCAAATACAAACTTACTGAGGAGAGCTTTGTCATTCTCTGCTTGTTCTTTAAGCGCTAAATAATTGGCGCTCGTTTCAATCGTACTAATTTGAAGATTGATGGCGCTTACCTCCTTTTCTCCTTCAAGAAAAAAACTTCCAGTTTCTAAAATATCAAAAACAGGAGGGACAAAGCCTGAATGGTGATTTTTATCGCCTAATTTTCCCGAGAAAGCTGCTAAATAACCTAGTTCACCAACAAAATTTTGAACTACCAAAACACCAAACATTTTTCCAATAGGAGAAGAATTTTCAGATTTAGAAAACCCAAAGTTGTGTTCAATAGCTGTACTTTCCAATTCTTGCTGCAAGTCATTTGCTGCATTTATTGCCAAAGAATGTGGAGTATAATAAAAAGGGAATGTGAATTTTTTAGGACGTGGAAGATGTTCTACCGAACTTGAAAATTTGCGGAAAAATACTGAATCATGCATTCTTACATTTGTAAAATGACACTTAAAATTAAGAAATTAGCTTGAGAAAAAAATTTAATTGTTTAAGGCCTCTGCCCCACCGACTATTTCCAAAATTTCATTTGTAATTGCAGCTTGACGTGCTTTATTGTAGCTTAATTTTAAGCTTTTTTGAAGGTCATTTGCATTGTCAGTTGCTTTATGCATCGCAGTCATACGAGCACCATTTTCTGAAGCATTTGAATCTAATAAAGCTTTATACAACTGGATTTTCAATGATTTTGGAATTAATAATCCAACTAAATCCTCTTTGTTTGGCTCAAAAATATAATCTTGTGCAACGGAAACTCCTTCTTCTTGTTTTACTTCAAGAACCGGTAAAAATTGCTCGGTCTCAATAGCTTGAGTCGCAGCATTAACAAAACGATTATAAACAACAACGATTTTACTAAATTGCTGCTGCTTATATAATTCCATAAGTTCGTTTGCAATTGTTGAGGCCCTGTCAAATGTTAGATCCGAAAAAATATCTTCAACGGCACTTAATTCCTCCGTAATAAAATAATTTGGAGTTTTTTTAATAACATCTTTAACTTTTTTACCCAGACAAAGAACTTTTACATCGTTCTCTTTAAAGTCATTTTGGATAAGAAATTGCACCCTTTTGATAATGTTATTATTAAAACCTCCACATAAACCACGATTTGAAGTAACAGCAACGATCAGCACACTTTTGCTATCATTTATCTTAGCAAATTTATTCTCTGACGGATCTGTAACAGCACTTAAATTTTGAAGTAATTCCTTTAGTTTACTTGCGTATGGTCGCAATTTAGTAACTGCATCTTGTGCACGCTTCAATTTTGCAGCCGATACCATTTTCATGGCAGAAGTTATTTGCATCGTTGAACCAACTGATACAATTCTATTTCGTATTTCCTTTAAATTTGGCATAATAATAATTTGTAAATTGCCTTAAAGCAACAAAACAATTAATTAAATTTTTCTGCTATTTCTTTTGCGCACTTTGTTAAAACATCTGTAATTTCATCTGTGTATTTCCCCGCTTTTAAAGAAACAAGTACATCTGCATGTTTTGCTTCTAAGAAATTAAGGTATTCTTTTTCAAATTCTTTTACTTTGTTCAATGGCACATTTTGAATTAAACCTTTTGTTCCAACATAGATAATAGCAATTTGCTTTTCAACAGTATAAGGATCACCATCTCTTTGCTTCAAAATTTCAACATTACGAGAACCTTTATCTAAAATAGATTTTGTTGCAGCGTCAAGATCTGAACCAAATTTTGCGAAAGCTTCTAACTCGCGGTATTGCGCTTGGTCTAATTTTAATGTTCCAGCAACTTTCTTCATTGATTTAATTTGCGCTGAACCTCCTACTCGAGATACTGAGATTCCAACGTTAATTGCTGGTCGAACTCCAGAGTTAAATAAATCTGATTCCAAGAAAATTTGTCCGTCTGTAATTGAAATAACATTCGTTGGAATATAAGCAGAAACGTCTCCAGCTTGAGTTTCAATTATCGGCAACGCTGTTAAAGAACCGCCACCTTTTACAAGTGGTCTTAATGATTCTGGAAGGTCATTCATTTGACAAGCGATTGTGTCATCAGAGATAATTTTTGCTGCACGCTCTAATAAACGAGAGTGAAGATAAAAAACATCTCCAGGATATGCCTCACGTCCTGGTGGACGACGAAGTAATAAAGAAACTTCACGGTAAGCAACTGCTTGTTTTGATAAATCATCATAAACAATAAGTGCTGGTCGACCGGAATCTCTAAAAAACTCACCAATAGCTGCACCTGTCATTGGAGCATAAAACTGCATTGGAGCAGGGTCAGAAGCGTTAGAAGCAACAACAGTTGTATAAGCCATTGCTCCAGCATCCTCAAATTTCTTAACAATTCCTGCTACAGTTGATCCTTTTTGACCAATTGCAACATAAATACAATAAACAGGTTCACCGCGATCGTAAAATTCTCTTTGGTTAATAATTGTATCAATCGCAACTGTCGTTTTTCCTGTTTGACGGTCACCAATAATTAATTCTCTTTGACCTCGACCAATTGGAATCATCGCATCAATCGCTTTTATTCCAGTTTGTAAAGGCTCAGTAACTGGTTGACGAAAGATTACACCTGGAGCTTTTCGTTCGATTGGCATTTCATATAAATCTCCTGTAATTGGTCCTTTACCATCAATTGGCATGCCCAATGTATCAACTACACGACCAACCATTCCTTCTCCAATTTTTACAGAAGCAATACGACCAAGTCTTTTAACCGTATCTCCTTCTTTTACTAACGAAGACCGGCCAAGAAGTACTGCTCCAACATTGTCTTCCTCTAAATTCAATGCGATTCCTTGAAGGCCACCATCAAATTCGATTAGCTCACCATATTGAACACCATTTAAGCCGTATACACGAGCGATACCGTCACCTACTTGTAAAACAGTACCTATTTCTTGTAATTCCGCTTCAGTTCTGAAGCCTGATAATTGTTCCCTTAAAATTGCTGAAACCTCTGCTGGATTAATGTCTGCCATTTTATTCTGTTTTAGTTTTAGTGTCTTTCGACTTAATTTATTCTGTTAATTCTTGTCTTATATTTTTTAATTGTTGAGAAACCGATGCATCAATTTGTTTGTCCCCAATTGTTATAATAAATCCACCAATTAAAGCTGGATTTATCTTCTCTGTTAATTTTAATTCTCCTGGAATTGTTGCTGATAATTTTGAAAGTATTTTTTTTCTGCTTTGTTCGTCAAGGGCAAAAGCACTTGTAATTGTTCCTGAAACAATTCCCCTGTGCTGCTCAACTAAAGCAATAAATCCAGAAGCTATGAAATGCAAAATTGGAGCCCTACCATTTTTTGTAATTAAAGAAATAAAAGCACTCGTCAAAGGCTGAGTATTTTTTAATAATTTATTGAGAATTGTAATTTTTTTATCTTCATTTATAACAGGAGAACTTAAAAAAATGATAAAATCTCTTGAAGATTCAGCCATTTGTGTAATTTGTTGCATATCAGAAAGAATTGCATCAACAGCTTTTTTTTCAACTGCCATTTCCAATAAAGCTTTGGCATATCTAATTGCCGATTTTGTTGACTTCATGCCTTAGTTCATGTTAATATCATCTGCCAACTTATCCGCTAAAGACTTTTGTTTCTCATCTGAAGCAAGTTCACCACGAACAATTTTTTCTGCAATACTCAATGAAAAACTTGCTAATTGATTTTTCAAGTCTGATATCGCAGCAGCTTTCTCCAGTGATATAGTTGACATTGCATTTTTTACAATTTTATTTGCTTCTACTTTTGCTTTATTTTTTGACTCTTCAATCATTTGAACCGCTATTTCTTTTGCTTCTTTCACGATTAAATCACGTTCCGCTCTGGCTTCTTTTAGTATTTTTTCATTTTCAGAATGAAGCAACTGCATTTCTTTTTTTGTTTTTTCAGCTAATTCTAATGCTTCAGAAATTTTTTCTTCTCGAGCATTCACAGCATTTAAAATTGGTTTCCAAATAAATTTTGTTAACACAAATAATAAAAGACAAAAAACTAATCCTGTCCAAAACAAAAGTCCAAAATCTGGTATAATTAAATCCATTTTATTTTATTTTATTTAAACTGTTAAAAAAGATTCCTTGCTTTAACCAACCGTTAGAGCAAGGAATTTTTAATTACTTTGCTCCACCAAGTAGACCAATAACAACTCCAAAAAGCGCAACTCCTTCAATCAAGGCCGCTGCAATAATCATTGTTGTTGTAATTTTTCCAGAGGCTTCAGGGTTACGTGCAATTCCTTCTACCGCTGAACCACCGATTCTTCCGATTCCGATTCCTGCTCCTAGAACTGCTAAACCTGCTCCGATTGCTGCTATACTTCCGTACATACTATATATATTTAAAGGTTACTAATTAATGGTGAGGTTCTTCTACTGCCATTCCAATAAACAAGGAAGACAGCATAGCAAATAAAAATGCTTGTAAAAACGCCACTAGTAATTCCAATACTGAAATAAATAAAGCCATTGGAACCGACAAACCTGCCCAACCAATGTTCTTATTAATAAAAATAATTGAAATCAATGCCAAAATTATTATGTGCCCTGCTGTGATATTTGCAAACAAACGAATCATTAAAGCAAAGGGTTTTGTTAGAATACCAATCAATTCTATTGGCATCATGAAAAATTTCATTGCTACAGGAATACCCGGCATCCAGAAAATATGCTTCCAATAATTCATATTGGCAGATAATAAAGTAACAAGTAAGGTGCAAACTGATAAAAATAAAGTAACTGATATGTTACCTGTTAAATTTGCTCCACCAGGTAAAAAAGGCACCAAACCAAGCATGTTATTCAGCCAAATAAAAAAGAAAATTGTAAGTAAATATGGTACGTACCTCTCATGTTTGGAATGACTAATATTTGCCTTGGCTATGTCATCTCGCACCATAATTATAATCGGCTCAAAGAATTTAGCAATACCTTTTGGCGCAACAGCACCATTTTTCTTATAGAAACGTGCAGTAAAAAACATCAATAATAGAATGATGCCTGCACCAAAAAATAAAGAAAGTACATTTTTTGTAATCGATAAATCTGTTGGATGAATGTTGTGAGGATGACCGTTCTTGAACTCAAGTGCACCATTTTTTAATTTGTAAATTTCTTCGTGAAACAAAGCATAGCCGCTTGCAGCACCTTCACCAATAAAATAAGATATTTCACTTTCAGAAGAATCTGCTTTTAAAGTGACTTCTTTTCCATGGTAAAATAAACTAGAGCTAAAGGTTTTTATTCCATTATCAACTAGAATTACCGGTAAATAAATTGAAGTTCCACCATGCTCTGGTCCAAAAAGATGCCATTCATGGGCATCCTTAATGTGATGCATAATCATTTCGCTAACATCAAATTCGGTATTTTCTTCAGCTCTAAAATCAGAATAAAACCCTAGAAAAAAAAGTAGAAAACCAAGGGTCATCAAAAACTTTTTTAAGCTATTTTTGGCTTTCATAAACTGCATAATTGCACTCAGTTTTTTAAAATTATTTGCAAAGATAGTTAAACTTTGTAAAACAACACTGAAAAAAGCAAAGGGATTTTTTATTGCTTTGAGTTAACTTTTTTATACCATTTTATACCAAGCATAAGTAAAATTGCTAGTCCAAAAAATCCGAGAGTTGCATAGATCCAATTGATATTATTTTTCAAGACTACAAGAAAAACAATTATCACTAAAAACAAGGTTGCAACTTCGTTCCAAATACGTAAAGCGGTGGAGGACCATTTAAATTTTTGCTTGTTTAAATCGAGCATTATTTTTTGACAAATAAAATGATAGACAATTAATAATGCTACAAAAAGTAATTTTGTGTGCATCCAAGGCATTTTTAAAAGTGCTGGATTGAGCCATAGCATCCAAATACCAAAAAAAAGCGTCAGAATCATAGCAGGAGTGGTAATAATCCACCATAATTTTTTTTCCATTACACAAAATTGTTCTTGCAATATTTTTTGCTTTTCAGTTTCAAATTTGGTGGATTCAATGTGATAAATAAATAAACGCACGATGTAGAATAAACCAGCAAACCAACTTACTACAAAAATGATGTGTAGTGATTTTATAATATCATATGTCATGCTGCAAAATTAAAGTATTCTTAAGTAAAATTTGTGCTTTTGGAAAAATGAACTTAATATTGTCTACATGTTAAAGTTCAAAATTTTATTGTTGCTTTTTCCTTTATTAAAAATAACCTCATTTTTTTCTCAAGAAAGTATGCTTTCAATCGATGGTACTTACCTTGGAAAAAATATACTTGTCAGTAATCCCCCTCAAGCAGATGGTTTTGGTTTTTGCGTAAATAAAGTAACTGTAAATGGAGAAGTTTTACCCGCTACTATTCAAAAAGCAAATTTTGAAATTGATTTTTCATTATTTAATATAAAGTCAGGGGAACATCTCTTTATCGTCCTTGAGCACAATGAAGGTTGTGTTCCAAAATTTGTTAATCCAGAGGTTTTACTCCCTAAGAGTACATTTATTTGTCAAAAAATTAGTGCGACAAAAAATGGTTTGATTTCCTGGACTACCACTAATGAAAAAGAAATAATAGATTTTGCAATAGAGCAATTTAAATGGAATAAATGGGTTAAGGTTGGAGAAGTACGTGGAAATGGAGGACAAGAATTAAATAACTATACTTTTCAGATTATAACTCATTCTGGTAAAAATAGAGTTCGAGTTTCACAAATTGACAATACAGGAATAAAAAGAGTTTCACCTGAAACATCATTCAATTCTCTTTCAGCATTGGTCAAAAAATCTCCTACTAAAGTGAGAGATTATATCTACTTTAAAGCAAACCAAAAAGCGGTAAAAAGTAAATTTGAATTGTACGATGCATTCGGTAATTTATTAAAAGTTGGGTTTTCAGATCTTGTAGATTGTAGAAATCTCGTAAATGGCGTCTATTTCATTAATTTTGATAACACAACCGAGAAATTTATTAAGGTAGGGAAATGATAAAAAAAATCGAGCATCTTGGTATTGCAGTTAAAAGATTAGATGAGGCAATACCTTTGTATGAAAAATTATTGCAAACAACTTGCTACAAAACAGAATCCGTTTCCTCTGAAGGTGTTAACACTGCTTTTTTTCAAATCGGCGAAGCTAAGATTGAACTCTTAGAAGCAAGCAATCAAAATTCTCCAATTGCAAAGTTTTTGGCGAAAAGAGGAGAAGGATTTCACCACGTAGCCTTTGAAGTTGATGACATTGAAGAAGAACTTGCCAGACTTCAAAAATTAGACTTTATTTTACTTCATCTTAGCCCAAAAGAAGGCGCAGACAATAAAAGAATCGCTTTTATGCATCCAAAATCTACAATGGGCATGCTAATTGAACTTTGCCAAGATAATATTTCTAAGTCCTAATATTTTTATAGGAAAATCTCTAGCTTAAATTATTTTTAAGGAATATGAGATTATGACAATTCTATGACACTAATACTTGAAATGTAACGATCTTTGCAGAGAAATATATTGATTAATCTGTGCTCAAGAATCTCCACACAATTGCATTTACTCACCGGACAATGACGGTGACAAATATTGGCTTATTGCACATTGAAAAGGAAGCACAAAAAGAGCGTCTTTCAGCTCTAAAGGCAATTTTTAACTTTGAGGAATTGTATTTTTTATCCACTTGTAATCGTGTTGAATTAACATTCCTTTCGAAAGAAAAAAACAAGTTTTCTTTAACAAAAGAACTTTTAAAAACACTTTATCCTTCTTTTCGAGAAGATCAAATAGACGATTTTTCAAACTCAGCAGAATATTATTCCGGTACAGAGGCGATAAATCATGCTCTTTCAGTTGCAGCTTCAATAGATTCAATGATTGTTGGAGAACGGGAAATTATTACTCAAGTAAGAACCGCCTACGATCACTGCAGAGATTGCGGTTTAACGGGTGATGTGCTGCGCTTACTTTTTCGCCATGTTATAGAAACAGCAAAAAAAGTATACACGAAAACAAGTATTGCCACAAAACCTGTTTCTGTTGTTTCATTGGCTTATCACCAACTCAAAAAAATAAACCTGCCATTAAATGCACGCATTTTAATAATTGGTTCCGGAACGACAAATACAACAATGGGGCGCTTTTTAAAAAAGCATGGCTTCCGAAATTTTGTTATTTTCAACCGCACTTTAAATAACGCACAAGAATTAGCACAAGAATTACAATGTGAGGCGTTTGCGCTAACAGAATTAGGGCATTACACCAAGGGCTTTGATCTTATTTTATCTTGTACTGGCGCTGATCACCATGTAATTTCTCCTTCCTTGTACACCGATCTTTTACAAGGTGAAACTGAAAAAAAGACAATAATAGATATCGCAATTCCACAGGACTTAAGCCCTAGCATCATAGAAAAGTATGCTGTAAATCATATTTCTGTAGATTTTCTTCAGAAAATTTCAAACCAAAATTTAAAAGAAAGAGGTAAAGAAGTTGAGCATGTTATTGAAATTATTTCGGTTGCTCTTAAAGAATTTGAATCCATTCTTAAAGAACGGTCTGTAGAAATAGCTATGAAATCTGTGCCCAGTCAAGTGAAAGAAATTAAAAAAAATGCTGTCAATGCTGTCTTTAAAGACGAAATTGAGGGTATGGATGAACATTCAAAAAAAGTGCTAAAAAAAGTAATTGGCTACATGGAAAAAAAATACATAAGTGGCCCGATGAAATTAGCGAAGGAAATCATTTTAAAGAATGCCAATTAACCAGCATATTCGAATTGGAACCCGAGGAAGTGATCTTGCCTTGTGGCAAGCAAATTTTGTAAAAGGGGAATTGGAGAAGTTAAATTGTACCGTTGAGATAAAAATTATTAAAACTCAAGGGGACCTAGTTCAAGATTTAAGTTTTGATAAATTGGAAGGCAAAGGATTTTTCACCAAAGAAATTGAAGAAGCCCTCATCGCAAATGAAATTGATCTTGCAGTTCACTCCCATAAAGATTTAGAGACAAGTTCACCAGAAGGCTTAATGATTGCTGCAGTATCTGATCGGGAAAATCCTGCAGAATTACTTTTGATTCGCAAAGAAGCACATGCTTCATATGAAACTTGGGAATTAAAGAAAAATGCAGTTATTGGTTCTTCATCTGCCCGAAGAAAATCGCAAGTGCTAGCTCTTAGGCCAGACCTGCAACTGAAAGATTTACGTGGAAATGTCCCTACGCGCATTGAAAAATTAAGAAAAGGAGAATACGATGCAATTCTTTTAGCAAAAGCTGGAGTGAATCGTTTAGGACTTGATTTAGGAGACCTGATTCAAATTAATTTATCTGCTAAAGAATTTGTTCCAGCTCCATCCCAAGGTGTTTTAGGATATCAAATTCGAACTGATGATGTGGACCTTAGTCTCTTGTTAAGAAGCCTCAACAATGAAAAAATAGAGAATGAAATTAAGGTAGAAAGAAAAGTTCTCCAACTAATGAATGGCGGTTGTCAACTTCCACTTGGCGTTTATTTTGACGGTAAATTTGTTTTTGTTTCTTATGCTCAATCATCTTTAAGTGCTGCAAGGTATTTTAAGTTTGAATACAGTAATGATATAAACTTTGCTGAAAAAATTGTAGCGCACCTTAAAAATTTCTGATCTGTGAAAAGAATTTTTATTTCAAAAAATGAAGATGACTTAGGTTATTTCGGGAAGTTTTGTGAAGAAAATAAATTGACTTTAATTGCAAAATCCCTCATCACTTTTGAAGCAGTAGATTTTAAATTAACAAGCGAATTTGACTGTGTGTTTTTTTCTAGTATTCGCGCAGCAATATTTTATTTAGAAAAAAATCCCGTTTTATCAAATAAGGTGGTTTTTGCTTGTAGTGGAAAAGAAACGGCAAGAAAACTTTCTGAAATAGGTATTACTTGTTCTTTTATTGGCTCCGAATCTGGAAATCCTGAAAAAGTAAGTCTTGATTTTGCGAAGTGGCTAGAAGGACGAAAAGTTTTATTTCCACATTCCAATCTTTCAAAGTTCTCTGCACTTCAATGCCTTAGTAAAGGCCAATTTGAAACAATACAAGTTTATCAAACAAATAGTATTCCTTCTGAGATTCCAAATTGCGATGTTTATGTTTTTACAAGTCCTAGTAATCTTTCTTCCTTTTTAACAAAAAATAAAATTCCAAAAAATGCAGAAATTGTAGCTTATGGTCAAAGCACAAAAAAACAGTTGAATTCTTTGAATATAGCTTGTTTAATTGTTCTAAAAAATGCGACTTTAAATGATTTAAAAAAGGAATTATCAAGGTGTTTTATATTAAGAAAAGAATAAATTTTAAATGATTTTTTTTTAAAATGATTAACTAAATAAAAAAAATACTATTTTTGACCCAATAATTTAAATAACAACTAAAACAATTCTTAATTTTTTCCCTATGAAAAAAATAATTAGCTCTCTAGCCATTGCATTAACATTGACAATTGGCTTCACAGGAATTAGCAATGCACAAGATTCAACTGCTGCACAAGAAGAAGTTTCAACTGCTGCACAAGAAGAAAGTGCAACAAGCAAAACAGCAGATGAAGAGAAACTTGAATTAACATTTGTTCAAACTCTAAAACAAAAATATATTGAAGGGGATGTTCTTTGGATGACTCCCGTTTTAATTTGTATGATAATCGGTATGGCTTTGTCTATAGAACGAGTAGTTTACTTAAACTTAGCTACTATCGATACAAAGAAATTTTTAAATGATGTGGATGCTTCTATGAAAGCTGGAGGAGTAGATGCTGCTAAAGAATTGTGTAGAAATACACGTGGACCTATTGCATCTATTTTTTACCAAGGTTTAGATCGTTCAGGAGAAGGAATTGACATGGTCGAAAAATCAGTTGTTGCATATGGTGGAGTTCAAATGGGTAATTTGGAAAAAGGATTGTCATGGTTGCAATTATTTATTGCTCTTTCTCCAATGCTAGGATTCTTAGGAACTGTTATTGGAATGATTCAAGCATTTGATAAAATTGTTGAGGACGGACAAGTTTCTCCAACAACAGTTGCCGATGGTATCAAAGTGGCCCTTCTTACAACAGTATTTGGTTTGATTGCTGCAATTGTCTTACAAATTTTTTACAATTACATCACATCAAAAATTGATGGATTGGTTAATGAAATGGAAGATGCATCAATTTCATTAATTGATATGTTGCTTAAAAATAAATAATCGATTTAATTGATCTAAATCTTCATAAGATGAATGCGACTAAACTAAATTTAATTTCTCGGATTTTCCAATACCTTTCTATAGCAATTGGTGTTATTTTAAGTGTCTTAATTCTTATATCTGGCCCTGCTGTTACAGATGGGAAAGAAGCTTTAGAAAAGTTTCGCGAGAGTGCTGAGATGAACGCCGCAATATATTTTATGCTTTTTATTCTATTCGCTGGTGGGGCAATGGTAATAGGCTTTTTTATATTCCAAATAATTCAGAGCCCTAAAAGGACAATACTCTCAATTATAGGTATTGTTATTTCCCTAGTTATTTATATGATTTTTTACCTTTTAGGAACTACTGATACAACAGACACTTTAGCGCTTAGAAATCCTGTTTCTGACGGAGTTGTTTTAACAACTACCGCTGGATTGTACACAATTGGCGTAACGCTCTTTGTGGGCTTCATAGTTATAATTGCTGGACCATTTATGGGTCGACTTAGAAAATAAAAGACCATGGCGAAAAGAGATATTCCTGAAATTAATGCTGGATCAATGGCAGATATTGCCTTTCTTTTATTGTTGTTTTTTTTAGTGACAACGACAATGGATAAAGATCAAGCTTATATTAGAAGTATTCCCAAAAAGATTGACTTGCCGCCAATGGATAATAAAGTTCAGGAAAGAGATATTTTAGCAATAAAAGCAAATAATCAAAACCAACTAATGGTTCGCAATAGTATTTTTAGAGATCCAGATAAAATTTCTGATTTCATTCTAAAATTCTATCAAACGAATGAAAAAAATAATGATGTAGCCAATAACTTTCCAATGTATTCTACAACAAGCTTAAGCTTATGTGATCAGAATATGGCTCTTTTAGAAAATCAATTAGAAGAAGCAGAGCAAAAAGGTGCAACAGACCAGGCTAAATTCTTTCAAAGCTCTTATGAAGAGTGGAATAAGAAAAAAAGGGCTATACAACTTTATGGGAAATCTGAAATTCGTGAACTAAGTGTTCAAGCTCATATTAGAATTGAAGTTCAACAAGGCACTGCATATTCTATTTTTGCACAAATTCACAATGAAATAGAAGAGGCATTATTTGAGTTGCGAGATAAAGAATGTAATCGTTTGTTTAGTGAACAGTATTCTATTTTAAAAAGAAGAACAGCACAGGATAGCGACCCAAAAGATAAAGATAAATTAGCGCTGCTAGAAATACTTTATCCTGCTAGGATTATTGAAGTAACTCCAAAAAATTAATAACTATGTCAAAGTTTAAAAAAGAAGGTAGTGGTGGAGCTCCAGCGATGAATACAGCATCTCTTCCTGATATCGTTTTTATGCTTTTGTTTTTCTTTATGGTTGCGACTACTAGTAAAGAAACAGATCCTACAGTTGAATTTGAATCGCCAACTGGAACCAAAACAATGGATTTGACACCTTACAAACAACGTTCTGAAATTGATTTTTTATACCTTGGCACTCCAAGAAATCCAAATAGAGCAAATGCATTTAAAATGGGTTTTGCTTTGTCATTAGATAATGTTGTACAAGCAACAGCAGATGGATTATATCCTACAAATGCTGTAGGAAGATGGAAAAAAGACAAGTTTTCTCAAAAGCCAGCAAGAATGTCTGCTCCTATTGAAGCTGTTATTACTTGTTTAAAAGCCGATAAAAATGCTCCTTCTGGATTGATTTTTGATATTCGAAAGGAATTACAAGAAATTGAGGCCCTCACTATTGCCTACTCCGTTCGGGATAAGGGAAATATCTAAGTCTCAAATTTTGAGCTGATTTAGACTAAGGTGCTATAAAAACGATCTAAAATCATATTTGCAATTCGTTTATCTAAATTCACTTTTTCTGATAAATAAAACTCAAATTCCGCATCTGTAAACAAGCCCGTTACAATCCCTAATAATTGTGCTCGAAAAGCCAATTGCTTGGAAGTAAATAATTTCAATTGATTTTGCTTTTTTAGTAATGAGGAGTTGGCGCTTACAATATATTGTACATGAATATTAGAGTTAAAAAACACAATAATTATTGTATGTTGGTACTTTAAAATTGGACGAATTGCTGTATTTTGAAATTGTTCAATAGGTGTTTGCTCACTTTTTTCTGTAAGAATTTCCTCTCGAAGTCCAAGTAATTTGTCTTCTTTACGCATAATTTTAAATTGAATTATCCTTTTTTACTTCTACAGTTGCAGAAGGACTTACAAACTGCTGAATATAATCGACAAATCGTTCTTCTTTTGGATGTTGTGTGAAAATAAGTTGTCGGCATTTTGGGAGACTTTCAGCCAAACGCGCAATAAAACCTTTCATTCCCTTACTTATTTGTACATCCATTTGTAAAACAATAAATAATTTTAATTTGGCGATATTAAATCCATTTTGGAAGTAGAGTTCGCAAATCCGTTTTGTAGTTCCTACAATTACCTCAGTGCCATCAAATAGATCGTTTCGCTGCTTCAACTTGCTCCCTTTGTCGAAAACCAAGTCAATCGTTAAATCAATTTCTTTTGTTGCTTTTTCAAGAACTTCATGAATTGATTTCGCATCATCATCTGTCAAACACAAAACTAAGGCACGTGGAGAACCTTCTTCTGCTTGAGGTACAAAAGCTTTAATAAAATTTGGGATTGCAGGAATGTATTCTTCGGGCTTTGCTATGCCAATAATAGAAATTCCAGACTTTAATTTTTTTAATATCTCTTGCTCATAAGATTCCATACTACTTTTCTCAGCTCTTTAATTTTATATTTTCTTTGTGTCTTTTAGAATCGCGCAGGGTCTTCTTTTCGATGTTTTTTTCAAAAGCAGCAGTTAAATTGATGCCTGTTTGATTTGCCAAGCAGATAAGCACAAATAAAATATCTGCTATTTCATCCCCTAAATCTTGAGGTTTTTCAGTTGGTTTTTCACTTTGTTCGCCATAACGACGGGCAATAATTCTTGCAAGTTCACCAACCTCTTCCATTAAAAGTGCTGTATTAGTAAGCTCATTAAAATAACGAACACCAACTTTTTTGATCCATTCATCAACTACTACTTGGGCTTGATTGATCGTAATTTCAGACATGAAATCTTATTTTAATTTTGAAATAAAGGTAAGGAAATAAGAGCGAAGAACGAGTAATAAATCCAGAATAAAAATGGTGAGAAGATAAATAAAAAAAGACCTTCCATTATCCATTTCTTTTTTCGAAATTTGCTAAGAACTAAAAGATGGAAAAACTTCAAAATTTTATTGACGGGAAGTATATCTCACCTAAAAATGAAAGCTACTTGGATAATTATGAGCCAGCAACAGGGAAAGTATATTCCTTGATTCCGGATTCTGATTCTGAAGATGTTGAATTGGCTGTAAAAGCAGCAGAGAAAGCTTTTCCAATTTGGTCAAGTATGTCACTTGAAGAACGTAGTAAAATCCTAGTAAAAATTTCAGAAGGAATTGAAAAAAGAATGGATGAATTTGTTGCCGCAGAGAGCAGAGATAATGGAAAACCTCTGCATTTAGCTGCACAAGTTGACATTCCACGTTCTGTTTCTAATTTTCATTTTTTCGCAACAGCAATTCTTCATTTTGCCTCAGAATCCCATTACATGGAAGGCACAGGAATTAATTATACAACAAGAAAACCGATTGGTCTTGTTGGCTGTATTTCTCCTTGGAATTTGCCTTTATATCTTTTTTCGTGGAAAATTGCTCCCGCTTTAGCTGCAGGGAATTGTGTGCTTGCAAAACCTTCTGAAATAACGCCCTATACTGCTTTTCTTCTTGGAAAAGTAGCACAAGAAGCTGGACTTCCGGACGGAGTGTTAAACATTGTTCATGGTACTGGACCAAAAGCAGGTGATGCAATTGTTAGACACCCAAAAATTAAAGCAATTTCTTTTACCGGGGGAACACAAACAGGAGCATATATTTCACAAGCCACTGCACCAATGTTTAAAAAACTTTCTCTCGAATTAGGTGGAAAGAATGCAAATATTATTTTTGCTGATTGTGATTTTGAAGATATGTTGAGTACAACTATTCGGTCTTCTTTTTCAAATCAAGGACAAATCTGCTTGTGCGGCTCACGAATATTTATTGAAAGAGCCATTTATACAAAATTCAGAGATGCCTTTGTAGCAAAAATCATAAAAACAAAAGTTTCTTATCCTACTGATCCTGAAGCAAAGTTGGGTGCTATTGTTTCTGAATCTCACTTAGAAAAAATACTTTCCTACATAGAATTAGCGAAAGAAGAAGGTGGAACAATCATAGCAGGCGGAAAGCGCGTTAAATTGTCCGCTCCTTATGATGAAGGTTATTATTTAGAGCCAACAATAATTGAAGGATTAGATTATGCCTGTAGAACAAATCAAGAAGAAATATTTGGTCCTGTCGTTACGATTACTCCATTTGATTCAGAAGAAGAGGTGTTAATGATGGCGAATTCGACAGAATACGGATTAGCAGCAACACTTTGGACCAGCGATTTAAAAAGAGCCCATCGTGTGGCAGATAAACTCCAAACAGGAATTGTTTGGGTTAACGACTGGCTTGTGCGCGATTTAAGAACACCATTTGGAGGTGTTAAATCATCTGGCGTTGGGAGAGAAGGCGGTTGGGAAGCATTGCGATTCTTTACTGAAGCAAAAAATATTTTTATAAAGTATTAACCCTGATTTCTAAGTTTACTTATTTTTTAGTTGTTTGTAAATCGGTAACCGCCACATATTTTAATGCCATAAAAGTTATGGCTATATTTAAAATAATTGAAATCTAAAGATTTATTGTTAAAATCTGTCATTAGAAACACAAAAAAGGCAATCTTTCGATTGCCTTTTTTGTTTTATGCATCACTCCAATAAAAAGTTTTTATAGCATTCCAATCATATTCAATATTTTAACTATTTATTCTAAATAAGTTTGTTTATATTTGATGACACTATAACTCTTTATTTATGAAAAAAATTCTACTTTCTATTTTTGCTTCTGCAGCAATATTCACTGCAAGCAATGCGCAATTAAACAACTTGAATGTTGGTGACGTTGCCCCTAACTTCACTGTAACTGATATTCATGGAAATGTCCACACCTTGAGTGCTTATGCTGGTAAATGGGTTGTGGTGGATCTATATGCTTACTGGTGTGGGCCATGCGCAGCTGTAGCTCCAACAATCAATTCGTTCTACAAAAAATATGGATGTAATGGTTATAATGTCATTGTTCTATCTGTAGAAAAAGATGGAACACAACAACAAACGGAAGATTTCGAAACAGCCAATGGTGGTGATTTAAATTATCCAACTCCATCTGCAAGTGGCTTAGCTGGTGGTGGCGCTGCAGTTCATACTGCTTACGGTACTGCTGCTTTCCCAACAATAATATTAATCGGTCCTGATGGATTGGTTAAAAATGAAGATATCTGGCCAATTAGCGGTGTTTCAACTTTGGAAGCTGCTATTACTTCTGCTGGTGGATCTGCCGCATTAGTAGTAAATACGTGTGGTGCTTTAGCTATTGAAGAAATGGCTTTTGCTGATTTGAATGTTTACCCTAATCCATCTAATGGTGAGGTAACAATTCAACTTGCATCTCCAAATGCCGATGTTATCTCAATTGAAGTATATGATCTAATTGGAGCTAAAGTTTGGGAACAAACAGAAGTAAATGTAGTTGGTGAACAAAACTCAATTTCATTGTCGATTCCTTCAATTACAAGTGGACATTATATCTTGAAAGCAGCGAATACAAACGGGAATGTAATTTCTCAAGCTATTCAGATTAAATAATCAACTTATTAGGAACAAAAAAATCCGCCTCGAAAGAGGCGGATTTTTTTGTTTTATTATTTTGTAAATCTCATTGCTTCTGCAATAAATTACTTTTTCGATTTATCGTCAACCTCTTCGAAGTCAACATTAGTAACTTCGTCACTTGGATTACCAGCGTTGTTATCTGCCGCTCCACCTTGACTTCCATCATTTGCTGCGTTGTACATATCTTGAGAAGCTGCTTGGAAAACGTTGTTCAATTTTTCAATTTCTGCTTCTAAGTTCGCTATATTTTTAGAATCAAATTCTATCTTCAATTGGTGCTTTTTTGTCAGCTGGAATTTTATCTCCGTATTCTTTCAATTGACGCTCAGTTTGGAAAATTGTTGAATCAGCCTTATTGATTAACTCAACTTCCTCACGTTTCTTGTTATCAGCAGCTGCATTTGCTTCAGCTTTCATACGTTTGATTTCTTCGTCAGACAAACCTGAAGATGCTTCAATCTTGATAGATTGTTGTTTTCCTGTTCCTTTGTCTTTTGCTGAAATTTGCATGATACCATTTGCATCAATATCAAATGTTACTTCGATTTGAGGAACTCCTCGTTGAGCAGGTGGAATATCAGTCAATTAGAAACGACCAAATGTTTTGTTGTCATTCGCCATTGGACGTTCACCTTGCAATACGTGAATATCTACAGATGGTTGGTTATCAGAAGTCGTTGAAAAAGTCTCTGATTTCTTCGTTGGAATCGTTGTATTTGCATCAATTAATTTCGTTAATAGACCACCCATTGTTTCAATACCCAATGAAAGAGGAATAACGTCTAATAACAATACTATTTAATAATCCCTTCAAGTCCCAAAATAAAAGCATAAACTTTCGCAACTTCTAAGCGTTCATTTGACCTTCCTGAACCTCCGCCATGACCAGCATCCATATTGCAATCAAAAATCAATGGATTTGCCGAAGTTTTGTATTCTCTCAATTTTGCAACATATTTCATTGGTTCCCAATACTGAACTTGAGAATCATGATAGCCAGTTGTCACGAACATTGCAGGATAGTCCATTTTATGAATATTATCATAAGGAGAATATTTCAACATGTAATAATATGCTTCTGGGTCATTTGGGTTTCCCCATTCTTCAAATTCACCAGTTGTCAATGGAATAGATTCATCCAACATCGTAGTTACAACATCTACAAACGGCACTTGAGAAACAATTCCTTTCCATAAATAAGGAGCAAGATTTACAATTGCGCCCATTAATAAACCGCCTGCACTTCCGCCTTGAGCATAAATTTTTTCTTTATCACAATATCCCATGTGTCCAATAAATTCTGCAGCATTGATGAAATCTGTAAAAGTATTCATCTTTTTCTGGAGTTTTCCGTCTTCATACCAAGTTTCCCCCATGTATTTACTTCCTCTAATGTGTGCTGAAGCAAAGACAAACCCTCTGTTTAATAAGCTGATTCTTAGAGCACTGAACCCATCAGGAATTGTATATCCGTAAGATCCATAGCCATAAAGCAAACAAGGTGCTGTTTTTAAGTCGATTCCTTTTTTATAAACAATAGAAACTGGTATTTTTTCTCCATCATTGGCTGTAGCCCAAATTCTTTGAGATTCATAGTCTGAAGATTTAAAGGATGGATCCATAAGCGTTTTTTCAAACCATACTTTCTTCGTATTGCTTGCCATATTGTATTGAAAAATTGTGGAAGGAGTTGTCATTGAGTTGTAAGAGTAGAAAATCTCATCGCTCGTATAATCGTCATTTAATCCTAAATTTAAAGAATATGTTTCTTCATCAATAGATATATAAGAGTCTACTCCACTTGATAAATTCCGTAATTTAATTTTTCTGAGACCATTGTTGCGTTCATCAAGGACAAGGAAATTCTTAAATGTAGAAATCCCCTCAATTAAAGTTTCAGGATTCACTGGAATTAGAACTTGACATTGCTCTAGATTTCTAGGAAAAGATTTTGCAAATAAAACTTTTCTATTGGGAGCATCCTGATTTGAAAGAATGTAAAATCCATTTAGATGGTGAGCCACTTGATACAAATGATCTTTGCGCCTTGGAAGAAATACCATTAGCGGTTCTTTTGTATTATTTGCATCAAGGAACCATGTTTCTGAACTTGTAGAACTATAGGAACTAATAAAAATATATTTATCTGTTATTGTTTTTTCCAATCCAACAGAAAATTTCTCGTCGTCCTCTTGGTAAATCAAAACATCTGCTTTACTATCAGTCCCTAAAACATGCATGAACACTTGATACTCTCGAAGAGTCTGAGGATCTTTTTTGATATAATAAACTGTTTTGTTATCATTTGCCCAAACTACACCCCCACTTGTTTCTTCAATTTTATCAGCTAAATATTTGCCAGATTTATTTTCTCGGAAAGTAATTGAATATTTTCTGCGGCCTATAAAATCCTCACTCACTGCAAGTAGTTCGTTATTTGGCGAAGGCGACCAATCTGCTAAATCATAATAATCTGCATCTTTTGCTCTTTCATTTTCATCAAAGAAGACAAGCTCCTTATTTTTTTCCAATAAAATTATTTGCTGGTAATCTTTGCCATCCGTATTTTTCATTTGGTATTTTTTACCATTTAAAATAAAGGGTGCAGAAACTTCATTTGGATTGATTCGCTTGTCAAATTCTGTCATTAAAGAATTTATTAATGGCTGCAAAGGTTTAAAATAGTCGCTGGTGTATTCATTTTCCTGCTTTAAATTTTCTAAAACAGCTTTGCTATCACGTTCATTCATCCAATAATAATCATCAGAACGATTGTGTCCATGAATTGATAAAATTTTAGAATTTTTTGGTGCAATGAATTTCGGTACTTGAGCGAACATATAAAGTGGAATAAATGTTATGAGAATTAATTGAAGCTTATACATAAATAGAGTTTGCCTACAAAAGTAAACAATATCTTAATCGAATGTCTTAACTTTGTAGCGTGAAGAAAATTTATAAATACCTTCTTAATACTTTACCACGCCCACTTCTAATTCGCTTAAGTTATATTTTTAAAACTTTTGCACCTATACTTTACCGAGGAAACAATGTTGAATGTCCAGTTTGCGAAAAGAAATTTTCTAAGTTCTTATCCTACGGTTCAAATGTAGCACACCGAGAAAATGTTTTATGTCCTTTTGATTTAACGCTAGAAAGACACCGTTTGATGTACTTATATCTAAAACAAGAAAGTAATTTTTTTACCGCCGAGAATCTTAATGTTTTACACATGGCACCTGAGCAGTGTTTTATCGATAGCTTTAAAAAACAAAAGAATCTCACTTATTTAACTGCAGATATTGAGTCTCCAATAGCAGATCTTCATTTTGATTTACATGAAATTCCACTTGAAGACAATCGCTTTGATGTTGTTTTCTGCAATCATGTAATGGAACACGTAGAAAATCCACTTCAATGCATGAAAGAACTTTATCGTGTTATGAAAAAAGGAGGATGGGCTCTAATGCAGGTTCCTCAAGACTTTAGTAGGGACCTTACATACGAAGATGCAAGTATTACAAGTCCAAAAGAAAGAGAAAAACATTTCTGGCAAAAAGACCATTTACGCCTATTTGGGAAAGATTATCCTCAATGGTTAGAAAAAGCTGGTTTTACGGTCGATGAATTTGATTTAAACAAGCATTTTGACAAAAATGAAATTAATCGTTTTCGCCTTCTTCAAGGAGAAATTTTGTACATTGCTAAAAAATAACTAATGAAACACTACATTCTTATATTGCTTACTTATTTTTTTACTTCTGGTTTCTCACAAAAAAACCTATTTGTTACTATCGCCCCTCAATTTAATGGTGTCGATTTGCAAATGAATACGCAATATACTGCTGCAGATGGAAAAGTGCTAAAATTAGATCACTTTGATTATTACATTTCAAATATAATTATTACTCATGATGGTGGACAAACAACCAGTGTTGAGACTCCGGTATTTCTTGTTGAGCCACAAAATCATGTGCTATATTTAGGATATAGAAATTGGAACGACATTGAAAAAATAAACTTTTTAGTTGGAGTTCCAAAACCTATGAATACACAAAATGGTTCTGAAGCAGCAGATATTTCTACTTATCCAGAAACTAATCCCTTAAGTTTTCAGTCTCCCTCAATGTATTGGGGATGGCAAGCAGGATATATGCACATGATAATTGGAGGATATTCCGATGGGAATAATGATGGGAATCCTGAATCTTATTTTGAAATTCATAATTTAGGAAATAACAACCAGAAGGAAGTTGAGATGAACATTATAGAAACTAATACTTCGTTAGATCAAATAGATCTTAATGTCATTTGTAATGTAAACCGATGGGTAGAAAGTATTCCCTTGAGTACTATTGGAGTTCTTCACGGAGAAAATGGCGTTAATGAAACTATTTTACAAAACGTACTTTCTAAGACTGTCTTTACACAAAGTGCCACTGCAACTATTCAAGATATAAATCCCCTAGTTTTTAATTGCTTCGGAAAGAAAAATGGCCTAGATATAAATTGGGCTAATTTAGAAAATGGGAAATCCATTAAATTAATAGATCAAACTGGTAAAGTTCAAAAAAGTGCAAAAAAGGAAACAGCATCTGGTTCACTGTCTTGGGATAACTTAAGTTCGGGGTTTTATTTTGTGGAACTTTTGAATACAACCAATCAAATTGTTGTGTCTAAAAAAGTAATGGTCTACTAAATTTCCATTTTTTTTATGAAATCGCCTGTTGCACTTTTATGTATATTTTTAGTAAGTGGCTTCATTCTCATTCGATGTCATGTCGTAAAAACACTTGATCCAAACTTAGTAATTGTGGTCCCTACTCCAACTGATAATTTACAGTCGGATGCAAAAATAGCTTTGGGTAGAAGTTTATTTTTTGACAAGCGCTTGTCCTTAGATGGCACTATTTCATGTGCAACATGCCACGACCCCAAAAAAGGTTTTAATGATCAATTAAGGAAAAGTATCGGCATAAATGGACAGGAAACAGAACGAAATGCTTCAAGTATTCTAAATGCAGGATTTTTAAAAACTGCAATGTTTGATGCCCATTTAGCAACATTGGAAATGCAAGTAATTGTTCCCCTTCAAGAAAAAACAGAAATGGGACACAATATGAAGGAACTTATTCCTCAACTTAGAAAAATAAAGGAATACCAAGAAGCAGCAAAGAAAATTTTTGGACGCGATTTCGATGCCTTTGTATTAACTCGGAGTATTTCTGCATTTGAGCGGTCTCTTGTTTCTATGAACAGTCGCTTTGACCAATATCAAAATGGGAATAAAAATAGTTTATCAAAAGATGAACTTGCAGGATGGAAACTATTTTCTGAAAAACTATATTGCATTGCTTGTCATACGCAACCCTATTTTACAACATTTGTTGCTGAAAACAATGGTTTATACGCCAGTTATAATGGAAAAGAAGACCAAGGTCGCTTCCGTATTCACAACGATTCGTCAGATATTGGAAAATTTAAAGTTCCGTCATTGAGAAATGTTGCCTTGAGTTTTCCATACATGCATGATGGAAGTATTTCCTCATTAGAGGGTGTAATAGAGCATTATTCAAAAGGAGGAAATAAACATCCGTTACAGCACAAAAATATTGTAGAATTTAAGATTAGTTCAGCCGAAAAAAAACAATTAGTTTCTTTTTTGAAATCTTTAACAGATACATCCTACATTCAAAGAATGAATTTCTAAAAGATTATTCTTTGATAAACCTTACACTGATATCTTTCCTGATCCAAAGTAATTATTTGAGATTACAAGAGTGTGCAAATTACCGCAAAAGTTAAAAATAAAAGTCTTTTTTAAGTTAAACTATTAATTCGGATATAGCATATCTTTTCCTATAAGTTCTATCAGGGATTCATCTTTAAAAGTTGATTCTTGGCTTGATGATGGAAAAATAATTAAATACTTATTAATGAGAATATAAAAAGCATACTTAGTTAATAATACATGGATTCCAAATCAAATAGAGGATAAACCAAAATCATATAGAATAAAATATAATTTTTACCAATAAAAAAAGGGGCAAATAAATTCGCCCCTTTAAACCATGTCTTAATAAGCTTAATTCTTAATTATTCTGATTGTTTGACTTTCTCCTTTAACAGTTAAGTTCAAGAAATAAATTCCAGCATCAAGATGCGAAACAGAAATTTCGTTATTAATCACTTTTCCAGAAGAAACAATTACGCCATTACTACTTAAGATAGAATAATTTTCCACTACACTATTAGTAATCTTGATGACATCAATTGATGGATTAGGATAAAGCTGTAAATCAGAAATACTAAATTCGGATATATTTAAATTAGGAGGTACCAACACACTATTGATTACGTGCACAACACCATTGTCAGCTAAAAGATCTGCTGTAGTTACTGTTGCAGTGTTCACCATAACACCTGATGTGAGGTCTATTATAACCGATGCACCGTTTAATGTTACTACTGGTCCGTTTACCAAGGCTGTTGAAAGAACTTGGCTGCCAACTACATGATATAAAAGAATATCAGATAAAAGTGGATTTGCTAACAAACCACTGATAGTTGTTCCTAATGCAGTTACAAGTGCTGTAATTGCTGCATCATCTGGCGCGAAAACTGTTAGTGAACTTGCTGGGTTTTGAAGTGCAACATCTAATCCTGCTTGTATCAAAGCAGCTTCTAAATAAGTGTGATTAGGGCTTACCGCAATAATGTCATCAAATACGTTGGTTGGACTTGGACAAGCAGAACAACTATTGAAACAAACCACACCAAGATCAGCAACCCCTGCAACAGTATATGAACGATTCGTAAATCCACCATTTGTTACTGTGCAAGGTTCACCACCAACAAATTGCTCTTGACCATTCCAACCATCTAGGGTGAACTTATATTCAATTGAACCATTTGGTAATGGAAGTGTAACATCCCAAATACCATCCATGTTTGCGTCAGTCATTGGATTACATGATCCACACCAACCATTAAACGTTCCATTTAAGAAAACACCTGTAAAAGCAGCACCAGTGTAATTCGCCATGTCTACTTTGAAAGTAACATTGCTTGCACAAGCGGTACAACTATTATAACAAACGGTTCCTAAAACAGCATCGCCAGTAACCGTGTAAGAACGATTTGTAAATCCTCCATTAGTTACAGTACATGTCTCACCGCCAACAAATTGCTCCTCGAATGCCCATCCATCAAGGGTAAACTTGTACTCAATAGCGCCAGCCCCAATTGGAACTACGGCCTCCCAAACGCCATCCATATTTGCATCTGACATTGGGTTTGATGTTCCGTTCCAACCGTTGAATGTTCCGTTAACAAATACGCCAGTATATGCAGGGCCTGTGTACTGGTTCATATCTACTTTAAAAGTAACATTTGGTGTTGGCGGATTAATAATTACCGTTTTTTGATAAACAAACTGCCACCAGTTTGCGCCAACATTGATATCTAGGGTAAGTGTGTTTCCACCATTACTCAATCCTGTTAAGTAAGTGATTGTATCCGCTGCATTAGCAGGTGAAGCAATTTCTGACCCGTTAATCACTTTGGCTAAGCCCATGTGCGCACCCAATCCATATACAGATAGTGTGTTGGTTGTTCCGTCATACGCATAGGTGGCTGGATTAGAACCGTTGTGCGGAGCAACTGGTGTTCCACATGCATCTGGTGTCATACCTTGCCATGCTTCTAACCAAGTTTGACCATTCATGTAATGCATCATGGTTCCATTCGCATTGAAAGTAATTGAATCATCAAACATACACGCTCGAGTCGTTAAGTCTCCAACGGTATTTGACCACCATTGCATGCTACCTTGAGAAGGACCAACGCCCATAGCAGCTGCTTGGTTTGCAAGTTTCCATGTACCAACAACTTGCGCGTTGAAAGCCGTTGGAAGTAAAAGAAATAGTAATAGTTTTTTCATAATAAAATAATTTAAGTTAAACTGAATAACAATATAAATTTAATATAGTTCAAAGACAAATATAGTAAGAAATACAATAAGTGGTTGTTTTTTTAACATAACTAGCTAAAAAACTATTAATTAGTCAATAATAATTTGAAATCAAGTAACTGATTACCAATCGTAAGGGTGTAATCTCCTTGTTCAAGCATATCCATTCCTCTCTGATCAGCAAATTTTAAATCTTCTGGGTAAAGATAAAAAACAAGCTCTTTGCGCTCATTCGCTTGAAGCGTAACTTTCGAAAACCGTTTTAGACTTTTCCCGGTAGGTACAAAACTGGCATATTGGTCACTAAGATACAATTGTACCACCTCATCTGTTTTCTGATTACTTTCGTTTTGGATAAAAACTGAAACCCTAAGACTATCATTTTTATGCATCGTAAAATTGTTAATCGTTAGCTTAGAGTAAGAAACTTTTGAATACGATAAGCCGAATCCAAAATCCCATTCTGGATCATAGGCATCAAAAGGGCCATTCTTTGATCGGTCTACACTTCTCGGATGGTCATAAAATTCGATTATGCCATCATATTTTGGATAAGTGTAAGGAAGTTTACCACTAAAATTTGCCTCGCCATACATCAAATTAATTAAGGCCTCTGCGCCATAATCTCCTGGCAGGTAACATTGAATAATTGCCGCAGCGCTATCAACAATTTCATGAATAATTCTCGGTCTTCCTTCTAAAAGAACAAGCACAACCTTTTTATTTTTTGCATATGCAAGCTTCGCAAGTTCACGCTGTTGCGGATCTAAATTTAAACTAAGAATATCCCCCGGTTTTTCCGTAGAGGGAAGCTCACCTATACAAAGAACAAGAACATCTGCTTTATCGAGCATCAAATTATATTCTTTTAAGTCGCTATAAACAGTTTTCTCAAAGCCGTTTTCGTCAAGGATAAGTGATGCCCCAGCAGCATAAAGACAATTTTCTTTCCCTAACTTTTGTTCAAAAACTTCCCGTATGGTTAAGCATCCCTTGGTATTGTATTGTTTTTCTACTCCTTGCCAAGTATGCGTCCAAGCCCCATTAAGAAAAATTAAATTATCCGCTGTAGGTCCAGCAATCATTACTTTTTGTTTTGTGTTTAAAGGAAGCGTGCCTTCATTGTTTTTCAATAAGGTTATTGATTCTGTTGCCGCTTGTTTAGCGACATTCTTAAATTTGGCTGATCCGAAATCGGGATACATCGAGAACGTTGGAATTGGATTCTTAAAAAGATCCAGTTTCATTTTAACGCGTAAAATTCTTCTCACGGCATCGTCTAAACGCTCCACCGTAATTTTCCCAGATTGAACAGCTTCCATCATGAGTTTACAATATTCCTTATACTGAGGGCTAAGTGGTACCATACTCATATCAACACCTGCATTAAAGGATTGTATGTAGGCATCGGCAAGCGTAGGGGCTGTCCTATGAACCGTATGAAGCATTATGAAATCTTCCCAATCGGAGACGGCAAAGCCTTGAAATCCCCAATCTTGCTTTAATGTTTTGGTGATTAAATCATAATTCATGTGGCCTGGAATGCCATTCACGACGCCACTATTAATCATCACAGTTAGGGCACCAGCATCTACTGCTTTTTTAAACGATGGTAAGTACAATTCCGTCATGTATTTTTGAGGAATCCAAGCAGGTGTTCGATCTCTGCCACTGGTAGTTGCAGAATAACCGACAAAATGTTTCATACACGAAGCAACATGAAAGGCGTCAATTCCGCCTTTTCCTTGGTAACCGGTCACTATTGCCGCTCCCATTTGTGATGCTAAATAAGGATCCTCCCCAAGCGTTTCAAATGTTCTCGACCATAATGGTTGACGCGCTAAATCTAAGACGGGTGAAAAATTCCAAGGAATTCCTGAGGCACGCAATTCATAGGCGGTAATTTCGCCAAAACTACTAGCCAATAGAGGATTCCATGTTGCAGCCAATCCTATTTCTTGGGGAAATAATGTGCCACCAACCGTATAGTTTACTCCGTGAATAGCATCAACACCATAAATAATAGGAGCTGCAGAAAGACCTTGCTGATAATTACGATGAACGGCCTTCAAAATGCCTTCCCATTCAGAAAGACTTAAGGTATGGCTTCCGACATTTAATACTGAACCTATTTTATACTCCTCAATGGCCTCTTTTAACTTTTGCTCATCAATCTCAGCCAACGCTCTTGCAGACCCATCGGGCATTGTTTTCAGTAAGACATCAAGTGTAATTTGACAGGTCTGACCAACCTTTTCCGCTAAATTCATCTTAGAAATCACGCTATTAATTTCCTGTTCTTCTTCAGTAGAAAGCGAAAAAGATGCTTGTTGATTAGATGCAGGAGCGACAACTGCAGTAACACTTTTGCACGATGACAAAACACACGAACTCACCACTAAAATGAACAAAATAACTTTCATACAAGACAACTTACTATTTGATTTGATTTTCAATTCTTATTGAAAAACTCTTACATAATCTACGTACATAGATTGAGGCAAGACCGTTGTGCCATCTGGATTTCCTGGGAAATTTCCGCCAACAGCCACGTTAAAAATTAAAAAGAATTTTTCCTGAAATTCGCTAAGCTCTGCAGGTGTTGTACTAACAGATTTAAACTCCACATTGTCCAAAAGCCAGTGAATACCCACTTGATCCCATACAATTGAAAAAACATGAAATTCATCGGCAAATTTTCCGCTTGTTAAAGTTTTTGTACCCCCGAATTGTGCATGAGTGCCATTATCTTGCCAGTGTATGGTTCCATAAGTAGTTCTGTCATTAGCTCCTGCTCCACCTTTCAATTCCATGATATCAATTTCACCACAAGCTGGCCAACCTGCAGATGTGATATTATCCCCCAACATCCACAAAGCGGGCCACATTCCTTGTCCGTACGGGAGGGCTGCGCGAATGTCAACTCGACCATATTTCCAAGATTTTAAGCCCTGAGTTTTTATCCTTGATGACGTATATGCCTGAGCATTGAATTGCTCTTGTTTGGCCTTAATTTCTAATACACCATTGGCCACGATCGCATTCTGATCAGTATAATATTGCAATTCATTATTCCCCCAACCCCAAGAACCAGTGCCAATATCATAGGTCCAATCACTAGACAAACTCGAGCCGTTAAATTCATCTTGCCAAACTAATGTATAATTAGGATACGTTAGCGGACTTGTATAACCCGTAGAAGGCTGACCGCCTTGCCCATTGGAAACCGTAACTTGCACTAAATCTGTTTTCGATATGTAATCAGAATAAGTAGCGTGCGCTTTTGTTTTAATGGTGTATGTCCCCGATGAAGTAAATGCGTGTGTAGCTGTACCTTCTTGAGATTCAACTACTGTTGAATCGTTTCCATGGTAGAAGGTCATCGTATAAAAGTTAGCGTTTTCGGCCTGTGCTGAAACATCTACAGTTCCGTTAGTGACTACTAAGGTTGTTTGGAGGCTACTTGGTAAGGTGACTGAAGGTTGAACAGGTTTTTTACACGCTGTAATTCCTGCAAAGAAAATAATCAATAAGTAATTAATGTGCATCTTTTTATATTTAATTATTCTGTTTTTAATTTCAAGTACCACTTCAAACCACCAGCATGGTGTCCATACTGTAGTTGCATGGTTGAATCAGTTAAATCTAATATTCGGTATGTTAATACCCCCGTGTAGAATCCTAAAAAGGAGCCATTTGAAACGGTAATCGTAGGTGAGGCACCTTCAGTTAAGAGCCAAGTTTTATCTAATTGATCTCCATATGGGGCTGTATAATCGCCTAGGTTTTGGAAAGACCCTGGAAAACTGCCGGACAAGGAGTTATGCACATAAACGTCACCATTGGTAATCATATCAAACTTAAATCCGTTCAATGTAAAAATATATTTATCGTTATAAAGTCCTGCCCCTGCTTTATCCAAAGGTCCTGCGGCCCACCACTCAGGAACAGTTCCTAAGGCACTTTCTGGGTCTGGCCCTACGCCCATATGCCCTGTTTGGGTAGAATCAATCACCCACGTTTTATATCCAGGTCCAGTCGCGCCGCCAGTTAACTTAGTATAAATAGGGTTGTTTAGCAGGGATAAATCGGTTTGAGCGATTACAACATCTTGTGTAGTGCTTCTGCTACCTCCATTATTAAAGACGGTGAGCTTTATAGTATAGGTTCCAGCGTATGGATAAGAGGCTACTGCTGTTGCTCCTTGCGCTTTTACACCGTTACCAAAATCCCATAAACATTGGTAATTCTGGTTGTTAGCTGTTAAATTAAGTACATTCGCGCTTGTTGAAGACACGCTATACGTAAACGATGCCTCAGCTAAAGTAGGTGGGTTTCCTAATTGTGGATTATCTTTTTTACACCCAATAAAGAGCATAGAAATACTTGCTATTAAAAAAAGAGTCTTTTTCATCTATATTAATTTAATATCCATTATTTTGAGGCCAATTTCCTCCTGCTAAATCTATTTCCACTTGAGGTATAGGAAAAACTTCATGCTTTCCAACCACAAAACCATTAATAAAATCGGCGGCTTTTCCTGTTCTAACTAAGTCAAAAAAGCGATGTCCTTCACCAGATAATTCATAACGTCGTTCTCTGTAAATGACATCAAGGGAGTTAACAGGAATAGGCTGAACACCAACTCGAAGACGTACTTGAGTCACTAAAGACTGTGCTGTGGCTGTGTTTCCACTCTGATAATGCGCTTCAGCTGCCATTAAAAGTACATCTGCATAACGAATTACTCGATAATTCACAGGACTGGTTAAGTCGTTATCAGGCAATCCTATTTCACCTTGTCTTTTGATGTATTTATTATTGTAATAACCGCTATGACCGCCTGCGCCAATAGCATAAGAAATCGATGATGGGTTTGGCTGTGTCGCTATAAAAGCATCAATATCTAAAATTGTCGCTCCTCTGCGAAGATCAAGTGAAGAAAAAGCATCATAAAGCTCTTGCGTTGGGAGATTATAACTATTTCCATCACCATAAACTGGTCCATTATATTGTCGTATGCCTTGAAAACCAACCGCTGCATTTCCTTCTAAGCAAATATAGCAGCCATAAGAACCTCCTTCTAAGCCAGAGTATTGAACATCAAATACCGTTTCACTATTATTTTCATTACTAGCAGAAAATAATTGATTGTAATCTGGAATAAGGCTATACATCCCCATAGCGATTACTTCATCAAAAGTTGACGCTGCTTGCGCAAATTTGTTTTGATATAAATAAACCTTCCCTAAAAATGCCAATGCAGCTCCTTTTGTCGCGCGGCCTTTTTGACTAGCAACCGGATTTAATATAGTTGCAGCATATGTGAAATCCCCTTCTATTTGGGCATAAACTTCTGCTTTAGGTGTTCTTGGCAATTGCATAGCCTCTTCAATACCAATTCTTTTATCAATAATAAGCGGAATATCACCGAAAAACTTTACCAGTTCGAAATAATAATACGCTCGCAAAAATCTAGCTTCAGCAATAATATGTTCTTTCCCTTGAAAGTCTATTTTATCTTTATTCTCTAAAAGATAATTTGCTCGGGTGATTCCAGCGTAATTCCACCTTAGTACATTTCGCAATTCATTGTTCACCCCGCCATGGGTCATGTCATCAATTTGATGTAACCCTTGAGAGTCATTTACACTTTCTCCACCAGCAATTGAATTATCGGAAGCTATTTCACCAATCCAAAATGACATAAACGAACCCTGAAGTAAATCATATGCTCCAGTTAAAGCGCGTTCATAATCCTCCTTTGTTTCAAAAAAGTTTTCAACATCCTGCGTGTAAGGAGGATCTATGTTTAAGAATTTATCGCAACCTGCAGATAAAAAAACAATAAGTACACTAAAAATAACCAGTTTAAATCGCTTCATGTCTTAAAATTTAAGTTGAATTCCTACCATGTATGTTTTTGCTTGCGGATAAAATCCGTAATCTACTCCAGCTGCTAAAACTCCTGGAGAACCAATGTCAGGATCAAAGCCTTGATACTTGGTTAAGGTAAATAAATTGTTTACTGCTGTATAAATTCGGAAGGAATCTATTTTCAAGCGCTTTAATTTTTTTGAGGGAACTGTATAGCCCAATTGAATATTTTTTAAACGAGCAAAGGATCCATCTTCAACAAAATAGGAAGAAAAAACATTATTTCTAGTCTGACCAGTAGTTACTCTTGGGTGCTCATTGGTCGATCCTGGTCCTGTCCAACGATCTACCACATAACCTAACTGATTGGCATATGGTTGCTGGCGTTCATAGTTTCTAATAATTTCCTGACCGATAGCCGCATATATATTTCCTGAGAGATCAAATCCTTTGAATTTTAAATTGAACGCGAAACCCATGGTAAAGTCGGGAATTGGCGATCCTAAATATGTTTTATCTAAATCGCCATTAAAATTTACCACACCATCACCATTTTGATCTACAAAGATTAAGTCTCCCGGCTGAGCGCCATCTTGAACAACGGCTGCATTATCAATTTCATCTTGCGTTTGAAAAATTCCAGCCGTTTCGTAACCGAAAAAATAGCCGATTTCATAACCTGTTTGAAACCTTGTAGCTATATCCCCTCCTACGCTAAATTGAGCACCAGGAATATAATCAACTCCTTCTGGAACTGCAGTAACTTTATTTGAAATTGTCGTGAAGTTTATGTTTAAATCAGCTGTGAAAGATTTATTCCGCTCCGTTTTGTAAGCCAATTCTAATTCGACTCCTTTATTCGATACATTTCCAGCATTTATTATTGGAGGATATCCTCCTGGGCCATACGATCCTAAAACTGCTGTTACTTCAGGCTGAAAGAGTAAATCGAAGGTGTTTTTAACAAAATAATTTGTCGTAAAGTCTAATTTATTCCAAAATGTCATGTCTGCACCAATGTTAAACTGTCTTGTTGTTTCCCATTTCAAATCTGGATTTGATGGCCTTCCGATTGCAACACCGGGCGTAATTACATCATTAAAAACATATACCCCTTCTCCATTTAACAATCCTCGGTATGCAAAGTTTGGAATCTGGTCATTTCCTGAGACACCAAAGCTAGCCCTAACCTTTAAGAAGTTAATAAACTTAATATTATAAAATTTTTCCTCAGAAAGTAACCATCCACCGCTAAAAGTTGGGAAAAAGCCATAACGACTATTCGGACCAAACTTACTAGACCCATCGCGTCTTAAAATAGTTGAAAAAAGGTATTTAGAGTCATAGGAATATTCGGTGCGTAAAAAGGAAGAAATCAAACGCTCTTTGAATTCCCAAGAACCAACATTATTTAAAAACCCACCTTGTGCTGTATTAGCTGAAATATCAGCATACTCTAAGGAGTTATTCGGAATGCCGTAACCAGTTCCATTGAGTGATTCGCCTTTACGCTGAAAAATAGAAATTCCTGCTGTCCCCTTAATAGTATGTATTTCTTGAAACGTTTTATCATAATTTAAGAAGCTTTCATAAGTTAAATCCAAAAAGGTAGAGCGTTCTTCGTAGACCGACGCACCACGAACAATAAAAACACTATCTGCAATCTCTACTATTGGCGATTCTAGCATTTCATTAATAGCTGTGTTGGCGTATTTTCCATCACCATACCAAACCAAGGGGGAGAATACTTTTGAATTTATGACGGAATAATTATAATTGAATCGATTGGTGAAAGAGAGATTTTCATTAAAAGCATAAACGAACTCTTCTTTCCCGACAAATTTTGCAGCGATTCCCCAGTTGTATTGATTTTTAATTTGTGCAATTGGGTTAATGATATCGCTCACTTCTTCAAGATAAGAAAATTGACCGTTAGGGGTATAAACTGGCTCGTTTGGAAAAGCATTTATAGTATTGTACAAAACCGAACCAATACCATTTTCAGGCAAGGTATTCCGTGAATCATTGGAGAATAAAAGCACAGAATTTAATTTTAGCTTTGCAGACATATCGGTACTAAAATTTAGCCGAGCATTATATCGAGAGAAGTGAGATTTTGCTCCTCCCACAATTCCATCTTGAGTAAAATAGCCTAATCCGATAGAATATTTAGTGTTTAGTGTGCCGCCACTCAAACTCATATTTTGGCTTTGAATAGGTGAACTTGTAAAAACAGAATCTTGCCATGGTGTACCTATTCCAATATTTGTATTAGCAAAAGGCATAGCCTGTCCGCCCATTGCGAACATTTCATTTTTAATTACAGCGTATTCTTGAGCAGTCAATAAATCTAACTTTCTTGCTGTTTGTTGAATCCCATAATAAGCATTGTATTCAAATTTTGGTTTGGAATTCATGCTGCCATTTTTCGTTTCAACAATAATAACACCATTTGCAGCACGAACACCGTAAATTCCAGCAGTAGCGTCTTTCAACACATTCACCGACTTTATATCAGATGGATTTAATGCATTTAAGCCCTCAGAGTCATAAACAATTCCATCAACCAATATTAATGGATCATTATCGCCGAAAGTAGAAATTCCTCGTATTCTTATATTTGCAGAACCTCCAGGGGAACCAGAATTTGTAGAAACATTTACCCCTGAAACTTGTCCTTGCAAAGCTTGATCAACCCGCGAGATATTAAGTTTTTCAATATTTTCTCCACCAACTCTAGTACTTGCTCCAGTTAGTTCTTTACTTTTAGCAGACCCATAACCAATAACAACTACTTCTTTGACATCTTTTATGATCATTGACATAACTACATCAATAATCTTTCTACCATTTACTGGAACTTCCATTTTATTGTAGCCAGAAAACGAAAAAACTAAAATTGCATTTGTTGTATCAATTAGTTTGATATTGTAATTTCCTTTGAGATCTGTTACAACTCCATTTTTTTTTCCTTTCTCAACGATGGTAGCAAATGGGATTTGCTCATTTTGCTCATTTAAAACAACTCCAGAAATAGTAGTAGTTTGAGAAAACCCATAGTTTATTGAGTAAAACAAGGGGAAACACAGAAGTAAGTATTTTATCATAAAAAAAATTTATAAGCAAATATAAACAAAATTAATTATAGTACATAAGACAATAAGTTTTTTAAGACCCCTATTTCTTACTATGAAATAAATCTGATATTTAAACCTAAGCTTCAGTTATAAATCTTAATAAACCATAAAAAACATGTTATTAAAATTATAAATTTAATATATAAAACTTTATTTTAGACTACCATAGAATTTAAAGCTTTGCTATTCTTCTGTTTATCTTTTGATAAGCATGTTCACTTTGTAGAAAATAAGCCCCTGAAGGAAGAGTAGAAAGGTCTAATATAGTTTCAGATGAAGTAGGGATAATCTCCATTAGGTTTTTTCCAAAGCAGTCGAAAAGTATGATTCGAGTAGATTCCTCTGGATGTCGAATAATCAATTCATCGCTTGTTGGGTTTGGAAAGACCTCCATTTCGTGGATGTTATTTTCTCCCAAACCAATATTATTGTCATTTCTGAATAATACATTATCAATATAGACAACACCAGAGGCTACAGGAGCGCCAGAAATAATCAGCTGCGCGATGTGTTGGGTGCTATTCAAGGAAGTGAAATTACTCAATGGAATGTCGTAAGTGTTCCACTGTTCTAGGATAGGTACAAAGGATAATTCGTGTTCGCTGTCATCACCGCCTGCATAGGCCATATCGGCCCCAAAATCAACCAGTTTAATTTTTAAAGTAGTGATATTGGCAGTCCAAGCATCTATTCTGAGATGGGTCATAGCGCTTACATTTAGAATATTCGCACCTAATGTTTCGATGCCCACGAAATTCAAATCTGTGTATTTCTTCGTGTCATTTCCGGCGATTTGTAAATTATTTAGGGTGCCTTGCGACCAGGGAGCTTGCCAAGTGTCAACGCTTACGTTCGTGTAAGAATTACTGAACATGGAAATAACATTTGTAGCATTGTAAGTTGGTGTTGGTGCCGCTACCATCGGTTCCGCTAGCGGAGGACCTTGACTGCTAAATTTGATGTTGTCGAAATAACAGATGTTGTCTTGGTTGCGTTGTTGGAAATCTGGAAAAATAATAATTTGATCGATCCCTGTAGAGGAGGGAGCACCAATGATAGCGGTGAAATCAAAGGTCAATTCTTCCCATTGATTGACGAGTGTATTACTGACCAATATTTGGCCTGTGGAGGCACCAGAAGCTGTAGCAAACTTTATCCCAACAGGGCTAATAAGGGGTTTGTTCACCATTATTTTTACAATGCAATTACTAGCTGTTAAGGTGAAGGTTCCCAGGTTAGTTCCATGTTGTGATTCGCATCCAGCCCAAGGCATTCCATTTTGTTTAGCGGTAAATTTCGCGACCTGCGCTGAAAGATTTATCCCAGCAACTAAGGGATTTGCAACGATCTCCAATGGGGGTTGATTGTCATTTTCAAATACGGTCCATGTCCAAAGTGTTCCGTATCCCCCGGTTTCAAATGTTATGGGGCCATTCTGTGCAAAACAGGTATTAACAGCAATAAGTATAAAAAGGAGTAGCGCTTTTTTCATGGTAGTTGGTTTAACTTTTTGTTAAAAGTACAATAATGATTTGTAAATACCTGTTTTAGATTATTTCTTTTGACTGGTATTAATTATATCACAAGAATATAATATATAACCCCGTTAATCAAGCCCCCGAAATTTATTATCAAGAAGACAAAAAATAAAAGTGTTTTTTTCATCGTATTAAAATTCCTTTTAAACCAATTATTTCAATCATTTCCATACTTTCTTCACGAATAGAGTGCGCAGGAAATACAAATTGCTTATCGTACAGCACATCATTTACCCAAAAACTTACCCAATATTCATTCGAAATAGCAAATAATTCTGGTAAAATAGGTTCGATTTTGGCAGCTTCATTTGGCAATAAAATCTCCATGCTATGTCGAATTGTGCTTGTTTTTATCTTCTCGCCAGTACTAGGGTTCTCGCCAAAACCTGTACAAGTGATAATAATCCCTTCCATAATATCATCTCGTAAATTGAGGAGATAAATGCTGTATTCTTTTTCTCCGTCTACTAATGTATTTTGTGTAAGCGCAATGGCAACATTTTCAACTTTAGGGACCAACAATTCTTTTTTCATTGCTTTTGATATTAATATTCTAACTAGTTGCTCTTAAATTCTGATTTATTCATTTAGTATTCTGCTTGCTTTAAAATCAAATAGCTCCGCTAAATGAACGAGTAATTTGTCGGCCACTTCCTCCAAATCTAATTCTCTTCCCAATTCTTTTTTCATCGAAGTAACAGCCTTGTCATCAATTCCACAAGGAATAATGTTAGAGAAAAAACTCAAATCTGTATTTACATTAAAACCTATTCCATGCATTGTAACCCAGCGAGAGCTTTTTACTCCAAAAGCACAAATTTTGCGCGCACGAGGTGTTTCTCCGTCAAGCCAAACACCTGTTAATCCTTCGATACGATTAGCAGAAATGCCATACTCAGCTAATGTAAGAATAACGGCTTCTTCCAAAAATCGCAGATACTTATGAATGTCTGTGAAGAATTGATCTAAATCAAAAATAGGATAAACCACTAATTGTCCAGGCCCATGATAGGTAATATCTCCACCACGATTGATTTTATAAAATTTTGCTTCCTTGGCATCTAATTGGCTTTCATCAAGCAACAAATGGGCTTCTTTTCCACTCTTTCCAAGCGTATAAACATGAGGATGCTGACAGAATAATAAATGATGCTTTGGAAGTTCTTCCGTTTCTCCATTTCGGCGAGCAATTTTTAAATCTATAGACGACTTGAAAATAGTTTCTTGAAAATCCCAAGCCTCTTTGTAGTCGATAAGACCCAAGAAATGACAGAGGACTTTTTGGTTATCAGACATTAAAAGTTAGATAATTCGCCTTTTAAATAATCAATAATCTCAATGTCCATGATATCCGCTTTATTCATTTCACATAAATAATAGGACGACCAATCTACTAAATGAATTAAATAAAGAGACCGTTCAATAAATGAAGATCCTTTTGCGCTTAAAACATAAATTTTTCCGGCTTTTTTCTCAACAGCGGACATTGTTATTTCAAGGCGCTTCTGATTGCGAGGATGTAAATCTCCAGTACTAAAAAACACAGGCGCAAAACGATTATCTCCTCCAGACCAACCCACTAATTCATTGTGATTCATTTCTGGAATGGTATGCTGCCAACCTAAATATTTAGCGTTTTCATTAAACTGTTGGCGCGCACGAACAATCACGCCCTCATATTTTGTTTCAGAATAAAAAACCCCTACTTTACCAAATAAAAATAGTGCAAGATCTTTTCCTATTTCTTGGATTTCTGAAATGCTTTTGCTCAAAGTGTTTGCACTTTGCGACATTGTCTCTAAGTGTTTTGGGGATGTAAATCCTAATTCAGCGAAAATATGAAGTAACTGAACAAGCGAAAAAGCTAAGGCACTTCTTGGGGGATTTCCACCAGGAACAATTATGCAATTATAGCCATTTTGTGCGCAGAATGACTTTAAATTTCCACCACTTGTTATTCCAATAATTGAACAACCCAATGCATGTGCAGCATTTATACTCATGGTTGTTTCTTCGGTATTTCCTGAATACGATGAACCTATAACCAAGGTATTTTTGTTTGCAAATGCCGGTAAAGTATATTCATTGCTTAAACTTACAGGAATTTTTATTTCGTCTTGTATCCAATTTGCAACAATTTTTGCTCCGATACCTGAGCCACCTAAACCACAAATAATAATATTGTGAATTTCATTTTTTGGTGTGCGAATAGTACTTGATTGAGCAATAGCAATCGCATCATGGATATTTTGTGGGAACGCTTCAATTAATGATTTCATTTCTTATGTATTTTTTTATTTGATTTATAAAGGAATATTCCCATGCTTCTTTTTAGGCAGCGTTTCTGCTTTATTTTCTAACATTTTGAATCCGATGAGTAATTTATTTCTTGTTTCAGCAGGGAAAATTACCTCATCAACAATTCCTCGCTCAGCTGCACGATAAGGATTTGCAAATAAATCTCCATATTCTGCTTCTTTTTCCAATAATTTCGCTTGAGAATCGGCAGCATCTGCAATTTCACGCTTAAATATAATCTCCGCTGCACCCTTTGCTCCCATTACTGCAATTTCTGCACTTGGCCAAGCAAAAACAAGATCAGCACCGATACTTTTGGAGTTCATAACACAATAGGCTCCTCCGTAGGCTTTTCTTGTAATAACGGTAATTCTTGGGACAGTCGCTTCAGAAAAAGCATATAATAATTTCGCCCCATGTGTAATAATTCCTCGCCATTCTTGATCAGTTCCAGGTAAAAATCCAGGAACATCTTCAAAAACAAGTAAGGGAATATTAAAAGAATCGCAAAATCGGACAAATCGGGCTCCTTTTCGTGAAGCATCTATATCCAAAACACCTGCCATTGCTGAAGGTTGATTCGCTACTACACCAATTGTTCTTCCTTCTAAGCGAGAGAATCCTACAACAATATTTTTAGCAAAATCTTTTTGAACCTCCCGAAAACTTGTATCATCAACAATGCAATCAATGAGCTTTCTGACATCATAAGGAACACTTATATTCTCAGGGAGAATTTTTTCTATTTGGGTTAATTTACTTTTAGAAAATTTAAATACCGAGGTTGTAGGAGCTAATTCGTAGGCATTTTGTGGAAAATAAGTTATTAAATCGCGTACATTTTTTAAGCACTCGACATCATTTGCTGCAGTAAAATGATTTACCCCTGATTTTTCTGCGTGGGTTTTTGCTCCTCCTAAATCTTCAGACGTCACCTCTTCATGGGTAACCGTTTTAACAACATTTGGACCGGTAACAAACATATAGGAGGTTTCCTCCACCATAAAAATAAAATCTGTTAATGCCGGAGAATAAACCGCGCCACCAGCAGAAGGGCCCATAATTACAGAGATTTGCGGAATAACTCCCGAAGCTCGTGTATTACGGAAAAAGATATCAGCATAACCAGCCAAGGAAACAACGCCTTCTTGAATACGCGCTCCTCCAGAATCATTTAAACCAATAAATGGCGCACCATTCTTCATCGCTAAATCCATAATTCGGCAAATTTTGGCAGCGTGAGTTTCGGAAAGAGAACCCCCCAATACTGTAAAATCTTGCGAAAAAACATAAACTAAACGACCGTGAATAGTTCCAAATCCTGTGATTACACCATCTCCAGGAATACGTTGATTTTCTAATCCGAAGGTTGCTGCTCTGTGTTCAACAAAAGCACCTATTTCTTGAAAAGAGTCTTCGTCTAACAACAAGGTAATCCGTTCAGATGCTGTTAACTTTCCTTGTTGGTGTTGTTTTTCAATACGTAACTTTCCACCTCCAAGTTTTGCCTCTTCTCGTCTTTTTGTTAATTCTTGGTTTTTATCCATGATTTCTATGTGCTACAAAAATAAGCTAAAATGATGTAATTTAAGCTAATCAAGACCTTATGTTTTAGAGTTGGATGACCTAATTTTAAAAGGATAAAAGACCAAAACAGAAATAAAGAGAAAAAATACGAAGATCATCAATGTTTCCTTAAGGGGAGTAAAAAACTGTAAGCCCAAGAAAAAAGAAAAAAAAGAAATTCTAAAAAAACTTAAATGCCTATTTTTTACAAGGGTGTTAAGCTGCTTACTTCCAACAAGACCAGTTTTTAAATCTTGTTTCATGCGCAACCATTCTCCTAAAATTAGTAATGGAAGTAGAATATAACCCTGTTCAATTCCCATATCACTATAATGGATAAAATTTGAAATTTCTTTTTGGAAATGTATGTCTGGAATAAGAACTTTTAAGAAAAAATGAATTATAAATAGTTCCGAGAATAAAAGAATGGAACTCTTAACAATAATTTTTATTTTTTCTGTCTGATTTAATTCAGTCAATTTCAAGCGCCATGGCAAAAATATCGTTCTTGCAACTTGATCTAGAATAAAATAAAGCAAAATAAAATAGAAGTTCCAATTCCAGAAAAAATACCCCATTAAAGGAAAAGCTACGTCTCCAAGTAAGGCATTTATCTTTTCAGCTTGCTTCACCTCTTTTTCTTAAGAATTGCAACTCGCTCTAAACTTAAAGTATATTCTGGATTGATTTTTAAAACTTTGGCATATGAAAACAGGGCATTTGTGATGTCTTTTTTATCTTCGTAGATTAATCCAATGTTGTGATACGACTCAATGTGCTTGTTTTCGATTTCTAGAGTTTTTTCATAATAGAATAAGGCGCTATCTAATTCATTTTCTGAAAATTGTTTGATATACCCGATTTGGAAGTATGCCACATAATACAAACTATCTAGGCGTATCATTTTTCGATATAATCCTTTTGCTTCTGCATGTTTACCAAACATTTGCTTGGCATAAGCCAATGAATATATAACATCCGTATTTTTTGGTTGTAATTGATAAGCTGTTGTATAATATTCTATACACAGTGGGTCTTGTTTCCATTCGTAGAGTGATCCCAACATTATATAGCCTTGATAAAACTCAGGGTCTTGCTGCACGGCTGTCTCATAAGATGAAACAGCTAATTTAAAATTACCCAGTAATCTATAAATACTACCTTTTAGAATGTATGCGTCGCGAAAACGGGGATTAATTTTTAGCGCTTTATTAATGAATTTAAAAGCAGAATCATAGTCCTCAAGAATACAATAAACATTCGCTAAACCGACTAAAGCCTTTGGATTTTTAGTGTCCTTTTTGATGATAATAAGATAATTTCTTTGGGCATTAAAAATATCAGCAACTAATCTATTTGATTTATTAATAAGTGCTTCAGCATATAACAAGCGACAATCTAAACGAGTGCTATCCATTCGGAATGCTTTTGCTCCATCTGCCATAGCAGAAGCATAATCCATTTTTGAAATTGCTTGATTTCCATGACGGATAATTAACTCAAGACTATCTGGATAGCGAACTAAGAGACTATCCAAACTTAAGTTGCGGTCGTTCTTACTATTTTTCCCTTTATCCGCACAAGATTGAAGGGTAAATAACATGAAGAATAAAAAGTAGATTAGAAAATTCATATTACAAAAATAATGATTTTGAATTGGTTTAAATGTTCTGTAAATTTGCAGAAATTAAATATTCATATGATTTATAGAGTTTTTCTTCTCTTTTGTTTATTTTTCTTGAATGCATCTCGAGTATTTTCGCAAGGTTGTTCACAATGTAAACTACTTGCAGAACAGGGAAGTCAGGCAGATGAGAGTTCATTTGGATCAAATATAAATTTTGGTATTCTTTATTTAATGATAATTCCTTATTTGCTTCTTTTATTTTTATTTAGAAAGCAAATTATTGACTTCGCAAAGAATTTGTTTTTAAAACCCAACTAGATTTTTTTAGAACCGAGCTGTTACTCCAGCCATCACTTGTATAGGTTGTACAGGATAATTATACCAACGATAATACTGTTGCGAAGCTAAATTATTAATTTGCAGAAAAGCACTTACTCTCGTATTATAACGGTATTCAAGCCCAAAATTTATATCGACAATAGCCCCTAAAGGTTTTGCAAACTGCTCGTTTTTCTCAATAACATCTTCCCCTGCTGAATAAACCTTCGCCTTTCTTCCTGTTTCTATTTTTGCACTTAAATTCAGTAAAAATTTATCGTAAAGGTTGTAAGAACCCCTTAAAATAAACTGGAATTGCGGTAAATTCCATGCAAATGCTTCATTTTTAGTTTGGTATGAATAAAATCGGCCAATCAAGTCGAACTTAAATTTTTCATTTTGCTGGTATGAACCTGAAGCTTCAAGTTTTGTCAAAGTGAGTGTATCATATATAATATTAAATTTATTGAAAGTAGTAGAATCAGAAACATATAGAGCTTTATTTAAAATTCTAGAGGAACTTCCATTGATATTAAAACTTAACTTACTACTTAAAGTGCCTTTAAATCCAGCATATATGTCATTGGGGTTATGTTCGTTTTGAATCGTAAGATTTGATATTAAATATGGGTTTTCCGAAGAAAAAGTACGGAGGGAGTTTTGTTTTAATCCTCCTCTAATTCCAACATATGGAATAAAAATATCGTTAAATAATGAATATTTTATTTCAACCTGTGGATATATATAAACCTTTGTCTTTTTTTGAATATCAACGCTTAATGCAAGCCCAACATCAATCTTAAACTTATTATTGAATAATTGTGTTAGAATACCAGGTTGGAAATCTATAATCGTATTATTTGTTACCAAGCCTGAATCACTTAGAATCAACGTTGAGTCTGCAATACCATAACGATAAGCATTGCGCCGCAACCCTAAATTTAAATAAAATGTCTCGCTTTTATAGTTGTACCAACCTTTAGTATTTAGGTAAAATTGGTTTTCCTTAGCTCTCCAATCAGAAAGTGTATCTATAATTGGTTTTTTTGTCCCCAAGAAATTAAACCCTGTTGTTATTTTATAATTTAAAATAGATGTATCCCCTCTATTTCCAATAAATTCAAAGTCTGCACCAAGATTTTGATAACGTTGAGCAATTGTTTTCGCATCAGATACTACTGAATCTGTAAGACCATAAAAATGAAAGCCATCATTCAAATAATGAAGTTTTGCTCCAAGATTAAATGAAGATTGATTAATTTTTCCAAAAAGTAAAACATCGGTATGATCAAATTGCCCATTTGGAAATACTATATCGCCCCGTTTTATATTTCCAAAAGAACTTAAATGTTTTATATGTGCGCCATAATGATAAACACGAGATCGAGTAGAGTTATAATAAAATTCTCCAAGCGGCATTAATTTAGATCCAAGAGCAATTCGAGTATAAAATGGATAAAGTTGCTTTATTTTTTCAGTTGTTTCAACAGTAGCAACTGGAATTGTGTCTAAAGTTATTGCTGTAGGGTGTTGGAAAATTAACAATGGATAAGACGATACAATTGCTGCCTTAACCGTATCGATAATATCTGGAGTTGCTAAAATTCTGAATGAGGGTTCTATTTCTCTTTTTCCTTTTCCATCTACGACAACGTCTGGAGGCTGAGCAAAACTGAACCCAAATAACATTATAAATCCAAAAAGAAAAGAGAGCTTTAACATTTTATTCTTCGTTTATTTCAATTTTTTTTAGGTCTTCCACTGGTTGTTCAATAATTACTGGATTTTTTAATTGCATTAGTTCTTCAAACAAATTGTTCGCCTCAGCTAGCACTCCGTCATCTTTATCTGGATAAAATTCTAAAACAGACTTGAGTGTCTGCTCAGCTTGAAATAAGTCGTTGTTTAAAATAAATATTCTAGCCTGAAGAATCAGCGCCTTTGCAACCCAGTAATTATAACTCGGCTTCATTTTAAGTAAGGCCTTTATTTCTACATCTGCTTGAGCATATTTTGCTTGCTTAAAATTTATTTCTGCTATAGAGAATTTTGCTTCAGAACCAATCGAAGTACTTGTATTTTTCACAAGCCATTCAAGTGGAGCAATGGCATCTTCAAAGTTTCCTAAGCGGTAATTTGATATACCACTAGAATACATTCCTTCAATTTTTATTTGAGTTGTAATTCCACCAGATTCTAATATAAATCTCGAATAATAAATCGCTTTTGTGAAATCATCGATTAAAAATGCACAACGCATAAGTCCAAGTTTTGCAGTGAAAATAGTTGTCGGTTTTGAGGCAACCTGCTCCAATTTTAGATAGAATTTATAGGCTAATTCGTAATTTTTATGTGAATAATGATAAGTGGCTATTCGAGAAGCTGCAGATTCCGAATAAACATTTGTTGGTGTTTCTAAGAATTTTTCAAAATAGTTAAGCGCACTCAAAGTATCTTTTATTTTATAGAAGCTATTCCCTAAAAAGTAATAGGTTTCATTTACAAAACGACCATCGGGGAATTTTGATAAATACACTTGAAATTTTGAGATAGCATCAGAATAAGAACTATCTGCATAACTTTGAAATGCTGGGTTATAGAAAAGATTTTCTTTTTCATCTTTAGAAATATTAGCACATGGATAGCGATCTGCTATTTCTGCTGCCTTTTCTGGAAATTTTTGTGCAGCATAGACTTCCACTAATCCCTTTACAGCTTTTTCACATACATCTCTTACTTTTTCAAATTCATTAATAATTTTAATGTACTCCAACTCAGACTGGACATAGTCCCATTTTTTAAAATATAAATCTGCAATCCCAATCCTAGCATCTATTATATTAATAGATTTTGGATAAGTTGCGACAAAAGATTTGTATAATTCCATAGCTTCATCGTATTCTGCTTTTGAAACAAAGCATCTTGCTAATTCATAGGTTCCATTCATTCTATATTTTGATAATGGATAGTCTTTCAACAAGATTCTTAAAACATTAATTTTCTCGTCTAATTCTCCATTATAGCCATATGATTTTGCTAAATAAAACAATGCTTTATCGTTCAAATCAGTATTCATTTTTAAGGCTTCCTTATAGTACTGAATTGCCAAATTATTATTGTCTTGATTTAAATAATAACAATCTGCTATTCTAAAATAAGCATCTATTTTCTTTTCTGTGTTCTGTGGATTTGATTGAAGATATATTCTAAAAGCGTTGATTGCATCTTGTGTTTTTTCTTTTGCAATGTAAGCGTAACCAATATTATAATAAGCATCTATTTTTTGTGGCAATGCGTTTGAGCCAGGAGAGCCCAAGAAAAAACGATACGCGTTTATTGCTGCATCAAAATTATTCAAACGAAAGTCTATATCTGCCATCCAATAAATAGACAAAGCCAGCATTTCTGGGTCAATTGGATAACGATTTACCAACTCAAAAGCTTTTTTCGAGTTAAGCCAATCCCCTTTTTGAAAAAGTTCTACGCCATAATTAAAAGCTACTGTTTGATAAACAGACTTTAATTGGTTATCTTTTGATGGTAATTTATCTAAAGATTCAAGTGCCTTTGAAAAATTACTCGTATTTGTATACACATTTACTAAATACTGAAAGACGTCTTTCGTTCTTGATGATTTGGGATATTTATTTAAATAATCTTCAAAAGCACGAACTGACTCATCGTATGGGTTAATGTCAACTTTAAATGAAATAACCGCAAAATTATACAAAGCATCCTCTTTTATCTCTTCAAGGATAGTCATTTCAGAAGCGCGTTCAAAAGCACTACGTGCAGGAAGTAGTTTCCCCAAAGCAAGGTAAGATTCTCCTATTTGATACATCGCAACTTGGGCCAAACTATCTTTTGCCCCTGTCACCCTATCAAATTGCCGAATTGCCTTTTCGAACTCATTTGATTTGTAATAGCAAAAAGCTAGTTCGTAACAATCATCTCGATTAGGTTTAGATTTTCGATTATAATTCTCTAAAAATGGAATAGCTGCCGAATAATTTCCCAAGCGATAATGAGCATTTCCTATAAGATGATTGACATCAGATTCATTGTCAATGAAAGTACAGTTAGTAAGTGTTGGAGCAAAATCAATCACCTCTTGGTAGCGTTCTTGTTTATGATAAATTTGAGCTATGTAATAAGGAACAACTCCGCAAAAAGTAGAGTCTAATCGTAATTTTTCAAACCCTTCTAAAGCAACCTGAAGGGAAGAAGAAAGGTAATTCAAATATGAAAAAAAATACAAACTAGGAGCAGTATATTGAGATTTTCCATCTTTTGAATCCCTAAAGGCATTAAATGCAACTTGTTTATCTTCGTTCTGTAGGGCAGAATAACCTAATTTGAATAAAAATTCATCATGTAACTTTTTTTCTAATTCTTTAAAGGGGACTTTCTCAAACCAAATTTGTGAATTCACAAAATCTTCTTTTTGATAAAAAAACTTACCTACTCTAAAACCAATAGTATGTTTGTAAATATTCTCTGGATAGTTTTTGTTGAACGCTTCTAATAAAGCAATTGCATCGTTATTGTACAATTCCAGAGCTGAGAGACCTTCATAATAGTAAGCCTTTTCAACTAAAGGGTCATTTTTGCTTTGTGAACTAAAAATAAATGATCGAAATTCTTCCCGTGCTGCTCCATATTGTGCTTTTTGAAAAAGTTCTTCTGCACGAAAAAACTGTATATAAGCTCCTGCATATTTATCGGTTTTTTGAGCGAAAATAACAGATGGAAGAACTAAAACTAAAGTAAAAAATAATTTCAACATCGCTTGTAAATTTACAAAGTAGCTAGCACTCCGAAATTTCACTATTTCAAAAGTTTTAAACTTGACTTTGTTAAGATAAAAATGCAAATTAGTTTACCTCTTTCACATGTTTTATCAAATTTGTAAAAAAAAGATTGTGTCGAAAGTAATATCTCTTGTTAATACCCAAATTTACCAACAAGAAAAACTGATATTGGCTAATGTTTCCTTAGAATTATTTGAAACAGAATTTGCCTATCTTATCGGAAAAACAGGGATTGGGAAAAGCAGCTTGTTAAAAATGCTTTACGCAGAACTCTCCATGACAGAGGGTGAGGGTTCCGTGGCAGATTACGATCTTAGAAAAATAACTAAAAAAGAAATCCCTTTTCTTCGAAGAAAAATTGGGATTGTCTTTCAAGATTTCCAACTTTTAATGGATAGAACGGTTATTCAAAACCTGTATTTTGTTTTGCAAGCTACTGGTTGGAAAGATAGAGTATTGATTCATAAACGTGCTTTAAGTTGTTTACAATTAGTCGGTATTGAACAAAAAGCTAATGAATATCCAAATACCTTGTCAGGTGGAGAACAACAGCGCGTTTCAATAGCTAGAGCACTTCTAAATTCTCCTAAACTAATTTTAGCAGATGAGCCAACTGGAAATTTAGATCCCGAAACATCAGAGGAAATTATGCGCTTGCTAATTGCTGTAGCAAAGGAAGAAAAAACCGCAATTTTAATGGCAACACATGATATGCAAATGGTTCAAAAATTTCCAGGAAGGATAATAAAAGTAGAAGATGGAGGAATAAAAGAACTTACTTAATCCATCATTTCACCAACCAAAGAAGTAGTTACTTGTTTTTTTACCTCATCTATTGATAAATTCTGCCCGTATAAATATTGAAGTTTTGTTAATGCTGCCTCTGTAGTTAAGTCATTCGCAGAAATAACACCCACTTTTTGGAAGAACGCACTTGTTTGGTATGCGCCATGTTTAACCGATCCGGAACTACATTGCGTGACATTTAAAACCAATCCGCCATTTGAAATATATGAAGAAATAAGTGCTTGTAAAATAGCAGAGCTTGGAGCATTCCCTGTGCCATAAGTTTCTATTACAACAGCTTTTGTATTGTTAATATTAAATAAATCTTTGTATAACTCAAATGGAATACCGGGAAATAATTTAAGAAGAGCAATTTGATTTGAAAAAGAAATTTGAACAGTTAAGGCACTTTTTTTGGTTCTAAAAAGTCGATCTTTAAGGTATTCTATATTCACACCTGCAACTGCTAAACTAGGATAATTAGGTGATTCAAAGGCCTCAAATTGGTTTGCAGAAATTTTTGAGCAACGATTACCTCTGTAAAGGGAGTATTCAAAATATACAGCAACTTCTTGTACTATTGCTTCGCCAGTTTTCTCGTCAAAAGCTGCTGCAATTTCTATTGCAGTTATTAAATTCTCTTTACCGTCTGTCCGTATTGTTCCTATTGGTAATTGTGAACCCGTGAAAATAATAGGTTTTTTTAAGCCCTGAAGCATGAAACTTAAGGCGGAAGAAGTAAAAGCCATTGTATCGGAACCATGAAGCACTACAAATCCATCATATACTTCATAGTTTTCAATAATAATTTGAGCTAAGTTCTTCCAATGTTCTTGCGTTATTTCTGAGGAATCTATTGGCTTAGGGAAACTGATGCTTTTTAAATTAATATTTAGGCGTGCTAGTTCAGGAATATGATCATAAACATATGCAAAATCGAAACTACGTAATTCTCCACTTTGTGGATCTTTAATCATGCCAATGGTGCCACCTGTATAAATTAATAAAATAGTACGCATAGTTTTAGTTGCTTTTAAATTTTTCAAGTTGAAATAGTTCTATTGCATTTTGAGAAGTGACTTCTGCAATTATAGCGTCTGAAAGTTTGTAAATTCCTGAGATTTTTTCAATAATGTATGATAAATAGGCGCTTTCATTTCGCTTTCCTCTAAAAGGTGAAGGTGAAAGATATGGGGCATCTGTTTCTACAACGAGGTGTTTCAACTCAATAGAATTTAAGACCTTTGTTAAGCCAGAATTTTTATACGTAATTACTCCACCTATACCTAACTTAAATCCTCCGTAGTCTAAAATTTTAGTTGCCTGTTCCAAATTTCCTGTAAAGCAATGAAAAACTCCTTTTAGCGTTTCATCATTTTCTTCGTCAAGAATTTCAAAAATCTCATCAAATGCATCTCGAGCATGAATGGCTATTGGCAATTTTAATTTTTTAGCCCAAGAAATTTGTGTTCGAAAAACTATTTTTTGTGCTTCAATAAACGTTTTATCCCAAAATAAGTCCATTCCAATTTCACCTACTGCACAATATTTACTTGGATTTTTGAATAAGTGAGTTTCTATTATTTTTAGTTCTTCCCTCCAATTTTCTTTCACATAAGAAGGATGTAATCCCATCATTGGAATTGTGTTTTTTTGCTCCTTTATCAGTTTTTCCATGAGAGGAATACTTTCACTATTAATATTTGGGAGTAAAAAATAATGTACGCCTGCAGCTTCAGCACGAATAAAAACTTCTGTTTGATCCTCAGAAAATTCCTCTGCATAAAGATGTGCGTGGGTGTCAATTATCATGCTCTAAAATTAATTTATTTTTCAGAAAGAAAGAGTTCCCATTTCCACGCATCAATAACGGCATCATTTATAGATAGTTTTGATCTCCATCCTAATAGATTTGAAGCTTTATCACAATTTGCAAAAATCTCTACAACATCACCTTCCCGTTTCGGACCAAATGACCAATTTAATTTACACTTTGATACTTCTTCAAAACAGGAAATTATTTCTAAAACGCTTGTGCCTTTTCCCGTTCCAATATTAACAGCTTCAAGACAACCTTTTTTATGATCTTCTAAAAAAGCAAGCGCTTTAACATGTGCCTCTGCTAAATCCATAACATGAATATAATCTCTTATACAAGTGCCATCTCGCGTGGGATAATCATTTCCGAAGACAGTTAAAAAATCCTGCTTTCCTACAGCAGTTTGTGTAACAAATGGCAGTAAATTACTGGGTTTACCAAGAGGAAATTCTCCAATAAATGAACTTTTATGGGCTCCAACTGGATTAAAATAACGCAAATTAATTAAACATAATTCCGGGTGAGCTAGAAAAGCATCTTCCACTATTTGCTCGCCAATCCATTTTGTATAACCATAAGGCGAAGACGGAAGATTTTTTGGGCTGTCCTCCGACACCTCTTTTAGCTCCTTAGGTTCACCATATACAGTACAAGACGACGAAAAAACAAGGTTTTTTACACCAAACTCAAGCATTTTATTAAGTATATTGATTAAACCAGAAAGATTGTTTTGGTAGTATTTTAAGGGAGTTTGAACGGATTCTCCAACGGCTTTATAGGCTGCAAAATGAATAATTCCCTCAAAAGAATATTTTTGGAAAATTGCACGAAGGGCCTTGTCATCACAAACATCTACCTCAATAATTTCAGGAAGAAAACCAAGAATTTTAGTCAAGCCATCCAGCACAATACGATTAGCATTTCTAAAATCATCTAAAATTATGGGGGTATAACCATTTTCTACTAGCGCCACAACTGTATGAGATCCAATGTAACCAGCTCCACCAGTGACTAAAACATATTTTGACATATTCAAAGGTAAAAATTATTTTACAGCTGCATTAATTTCATTCAGGGTGCAGGCACTAACTCTAAATCTATTTGGCGTTTTCGGGGATTTACTTGCTGAACCAACACTTGAACTTTATCTCCAAAATTGTATTCTTTCTTTGTTTTTGCTCCGACGATCCTAAACTTTTCCATATCAAAATAAAAGCGATCTCCTGGGATATCTAGCATTGCGACCATTCCTTCACAGTGATTTTCATCCATTCGAACAAACATTCCGTGTTCTGCAATTCCGGAAATTGTTCCTGAAAAAACTTCTCCAATATGATCTAAAACAAATAGAGTTTGGAAATACTTTGTTGATTCTCTTTCTGCTTCAGATGCCTTGCGCTCATTTTTAGAAATCTTTTTGCAAATTTCACTTAAATCATTTCCGTAACGGTGTTTTTGATCCGTTAATTCTTCTTGTAAAATCCGATGAACAACTAAATCTGCATAACGTCGAATGGGAGAAGTAAAATGCGAATAATATTGAAAAGCTAAACCATAATGTCCAATGTTTACAGTATCATAAGCAGCTTTTGCCATGGAGCGAATTGCCATGGTTTGAATTAGTGAATATTCATTTTTGAAACGCACATCTTCAAATAATGCATTTAAATTTTGTGCAATTTTAGCGGGATTTTGAAGATCTAATTTGTATCCAAATTTCTCGATAAAAACAGCAAATAATTGAATTTTTGCAGGATCCGGAACATCGTGCACACGGTAGATCATTGGAAATAAATCCTTGCCTTTTTTTGGTTTAGAAAGATACGTTGCAACATGGCGATTTGCTAAAAGCATAAATTCCTCGACCAACTTGTGAGCGTCTTTTGAGGTTTTTATAAGCACTTCTTTTGGATTTCCTTTCTCGTCTAATTTGAAGCGCATTTCTTCGGATTCAATGCTTAAAGCTCCTTGATTCAGGCGTGCTTTTCGCAAAATTTTCGCGATTTTATCAATTATTAAAATTTCTTCCTTAAAATCACCCTCTTTTCCCTCAATAATTTCTTGGACCTCTTCATAGGTAAACCGCCGATCCGAATGAATAGCTGTTTTTCCGAACCATTCAGTAATTACTTTTCCAGATGTATCAATCTCAAAAACAGCAGAGAAAGTGTATTTATCTTCATTTGGCCGTAAAGAACAAGCAATATTTGAAAGTTGCTCTGGTAGCATCGGAACAACTCGGTCAACTAAGTAAACTGAATTTGAACGCCGCAATGCCTCTGTGTCCATCGCTGAACCAGGTCTAACATAGTGGCTTACATCTGCAATATGAACACCGATTTCAAAATGACCATTGTCCAATTTTCGAAATGAAATTGCATCATCAAAATCTCGAGCATCTAAAGGGTCAATTGTAAAAGTTGTAATAGCTCTAAAATCTCGGCGACTTTCTATCTCTTTAGAATCTAAGTTAATTGGTACAAATTCGGCTTCGTTTATTACAGCTTGTGGAAAAATTGGATCAATGCCTTGATTGTATAAAATCGAGAGCATTTCTGTGTCATTCGTTCCAGGAATTCCAATAACAGAACTTACTTCTCCATAAGGAATCCCGGCAGATTTCGGCCAGGCAATAATTTTAACAAGAACTTTCTCCCCATCTCTGGCGCCATTCAAGTTTTCTTTTGTGATTTGTATTTCTGTACTTACACGATTGTTATCTGGAATCAAAAGTGCGCCTTTTTGGTTGAATTGGAGCGTTCCAACAAATTGTGTTCTTGCTCTTTCCTTTATTTCAACAATTGCACCCTCATCGCGTTTTGGACCTTTTTTAAATACCCGGACTTTTACACTATCGCCATTCAATGCTTGACCAATATTTTGTGGTGCGATAAAAATGTCTTTTTCTTCACCATCACAAACAACAAATCCAGATCCTCGTTGAGTTAACTGAATTATCCCTTCAAACAAAGAATTGTTTTTTCCTAGGGAAAAAGTAAAGTGATTTGTTCGTTTTAAAACAGAACTTTCAACTAATCTATTCAAAGAATCAAAGACCATTTGACGGGTTGCAGGATCTCTAGCATCCACAATTTGGCAAACTTGTTTGTGTGTTAATTCCTCTCCTGGCTTTCGCTCAAAAACTTTAATAAGAAGTGTGCTTATACCCCCTTTTTTTTTACCTGAGGGAGAGGTGTTTTTACGCTTTTTTGACATAGTCTATAATTAGACGATTAAGTTTGTCAGAAATAATACAATAATGAGAAATCATTTAATGACGGATAATCACTTTTCGAGTGATTGTTTTTGATCCTGGAATTTCGATAACAACGAAATAAACACCATTTCTCAATTCAGAAACATTGATTTTCTTTGATGAAATGACAGTTTCTTTAGAAATAGTTGTTCCTAAAGCATCCATGATTTTTATGTTTGCTGCTTCTACTCCACTCGTAGTTATTTGAATATGATCTGATGCAGGATTGGGGCCAATAGTTACTGAAGCTTCTTCTTTCACTGGCTTAAGTGCTGCTGTATAACTCAATACTAAATCAACAGAGTCAGAAAAGTTAGTGCCATTATCTGAAACATAATATCTGTATCGAGCTTGTCCAGTAGTTGTCCAATCGTCAGGATTTATAGTAACTTTTAATTTCCCACATTCACTATTGTTTACATCAAACAAAACACTAGGAGTTCCTGGCGTAGTCCATGGATCAGATACATTTGCAGCATAACAAGTGCCCCCGAATTGGTCAGTACAATGTCCCCAACATAAAAAATCTGACCAAGTAGTTGGAACACTGATTTTATCTCGTGTAATTCTCCATTGGTGGGTTGCTCCAGTATTATTAATCAAATCAAAAGAAACTTCAATAGGATCTGTGGTTGTAAGTGCTACTTCATGTGTTTGTCCAGAAATATCAGTGTTAGTTCCTGGAATTTCTATACTAATTGTATTTTGAGCATTGAGCCCAAAAACACAAACAAAAAAAGCAAGATATAAGAAAAGAAATTTCATAATAATAATAACTATCTCAACAAAGATATGATTTTAATGCTAAAAAACAAAAAACAATAAAAAATAAGATGCAAGTTTTAAAAACAAATAAAATTATCTAGAAAAATAGTAGTTTTGAACTATGCAAGAGAAATCTGTAATCATTACCGCTGGCGGACTTGGTAAAAGAATGAAAAGTGCTTTTCCAAAGCAATTTATTCTTCTTGGAAACAAGCCACTTCTCATGCAGACAATTGAGTTGTTTTATGAATTTGATCCTACTATTGAAATTATTCTAGCGCTACCGAAAGATTGGGTAAACTTTTGGCAGGAGTTGCAAGTTGAGTACAATTTCAAAATTCCTCATACTATTGTTATTGGTGGTGAAGAACGATTTCATACCGTGCAAAATGCTCTCGAAAAATGCACAGGAAAGTTTATTGCAGTGCACGATGGTGTTCGGCCTTTTGTTTCTCAAACACTACTAAAACTCTGTTTTGATTCATTACAGCAAAATTCTGCGGTTATCCCTGTTTTATCTTTTAAAGAATCTGTAAGGTTTCTATCCGGTAATAAAACGGAAGCGTTGGATAGAAATCACTATAAATTAGTTCACACACCTCAATGTTTTCATGCAGAAGTTTTAAAAAATGCCTATTTACAGCCATTTCATGATTTAGTTACTGATGATGCTCGCTTGTTAGAGCAAATGGGTGAAAAACTTTTTTTTGTGGAAAGCGAAGAGGAAAATATTAAAGTTACAACGGAAAATGATTTGCGAATTGCAATAGCAATTTTAGCTTCAAAAAAATAAAGATGATAAAACCACCTGATCTTAAAAAAGGCGACAGCATTTATATTTGTACACCAGCAAAAGCGATAGATAAAGAACTAGTTTTAGTTGCAAAAAAACAAATTGAAAATAGAGGATATAAAGTTATTATTTCAAAAAATTGCTATGGTAAAAACAATTATTTTTCAGGTAGCGACGAAGAACGAAGTGCAGATTTACAGTTTGGGATAGATCATGAAGAAGTAAAAGCTATTTTTTGCGCGCGTGGTGGCTACGGGTCTGTTCGCATTTTAGATTCATTGAATTGGGCAAATATGTTGAGGGAACCAAAATGGTTAGTTGGATATAGTGATATTACAGTGTTTCATCAGCGACTTAACAAACTAGGTATACAAAGTATTCATGGTACAATGCCCTTTAATTTTGGAAGCAATTCTATTCAAGCACTTACCTCATTGTTTTCTGCTCTAGAGAATACTAATTATACTATTTCTGCAAAACTTAACGAAAGTAATTGCCATGGCAAAGCGAATGGAATGCTTATTGGAGGAAATCTAAGTATTGTTTATAGCTTACTTGGAACGAATGATTCTTATCTTTTTGAAGATAAAATTTTATTTATTGAAGATATCTCCGAGCATTACTATCAGTTAGATCGCATTCTTTTTACACTAAAAAAAGCTGGAGTTTTGGAGGTAATTAAAGGGCTCGTTATTGGCGGTATGACAGATATTCAAGATACTGAAGTTCCTTTTGGGATGAGTATTGAAGAAATTGTTTTACAGCATTTCCATTTTCGTAAAATCCCTATTGGCTTTGATTTTCCAGTTGGACACATTTCAGATAATCAAGCACTTATTGTTGGCGCTAATGTTCAACTTACAGTTGATGAAAAAGGGAGCCAGCTTTCTTATAATAAATTAATTATAAATTAAGAACTAAACGTTCAATTATTTGTTGTTTAACATTACCTTTGCAGACTGAAAATAAGATTTATGAGTAATTCTTCCATATTAAAATCATCAATTGCCAAGAAGTATTGGATGGCTATAACAGGTTTGTTTTTGTGCACGTTCTTAATCGGACATTTACTTGGTAATTTACAGCTAATATTCATCGATGGCGAAGAGGGTCGAAGGGCTTTTAATGAGTATGCTTATTTCATGACCCACAATCCTGCAATAAAAATATTGTCCTATTTAACCTATATTTCTATTCTCTTCCATGCTGTTGATGGTTTTATTTTAACAGTTCAAAATAAGAAAGCGCGACCAGTAAATTATGCTGTTAATAATCCTGGTCCAACATCTTCTACTCCAGCTCGCTACATGGCGGTATTGGGGACTTTAATCTTAGTTTTTATTGCTACTCACATGGCTAACTTTTGGTGGAAAGTGAAGTTTACACAAGAAATACCTTTGCATACATTCAAAATCGAATCGAAAGAAAAAATGAATATCCCAGAAGGTCAAGTTTTTTACTATACACAAGTACCAAGCATTCAGCCAATCCCAAAAGATACAAACACCTTGGAGGAAAAAGGAACAGCTATTTATTATAAAAATACCAATATAAAAATTGCTGATGGCTACATTGACCTTCATAAAGTAGTGATGACATTTTTTAGTAAATCAAATTCTTTTGGAATTTTTGCAGTTCTTTTTTATGTTCTTTCAATGCTTGTTCTAGGCTTTCATCTATGGCATGGTTTCGCTTCGTCATTTCAAACTTTAGGTGTTAATCACCCCAAATGGACACCAATCATCAAAAATTTAGGTAAAGGATTTGCAGTAATTGTTCCGCTTCTTTTTGCGCTTATTCCCATTTTAATTTATTTGAATAACTAGGAAAATTTTAAAGTATGTCGAAGTTAAATTCTAAAATTCCAGAAGGACCGATAGCTAATAAGTGGACGGAGCATAAGAACCATATGAAATTAGTGGCTCCAAATAATCGTCCTAAAATTGATGTGATTGTTGTAGGAACTGGTTTAGCTGGAGCATCTGCTGCTGCATCTCTGGGAGAAATGGGCTATAATGTTAAGGCGTTTTGTTTTCAGGATTCGCCAAGACGCGCGCATTCAATTGCCGCACAAGGTGGAATTAATGCAGCGAAAAATTATCAAAATGATGGCGATTCTGTTTACCGTCTTTTTTATGATACTATAAAAGGAGGGGATTACCGTGCTCGTGAAGCAAATGTGCACCGCTTAGCAGAAGTTTCAACAAATATTATCGATCAATGTGTCGCTCAAGGGGTTCCTTTTGCAAGAGAATATGGAGGTTTGTTAGATAATCGCTCATTTGGTGGCACGCAAGTTCAACGAACATTTTATGCGGCAGGACAAACTGGGCAACAGTTATTATTAGGTGCCTATTCTGCCTTATCTCGCCAAATTGGCTTAGGCCGTGTTGAAATGTATAACCGTCATGAAATGATGGATATTGTAACAATTGAAGGAAAAGCCAGGGGAATAATTGCCAGAAACTTAGTAACAGGAGAAATTGAAAGACATGCTGCTCATGCTGTTGTAATTGCAAGCGGTGGATATGGAAATGTCTATTTTCTATCTACAAATGCAATGGGTAGTAACGTTTCTGCAGCATGGAAAATTCATAAACGCGGTGCGAAATTTGCAAATCCTTGTTTCGTTCAAATTCACCCTACTTGTGTCCCTGTACATGGTGTTAACCAATCAAAATTAACATTGATGTCGGAATCATTGCGTAATTCCGGGAGAATTTGGGTTCCAAAGAAAAAAGAAGATGCTGAAGCAATTCGAGCTGGACAACTAAAACCAACACAAATTATTGAAGAAGAAAGAGATTACTTTTTGGAAAGAAGGTATCCCGCTTTTGGAAATCTTGTTCCCCGAGATGTAGCTTCAAGGGCTGCAAAAGAACGTTGCGATGAAGGTTTTGGAATTGAAGCTAACGATACGAATGAAGGGGTTTATTTAGACTTTAGCTCAGAAATTATTTCCAAAGGAAAGCAAGCAGCTTATTCTCAAGGAGATCACAATCCATCAAGTGAAAAAATAACTGAATTAGGAAAGAAATGGTTGGCTGAGAAGTATGGAAATTTGTTTAAGATGTATGAAAAAATTACAGACGAAAATCCCTATGAGACGCCAATGAAAATATATCCTGCTGTGCATTACACAATGGGAGGAGTTTGGGTTGATTACAATCTTCAGAGTACAATTCCAGGATGTTTTGTTGCTGGCGAAGCTAATTTTTCTGACCACGGAGCAAATAGATTAGGAGCTTCTGCCTTAATGCAAGGTTTAGCAGATGGTTATTTTGTGCTTCCATATACGCTTTCTAATTATTTGGCAGATGAAATTAGAACAGGGAAAATTTCTACCGAGACGCAAGAATTTTTGGATGCAGAAAATTCAGTTAAGGAAAGTATTCAAAAGATTATTTCTGCAAAAGGAAGTAAATCTGTAGATCATTTTCATAAACGTTTGGGATTAATCATGTGGAATAAAGTTGGGATGGCACGGAACAAAAAAATCCTAAAGGACGCAATTGAAGAAATTGGAAATTTACGAACTGAATTTTATGCTGATGTCTATGTTCCCGGTGCTGCAGATGAAATGAACTCTGAATTGGAAAAGGCAATGCGAGTTGCAGATTTTATCGAATTAGGACAATTAATGGCTATCGATGCTTTGGAACGAAATGAGTCCTGTGGTGGGCATTTTAGAGAAGAATTTCAAGATGCTGAAGGTGAAACCTTAAGAGATGATAAGAAATATAAACATGTCGCTGCTTGGGAATACCAAGGAATGGATGTAACAAAAGCAATTCTTCATAAAGAAGAACTGGATTATGAATTTATTAAAATTGCTGATAGAAACTATAAATAATGGATAAAAAACCTAAAGTGTGGAAAATGATGTTGATTAGTTGGCTATTTGTTTATCCAGTTATCAATCTCATGTTTTTCTTAATCTTTCCTTTGATTAAAGAACTTCCTCAATTATTAAAGACATTTATTTTTACCGCAATTTTAGTTCCTGTTATGGGAATGGCAATTCCTGCGCTTCATAAGAAATTTTGGAATTGGATAACGAAATAAGATTAAAAACTGTTTTGAATAAAACAACAAACATGGCAGCAAAAACAATAAACATTACATTAAAAATCTGGAGACAAAAAAATTCTAAAGCAAAGGGTGAACTAAAATCTTATGCCTTGGAAAATGTATCAACAGATAGCTCTTTTTTAGAAATGCTGGATCAATTAAATGAAGAGCTTCTTACTAAAAAAGAAGAGCCAGTTGCATTTGACCACGACTGCCGTGAAGGAATTTGTGGTTCTTGCTCTCTTTATATTAATGGTCGCGCTCACGGTCCAGAAACTGGAACTACGACGTGTCAATTACATATGCGAAAATTTAAAGATGGGGAAAATATTTACATCGAGCCTTGGAGATCTGCTGCCTTTCCAATCATAAAAGATTTAATTGTAGATCGAAGCGCATTTGATAGAATTCAACAAGTTGGTGGCTTTATTTCTGTGAATACCTCAGGAAAAACGATTGATGCTAATACTATTCCAATTCCAAAATCTGATGCAGATAAAGCTTTTGAAGCAGCTGCTTGTATTGGCTGCGGTGCCTGTGTGGCCACGTGTAAAAATGGTTCAGCCATGTTATTTGTTGGAGCAAAGGTTTCTCAATACGCCTTACTTCCTCAAGGGAAGGTGGAAGCAAAACAACGTGTTCAAAACATGGTGCGACAAATGGATGAAGAAGGATTTGGAAATTGTAGCAATACAGGTGCCTGTGAAATAGAATGTCCAAAAGGAATTTCCTTAGAAAATATTGCCCGCATGAACCGAGAGTTTTTGTTCTCTGCTATCACATCGGATAAGTAATTAGCTTAACTCATCTTACAAATAAATAGTTTCTTATTCTTAAATTTTAAGTACCGTAAAATAAATTTACTACTTTAGACCTACTTTAAATTTATATGAGATGAAAAACTACCTACTATTATTCTTTCTAGCATTTGTTTTTTCCAATTTTGCACAGCAAATTTGTACGCCAGATCTTTCACAAACACAGACAGGAATTTATCCCGATACCTTGCCAGATGGATTTGTTGGGCAAGCTTATAGTACTGACGTTACTTTCAGGTTGCCATTAGATACCTTAGGCTATGATTTCACTAATTTTAATATTCTTTCTGTTTCACTTCCTGTTGGTTTAAACTGGCAATGCAACAATGTTGCTTCTAATTGTGATTACAATCCGCAAGTAAATCAAAATGGTTGTGTGAATGTTTACGGTACACCACTTCTTCCCGGAATGTATCCCGTAGAAATTACCGTTATAGCAGATCTCACGATTATACAAGGATATCCATTTACTTTTCAAATTTATATGGAGGTCCTACCAAGTAATGCAACCATCTCAAATAATGGGTTTACTATGACAGGCCCTACGGGTTGTTTTCCGATAACAGTAGGTTTTACAAATAATAATCCTGGGCTTTTAGCCTACCAATGGAATTTTGGAAATGGAAATAACTCTACAAGTCAAAACCCAGTTCCACAAGTATATACAACTCCTGGAGATTACATTGTTAACTATACAGCTTGGGGAAATTTAGATACTACACACATTTATACGCTATCTAATGTCACTATTAATAATATGAATAATTATGGCGAGGGATTCCCCTCTTACGAGAATGCTGATGCGTATTTTAAAATCAAACAAAATGGGAGCGTAATTTATCAATCAACTACAATTGGCGACCAAAACCCGCCAGTATCTTGGAACACGAATATCAATTTTACCCAAGGTAACACCTATATAATAGAAATTTGGGATGCTGACGAATCTTTTGGAGAGATAGCATTTTTTGGTGACGACTATATGGGTGCACATACTATGAGTTTTAATGGCTGTAATGGTTGTGGCGCTGGAACATCAAATATAAATTATACAATAAATCATCAAATTATATATCCAAGCCCTGTTGTACTTGCAGCAGACACTATTCATGTCTATGGATATCCACCAAACCCCTTAATCTCGTACGACGAAATTTCTAATACAATTTCTACACCAAATCTTCCTTATGGATATCAGTGGTATGTGAATGGAAGTCCTATTTCTGGAGCAAATGATACTAGTCACGTTGTAACTCTAAGTGGTGTTTACAGTGTAATTGCAATTAATCCGTCTGGATGCGTAAGTTTTTCTGATACGATGACAGTTGTTTTTTGTGCGCCATTAACCCCACCTCTAATTTCAAACAGCACAAATGGTAACTTAATTGTAACAAATGTACCAGTAGGCTTTTCTATTGCTTGGGCTCTAAATGGTGTCCTTATTGCTGGTGCAACAAGCCAAACATATAGTCCAACATCAAACGGTGTTTACTCCGTAATTATAACAGATATGTACAATTGTTCGATAAGTTCTGACGACTTTAATCTTGCTGTTGGCATAAACGAATTAAGCAATTCTGATTGGAAAATATTTCCAAATCCAGGGAATCAACAAATTGAGATAAGTGTTAAATCAAATCTAATTGGTGCACAATGTGAGCTTATGGATTTGAGTGGGAGACAGCTTGATTCCTTTACGCTTATAGAATCAACTATTCAAATAAATACTGATAACTTACCTTCAGGTTCGTATTTCATTAATTTAAAAATGGAAGGACTTTCTACAAGTAAGAAGTTGATTATTTTACATTAATAATCCTGTAGAAAAACTTTTAAATAAGCTACAGCAATACATTTCGGAAGAAGATGTGCGAATAAAAAAATCCCAAATACAATAAAGTATTTGAGATTTCGCTACAAGTCAAAGGTGGAAGCCAATTGACAAGTTTCATAAAAACAAAAAACCCCAACAATTAAGTTAGGGCTTTGTACTCGAGGCGGGACTTGAACCCGCACGCCCATACAGGCACAGGATTTTAAGTCCGGCGTGTCTACCGATTCCACCACTCGAGCAATCGACGAGCGGGAGACGGGATTCGAACCCGCGACCCCGACCTTGGCAAGGTCGTGCTCTACCAACTGAGCTACTCTCGCTTATATTTCAAAACATCTTCTTTACGTTTAAAAGAAAATCCCTTTGATAGGGGGAGCAAATTTAAAGATTTTTTCTGTTTTTACAAGTATTGCTACCAAATTATTTTTTAAGCTATTAACAAGCACAAAATAATTCCTCTAAAATTGATAATTGGAAACTAAAAGCAAAAAATTATATTAATTTTACTCTTCATTTTTACTTTCCATGAGCCATTTAAAATCAATCAAGTCAGCACTTATTTCTGTTTACTACAAAGAAGGCTTGGCAGAACTTGTGCAAGAACTTCACAAAAACAAGGTGCTTATTTATTCTACTGGCGGAACACAGTCCTTTATAGAATCTTTAAAAATCCCCGTGGTTTCTGTTGAATCGCTTACAAATTTTCCTGAAATCCTTGGCGGAAGAGTAAAAACTCTGCACCCTACGATTTTCGGAGGTATTTTAAACAGACGCAACCTAGAAAGTGATAAGGAAGCAATCCAAAAACATGGAATTCCCGAAATCGATTTGGTAATTGTAGATTTATATCCTTTCGAAGAAACTGTTGCAGCTGGTGGAAGTCACGAAGAAAATATAGAAAAAATAGATATTGGTGGAATTTCATTAATTCGTGCTGCAGCAAAAAATTACCAAGATGTTGTGATTATTCCTTCTGTAAAGTTTTATTCTGAATTGTTAGAGCTCCTAAAAAGCCAAAACGGCGCTACTTCATATGAACAAAGAAAAAAATTCGCGGCTGAAGCATTTCATGTTTCCTCTCATTACGATACTTTAATTCATCGTTATTTTGCAGGTGAAGACTCGACTTATTTCAAAGAGAGTATTTCTAATTACGAGTCACTAAGATATGGGGAAAATCCACATCAAAAAGGTAAATTTTACGGGGATTTAAATGCTGTATTTGATAAATTACATGGAAAAGAACTTTCATATAATAATTTATTAGATGTAGATGCAGCAGTAGCCCTTATTGAAGAATTTAAAAATGAAGGTCCAACATTTGCAATTTTAAAACATAATAATGCCTGTGGAATTGCTACAAGATCGAGTATCGAAGAAGCATATGTTTTAGCATTGGAAGCAGATCCAGTAAGTGCGTTTGGTGGCATTCTTATTTCAAATGCCAAAATTGATTTAAAAACAGCAGAATTAATTAATGAGCTTTTCTGCGAAGTGTTAATTGCGCCAGGATATGATCTAGAAGGTCTTGAACTCCTGAAATCTAAAAAAAATAGAATTATTTTAGTTCAAAAAGAAGTGAAGTTGCCAAAATTACAATTTAGAACTATTTTGAACGGTGTTTTAGTACAAGATCGTGATGAAAAATCTGAAAGTCGAGATGACCTAGAAGTAATAACAACAAATGCACCTTCAGAAAATGAAATCGTTGATTTGCTATTTGCGAATAAATTAGTGAAGCATACAAAATCTAACACAATTGTTCTTGTTAAGAACCGGCAATTACTCGCAAGTGGAACAGGGCAAACTTCTCGAGTTGATGCATTAAATCAAGCTATTCATAAAGCGAAAACATTTCATTTCAACCTTAAAAACGCAGTAATGGCAAGCGATGCATTCTTTCCATTTCCGGATTGTGTAGAAATTGCACATAAGGAAGGAATAGATGTGGTAATTCAACCAGGAGGATCTTTAAAAGATCAATTATCAATAGATTATTGCAATAAAGAAAAAATGCGAATGGTTTTTACAGGAATTCGACATTTTAAACATTAACTTTTGTATATTTACATTTGCATGCAATTTATCGCTATCATAATGCGTTTTACCTGCATAAATCACACAAAAAGTAAGAAGAAATAAACATGGGATTTTTTAGTTTTTTAACACAGGAAATTGCAATTGATCTAGGAACTGCCAATACACTAATTATTTGGAATGATAAGGTTGTTGTCGATGAACCTTCAATTGTTGCTAAAGATATACAAACAGGAAAAATTGTTGCGATTGGAAGAAAAGCGCAACAAATGCATGGCAAAACACATAAGTTAATAGAAACTATTCGTCCTTTAAAAGATGGAGTAATTGCAGATTTTGCAAGTGCTGAACATATGATTCGTGGAATGATTAAAATGATTAATCCAGGAAGAACTTTATTTCAGCCAAGTTTGCGTATGGTTATTTGTATACCTTCAGGGATAACCGAAGTAGAAAAACGTGCTGTTCGAGATTCTGCAGAACATGCTGGAGCAAAAGAAGTTTACCTCATACACGAGCCAATGGCTGCAGCAATTGGAATTGGAATTGATGTAGAAGAGCCAATGGGAAATATGATTATCGATATTGGTGGAGGGACATCTGAAATTGCAGTAATTGCTTTGGGAGGAATTGTATGTGATAAATCAATTCGAATTGCAGGAGATGATTTTACAAATGATATTGAAGAATACATGCGAAGACAACATAATATTCTTGTTGGTGAAAGAACTGCTGAACAAATTAAAATTGAAATAGGTGCTGCGGTACCAGAACTTGAAAATCCACCTGAAGATTATGCGGTAAGAGGTAGAGATTTAATGACAGGAGTTCCAAAAGAGATTATGGTTTCTTATACTGAAATTGCACATGCTTTAGATAAATCGATTGCAAAAATTGAAGAGGCAATTATGAGTGCTTTAGAAATGACTCCTCCAGAGTTATCTGCCGACATTTTCAAAACAGGTATTTATCTTGCCGGTGGTGGATCAATGTTGCGAGGTTTAGATAAAAGAATTGGTGCAAAAACTTCACTTCCAGTTCATATTGCCGATGACCCACTTCGCGCAGTTGCCAGAGGAACGAGTATAGCATTGAAAAATATTCACAAATTCCAATTCCTGATTCGCTGATTTTTATTTAAAATTACTTGTGTAAATGAAATCTCGTTCTTTTTATTCCATTCTTTTTGTCCTATTTTCAGTTACCTCTTTTGCACAAGAACAAAAGTTTCTTGCGCTGGATAGTTTATTTCAAATTCTTGACGAAAATAATCGTTTTATGGGCTCGCTTTCCATTTCAGAGAATGGAAAAGTTACCTACAGCAAGACAATAGGAAAAGTAGACTTAGCTAGTGGAAAATCTTCTGATAATCTAACAAAATACCGTATTGGATCCATTTCTAAAATGTTTACTGCTTGTCTTATTTTTCAAGCAATTGAAGAGAATAAATTAAGCTTAAAACAGAACATCAATCGCTTTTTTCCAAAAATTACTGGTGCTAAAGAAATAAGCATCGGGAATTTGTTAAATCACCGCAGCGGCATTCATAACTATACAAATGATACAAGCTATTTTAACTATTATACTACATTAAAATCTCAAAAAGAAATGCTTGAAATCATTCAAGCAAGTGGAAGCGATTTTAAACCAAATAGCAAGGCAGAATATAGTAATTCAAACTATATTTTATTGAGCTTTATTCTTGAAAAAATTTATAAAAAATCGTATGAAGAACTTTTAGATATAAAAATTATTCAGCCACAGGGATTAAAAAATACTTATTTCGGAAAGAAACTGGAGCTAGCAAAAAATGAGTGTGCTTCCTATCGTTTTTCTGGAAAGTGGGAGCTTGAAAACGAGACTCACTCTTCTGTTTCACTAGGCGCTGGAGGTATTGTTTCTACGACAGAAGACCTGCTTTTTTTTATAACTAAATTATTTGAAGGAAAAATAATAAATACTGCAAGTTTAGAACAAATGATGAAATTTGAAGATGGGTATGGAATGGGTATTTTTCCTGTCCCATTTTACGATAAAAAAGGATTTGGTCACACCGGTGGCATTGATGGATTTAGTTCTTTTCTTTATACATTCCCAGAGGAAAAGATTTCAATTGCTTTGACATCAAACGGTTCACGATTTAATAATAATGATATTGCTATTGCAGCATTAAGCGACTGCTTTGATAAGTCATTTTCACTACCATCTTTTTATGCTGTAGCATTAACATCTGCGGATTTAGATAAATACCTGGGCTCTTATGCAAATCCTGAAATACCAATAAAAATTAGTATCACAAAAGATTCTCTCTCCCTAATTGCTCAAGCAACAGGACAACCTTCATTTACTTTAGAGTTAATTGGAAAAGATAGTTTTGAATTTTCTCCTGCTGGTGTGGAAATACAATTTATACCTGAGAAAAATCTGCTAATTTTAAAACAAGGAGGCGGGGAATTTTCATTTAAAAGAGACTAGCCTAAAAAACCCAAAGAAATTATTGGGATAAAAAAAGTGTAATTCCATTAAAAAAATAAGTCTCTATTGTAAAGCAAGAAAATAATAGCTAAACACTGAGAATGATTAAGAATTAGTAATGCTTAAATGATTTTATGTTTTGCCATTGAAATAATTTAAAATAATAAAAAATTTAAGTTAGTTATAGGTAATAAACCTTGTTGATTTCTTTGCATATTTTTTTTAATTGGAAAACATCTAAGTTTCCAAAACAAAGAGATTTTGTACTTTTAGAGAATGTTATCAAAATTACCACATGTTGGGACTACTATCTTCACCACTATGTCAAAAATGGCAGCAGATTATAATGCAATAAATCTTTCACAAGGATTCCCAAATTTCCCTACAGATGAAATCTTAATCGAATTAATAAAGCAAAATGCAGAGGCGAATATTCACCAATATGCTCCAATGGCCGGCCTTCCAAGTTTATTAGAGGGGATTTCAAACTTGGTTCATAAATGTTATAAAAGGGATTTAAATCCAACAGAAAATATTTTGGTTACTGCAGGAGCAACTCAAGCTATTTTTACAACAATTCAAGCGTTAGTTCACAAAGATGATGAAGTTATTATTTTAGATCCAAGTTATGATTGCTATGAGGCACCGATTATTCTTGCAGGAGCTAAGCCAATAAGAATTCCTTTGAATACCTCTTTTCTGCCAGATTGGGAAAATATATTTAAGCAAACAAATGATAAAACACGCTTAATTATAACAAATAATCCACATAATCCAAGTGGATCAGTTTGGTCAGAAAATGACATTCATTTACTAGAAAAACTAATCTTAAAACACCCGAATTTAACTGTTTTATCGGATGAAGTATATGAATTTATAACCTTTGAAAAAGCTCATTTTTCTGTTAATTCATCAGAGATTTTAAGAGATCGATCTGTAGTTGTTTCTTCATTTGGAAAAACATTCCATATTACAGGCTGGAAAATCGGATATATAATTGCTCCAGAAAAATTAATGATAGAAATAAAAAAAGTACATCAGTTTTTAGTTTTTTCAGTAAATAGTCTGGTCCAAGCTTGTATAAGTGATTATTTGAAAGTAACAAAAGTAGAATCCTTAGGCGACTTCTATAAAATAAAGCGGGACTTTTTCAGAGAAAAAATGAAAAGTAGTCGTTTTGAATTATTTCCCTGCGACGGAACCTATTTTCAAATAGCTTCATATAAATCTATATCAAGTGAAAGCGACCTTGATTTTAGTAAGCGTTTGGTAAAAGAATTTGGGGTGGCGGCGATTCCTTTGTCTGTATTTAACGGAAATCAAGACGACCAAAAATTAATTCGTTTTTGTTTTGCAAAAGATGAACAAACACTGATTTCAGCAACAGAACGCTTATGCAAAATTTAAGAGTTACTATTTTTCAGGTTGATCAAATTTGGGAAGATAAGTCCGCAAATTATAGTTTGTACAATACGCTTTTTGAAAAAATGATAGATTCAGATCTTGTTCTTTTACCCGAACTTTTTCATACAGGATTTAGCATGAACTCAAAACAGTTATCCGAAGAATGGGGGAAATCTGAAGGCGTCAATTTTTTAAAGTTTTGGGCAAATAAAAGAAATACTGCGATTTATACATCTCTAATGATTTCAGAGAATGGAAAAGATTACAATCGTGGAGTTTTTGTGTTTCCAAATGGGGATGTATCCCATTACGATAAAAGAAAGTTGTTCACACTTTCAGGAGAGCATAATCATTATACTCCTGGAAAAAAACAAACTATCGTTTCTTATTTAGGTTGGAATATTAATCTTCAAATTTGCTACGATTTACGTTTCCCTGAACTATGTCGTAATCATATTATTGACGAAAAACCTTCATATGACCTACTTCTTTATGTTGCAAACTGGCCTGAGAAAAGAATAGAACATTGGACTACACTTTTAAAAGCTAGAGCAATCGAAAATCAAGCGTATGTAATTGGAGCAAATAGAATTGGACTTGATGGAAAAGATTTATTTTATTCTGGAGATTCATCTATTTGTGATCCAAATGGTAACACTATGGAATTAAAATCAGAATCTAATGAAATACAAAGTGTTATTCTTTCTATTGTGGATTTGAAAACAATTCGCGGAAATCTTCCTTTTTTAAAGGACCAAGATTAAGACATTTAACTAAAACAAAAAGTCATTATAGGGATATCGAAAACGAAATATGGCCTTCACCTCTTCATACAAGACAGACTTTAATTCTTCCACATTTTCTTTTTCTTGAGCTGAAATAAATACGCATTTTGTTTTATTCATTTTTGCCATCCAAGACTTTTTAAGGCTTTCTAAAGTTGTGATTTCTACTAAATCTTCAACAAGATCGTCATTTTTTGGGGCTTGATAAGCATCAATTTTGTTAAACAAAATGATGGTCGGTTTTTCAGTTTTATCAATTTCATTCAATGTTTCATTTACCACATTAAAATGATCTTCAAAATTAGGATGAGAAATATCAAGTACATGAATCAATAAATCAGCTTCCCGGACCTCATCTAAAGTAGATTTAAATGATTCCATTAATTGCTTCGGTAATTTCCGAATAAAACCAACTGTATCCGTCAAGAGCAAGGGCATGTTTTCAATTACGACCTTTCTAACGGTAGTGTCCAGCGTAGCAAATAGTTTGTTTTCTGCAAATACATCCGCCTTTGAAAGCAAGTTCATCACAGTGCTTTTCCCAACATTTGTGTACCCAACTAAAGCAACACGCACCAATTGCCCGCGATTTCCTCGTTGAATTCCCATTTGCTTGTCAATATCTTTCAAACGTTCTTTCATTAGGGAAATTCGCATTTGAATAATCCTTCTATCCGTTTCAATTTGAGATTCACCAGGTCCACGCATTCCAATTCCCCCTTTTTGTCGCTCAAGGTGAGTCCACATTCTTGTTAAACGGGGAAGCATGTACTGCAATTGAGCTAATTCAACTTGAGTTTTGGCATGAAATGTTTTGGCGCGGCTTGCAAAAATATCTAGAATTAAAATTGTACGATCTAACACCTTGCATTCTAATTCTCGTTCAATGTTGCGTAATTGGGATGGCGAAAGTTCATCGTCAAAGATTACTAAGTCGATATCTGCTGCTTTTATGTACTGTTTTATTTCCTCAAGTTTTCCAGTTCCAACATAGGTTTTGGGGTTAGGATACGGAAGTTTTTGAAGAATTTGATGCTTTGTTATGGCACCCGCAGTCTCGGCAAGAAACTCCAATTCATCAATGTGTTCAAGTGCAATTTCTTCGGTAATATCTGCATGAATTACGCCAACTAATAGGCAATGTTCTTCTTTGGCATCGGAAGTAAGATGTCCTTCGCTCATTATTTCCTCAAAAATAGAACATGATTGACAACCAATCCCTGATTTTCCTTTGTCCCTAAAAGTTCATTCATCGGAGGCATTGCATTTTTTCCATTCGCTAAAATTTCATTGATTTCGGCGATACTAAGTGTCGATTTTGAGAGATCTTTTGCTCCTGAAGAACCTAATTTTCCGTCTTCTCCATGGCATGAAGCACAATACAAGATAAATAAATTTGCGGATTTTTGAGCTGGTGTTTCTTGTGGAATTGTATTTTTTTTATCTGGCTCATTTGAACAAGCAAACAAAATACTGACTAATAAAAAAGCAACTAGTTTTAAAACCATCCCCCACCAAGAATTGATCTAAATGGCCAAGGAATGAATAATAAAATAATTATCAATCCAAGTGTATAAAATATGCGAATAGCTTTAAATTTATCAGTATAATTTTCCCTGCGTTTTGCTTTGCTATATCCAATTGTAATTAGGATAATAGCAATCAACATTCCTACTAAATGCTCCATTCCATAAAATCGAAGTAAGGGATTTTTCATCCAAGCATCAATAAATTGAACTTTATCAGAAAGAAAATATTGGAATAAGCCAATTACCAATTGAAGGTGAACAGTAATCAAAGCAAATAAATTTATTATTTTATGCTTCTTCTCGAATGATTTAGCAGTAAAAGCATTTACTATTGCGAGGACTAAAAATAGTAGAACTAGCCAACGAAGTCCCGAATGACTGTGATTTAAAATAGAATTTAAGGTTTGCATAAAAATAGTTTAATCATTTAACTTTAAAACTGCTAAGAAAGCTTCTTGTGGCACTTCAACACGACCAACTTGTCGCATACGTTTTTTACCTTCTTTTTGTTTTTCTAATAATTTTCGTTTTCTAGAAATATCGCCACCATAGCATTTTGCAGTAACGTCTTTGCGTAAAGCTTTTATCGTTTCACGAGCAATAATTTTTGCGCCTATTGCTGCTTGAATTGGAATTTCAAATTGCTGGCGTGGGATTAATTCTTTTAATTTTAAGCAGATTCGTTTTCCAAGATTAAAGGCATTGCTTCTGTGAACAAGCGCAGAGAGTGCGTCTACTTGTTCTGCATTCAGCAAAAGATCCATTTTTATCAAATCTGATTCACGGTAGCCAATTGGATGATAATCAAAGGATGCATATCCACGGGAAACAGATTTTAAGCGATCATAAAAATCAAAAACAATTTCCGCCAAGGGCATTTCAAATGAAATTTCAACACGATCTTGGGTTAAATAAATTTGATTGGTTAATTCACCTCGTTTTTCAATACATAAAGTCATAATAGAACCGACATATTCTGTTTTTGTGATAACCTGTGCTTTGATATATGGCTCTTCAATTCTTTGCATTCCAGAAGGGTCTGGTAATTCAGAAGGGTTATTTACAATTATTGCTTTATCCGGATCTTTTCGCATATAAGACTTGTACGAAACATTGGGAACAGTTGTAATAACTGTCATATTAAACTCTCTTTCCAAGCGTTCTTGAATAATTTCCATGTGCAACATTCCTAAAAAGCCACAACGAAATCCGAAGCCTAAGGCAGCGGAGGATTCTGGCTCAAATACAAGGGAAGAGTCATTTAATTGTAATTTCTCCATGGAATAACGCAATTCTTCATAATCTTCTGTATCTACAGGATAAATTCCTGCAAAAACCATTGGTTTTACATCTTCAAAACCCTTAATTGCAGTAAGACATGGATTTTCTGCCAAGGTAATTGTATCGCCAACTTTCACTTCATTGGCTTGCTTTATCCCTGAAATAATATAGCCTACATCTCCTGCACGAACTTCCTTTTTTGGCAATAAATCCATTTTTAAAATACCAATTTCATCTGCATGGTAATCTCTTCCTGTATTTAAAAAACGTATTTTTTGACCTTTTTTCAAAACACCATTTCGGATTCTATAATAAGCAATAATCCCTCTAAATGGATTAAAAACAGAATCGAAAATCATGGCTTGTAAGGGCTCATTTTCATCTCCTTTTGGAGCAGGAATTCGATTGATAACAGCATCTAAAATTTGGTCAACTCCCAAGCCTGTTTTACCAGAAGCTTGGATAATATCTTCGATTTTGCAACCGATTAATTCAATTATTTGATCCGAGACTTCCTCTGGCATTGCGCCGGGTAAATCCATTTTGTTTAGTATCGGAATTATTTCTAAATCGTGCTCCAAGGCAAGATATAAATTTGAAATCGTCTGCGCCTCAATTCCTTGAGATGCATCTACGATTAATAACGCACCTTCGCATGCTGCAATTGATCTGGAAACTTCGTAGGAAAAATCTACATGTCCAGGAGTATCGATTAAGTTTAAAATATAATCTTGACCCTCGTGCTTGTAATCCATTTGAATAGCATGACTTTTTATCGTGATGCCTCGCTCGCGCTCTAAGTCCATGTTATCCAATGCTTGAGCTTGCATATCGCGATCTGCAATTGTATTTGTTACTTGCAATAATCGATCTGCCAAAGTGCTTTTACCATGGTCGATGTGTGCGATAATACAAAAATTACGGATGTGTTTCATGTTCAGTCTGCAAAAATACACTATTTTAAAGAGAATTCAACGTTTTCATTCTTAGATAAAGTTGTTGAAAAGGGATACTAATAAAACCGATTTATTGATACTTCCTTAGAAATTGTTCCCTCGCCAAGTAAATACTCTGCCATCTCTCTTGCTAATGTTGGAGCCATAAGATATCCTTTTGCGCCTAAACCATTAAATATAAATAGTTTTTTGTGGATTTTATGTTGCCCTAAAACAGGTCTTCTATCTAATACTGTCGGACGAATCCCAGCAACTTGATCGATAACTTCTACAGGTAAATCAGAAATTACTGAAAAATTCTCAAGCAACAATTCTCGTGCTTCCTTTGTGGTATTTAATGAGCCGTCTTCCCATTCGTAAGTTGCACCTATTTTAAAGGTATTATTCTCCAAAGGCAAAACAAAAGTCTTACGATTTAAAGATTCATTTTCTGGTAAGTTTTTACAGCTAATTGTAAGGGTTTGCCCCTTTGTTTTTTCAATCGCAATATCAGAGAAATATGGGACATCTCCATTGTTTGAGCCACAACAAAAAATAATTTTATCATATAAAATATCTTTATAAATACCACCTTCAGCATTAAAGTCCTTTTCACTAAAATTTTCCTTAAGCAAAAGTCCCAAGGATTCAAAATAGTTAATTTGGGAAGTATAGTAAGTTTGTGCTTCAATCCAAAAGGCCTGCTTTACACGGCCACTTCCAAAATCATTTTTGGTTAATGAATAATTAAAATCTTCAGCAGTAAGGATTTCTAAATATGCTGAATACTCTTTTTCAAATTGTCTTTTTTCCCAAAACTCCTTTTCTTGAAGTGAGGAAAATAAACGTCTTAAAAACAAAGGTTTTATTAATTTGATGTTTAAATCATCTTCCAGTTTTTTATAATATGCTATTGCCTCTTTTAAAAAATCGTCAACACGCCATGATTTATTCATACGACGAAAAACCATTGGATTAATTATTCCAGCGGCAATTGCTGTTGAATTATTTTGACCCGAATCGATAAGGGTAACTTGCTGCTGTTTTTCAAGAAGCCGTTGAGCCAAAACTGTACCAGCTAGACCAGCACCTACTATTAAAATTGATAGCTTTTCCAAGGATTATTTTGCGATTGCTAAACTAATAATACTTATCTTAAGTTCAGGATTATTTGCTAATAATTCTCTTGCGAGGGCCTCTATTGTTGCGCCAGTTGTGACCACATCATCCACAATAGCAACGTGTTGAAATGGAATGAGCGTTGTTGTTCCACCAAAAATTGCGGCTACATTTTCCCAACGCTGAAATCGGTCTTTTTTTGTTTGACTTTCAGTATGCTTTATTTTTTTAATACTTTTTTGAACGATAGGAATAGCTAAGACCTTAGAAATACCAGCTGCAATTTTTTCACTTTGATTGTATCCACGTAAAAATTCTTTTTTAGGATGTAATGGAACTGGAATTAGAGCTTGAATATCACACAATAAATTATTCTCTTTTAATTTTTTACCAATGATATGCCCCATAAAAATCCCCAAATTAGCTTTGTTTTGATACTTTAAAGCGTGAAGTATTTTTTGTGATGGCTTATCTTGTTTAAAATATAATAAAGCATAAGTCTTCTGAATAGGAACCCTTCCCCAAAAAATTTTATCTAATGGACTTGGTTCATGAGCAGCTTCAAAATAAGTAAATGTCAACTGAGCGAAACAAAAATGACATAAATGTTCTTCCGATCTGCTTAATTCACAAGAACAGGATAAACACAAATTTGGGAAGATAAGATGAGAAAATCCCCCGAAAAATAATTTGGTGTTTTCTTTAAATTTTCTGAAGGGTTTATCCATCCTACATTTTTCGTATTTGAACATTAATATGTTTAAAACCTTTATCGAAAATACTAATTTTCTTTTTAAAATCACATTAATTTTAAACTCTCATTAACTATCATTTTTTTTAAATAAAACACTCTTTTTAAAAAGAAAATTTATTAAAAAAATTTGTGCGAGTATGTGGATATCTTTCTTCGAGGTGTTAATAATCGCTGAAGATATTGGTAGAGATAGGATGTAAAGAATAAGTGTTGAAAACATTAAAAATTTGTTAATTTCTTTAATTTTTTTGACCAATATTTTTAACAAAATTTGTATGCTTCTTGTCGCTTAAGTGAAATTCTTAAAAATTTCATTCTACAGCCAAAAAAAGAGGAAACAAAAACAAGTGCTGGGCTGTTAAAATCTGAAATCAGGAATCTGATTTTGATATTTTTATCATTTTTATAAAACAAAATAAAACAAAATAATGTCTTCAAAACACGAACCAATTTTAGAGTCCAATAACAGTCGCTTTGTATTATTTCCAATCCAGCACGATGATATTTGGAGTTTTTATAAGAAAGCAGAAGCCAGCTTTTGGACTGCAGAAGAAATAGATCTTGGTGCAGATATAACAGATTGGGAGAACAAACTCACAAATGATGAGCGGCATTTTGTGAAACATGTTTTAGCTTTCTTTGCAGCATCTGATGGTATTGTAAATGAAAATTTAGCCGAGCATTTTTTATCAGAAGTACAGTATACGGAGGCAAAATTTTTCTACGGTTTTCAAATTACCATTGAAAATATTCATTCTGAAACCTACTCACTTTTGATCGATACCTATATAAAAGATACCGCGGAGAAAAAACATCTTTTTAATGCGATTGACACAATGGATTGCGTCAAGAAAAAAGCCGATTGGGCTTTGCGTTGGATTGATAAAGGCTCTTACGCGGAAAGACTGGTTGCTTTCGCTGCTGTTGAAGGTATTTTCTTTTCAGGTTCTTTTTGCTCGATTTTTTGGCTTAAAAAGCGGGGATTAATGCCTGGACTTTCTTTTTCAAATGAATTAATTTCAAGAGATGAAGGATTACATTGTGATTTCGCTTGTCTTTTGTATACAAAACACCTTGTGAATAAGTTGTCAAAAGAGCAGGTTAGAGAAATAATTATAGATGCTGTGAAAATTGAAAAGGAATTTGTTACAGATGCAATCCCGGTAAGATTAATTGGTATGAATAGCGACTTAATGAGTCAATATATAGAGTTTGTCGCAGACCGCTTGCTAACAGAACTAGGTAATGAAAAAGAATACAATGCTACAAATCCATTTGATTTTATGGAAATGATTTCGTTGCAGGGAAAAAGTAATTTTTTCGAAAAAAGAGTTGGGGAATATCAGAAAGCCGGTGTATTAGCAGGAAAAGGCAATCTGGAATTCTCTACCGAGGAAGAATTTTAAGTTAGAATAAAAAAAATAGAATATGTACGTAGTAAAGAGAGATGAGAAAAAAGAAGCAGTAAAATTCGATAAAATTACTGCTAGGATTATTAAAATGTGTTACGGATTAGATCCGCTTGTCTCACCTGAATCTGTTGCAATGAAAGTCATTGAAGGGATATACGATGGCGTATCTACTAGCGACTTAGATAATTTAGCAGCAGAAGTTGCCGCTGCAAAAACAATAGATCACCCAGACTATGCTTTACTAGCTTCTAGAATAGCTGTTTCAAATCTTCATAAAGAAACAAAAAAGACTTTTTCAGAAGTAATGAGCGATTTGTATTATTATATTGATCCGAAAACAAACCAGAAAGCATCTTTGTTAGCTGATGATGTTTTTAATGTAATTCAAGAACATAAAGAAACACTGGATTCAAGTATTATATACGATAGAGATTTTAGATACGATTATTTTGGATTTAAAACTTTAACGCGTTCTTATTTAATGAAATTAAACGGCAAAATTGCTGAGCGACCACAACAAATGTTGATGCGCGTTGCGCTTGGAATTCATAAGAGCGATATCGCAGGAGCAATAAAAACCTATCACCTAATGTCTGAAGGCTGGTTCACACACGCCACGCCTACCTTGTTTAATTCAGGAACTCCCAAACCTCAAATGTCATCTTGTTTTCTTCTAACGATGAAAGAAGATAGTATTGAAGGTATATACGAAACGCTTAAAGCTTGCGCTCAAATATCACAATCAGCAGGAGGAATAGGACTTTCAATTCACAATATACGCGCAACAGGTTCTTATATTAAAGGCACAAATGGTACGTCAAATGGAATCGTTCCAATGCTTCGCGTTTTTAATGATACAGCGCGCTACGTTGATCAAGGTGGTGGGAAAAGAAAAGGTTCCTTTGCAATGTATATTGAGCCATGGCACGCAGATGTATTTGATTTCTTAGACCTAAAGAAAAATCATGGAAAAGAAGAACAACGAGCTCGTGACTTATTTTTTGCTCTTTGGATTCCAGACTTATTTATGCAGCGCGTAAAAGAAAATGGTGAATGGACCTTGATGTGTCCGCATGAATGCCCTGGACTTTCTGATGTTCACAGCGCAGAATTCGTTGCTTTATATACAAAATACGAGCAAGAAGGAAAAGGAAGAAAAACTATCAAAGCACAAGACTTATGGTTTAAAATTTTAGAGTCTCAAATCGAGACTGGAACACCTTATATGCTCTACAAAGATGCTGCAAATTCAAAATCAAATCAGCAAAATTTAGGAACAATCAAATCCTCAAATTTGTGTACTGAAATTATTGAATATACTGCTCCAGACGAAATCGCGGTTTGTAACCTGGCGTCCTTGGCGCTTCCTAAGTATGTTACGGAAGAGAAAACCTTTGATCATAACAAATTATTCGAGGTAACCTACCAGGCGACTTTGAATCTAAACAAAATCATTGATGAAAATTTTTATCCTGTTGAGGCTGCTAAAAATTCAAATTTGCGCCATCGACCAATTGGATTAGGAGTACAAGGTCTAGCAGATACCTATATTTTAATGGGCTTTCCGTTCGAATCAGATGATGCAAAAAAATTGAATAAAGAAATCTTTGAAACAATCTATTATGCGTCAATGACAGCATCTAAAGATCTATCAAAGGAACTTGGTCCCTACTCAACATACGAAGGATCCCCAGTTTCAAAAGGTATATTTCAACCAGACATGTGGGGCGTTACTCCGTCGACACGTTGGGAATGGAGCGTATTAAAAGAAGAGGTCCTGAAATATGGAGTTCGTAATTCACTTCTTCTTGCACCAATGCCAACAGCATCTACAGCTCAAATTTTAGGAAATAACGAATGCTTTGAGCCTTATACTTCAAATATTTATACACGTCGTGTATTATCAGGGGAATTTATTATTGTAAATAAGCACTTACTAAAAGACTTGGTAAAAGCAGGATTGTGGAATAAGGATATGCGTCAGAAAATAATGACTGCAAATGGCTCAGTTCAAAATATAAAAGAGGTGCCACAAAATCTAAAAGCCCTTTATAAAACCGCTTGGGAAATTTCACAGAAAGCGATTATAGAACAATCTGCAGATAGAGGTGCATACATTTGCCAAAGTCAATCCTTAAATATTTTCATGGAAAACGCCAATTTTGGGAAGTTAACATCAATGCACTTCTATGGTTGGGAAAAAGGACTGAAGACAGGAATGTACTACCTAAGAACAAAGGCGGCAACTGATGCAATTAAATTTACAGTTGAAAAAACCATTGCAGCTGAACCAGCATCTGTAGATGTTGAAACGCTACAAGCAGCAATCGCCTGTTCTTTAGATGATCCTGAAAATTGTGAAATGTGCTCTGGGTAGTATTAAACCCAATAAATTAGAACTTTTATTTCTTCTTCAATTGCTCTTTAATGAAAAGCTCTAAAGCCGCAACCATAGATGGAGCTTTTGGATGTGGAGCATGAACATCTAATCTCAGATCGTGGTTTATTACAGCACTTGCTGTTGTTGGTCCAAATGCTGCAATAGCAGTATTATTTTGTTTAAAGTCAGGGAAATTTACAAACAAGGACTTAATACCTCCAGGACTAAAAAATACTAATATATCGTAATAAACATCCTCAAGGTCTGAAAGATCAGAAGCTACAGTTCGGTAGAGAATAACTTTACTAAAGGGGATGCCCTGTTCTTCTAAGGTAGCTGGAATGTTGTCGCGTAAAATATCAGTGCAAGGGAGTAAATATTTTTCAGTTTTATGTTTCTTCATGAGCTCGGTAAGCTCTAAAATGGTTTGCTTACCATAAAATATCTTTCGCTTCCTATAACTTACATATTTCTGGAGATACAATGCGATTGCTTCTGAAATACAGAAATATTTCATCGTGTCAGGAACTTCAAAACGTGTTTCTTTAGCTATTCGGAAGAAGTGATCTACTGCAACTTTTGAAGTTAAAATAATAGCTGTTTGTTCGTTAAGATTTACACGTTGAGACCTAAAATCTTTAGCATCAACTGCTTCAACCTTAATGAAAGGACGAAAGTCTATCTTTAATTTATACTTAGTAGCTAAATCAAAATAGGGAGACTTTTCTCCTTCAGGCTTTGGTTGTGAGACCAATATTGTTTTTATCGCCAAGGTAAACGCTAATTAAGTTATTTAAGCATCTATAAAGTTCTAAAAATAAACTAAATCCTAGAGCACTAAATTGTAAAGCAGCAAGGATGGCATTATCTCTAAAGTGCAAAGATATAAAAATAAATAATACCATTTTATCCCCATTTTATGACAAAGAAAAATACCTTTGATATATCGGAATGCAAAAAGTGTTAATAAGATAATAAAATAAAAACGAGAAACAGCAAGTGTCGATTGTTGATTTAGAGCCCAAATCAATGCAATTATTAAAAACAGTAAGCCTGCCATATGCCAAATTTGTTTTGTTAAAACACCTATTTCCTCAGAAATCATATGTTCTCCACTTAAAAGTGCAACCAGGCGAAAACTTATTTGTTGTATAATAATTAAATAGGCGCTAAAACACAGAGCATAAATTAAAGCTTCATTTCCAGAAACAAAATTTGTAAAAGCTAGAAAAAAACAAATTGTTAAAGAAAGAATAAAATTAATATTAAGAAGAAAAGAAGCGGAAAAGCCGATTCGGTTTTCATCATTAAAATTACTTTCAAGTAATTTAAATCGAAAGAAATTTTTTGTAACACTTCTAAATAAATCTGAATTATTGAATTTACTTAGGGCAATTGTTGCAACACAAAAGAGTAAAATTGCCAATATTATTTTTATTGATTCGTTGCCTCTTTCAGTAATTTGTAAACTAACTGCAATAATATTTGTTGTAATTTTCATTAAGAACAAAATTAATTAGAAAATGAATGCTATGCGCAATTTAAGAATTACTTACTTTTGTAGCATAAATATCATTCTTAAGAAATAATATTGATTATGAAAATAGATCTATACAACCATCCAGACCACTATGCAATGGATGATTTATTATCCGAAGAACACAAATTAGTGCGTGATGCTGCAAGAGCATGGGTGAAGAAAGAAGTTTCTCCAATAATTGACGAACACTACGAAAAAGCAACTTTTCCAATGCACTTATTAAAAGGTCTTGGCGAAATAGGCGCTTTTGGACCTTATATTCCTGAAGAATACGGTGGTCCAGGATTGGATCAGATTTCATATGGCTTAATAATGCAAGAATTGGAGAGATGCGACTCTGGTTTACGTTCTACTGCTTCTGTTCAATCTTCTTTGGTAATGTACCCAATTTGGAAATATGGTTCAGAAGAACAAAAACAAAAATACTTAAGAAAGTTAGCAAGCGGAGAAATGATGGGGTGTTTTGGGCTAACAGAACCAGATTATGGCTCTAATCCGGGCGGAATGATTAGTAATTTTAAAGATGCGGGAGACCATGTAATTTTAAATGGTGCTAAAATGTGGATTTCCAATTCACCATTTGCTGATATTGCTATTGTTTGGGCAAAAGATGAAACAGGGAGAATTCATGGATTAATAGTTGAACGTGGTATGGAAGGTTTTTCAACGCCAGAAATGCATGGAAAATTATCGTTGAGAGCTTCTGCTACAGGAGAATTGATTTTTGATAATGTTAAAGTGCCAAAAACAAATATATTACCTGGTAGATCTGGCTTAGGTGCACCTCTAAGTTGTTTGGATTCTGCTAGATTTGGAATTGCTTGGGGAGCACTCGGTGCTGCAATGGATTGCTATGATCAAGCTTTACGCTATTCAAAAGAAAGAACACAATTTAATGTTCCAATTGGAGCTTTTCAGTTAATTCAAAAAAAATTAGCAGAAATGATTACAGAAATTACAAAAGCACAGCTTTTAACACTTCGTTTAGGACAATTGCGCAATGAAGGAAAAGCAACCACAGCTCAAATTTCAATGGCGAAAAGAAATAATGTTGAAATCGCTTTAAACATTGCACGTGAAGCGCGCCAAATACATGGTGGAATGGGAATTACTAGCGAATATTCAATGATGCGTCACATGGCAAATTTAGAGTCTGTAGTAACGTATGAAGGAACACACGATATACACTTACTAATAACAGGGATGGAAGTGACCGGAATTTCTGCATTCACAAGGGAAATGCCTTAGTAGATATCTTCTTCGACATTTTTATCCCCTCTTAATATTCTAATACGCTTTATTGTTTCAGCACCGTAAAAACTACCTTTGTAATCAATAGCTAGTTTTTTATAGTATTCCAAAGCTTTATCTTTTTCTAATAAAATTTGCTCGTAGATATCTCCTAATCTAAAAAGGGCGTCGTCTGCAAAAATATCCTTGGAATAGAATTTAATAATATCTTCGTAAAGCATGCAAGATTCAGCCCACTTTCCTTGCATTTCCATGGCTTTAGCTTTACGATAAAGAATGTCATCTGCCAATGAATGAAGAGGGTAATTCAATTGGATACTGTCAAAAAGTGTGAACGCCTCTAAATATTTGTGCTGTTCTATAAGTAATTCTGCTGAAGAAAACCAAGTCATCGCTGTATAATTACTATCTAATCCAAAATTTTCTGTAATTGAAACTGATAAGTTCATAGCGTCATTTGCAATAATTTTAGAGGTAGATTCCTTCAGAATATTCAATTGACTCTGCGCAAAATCAAATTCGCCATCAAAATAAAAAATACGAGCATTTTTATACTTTGCCTCATCACCTATCGCTTCAAACTTAAAATCTTTATCAATTTGCATGTACAAAAGTGAGGCTTCCCAGATATCTCCTTTCAGTACTTCAATGTCTGCTAACTGCATTTTTAGCTGAGCTCTTTGGATATCTGTTAAACTTTGTACTAAGATTGCATCTTGCAAAATTACTATTGCCTCAGCAGCACGATCTGCATAAAATGCTAAAATATGAGCCTGCTCATTTAAAATACCTATTGTAAATTGTGTTTTTCCTAGTCGTGCCAAAACAGAACTATAATCTACTAAAGTAGCATCAATTTCATTTTGATTGTATGCTCTATTTGTTGTGAGCTCTATAAATCTTGAATTAAGCAACATCTTTTGCCCTTCAATGAAATATTGATTATCTGAACCTAAGGTTATTATATAATTAAAACAATTTCTTGCTATATCATATGATTTATTCTCCAAACAAATATTACCTAAGTCTAAAACTCTAGAACCATCTCCCTGGATTCTTTTGTCTAAGGCAACCACTTGCGTAAATGCTGAACTAAAATTTTTATTTTGAACGAATAACCAAATAAGCATTTCAGAATAAATAAAATTTGAATTATCCGCTTGTATTTTTTGAAGTAAAATTTCTTTTAAAATTAAATAGTCTTTCCCATCACTTTTACTTAAATCAATTCGGGAGGAAATAGCATTTTGAATGGATTCAAACATAGATGGCTGCAAAATCAAGTAATTAATATATTCTTCTATCATTAAACGGTTATTTCCTGTTAGAGAATATAAATCTGCATATTGAAAATTGAAAGGGTAATAAGGAGCATTTTTTTTACCTTTATCCAAGACTTTTTTTGCAAGGTCAAATTTTCTTTTGCCTACAAATAATTGGAATAGATTAATTATTTCTCCAGGATCTGCTGAAACAACTGAAAGTAATTCTTCATAGACTTTAGCAGATTTTTGGGGCTCATCGATATCTTCATAAAATTGACCTAACACCACTTGAATTTCCATGTCATTCTTATTCTGAGAAATGTACTTTTTAATGGTCTTTTCAGCAGTTTTGAAATCTTTTATTTGTATCAAGCACTCCAAATACCGTGTAAAATAAATTTTTGTACTTTGTGAACTGTATAGTTTTTCATAATATGAAGTTGCTTTATCAAATTCACCATTTATAAAATAATGCTGAGCCAATTGAATGTCTGTTTCTGTTTGAGCGGACAAAAAAAACGAGCGAAGTAAAAAAGTAAAAATTATAAGGTTTTTCATGGTTATTTATCCTTAAATTTTTCTTCTAAACGCATTGAATAGTCATTTAATACAGGGTGTAAACTATCAAAAGCAATCGCAAATTCTTTCTTTTTATAAATGTACTCGTCCAATAAAATTTTAATTTTTTTTGTTTTATTCTTCTCAAAAGAAATATATTCGTCATACTTTTCTCGTTGCCCAAAGCCATTTATTATATCGGATTTAAGTTTTCTTAATGCTATTTTTTCTTCCCGTAATGCTATTCTTATTTTTTCGTAATCGCCATCTAAATTCTTTAATGACGTTTTTACTACTTTGTAAGAATTCATTTTTTTTGCAAATTGATATTCTATGGTATCTGTTAAATAATATGACTTTATTCTTTTTATTACAGTATAAACTGCTAATTTTTTTTCGGGGACATTACTAATTTTGTATTGAGTGAGAGCTATTTTTAGTTTTTCAACTGAATTAGTTAATACATTTATTTTTTTTACCTGTCTGTCTTTTTCAATGTCAGAACAGGAAAATAAACAACTAAAAATGACTAAAAGAATACCAAAACGCATAGCTAAAGACTTATAGAGTAAAAAACGAAAAAAAGTCACATTTGTTTTAATCCAAAAATAAGGGTTTTGAAGTTAATTAATCGGATAATAACTGCAACATATAAAAGTAATAATTAAAGCAAGCAACCAACCGCTGTAAACTTCTAAAGGTGTGTGTCTTTGTAGAAAAAGACGAGAAGAAAGACAAAGGCCTGATGCAATAATTGCAATAGCAAAAAATAAGATGGGAAATCCATTATTTTCAAGCATAAAAACTGAAAGATACCCAACTAAAATTCCTGCTCCTCCTCCATGCAACGATATTTTTATCCGGCGATTAATTATCATAAAAAGCAAAGTCACAATTGCACCCGACAAAGGAAGAGCATAAAAATATTTTGGGAGAATATTATTTGGTGCCTTAAAAATAAATAAGGTGAAAAGAACCATGCAATAAGCAAACATAATTAAGAGGGGAAAATTTCGCTCTTTGGAATCTTCAATGTCTATTGTAGATATTATTTTTCGTTTGTGTAACAGATAGAATGATATTCCTGGGGCAAGTGCACTAAAAAGAAAAAAAATTATTAATAGTTGACCTTTTAGGTCTAATGGTATTTGATACATTCCTTTACCTGAAAGTGATAATTCTTCGCTAGGAATATATAAACTAAGATACAAACCGTAAAAAGGCATTAGTAAAGGTAAAAAAAGCCATGAAAAGATATGAGCTAGTGTTTTTTTCATTATAGTTCTTTTCTCATTCGTGCAACAGGAAAATTTAATTGCTCTCGGTATTTTGCTACTGTTCTGCGGGCAATATTGTATCCTTTTTCATTTAATAAGTCCATTAATTTTTCATCTGTCAATGGTATTTTTTTGCTTTCAGAATTAATTGCTTCTGACAAAATCTTTTTTACTTCTCTTGTAGATACTTCTTCCCCGCTATCGGTAGAGAGCGATTCTGAGAAAAAATATTTTAATGGATAAATCCCAAAATTTGTCTGTACATACTTACTATTTGATACGCGAGAAATTGTAGAAATATCTAAGTTTACAATATCTGCAATGTCCTTTAAAATCATCGGTCGTAATTTAGCTTCATCTCCAGATAAAAAATAAGCAAATTGATAATTCATAATTGCATTCATCGTTAATAATAATGTTTGCTGTCTTTGTTTAATTGCATCAATAAACCATTTTGCCCCATCTAATTTTTGGCGAACAAAAGAAACAGCTTCTTTGTCAGATTTTGTCGTCTTTGCTCCCTCAGAATAAGAACGAAGCATGGATTCATATTCCCGACTAACTTTCAAGGATGGTGCATTTCGACTATTCAATGATAATTCTAATCTGCCTTCAGTTTCATTAATTACAAAATCGGGTGTGATTTGCAATTGATTTTTTGCGGATTCACGTAAAGAACCTCCTGGCTTGGGATTTAATCTTAAAATTTCATCAATAGCATCTTTTAAATCCTTGTCTTCAATTTCAAGTTTAAGGGCTATTTTATCGTAATGTTTTTTTGTGAATTCTTCGAAGAAATCTTCTAATATTTTTTTTGCTGTAAAACGTGAAATGTCCCCGTCTTGCTTACGATTTATTTGTAATAATAAGCACTCTTGTAAACTTCGGGCGCCAACTCCTGCCGGATCAAAAGTTTGAATAAGCCCCAAAATACTTTTCACTTCTTGTTCTGAAGTAATTACATTCATGGAAAAAGCAAGGTCATCAACTATGGCTTCTATGTCACGATTTAAATAACCGGATTCGTCTAAATTACCGATTAAAATATCTGCAATTATAAATTCAGTTTCATTTAATTCTAATAAATGTAATTGTTCGCTTAGTTTTTCTTGAAAACTTTGTTCCCCAGAAAGAGGGATAACTCGTTCTTCATCATCCTTAGATTGATTATTTGCATGTGTTTTATAATCTGCAATATCATCGTCTATGTAGTCCGAAAGATCGAATTCATCGTCTGTATCATTTTCTTCTGTGTCATCTTGATTGTCAAACTCATCTTCAAGTTCATCTGATCCCTCCTCTAATGCAGGATTTTCCTCAATCTCTTGTTTAATTCGCTGGTCTAATTCCATTGTTGGAACTTGTAACAATTTCATTAACTGAATTTGCTGTGGCGATAGGCGCTGTTCGAGTTTTTGTGAGAGAAATTGTTTTAATGCCATTTTGTTTGCTCAATACACTCAAAGATAAAGTATTTTGTATATTTTTCCCTTGAACTTTAGGATTAATTTACAATCTTTTGCTTGATTACCTGATATATTTCCCAAGTTGAGCGATCGTAGACATAGATTAAAATATGCATATTTGAAGCATTATAATTTCCATCTAATTGATTTGGAACGACAAAACTATAATTCACATAGTATTTCCCATCTATTAAATCGGAATTTTCAAGAATTCTTCCAAACGCTTGATTATTAAGGTTTCCCCTATGAATGTCGCGGTGTATATAATTCTCGTTGTGTGAATTATCACTCATTTTTTGATCTCCCACCAATGAATCTTCAATTATGTAGGCAACTATCCCCAATTCATTTGACAATGATTGATTTAATTTTTCTACCTCAACATGCAAGAAAGCACCTTTTGTTTCAGCATAATAATTCAATTTTGATTGGATATTTACATTTAAAACATTTTCCGTAAGCTGGGTGCTGACCATTGAAAACCAAGAATTAGGACCTTGAAAAATAGCTCCATTTGTTACACGATTTATTGTTCCTCTTGGATTTCCTGGAAATCCAACATCATTTGTTCCGAAATAAGTACCAATCTCCAAGCCTTGAGGATTTGTGAAATCTAATGGGTAATTTGGTGGGTCTATTTGCTGAAAATCTCCAAGACCTGTTGGTCCTGCATGAATAGAAGTTGTAAAAACACGGGTAGGATTTGCTAAATGTAAAGAATGAGCAAGATCTGCAGCTGCAGGACAAAAAACACATTTATGTCCTGTAAAATCTTCAATTAAAATAGCGCGATTATTATTTGTGTTAGGCATAAATTCTGGCCACTCATTTGCAAGATAGTCACTCCAGTTTCCAGGATAAAGTGTTGTATCTAAATCTAAAACTTCAACTTCAGGATACGGATTTGAAACTCTGTCGCAACTACAAAAAATAAGTGTAGAAAGAATTAAACAACAAAAAAATAGACTTTTCATAGTTAAAAACTTTGCGTGAAACTGAAGGTTAAGCCATTATTAGCAGGAACAAATCGGCAGACTCCACCAACACAAAATAGACCTGCTCTTTGGCGACCATAAGAAACTGTAAATCGAGTAGCATCTTTAATATAGCCGCAAGTTATTATTGGATAATGTATGCGTTTTGATTCTATGGGATTTCCATAATTATATTGATTCATAAAACTGAAAAAATAACTCGGCGAAATACTGTATTCGACCAATATTGTAGCCCAATTTCCTTTGTCGTTTATAAATCCCTTTTCTTTTTCAATAAACATTCCTTGAAGCTCGGTGCGAATAGAATGTGTCTTATTAATTTTATATGCAGCTTCAATAACGCCTATATGAGATGAAATAATCCCTGCTGCATCATTTGATATTTTTGCAACGTCATTATTGATTGTAATATTAAAGTATGAAAAAATGAAACTCAGATTTTTATTGATTTTTTTTGTCACATTTACATTTATATCTCTCCAATACAAACTATCACTTTTATCAAAGGGTCTCGTTATGTAGGCAACACCTGTTGAATCTAGTGAATTAATGGATGAGGTGTGTTTTATTGGTTGATATGTCGTAGAAACATTAAAATTCACAGAAGTTCCGTATTTTCCGCCAATTTTCGTTCCTTTTTTAAAGGTATAAAGAACATCTCCTTGAAAAGCTACTTCTCCCAATAACTGAGTTACATATGGATACAAGGTTGAAACGAGATTATACGTATGGGTTTTGTTTAAGGAGGGCAAATAATTAATCAGAACATCTTGTAAGTCTTTCGTTCGGTCTGACCGGTAGCTCATATTATCAACGGATTTACCAGATAACAATATTCCAAGACCTTTTTTTGTATAACTAAGGTTAATAACTGAAGCATGACCGTAATTGTAAATTTTAGAATTATCATTCGAAGGATCTTGTTCCTTGATGATATATTCCCCATCTAAGGTTACGTTTTTATAACGAAATTTAGCTCTTGCTCCATAAACTCCTACATTTTTTGGTAAGATAAGCGATGGATCATCGTCAACCTGAAATTTACTTACGAAAGATGTCCCAAGAAACATTGTCAACGGAAAATTCTCTAATTTTTTTACAGCCTCGTTTAAGTTAATTTCTCCATCAACACCACGCACAATTCCATCTCCATACATTAATTTCCCTTGTTGAAAGGATAAGCGTTGGTAACCATATACCCCTTTTAAAACAACTCCGCTTTTTGGTCTGACAATGAGCCTCATTCCATCTAATAAATTATCATACCCCAAAGCGCGATCTTCATAAGCTCTTAACGCCAATCCGCTTCCAAATTGCTCGTAAAAAGTTCCAAGGGTTACATCCACTAAATCATTTGCATAAGCAACATAACGCATACCAATTCCGGTGCCATCGAAGCGATTCGGATATCCTTGAATTCGAGGTAAGTAAGATTCAACACGCAGACCTGCTTTGAACTTTCCCTGCGTGTAAAAAACATTCATGTATGAATTAATAAGTCCTTTTTGATCTGGCTGAGTGGCTCCTATTAAGCTATCATTATTTAAATATTGAAAAGTGCTTTCTATATTTCCACTGATATTTGCTTGACTAAATAATAAAAACGGGGATAAGAATATGGCGAAGAAAAAATATTTCATTGATAAACTTTATTTCAAGTTAAGTTTCTTTATTTCCTCATATAATTTTTCTTCATCTCCAGGAGCATAATTGTTATGTGAATAAACAATTGTCCCATCTGTATCAACTAAAAAGGTATGAGGAACATTGTTGACGCCCATTGCTCTTTTAAAATCTCCATTTGGATCAAGTAAAACAATGTACTCCCATGCTTTTCCGTCTACATAAATAGCCACCTGACTTTTGGTTTTTTCATCATCAATTGATACCGCCACTAAAGTAACGCCAGTTTCCGCTTGCCAATCACTGTAAAGATCGTTAATCGCATTTAATTCTTTTTTGCAAGGAGCGCACCATGTCGCCCAAAAACTAAAAACAATAGGGCCTTTTAGACCTAATTCAGCTGTATTGACAACTTTCCCTTTGTAATCTTTTAATTTTACGCTCGGAAGTTTTTTAGTAATCGCCTCATTGTTTTCTATCTCATTTTGCGCAAAAAAATGAGAAAAAGAAAGAAAAATAATTAGAAAAGAAAGATATGTTTTCATTTTAGGAAATTTTAGGAAAAGTAAAATCAAAAACCTTGTCGTGCTCAAAGATATAAAAAAATCAAATGATTCAGTTGAATCTAGTGCTTTGAACTAGCAAATTACTTTTAGTTTTTGTTTGTGTACTATTATTTCAAGAGAGGTATTTCCCTTTATTTCGCCATCTATATTAACTATTTCGGGATATTGAGTTTCAATTTTTATGTGATTTGTTTGAACATATCTCAAATAAGGACTATTTAAATGTTTTCCACTAAATATTTTAGGGAAAAGCATTAATAGCTTCAATCTTGTTGTCTTTTCTACTATTAAAAAATCAAACATTCCATCATTTAATTTTGCTAAAGGTGCCATCTTCATCCCTTTTCCAGTAAATCGAGTGTTACAAGCTAAAAGAAAACAATAATCTTTAGCATGAATTTCTCCATTAAAAGAAATTTTAGCAGTTAATACTGGGGGTGAAATTATTTTCATAATCGTTGCAATATTATACCTTGCAGGCCCAAAATAACGCATTTTTTCAGCTAAAGTATTAATGTGAGATACAAGTCCACAACCAACAATGTTAAAAGCCCACATGTTATTTTCGCTCATTTTAATTTCAGCTAAATCAACCAGCATTTCTTTCCCATTTAGTAAGCGTTGTGTAGCTTTTTCAACACTTAAACAATCGAGGTCATGACAAAATGCATTCCCAGTACCGCAAGGAAAAAGCATAAGTGGTTTAGAAAGCCATTCTGGCTTTAGCATAATCGCATTTATTATATCGTGCATTGTACCGTCGCCTCCAAAAACGGCAATTTTCTGAATTTTATTTATTTCATAAATAGTTGTAAAATTTAAAAAATCTTCTTTATTTTTTCCTTCAAAAAATTCGGTTTCATATCCTTTTTGTTGCATTATCTCAATAGTATTTTTTGCTATTGACATAGCTTTACCTTTTCCAGCAAAAGGATTTACTAAAAACAAGATGGTGTTTGGAGACGAACTCATTCTTGAAAAACTATTTTTGAAAGATAAAATAACAAAGTCTAAAATTGGTAATTTTTATTGTTATAGCTTACTTTCTTATAGACAAATATTGGAAAAGAATTGTGAGATTAATAACTTATAGTTAAGTTGCTATATTTTGTTAGCAGTTTGCCATTTAAATCTTTAGCACTGATATAATAAACATAAGTCCCAGCAGGAGAAAGTTCTCCCTGTAATGATTGTCCATCCCATGAAAAATTTGGATCATTGGAGGTGAAGATTACTTTATTTGCTTGATTTAAAATTACAACCGAGAATTCTGTCACTTCGCCTATTTTGATACTTAAGAAATCATTTTTACCATCGCCATTTGGCGTGAAAATATTTGGTAAAAGAACAGTTGATTCTTGCTCTTTTGTTATAATCTCAGGCTTAGCTACTATTTCGCTTGTTGAAGCGGTGTTATTTCGAATAATAGGGTTTTGTTGGTCTATTTTTTGTGAACCTTTCTCTGTAATAATTTCTTTATTTATATCACTTTTGTTGCTTTGTTGAAATTCCGAATTTAAATCAGACTCATTTTCAGGTGTTGAAAAATCATACGCGCAGTCAACACGCTGCTCTGCTTGTTTTGGAAGGAGTTTTTCTTCTTTTTTTACTTCTTCTTTTTCTATTTTAAGAGAATCAACAGTAATAATTCTTTGCTCTTGCAGGTTCTCTTTTTTAATAGGACTTTGCTCAAGATTTTCATTGTTTATTAAATAAAAAGTAACAAGTGCTACTGCAGAAACACTTGCCGCAATCATTAGTTTAGTTGCAATAGACATAGATGAAGCTACTACAGAACTTCCTCCAACAGATGATGAAACAGAAGTCCATAGGTCAGCTCGAACAGGAACTTCGTGAGAAGTAAGTTTATCCTGAAACAACTCTTTTATGTAATCTTTTTCTATCATTATCTTTTATCTATTCTATTTTTTAAATATGCTCTAGCTCTCAAATATTGTGATTTTGATGTGCTTTCTGAAATTCCCAGCTGAATAGCAATCTCTTGATGAGCATATCCTTCAATCGCAAACATGTTAAAAATAACTCTATATCCTGCGGGCATATCTTGTATTAACTTCATCAAATCATCTGCCATCATTTGTTCTTGAACAAAATCATTGCTTTCTAATTTATATTCAACTTCCTCAACGCTAACGTTTAGTAATAACTTCTTATTTTTTTTTAATTCATCTAAGCAGGTATTTACTATTATTCTTCTAATCCATCCCTCTAAAACTCCACTATTGTTAAAGTTTAGAAGATTAGTAAAAACCTTAATAAATCCGTCTTGAAGAGCATCTTCTGCTTTTTCGGTATTTTTCATATACCTCAAACAAACTGAGAGCATCTTTGGAGCAAATTTGTCAAAAAACGCTTTTTGAGCTCTGGAATTTCCTTTCAAACATTCGTTTACCAATGAAGTATCATCCATGACTCAGAATTATAGACTAATGAACTGGAAAGGAAGTTGCATACACTTGAATAAATAATTAAACTCAGCTAATTCTCAATAACTTAAACCGTTAAAAAAATGATTTTTAAAAGCAAATATATCAAATTCGCAGAACATTAATCTGATTCAATTGCTTTATTAGTTAGTAAAAAAAGTACTCAATAAATCAAAAAATACTAGAAATTTTCAATAAAAACAACTAATTTTGACTTAAACTAAATTTTCTAACAATGAAATCATTTCTTCTTTCCGTCTTCATATTACTCGCTCAGTTTGCTAGTTCACAAATTAAATTAAAATCATCAGCTCCCTTAATGGATAAAGTCTTTCCTAGTACGCAGGAATCCTCAAGCTCATTAAAGGACATTAAAAAAGAAAATGGTTTAATTGTAATTTTTAGTTGTAACACTTGTCCATTTGTAGTAGGAACAGAAGATTTTCCAGGCTGGGAAAACCAATACAACCCATTATTCAACATGGCCTTAAAAGCAAATATTGGTTTCGTTTTAGTAAATTCTAACGAGGGAAAAAGAGCTGGAGTAGATTCTTTTGAGGAAATGAAATCCCATGCAAAAAAGATGTCTTATCAAATGCCATATTTAATGGATGAGAATTCAGAATTGGCAAATGCAATGGAGGCAAAGACAACTCCGCATGTTTTTTTCTTTGATAAAAATAATAAGTTGATTTATGCAGGTTCAATAGACAATATTTGGGATAATAAAAGAAAGAAAGATGAGCAGTATTTAAGCATGGCTATTCAATCTGTTTTAAATGGTAAAAAGGTTAAACCAAATTTTACAGCAGCAAAGGGTTGTAGTATTAAAAGAGTATCAAAATAAAAATTAAAGTAACACAATGACAAAGTCTTTTTTACTATCGGTTTTTTTACTTTTAAGCTTAGTGACTTTCTCTCAGCAAGGTGATGGAGGGTTTCCTAAAACTTTTAAAGAAGTTATCGATTATAATAAAATCGATAAGCGTGTTTTTGATGAACCGAATATAGCTGCTTTAAAGATTGAAGATTCGCTAACTGACAATTCGGGAACTGCTCCTTGGCGCTTTGGATTTAATAATAATACGAACATCAACATCTCAAATTCTGGAACGTGGATTAATTTACCAAATGGAGATAGAATTTGGCAACTTGTTGTTGTGTGCAAAAATGCTTTGACAATCAATTTAACTTTTTCTCAAACGGTTATTCCTACAGGAAATGAATTGTATGTCTATAATCCTAGTAAAGACTTTATTCTTGGAAAATTTACAGCATCTCATCTATATAATGGTGAACTGGGAACAGAATTAGTGCCTGGAGAAATGACAATTATTGAATATTTTGTGCCTAAAGGATCTTCTATTGGAAATGTAAATATTTGTACGGTTACGCATGGCTATCGAACACCAAATGAATTTTTACTTAAAGCTTTTGGTGGCTCTGGAGCCTGTAATGTTAATGTTAATTGCCCAGAAGGTGTTGCTTGGACACAACAGCGAAATAGCGTTGTTATGCTTGTTTCAGGGAGTAATGGTTTTTGTACTGGGGCCTTAATAAATAATACTTTAAACGACGGGAAACCTTATGTTTTAACCGCTAATCATTGCTACAGTAATCCTGCAACTTGGATTTTTCGATTTCAATGGGAATCTACTTCTTGTATAAATCCTTCAACCTCTCCCACATTTCAATCATTGTCAGGAGCTGTTTTAAGAGCACAGGGAACACCATCCGACTTTTGTTTGGTAGAGATAACAGGAGGCTTAGTAAATGGAACTGTTCCAGCAGCTTACACTCCTTACTTTTCTGGTTGGGATAATACTGAAACAATTTCACCATCAGCAGTTTGTATTCATCATCCTTCAGGGGATATTAAAAAAATTGCTATCGAAAACAATGCATTAATTTCTACAAGTTTTGGAGGAAGTCCATCAAATAGTCATTGGGGAGTACTTTCTTGGGATCTTGGAGTCACTGAGCCCGGATCTTCAGGTTCGCCACTTTTTAACCAAAACCGCAGAATTATTGGACAATTACATGGAGGTGCTTCAGCATGTGGCGCATCAGTTTTATCAGACGAATACGGGAAAGTAAGTGTTTCTTGGAATCCTGCGGGAAGTACGACTAGCGGCCAATTGAAACATTGGTTAGACCCAAATAACACCAATGCAAGTTTTGTAGACGGCTATGACCCATCAAATGCCCCAACAATAACGCTTGATGCTGGATTAAGTAATTCTGCTTTCATACAAACATCTCTTTGCGGTTCTAATTATATTCCAAATGTTACGATTTCTAATGGTGGTAGTCAAACAGTAACTACAGCAGTTATTAGCTATTCAATTGATGGTGGAACTGCACAAAATTATAATTGGAATGGAAGTTTAGCTCAATTTCAAACGCAAGTAATAAACCTACCACCTGTTCAATTGCTTCCTGGCAATCACACTTTTTCTGCTACTGTTTCTCAGGTGAATAATGGAGTTGATGAATTATCAATTAATAATGCTACGAATACTCAATTTCTTGTTACAGCCATCAATCAAACTTCAAACTTGCTCAAAGTTACGCTGCTAACGGATGATTATTCTTCAGAAACTTACATGGAGTTACTTTCAAGCAATGGCACGGTAGTTTGGTTTCAAGGAAATGAAAGTTTTGCAGGGACTTATGGGACAAATAACACTCCCGGTCCGACAGATCCTACAAGTCCTCTTTTAGATAATACAACTTACAATTGGGATGTGCCTCTTTCACTTAACGATTGCTATACATTTAAAATCTATGATTATTACGGTGATGGTCTAGATGGATTCATGGCAGATGGTAGCTTGTCTTTGGCAAATCATAACAACATAAATTTTTATACACTTAGCATCCCTAATTTTGGAGCAGAACTTGGAATAGTTTTTAAAAATATTAGCACTATAGGAATAGTAGAAAGTGAAAACCAAGAATTGAATGTTTTTCCAAATCCAGCAAATGATTTACTGTTTATTAATTTACCTTCTTATGCAAATCAAATTAGCATTGTTGATATTTATGGAAAATTAATTTACAAAGAACCTGCATTATTAGAATCCCATGAATTAAAAATTTCTTCTCTAGCGAGTGGCACCTATTGGTTAAAAGTCGATTTAACAAACGGAAGAACAGCTTTGAAGCGCTTTATTAAACAATAATTTTCAAGTAGGGAATGGCTGGAATATACACACACATTCCTTTTTGTAAACAGCGCTGCACATATTGCGATTTTCATTTTTCCACCTCTTTTGAGGTTTATAGGGAAGCAGTAATAAAAGCCATATCTCAAGAACTAATTCTGAGGAAGAATGAAGTTTCTGAAAAGATTAAAACAATTTATTTTGGCGGCGGAACTCCAAGTTTGCTCTATAAATCTGAGTTAGAGCTTATTATTAACACGGTTAAAGACAACTTTATTCTTGGGCAGAATGTCGAGATAACACTAGAGGCAAATCCTGAAGATATTTCTAAAGAGAATTTAATTCTTTGGAAAGAACAAGGAATAAATCGTTTATCAATTGGATTACAATCGTTTAAAGAAAGTGATTTGACTTGGATGAATCGTTCTCACAATGTAGCTGAGGGAATAAAGTCTGTTAAACTTGCGCAATCATACGGATTTAAGAATATTAGTGTTGATATAATGTATGGACTTCCAAATTTAAGTTCGAAGGAATGGAAGGAACATTTACAATCAGTTCTTGCTCTAAATGTTACGCATATTTCTGCCTACTGCCTTACCATTGAACCAAAAACAGCCTTGTTTCAAGAGGTAAAAAAGAAAAAAATACTTCCTGCAAATGATGAAGTTCAAAGTACACAATTTGAGGAGATGATTGAATTCTTAGCGATAAATGGATATGAGCAATATGAAATTTCGAATTTCGCAAGAGATGAACAGTATTCAAAACACAATTCAAATTATTGGAAAGGAGTTCCATTTCTTGGCATTGGTCCTTCAGCTCATTCATTTAATGGAACACACCGAAGATGGAATATTTCTAATAATACAAAATATTATAAAAATGTTGGTTTAAATGAATCGTGGTATGAAGAGGAATCACTTAGCAAAGAAGACCAATGGAACGAACTTTTTTTAACAGGATTAAGAACAAAATGGGGCGTTTCTAAAGAAAAAATAAGTTTGCTTGGTGGTTTTTCTGAAGAAGAGGGAAAATGCATTAATAATTATATTTTAGGAGGAGAGATTTTGGAGACTTCAACTGTTTTTTTGTTAACTAAAAAAGGCTTGCTTTTTGCAGATGCAATTGCTGAAAATCTTTTTCGTTTGAATGAAAGCAAATCTTTACTTTTGTAACCTATGAAAGAACAAAGTAAGCAAGCAAGATACGATCGCGCCTATTTAAGATTAGCAGAAAGTTGGGCAGAATTATCCCAATGTGTCCGAAAAAAAGTAGGAGCAATTATTGTAAAAGATGCAATTATTATTTCTGACGGCTACAACGGCACTCCAGCTGGCTTCGATAATACCTGCGAAAATGAATCCGGCGAAACACATTGGTATGTTTTACATGCTGAAGCAAATGCAATTTTAAAAGTTGCTAAATCGACGAATAATTGCAAAGATGCGACGCTCTATTTAACACATTCTCCCTGCAAGGAATGCAGTAAACTAATTCTTCAATCTGGAATTACAAGAGTCGTATTTAAGGAAAAATACAAAGACATTTCTGGAATAGATTTTTTAACGGATGCCGGAATTCAAATAAACCACATAGAAAACATCTCCAATGTCTGAGGCTCCTAAATCTAATTATACTTTGCCCCTTCTGTTGTCTCTTTTTTTAGCACTTGGTCTTTATTTTGGGGGTCTACTTAGCCATGGATTTTCAAATAATACAGAAAAAGCTGCAGATGTCCAAAAGCTCGAAGATATTTTGGATTTACTCGAAAATCGTTACGTTGATAAAGTTGATAAAGACAGGGTTTTTGAAGAGACTATTTCCGAAATGCTCCATAAACTTGATCCACATAGCAACTACATTGCGTCAAAAGATATGGCAGCAGTCAATGAATCCATTGAGGGGGAGTTTGGAGGCATTGGAGTGCGTTTTCTCTTACTGCGAGATACAATTTGTATTACAAATATTATTGGCGGATCACCCTCAGAAATGGCAGGCGTAAAAGCCGGGGATAAAATCATAGAAATTGAGGGTAAATCTGTTGTTGGCAAAAAAATAACCAATGAAAAAGTAATGCAAAAACTAAAAGGGCTCGCGGGAACAAACGTTAAATTTAAAGTCCTCAGAGGTAAAAAGTATAAATTATTTTCACTTCAAAGGGGAGCAATTCCATTGGAAACCATTACTTGTGCTTACATGCTCAACGCAACGACAGGTTATATTTTAATTGATCAATTTTCTGTTCCTACCGCTCGAGACTTTAATATTGCTGCTTCTCGATTGAAAGAAATGGGAATGACAAAATTAGTGCTTGACTTAAGAAATAATGGTGGTGGAGTTTTAACAGCAGCTACAGATATTGCCGATGAATTTTTAAAGGAGGGACTTATTATGCTGAAAACAAAAGGTAGAAAAAGCGGAGAGCAAATATATAAATCGAATTCAGGGGGTTTATTAGAAAACACAAAAACAGTTGTGCTAATTAACGCATATTCAGCTTCTGCAAGTGAAATATTAGCTGGTGCCTTACAAGATAACGACCGAGCTATTATTGTTGGGAGAAGATCTTTTGGAAAAGGATTGGTTCAGGAAGATCGTTTATTGCGAGATGGGAGTAACTTGCGCATAACTATTGCACGTTATTATACTCCTTCTGGACGTTGTATTCAAAGACCTTATAATGGTAAATACGAGGATTACATGACTGATGAAGAGCGCTTTACTAATAATGAGCTGTATGTTCAAGATAAACGTTTGCTTGCAGATTCATTGAAATTTAAAACACTAAAAGGTCGGATTGTTTATGGGGGCGGTGGAATTCAGCCAGATGTTTTCGTCCCTTTTGATTCATCAGGAACAAGCTTCTATTTAACTTCACTTAGATTCAGCGGTGCATTTACTGCTTTTTCATTTGATTATGTAAGCGCTAAGAGAAACGTATGGAAAGATGCAAAAAGTTTTAATGAGCAATTTATTGTAGATGAAAAACTATCTAAAGAATTCACAGACTTTGCCGTAATGCAATTTAAAGTTGTATTTAATGCTAAAGAATACCAACACAGCAAAAAAAATATTGCTAAACTATTAAAAGCTGAAATTGCGCGCCAAATTTGGACTGAAGAAGGTTTTTACAGGACTATAAATCCCCTTGATATTGAATTAACGACTGCGTTAAAAGTACTTAAATAAGCCCTAAATAGCTTTTCTTAGGTTTTTATTTGCGATTTTCGCAACTAAGATGCAGTGATTTGTGAAATCAATTTATTTTAATTGGTAACCTATAACTAACTTTGAATTTACGAATACTAACATTAATTATTCAATATGAAACAATTAATTATAATCTGCTCATTTATTTTTTCTTTTAATTTTGGTTTTTCTCAAACATATCCTACTGATTCTACCAAGTTGGTTTGTGTCACTTTAAATGATGGGACAAAAATAATTGGAAAAGTTACCCAAAATAATGAAAGAGAACTTACAGTATCTTCTTTAGATGGCCGTCGACAAATTATTCCGCAATTTTTTGTTAAAACTATCAGTGATATTAATGAATCTGATATGAGCATAAACGGAAAATATATTGGAAAGGATAATTATTGTACTCGATATTTTTTAACAACAAATGGTTTGCCAATTGAAAAAGGGAAAAACTATATTCAATGGAATTTATTTGGGCCTGACATCCAATTTAGTGTTAGTGACCACTTTGGAGTTGGGATAATGACTTCTTGGTTTGCCACCCCTGTTGTTGGGTCGTTTAAGTATTCTAATAAAATTAGCAAAAATGTTCATTATGCTATTGGCGGACTTTTAGGAACAACTACATGGAGTTTTATGGATGATTTACGATCAGGTTTAGCGCTTCCTTTTGCGGCGTTAACATTCGGCAATGGTAGAAATAACATAAATTTTAGTTATGGATACGGAGCTTCATGGAAAGGCCTCGAAAGTCAAGGTACAGCTCTTTATTCAATTGCTGGGATGATTAAATTAAGCAATAAATTAAGTTTTATTTTTGACTCATTTATTACAAAGGAATTCGGGTTTTTTACACCAAATTTGAGGTATCATTTTACTCAAACGAATGCTTTTCAATTTGGATTTGCCTTTCTACAGGCTGAAGGAGAATTTCAACAAATCCCAACACCAATATGTCAATGGTATAGAAGACTTTAAATATTAATTTATCTCCACTGCAATCTCGTTTTTTCTGCCAATAACTTTCCATGGAGGATTGTATCCAAGATACTGAAATGTCCCAACCTTAGTTAATTTTTCACGAGAAATTAAATTTTGAAGTTCTTGACTTTTCTCTTTAATTTTTTCATCGGAAGCATAACAAGAAAATTTTAATACTGCATATTTTTTTGGCTCAATTACAATTAATTGAACATCCCCTGAATTGGGTTTTGGGAGCTCTTCTAATTTGTAGTTCTTTGGCATTACAAATGCCATTTTTGTATTGTCTCCCATTTCCATAAAGACTGGAGCAGTCATTGAAATAGATTCATTTTTATCGTTTCCACCAAAAATATATGATGCCACACGACGAAATCCCATGCTTGAAGAAGCATCATAAGATGCAGAAGGAAGAATTGTTTGGGCAATAATCATCGAGTCGTATTGCCGAATTTCAAATTCATCATACTTTTTTAATACGGTATATTTTGGTGTTTCGATTTTATCGGATTGAAAAGACATAATTAATTGCGAAATAAAGAAAATACCAATTATCACTGTAAGAATTAGAAAAATTTTATTCATTTTTATTTTTTTAGGTGTTTCTTTTTGAAAGCGTTGAGTCTGGGTTTACTCACAGAAATAACATATGGATTATCGGGGTTGTCTCTTTCAAAATTCTGATGGTAGTCTTCTGCCTTATAAAATTTTTCAAAGAGAGTACATTCAGTAGTGATGGACTTAAATTTCTTATTAATCAACAATTTTTGAATATATGCTTTTGCCTTCTCTTTTTCTTCATCTGTAGCATAAAATATAACCGAGCGATACTGTGTTCCCTTATCTGGTCCTTGCTGATTTAAAGTTGTTGGATCGTGAGAATTGAAGAATACTCTTAATAAATCATCATAGGAAATAATTTTAGGATCATACACTACTTTTACAGTCTCTGCGTGACCAGTAGTTCCAGTACAAATTTGATTATAACTTGGATTTTTAACTTTCCCGCCTGAATACCCCGACTCAGCATATTCGATTCCTTTAACACTTTCAAAAATTGCTTCAACACACCAAAAACAACCGCTTCCAAAATAAGCAACTGCAAATTTATCTTGCTTTGTTTGACAATGAAGTATTGAAGAAAACAGTATTAAAAAAAATAAAAGTCTCTGTTTCATACTCTTTTAACAGATAAAAATTTAATTTGTTTTATTTTTTTCTATCTAACATATTCTATTTCCTTGGATTTACTTTTCATAGAAATAGGATAAACAAATAAAATTAATACCAAATTTCCATTAATTTGTTAGACAAGTACGAGATTTATTTGTGAGAATACCATAAAAGCGGTATTTTTGCAATGCAATTCATTGTTATTTATAATAAATCTAAATAAACAAGGCACATGATTACTGTAACAGATGCTGCAAAAAAACAAGCACTTCGTCTAATGGATGATGAAGGAAAAGATGGATTATTTATTCGTGTTGGTGTTGAGGGTGGCGGTTGTTCAGGTTTAATGTATCAATTGACCTTCGACAATGAAGAAAAAGAAGAAGATAAATCCTTTGAAGACAACGGAATTCGAGTGGTAGTTGACAAAAAAAGTTTTTTGTATTTAATTGGTACAATCCTTGATTTTTCAGGTGGTTTAAATGGTAAAGGATTTATTTTTAAAAATCCAAATGCAGATAGGACTTGTGGTTGTGGAGAATCATTTTCAGTTTAAAGTAGAGAAAAGCAAATAATGAGCAACTATACAGAAACCGACTTAGAAAAAGATTTACAAGATCAAGAATATAAATACGGATTTGTTACAAATATCGAATCCGATAAAATTCCTGTTGGCTTAAATGAAGATATTATTCGCTTAATTTCATCAAAAAAAGAAGAGCCAAATTGGATGTTAGACTACCGCTTAAAAGCATTTGCTGTTTGGCAAACGATGACTGAGCCCGAATGGGGTCATGTGCATTACGAGAAGCCAAAATTTGATGAAATAGCATATTACTCCGCTCCGAAACAAAGCAAGAAATATGAATCTTGGGAGGATGTCGATCCAGAAATGAAAGCAACAATGAAAAAATTGGGGATTTCTATGGAAGAGCAAATGCGACTCACAGGAGTTGCCGTAGATTTTGTTATGGATTCTGTTTCAGTTGCTACATCTTTCAAATCAAAATTAAGTGAGCTTGGAATTATCTTTTGTTCTTTTTCAGAAGCGGTTAAAGAGCATCCCGAGTTAGTTCAAAAATACATGGGAACAGTTATTCCAACTTCAGATAATTTTTATGCTGCCTTAAATTCTGCAGTATTTACAGACGGTTCTTTTTGCTATATCCCAAAAGGTGTTCGCTGTCCGATGGAACTTTCAACTTATTTCAGAATAAATGAAGGAGGAACGGGGCAATTTGAAAGAACTTTAGTAATTGCAGATGAAGGAGCCTATGTTTCCTATTTGGAAGGTTGCACTGCACCTCAGCGTGATGAAAATCAATTGCATGCTGCAGTAGTTGAACTCATTGCTCTTGAAAATGCAGAAATAAAATATTCTACCGTTCAAAATTGGTATCCTGGAGATAAAAATGGATTGGGGGGAATTTATAATTTCGTGACGAAAAGAGGAATTTGTGAACGGAAATCTAAAATTTCTTGGACGCAAGTTGAAACAGGTTCTGCAGTTACATGGAAATATCCTTCTTGCATCCTCAAAGGAGATTATTCTATTGGAGAATTTTATTCAGTGGCTGTTACAAACAATTATCAGCAAGCTGACACAGGCACAAAAATGATTCACCTAGGAAAAAACACAAAAAGCACAATTATTTCAAAAGGGATTTCTGCTGGAAAATCTCAAAATTCATACAGAGGATTAGTACAAATTCATAAAAATGCCAAAAACGCGCGCAATTTTTCACAATGTGATTCTTTATTAATGGGTGATACCTGCGGTGCGCATACTTTTCCATACATTGAATGTAAAAATCCCTCTGCAAAAATTGAACATGAAGCAACAACCTCAAAGATTGGTGAAGATCAATTGTTTTATTGCAAGCAGCGAGGACTTAGTGAAGAAAAAGCAATTAGTTTAATTGTAAACGGCTATTGCAAAGAAGTTTTGAACCAACTTCCTATGGAATTTGCTGTTGAGGCGCAGAAACTTTTAGCTATTAGCTTAGAAGGAAGTGTCGGATAATTTAATATAAAAAGTAGATGATAAACATCGTTAATTTACATGCAGAAGTGGAGGAGAAAAAAATCCTCAAAGGTCTTAACTTAAATGTTAAAGCTGGAGAAATTCATGCTATAATGGGCCCGAACGGCTCTGGAAAAAGTACCTTGGCAAGTATCCTTGCTGGAAAAGAGGATTATACAGTTACTGACGGAAATGTAGAGTTCGATGGAAAAGATTTATTAGAACTTTCTACTGAAGATAGAGCACGACAGGGATTATTTTTAGCTTTTCAATATCCAATTGAAATTCCTGGTGTGTCGAATGTAAATTTCTTGAAAAGCGCACTAAATGAAATCCGAGAATATAGAGGAGAAGAGCCAATTTCAGCAAAAGAATTTTTGGCGCTAGTAAAAGAAAAATCAGCATTAGTAGAATTGGATAGTAAATTGGCAAGTCGTTCTGTGAATGAAGGATTTTCTGGTGGCGAGAAAAAAAGAAATGAGATTTTTCAGATGGCGATGCTCAATCCAAAATTGGCAATATTAGACGAAACAGATTCTGGTTTAGACATCGATGCATTAAGAATTGTAGCAAACGGCGTTAACAAATTGCGCTCACCCAAAAATGCTGCAATCATCATAACTCACTACCAACGTCTCTTAGATTATATTATTCCTGACTTTGTTCATGTTTTATACGATGGAAAAATCGTAAAATCTGGCGGAAAAGAATTGGCTTTAGAATTGGAAGAAAAAGGTTACGATTGGATTAAGGAGGAACTAGCAAGTAATGCCGACTAAATGGAATTAATGGAAAATATATCCAAGATACAGGCCTTTGCATCAAAATTTAATGAAACAAATCTAGCCTTCTCGCCGACAAGCATAGCTGATGCAAAAAATACCTTGTTGCACTTAGATTTTCCAACGACAAAAACTGAATTTTGGAAATATACACGGCTAGCGAAATTGGCTCAACTGCGCTTAAATCAAGAAAAAATAAGGGAGAATGAGCAAGTCATAGCGCCATTATCAGATAATGGTATTGTGCGCATAACAAATGGCTATATCACTTCTTTTTCAAAGGAAATCGCTGGTTTAACAATTACGCCATTTTCAAAGTGCAGCGAGCAACAATTAAGTTTAATTGGGAAAAAAGCAGATCTGACGCAAAATATATTTTTAGCACTAAACACACTTTATTCGCAAGAAGGACTTTTCATTGAAGTGGAAGAAAATGCTCAAATAGAAGGAGTATTTCAACTTTTATTTCATACACATGGAGAAAATTGTTTCGCACCTTTTCGTGTTTTTATTCATGTTAAAAAAGGCTCTTCTTTTAAGCTCATTCAGCAATTTACAGCAAGTGGAGAACACTTATTTTCCCTGCCGATTGTAGAATATCTGATTGAAGAAAATGCGCGTATTTCCTGTGATAAATTACAAATGGAAAATGCTAGTTCATTTTTACTGTGTGAAGATTATAGTATTCAAAAGCGAAATTCTACTGTTCTGCTTAATACTTTTAGTATTTCAGGAGCTTGGGTTCGCAACAATAGTTCTTTTCTTATTGAAGGGGAAAACTGTGAAACAAACTTGAATGGCGCATACTTGTTAAAAGATTTACAGCACCTCGACAATCATACTATCGTAGATCACATTGCGCCACATTGCAATTCAAATGAGTTATACAAAGGTATTCTCAGCGGAAAAGCAACAGGAATTTTTAATGGAAAAGTATTCGTGCGACCCAATGCGCAAAAAATTTCTGCTTTTCAATCAAATGCCAATGTTCTTTTAAGTGATGATGCAAGTGTTAATTCAAAACCTGAATTAGAAATTTATGCAAATGATGTAAAGTGTTCGCATGGTTCAACAACAGGACAATTAGATGAAGATGCAGTATTTTACTTGCGCGCGCGCGGCCTTTCAGAAAAATCAGCGCGTTCACTCATCACTCAAGCCTTTATCGCTGAAGTTGTGGATAAAGTAGAGCAAAAGGAAGTTCAAGATTTTATTAAAAATAAGCTCATTGAACTTCACGATTGGACTAATTAAATATCAGAATAAGTTTATTTAAAATCAGGTCTTTTTAATCTTTATAGATTAAAAATCACTTTCAAACTTATATTTCTCCCCATGTTGAAAACTCCATTCCTTCCTGTTAATGGATTTTGAGCGGCATATTTAAGTCGACTTAAGTGACTTTGATAAGCACAATCAGCAAGGTTTTCTACACTGAGGTAAATACTCATGAAGTCGCTGCGCTTGTATGCTTTAAGATTTGCTCCCAAACCGGCACTTAGCAAAGTATAGGAAGGCGTTGCTGTTTCTGTACTGTAAGCTGAGAAAAACTTATTCTGTGCAAAATAATAGTCAAGGGCGAACTTAATGTAAGCATTGCTTAGGTTTTTCCCAAGCTTATTAAACTGAGCTTTTAACTCTCCTCTGTATTTTGCTGCTGGAATAAAAGGCAAATACTTAGTGCTGTCGCTTTGCTTGTTCTGTGTTGCCTGAACATAGGAAAATGAATTTTCAATATGCAACCAATCAAATGGATGTGGGTGAACATCCAAATAAATTTCTCCGCCAATTAAGGTCGCATTTGCTTGGGCAAATTTATATGCTGGTGCTGGGTCTAATAGATCTGGAATAGAGTCTCCACCAGATGTGCTTATCAATTTTTCAGAAAAAATATAATTGGATATTAAATTTGAGAATGGCGTAAACTCAAAGGTAACATGATCGGAGTTGATGAAATACGCAAGATCAATTTGATGGCTAAGCTCTGGTTTTAATTCGGGAGTTCCATACTCAAATCTCAAGGTGCCTTCATGTCTTCCATTGGAGGCGATTTCAGAAATATTTGCTGCTCTAAAACCTCTGGATAAATTAAATTTCAGTGTCGATTTTTTATTAATTTGATACGATAAACCAACACTCCCAGAATAGCTGCTATACATCTTCTTTAATTCCTTAAATTTTAATTCTGTTGTATTATCCTCAGTATTTATAGGCGTTCCTAAACTATCTAAGATTAATTTCTCAGTAGAGATTATTCTCGTGTCAAAACGAACACCACCAGCAAAAGTGAGTTTATTGAATGTTTTTTGAGAAAACACAAAAGAACCTATATCAAAAAGCGAATATTCTGGAATTAGAAACTCCAATCCTTTATTCGTGCTTTCTTGCTGCATGCCGCTAATTCCCAAGGAAGTTTCCCATCCTTTTATTTCGCTAAAATTATATCGTAAATTATAATTGAACGTATTTAGATCAAAAAACAGGGCTTTATCAGCTGGATTTAAAACATCTCCAAATTCTTGACGCTTATTATTTTGGTAGCCTAAATCTAAATTGATACTTCCTTTTCTTAAGATAAAATAGTTATTATTGAGCACTCTTAAATGCTGAACTTCTTGGTGAGGAAATCCAACTTTGTAGCCCCTTAAATCTTCGGTGCTTGCTGAGACTTCCGTTGTTGAGCCATTACCATCTGGACTTGCATAAATAAAATTCCCTAAGCTATCTCTTTCACCCTCAACCATGTTTAAAATAGTATTAAACGTGCTTATATTTAAATGTGAATACCCCCATTTTTTAGTTAATCCTAAAAATAAACTCCCGTTGTATTCTTGAAATCCAGAATTATAGACTTTTCCATCGTATTTATTTTGAAAATTCCCAGCAAACTTGTTACTAAACCTGCCGAGCCATTGAATTCCATTTTTGTTTCCAGCATTTGAAAGAGAATAACCGATAAAATTATTATTGCTTTGATAGTTTGAAATAAGCTGTGTTTTTATTTGACCCGAAGGTGGTGCTTTAGGTGAAATAAAATTTAAAACCCCTCCTATTCCATCAGAACCATACATCAAACTTCCGGGGCCTTTTACAATTTCAATCCTGTCAATAGAATATTCGTCAATTTCAATCCCGTGTTCATCACCCCATTGTTGGCCTTCTTGTCGAATACCATTGTAAAGTGAAATTACACGGTTGTATGCTAAACCTCTAATAATAGGTTTTGATATTCCCGATCCTGTTGTTAGCTGATTAATTCCAGGAACATTTTTTAGCGCATCAATTAAATTAGTAGCACTATTTTGGTTCAAAAAACCAATGTCTATTGGCTTAATAATTATCGGACTTAACTTTAATTCAGTAGAACGAGTAACGGCTGTAACAACAATTTCATTTAGTTCAGCAACAGATTCACTTAAAATAAAATCAATAAGCGTATCTTTTAAAATTATAATTCGTTCGACACGTTTTTTATATCCGTTAAAACTTATTTCTAAAAGGTATGAACCTGACTTTATATTTTCTAATTCATATTTTCCAGCTTTATCGGTTGTAGCTCCAGTTTTTAAATCACTAATATAGATAGCCACTCCTTTTAAAACTTCTTTTGATTTTTCGTCTTTAATCGTTCCACTAATTTTATTTTGTGCTACGATAGTTTGAGTTGCGAAAACGAACGCAACGATTGTATAAATGAGTTTTGATTTCATCTTTTTGTTTTTAAAATTTATTAAATGAACTAACAGGACATGAAAATGCCCTGAAAAAATTAAACGGTAAAAGATAAAACCGAAGGGGGTCCTCTATTTGATAAAATAGATGGAGCTTGATAAAAATAACGTTCTGAAACTTCTGTATTTGCTTGAGAAAATTCCTTGTTGAAAGAAGAGGAAAAGAATGTGAAAAGCGTATGCGGGGAAAGTGTGTGATTATCACATAAGTGGCATTTTTCTTCAGCCAGTCTTATATGCGTTTTATGATTACAAGAATCTTCTTTGTGAGAATAGTAAATTGTTTTTTCACAAGATGTTGCCTTTTCATACGGGCTTATTTCTAGTGCGTGATCATGAAATAAACTAGAAGGAAAATTACTGAATAAATAGAACAGTAAAAGTAATAAGGCTTTAAATTGTATTTTGTTGGTTTTTTTCAAACTAGGAATTCAATAAAATCAAATATACTAATAACTTTTCCCTCAGAAACATCTTGGGTAGAAATTCGTGCTTGATTTGCTATTCCTTCTTAAAAACAAGCGCCTAAAGAAAAATAAAAGGTTCTGCCATTTCCAGGAAGTATTCCTGGGCCAGGATATCCTGTTGCCCTTCTGCTTGCATATTTCTCATCTGTTAGGTTATTAACCCCAGCTTTTACGTTGTAATACTTCAGGAATTTGTATGTAAGAGCTGCGTCCATTACTTGATAAGCTGGTAGTTTTCCGATAGTTCCTTGAGTATTTGACATTTCCGTATTTTCTGCATCGGTATACACTGAAGCAACTTTACTCAATTGAATTGTCGCAGAAAAGCCTTTCAAACAATAAGATAATCCGAAGCGATGAATGTATTTTGGGGCATTTTCAACTTGTTTGTCTTGAATTGTTTTGCTTGGGTCGTCCCATTTTACATATTTTGCAGATATGAAAGAGTTAGAAGCGAAAATAGAAACAGTACCAATTTTTGTCTTATCGGTAAAAATCCGAAGGACATTAACTTCAACATAGGATTCAATCCCCTTACTAACAGATGTTCCAATATTTGTTTTGAAGAGATTTCCATTTTGACTTATACTTCCAATTCGATTGTCATAGTTCAAGTAGAAAAGCCCAACATCAAAACTCAAATAATTTTTTAAAGTCCCTCGAAAACCACAATCAGCATTGAATCCACTTGCATCTTTCAAATTTGGATCTATTGTTTCTGTCGTTGCCGATGGACTTAGTTCTGAAAAAGTTACAGGGCGGTAAGCCAAGGAATAATTGCCATATAAATTGGTTTTCTCGCTTACCTTAAATTCGCCTCCAAGTCCATAAAGAAAAAGAGTGCGTTCTTTTTTAAGTTGAGGTAAAGTTCCACTTGCATCGATATATCCCATTCTAGTATTATCAATATACTCAAAGCGAAGACCAGGAACTATTTTAAGTCTTTTTCCAAGTTGAAAGATATTTTCTGAAAAAACAGCCAAATTAGTTGTTGAGAATTCTAAGGAACGCCCATAAAGAGGATTCGTTAAGCTTAAATCAAAATCGCTCCCAATTGTTCCAACACCTTTTTGATTTCTAATTGTACCACCGTGATATGCTCTTAATCCTCCAGCAAAGATATTTTCTTTTCCAAAGAATTTATATTTAACTGACATTCTAGCTTCTGTACCATAATTTTTATACTTATCTCTATCAATTTGTCGATTGTTATATTCTAAGCTTATTGGATTAATACTGTCTTTAGTTATAATAGAATTCGTGAACCCTACACTATTTCGTTCTGCGAAGCTAAAAAATGATTTAATTTGAAGATTTATTGCGTTTGTAATATCATAGCTAAGTGTAAAAGATGTAACATTATAAGGCGCTCCAAACCAATTTCTTGATCTAAATGATTGCTGGTGATTTTCATTGTACTGCGTGTCTGAAAGCCCTCCAGCCTGCTGACTTTTATAATTCATGGAAGTATATTCCCCACTTAAAGCTATCTTTTTTGTTAATTGATAGTTCACAGAAAAATAGCCTGTATTTATAAAGTATTGGCTATTATTTCTCCATCCATCTGCAGAGCGGTGATGTAAAAATCCATAATAAGAAAACTTTTTATGCGTGCCACCAAGAGCATTGTAGGTATTGAATAAACCAAAGGAACCAAGAGTCTGTTGTGTTTCAAAAGAAATCTTTTTTGTTGGATTTCCTTTTTTTATGCGATAATTAAGTAAACCTCCAAACTGCGGACCATATTGCAAGGATGCAGCACCTCGAATCACTTCAATTTTTTCAAGTGCTTCCATGGGCGGCGTATAATATGTTTCGGGATAACCAAAAACCTCAGAACTTATATCGTACCCATTTTGTCGCACATTAAATTCCCAAGAACGATTAGGACTTAAGCCCCTTGTTGCAACGCCAATTTGAATTCCTGAGCCATCATTTTCCCAAATGCTCATACCCGGAACTTTCGCAAAAACTTGCCGTGTATTGTTGGTGCTGAGGTCTGCATTTAGGCGATTTAACTGAATTACTTCATTCTTTTTACCTGTATAAATAACATTGTTCTTCAAATCTGGCATGCGTTCTATTTCGTTTGTAATTTGATTTTCTTTGATGAGAATTTCGTTTAAACTTATAAGCTTTTCACCTAGATTTGGTTGCGCATTTAATTGACAAAAAAGATAATTTGAAAAGATAGAGAATAGAATAAATAGTTTATTCATAACAGCGGAATTCAAAACTTAAATTAAGCTGCAAAATTATTATTTAGAATGATTATAAACTATACCGCAAATATGGTATTTTATAAGGGGATAAATTGAAATAAAATTGAGAGATTGTTTTTGATACACCATTTTATATAATAGAAAAGGAGTTTGTATAGTTTAATTTAGTGTTCGCTTTCGTACTACCAATCAAAATCCTAATCAAATTCATAAGGAGAACAATAATCGCAATTTGAGAAATTATTCTATTTTCCTTTCTTTTTTCTTGACAAAAAAAGAAACAAAAAAGTCAAGGCTCTGAATTTCTATTTTGTTCGCAAATCATCATTTTACAAATACTTACAATTCGTCGCGAACAATTTCAACTCCTTTCTAAAACTGAAATTTTTCAAAAATGTTCTTCCAGAAATTTTAAAAATTAACAGTTTCAGTTCAGTAGCGAAAACCATGAAATTCAAGGCCGAATAGTGTTCGCTAATATTCACTAAATAGTTCTCACTTCAAATGAATTCTTGATTTTTTTTAACATTAAACTATTTTACTGGGATGAATACTCAATAATTTACTTTAAACCAAAAAAGACAACAATTTCTTGTTGTCTTTTATTGAATAACCTTTTGGTCTAAGAATTAACTAAGTGATTCCGGAACAAATGGAAGTGAAGAATGGTGTAATACGATTCTTATTCTTTCGTCGGGACATATTTTAAACACGAAACTTTTATTCACAAAAACCTGATCGCCGTTTTCGCCTATTAAGTGAATATTACATTGTACGATTGCTAAATTATCATGCAAAATATAATCTTCTTCTGTAAACCAAGCTTTAACCCATGGCTTTAGCTTAAAACCAGTATCATTTGGGAAATTTGAATCTCCACCGATAAAGTAGGACACTGCGCCATCTTTTGTAGCTCGAAAAGTTTGTTCACCAAACGTTAATGTTGGTTTAAATAACACTTTGCCACTGTCATAATCATAATTGTCTGTTAAAACTTTGTTTGCTATTGCTCTAACATCTCCACCTTCTGAGTGGACTTTTCCAACAGCTACTATATTGTCACACCATACTTGCAATGTTTCTGTAACCATTGCAGCTGTAAATTTTGAATTTGTCATATTTTTTAAATTTAAGTTATTATTTGTGTTTTGTGTTTATAAAATTGATTTTTTGAATATTAATGTTTTTTTCCTTTGCCTTTATTTCATACTCTTTAATTAATTCGGCAATATCATGGGCTATAAATTTAGATTTTGAATAATCAATGTGTACTTCTGAATTATTCGGAATACTCACTAGAGCTGCTGAGATATTTGCCTTATTAAAAAAAGATACATATTCACCCAAATAAAGCTTGTAAGATTTTTGGGTAGTTTTTGGATTTACTTCCTCCTCCATAGAATGAGAATTCTTATAGAGATTTCGCAAGGTAAAAAAAAGCGCGATTACTAATCCTGCTGCAATTCCTTTTAATAAATCAGTTAAGATAATTACAACAACTGTAGTAAGGAAAGGAATAAATTGCTCCCAACCTAATTTATATACTTCTTTAAAAAAGGCAGGTTTCGCTAATTTATATCCTACTAGCAAAAGTATAGTTGCTAAACTTGCTAATGGGATCATATTCAAAACACTTGCCATTGTTAATGCGCTTAGCAAAATCAAAAAACCATGGATTATTGCAGATAATTTCGTTTTGGCACCGAAAGAAATATTTGCGGAACTGCGCACAATTACTTGAGTAATCGGAAGTCCACCTATTAGACCAGAAACAATATTACCCAAGCCCTGTGCTTTTAATTCTCTATTTGTTGGAGTTACACGTTTGTTAATGTCCAACTTATCTGTTGCCTCCACACTAAGTAGGGTTTCTATACTAGCAACTAGCGCTAACACAAGTGCAATTTCCCAAACCTTACTATTCGTAATTCCTGAAAAATCTGGCAGCGAAAACTGACTTAAAAAATCAGAGAAACTACTTGGAACAGGAACTCTCACCAGGTGTTCAGGAGATAAAGTACCGCCAACAATGCTGTTCTGAAAGCAATAATTCAGTATAATCCCAAACAAAACGACTATTAAAGGACCATTAATCAATGAGAATACCTTATGCTTTTTAGAAAGAATAGTATCCCATAACACTAAGATCACTAGTGAAATCACTGAGATAATTATTGCTTCAACTGAAAAGAATTCAAAGGCTTTTAAAATTTCAGAGAAGGTTGTTTCACCATCAGGCTGAAAAAAATCTTCCTCTCCAAAAGCATCCTTATCCCAGCCCAAAGCGTGAGGAAGTTGTTTTAAAATGATTAATAAGCCAATTCCCGTTAACATTCCTTGAATTACTGACGATGGAAAAAAATTGGCGATAACTCCTGCTTTGGCAAATCCTAAAATAACTTGGAAAAGACCCGCTAAAACAACTGCCATAAGAAACATTTCCCATGAACCTCCAAGTTTTGCTATAGCTGTTAAAACGATTACTGCTAAACCTGCTGCAGGTCCGCTTACGCCCAAAGCAGAACCGCTTGAAGCACCAACGATGATACCACCAACAATTCCTGCAATAAGCCCGGCAAATAGCGGCGCTCCGGATGCAAGAGCAATTCCAAGACACAAGGGAACCGCCACAAAAAACACGACAATACTTGCAGGTAGATCGTGCCTGAAATCTTTAAAGAAATTTTTCATGCTTTATATAAGTTAAAAAATGGAAATAAAAACTGCAAAAACTTGAATAAACAAGCTATTCCTGCTATTGCAAGGAAATTAATTCAGTAAAAAAGAGATTTTTATTTACTGTTTAGGACAGTTTTTCCGGAGGAGGACTTAAAAAAGCGAGTGCTGGAGAACGGTAATTAAAGAGAAAATTATCACAATTTGAAAGCAAAGAGGAAACAAAAATTTGAACTGGAATTGGAATATGAAACGAATCATTTTTGAGATTTTCTTCTTCCTTTACTTCTTTTTCAGATTCTTCATTCTCTTCTTCAAAATCAATTAAAACGATTTCAGAAATTTCCTCATTAAACGAAGGAATATAGAATGACAAAGATTGAACTACAATCGAAAGAAAAACAAGGAAAACTAAAGATAATTTGAATAGTTGTTTCACACTAATTTTTTACAAAAGTAAAAAATTGTTTTTAAAATAATCGCTTTTTTGTAAAATATACTTGCTTCAAAATCTTATTAGTCTGTAGAGAGATTTAGGAAGGAATACTAATTCGAAAAACAGTTCCCTTATCAATTTCAGATTTCAGCACAAAGACTTTCCCTTTGTGGTATTCTTCAATAATCCGTTTTACGAGCGTGAGTCCAAGGCCCCAACCTCTTTTCTTTGTAGAAAATCCCGGCTGAAAAATTGTTTTAAATTGCTTTGGCGTCAATCCTTTTCCTGTATCACTAATGTCAATGTGAACGAAACCTGAATCCCTAGAAATCTCAATGGTTAAATCTCCTTTTCCATCCATTGCATCAACGGCATTTTTACAAATGTTTTCGATAACCCATTCAATCAAGGCCGCATTGTGCTTAACAATTACAGGAGCCTCTCCAACAAGGGAAAAGCTGATTGTGATTTTATCTGATAAACGTGCGCGCAAGTAATCCAAATTATTTCCAATGGTTAACATTAAATCTTCGTCAGTTAATTTTGCACCAGAGCCAATTTTAGAAAAGCGATCTGTTATTTTTTCTAAGCGATCTAAATCTTTGTGCATTTCTTCGATTACCATTGGATCTGTTTTACTTGCTTCTAAGTGTTCAACCCAAGCCATCATTGAAGAAAGTGGTGTTCCCAATTGATGCGCTGTTTCCTTTGCCATGCCAGCCCAAACTTGATTTTGTTCTGCTTTACGAAAGGTAGAAAACATCAAATAACCAATGATTACAATTAATGCAATAACACTAAATTGAATGAAAGGGAACCAAATCAATTGACGTACTTCTGGGCTATCACTAAAATAAAGTATCTTTTCTCCTGAACCAAAATTAAGTGTTAAAGGAGTATTTTCCGCAGCTAAGGATTTAATTGTGCTTTTTAATACTTCCTCTTTTAGTTGTTCTGGAAGCAAATTACTTGCTTCAATTGTTTGTGTTTTTTTATCAATTAATAAAACTGGAATTAAATCAGAATTATCAAGTAATTGACTTGTAAAAGAAGATAGAATGGCATCACTTTCCTTTTTTAGACGAAGTAACTCACGAGATTCGCCATAAACAAAAGTCATAAACATTCCTCTATAAACTTCGATTTCAAATACACGCCCTGCCAATTTCCATTCCTTTGCTAATTTTTGTAAAACAGAATCACTTGGAATTGCATTCGCAGAATCGTTAATCGCTATGTTTCTCTGCTGCGCAACAGAGCCATCGTCATTTAATAAAATAACAGGAATATCTTTGTTGTTTTTGATGATTTTAATTGCAAAATCAAGATCTTGATTCATTGATAAGTCTGAGCCACTTAAAATTGTTCTTTGCGCTTCTTCTATGAGTAGAATTTTTTGTTTTTCTTTCTCGCGGAGTTCATTAAAAATCTGATTTGTTAACTGTACAAGTTCTCCCTTTTTCTTTATTGCTTCCGCCCATTGTCGCGCCTTTCCTCTTTCTCTTAGCGATATTTTTTCTATCATTGAATTCGATACAAACAAGGAAGCGCCAATTATAAATAGTGATAAAAGGAGCAAGGTGATTTTCCAACGTTGTTTGTGCGAATAGAGATTCATCCCTGCGAATTTAAGGGAATTTTTACCCTTTTTCTAATAAATCTCTCTGTTTATGTAATTAGCAAATCTTATTTCTTCCGTTAAAAACGTAAAATAAATAGCTTTTTATAGGTACTTTTTGCAAAATTCCCAAAGAACAATTCCTGCGCAAACACTCACATTTAAGCTGTGTTTTGTTCCAAATTGTGGTATTTCAATAACATAATTCGAACGATCGACAATTGTTTGTTTCACGCCATTTACTTCATTACCGAAAATTAAGGCAAATTTATCCTCTCTTAGTTCAGAAATATTTTGAAGGAAAAGTGTTTTTTCTGCTTGTTCAATAGTGCAAATAGCTATGCCTTGAAGACTTAATTCTTGCACTAATTCTTCAATATTTTCGCGGTATTCCCAGACAATTGTTTCAGTTGCTCCCAAAGCAGTTTTATGAATGTCTTTATGTGGTGGGCAAGCTGTAATTCCACAGAGGTAAATTTTTTCAATGTTAAAAGCATCAGCTGTGCGAAAAAAAGAACCAATATTATTTAAGGAGCGAATATCATCTAAAATCACAATAAGCGGATTTTTTGCCTGAGATTTAAACTGCTCCTCGCTTAATCTATCAAGTTCCCAAAGTTTGAGTTTCTTATTGTTTTCTATGCTCATAATGTAGTTTGTAAAGGTAAAAAACAATCAAGGTGTTCCAACAATAAATTTTTTCTTATCTTTATATTTGAAATTAACAATCAATACACTTGTCGAAAATTAGCCCCGAAAAAGAGATTGCGGAAACACCTTTGATGAAGCAATACAATCAAATTAAAGCGCGTCATCCTGAGGCCTTGTTGCTTTTTCGCGTTGGGGATTTTTATGAAACATTTGGGGAAGACGCCATAAAAACCTCACGGATTTTAGGAATCATCCTTACAAAACGAAAAAATGGTTCTGGACGAGAAATAGAACTTGCAGGGTTTCCCTATCATTCTTTAGACGTCTATCTTCCGAAACTTGTGAGAGCAGGACAGCGTGTTGCAATTTGCGATCAGTTGGAAGATCCAAAAATGACAAAAACAATTGTAAAAAGAGGTGTAACGGAACTTGTAACTCCTGGAGTTTCATTTAATGATCAAGTATTAGAACAAGGGAAAAATAACTTTTTGTGTTCTGTTTTTTTCGGTAAATCAAACCTTGGTGTTGCTTTCTTAGATGTTTCTACCGGTGAATTTTTAGTTGCTCAAGGTGACAAAGATTACATAGACAAGCTCTTGAGTGGCTTTTCTCCAAGCGAGATTATCTATCAAAAAAATAGAACGAAAGATTTTCAAGCAATTTTTGGAGAAAAATACTACACTTTCCGCTTGGAAGACTGGGTTTTTGGAGAGGAATTCGCAACGGAGTGCTTAACAAAACATTTCGGCACGAAATCATTAAAAGGATTTGGTGTAGATAATTTACCAGATGCTATTATCGCGGCTGGAGCAATTTTTCATTATTTAAATGAGAATCAACATCAAAAATTGGGACATATCAGTTCCATTTCACGCATTGAAGAAGAGCGCTACGTTTGGTTGGATCGCTTTACAATTCGCAATTTGGAACTCATTACCTCATCCAATGAAAATGCGATTACACTTGCAGATATTTTAGATAAAACATTGACCCCAATGGGCGGGAGACTCATGAAACGTTGGATGGTGCTTCCATTGAAAGACCAAAAACCAATTGAAGAACGCCTAGATGTAGTAGATTATTTCGTGGCAAATGAACAAATCTCTTTTGAACTTGGAAAGCATTTACGCGAAATTGGAGATTTAGAACGCTTGATTTCAAAAGTTGCTGTGGGAAAGGTAAATCCTCGGGAAGTAATGCACCTGCGAAGGACACTCCTACAAATTCCATTAATCCAAAAAATAGTTAGTGACGGAGCACCTGCCTCTTTGCAAAAAATGATGGAACAGGTTCATTCTTGTGAATCATTAATTAAGTTAATTGGTGAAACATTGGTAGATGAGCCAGCAGGACAGATTGGAAAAGGAATGGTAATTCGGCAAGGTTGTCATAATGAGTTGGATGAATTGCGAGAGATTTCTTTTAAAGGAAAAGATTATCTAGAAAATTTGCAAAATATTGAAGCAAAGCGAACTGGAATTCCAAGTTTAAAAATTTCTTTCAATAATGTTTTCGGATATTATATTGAAGTCCGAAATACACACAAAGACAAGGTGCCAGAAGACTGGATTCGCAAGCAAACCTTGGTAAATGCGGAACGATATATCACGGAAGAACTGAAAGAATATGAAAGCAAAATACTCGGCGCCGAAGAAAAAATGCTGGTCATTGAATTACAGCTTTTTCAAGAACTTGTAGTAGGAATGGCCGATTACATCCACCCAATTCAGTACAATGCACTTATCGTAGCTCGTTTAGATTGCCTTTTTTCCTTTTCAACCATTGCACAAGCCAATAACTATAAGCGCCCAGAAATTAACAATGGTTTTATGCTCGACATTAAAAATGGAAGGCATCCTGTAATTGAAAAACGACTTGCGCATGGTGAAGAATACATTGCAAATGATATTTTTCTCGACAATGAAACACAGCAAATGATTATGATTACTGGTCCAAATATGAGTGGAAAAAGTGCGATTTTACGACAAACTGCCTTGATTGTCCTAATGGCACAAATGGGTTCTTTCGTTCCTGCAGATAGCGCAAAAATTGGACTCGTAGATAAAGTTTTCACCCGCGTTGGCGCATCGGATAACATCTCATCTGGCGAATCTACTTTTATGGTAGAAATGAACGAAACCGCAAGTATTTTAAATAATATTTCTGCCCGGAGTTTGATTTTATTGGATGAAATTGGTAGAGGTACAAGCACCTATGATGGAATTTCTATCGCTTGGGCAATTGCGGAATTTCTTCACGAGAATCCAAAGGCAAAATGTAAAACCTTATTCGCAACGCATTACCATGAATTAAATGAAATGCAAAAACAATTTTCGCGCATTCACAACTTTAATGTTTCGGTGAAAGAAATGGGAGAAAAAGTCCTGTTTTTAAGGAAATTAGTAGCCGGAGGAAGTGCGCATTCATTTGGAATTCATGTTGCCCGAATGGCTGGAATGCCAAATTCTGTTATAGCGCGCGCAGAACACGTATTAAAAGATTTGGAAAATTCCCATGCTTCTGTTGGTGGCAAAGCAAAAAAAATAGACGCAAAAAGCGCAAAAGATGGTAATATGCAACTTAGCTTTTTCCAACTAAATGATCCAGTTCTAGAACAAATTCACGAGGAATTAATCAATATCGACATCAATATCCTTACGCCAGTTGAAGCATTAATGAAGTTAAATGATATTAAAAAAATTATAGGAGGATAATGGCAAGAGCAATGGTTTATAGTAAGTTTTTGCTGCCCCTTTTCTTAGGTCTCGTTCTTGTAGCTTGTAAAATAGAGGAGGCAAAACCTGAAATAAGTAAAAAATTAGTGCTTGCTTCTGATTTCTTAGAGGCAAAAGACACAGTGCTTTTTAAGCGTTTTTCAAAAAAAACGGGTATTCGACTTAAAATCTTAAATTTAAATGCAAGTCAAATCGCTCAAAAACTAAAAAAGGAAGGCTATAACAGCTCCATTGATTTAGTTTTTGTAAAGTCCTTAAATTCTGTAAAAATATTAGATAAGACTAAATTTCAGGAGCTAGATGCTAATTTTCTAAGGGAGAAAACTCCTTCCTTAAAAGCATTTAAGAATGCCACTTGGTTGGTTGCTGGACTTGACCCCTTTGTTTTTTCATATATTCCAGATAGCACTAAAACAGCGAAGAATTACAGTGATCTTTCAACTAATTTCACTTGGGCAAGCCCACAAAGTAATGATGAGTTTTCAGTTTTACTTGCTCATAGGGGAAGTTATTCAAAGAAAGATGCTAAATGGAAAAAAGGATTTATTCAAAATAATGTTGCTTTTAATTCAGAAAATGACAGCGTTCAAAACAGGCAATTTTTAGTTATAAAACATAGTTTTTTCATAAAAAACAAGTCGCTATCACAAAACAAAAATAGAATTCTTCTTTTTCCAAAAGAGAAAAAAACTGCTTGCTATGCTGACAGGTGGTGTTTTGCTGTTGTTGATCAAGCAAAGAATTACGAAAGCGCTAAGACTTTTTTAGTGTATTATTCAAAATTATCTTTGAGTAAAAACTTTAAAAAGCAACATGGTGTCTTCTCCAAAATAGATAAGCTCAAAAATCCTAAAATCCTTAACATAAAAGAAGAGGTTTTACTAAAAAACATGAGTTTTTAAGTCATGGGATGTTCTAATCACAAAATAAACTCTTCTTTTTTATATCTTTACAGGCAATGACATTTTCAGGAAAAACACCTTTTATTATTGGTATTTGTGGTGGGAGCGGAGCAGGGAAAACCACTTTATTGCGCAGATTATCTGACATTTTTGGCGAGGTAAGACCTTCTATATTCTCTATGGATAATTATTATTTTCCAAAATCCATGCAACAACTTGACAGCAATGGAATCGTAAATTTTGATTTACCAACTGCCATTGACGAAGAGCGATTAACTGCAGATTTAAAAAGTTTAATGCAAGGAAAAGCAATTGAAGTCAAAGAATATTTCTTTAATTCGCCTCCAGACAAAAACGTATTGATTACCATACAACCAAGCGCATTTATTATTGTGGAGGGCTTGTTTCTCTTTCATTATAAAGGAGTTTTTAAATCGCTGGATTATAGCATTTTTGTAGATGTGGATCATGCAACACAACTAGACCGGAGAATCTACCGAGACCAAGAAACACGTGGTTATTCTCGAGAAGATATTCTTTACCAATGGGAAAATCATGTTTTACCTTGCTACGCCAATTTTATTGAGCCGTATAAGAATACTTCAGATTTTATTTTTCGGAACGACCAACATGCAGATGAAGATTTTAAGATCTTAAGTGACAAATTAGCGACTGTTAAATCAGTATTTAGCAGCTAGAGAAATTCTAAAAAGCCGCATTTTGTGGTGTTCTAGGGAAAGGAATTACATCGCGGATATTTGTCATTCCAGTTACAAACATGATCATTCTCTCAAATCCTAAACCAAATCCAGCATGAGGTGCTGTACCAAATTTTCGTGTTTCCATATACCAAGATAATTCTTCTGGGTCAATTCCAAATTCTACACATTTCTGGTGTAGCATCTCATAGCGTTCTTCACGTTGGGAGCCACCCACAATTTCTCCGATTCCAGGAAACAAAACATCCATTGCTGCAACTGTTTTTCCATCATCATTCATGCGCATGTAAAACGCTTTTATTTTTGCTGGATAGTCGGTTAAAATCACAGGACACTTAAATTCTTTCTCCACTAAATAACGTTCGTGCTCACTTTGTAAGTCAATGCCCCATTCTACAGGATAGTTGAATTTTTTCTTTTTATAATGATTTGAATTCATTAGTACTTCAATGGCTTCAGTATATGTTAAGCGCTTAAATGGATTTTCGATAACGAATTTCATTCTTTCAATTAGCGACATTCCCGCGCGTTCTTGCTGTGGTTTTTGTTGTTGGTCTTGTGCATCTCGCTCACTTAAGAACGTCAAATCTTCTTTGCAGTTTTCCATTACATAGCTACAAAGATATTTCAAGAAGGCCTCTGTTAAATCCATGTTGTCTTGCAAATCATTAAAGGCAACTTCCGGTTCTATCATCCAAAATTCTGCTAAATGCCTAGAAGTGTTAGAATTTTCTGCGCGAAATGTTGGTCCAAAAGTATACACTTGCCCCAAAGCTAAGGCCGCTAATTCTGCTTCCAATTGTCCTGAGACCGTTAAGTTGACTTGCTTTCCAAAAAAATCTTCCTTGTAATTTATTGTACCATCCTCATTCAATGGAGGATTTTTTGGGTCGAGGGTAGAAACATGGAACATTTCTCCAGCTCCTTCGGCATCAGATCCTGTTATGATTGGTGTGTGGAGGTTGAAAAAACCTCTGTCGTTAAAAAATTTATGAATTGCAAAGGAAACAGCATGTCTAATTCTAAATACTGCACCAAAAGTATTGGTTCTAAAACGCAAATGTGCCTGCTCACGCAAAAACTCTAAACTGTGCCGCTTTGGCTGCATTACTGTTTTTTGAATATCATCTGGATGCGCGTCGCCAATAAGTTCAATGCTTGTAACTTGCAATTCTACCACTTGTCCTGCGCCATGTGAAGCGATTAAAGTGCCACTTAATGAAACACAAGCTGCTGTTGTAATCCGCTTGAGAAGTGCATCGTCAAATTTTTCAAAATCAACAACTGCTTGTAAAGAGGCAAGGCAAGAACCATCATTAATTTGAATAAAACGATTGCTTCTAAATGCCCGCACCCAACCTTTGACTGTTATCTCACTTCCTAATTGAATTCCTGCAGAATTTTCAAGTAAACTCTTTATTTTTAATCGTTCCATGGTGCAAATTTATGTTTTTATAGGAAATAATCTGCAAGAAAGAGCCGGGATTTAATATGTTTATTTTTTAGGACTTACAAAATTGAGAATACTTCTTTACAACCTGAGTTCGATAGTAAAATCGGAATTCAGATTGTCCTAAAAATCTGTTAGTTAAGGAGTTTACTTGAAGATTTAGCGGGCTAAATCAAGAGGAAACAACGATGGAAAACTGGTTTTTATGCAAAGCAATTAAGTTTTCCGCTGATAAACAACGATTTACTTCATAATCCTTTCTCAATGTATCCCGATACATTTTCAAAAGTGTGATTAGTAACTCATTGTTTCTGAGCGGTCTGAATCCAATTTTAATAATCGAACTCAGGTTTACAGATAAATCCTACTTATTTTCCGTTCCAGTGAGTCATTGTTAAATCCAGACCTTGAACACAAAAACTTTTTATAAATTCTGCAGCTACAAAAATCCTGGCTGGTAATTCTATTACTTGGTCGTTTGTCCATTGCCCAAGAACATAATCTGATTGCCGACCTTTTGCAAAATCATTTCCAATACCGAAACGCAAGCGAGCATACTCAGTTGATTTCAATGTTTCTTGGATGTCTTTTAAACCATTATGTCCGCCATCACTTCCTTTCGCTTTCATGCGTAATTTGCCAAATGGAAGCGCAATATCATCGGCAATTACCAATAAATTTTCTATCGGGATTTTTTCTGCTTGCAACCAATAATTAAGGGCTTTCCCAGATAGATTCATGTATGTTATTGGCTTTATGAAAACAAGTGTTTTTCCCTTGAATTTTCCTTCAGCCCTAAATGCTGCTTTGTTAAGCGAGAAATCTGCTTTTAGTTCTTTGGCGAGTTCATCAACAACCTTAAATCCGATGTTGTGTCTGGTTTCTTCGTATTCAGAACCGGGATTCCCTAAGCCTACAAGTAGAAATTTCATGCCTTTATTTTACCAATTTGGACAGGTATTACAATTATCTTTTGGTCGAAGATAAAAAATTCCACCAAGTACAATGTCACTTTGAAAATACCCCAAAGATTGTCGTGCGTAAGCGTATGGGTCATTCCCTCGAGTTTTTACGCGATGTTGGTATAAAAATCCCACGCTATTATTTGCCTGAAGAAAGAAATGTCTAAAAAACTCTAAACGCAAGCCAAGATGCGCTGATGCACCAACTCCGGACATTGACAAAGTCGTCATGGATTTTTCTCCAGCAAAGGTGAAATCATTGTAGTTTAAAACAAGTCCAGCGCCAAGACTAGAAACAGAGTAGATAGCAAATGCATTACTCACACGGGCTAACTTATCAATGTGGCTAATTTCCGCACGAATATAATTCATCCCATTCGTGTTTTCGTAATGAAAGGTTGATTCATCTGTAGTTACAGGTTCTACAATGTAATCTCCAGACCAAGACCAATTTGATGATGGATCAATTAAGGGATTTATTTTTCCAGATAATAAATATCTTGGTCCATGTACTATAACATATTTCATGTGGTCGTAACCAAAAGAAAGCGCCCATTTTTTTTTAAAATTAAAGCCTATTCTGGCGTTAAATTGGGGAACAGTAAGTGTTGATGGGTCTACATACGTTATAAAATCTGGAGAAGGCCGATCAGTTGCTTGAACTCCCGCCAAGGAAAAATCATATCCTGGACCAAAAAAACTTATTTTGCTGTCAGTATAAAAACTTCGATTGTAGCCCCAATAAACAAACATAGCGCGTTTTGCTTGTGAATCTTTACTTGTTTTTTGACTTGCACCAAGAAACGGTAAAAAGCTTAAAAATGATAGAACAATTAAGGTTTTCATCTCGCAATTATTTTAACCCATTCTTCTTGAGAAAGTATTTTTTCCAAACGGAAATGGAGTTTTTTATCTTTGCTAAACCATTCCACTAAGCCCAATCCTTCTGCAAATAAAGAAAGCATTTCAGCTTGATTAGCACTTTCTTTTCTTGTGTATGGATTTAATACTGTTTGGATTATTTTATCACTGAAAACTAACGTTTTTGTATTTTTTTCTAGAATAATTGTTGATTTTTTTTCTAGAAATTTTCTTTTCTTTTCATATAAAATAACTGTTGAATCAGTTAGACCTGAAAATTTTGAAGCAAACCAAAGCTCTTCGTTCAGATCCATAGGAAATAAGCCGTTTTTATAAATAAATGCTTTTTCTTTTTGTTGAAATCGATTTACAACCATATGATCTAAAACATTTAAAGAGTCAATGTTATAATTTAGAGCTTCTAAAATTCTAAAATCGCTAGAATAACGCTCAACAATTAGGTGTTCGCCTGCTTGATCTATAATCGTATAAATCCGATGGAGTTCTTCCTCTAACCCATTAGCAATGTTTCTATACATATAGACTTGAGGTTCCGATTGAAGCGGATAAAAATATGCTGCATTCGGATTTATAGATTTAAAATCTGGTTTAGAAGTACAGCCGAAAAATAAAATAGGGGTTAAACCTAAAAATAGCAAGCGCAAATAACTCATTTTGTCATCTTTAAAAATGATACTTCTTGTTCAGTTAAGTGACGGTAATACCCTCGTGGTAGATCTTTTTTTGTAAGCCCTGCATATTGCACTCGGTCTAATTTTACAATCTGGAACCCCAATGCTTCAATAAGTCGACGGACAACTTGTTGCTTCCCAGAGCGAATTTCAACACCTACTTCTCTCGAAGTTCCGCCTTCTACATATTCTGCTTTTTCAGCTTTTGTCTTGCCGTCTTCTAAGTCTATTCCTTTTAAAAGTTTTTCTAAATCTTCTTTTGAAACAGGTTTATTTACTTCGATATGATACATTTTTGCTGCTTGGTAGCGAGGATGCGTTAATTTCTTCGCCATGTCACCATCATTGGTAAATAACAACAGGCCTGTTGTATCTTTTTCCATTTTTCCCATCGGAAAAATTTGTTCTTTACACGCTTTATTTACAAGCGACATAACTGTTTTTCGACCTCTTGGATCGTCTATGGCGGTAATATAACCCTTAGGTTTATTCAATAAAACATAGCGCTTGGTTCCGAGATTAATCGTTTCTCCATCGTATTGAATAACATCTGTAGGCTGGATTTTAAATCCTAATTCAGTAACAACTTTTCCATTGACACTAACAACACCCGTTTGAATTAAAACATCTGCTTCCCTACGAGAACAAATCCCAGCATTTGACATGTATTTATTCAAGCGAACATTCTCTTCTCTAAAAGACGGAAGAGGATCACCTTTCTTAACTTTTATTTTATAATCTATGTACTTTCGTTTGTCCCTATCAGTTACTGTTTTCGTTTTATCAAGCGGGGTTTTCTCCTTTACTTTCTTAGAAATACTTCGGGAGCTAACAGGGGTTTTTTGTACGGTAGGCTTTTTTGTTCTCATAATATAGCTACAAAGATAAGGAAAGAGAAGTGAATGTTGCTAATTTCATGTTTTTTCAAAAAATAGAAAGGCTAGAAGCACTAAAAAATAAATTTTTGAATTCCTATCTTTGCACTATGCTCGAGGATGAAAAAATAAACTTAAGGCAATTTCTACCCTTGAAATACAGTAAAATGTATGTTTTCCGCTTTTGTGTTTACTTTCTTTCTTTTATAATCGCTTTTTATCTGCTGTTTTTCCAAAATAAAAATAATAACAAACCTAAAGTCAAAGCTGCTCCACTTGAAATTCCCATAAAACAAATTGAACCTTAATGAAACTGCTATTTTTAACTTTTATTTTGCTTTTTTCTGGTGTAAAAACCCACAAGCTTTCCATACATATTTCAGGGATTTCAAAAATAAAAGGCAGCTTATTTATTGCGGTATTTCGGGCAACTGATGATTTTCCAGTTTTCGGAAAACAATACAAGGGAATTGTAAAAGAAGTAGAAGGAAAATCGCAAAATTATACCTTCGATAATTTACCCGAGGGAGAATATGCTCTTGCTATTTATCAGGATGCAAACAGAAATAAAATTTTAGATAAAAATCTACTCGGCATTCCAACAGAAATTTACGGATTTTCAAATAATGCCAGGCGCAACTTTAGTGCTCCATCATTTCAGGAGGCAAAATTTAAGTTAAATAAAGACCTACACCAAACTGTTTTTTTGAAGTAAACGTTTTTACATTAATAAAATATTTGGGGTAGATATAACTAATCATACAAACTATTTCTTCTTAACTTTGTTTTTGAAAAAGATAGTTAACTCCAATGCCCATTAATTTTCCCTCTTATTGCTTTGACTTATTTAATCGTAAGCGCCTAACGACAAGCGTGGTCCGTATTGGGAATGTTTTAATTGGTGGCGAAAATGCTCTTTGTCTCCAATCCATGACAACAACTAACACCATGGATACTGAGAAATCAGTTGCGCAATCCATTCGAATGATTGATGCTGGTTGTGAAATTGTTCGCTTAACTGCACCGAGTAAAAATGAAGCCTTAAATCTTAAAAATATTCGTGCTTCACTAATAGAAAAAGGCTATTCCGCTCCATTAGTGGCAGATATTCATTTTACCCCAAATGCTGCAGAAATTGCCGCTACACTTGTTGAAAAAGTTCGTGTAAACCCTGGAAATTATGCTGATAAAAAGAAATTTGAGGAAATAATATATACCGATGAAAGTTACGAAGAGGAATTAATACGTATCGAACAGAAATTTACACCCTTGGTGCTTCTTTGCAAGGAAAACGGAACCGCAATGCGCATAGGAACTAACCACGGTTCGCTTTCCGATCGGATTTTGAGCCGTTATGGTGATACGCCAGAAGGAATGGTGGAATCTGCTATGGAATTTATACGCATTTGCGAAAAAAACAATTATTTTGAACTTGTTATTTCAATGAAAGCAAGCAACACTTTAGTAATGGTGCAAGCATACCGCTTGTTGGCTGCTCAAATGCTAAAAAATGAACGATGTTATCCGCTACATTTGGGTGTTACAGAAGCTGGAGATGGCGAAGACGGACGCATAAAGTCAGCCGTTGGAATTGGCGCCTTATTGGAAGATGGCTTAGGCGATACCATTCGTGTTTCTCTGACCGAAGAACCAGAATTTGAAATTCCTGTTGCACGAAAATTAGCACAGAAATACATAAATGAAAATCACTTTCCTTTGGCAGCATTTTCTGGTGCTTTGCCCTACGACACATTTTCTTACACTCGGCGAATAGCAAAAAGCATTCAAAATATTGGAGGGAAAAACGTGCCTGTTGTAGTAGCCGACTGCTCAAAGAAACAAGAAATTTCACCTGCAAATTTTTATGGGTTTGGTTACAATTATTCAGTTCCTTTAGACAAATGGAACCTTCAAGATTTAGCAGCTGATTACGTTTACATTGGAGAAAATAAACTTAATTTCGAAGTGCCTGGTACTTTGGGTGTAATCTGCGATCATGAAAATTGGAGTGCAAATTATAGCAAAAAATCAGGGTTTTATCCACTTGTTTCAGTGGCTGATTTAGATAAATTATCTAGAGATACTATTGCCTTTTGTATTTTAAAAGCCGAGGAAGAAATTCCTGCTAAAATTGGAGATTTCCCAAATTTAATACTTATTGTAAGAAGTGATTTTTCGAATAAAACTCAGCTATTTCGCAAATTTTTTATCGCGCTTTCGAGAATGAATTTTGAACACCCTGTTCTTCTTCAATACAACTCTGATGAAAAAGATTCAGAAACTTTTATCTTGAACGTTTCGAGTGATGCTGGATCAATTTTAATTGATGGTTTTGGTGACGGTCTTTGGCTGAAATCAATCCAAGCGCCAACCCTTGTAAATGCTACTAGTTTTGGGATTTTGCAAGCAACACGAACTCGGATTTCAAAAACGGAGTACATCTCTTGCCCTTCTTGTGGCAGAACTTTATTTGATTTAAAAGAAACTACAACAAAGATTCGGCAACGAACAGCACATTTAAAAGGATTAAAAATTGGTATAATGGGTTGTATTGTCAATGGTCCCGGAGAAATGGCAGACGCTGATTATGGCTATGTTGGCACAGGACCTGGGAAAATTAATCTCTACAAAGAAAGAAATGTTGTAAGGAAGAATGTTGCTGAAGCAGAAGCAGTACAAGCATTAATCGATCTCATCAAAGAAAATGGCGATTGGGTAGAATTAACACATTGATATTTGTAACTAAGTTTTATATTTACACTACACTATAAACTTAACCTATGAAAAAACTACTTTTTTTAAGCTCAATTTTATTGTTTTTAGGAACAACAAATGCTCAGAAAGTTTATTCTGTTAAATACCAAAGTCAAGCTGACGTAAAAGTTTTTGTTGTAAAATACGAAAGTCAAGCTGACCTTAAAGTCTATAAAGTTGACTATGAAAGTCAAGCTGGAAATAACGATGGAAAATGGTATTTCGTGAACTACGAAAGTCAGGCTAAGAAAAAACTCTTTTTTGTAGATTACGAAAGTCAGGCAGATTTAAAAATCTTTTTTGTGGATTACCAAAGTCAAGCTGGCTGGAAAAACAGTTCTAAAAAACAGCTCTTGTATTAAAGCACTTGGAGAAACTAGAAATTCTTGCCGTCCTTCTCGGTTTTATTTACCTATTTCTAATCGCGCGTAAAAAACGACTCGCTTGGATATTTGGAATAATAAGTTCTATGCTCTACTGTTATATTTGCAGCAAGAGTAATCTCACTATTCAAGCTTTACTTCAATTAATTTATGTTTTTTTAGGCGTTTTTGCATTTTATAAGTGGGGAAAGCAAGCAGAAATTCAAATAAGAACTATTTCCTGTAAAAAGCAACTTTTAGCACTTATAATTGGATCAATAAGTAGTTTTGCTCTTGGAAGCATTTTTGCAAAAAATGGACAGTTTTTGCCATTTTTAGATGCTTTTATAGCAGTTTTTGCCATTTTTTCGACATTTTTGGCACTAAAAGGGATTTTAGAGAATTGGATTTATTGGATAATTTTAAACCTTCTTTCGATGTATTTATTTTGGGAGCAAGGGTTGAATTTTTCTGTTTTTCTGTTTTTTGGCTATGCCCTTACGGCAGTTTATGGTTTTTATCAGTGGAAGAAAGAATTGAAAGATGGACAAACAACTTAAAATTGCTTTTACAGGGCCAGAATCTAGTGGTAAAACAACCATGGCAGAATTAATTGCCGAAGAATATTCTACTTCTTTTATTCCTGAATACGCAAGAGAATTTTTAAATGATAAAATAACTTACACATTTGCTGATTTAGATAAAATTGCTGAACAGCAGGTAGAACTTTGTAAGTCCTCAAAGAACAAGTTGTTGATTTCAGATACTGAAATGGCTGTCATGCTTATTTGGTCGCAGGAAAAATTCAAGGTAGTATCACCAATAATACAACATTTGTGGGAGTTGCAGGATTTTGACCACCTTTTCCTCTGTGCGCCAGATATTCCTTGGGAAGCAGATAAACTTAGAGAAAATCCCTTGGATCGTGAGCGCTTATTTGTGCTTTATGAGGTAGTGCTTGAAAATAGCAAAAAGCCATTTACAATCCTCAAAGGAACAATAGATCAGCGAATTATTGCATGCAAAAAACAGATGGAATTGCTCTTAAAGAAGTAACTTTGCACTGTGAAACGAATTCTATTTATCGCTTGCTTGCTCTTGGTTTGTGTAACAATTAGTTATTTCATTCTCAATCCTAAAAAACAGAAGCCCCTTCCAATTATCAATCCAAAAGATTTGAATGAAGAAATGGTAGACCCCGAACTTCTGAGAATAGGTCAAGGCCATCAAATTGGGGATTTTAAATTTCAAAATCAAAACAAGAAGACTATTACGCAGAAAGAAATCAATGGGAAAGTATTTGTTGCGGAATATTTTTTTACAACCTGTCAAAGTATCTGCCCCTTAATGAACAAGCAAATGCAACGAATACAAGAGAAGTTCAATGGAAATGAAAACTTAAAAATTCTAAGCTTTACAGTTGATCCTGCTATTGACAACACAGATGAGCTAGAGAAATACGCAAAAAAAATGAATGCTAAAGACGGTCAATGGCATTTTCTTACTGGACAAAAAGAAGAGCTATACAGTCTCGCTAGAAAATCTTTTTTCATTTTAAAGCCCGCCGAAGCTAAAAATTTAGGAGATGCTGGAAGTGATTTTATTCACACAAATAATTTTGTTTTAGTAGATCAGAAAAAAAGAATCCGAGGCTATTACGACGGGACTTCAGAAGAGGAAGTGACAAAATTAATGGGGCATATTAAGCAGCTTTTAAAAGAATAAAGTTACCCAAGCCCAAAAAACTATTTCTTAGAATAAGAGTTTTTTAACAGCTCATAAATCCAAATAATTGGAAGTATTAAGCAATAGTTGTAGAATAAATCTTCCAAGGGAATAGTTCCCAATCTAAATCCTACAATGTGATTTTCTGAATACCAAACAATTGGCTCCTCAGTAAATTGGCCTGTCAATATGCCGTTTACAAGAAGAAATGGAATTAGGCAAACTATGTAGGTCAAAACAAATTGTGAGAACCATATTTTTTTTTGTTGCACTAGAAAAAGTGTTAAACCAAAAGCAAGTGCAGTTGCTGATAAAGTATAATAATTATCTAGGTTAAATAAGGATAAAAGCAAGGCAGAGATTCCAAATACATAGATAAATATGAAGGAAAAGTTCTTTAAAGAAATCAATGGGAAATAACCCTTTAAAACTTCATGGACAAATAAACAATTGTAGGGTATTACAATAAAAAAAAGGATTTCTTCCAGTGGTAAATGACCAGCATAAATTCCCTGAAGGTATTTTGGAGTAAAACCCCAAACACCGATTGTTGTAAACCATTCATCCCAACAAATAAAAAAAAGTGCAACAAGTAATATACTTGGTAAAAGAAACCGCCAGTTCTTGTAAAAAGCTATTTTCTTATCGAAGCTTAATAAAAATGGACCAATAAATGAAAGAGTGATAACCCAAAAATACAAGCTCATTCTGCAGGGGTTTTTCTATCATAAACCAACTTTGCTTTCTTGTAAAATTCCCAAGGAACAAGAAGCATTCCAAAGCATTCTCCCTTTTCTTTTCCTAAATGTTTGTGATGGATTTTATGTGCTTTTCGAATAGCGTAAAAATACGGGTGGTCAATGTCTCTTAACCATTTAAAACGCCGGTGAATATAAACATCGTGAATTAAAAAATAAGCCATTCCATAAGTCGCAATTCCATAGCCAATCCAAACGGAGAAATAGTTTCCATACATCATTCCCAGCATAATACAAAGCCATGAAGGAATGGCATAAATAAGAAAGAAAACATCATTTTTTTCGAAAAAACCCGGCTCTACTTGATGGTGATCCTTATGGAAATGCCACATTTTACCGTGCATTACAAATTTATGCGTAGCCCAGGCCATGAATTCCATGCCGAAAAAAGTAGCTAATAAAACAAAAGGGCCCCACCAATACATTATAAACTAAAATTTAATACAATAAAAAATACAAACATCGTAATAAACAATGTGTCATTGACTTTGTTTTCCTCCCACAAAGAAGTTTTTTGAAATGCAATTTGTAAAAACAAGCCAACTAAACCCCAACAAAGGTAATTATACAAAGGTATAACACCATTTTCCCATGTCCAAAAATCACTTTTCATAGCCACTGGCTCTATTAAAAAATCCAAGGCTACCATTAATAGCGTGGCAATAAGAAGAACCCATTTTTTATTTTTAGAAATCCTATTTGCAATAGCAGCCGCGGAAATAGTAACAAGACCCCAATTTAAGCCAATTACTAAGGGAATACCTGAAAATTTTAGCCCGAGATTTTCGCCGTAGGAATAACTCCCAAATAATAATCCTGTGTGAATACCAATCCATTCAACAGCAAATCCCACTAACCAAGATGCTGCTAGAAATAAATAGAAATCTTTTCTTCTTTGGTCTCTAGCTAACATGATGATAACAAAAGAAAGCGCTAAATTAAAAAAGGTGAGTTTTAAAAATAGCTCCCTTGTTTCAGGAAGGAGAATTCCAACAGTTCCTACCGCATAGAAAATTACTATTAGTGCTTGTAGATACGCTTTTTTTATCATTGTAGCCGACCGCGAATAGAATTATCAATTGTCTCCTCTAAAGTATAAAATTGGATTGGAATAGCCTGCATTAACTTGGTTTTATCGTAGACAATATTTTTATACGAGGAATGTGCTGTTTCAACAGAAAACCCATTTCTTTTTCTAGAAATTTGACTTATAAATTCTAAAACTGTTCCAGCAAATAGACTTAAGGATTTTGGAATAGAAATCTTTGGGGGAGCTGTGTTAAACCGCTTTGATAAGGCCGTGAATAAATACTGAAATGTTACATTCTCGCCGATACAAAGAAACCTTTCAGAAACAATGTTTGAATTCATAAGTAAGCACATAGAGCGAGCAACATCGCGCACGTCAACAACTGCATTGGATCCACTTGTATAAAATAACATGCCCTTTTTTGAAGATCTAAAGATGGATAAAGATCCTGAGCGCCAATCTCCTGGCCCTAAAATAACACAAGGGTTGAGAATTACTGCTGGCAATCCTTCTTCTATTCCTCTCCAAACCTCTTTTTCTGCTGAAAATTTGGAAATAGAATAACCGCTAACATCTGATCCTGGAGCCCAAAGTGTTTCTTCCGTTGTTGCACCATTTGGATTTGAACCAAGCGCTGCGGTTGAACTAACATAGCACAATTTTTTAACACCATTCTTTAGAGAATAATTAACAACATTCGCCGTAGCATTTCGATTTTCTTTCATACATGCTTCAAAATCAGCCTTAAAAAAAGACACTTTTGCAGCGCAATGATAGACGTAATCAACGTTCAGAAAAAGAGATTCTAAACTTTCAGGGTCGTTTAAATCACCTTTAACCCATATAATTTTGGAGAATAGAACTTCTGCATCGGGTGAATTATAGTAATGAAAAAGTTTCTCTACTAATTTAATTTTGTGCTCAGAACGATAAAGTGCCTTACAGTTTTCTCCGGCTTCAATAAGTTGAAATAATAAATGACTTCCCACTAAACCTGTTGCTCCGGTAATTAATATCATATGACGAAATTACAAATAATGACCCGGCTTTTACAAAAACAAGGATTTAAGACTTGAAAATAAACGCTAGACCCTCTTGAATTTTTTTGCTGGCTTTTTCCAATTGTGCTTGCGTGTGTGCTTGAGAAATAAAGCCGACTTCGTAGCCACTGGGGCCAAAATAAATGCCTTCATCCAATAAAAATGCATGTAAGCGATTGAAGTTTGTCATATCAGGATTAATTTCTTTTGCTGCAGAAATCAACTTCCTTCCATTAAAAGAAAACCAAAAGATTGATCCTAAAGAAACTAATTTTAAGGGATAATTGTTTTCTTCTGTAAAGGCATTCACTTGATTTACCATATAGAGCGCCTTTTCTTCTAACTCTTGATAAAAATTATTTTTTGAGCATTCTTTTAATTGCGCGAGCCCTGCAGCCATTGCAACAGGATTTCCAGAAAGTGTTCCCGCTTGATAAACAGGTCCGTCTGGAGAAACAAAAGCCATTATGTGCTTTTTTGCTGCATAAGCTCCAACAGGCAATCCGCCACCAAGTATTTTTCCGTAAGTTACAATGTCGGGAGTGATAGCATACAATTCTGCGGCGCCACCAAATGCTACTCTGAAACCAGAAATTACCTCATCAAAGATTAATAAAATTCCTAAGTCCGTACAAATTTCTCTTAAAACTAATAGAAATTGCTTGTCCTGTAAAAGTAATCCATTGTTTGCAGGAATTGGTTCAATAATCACACAAGCGATATCATGAGCAAATTCTGTTAAGCAAGTTCTTAATGTTTCAATATCATTTAAAGGTAAAACCAGTGTTTCATTTGCAAAAATTTCAGGAACTCCTGCGCTTGATGAGGTGCCGAATGTTGCTAGACCACTTCCTGCGTTTACTAAAAGCGCATCAACATGTCCGTGGTAACAACCATCAAATTTTACAATTTTTGTTTTTCCTGTGTAGCCACGAGCCAAACGAATAGCTGACATTACTGCTTCTGTTCCCGAACTTGTAAAACGCATTTTATCGATAAATGGAATTCTCTCTAAAATAAATTGAGCTAAGTCGTTTTCTTTTCTCGTAGGGGCTCCAAAACTTGATCCATTTTCCAGTGTGCTGACAATTGAACTAAAAACCTGAGGATGATTGTGGCCTAAAATCAAAGGCCCCCAACTGCAACAAAAATCAATAAATTCATTGTCATCTTCGTCCCAAATTAAGGCGCCATTTCCTTTTTTTATAAACAAGGGTGTTCCACCAACAGACTTAAAAGCTCTAACGGGGGAATTCACTCCGCCAGGAAAAAAAGTTTTTGAAGCTTCAAAAAGCCTTGCTGATTCCGTTCTTTTTATGGGACTTGTAATCTTCATTTCTTTGTACATTTGTAACCGAACACAAAATTAGCAATAATCAGTAGCATATGCAGTTTGAAAACAACTTAGAATTTGCACGTCAATTGGATAACAAAGATCCTTTAAAATCGTTCAGGGATAAGTTTCATTTTCCAAATTTTCACGAAAAAAAAATTCTCTATTTCACAGGAAATTCTTTAGGATTACAGCCAAAAAAAGCGGCAGAATATATTCAAGAAGAACTCGCAGATTGGGCGAAGTTTGGAGTTGAAGGGCATTTTCATGCAAAACGACCTTGGTACTCTTACCATGAAAACTTATGCGAAATGACAGCAAAAATTGTTGGAGCAAAGCCCGTAGAAGTTGTTGTAACACATTCTTTAACAACAAATTTGCACCTCCTACTCGTTTCTTTTTATCGACCTCAAGGAAAAAGAACAAAAATTATTTGCGAAGCAAAAGCTTTTCCGAGCGATCAATATGTTTTGGAATCACAAGTTAATTTTCACGGTCTAAGGCAAGAAAATATTGTTGAGGTCTTTCCTAGAGCTGGGGAGGAGTTAATTCACTTAGAAGATATTTTAGCAAAAATTCAAGAACTTGGCGATGAATTAGCATTGTTGATGATTGGCGGGGTAAATTACTATACAGGTCAATTATTTGATATGCAAAAAATAACTGCTGCTGCACATGCTGTTGGTGCAATCGCAGGTTTTGATTTGGCGCATGCAACTGGAAATGTAAATCTACAATTGCACGACTGGAATGTTGATTTCGCGACTTGGTGCGGATATAAATACTTGAATTCTTCCCCAGGAGGTGTGTCAGGAATATTTGTACACGAACGTCATGCTAATGATTCCTCTATACCGCGTTTTGCAGGTTGGTGGGGACATGACAAAGAAGCGCGTTTTCAAATGGAAAAGGGTTTTCAACCCTTAGCCGGAGCTGAAGGTTGGCAGCTAAGTAATGCGCCAGTTCTTGGAATGGCAGCACATTTAGCAGCCCTTGAAATTTTTGACGAAGCAGGAATGGATAATATTGGTGAAAAACGAGATTTAATAACTTCTTATTTAGAATTTGTGATTGACAGTATTTCAGAAAAACACAGAGATAAATGCAGGTTTGAACTGATTACCCCGAGAGACAAAAAAGAGCGTGGCAGTCAACTTTCTATTAAAGTAATGGGACAAGGGATTGAATTATTTAAACGAATTTGTGCGCTTGGAGTTCTTGCAGATTGGAGAGAACCAAATGTTATTCGACTTGCTCCTGTTCCTCTTTATACTAGTTATGAAGAATGTTTTCACTTCGGTCAGGCACTTGAAATAGGAATTTCCACTTCTTCATAATTTATATTTCCTTCTCGTTCTTTAATTTACCACTTCAAAAGAAAAAGAATCGGTATTTTTGCGCCAAACAATGGAACTTAAAAATTTCCTCAAATTATTTAGAGAATTTCCTCAAATTGATCAAACGGCAAAAGTATTAAGTCGTCCAAATTCGCACATCCATTGGAAAGGACACGTTGGCTCTTCAAGGAGTATTTCTGCTATTGCTGTGGCAGAACAAACACCCGGCCACCATGTTTTTATTTTAAATGATAAGGAAGAAGCAGCTTATTTTTTAAACGATTTAGAAGGAATATATCCTGAAGATAAACGTATTTTATTTTATCCCTCATCGTGTCAAGTCCCTTATCAATTTGAAGAAACAGATAATGCAAATGTGGTGCATCGGGCAGAAATTTTAGAGCGTGTTGCAAGTGGATTTAATACGTGGATTGTAACTTACCCTGAAGCTCTTTTTGAAAAAGTTCCAACTAAGAAAAAATTACTAGACAATACTTTACGACTGGAAGTTGGCAAGAACTATTCCATTGATTTTATTAATGAATTGCTTTTAGAATATCATTTTGATCGGGTTGATTTTGTCTATGAGCCTGGGCAGTTTTCCATTCGAGGTGGACTTGTTGATGTATTTTCATATGCTAATGACTCACCATTTAGAATTGAGTTTTTTGGAGATGAAATAGAAACCATAAGAACTTTTGATGCAGCTACACAATTGTCACTAAAATCTCACTCCTTCTTCAACGTAATTCCAAATATTCAAGGGCAAATTTCATTGGAAGGAATTGGTTCTTTCTTTGAATTTATAGGTCAATCAGCAATCCTATGGCTAAGTTCACACGAACGTTTGGCACAAATTATTTCGAGAGAATATGCTAAAGCAGAGGCGATATTCGACAAACTAGGAGACACCGTAAAGCATACAATACCTGCAAATCGCTATTTGAATGAAAGTGAATTAAAACAAAGTCTCGAAAATTATAAGACAATTGAATGGGGTTCTGATTTTTATTTTAAAACGCAAGATATTATTCATTTTGATTTTACACCTCAACCTAATTTCAATAAAAACTTTGATATATTAAAAACTGATTTGCTGTCGCGACAAGAAAATAATTTTGAGAATTTAATTTTTTCAAATCAACCTCGTCAGATAGAACGCTTGTTTCAAATATTTGAAGACATTGGTGGAGATGTTTCTTTTTCTCCTATGCACTTGGCTTTGCAAGAGGGATTTATTTCTCCAAGCATGAAATTAGTCTGTTATACTGATCATCAAATTTTTGAACGATACCACCGCTTTCGCTTAAAGGAAGGTTTCCGGCAGGCGAAACAAGCCTTGACATTGAAAGAAATTTACAATCTTCAAAAAGGCGATTATATTACGCATATTGATCATGGTGTTGGTCAGTTTTCTGGCTTGGAAACGATTGATGTAAATGGAAAACCGCAAGAGGCAATTCGCTTGATTTATAAGGATGGTGATGTCTTGTATCTGGGAATTCATTCCTTACACAGAATTTCAAAATTTACAGGCAAGGATGGCGCTGTTCCTAAAATGAACAAGTTAGGAACGCAGGCATGGAGCACTCTAAAAAATAAGACTAAAAAGAAAATTAAAGAATTGGCATTTGATTTAATTCAATTGTATGCAAAAAGAAGAAGTCAAGCAGGATTTTCTTATACGCCCGACACCTATTTACAAGATGAATTAGAAGCATCTTTTATGTACGAAGATACTCCCGACCAGAACAAAGCAACTCAAGATGTAAAAAAAGACATGGAAGCTTCAAGGCCGATGGATCGACTAATCTGTGGAGATGTAGGCTTTGGAAAAACAGAGGTCGCAGTTAGAGCAGCTTTTAAGGCGGTAGCTGACAATAAACAAGTGGCGATTTTAGTTCCAACAACTATTCTTTCAATGCAGCATTATCGTAGCTTTAAAGAACGCCTTAAAGATTTTCCCTGCTCAATTGATTATATTAATCGTTTTAAAGGGACTAAAGAAACTTCTGAGACTTTAAAAAAATTAGCAGATGGAAAGATTGATATTCTTATTGGAACCCATGCTATTGTTGCAGAAAGAGTAAAGTTTAAGGATCTGGGCTTAATGATAATCGATGAAGAACAAAAATTCGGCGTTTCGGTAAAAGATAAACTTAAAACAATTCGTGTAAGTGTTGATACCCTCACTTTAACCGCAACTCCGATTCCAAGAACGCTACAATTTTCATTAATGGGAGCAAGAGATTTAAGTATCATTAACACTCCACCACCAAATCGTCAACCCGTTTTAACAGAAATAATTTCGTTCGATGAAGAAATTTTAAGAGATGCTATTTCGTATGAAGTTACGCGTGGAGGACAAGTGTTTTTTGTTAATAATCGCTTGTCAAACATCCGTGAGATTTCTGGAATGATCTCAAGACTTTGTCCTGGAGTACGTGTTGGAATTGGACACGGACAAATGGATGGAAAGCAACTTGAAAAAGTAATGATGGACTTTATAGAAGGTAGCTACGATGTTCTTATCGCGACAACAATTATTGAGTCTGGAATAGATATTTCAAATGCAAATACAATTATAATTAATGACGCGCATCACTTTGGATTAAGCGATTTACATCAGTTGCGTGGAAGAGTTGGAAGAAGTAATAAGAAGGGTTTTTGTTATTTAGTTGCGCCAAAATTTAGCGTTATGACTTCAGAAGCAAGAAAAAGATTAGAGGCCCTGGTGCAATTCTCTGATCTTGGTTCTGGCTTTAATATCGCAATGAAAGATTTAGATATTCGAGGGGCTGGAAATATGTTGGGAGGAGAACAAAGTGGATTTATTTCTGAAATTGGCTTTGAGATGTATCAAAAAATTCTAAACGAAGCAATGCAAGAACTTCGAGAAAGTGAATTCAAAGAGCTTTTTGATGACAGAAATACGGATTCTTTTCAATCATTCGTACAAGATTGTATCTTTGAAACAGATTTAGAAGTCCGCATCCCAGATGATTATGTAAACAACGTAAATGAGCGCTTAAGTCTTTATCAAGAACTTGATAATTTAAAGAACACCGAAGAATTGGATACGTATGCCCTGCAGCTCAAAGATCGATTTGGACCAATTCCAAAAGAAGTGAAAGAATTGCTTTTTTCGTTTCAATTGCGCTGGCTTGCTCAAGAATTAGGCTTGGAACGCTTGGTTATTAAATCAACTAAATTAGTTGGGTATTTTATTTCAAATTCGCAATCTGAATTCTTTGAAACAGCGGTTTTCTCTAATTTATTAAACAAGATTACAGCTATTGGAGAAGGTTATCGCTTAGTGCAGCAAAATGAAAAACTTCGCTTAGTAATTGAACCGGTTAAACACATCAAAGATGCATTTGAGAAACTTAGTGTTTTGAAAGACAATAAAGCAGAAAAACTATAAAAGATCATTCGCTAAATTTGCCAATTCTGACCTCTCCCCTTTTTCTAATTTCACATTGGTAAATAACGCTTGATTTTTTAAGCGATCGATGAGGTAAGCTAAGCCATTGCTGTTTTCATCAAGATAAGGCGAATCGATTTGATGAACATCCCCCGTAAATACAATTTTTGTGTTCTCACCAGCTCGAGTTATAATTGTTTTTACTTCATGTGGGGTAAGATTTTGAGCTTCATCAACTATAAACATAACGTTTGAAAGACTTCTTCCACGAATGAAAGCAAGTGGGGTAATTACAATTTTTCCGTTTTCTTGCATTTCCTGAATAGCCCGATTTTTTTTTTCATTGTCTCCAAATTGCGACTTTATAAACTTCAGATTATCCCATAATGGTTCCATATAAGGCCCGATTTTATCATTAACATCCCCAGGAAGAAAACCAATTTCACGATTTGAAAGCGGAACAATTGGTCGTGCAAGAATAATTTGATTGTAGCTTTTATGTTGTTCCAGTGCTGCTGCAAGAGCGAGTAAAGTTTTTCCTGTGCCCGCGACACCTTGAAGAGCAACTAATTTTACATCATCATTTAAAAGTGCATGAAATGCAAAAGTTTGCTCAGCATTTTTTGGTTTAATGCCATAAACAAATTCTTTTTCTATTCGCTCAATCTTATTTGTAAGGTGGTTGTAAAAAGCTAATGAAGAGGTTTTGCCATTTTTTAAAATGTAGTAACCATTTATTTCTTTTTTATCTCCCAAAACACCATTTTCATCGATAGCACCTTTAATAAAAATATCCCGAATTATTTCTGAATCTACATTTTCAATTCCATACGAGCTAGATCCTTTTAAATCGTCAATGTTAACTTTTCCTGTTTCATAATCTTCAGCCATTAATCCTAATGCCTTTGCTTTAATTCTAAGATTAATGTCTTTTGTGACAAGAATAACAATGTGCTTTGGTTCTTGCTCTTTTAAATACAATGCTGCATTAATGATTTTATGGTCATTTTTTTCCGCTGAAAAAACATGCTCTGCGTTATTCAATTTTGGCTGACTATCCATAACTATCCTAAATTTCCCAAGGAGTTTTCCTAATGAAATCCATTCTTGTAGTGAACCTTTAATTGAAAGTTTGTCAATAAATCGAATTACTTCCCGGGCACAAAAGTTTTTAGTGTCATTGCCAACTTTAAACTTATCAAGTTCCTCCAAAACAGTTATTGGAATGGTAACATTGTTGTTTTTAAAATTTGTTATGGCTTGGTGGTCGTGCAAAAGGACAGAGGTGTCAAGCACAAATATTTTTTCTTTTTTCAACATCTTTTTTTTATAAAATTAAATATAAATGAACCTTTAAATAAGCTGTAAAAATTAGAATATAGACAACTAAATGTTGATATTAACATTCCGTTAATTTCAAAAAAATAATAGAGACGAAGCACTCTTTTCAAGCAATGAATAAATCAAAAAATCCAAATACTAGCTACAAAGTTTTAAAATTGACATACTTGCTTTTTTTTGAAAAAAAAACATAAAATAAACAACGTTTTTCAGTTAATTTCGTTTAATAATTAATTATGCAAACTAATATAAAACACATTTTTATTTCCTTGTTTCTGATTAGCTCAACTATTAGCTTTGCCCAATTAACTACAAATACAGGAATCAACCCACAAGCACTTGTTCAAAATACCTTAATTGGACCAGGTGTAACGGTTTCAAATATTACATTTAATGGCTCTCCAAGTTCAATTGGCTCATTTACTGGAACAGGGACTAATCTAGGGATTGCCAATGGAATCATAATTACTACCGGAACAGTTATTGACAATGGAAATGGCCCTCACGGTCCAAATAATCAAGCTGGAGCTGGTCAAACAAATGGAGGTGCAGGGTCAACCTTACTTTCTGGAATAATTGGTGGAGGGCAAACCTATGATGCCGCAATTTTAGAATTTGACTTTATACCTTATTCAGATACTGTTCGTTTTAAATATGTATTTGGTTCCGATGAATACCCTGAATTTGCGCCACCAAATAATGAAATATTCAATGATGTATTTGGATTTTTTATTGCTGGTCCTGGAATAACAGGTTTGCAAAATATTGCTAGACTTCCAAATAATGGAAGTATTGTTTCGATTAATAATGTAAATGCCATTACAAATCCTACCTTTTTTAATTTTAATGGTGATGGGACTTCATCTCCATACAATTCATCTCCCTTTTACATTCAATACGATGGCTTCACGGATGTTTTAGAGGCAGTTTCAAGTGTTCAATGCGGAGAGACATATCACTTAATATTGGCTCTTGCAGACGTTGGTGATGGTGATTATGACTCAGGCATTTTTCTTGAAGCAAATAGTTTAACATCCAAAACACCAGTTGATTTAGATTATACCATATCTCAATCATTATTTTCTAATCCTGACTGGATTGCTGAAGGTTGTGTAAATGCTACCGTTACTCTTTCTCGTCAAACAAATCTTTCGACACCCTTAACAATTCCAATACAAATAACTGGAACCGCAATAAATGGGCTTGATTTTTCAGGAGTGCCTGCAAGTATACTATTTGCTCCTGGTCAAAGTTCTGTGAGTTTTACTTTAACTGCTCTTTATGACAATCTTGTGGAAGGTTTGGAGACAATAAGTTTAGTTTTTCCATTAGTAGATCCCTGCGGAAATGTGACACCCTTGATTTTAGATTTATTTATTCAAGATATTCCTCCATTGACTGTACAAATTAATGCAACAACAATCAATTGCCCAGGAGAAAATGTTGTTTTGACAACAAGTATTTCTGGAGGTCTTGCACCCATTTCCTATTTATGGAATACCGGAGCTCAGACACCTACGATTAATTTCACTCCTACAGTAAGTGCATCTTATTCTGTTGAAGTTTCAGGAACTTGTTCCAATCAACCAAGTTCTGCTAATATAATGGTAACCGTTCCCATCTTTCAACCTTTAACGATTAGTGTAAATAATGATATTACGGAAATATGCCCATATATCCCAGTACTTTTAGATATTACTCCAACTGGTGGGTCTGGAATCTACACATTTGAATGGTTAGAAAATACTACTCAAATAAGCTCACTTGACACCGTGACTGTGAGTCCATCACTTAGCACGAGCTTTGTCGCTACTGTAACTGACAACTGCGGATCTGTTGCTTCAGAGACCGTGATATACACAATATCAAGTCCTCCTTTGATTGTAACAACAAGTCCAGCTATTGAGATTTGCCCTGGAGACAGTGCTTTCATATCAGCTTCAGCAAGTGGAGGATATGGGTCTTACTATTACGTATGGCCTCACAATAACACAACTCTAAATTCTCTTTGGGTTTATCCATCTGTGACTACAAATTATGTCGTAAATGTATCAGATGAATGTCAAACTTTTTCTGTCCCAGCAATAGCAACAGTGATTGTAATTGAACCAAATGCAAATTTTGAAATTAGCAGTAATACTTTAATGATAGGATTGCCTATTGCTTTTCAAAACACTTCGACGAATGCTTCATTTTATTCTTGGAGTTTTGGTGAAGGGACAACTTCTAGCTTGGTAAACCCGATAATTACATACTTCATTGATTCAACTTATTATGTTACGCTAATAGCCACAGATGATAAAGGGTGTAAAGATTCAATTATAAAACCAATAACAATTAAAGAAGAATTATTCATTTATATACCTAACACATTTACCCCAGATGATGACGAGCATAACTGCTATTTTTATGGAAGTTTTATTGGACTTAAATCTTTAGAAATTTCAATTTATAATCGTTGGGGAGAATTGATTTTTGAGGCTGCCGATTTAAATTTTGAATGGGATGGGAAATACGGTAATACTGACGTTCAAAGTGGAGCGTACTCTTGGCGCATTAATTATGTAACAATCAAAGGCCAAAGTGAAACAATAAGTGGACACGTTAATGTTATTAGATAATTACTCGTTAGAAATAATTTCAAATAACTCATTTAAATTTGGCGAAATAATAACTTCTATTCGTCTATTTTTTGCTTTATCAAACTCATCAACTGGCAAAAATTCTCCACGCCCTCCTGCCATAATTTGAGATGGAGTCATGCTAGAGTTGTTTAGTAAAATCTGAACTACAGATGTTGCTCTTAAAACAGATAGTTCCCAGTTATTCTTTGGAGATGCACTGCTATTTAATTTGTCTGTATCGGTATGTCCTTCTACAATTATTTCAAGATCTTTTTCAGATTCCAAAGCCTTTCCTAATTCAACTAAAGCCCTAATCCCTTCTTCCTCAACGAATGTACTTCCTGATTTAAAAAGTAATTTTGCTTCTAAACTAACGTAAATTTTACCGTTTTTTTGAACTACGGATAAGCCTTGATTTTCAAATCCCCTTAGAGCATTTGCCACCTTCGCCTTTAGCAATTGAACTGCCGCTTCTTTTTTACGAATAGCTTCTTCAAGTTCATTTACACGTTTTTCGCGCTCTATTAGTAAACGTTGTTTTTCTTTTAATTCTTGATCTAATTTTAATAAAGCATCCTCTTTAATCTGCAACTCATTATTTTTTGCTTCTAATTGGTTCTGTAATTCTGCTGTTTCTCTAGCGCTCAGATTTTTTAATTTATCAAAAGATTTCTGTAGTGATTTATACTCGCCATCTATTATATTATAATCCCTTATTAATAAACGGTATTTACTTCCTAAAGCAGTTGTATCTTGAATAAGCTTTGCTAAATCCCTACTTGCATTTGCAAATTTTGTTTGTAAATCTTTTGAAAGGGCTTCATATTCTCCACTACTTTTTTTGAATTTTGCTAATTCTTCCGAACAAACTTTTTCCCGCTCCAATAAATCCTTGTATTTTTTTGCTGGAACACACGCTGAAATTAGAAGTAGAACAATAAAAAATTGTAGTATTGAGAATAAATTTTTCATAACGAATATTTTTTTACAAAATTCTTGAAGAAAAGGTAATTAAACACGATTAACACAGGATACTTTTGAACACTCAATCTTTCATAAAAGAGCTATTTTTAATTCGTGTCTACAGACTTAAAGAATCTTGTTTTTTGATAACGATTTTGTTTTCATATCTTTGCCAAATCAAAAAATTGAGGCATGGCTGAAAAAATAGCTACGATTAAGCAAGCAAAAATTTTAAACGAATTAAATTCTGAAAATCAAGAATCTGCTTTAAACGCATTAAAATTACTTGAAACTGACGGGAAATTAGCTTTCATTACTGAATTGTTCGAGATTTATAAGAAGCAAAGAAATACAGAAGTTAAAAAAAAGATATTAGAGTTTGTCTCCAATATACAAAAGCAAGAAGCCGCAGCGGAAATTATTCGTTTAATAGAGAAAGAGAAAAATCCCATATTTAAACAAGAATTTTTAGCAGTAATTTGGAATAGTAAACTCGATTTCAGTGCTCATTTAGCAGATATTGTTTCAATAGCTGTTCATGGAGATTTTATGCAAGCCTTGGATTGTTTAACAATTATTGAGAATATGCCTGGCCCTTTTGAGGAACATCAACTTTTAGAATCCCAACTCTATTTGAAGGATTATTTAGATAATCGAAATGAAGGTGAGACTCAAAAAAATCACTTTGTAAGTGAAATAGCTTTGTATATTAAAGAGCAAAATGAAGGTATTGATGCTGATTTACTTTTTGAGTAATCACTTACAATTGCCTACTTTTACATAAAACTTAACTATGTTATTATCAATGACCGGCTTCGGGAAATCAAACGGAGTTTTTGAATCGAAAAAGGTTTCTGTTGAAATCCGCTCTTTAAATAGTAAGGGCTTAGATTTATCGCTTAAAATAGCTTCTCCATATAGAGATTTAGAAACCGCTATTCGAAAAATGCTTTCCGAAAATTTAGACCGCGGAAAAGTTGATATTGGAATTTTCATAGAAAGCACAAATGAAAGTCTCAATAATATTCTTAATAATGAAGTTGCAACAAAATACTATTCTGCAATAAAAAAATTAAATGAGTCTTGGGGAGAAGCCCCGCAAGATTATTTATCAATTGTTTTGCGCATGCCTGAAGTATTAAATACTCAGACTGCAGAATTGACAGAGGAAGAAAAAAAATGGATCTTAAATCTAGTAAATGAAACCTGCGGAAAGTTAAATGATTTTCGCGCTCAAGAAGGTGCTGCTCTAAAAAAAGAGTTTGAATTAAGAATTGGTAAAATTCGTTCGTTATTATCTCAAATAGAAGCTTTTGAAGATATCAGAATTCTACAAATTAAAGAAAGAATTCTTAAAGGATTAAAAGAATTAGAGCATCCAGGTATCGATCAAAATCGCATAGAACAAGAAATGATTTTTTATTTAGAAAAGCTTGATGTTTCAGAAGAAAAAATGCGCTTAACAAATCACCTGAATTACTTTATAGAAACCATGAGTTCTCCTCTTTCAGGTAAAAAATTAGGTTTTATAGCTCAGGAATTAGGACGTGAAATTAATACCTTGGGAAGCAAGAGTAATCATGGCGACATGCAAAGATTAGTTGTTGAAATGAAAGATAATCTAGAGAAAATTAAAGAACAAGTACTGAATACTTTATAAACAATGATAACCGAAGCTAAAGAAGGAAAATGCATCATTTTTTCGGCGCCATCTGGAGCAGGGAAGACAACAATTGTGCGTGCGCTTTTGGCTGAAATTGATTGCCTGTCCTTTTCGATTTCTGCATGCAGCAGAGCCCCGAGAGGGAAAGAAAAAGCTGGCGTAGATTATTATTTTATTAGCGTAGAAGAATTTCAAGCTAAGATTCTCGAAAATGATTTTGTTGAATGGGAAGAAGTATACACGAATAACTATTATGGAACCTTAAAAAGTGAATTGACACGTATTTGGGATTCAGGAAAAACAGTTGTATTTGATGTGGATGTTATTGGTGGCCTTCATTTAAAAGAGATTTTTAAGGAGAATGCCCTGGCAATTTTTATAAAGCCACCAAATCAAGATATTTTGGAAGAACGCTTACGCAAAAGAAATACGGAGACAGAAGATAAAATTCAAATTAGAATTAAAAAGGCAAAAGAAGAAGTATTAAGGGCCGGAGAATTTGACACCATCATTGAAAATGATATTTTAGAACAAGCAATAGCTTCTGCTTGTGAGCAAGTCTTAAAATTTTTATCACGATGAAAATTGGTCTGTATTTCGGTACTTTTAACCCCATTCATGTCGGTCATTTAGTGATCGCAAATTATATGGCGGATTATACTGATTTGGATCAGGTTTGGTTGGTAGTTACTCCTCAAAATCCCCTTAAAGACAAAGCAACTTTACTTCCAGATTTTCATAGACTGGGGATTGTTCGTGCTGCAATTGAGGACAATAGATTATTAAAAGCAAGCGATATCGAATTTCACCTGCCTAAACCAAGTTTTACAATTACAACTATTACACATCTCATAGAGAAATATCCAACAAATGAGTTTGCAATTATAATGGGAGAAGACAATCTCCGAACTTTTCATAAATGGTACAATCATGAAGTAATTCTGCGGAAACATAAAATCTATGTTTATCCACGCGTACTTACAATTCAGGAAGAGCTAGAAGTAATATCGATGAGTGCAGCATTAATTAACGATTACAAATCCCATGCGAATGTTATTTTCTGTGAAGATGCCCCTGTCATGAAAGTTTCCTCTAGCTTTATTCGCCAAGCAATAAAAGATAAAAAAGATGTACGTTATTTATTAACTGAACCCGTATATAAATACATTGACGAAATGAATTTTTATAAATAAAAAAAGGGAGTGCACTCCCTTTTAAAAATTTTAGCTAAGATTTATACTTATTGCTTTATAAATTTAACGGTTTTATTGCCACTTGCATGGCTAACATTTACAAAATAAATTCCCGCTTTTACAGCTGATAAATCAAAAGTTGTATTTAATACATCTTTAATTTCTCTTTCGGCAACAACTTTTCCTTCAATATTTAGAATTGAAATTTGGTTTGCTTTCATAGATGCAGTAATCCCTTCAATTTTAATTTCATTGTTTGCAGGATTTGGTGAAACAGTTATCGGTGCAATTATTTGCTCAATTGTGCCAGCATTTCCAAGTTCAATTGAATAACCATCAAAAGATGTTGATTGAGGAACTGGAACTGGAGGTAAACCAGGAAATAAAGAAATTAAAACTGTTATATCAAATTCAATAGCTACTGGATAAGATCCAGCAGAGGCTGTTGTTGTGCCATAAATATTCGCACAACCATTTGAACCGCCAAGGTACTCACAAGATGAAATGTTACAAACATAGGAAAAACCGGCAGGTAAACCTGATACATTTGTTATTTTAAAAGATTGAATAGCGCTGCCTAGAACAGGTTCTGCTTCGGGAATTACTGCTACGATATCAGCTGTAATAGTGGAGGGAACCTTAAAATTAACATCTGTTGTATAAGGCACACTTACTAAGGCTGCTGGGAAATTTGTAGCTGGACTTGGCCAAACACCATAAGTAGAATCAGCAAAATTTGATCCTGGTGTACATGACTGAGCACCTAGATTATTTGCTGTAAATACTGCGAAAGTTAAAGAGAGTAATAATAGTTTCATATTTTTTAGATTTAGAATTAATATTCAAATTTAGTTTTTTTTTTATTATTACTCTTAAGATGAATAATTTAGTTTTAAACTAATTTAAGTTAGTTTACCAGTTGATAAGAATATATCTTTAGTTTAATCTTGAATAATCTCTACCTTTGTCAGCATGATTCTATATAATGTAACGGTAAGCGTAGACCCATCAAAAGCAGAAGAATGGTTGAGTTGGATGCGAACAAAGCACATCCCTGATGTTATGGCTACATCTTGTTTTATAGAGGGTAAAATCTCTAAAATACAAGCGGAAGAAGAGGAGGGAATTACTTTTTCAGTAATGTATATTTGCTCCTCAGAAGAATTAATGGAAACATATAGCAAGCAGCACGCTCCATTATTACAAAAAGAACACTCAGAAAAATTCCAAGGATATTTTGCAGCTTTTAGAACTTTATTAACGGTAATTGAAGAATTTAAATAATATGTTTGTAAGACCAAAAAAGCATCTTGGGCAACATTTTTTAAAGGATAAAGGAACCTGCGAAAAAATAGCACAGCAGTTAACAAACCATCAAAATTGTAAAAATGTAGTTGAGGTTGGCCCCGGAATGGGAGCTTTAACAGAATTCTTAATAAACGATAAATCGTTAAATTTATGGTTATTGGAAGTAGATTCTGAATCAATTGATTTTTTGCGCAATAAATATCCAGAACACCGTGATCGAATTATTTGGGGGGATTTTTTAAAAATGAACCTTCAAGAAGTTATGGGGACTGAACCTTTTTGCGTGGTTGGAAATTTCCCCTATAATATTTCCTCCCAGATATTATTTAGATGTTTAGAATACCGCAATCAAATTCCTGAAATAATGGGAATGTTTCAAAAAGAGGTTGCTATTCGAATTGCTGAAAAACCAGGAACAAAAGAATATGGAATTATCAGTGTGTTTCTACAAGCCTTTTATGATATTCATTATTGCTTTACAGTAGATGAACATGTTTTTATTCCACCGCCAAAAGTAAAATCTGGTGTAATTCGCTGTACTAGAAATGAGAGAAAGGAATTAGATTGTAATGAAAAATTGTTCTTTCAAGTGGTGAAGATGGCTTTCAATCAACGTAGAAAAACCCTTCGAAATTCCATTAAACAACTTTTAAAAGGAAACGAGCTGCCTGAGAAATTTACGAATGAACGCCCAGAACAATTATCTGTAGATGACTTTGTTGAATTAACCTTATTTATTGAAAGTTTCTCCTAGCTTACGGCGAAAAAAGATCTCCACTTTGCTTTCTTTGAAGTTCTACTCCTTTTTGAAACATTTTCCTTATTTTCTCTTGCCCATTTGTATCAAATGCAATGAACCATCCATCTTTTAAGCCCTTTTTATAATTTATTTCGTAAATGGGTTCTCCTCTTCTTCCAAATTGTTGAAAAATTCCATGCAGCTCACCATTTTTATAGTTTGAAATAATTGTCGGGATGACTCCACCTGGATAATAATCATACCAAGTTCCATTTTTTAGACCTTTTTTATATGTTCCTTTTGCCTTTTGTTGAAAATCTAGTTGTGAAAAAGCTTGGTATTTTCCGTGTAATTCACTTTTTGTTTCTTTCATTCCAAAAACAGCAATAGCATTCATTTTATTTTTTTGCGTAATAATTTTATAGTTTGTAACTTCTTTTAATCGACCATTGTTGTAATAATCCGACCAAGTTCCTTTTTTTAGACCTTTTGTATAAAAACCTTTTGTGACTAATGTTTTATCTGGGGTATATGAAAACCAAACACCATTTAATTTGCCATTTTTAAAAAATGATTTGTTTTTTAAAACCCCATTTTCCCAAAAATTAAACCATTCTCCTTCCTCTTTTCCATTTAAGTAAGCCCCTTTCATGAGCGTTGCTCCATCCTCATACCAAGTTTCCCACAAGCCATTTTTTAGATCATTTAAATATGTGCCTTTTCGTTCCTCTTTCCCATCTTTGAAATAATAAATCCACTCCCCAGTTTTCTTATTGCGTTCAAAATTGGCTGTGTATGAAACTTCACCCGTTGGGAAATAATACATCCACTTGCCTTGTTGTAAGTCATTTTCAAAGTATCCAATCATTTCTCTATTTCCATTTGAGAAATTCCAGATCCACTCCCCAGTTTTTGAGCCATTTTTATACTTACCTTTCGTATTAACGGATTGATCTTCATAATAAACAAGGTATTCTCCGTCAAGCGAGTCAATTTTGTATGCTAATTTTTTTTCAAGATTTCCTAAAAAACTATAAAATTCCCAAATACTATCTTTTTTTCCTGCTTTAAAAGATCCACTAATTGATAGTATTCCATTTGCTGTCCTTTCTTCAAATAAGCCAGTTTTCAGGCCATTTTTGAAGGTGTATAATTCTTTTGTAACACCATTGGAATAAAGGGATTTAATAAATCCATTACCATCTTTAATAGTTTGAGTGTTTAAAGAATCATTTTCAAAAAAAGAACGAATATAGATTGTATCTTTTACAACTTCTTCCACTGATTTTTTTTTACCATTATCGTAGTAATATTCCCAAATGCCATCGGGACTCCCAAGATCATAGTTTCCTAAAATAATAAGTATTCCATCTTCATTCCATTCCTTAAAAGTACTGTCTGGCACATTGAAGGTGAAGTAAGTTTGCTGCTTTATTTTTTTAGTTGGAAAATAAATTGTTTGTAAGCCATGAATTCTATTCCGGTAGTAGTTTCTTTCTTCTTCTAAAATACCATCGTAAGAATAAAAAAGCCATTTTCCATGCTTTTCAGTCGTATTTCCCCGTCGCTCATTTGTATAATAAGATCCTGTCGCTTGTAATTTTTTGTTCCCTTGATCCCAAAACAATTTTATTTTTTGTGTTAAATTTTCTTTCTCTACTTTCTGAGAAAAAGTAGGATTTAAAAATAAAAAAAATAAAAAAAGACAGCTTATTTTATACATAAGTGAATTGAAATTAAAGTTTTTAATTTGAAAGTATAATTTGAAAATTCTTAATAATTTGAAAGATTCCAGTGAGAAAAAAGATTAGCCCGATAAGAATGTTTAAGGCATTCAATAAGTTTTGGTTTACAAGAGTTCTAAGTCTTTTTGCTGTAAAAACTTTTAAAACATCAATACTAAAGTAAGTGCCCAAAAGAATAGAAATGAATAATAGAATCCATGTATTTGGATTTTTTGTATTATCTGGAACAGATTGAGCTGCAAGGGATAAAATACTTAACCAATAAAAAATAACAGCGGGATTTGCTATGTTTAAAATAAAGCCTTTTAAACCTAATAATAAATAGTCTTTTGGAGCTGCAGCAACTTCTTTACTTGTATTTTCTGCCTCCAGTGTTAAATCAACCATTTTTGATTTTTTAAAAAAATAAAATGTGCCGTAAATAATAAAGATTGACCCTCCTATAAATCCAAATATTAATTTGTTTTCACCTGAATTAATAGAGCTTATTTGATCAACAAAACTAAGGGCGAACATTATATATAATATATCACTAATAAAAACCCCAATATCTAATGCTAATGCAGCACGGATGCCTTTAGTAATACTTGTTTCTAAGAGAATAAAAAATACTGGACCAACCATCACGCTGAGCAAAAAACCAATACCTATAGCTTGTAAAAAAAATTGCATAGAACAAACTTAATATTTCTTTTTCGGTTTATTTCAGATAAAAAAGTGTTTGTTCAATACTGAAATGTTGATAATCCAAGTAAACTAACTAAATTTGCGTCAAAATAATATCTTATGAAGACAATCTCTGCCAACGAAAAATTAGATGCAATTATTGCAAGCGTTGAAAAAAGTGGAATAAAGGCCGCAAAATTAATTGAGAATTTAAAAGATTTGCGCGAATTGGCTTTAAAAGAGCAGGATCCACTTGTTGTAAAAGTGCTTCGTTTAACGTATGAATTCATTGAAGAAAACAAGGTTTTTGACGTGCAAGCGCAATATGAAGAAGATGAAGAGGGAAATGAATATCCAATTGAAATCGAAGATAAAGACAACTTATTGTATTTATTGAATCTACTTAAAAACGCGGAGCATAAAATTAACCGAGAAGAAATAAAAGATTATAGAACTTCTTTGAAATTAGAATTATATTAAACTTTATTTGTCTTTAATTGCAAAAATTGCAATATTTTGAATTGCTGCTGTGTTCAAACGGCACATCTAAGTCGTAGATTTCAGAAATAACCTCCTCCACAAGTTCTTTAAATAACTCTGGGAAATCTTCTAATCCATTCTTGTTTTTAAATTTTAATTCAAAAGGCTTCGTTAAATTTACCAATGAATAAATTGCTGCTATATCGGGAAGCACCTTATATTTTTCTTTGAAAAAAATAGAATATAGAGCAAGTTGCAGGGAGTGTTTCGAGGAAGCAAAAGAAGCTTTTATTCCATCTTCAGATACTTTAAATTCAACATCTTCTTTAGTCACTTTACCTGTCTTATAGTCTATTACACGGTATTTATTCCCAATTCTGTCGATTCTGTCAATATATCCTTTAAAATTTATTATTCTTTTTTCGTCTTTTATTTGAATCTCCACTGCCCTTGTCATTTCAGCTTCTATTTGTTCTATAAATACAAGCTCTGTTTCTTTTTCGAGAAAACGCTTTTCTGCTAATAGCGTATTTTTGGTAATTTTCATTGCCATTTCGTAGCTTAAAAGATTTTTTCCTTTCAAGAAAAGCTGTTCATCTCCATTAAAGTAATTTAAAAATTCCTGATGTAAAATACTTTTATAGTTCATAAGCATTTTTTCTACATCCTTTATTTCTAAATTTTTTGGGGCTGGAGTGACAGGTTCACCTTTTTTATCTCGCTGTGCTAAAGGTTGAAATAATAATTCTAGTGTTTTATGGATTAATGAACCAAATGTGCTCGATTCAATATCTTCTTCCACCGCCTTTTCTTCTCCAAATTCTACAATATAGCGGTAATAAAAATCAAGTGGACAGGTAATGTATTTATTAAGTCCCGAAGCAGAAATACTCCGTTCAAAAAATGTATCAAGACGAATTATTATTTCTTCTTGTTTGGCTACAATTGTTGCGGGAAGAACTTGAAGTTCAGGAAAAGGCACCGAATAAAAATGCTTTTTAAGTTCTACCGTTTTAGTGTAATTTGCCAACTCAAGTTCTAACTGTAGTAAATACCTACTTGCTTCATTGCTGCTAATTTGCTCAACTGCAGTGGTATAAGTTGCAGTAAAAGTTTTACACTTGTGTAATAAGCGATAAAAATGATGTGCAAATAAACCTTGTTTTTCACGGAGCGAAGGTAAGCCAAGTCCATATCTTAAATCCATTGGAATAACAGAATTTAAGACATTTGTATTTGGTAATTTTCCTTCGTTCAAACCGACAATAATCAGGTGTTCAAAATCTAAAAGCCTTGTTTCCAAAAGCCCCATAACTTGCAGTCCTTGAATTGGATTTCCGTGATAAGCAATGCTTTTTCCTCCCCAATGTTGAAAGAAAAGTAGCTTAAAACTTCTCAATGCAATTTTTGGGATTCCTTCTTTTAGAATCTGTTCAAATTCTAGGAGTGATTCATCAAAAACTTGTATGATATTCCGCTCAAATTCATTGGTTACAGGAAGTAATTCTAATAAAATCTTGTTTAGAGAACGAATAACTTCCATGGCTTTTTTCCAATCTTGATCCCAATTTTGTTTAATTAACTGAATGATTCTCTGAGTTTGAGTTCCTAAATCTAACTTATCGCAATTTTGAAAAACTTTATTTTTCCTTATGGTTTCTTGCTCAAGGGTAACTAAGATTCTTTTTTCCTCTCGATTAATCGCTCCTAGCGTAAAAACATGGTTTATAATTCGCTGTAAATCTTTGTAATAGATTGCATTTGATTTAAAGCGCGATTTATTTTCTTGAATATCAAAGATAAGTTCTACCCATGTCTTTATGGGTGTTTGACTTAAAGGAAGTCCTAGGGTAATATTTGCTTTTCCTACAGAAACAGGAATATTTTTAACCATTGAACTAATTAAGGATTCATCTGCTAATAATACGAGAGTGGAATCTAATTCTGCAGGGCTTAATCTTGAGAGTTCTGTCGCAGCAACCTTTACTTGCCCCGTGTGTTGCGCGCACTCAACAACATTCAGAACAAGATTTTTATCCCTTAAATGATCTCCAATTATTTCTGTTTTTCCAATTTCTAAAAAATCTAAATTTTTCCTTATAAAAGCACCTGCTTCATGAATTTTATTTTCATAATAATAGATATCTGCATCTACCAAAAAACTCGCTTTCTTTTGTTTTAATAAATTTTTTATTATCCTTAATTCTGACTTAGAAAGGGCATTAAACCCTGCAAAAATAAAATGTTGCTTTTCATTTCCTGAAAGAACCACATTTGTATTTTCAGCAAGCTTACGATAAGCCAAGCCTGCTGTTATTGTATTTTTAGCCTGGAGTTTTTTATGGAGTTCTCCATAGTATTTTGGCAAGCGATCCCAAAACTCCATAAATTTTACCTGCGAAGCTGAAAAGTTTTCTTCATCAATTTGCCAACTCTCTAATTCTTTAATCGCTTTTAAATTTTTAAAGACCTGTTCATGATCCAACATATACCGATCAATATCATCAAAATCACTAAGAACAATTGTACCCCATGTTTGAAATTCCTCGAAAGTAGCATCCCTTCCCTCATCAGTTTCAAGGTACATTTCAAAGAGATAAAGTAGAAGTCGTGTTTTATCAATAATTGGTAAGGAATGTTTTTTTACCCAACGATCAATCGTAATTATTTCCGGTGAGAAGATCGGTTTACCATAACAGGTAAATAGCGATTGCGATAAATATTTAGTGGCCCTTTCTGAAGGAAGAACAACTGTAAGATTTCTCAAGTCAAAATTATTTTCTTTGATATATCTTGAGATTTGGTCAATGAATTTCATACTACATAAATTAAACTCAATGAATTATTCAAACCAAACATTGTCAAAGAATTTTTTTGGTCTATCTGAGTGCATAAATTTATTTCCCCCATATGTTTTAAGTACAGCAAAATGTTTTTCACTAAAAATAATACGAACCCAATTTAAACCCTCTGGATAGGTGTCTGAAAGTCCCTCAAATAATAGCGTGCCATCATCCAATATTTTTTTATTGAAATTAATATTGGGTGGACTTGCTATATAGATTGTTGCAATTTGCTCAAAAGACAGAGTGGAATCATTTGGTACAATATCAATAATATAAGAATTTCCTTGGCCGTATTCTCTGTAAATTAAACTCAAGCTCCCGTCTGAATTTTTTTCTACAAAAGGTTTTCCATGAAAATTTGCATTTAAGCCACTTGTTAAATCATTAAATGTATAAGACCGGAAGGAGTTGATTTTTTTTTTGGCAAGTGTTTTATTTTCACTCCTTGACCATAAAATTGGTCTTAAGCGATAACCTCTTGTTCTCAGAAGATTAATTACACCTTCACTTCCTGCTAAATGCCCTGCACCAATTGCACAGAAAAAGGAATCTTTTTTCTTCAAAAGAGAATCCAATTTATGTGCCATTTTAGTATTTCTATCAGTAATTAATGCTGTAAATTGGTTCTTGTCAGAAGCTAAATTTGCCCTTATAAATCGCTCTATTGCCGTTATATCTCCTTTAAGATAGAGCTCTATTAGTTTTTGATTAGAGAAATCATTAAACGCATCATTAATAAAAACACGTTTTGTAAAATTTAATTTTGCCCCCAAATTAAGTTGATCCTTCACATCTTCAAGTGCAAAAAATTTCTTGTTTGCATTGTGACAATACTCCTCTAATGCAGCGTCAATAAATTGGGGCATACCATTTTCATCGCCATAGGTTGTTCTTGAGGCAATTTCTGATGCTGTGTAGGCTTTTCCATCCTTATCATACAATGTATTTGGCAAATCTTCTCTTGAATCTATATCTTTAAATAATTCGAATATATCTGCTTCCAGAATAATAAGATTAGCTCTATCTAAGGCATAATAAACCGAGTCTGATAGATCAAAAATTCGCTTGTCATTGGAGTGCAATGTTCCAAATAAATAAGATTTTTCTTTTAACCCATTTCCAGAAATCTCCCATAAAAGCTGTTTATTAACATCTACAACCTGAGAATATGCAAGTGAAATAAAAGTAGTAAAAAGAAAAAAAATAAGGAATTTCATATACAATCAAAGATAGTAAAATATACCGATCAAATAAAAACACGAGACACATTCACTTCACCAAAAGAATAAGGCAAATAAGCCAAAGATGGAATTGCTTTTGTTAAAATTATTGGCGCTTTACTGCCAAGGCATATTTTTCCATGAGTTCCTTGCAAACCCATAGCGTAAGCGGAATTTATTGTTAAGGCATTTAAGGCTTCCTCTGGTGTCATTTTCATTTTTATACATGCCAAAGACCAGATCGTAAATAAATTATAATTTGGGGCTGATCCCGGATTAAAATCACTTGCCAGAGCCAAAGGTAAATCTGCAGCCATTATTTTTCGTGCAGCACCAAAAGGAAGACCGAGAAAGTGCGAACAGCCAGGAAGTAAAGTAGGCATGCAATTACTATTTTGAAGGGCAGAAATATCTTCTTCGTCAATTTCCTCTAAATGATCTACGCTCAAAGCTCCCATTTCAACTGCTTTTTTAACTCCACCGAGTATTGTAAATTGATTTACATGCACTTTTGGAATCAAACCATATTCTTTCCCTGCACTAATTATCTCAGCCATTTCATCAACTGAGAAATAATTCTTTTCACAAAAAACATCGATGTATTCTGCTAATTCCTCTTTTGCAATTAAAGGAAGCAATTCCTTAATAATTAAGTCAATGTAGCCCCGATGATTTTCTTTATATGCAAGCGGGAATGCATGTGCTCCTAAAAAAGTTGCTTTAATTTCAATTTTATTCGTTGCTTTTAGTTTTTTTATAACACGAAGCATTTTAAGTTCGGCTGCCACACTTAATCCATAACCTGATTTAATTTCAATGGCCCCAGTTCCGCAAGCAATCATTTTTTGAATTCTTTCTTGCGCGGAATTAAAAAGTTCATCTTCTGACATTTCAGCTAATTTTGCTGCAGAATTTAAAATTCCACCACCTTTTAGCGCGATTTCTTCGTAGCTCATTCCATGAATTCTGTCAACAAATTCTTCCTCTCTTGTTTTTGCAAAAACAGTATGTGTATGTGAATCACAAAATGCAGGTAAAACAAAACAGCCTTCTGCATCAATTATTTCGATATCGCTTGAGCTTCCGATTTCTTTCCAATCATCCATTTTTCCGTAAGCAATAACTTCATTGTCTTCAAGGTAGAGAAAAGCATTTTTAATAATTGGTAATTCTTGCATATCTTTTCCTTTGCGGATAAGAGGTATCTCTTCGCCCGCTTGCACTAAGCCTTTTATATTTTTAATGAGGATTTTCTGCATGCAAGAAATTTATTGGTAAAGATAGTATTCATAAAGTTTTAGTGGAAAAATTTAATTCTTTTTTGTATCTTCAAGTAAATTGAATGATGAAGAAAGAAGAATTAGGTCCTTGGGGCGAAGAGAAAGCAAAAAATTACCTTTTGAAAAAAGGATATGTTCTCGTGGATAGAAATATTCGATACAAAAGATATGAAGTAGATATTGTCATGGAAAAAAATAATTTATTAGTTATTGTTGAAGTTAAAACACGAAATACTGCAGAAATTGGTGAACCTTGGCGGGCGGTAACTCGAGGAAAGCAAGGGCAAATCATTAAAGTTGCAGATCATTATGTTCAATCAAACCAGATAGACAAAGATGTTCGCTTTGATATTGTTTCCATTGTTCACAATTCTTTCCGCACAAATATTGAACATTTGGAAGGGGCTTTTACTGTATAAACCCTTATGCTTTTTTTAGCCCTTCATGCCATTTGGTTGGCAGCATTTCGGTAGTTTTTCAACATCTTCTTTTTTTGCCTTGCTTTCATCAGCATCATAACCAAGTTGATTTAATATTTGTTTTATCTCAAGCAAGGTAATTTTTTTAGTGGAAAATTTAACTTCTACTTTATTTGTTTCTAAGTTCAATTCTGCAAACTTAATTCCTTTCGTATAGTTTAATTTTTCTTCAATACGTTCTTTACAGTCATCACATTGAGATGAGGTGCTAATTACAACAGTTTGAATTTTTGGGGTTTTTTGACTGAATCCCTTTAAAGTTAAAAGGATGAATAGCGTTGACAGCAGTATATTTTTCATGTTCAAAGATTTATAGATTTAAATGTTACTTTTTAGTTTTTGCAATGGCATAACGGATTCCGACATAAATATTTATTCCAGTTATAGGCATGAATATATTTGTTGCATCAAATTTACTGCCAAATGGATTAGCTGCATCAATTATCGGGTTTTTTTGTACGGAATTTGTTAAGTTCTCCCCACCAATGTAAAAATCAAATTTTTTATAAACATGCGTTATTTGTGCATTTATCATCGGATACATTCTACTTTTCATGTCAGAAATTAAGAGTGTGTCATTCGTCATATCTCTTTGAATTGGCAAACGAGAAGGGCTAAATATAGAACAGGTAAAATCATATTCCCAGCGTTTATTACGACTGCGGTAAGCTAAATTAACAAATCCCCTGTGCCTTGGGATCATTACTTGTTGGCGCATTTCATTCCCATATTTTGACTCAACATCTAAAAATTTATAAGCCAAACGAATATCAAGATTTTTAATTGGGGAGAAACTAAATTCTGTTTGAAAGCTATTAGAAAAAGAGCTGTTTTTTATATTTGAAAAAACTACAGTATTAACGGTTTCATCACGGTCTATAATTAGTTGATTCTCAAAGCGCGTATGATAAAAATCAAGAGATATGGTTGCTTTACGTTCAAAAATTTTCATTTCGTGGACAAGTGATCCGCCGATATTCCAAGAAATTTCAGGATTTGTTTCGCTTGGGGCGATCCATTGCTTTGAACTTGCAAGTAGTGAAATATTGTCAATTATAAAGTTTGGAACTCGCCATCCTTTTCCTGCAGTAAAACGAAGATCCGTCATTTCTGATAAAAGATATTTTAAGTGAACCCGAGGAGAAAATTGTCCTCCAAAAATACTGTGATAGTCATACCGACTTCCAAAAACCCCTGTTAACCTTCTGCCTGTATAAGTGTATTCTGCAAAGATTCCCGGTACAAGTTCCATGCGCTTTTGTGAGAGAGTATCTGCCTGCTGTGAAATATCTATGGCAACAAAGCTTGTTCCAATTTTAATAGTATGATCGCTTGTTCCAATAATATCATCATAAATCACGTTGATATATCCTCTTTTTTCTAAACCAGAAAAAGTCTTAAGTCCAAAAAAACCATCGATTTCTTGGTGTTTTATGTTGTAGACAATTCCAAGAGATTGCATAGGGCGTTTTCCAAAAAAACCTGTTTTACCATAAATATCTATATGTTTAGAATTAATTAAAACACCATAATTTATCGTGTCTACTTGATTTTCTTCATTGCGAAAAAAGGAAGTTTGTCCTCCCACTTTTCGATCCCTATAAAAATTTATACCGAATTGCGCCTCCATTTTTTTTCCTTTGTATGCCCAACGATTCATAAATGCGGTATTATCGCCTGTTGGCAAATCACGGAAAGCATCTTTATTGCGATCAATATTACCATAAGTACTTGAAACATGTCCTAAAAAGCCCGTGCTCCATTTGGGATTTAGAATTATCCCTTTATTGAAATTAAATTCCGATCTACCGAAAATATTTTGATAAACATTTAAGTAGATTTTTTCCATCTCATCGGGTTTCTTGAGTTCTAAATTCACAAGGCCGGCCATAGATTCATAACCGTTGACAACATTCCCGGTACCTTTTGTGATTTGTATAGATTCTATCCATGTTCCTGACAAAGACGAGAGACCAAACGCGCTTTCCAAGCCTCTTAAATAAGGAATATTTTCCATTTGAATTTGTGTATAAACCCCATCTAAACCCATCATTTGAATTTTTTTAGCACCAGAAACGGCATCGGTGATGTTTACATCTACACTTGCATTTGTCTCAAATGATTCCGATAAATTACAACAGGCTGCTTTTCGCAATTCTATGGCAGTTAATTCTTCAACGTGCAAAGTTTTTAGACGTGAGATAGAATGCCCATTTTTTCGGTATTCTATAAGAATTTCAGGTAATAATTTGTCTGAATAAAGGAGAATATTTAGTGCCGTGAAACGATCTTTTTTGCTTACAATGAGTGTGTCTGGGTTGTACCCAAAGGCAGAAATAACCAAGGTGTCTGGTAATTCTTTTGGTAAAACAAGCTCAAAGGTTCCGTCTTCGCGACTTACAGTCCCTGTTTTAGCTTGTAAAAGCTTGATTTTTGCGCCGTAAATTGGTTTTTTTTGACTTCCATCAGCTCCCTGAATGAGGCCTTTAATTTGTGCATTGACGATATTTGTAATACAACAAAAGGATAAAATAATTAGATAATAAGTTTTCATAAATTCGTAATTAAAAATTGAACAAAAAGATTCTTGTCCTAATTTTTAAATACGGAAAACTTGGTTTTGAATTAGAATTGTTTTTCTAGATTTCGGTGGAGGGGCTTTCCACTTGTTTATACATAAATGGCTTTCAGCTGATAAGACATTTTTAGAATGGTAGAAGATTGTGGGAATATCAAATTCCGAAATTAAAATTTTGGTAATCCCATGATTTTGGATGTATTTCTCGTCGAGCTTGACAATTTGAGTTTCATCACTGCAACAAGTATTTTTATCTTCTTCTGCATCACAACAAGCGTCTTCTTCTTCGCAACAAGCGTCAGAACTTAGATTGGAATTACAGTCGTTCGATGCTAAAAAAATAGATTTTGAAAGACCTTCTTCACGACAAGAATGGGTAAATATAGAAATACCAACATTTCCAAAAAAAAGTAAAACCGAAAAGAAAATAAGCAGTACTTGTTTCATTAAATCAAAGTTATAGCTTTTCTTTGATTATTCAAAGTTCTTAAAGTAGTTGAAATAAATCGCTTACTCCAAGAACCCGAGAAATTGTATATCCTTCAGCATATTTTGCACCAAAAGGTCTTCCCACTGTCATCATTCTACCTTTTAGGAAGTCAAAGAATTCTTCCCCAGAAATTGGCGTATTTGGTTCTGATGATTGAGGATCAAAAAATTGAGATTTATAAGATTGGATAACTTTGATTTTTGCGTCTGTAAATGCACTAACATCTACTGCAATATCTGGTTGAATATAGTAATCCTGAATATAATGCAAGACCAATCTTGGACGATAAGCCTCTTGTGTTTTTCCATCACATTGCGTTTGTATTTTTTGAAGTCCCGCCAAAAAACACGCATCTGCAACTAGTTTTCCCGCATTTCCATGATCTGGATGTCTATCTATGCTACTATTTGCGAAGACAATTTCCGGTTGATATTTTCGGATTTCACGAATAATTTTAAGTTTATTCTCTTCATTTAGCTCAAAGAATCCATCTTTCATATTCAGGTTATCACGAATCGAAAGGGATAATAATTCACTTGCTTTTTTAGCTTCTTCCGTTCGTAATTCTGCGGAACCTCTTGTTCCAAGTTCACCTTTTGTTAAATCTACGATTCCAATCTTCTTGCCTTCAGAAATATATTTCAAGAGCGTTCCACCAGCTGAAATTTCAACATCATCTGGGTGAGCACCAAAAGCAAGAATATCTAATTTCATTCTTTTAGGTTTGCGTAACTTTCAATACTCGGACAAGAGCAAATTAGATTTCTATCGCCAAAAGCATTGTCCACTCTACGAACAGGAACCCAATATTTATTTTCTTTTAAATACGGAACGGGATAAACAGCTTCTTGGGGCGAATAGGGATAAGTCCAATTTTTATTAATAATGCAATCTGCTGTATGCGGGGCATTTTTCAGAAGATTATTTTCTTTATCAGCGTGACCATTTTCAATTTCACGAATTTCCTCCCGAATTTTAATCATTGCGATAATAAAACGATCCAATTCTTCTTTGTCCTCTGATTCTGTTGGTTCAATCATCAGTGTTCCAGCTACAGGAAAAGAAACAGTTGGCGCATGGAAATTGAAATCAATTAAGCGCTTGGCAATATCTGCAACTTCAACCTCAGCAGTTCGCTTAAAATCCCGGCAATCCAAAATCATTTCGTGGGCTACAGTTCCATTTTTTCCGGTGTAGAGAATATCATAATGCACTTTTAATCCAGCGGCAATATAATTTGCATTTAAGATCGCATTTTCCGTTGCTTCGCGTAAACCAATAGCTCCAAGCATTTTTATATAGCCATAAGAAATCAATAAGATGGAGGCGCTGCCATAAGGTGCTGCAGAAATCGCATGAATTGCTTTCTCTCCACCAGCTTTAATTAACGGATTACTTGGTAAGAAAGGCGCTAAATGTGCAGCTACCCCAATTGGTCCCATTCCAGGACCACCACCACCATGGGGAATAGCAAAGGTTTTATGAAGATTTAAATGACAAACATCTGCCCCAATATTTCCGGGATTTGTTAGGCCAACTTGTGCATTCATATTTGCCCCATCCATGTAAACTTGCCCTCCGTTTTCGTGAATTATTGCCGTTATTTCTCGAATTCCTTCTTCAAAAACCCCATGAGTTGAAGGATAAGTCACCATTAATCCAGCGAGAATGTCTGTGTTTTCAAGAGCAACCGTTCGCAACTCTTCGATATCAATATTTCCATTTTCATCGCAACTTGTTACGATTACTTCAAAACCTGCCATAACTGCTGAGGCCGGATTAGTTCCGTGGGCAGAAGATGGGATAATAATTTTTTTTCGTTGAAAATCACCATTTGCTTCATGGAAAGCTTTGATTACCATTAATCCTGCGTATTCACCTTGAGCACCAGAATTTGGTTGTAGCGACATTGCCGCAAAGCCAGTGCAAGCACATAGATCTTTTTCCAAGAGCCGAAACATTTCATGGTATCCGGCAGCTTGGTCAATTGGAGCAAATGGATGCATATTTGCAAACTGAGGATTTGAAATTGGAATTAATTCACTCGCAGCATTTAATTTCATTGTGCAAGACCCAAGTGGAATCATGCTATGAACTAAAGATAAATCTTTATTTTCTAGTCTTTTTAAATAACGCATCATCCGAGATTCTGAATGATAACTGTGAAAAATAGGATGTGAAAAAACAGCATCTGAACGCAAGAAATCTGAGGCTAAACTTGAAGTAGCAAGTGCAGTACAATTTGGAGCATTAAAAATAGATAGAATAGTATTGACATCATTTAATGTGTGCGGTTCACCAAAACTAATTGACAATTCAGAATCGTTTAAATAATTAAAATTTAGTCCTGCTGACTCTGCTTTTGCTCGAATTGTTTTAGTGTCAATACCTTTAATCCATATTGTGTCAAAGAAATTTTCTGAGGCAAGAGAAACTCCTGCTTGTTTTAAACCAATAGCTGTTGTGGATGCTAAAGAATGAACATATTTCGCAATTTCTTTCATTCCTTCTGGACCGTGATAGATGGCATACATACTCGCCATTACTGATAATAATGCTTGAGCAGTGCAAATATTGGAAGTTGCTTTATCGCGTTTTATATGTTGCTCACGTGTTTGTAGCGCCATTCTCAAGGCTAAATTATCGTCTATGTCTTTTGAAACCCCGATTATTCGTCCAGGCATATTTCTTTTGTAATCATCTTTTGCAGCAAAAAATGCAGCGTGAGGTCCACCATAACCCATCGGAACTCCGAAACGCTGTGAAGAACCTAAAACAACATCTGCACCCATTGATCCGGGAGATTTTAATACGACTAAAGAAAGAATATCTGCAGCGACAGCAACTTGGATTTCGCACTCTTTCATTTTTTGAATAATACCCTCAAGATTTGAAATCACTCCAAATTTATTTGGATATTGAAGTAAGGCACCAAAAAATAACTGATCAGGAGAAAATGTATTTGCAGCGCCAATATGTAATTCAATCCCTAAATTTTTTGCTCTACCAACAACAACATCTATTGTCTGAGGGAAAGCAGTTTCATCAATAAAGAATTTATTTTTTCCTTCTCTAACGTCGTTTCGACTTCGGGAATTAAAAAACATTAGCATAGCTTCAGCCGCAGCAGTTCCCTCGTCTAGAAGAGAAGCGTTAGCGATTTCCATTCCCGTTAACTCAATAACCATTGTCTGAAAATTCAATAAAGCTTCCAATCTTCCTTGCGAAATTTCTGCTTGATAAGGCGTATAAGCGGTGTACCATCCGGGGTTTTCTAAAACATTTCTCAGAATAACTGAAGGGACAATTGTTTCGTTGTATCCCATTCCAATGAATGATTTCATTACAACATTTTTCTTGCCTAGCTCTGCTATATGTTGTAAATATTCTTGCTCAGTAAGCGCATCTTCAACATTTAATTCGCCTGTTAGACGAATAGGAGCAGGTATAGTTTTATCAATTAGATCTGCTAGAGAATTTAGGCCAATTTTTGTAAGCATTTCCTTTTGCTCTAAAGCATTTGGACCTATGTGACGTTTAGAAAAAAGATTCATTAAAATAGAATAAAAAAGATGTTACAAATATACAATTCTAATAATGAACTGTCAATTAAAAACATATGATTTTAGAAAGTGTTTAGTGCGAGACAATTATTTTCATTGGTTCTCTTTTTAAAACAAAAAAACAATTGAATCACTATTTTCATTTTTCATAATGAGATAAATCACATTTTTGATTAACTTAATAAAGAAACCCATGTTGATTTGTTCAAACAAAAGATTATAAAACGCCTTGTTGATATGTACTAATAACGGAAAATATTGGACTATTAATCATGAAACTAGCCTTAAGTCAGAAGAAGTAAGCTGGAATTTATAGGAAAGAAAGTGATATCGGCACTCACTTACCCTAGCCAACAAAATCAATAAAAAAAGTAGCAAGCATCTTGCAAAATAGTCGAACATAAAAAATAAAAATATGAAAACTGAACAACATTTACTAGCTTTCAAAAGTTACATGCATTATCGACGGTATAGTCCGAATACAATTAAAACGTATACAGAGGCACTTGAAATCTTTTTTAGGTTTTTCCAAAACAGAGCATTGGAAAGTTTAACAATTGAGGATATTATAGATTTCAATAACGATTATATTCTTAAAAAAAACTTATCGGCAAGTTATCAAAATCAAGTGATTAATGCTATTAAATTATTTTACAGAAATCGCTTTAAACGAGCAATGGAAGTGGATTTCATTCAACGCCCTCGAAGAGAGAAACGCCTACCCAACGTTTTGAGTAAAAAGGAGATAAAAGCGATTTTGGAAGCTCCAACAAACCTAAAACACCGCGCTATGATCAGTTTAATTTACGCTTGTGGTTTGCGGAGAAGCGAATTACTAAACCTAACATTAAAAGACATTCTTTCGGATCGAAATTTATTGTTCATAAGGCAATCTAAAGGAAAAAAAGATCGGGTAGTTCCGATTAGTATGAAACTCATTGCAATGTTGAGAGACTATTACAAAGCTTTTAAACCTAAAACGTGGTTATTTGAAGGGCAACTAGCAGGAGAAAAATACAGTGAAAGAAGCATACAGCTTGTTTTGAATCAATCCGTATCAAAAGCAAAAATAAATAAACAAGTAAGTTTACATTGGTTGAGGCATAGTTATGCTACACATTTATTAGAATCAGGAACAGATTTACGTTATATTCAAGAATTATTAGGGCATTCCAGCTCCAAGACTACTGAAATATACACACACGTTAGCACAAGAAATTTACAACAAATTCGTTCTCCTTTCGATGATTTGTAAAAATAAAATGTATATTCGTACATACGCAATAAACTTGCGCCAATACGTCCAAATTGGAGTGCTTGAGGAAGGTTTATAGCGTGTATAAACTAGTTAGCGGGCATTGTTAAAAGACGACAGAATAACAAAAATGGAAAACAAGAAAATTCAAGTTCATAAATTCTTAAGTGAAGTATTCGGACGCGAAACTACAATGTATGACTTGTTGGCAATTATTATTTGCTCCATTTCGTTTGCCATACTGACTCTTTTCGTTAAGTGGAATGCTGACATTACTATCGCTAAAAAAATTATACTGACAATACTTGCAATTGACATTGGGGGTGGCGTAGTAGCAAACTTTACAACAGGGACAAATTTCTATTATGCTGAATCATTACGAAAGAGATACCTATTTGTTCTTTTCCATCTATTACAGCCATCCATTCTAATTTGGATTTTCCCAAGTGAGTTAATAGCGATTTTAGGAGTATCCTTATTTACTCTGACAAGCTCGATTATTGTTTTGAATATAAAAAAGCAATACAATCAAAGAATAGTTGCTATAACTCTTTTGCTTTTGAGCTTAATTTTATCAACTCTTTTAGCTTATACCGACCCATTGACACAAATTATAATGCATTTCTTTTCTCTAAAGCTGATTTTGGCATTTAGTGTAAATTGGGCTTCAAATGATCAAGATGTTAAATGAAAATAAATTAAAACAACGACCCGCTAACAGCACCTACAAGAAATTGGCGGTTCAGTGGTTAAATAAACATTTGCGCTTCGCATCAAGTGCAGTGGTGGCAGACAGTTTTCGTCTCCGAAATCGCCAACTTCGGGTAGCTGCAAAACGTTAGCAGTAATGGTAGAACTTAAAACACGACAAACACAATGAAAAGAAAAATAACAATTACAACCTTATTTATTTTGGCAATAATTGCCTTGATTTTTACAATTGGATTAATTCTTCCTAAACAAAGAGAGTTTGTCAAAACGGCCGAATTTAAAAGTTCGCCTCAAAAAGTTTTTCAATTAGTTACAGATTTTCAAAGCCAAAAAAATTGGAGGAGTGATGTACAGGAAATAAAAGTAATCGACCAAAATACTTGGACTGAAATTCCCCAAAAAGGTATGCCAATTACTTTTAAGACAAAAAAGAAAGTTGAAAATCAAATTTTTGAAATTGAAATTATTGAACCCAAAAATTTTAATGGTTATTGGATTGGTACTTTCGAGCCAACCTCAAAAGGTACAAAAGTTGTTTTTAAAGAGGTTATATTAATTGAAAATCCATTTTATAGAGTCTTAAGTTCAATGTTTGTTGACCTTGACAAAACTATGGAAATTTATATGAGTAATTTAAAAACAAAATTAGGAGAGTAATATGGCAAAAAACAAAACCTGGTTGGACAAATTAAACGAAAAAAAAGAGCCTAAAATAAAACGTATTGAAAAGAGTTTTGCAGATATACCTGCTGGAAGTAATATGTTTATAGCAACACCTCAACTTATTGACCAATATATTCAAGAAATTGGATTTGGAAAGCGGATTGACAGCAAAACTTTACGAAATGACCTTGCTTTAGAACATAATGCTGAATATACTTGTCCTGTAACTACTGGTATATTTTTAAGAATTGTTGCCGAAGCCAATTATGAAAAATTTCAACAAGGGCAAGCTATTGAAAATATTACACCTTTTTGGAGAGTGATAGAACCGAGTAGTCCAATAGCAAAAAAACTTACTTTTGGAGAAGAATTTATCAAGCACCAAATAGAAAAAGAGAATGAATGATAAGAACCACTACTGCTAACAGGGGTTTTGCGAAATTGGGGTGAAGTGCCAACCCCGAACATTCGGAATTTTTATTTACATTAGTGCTAGGCTGAAACTTAGTGCGTTTTAAACCCCAACTTCGCAAAGCCCCGAAACGTTAAGGGCAAGCTTGAACCGAAATTGACTAATGGTTAAACCGCCAACAATTCAATGATTTAAATAACATCCAAAAATCATTACAGTATTAAAATAAATTTATGACTAAAAATAGTTTTCTTATTATCGTTTTCCTTTTTTCAACAATAAATATTGTTGCTCAAAACAAGTCTATTGATCTAAAATCAGTTTGGGAAAACACTAAAAATTCAGATTCTATAAGGTTCAAGGCATTAGCTGACTATTATATTTTAAATAATCAGGCGCAACCAGACGTTGCTCTCAACGTATTAGCGTACTACTACCAACTTGCAAAAGAAAAAAATAATACCAAAGAACTCTACAATGTTGCTAATGACAGAGGTGGTATTTATAGACATAAAGGCGAATTAGATAAATCTATGCACTACTATAAAGTAGCAGAAGAATTAGCATTAAAACTAAATAATCCTACCTTAAAAGCAGCTATTTCAGGTAATATAGGTAATGTTTATGCAAACAAAAAAGACTATAAACAAGCGCTTCAATATTTTTATAAGGCATTTAAAATCTATAAAAATTTAAAAGAGAAAAAAGGAGAATCGAATATGTTAACTAACATAGGAAGCGTCTACCTTTATATACAGAATTACGATTTAGCATTAGAATATTATCAAAAGGCACTTTCAACCATTAAAAATATCGATGTTCCTCAAAGAAGAAAGGCAGTGATCTACATAAATATTGGCTGGGCAAACTATGAACTAAAAAAGTACAAGGAATCTAAAATATATTATGAAAAAGCATTAAACATATTAGAGGTTACTAGTGATAAGTTTTTTTTAGTTTCATGTTATGCGCCCTTGTCAAAAATTCACTTGGCGTTAAATGAGATAGAAGAAGCCAGTAATTATGCTAAAAAAATGAACACAATTAGCATCGAACTTAACGTGTCAAGTTTCATAACTGAGGGTCAAATTATTTCTGCGGAATTAGATTTAAAAAAAGGGAATATTGAAGCGGCTCTGAAAATGGGGGAATCTATATTGGCTGGGTTAGATAAAAATTCTGACAATGAATTAAAATTAAATCTATATGATTTGTTATATAAGATTTATCAGGCTGATAACAATCCAAAAAAATCTTTAGAAATGTATCAGCAATACAGTATTTATAAAGATAGTGTTCAATTAGAAAGAAATAAACTTACACTCATTAGAGAAGTTGTAAAAATTGAATTTGATGATATACTTCTAGAAAATGAACAAAAACTACAAAAAGAGAAAGTAGAGACAGAATCAAAACACCAACGAAAAACATACGGTATTATTCTTGGATCAATTATTTTAATAATGGGCATCCTATTTTACTTCAATAGAAACATCAAAAAGAATAGAAAAAAAAGAGACGAATTGCTTCAAGAAATTGAAAAACTAAAAAGTAATGAGGATAACAATCTTGTTGTAAACTCAAATGAATTTCAATTATTAAGAGAAAAAATTGAAAAATTTATCGACAAAACATTAAACGAAACTGATTGGAACGTACTTAACATTTTACTCAAGGAACCTGATATTACAAACAAGGAAATTGCAGAAAAAGCATTCATGAGCGTGGATGGAATTGGTTCATCATTACGAAGAATGTATGTGTATTTTGATATTAAAGAATCCAAATACAAAAAAATAGCTCTTATAACGAAAGCAATTAAGGCTTCAAATTAAACGCTTTTTACTGTTTTTTGAAAATATCGTAACTAAAAACTCATTTTCACTACTAAGCGTGAAATGTTTTAAATTATAAATTGTGATATTTGATTAAAATAGTATAAACTCAAAACAACAACTATGAAAAAACTAATTACATTTATTGGAGCATTGCTTATTTCAAGCGCAGCTTTTACTCAAACTGACTCAATTGAAGGTAAATGGTCGCAGACCGGATTTTCAAATACGCTTAAAATATATGAAAATGGCCTTATATATACGTATTATTGTTCAACGGGCAATTGTGATTCTTTGTATAATACTTTTGAAGCTGCCGATGGTAACCATATTCCCGGAGTAGAAGGATATACGCTGCAGAATGGTATTCTAACAATTGACCTTGATATAAATGATAATGACCCAGGTTTTGTTTTAGGTTCTGTTACATTTTCTTGTGAAGGAAACATTTATGAACTAGTTACATCCGTAGCTGAAGCTACTTTTGTTCGATTAAACACAAACGTAAATGATTGTCTTTCTGCTTCGATAAATGAAAATGACCAAAACAATTTAACGCAAATCTATCCTAATCCAGCAGTTTCTGAGTTAAACATCTTAGGTGAAGGTGCTTTTAGCTATCAAATTTCAGATATGTCAGGTAAAATTTTACTTCAAGGAGAAGTTAACGAATCTGATAAAATAAGAATAGCTGAGCTTAATGCTGGTGTTTACAATATCATACATATAACTGAAAATAAAATACAAACACTGCGGTTTATAAAACAATAAATAGTAGTTTAAAACTAATATAAGAGCGACTTCGGTCGCTTTTTTTGTAAAAAAATTTAAGCGCCTTTTTTCTTTGTTTAGCTATACCCTTCCTAAAAACTCATTTTCACTACTAAGCGTGAGATGTTTTGAACTATAACTACTGAGATTTACACTCGCAAAACAACACAATAGAGAATCGTAAAATAGTGTTGCAATAATACGCCAGCCCTTAACAGCACCTACAAAAAATTGTCGGGGTTTAGTGTTCCAAAGACAGTTTATCGTATATTTGAAATGCAGTTTTCCGTTTTGAAGTTCAGTGGTAAAATCGCCAACTTCTTGGAGCTGCAAAACGTTATGTCTAATCTGCGCACCCGATAAGTATCTCCCCAAGCACTTGACCGCTTATCCCACGGTTTGAACTACTTTACATTTTTAAATTAACGAACAGATTTAGAGTTCGGCGCTGATCGCGACCAAATCCAGCAGGGTTTGAGACGTTGATCACGTCTACGAACTCTAAGTTACAGAAAAAAAATTAAAAAGTCAAGTGTTAAACAAGCGTAGTATGAATCGGCCATACGTTCGACTAACGTCGCCTACATAGGATGTAAGCACCATAAGTCAGAACACAGCATACTTGGGTGAGATTTTCTAAAATTACGGGTTACTCGACTACGTTTTTTTTATTATCTTTGGTAAAACAGAAAATAAAAATTGATAATAAAAAACTAAACATAACATCGACTAAGCAAAAGCAGCAAGTACATAGTCCAGAGAGCTGCCTTCGCTTAGTCGAGTACCGTTATTCACAATGCAAACAAGACAGCTAGAGCTGAACCTTAACAAAAAATGAAAATTTAGTATTACACTTGGAATTAATCAAAAAAGAAATAAGCATGAAAAGTCTCAAACGCAGAATACATTGTTTAATACTACTATTGTTTATCCTTCATCAAAATATTTTGTTTGCACAATGCTGGGACAAAGTGAGTGCCAGTTCCAGCCATCAATTGGCAATTCAAAATGATGGAACCTTGTGGGGGTGGGGCAGCTCCAGTGATTTGGGTATTGGCTTGCCGACAATTCCATATTACATTACTCCGATTCAAATAGGGACGCAAAATAATTGGGCAGACATCTCAGCGGGTGAAAATTTTTCATTGGGGATTAAAAACGATGGATCATTATGGGCATGGGGGTCATTCCCAGATCCTGCTATCGGAGGAAATAACACCACAAATTTAAACACCTACTACCCAGTTCAAATTGGAAATGATTATGATTGGATTGAAGTCAGCGCTGGAGGGCAACATGCTCTTGGATTAAAATCAAACAATACGTTATGGGCATGGGGATTAAATAATACGGGACAGGTTGGTAATGGATTAAGCACCTGCACATTTTGTCCACCAATCTATCAAACTACTCCATTGCAAATAGGGAGCGATAACGATTGGAAGCAAATCAGTGCTGGCGCGAACTTTTCTGGAGCTATTAAATTTAATGGAGCACTTTGGTGCTGGGGGGACAATACCGCAAACTTTGTAAATAACGGATTGCCACTCAATAATACACCGATACAAATTGGAACTGATACATCATGGAGCCAACTGGATTTTGGTAATTACTCTCATTTATTGGCCCTTAAAACTGATGGGACCATTTGGTCATGGGGTTACGACATTACTACAGACACTCCTTTTGTAGTTATTCCGATACCATCTCAAATTGGAACAAATAATTATTGGACAGATATCAGTGCGGGAGCAGATCATGATCTCGCAATTAAAAACGATGGAACAGTATGGTCATGGGGAAGAAATTACATTGGCCAAATGGGTAATGGAAATGTAGGAGGTGTTCAAACCTTACCTCAAATGATATTATCTTCCATAAATAACAATTTTATTAAAATTAGTGGAGGTATGGAATTTTCTTCGGGAATCAAATCAGATGGAACTCTGTGGGCATGGGGGAGTAATGGTCTAGGTCAAATGGGTATAGGAAATAACCTGAATCAAGCAACGCCTCAGACGGTCAATTGTACTACACTTGCAATATTTGAGGCCCCAAAAAACTTTGAGGCAACCCTCTTTCCAAACCCAACATCCGGTTTGCTTTTTCTGGTCGCTGCCCAAGAGTATGTTGATTCTGATTTCCAAATTTACAATCTGTTAGGAGAAGTTATATCAGAAGGCCGTATATCAGAAAACACAACCATTGATTTAAGCCATAACTCGAAAGGCCTTTATTTTTTAAGAATTGGTGACATGTTTAATCAAACATTCAAAATTGTATTAGAATAAATGTTAATGCGAACTTGTAAAATAGTATTTATTACGATCGCTGTTTTATGTACGAACGTATGTTTTGGCCAATTAGTAATCAACGAGGGGAGCAATAAAAATTACCCCACCCTCTTAGATGAAGACGGAGAATATGAAGATTGGATTGAAATTTACAATGCAGGGCCAACTCCGATAGATCTTTACAACTACAGTCTCAGCGACAATTCAAACCCAGGTGAATGGTCATTTCCGCATCAAATTATTCAGCCCAATGAGTACATAATAGTTTTTTGTAGCGGAAAAGACAGATTCGCATCATCTCAATTTACAAATGTTTTAACAGATAGCACATTTACACCACAAACAGGTTGGAACACCCATCATTTTACGACTCCGTTCTATTGGGACGGCGTATCAAATATTGTTTTGAATCTTTGCACCTACAACTCGTTTTACCAATGCAATTCCATTCATTCCCAAAGTTCCACAATATATAATTCGGCTACTATTGCATTGAATTACCCAGGTTCCGCATGCGGATTCAGCGGTGGAAGCAATGCCCAGCAGCGCCCAAATATTCGCTTTAACTCAACCAATGTAGGCACGGGCACCTTACAGAATGGCTACTACGACTATCCTTCGGCTTACAGCAACTGGTACGAAGGTGCTCGCCAACAATACCTTTACACGGCAACTGAATTGATATCAGCTGGCCTTTCAGCTGGAAACATAGATTCGCTTGCGTTTGATGTAATCGCAACTTGTCCAACAAATTTCCAGTTGTTTGAGTTAAGTCTAGCAAATACTGGAATCAATTCATTA